>JAESFO010000041.1_pt1 | contig 472927 bp, 435 predicted proteins | sample 9269421 | NCBI WGS metagenome assembly JAESFO01 (sample SAMN14502839, study PRJNA617101) | algae metagenome | isolation source: Nostoc desertorum CM1-VF14 and co-occurring heterotrophs from rocky... | place: USA: Clark Mountains, San Bernardino, California | collected 2000-06-05 | reverse complement strand
AATGGATGTTGGCCAGCGTCTCGTTGTACATGATGCCGAACATCTTCGGGTACCAGTAGTACCAGGCGGCGAAGATGGCGAACACCGCACCCAGCGACAGCACGTAGTGGAAGTGCGCCACCACATAATAGGTGTCGTGCAGCGCACGGTCGGCGCCCGCATTGGCGAGGATCACGCCCGTCACACCGCCGACGGTGAACAGGAAGATGAAGCCAATGGCCCACAGCATGGGCGTACGGAAGGTGATCGAGCCGCCCCACATGGTGGCGATCCAACTGAAGATCTTCACTCCTGTAGGCACCGCGATGACCATGGTGGCGGCGACGAAGTAGCGCTGCACATCGAGCGACATGCCGACCGTATACATGTGGTGCGCCCACACGATGAAGCCGACGCCGCCGATGGCGATCATGGCGTAGACCATCGCGAGGTAGCCGAACACGGGCTTGCGCGAGAAGGTCGAGACGATGTGGCTGACGATGCCGAAGCCCGGCAGGATCAGGATGTACACCTCGGGGTGACCGAAGAACCAGAACAGGTGCTGGAACAGGATCGGGTCGCCGCCGCCTTCAGGTGCGAAGAAGGTGGTGCCGAAATTGCGGTCGGTCAGCAGCATGGTGATCGCACCGGCGAGCACCGGCAGCGACAGCAGCAGCAGGAACGCGGTGACCAGCACCGACCACGGGAACAGCGGCATGCGATGGAGCGTCATGCCCGGCGCACGCATGTTGAAGATCGTGGTGATGAAGTTGACGGCGCCAAGGATGGACGACGCGCCGGCGATGTGGAGCGACAGGATGGCAAAGTCCATCGCCGGCCCCGGTTGTCCGGATGTCGATAATGGCGGGTAGATGGTCCAGCCGCCGCCGACGCCGTGTGCGCCTGCCGGTCCCTCGAAGAACAGCGAGAGGACGAGCAGCAGGAAAGCCGGCGGGAGGAGCCAGAACGAGATGTTGTTCATGCGCGGGAAGGCCATGTCCGGCGCGCCGATCATCAGCGGCACGAACCAGTTGCCGAACCCGCCGATCATCGCCGGCATCACCATGAAGAAGATCATGATGAGGGCATGCGCGGTGGTGAACACGTTGAACATGTGCTTGCCGGCATCGAGAGCGGCATCGCCCTCGGCGCCGTAGACCATGGCCGCGAGGCCGTGGAAGATCTGAATGCCCGGTTCCTGCAACTCGAGGCGCATGGCGCCGGACAGCAGGCCACCAATCACCCCCGCGCAGATCGCGAAGATAAGGTACATCGTGCCGATGTCCTTGTGATTGGTGGAATAGACGTAGCGCCGCCAGCCAGTCGGATGACCATGATCATGCGCCGCGGCGTGGCCGTGGCCGTCATGGGCTTCCAAAGCGTGAGTATCGGCCATAGTGAGCGATCCCTTTATCGAATTCTCGCTGCGCCGGGTCGAGGACCCGCGCACGGGTCCTTAGCTGAGTGCAGGCAGGGTGGCGTTGGCGTCGTCGACGGTACCCGCCTCGAACGCCGCCATCCAGGCCGCGAATTCTTCCTTCGTCACGACGCGTACGGCGATCGGCATGAAGGCATGGTCCTTGCCGCAGAGCTCGGAGCACTGACCGTAGTAGATGCCGGTCTTGCGGGCATTGAACCAGGTCTCGTTGAGCTTGCCGGGAACCGCGTCGATCTTGATGCCGAACGACGGTACGGCGAAGGCGTGGATGACGCCCGACGGATCGGCGGTGATCTGCATGCGCACGGTGGTATCGACCGGAACCACCAGCTGGTAGTCGACGGCGAGCAGGCGGGGCTGCACCGGCACCTGGGCGAGACGGGCCTCTTCGGAGAGGATCGAGGAGGACATCGACTTGCCCTGATCGACATACTCGTAGTCCCAGTACCACTGCTGGCCGGTCGCCTTGACCGTCAGCGCGGCGGCAGGAACTTCGACATCACCGAACGAGAAGATGTTCGAGCCCAGATATTTGCGCTCGCCATCGGGGACGGTGAGTTGGTCGGTCAGCACCGCGAAGGAGGGGATGGCAATGATCACGAGGATCAGGATCGGGACCACCGTCCAGACGATCTCGACCAGCGTGTTGTGCGTGGTGGTCGACGGCTTGGGGTTCGCCTTGGCGTTGAAGCGCACGATCACGACGATCAGCAGCACCAGCACCAGCAGCGCGATGAGCACGGCGGTCCACAGCAGCGGGCCATCATGGAAGGCGTGGATGGAATCCATGATCGGGGTCACGGAGGGCTGCAGCCCGATCTGACCCGGCACTGGATGGCCTTGCTCCTGCGCAACCGCCACCATGGGCAGCAATGCGAGGGCTGCGGCTCCCAGCGAGCCGATCGAACTCAGTAGTTTGCCGGTCACCTAAAAAACCCCCTTGAGATCCCGTCTGGTCCGGTATTCTTGCGCGGGTTGAGGGGGCAATTGCGGCATAGCGAAACGCCGCCCCGACTCAACTTCGGAGCGCTTGAAACTTGGAATGTGTCTAAACCACATCGGCAGACCCAAGGCAATTCATGCCTCTTGTCGCACCGTGCGTCAAAACGCACCTTTCCGTCCGATGAGGGTGTCGCCTCACGCTCGCCTTGATTGGCAGGCGTTTATCCGCGGCGTCCCGCGGGCCGGCCGGTTGACAGCCGCGCAGGGCCAGCCGACTAAGAAGCAGAGCCCAAGGAAACGCGGGATTCGTTATGTCACATATAGAGAGAGTGGATCGGTGCAGCCAATCCTCGGGCTTGTTGTTCGAACCTTTGCGGTGGCCGCCTTCGCTTTGGGGCTGATGTCCCCTGCCCTGGCGCAGGGCGTGGTCAAGGCGCAGTACGGCGACTGGCAGATGAGCTGCGACACGCCGCCGGGCGCCAGCTTCGAGCAGTGTGCGCTGATCCAGAATGTCTCCGCCGAAGACCAGCCCAATGTCGGGCTGTCGGTGATCGTGCTGAAAACCGCCGACAAGCAGGCGCGGCTGTTGCGGGTCCTCGCGCCGCTCGGCGTGCTGCTGCCCAACGGGCTGGGGCTCAACATCGATGGCGCCAATATCGGCCGGGTGGCGTTCGTGCGCTGCCTGCCCAATGGGTGCGTGGCCGAAGTGGTGCTGGATGACGAGTTGATCGCCAAGCTGACGACCGGCAAGAGCGCCATCTTCTTCGTGTTCAAGACACCGGAAGAGGGCATCGGCATTCCCGTCTCACTCAACGGCTTCGGCGACGGCTTCGCGCAGCTTCCGTAAGGACAGCGTCCAATGGCCCCGCCCGCTCGGCAGATGCGCCTGACGGAGGCCCATGTGGCCCGGATGGCGCTGCTGGTGACGCCGGATGGACCGCTGCCGCCGGCCGAAACCTCGACCGACGACGACTTTCGGCAGTTCACGCAGGAAATTCTCGCAGGCAGCGATGGCTCGGACCAGATCTGGGTGTTCGCCTATGGGTCCCTGATCTGGAAGCCGGCCTGCGAGTTCGTCGAAATCCGCACCGGGCTTCTGCGTGGCTGGCACCGTGCCTTCTGCCTCGGCTGGAACACCTGGTTCCGTGGCTCGGAAGCCAATCCCGGGCTGATGTTGGCGCTCGATCGGGGCGGCTCGTGCAAGGGGGCGCTGTACCGGCTGCCGCCGGGTGCTGCCGAGGAGAACATCGAAAAACTCTGCCGGCGCGAGATGGGCCGCAAGCCCTCGCCGTTCCCGCCGCGCTGGGTGAGCGTAGCGACGGAACACGGGACGGTCCGCGCCTTCACCTTCTGCATCGACCGCAACAGCGGGCGCTATGTTTCGGGGCTCAGCGAGGCGCAGATTGCTGATGTGCTTGCCAAGGCCGTGGGCTCGCGCGGCTCGATGGTCGAGTATCTGTTCAACACGGTGAGCCACCTCGAACAGCTCGGCATCCACGATCCGCATCTGTGGCGGCTGCAGGAACTGGTGGCGGAACGGCTGGATGGGTCTGAACCCGCTCGTTGATCGAAGGCCATCAACGCACTCGGTGTCATCCCAGCGAAAGCTTATGGGTTCGGAGTTATTGCGGCGCTCCACCCACCGGGGCAAAACGGAGGTCCCCGCTTTCGCGGGGATGACACCGAGCTTGGGGTGCTTCTGGTGGCAAGCTCATCGATGGGCAGTTTCGCTGGGATTGGGCAAGGTCGGCAGACCATGAACAAAAAAAGCCGGGTCCGAAGACCCGGCAGTTCATCAGGAAACAGGGCCGGCGGGTGAGCCGGCCCGAAGATGGCACAATCTGGGGACCGTACCAGGCGGAGGCTTAAGCCCTGAGTGGTCGCGCTTCCGAACCGGAAAAGTCTGCAACTTTTCCTGGAAACGCTCCGATCACGGGTTGAGCCAATGGCGGGAGCTTTCGGCACGCTTCTGCTGCAGCTTGTAGCCGGGGCGCTGGCTGGGGCTGTCGAGCGCTTCGAACAAATCCTGGCGGTTGATGCCGAGATCCTCGAGGCGAGCCGTGTCGTAGTCGAGAAGTGACTCGAAGGCGACGCGGCGAGCTCGTGCAGCCCGGACTTTGGCGAACCAGTTCACCAGAGCGCGCAACGGGTTGGACGACGCGGCAGCCATCGACGGCCGCTCGCTCGAAAGCAAGTGGACCATGGTCCTTCTCCAATTTCATCTTTGCCTGGGCAGGGAGTGCCGGGGCGGGGGGCGGCGATCGGGAGGATCGCTGGTGGCGACCTCGGGATCGCTACTGGCGATCGCGGGATCACCGATGACGGCTGATATGAGCCCTTGCCATCTATTCGTCCAACAAATAGATTTCATCCCGATCATCAAATTTCGTGATGGAGAAACGGGATGAGCACGCCCCTCGATCTCGACCAGCTGCAAAGCTTCTGCGCCATCGCCGACTGCGGCAGTTTCACCGAGGCGGCGCGCCGGGTGAACAAGACCCAGTCGGCGGTGTCGATGCAGATCAAGCGGCTGGAGGAAAGGCTAGGCCAGGCGCTGCTCAGCCGCGACGGCCGGACGGTGGCGCTGACCGAGTATGGCGATGCGCTGTACGCGCGGGCCCGACGCATGCTCCGGATCAATGCCGAGATCATGGACGTGTTCTCCGACGGCGACCTCAAGGGCTCGATCCGCTTCGGAGTGCCAGACGACTATGCCGTGCGCCTGCTGCCGGTGATCCTCTCGAGCTTCCAGCGCACCCACCCCAAGATCGTCGTCGATGTACGCTGCCAACCTTCGGAAGAGCTGCTCGATGGGATGAAGAAGGGCCGCTACGACCTGATCGTCTTCACCCAGGGCACCAACCACGAATATGGCGAGATGTTCCGTACCGAGCGGATGTTCTGGGTCGCCTCGCATGGCGGCCAGGCGCTGGCCACCGAGCCACTGCCGATCGCGGGCGGGCTGCATTGCTGCTGGAAGGAAAACGCGGTCGAGGTGCTGAACCGCATCGGCCGCGATTATCGCATCGCCTATACCTCGTCGAACGCCATGGCGATCGCCAGCGCCGTATTGACCGACCTCGCCGTCGGCTTCCTGCCCGAGAGTGCACTGCAGCCCGGCATGCGCGTGATCGCCGAGGACAAGGACCTGCCGCGGCTGCGCGACGCCGAAATCGCCATCATGCGCGCCAGCCACGCCTATGGCGGCATCTACGATGCGCTGGCCAGCCACATCGTCGCCAGCATGGGCAATCTCGACGGCAAGGACAGCCTGCCGATGGCGGCGGAGTAAGGGGGAGTGGTTGGGCGACGTAGTGCGTCCACCCCACCGACGTCATTCCCGCGAAGGCGGGAACTAGTGGGATGCCACGGCCCCCGCTGACGCTGAGAGATCCCACTGGGTCCCCGCCTTCGCGGGGGATGACGCCGGTGGATTGGCCAGGCAAGTCGGCATCAACGGGGTGCGCTCACCGCCCCTTACCATCCAGCAACCCGTTGAGCTCCGCCTGCAGCCTCGTCCGGTTCGCCTCCACCGCACGCTCGAAGGCGCGGGCCTGGATCAGGCGGGCGGCGGGGGTGGTGGCGCGCGGATCAAGGTGCTCGCGCAGCGCTTCGGCCATCTCGGTTTGCAGGAACGTGCCGATCTCGAGGAACTGCATGATGGCGGCCAGCTGATCGGGCGTGAAACGCGCCAGCATCATCGGGCCAGTCTTCTCGTAGTGGCCGAAGATGCGTCGGGTGATGGCCTTCATGTCGTCGGTCAGCTCGATCCAGATCTTGCGCCGGTCGAGGGTGTCGCGCGTGCGAACGACGTAACCGGCAGCTTCCAGCCGATCGATCACCGCGGTCACTGCCCCGGTGGTGAGGCCGCTGTCATTGGCGAGCTGTCCGGCGCTGACCCTGCCCCGCCGGTCGATCAGATCAATGCAACGACCGTCGGTGCGGTTGATGCCGAGAAACTCCGTCAGCGTTTCGTCGAACAGGTCGTTGGCGGCCTGGCTGGCGCGCGTCGCCTCCTTGAATCGGAGGCCGAAACCTTCAGCTGCAGTTTCTCTTGACTCGTTGATATCTTGATTCATAAGATAATTATACGATGAGATATCGGGGAAAGCAAGATTCCCGGATGTCGCATGCGGTCGTCCGGCGACGAGCAACCGAAATCAAGCCGGCCGACCGCCAAACCAGCATGAAGACCACGCAACCCGAGGCTACGCCACGATGACGGCCGGAGGGCCGGCATATGAAACCGCAATCGCATCCATTCCAGCCGATCCGGCGCAGGCCGCCCGCGCTGATCGCCGTGCCGAACAATGACAACGAGGCGCAAGTGACCAACACCATCATCGAGGCCAGGGGCCTCAAGCGAAGCTTCAAGGCGAAGGGCGCCAAGGGCAAGACGATCGACGCGGTGCGCGGCATCGACCTCAGCGTCCGGGACGGCGAGATCGTCGGCTTTCTGGGACCGAACGGGGCCGGCAAGACCACGACGCTCAAGATGCTCTGCACCCTGCTGAAACCCACCGACGGCTCGGCGACCGTGGTGGGCGCGGACCTGCGCCGTGACCCGGTCACGGTGCGCCGGCGGATCGGCTATGTCAGCCAGGCCGGCTCGACTTCACCCGAAGCCAGGGTCGGCCAGGAGATCGTCAGCCACGCGCGGCTCTACGGCATCGACAAGCAGGTGGCGATCCAACGTGGCAAGGAGTTGCTGGCGGCGCTCGACCTGGGCGAGATCTGGGACCGGACCTGCGGCTCGCTGTCGGGCGGGCAACGTCGGCGGCTGGATATCGTCATGGGCCTCGTGCACCAGCCGCGGCTGGTGTTCCTCGACGAGCCTTCGACGGGGCTCGACCCCCAGAGCCGGGCAAACCTGTGGAACCACATCAGGAAGCTCCGCGACGAACTGGGCACCACGGTGTTCCTCACCACCCACTACATGGACGAGGCGGACTCACTTTCCGACCGCATCCTGATCATCGACCATGGCACCATCGTCGCCGAGGGCACGCCGGCCGAGCTCAAGAAGCGGGTGTCGGGCGACACCATCACGCTGACGCTGCGGAGCGAGGCGGATGCCGTGAGTTCAGCCGCCATTGCAGCACGGCTCAACGGGGCAGACACGCCAGCTACGGAGGCCCACGTGGTGCGCCTGCATGTCCCCGACGGCGCCACGGCCCTGCCGGTGCTGCTGGGCGACCTGACCAAGGCCGGAATCGACGCCATCGGCGTCGACGTGAACCGTCCCACTCTCGATGACGTCTTCCTGACGCTGACCGGCCGGTCGCTCAGGGATTAGGAGGCTGACATGTCCTTTGTTCGCGATACATGGATCATCTTCGAGCGCTCGATGCTGCTGGCGCTGCGCCAACCGGAATGGGTGGTGATCGGGCTGATGCAGCCGGTGCTCTATCTCACCCTGTTCGGCCCGCTGCTGCAGACGATCGCGGCGACCTCGGGCTTCGCGGGTGACGCCTGGCAGGTGTTCGTGCCGGGGCTGCTGGTGCAACTGGGGATTTTCGGCGGGCTGTTCGTCGGCTTCGGCATCATTGCCGAATGGCGCTCCGGCGTCATCGACCGGCAGTTGGTGTCGCCGGCGTCCCGGGCAGCAATCATCACCGGGCGCACGCTGCGCGACGTGGTGGTGATCCTGGTACAGGCGATCGTGCTTGTCGGCGCGGCATTCTTCATGGGCCTGCGCGTTCCGGTGGGCGCGCTGCTCATCGGCCTGGTGCTGGTGGCGTTGCTCGGCGCAGCGTTCTCGTTCATCTCGAACGCCATCGGCTTGGCAACCAAGAGCGAGGACGCACTGGCGCCGATCGCCAATACGCTAGCCCTGCCGATCCTGTTGCTTTCAGGCATCCTGTTGCCCATGACGCTGGCTCCGGCGTGGCTGCAGGTGGTGGCCAACTTCAACCCCTTCAAGCACATCGTCGAAGCCCTGCGCGCCGTGTTCCTCGGTCATTTCAGCGATCCGATCGTGTGGATCGGGCTCCTGCTCGCGGTGGTGCTGGTGGTGATTGGCGCCTGGGTCGGGAGCCGCGTGCTGACGGCGCAGACCAAGTAGCTACATCGAAGGCAGTTCGTCCGGCCGGCTTCCGAAGGTACGGAAGCTGCGCCGAGCGAGCGGCAGGAGCGTGGCGGCGAAGTAGGCTATGCCGGTGAGCCAGAACGTCGGCGCAAGACCGATCAAGGCGACGAGAGCGCCACCGACGAGGCCGCCGAACGGAATCAGAGCCCAGGCGAGCGCACCAACCAGTGCACTGGCGCGGCCGATCATGGCGGGCGGGATGCGCTCCATGATGACAGCATTGACGATCGGATTGATGAAGCCGGCCGCGAAGCCGCCGATCGCCAGTGTGACGAAGGCGGCGACCAGCGGTGCGTCGATGGCGAACACGGCGAAGCGCGGCAGCCCGGCAAGCAGGAACGCTACGGTATAGACCACCAGCCGCGGCAGGCGTTCGCCGGTGGTCGTAGCGATTGCCGCGCCGGCGATTGAGGCGGCGGACATCACGGCGAACAGCAGGCCGAGCAGCGCCGCGTCATAGCCCGACTGCTGGGTCCAAACCGGCAGCAACACGGCGGACCAGGCGGCATCGAGCAGGTTGGTGACGGTGATCATCACCACGATGCCGACGAGCAGGGCGTCGCGGCGGATGAAGTCGAACCCTTCGCGCAGCTCGTCAAGGTAGGAAGCACGGACTTCCGGCCGATCGCGATCAAATGCCGGAATGCCCGCCGCAACCACGGCCGCGGCGAGCGCAAAGGTGGCGGCGTTCAGCGCCAGGGCGAGACCGGGGCCGATGAGCGCGATCAACCCACCCGCTGCGGCAGCGCCGACGGTCGAGGCCAGCCGCTCGATGACGCCGGCAACACCGGTGACGCGCTCGAGTGGTACATCGGCAAGCTTGGCGATCGCGGGGACCATCGAGATCTTGGCCGCATCGGAAGGGCCGCGCAGCACGCCCATGGCGATGACGATCGGCAGCAGCAGCTCGAAACCGAGCCAGCCCACCAGCGCCAGCACCGGAACGAGGCCGACCACCAGCACCGACGCGAGATCGCAGCCGATGGCGATGCGCTGGGGACCGATGCGATCGATCAGCGGACCGGAAAGCGCCTTGGCGACGACATAGGGCAGCATCTCGGCCATGGCGACGACGCCGGTGAGGATCGGACTGCCGGTGGTGGTGAGCACCAGCCATGGGATGGCAATGGTGGAAAGGCGCGTGCCCGAGATCGACAAGGTTTCGGCGACGGCGAAGGCAAGGAATGGACGCCGGTTCATGACTTCGTCCCCTTGGCCCCGGTGAGCCTGCCGGGATAGGCGAAGGCATGCAGCATCACCGTGTAGGGCGCAGCACCCGGCGGGACAGGCGCACCCGGGGCCGGGGCCTGCCGCATCGCCTCCCACAGCAGTGCCTGCAGCTTGTCGCGTAGCGCGGAGGCTTCGTCGGGCGTGAGGATGATGGTGAAATCGCTGATGGCGTTGGCCGCCTGCCACTCGGGCGGCAGGCGGGTGAACTCGTCCTGCGCCTGCTGCATCAGTTGGACCTGCTGCGTCAGCGCCGCCTGGGCAAAGGCGACGCTCGAGTCGAACTCCTCGGCACTCTCAACATTCTCGAAGAACGAGGTCGACTCATGGCGCGACTGCCACCAGCGGTCGCGGCGCGAGGGCTGGTCGGGCATTTCCTCGATGAAGCCGTGCAGAGCCAGTTGGCGCAGGTGGTAGCTGGTAGCGCCGGAATTGAGGCCGAGCCGCTCGGCGAGCCGGGTGGCGGTGGCCGGCCCATCGATGCGCAGCATGCCGAGCATGCGCAACCGCACCGGGTGAGCAAGCGCCTTGAGCGCGGTGGCATCGGGAACGATGCGGGTGATTTCGCGGGATGGCCTGGACGGGGTGCTCATGGACCGAGCTTATGATTGCAAAGAAACATTTGCAAACGTTTCTTTGCAATCAAGCACGGCGCATGTACTCCAAGGAGGAGCGCGCACATCGCGCGTGTTGCACACCCCTCCCCCATTCTTCCCCGTCAAGGGAGGGTGCCGGCCGGTGATTGCGGTTGGATCAAGCCACAAACCCGATGCGCACCTCCCCCTTGAGGGCAGGGCTATCGCATATGGCTTTCGCACAGGACTCTCGGTGGTCCTCCACCGTGAAACGGGGGAGGGGGACCGCCGAAGGCGGTGGAGGGGGCGGCAGGATACGCCGGTTTTTGGGGCCGCCCCCTCCACCAGCTTCGCTGGTCCCCCTCCCCCGCTGCGCGGTGGAGGACCACTGAGAGCCCGGTGGCTGTTCATATGCGATAGCCCTGCCCTTAAGGGGAGGGCCATCGCATATGGCTTTGTGGAGGGGCCGCGAGTTAGCGTAGTGCGCTGCGTCCGCGGTGCGTGCAGGCGAGCCTAAATCTCGGCTTCGTCGAAAATCCGAGTCAGGTCGCCGGCCCACTCGCCATTGTACTTGTCGAGCCAGCGTTCGGCCGGGGTCTTGCCGAGCGCCAGGGTCTCGTGGAGCGGATCGAGGAAGCTGGTCTCGTCCTTGCCGTTGGCGAAGTGTTTGCGGCGGCCGAGACCATCACCGGCGAGATCGACGACGAGGCGGGCGATATCGGCGACGGTGCCGCCGCGGAACGGGGTGTGGATGGCGGTGCGCGGCACTTCGTTGCGAAGCGTCTGGCGCTCAGCCTCGGTCCAGTTGCCGACCAGGTCCCAGGCGGCATCGAGCGACTCGCTGTCATAGAGCAGGCCGGTCCAGATGGCGGCCAGCGCCAGCACGTGATCGCGATCGCCCATGTCGGCACCGCGCTGCTCGAGAAACTGCTTGAGACGCACCTCGGGGAACAGGGTCGAAAGATGGTTCTCCCAATCCTTCACCGTTGGACGAACGCCCGGCAGTTGCGGGAGCTTGCCCTCCATGAACGCGCGGAAACTTTCGCCCGCGACGTTGATGTACTCACCCTTGCGGATGACGAAGTACATCGGGACATCGAGCGCGTGCTCGGCATAGCGATCGAAGCCGAATCCGTCCTCGAAGGCGAAGGGCAGCATGCCGGTGCGGGCGTTGTCGGTATTGAGCCAGATCTGTGAGCGAAAGCTCAGATAGCCGGACGGCTTGCCGTCGACGAAGGGTGAGTTGGCAAACAGCGCCGTGATGATCGGCTGCAGCGCCAGCGAGACGCGGAGCTTCTTGACCATGTCGGCTTCGTCGGAGAAGTCGAGGTTCGCCTGCACCGTGGCCGAGCGATACATCATCGAGGTGCCCAGCGTGCCGACCTGCTGCATGTACTTGGTCATGATGCCGTAGCGCGACTTCGGCATGGCAGCGATCTCGGCCACCGACCAGAGCGGGGTAACGCCAAGGCCGAGAAAGTGGATGTTCAGCGGGCCGCCGATGACGCGGCAATCCTCGAGGTGCGCGTCGAGTTCGACCGCGGCGTCGTGAATGGTGAGTTGCGGTGCGCCAGAGAGCTCGAACTGGCCGCCCGGCTCGAGCGAGATGCCACCCACCGCGCCAAGGTTGCGCAGGCCGATCGGGTTGCCGCGATCAAAGAACGGATGCCAGCCGGTGCGCGCTTCGATGCCCTTGAGCAGCGCATGCACGCCGTCGTCGCCGGCATAAGGCACCGGCGCAAGCGGGGCTTTGCGATAGACGTGCTTTTCGTGCTCGGTGCCGACGCGCCACTCGGATTTCGGCTTGCCGCCGACGGCCATGACCTCAAGCAGGTCAGCCCGCGATTCAATCAGCGGTGCGTTCTCTTCGCCGGCCATGGGCACTCCAGTAAGGCAAGACTACCGGGCTCCTGGCCGGGCGCGGCGGACAATACTGAGCCGCGCTCCGAATGCAATGGGCTTTATCGCCAATCGCCGATGGTTGACTGGACCACCGCCAGCGCCGCCACCGCCGCGGTATCGGCGCGGAGGATGCGCGGGCCGAGACTGATCGGAATGACGAACGACTGGGCGAGCAGCAGCGCCCGCTCGTCGTCGGAGAACCCGCCTTCGGGGCCGACCAGGATGCCGACCGGCAGCCCGTCGAGATCGAGCAACTGGGTGTTGGGTGCGTGGCTGGGAGCGCTCTCGTCGGCAAAGACCAGGCGGCGGAGCCCATGGTCGCGCTGCCAGTGGGCGATGAGATCGGCCAGCGCCACCTCCTCGGCGAGCTTGGGGACGCTGAGCACCTCGCATTGCTCGGCTGCTTCGATGATGTTGGCGTGGAGCTTGTCGGCTTTTAGCCGCGATACCTGAGTGTAGCGGGTGATGACCGGCTGGATGGTGCCGGCGCCCATCTCGGTGGCCTTCTGCACCAGGTAATCAAGGCGACCGGTCTTCAGCGGTGCAAAGCCGAACCACAGATCGGATTTCGGCGTCTGGTGCTGGGTCTGTACCACCAGCTCAAGCGTCGCGCCCTTCCGGTGATCGTCAGCGATCCTTGCCATCCAGGCGCCCTCGACGCCGTTGAACACCACCAGCGCGTCGCCGGCTTTCATCCGCAACACGCTCAGCAGGTAATTGGTGTGGTCTCGACCGAGCTCCAGCAGCTTGCCCGCGGCAAGCGGCGCCTCGACATAGAGGCGTGGCAGGGTCTTGTGCGATCTGGGCATCGTGGTACGCGTGACATGAAAGTGGCCGACCGGGCCTATCAAGGCACACAAGACAGACGATGCAAACCCCTGAAAAAGCAGCTGGTAGGGTAGCGGACGCGAGTCGCGGCAACTGGCTCGACCGATATGCGCCACAGTGGCTGAAGCCCTATGGCAGGCTGGCGCGGTGGGACCGGCCGTTGCCGCTGCTGCTGCTGTTCTGGCCCTGCGGGTTCGCCTTGGCGCTGGCAGCGCTGACCGAGCCGGCGCGCGGCTTCGACTGGTGGGCGCTTATCCTGTTCTACATCGGCTCGGTGGCGATGCGCGGCGCGGGCTGCACCTTCAACGACATCGTCGACACCGACATCGACATGAAGGTGGCGCGCACCCGCTCGCGACCGATTCCATCCGGCCAGGTGACCAAACGGCAAGCGGCGCTGTTCCTCGTGCTGCAATCGCTGGTCGGGCTGGCAGTGCTGTTGCAGTTCAACGCCACGACGGTGATGCTGGGCGTTGCCTCGCTGGTGCTGGTGGCGATCTACCCGTTCATGAAGCGGGTGACCTGGTGGCCGCAGCTCTTCCTCGGGCTGGCGTTCAACTGGGGCGCGCTGGTGGGCTGGACTTCGCAGACCGGCTCGCTCGCCCTGCCCCCGCTGCTGCTTTATGTCGGCGGGATCCTGTGGACCATCGGCTACGACACGATCTACGCGCTGCAGGACATCGAAGACGATGCGCTGGTGGGGGTGAAATCCACTGCGCGGCTATTCGGACGGCGCGCCCGGCTGCTGGTCGCGCTGTTCTACGCCGCGGCCCTGGTGCTGTGGGTAGCGGCGGGCCTCCTGGTCGGGGCCGGCAGGCCGTTCCTCGTGGGTATGCTGGTGGTTGTCGGCATCCTCAGCTGGCAGATCCGCACGCTCGAGCCGCATATCCCGGCCAACGCGCTGGTGCGGTTCCGGGCCAATCACTGGGTCGGGCTGGCTTTCACTGCCGCGCTGCTGCTGGATCTGGTGGTTTAGCTGCGCCCGCTCAACCCGCCGCGTAGGCGCTAGGGGTCGCGGCCCACCCACCGGGTCATTCCCGCGAAAGCGGGAACCTTTGTTTTCGTGCCCTGCCGCACAATCGCAAACGGAGTTCCCCGCTTTCGCGGGGATGACACCGGGCGTAGGGAACTTGCAGAGCCTCGACCCGCATCCCGAGCCTCGGCGTGCCTCAGGTCGAATCCCACCTGTGCCACCACTCGGGGAGGATAAAGAAGCGGGGCCGATCCATTTCTGGATCGACCCCGGCTCGAGCTGGATTTGGAGGTCGCTACGAGTCTTTCCGACAGTTCAAACGTGCATGGGATCGCTGTCGGCTGGTCCTGCTAGTAACGGCTCATCGCCGCAAAGGTTGCATCAGGAGGCATTGCTTTCGCCGGGCTTGCGGCGGTTGAGAAAACGGGGCCGACGCTCGGCATCGGCGGCGAGGCGGCGGCGGTCGTGCTTCAAGCCGAGGGCGACACCATCGACCTGCTGCGAATAGGGGAGGAGGTTGCCGTCACCGGCTTTGATGAACAGCGGCAGGCGGAGCTTCTTGCCCCAGTTCTGCCATTCGGCAACGACGTTGGAATTGCCGATCTCTTCGAACACCCGGTAGTTGAGGTCGGGATCGCCGTGCACCAGTTCGATGGCGCTCGACAGTACACCCTCTTCGGTGATCGAGGTCGAAACCGCGACGCCGATGAACTCATCGACGGGCACCTTGATCTTGATGGCGACGCCGCTCTTTTCGAGCGTCTTGCGCACCGTAACGGTCTTGATCGGATCCTTGGGGCCGTTGTCGTTGGCCGGACCGAAATATTTGGCAGTCAGCGGACGTGTCCGCGGGGCACGGCCCTCACCGAACAACATGATAACCGACGACCCGTCGATCCCAACACGACCCTGCATGATAAGCCTTCCTGTCAACTTTCGAGAGCTTGTTTTTGCCGCCCTCTTTGATGCCCCCAATCTACCCGCCCCCCTTGCCACCCCGCTTAAGAAACTGGGTTAAGTTTAGGTTGTTTTGCGAAGGGTTAGCGGGTCGTCACCGGGTGTAACGCAGTCTTAAGTGCGTGTGCTTGCTTGGCTTTAACCACTTGGCCGCGGGCAAGGCCGTAACGGGACCAAGCCGCCGTGCTGGGCCATCCAGAGCGCGCCGCCGTTGCATCTGCGGCCTTGTTCCAGCCGGGGGATGCGCCTAGAAGCACGGCCAGCCAATATCCCGGAAACCTGATGCTCAATGCCGCCCCGACTACAGCCGCCGATGATCGCGAATTGTTGCGCTCGGCCGCCGTCACCGCGGGCATCATCGCCGCAGGATATTTCCGCAAGGACCTCAAGACCTGGACCAAGGAGAACGCCTCGCCGGTGAGCGAGGCGGACGTCGTCCTCGACAAGTTCCTCAATTCGGCGCTGCTGACCGCACGTCCCGACTATGGCTGGCTCAGCGAGGAAAGTGTCGACAGTCCGCAACGGCTGAGCCATCGCCGGGTGTTCGTGGTCGATCCGATCGACGGCACCCGCGGCTTCATCCGCGGTGAGGACAGCTGGACGGTGTCGCTGGCGGTGGTCGAAGACGGCGTGGCCATTGCCGGCGTGGTCTATGCGCCGGTGCGCGACGAGATGTATGACGCGGCGATCGGCGACGGCGCGCGGCTCAACGGCAAGCCGCTGGTACGGCAGCGCCACCCGGGCCGCACGGCGCCGCTGATCCCGGCACCCGGCGCCGTGCACCAGGAGCTGCAGGCGTCCGGGCTCGACTATTCGCGCGGGCCGTTCTTTCCGTCACTGGCCTATCAACTGGTGCAGGTGGCTGGTGGCAGGCTCGACGCCGCGGTCAGCCGGCGCGGCGCACGCGACTGGGACGTCGCCGGCGCAGCGTGCATCCTCGGCGAAGCGGGAGTGAGCTTTGAGGATGTTTGCATAGGTGCCTTGCGCTTCAATCGCCCGGAAACCCGGCATGGAGCGCTTGCGGCGGTATGCGAGCCTTCGCTAAAAGCGCCGTTACATGCGGCGCTGGTCAAGGTCTATGGCTGCCCGCAGCCACAGGAAGTCGATCTGGAGCGTCTGAAGCCGTGAGCAAGACCAAGAAACCCGAGCCCAAGCAGCAGCTCTTGCACCTCGTCATCGGCGGCGAAGTGGAAAAGGGCGAAGACATCGTCTTCAAGGATCTCGATGCGGTCGACCTCGTCGGGGTCTATCCGAACTACGCCACGGCCCACGCGGTGTGGAAGCAGAAGGCGCAGCTGACGGTGGACAATGCCGAGATGCGCTATTTCGTGGTGCACCTGCACCGGTTGCTGAACCCGGAAGACGACGAGTAGCGTTGGTTCTCAACCTAGCGTCCGGTGCGGGCCGACCCCCACCCCTGTCCCCTCCCCGCAAGGGGGAGGGAGACCCTCACACCGACATCGCAGTCTGCGTCTCCCTCCCCCTTGCGGGGAGGGATCAAGGGTGGGGGTCAGCCCTCGCCGGCTTTGCAACCTGCGCGATGAGGCTTGCCGCCAAGGCGTCGAGCCGACTGGTAGCCTGCTCCGTCACGCTGCGGAAGGCCTCGATCATCTGCCGGCGGCGCGCTTCGTCGTCGAGCAGGTCCAGCACCGCCTGGGGCAGTTCGTCCGCCACGGTGACCTGCACGGCACAACCGATCGCGGACAGCGACGCATGCAGCGGCTTCTGGCGATCGATGTACGGGCCGTAGAGGCTGGCGGCGCCCAGATGCAGCGGTTCGCTGAGGTCGTGGCCGCCGATTGACGAGAACGTACCGCACACCACGCCGATGGTGGCACGGCCATAGACCCTCGCGAGTGTGCCCATCTGATCGAGCCAGACGAGGCCACCAGCGTCGGCGACGGCAGCTTCGCTGTCGACGATGGCAAGCTCGGCACCGAAGCTGGCGCTCAACACCTCGCCGGGCGTCTTGCCGGGATAACGCGGCACCAGCACCAGCTTTGCCTCGGGACGCTCAAGCCGCAGCGCCGCAATGGCAGGGGCGAGCGCCTCGATCTCGGCGCGGTGGACGTTGCCGAAGGCGATCAGCGGCGGCCGATCCTTGCCGGCCGGCATGGCTCGCTCCAGCGGGACGAGCTTCAGATTGCCGATCACTTCGATGCGCTCGCGAGGTACGCCGAGTTCGGCATAGCGAGCGGCGATGGTCTCATCCTGGGCATAGATGCGCTGCGCCTTGGCGATGGTGCGCTTGGCGACAGCGGGGTTGCGCTGGTGGCGGGCGAAGCTGCGGGGCGACATGGTGGCGTTGACCACGACGACCGGCACACCGGCCGTTTCTGCCGCAGCGAACTGGGCGGGCCAGAACTCGGACTCGACCAGCACCAGGAGGTCGGGACGGACCGTCTCGAAAACGCGCCGCTGCGCCTCGAGCGTATCGAGCGGCATGATGAAGCTCGCAGCCTCGCCGGCAATGGCGCTGATCCGGGCATAGCCGGAATAGGTGGTGGCCGAGAGCACCACGGAGAGGGCCGGGTCGAGCGCGACAAGCCGCTGGCGCAGCAGCTCGGCAACCTTGGATTCGCCGGCGGAAACGGCGTGGATCCAGATGCGGCGACCGCTCGCGGGCTGCGGCAACACCGGGTTGAGGCGCCTGGCAAACCAGGCCGTCCCGCCCTCGTCGCTGCTGGAGAAGCGAGACAACACCGCATAGTGCAGCCAGGACGCCGCCGTGACGAGCCCGCCATAGGCCTTCCAGCGAAACGGCACGGCTGTGCTCACGCGGTCACTCCAGTTGGTCCGACGGATGCTGACTAGCTGGTCCGCCCGTGGCGCACAACCTTGCGACCTCCAAGCGATTGCTGATAAGCCACGGCATGAATTCAGCAAGGCGCGGGCCGGGTCCTCACGTGCGCTACCCCATTGCCAACGATGCGCGTCTGCAGCAACTCGCTCTCGATGAAGCGCGCGCCGCCATCCGGCTTGAAACGGAGGGCCTCCAAGCGCTCGCCGCCGGGCTGGACGGTGCGTTCGTGGCGCTGGTGGAACTGATCCAGCGGGCGCCCGGACGGGTCATCCTCTCCGGCGTCGGCAAGAGCGCCCATATTGCCCGCAAGGTCGCCGCGACCCTCGCCTCCACCGGCACCCCGGCGCAGTTCGTGCACGGCGGCGACGCCAGTCACGGCGACCTCGGCATGATCACCACCGCCGATGTGGTGGTGATGTTCTCGAAGTCGGGCGATACGGCGGAGCTGTCCGACCTCGCCAACTACTGCGTGCGCTTCGATATTCCACTGGCGCTGGTAACCGCGCGGGCGGACTCGCGGTTGGGTCGGGCGGCGAACATTGTCGTCACCCTGCCCGATGCGCGCGAGGCCTGCGAGATAACTGCCGCGCCGACGACGTCGACGACCATGATGGCGGCACTGGGTGACGCCCTGGCCGTGGTGCTGCTGCGGCGGCGCGGCTTCCAGGCCGCGGATTTCCACGTGTTCCATCCGGGCGGCACGCTCGGCAGCGCCCTGCTCACCGTCGGCGAAGTGATGCACAGGCAAGACAAGCTCCCGTTGGTCGGCGCGGAAGCCAGCGTTGCGACGGCAATCCTCGAGATGACGTCCAAGGGTTTCGGCTGCACCGGGGTGGTGAACGAGGCAGGCGAACTGCTCGGCATCATCACCGATGGCGATCTGCGCCGGCACATGGCGGATGGTCTGCTGCAGCAGAGCGCGGCGACGGTGATGACCGTCGGGCCGCGCACAATCGGCGCGGATGCACTGCTTGCCGAAGCGCTGCGGCAGATGACGGCCCTAACTCCGCGGATCACCGCGATCTTCGCCATGGACGGCCAGCGGCCGGTCGGCATCGTGCACGTGCATGATTGCCTGCGTGTCGGCCTCGTCTGAGGTGCGGGACCTCGTCGTCATCCCGGCTCGCTACGGCTCCACCCGCCTGCCCGGCAAGCCGCTGCACCCGATTGCAGGCCGCATGCTGTTGGAACGGGTAGCCGCGATCGCGATCGCGGCGGCGCGGCAACTGGGCGATGCCGAGGTGCTGGTCGCGACGGACGACGAACGAATCCTTGCAGTGGCACGCGGCCTCGGGCTGGAAGCGGTGATGACCGCCAGCGAGATCAGTTCAGGCTCGGGCCGAGCGCTGGCAGCGCTCCACGCCACTGGACGGTCGGCCAGGCTGGTGGTGAATCTACAGGGCGATGCACCGTTCACGGCGCCTGAGCACATCGTCGAGATCGTGCGCACAGCGCGAGACTCCAGCGCTGACGTGACGACACCGGTGGTACAGCTCGACTGGCCCCGTCTCGATGCCCTGGTCGCACACAAGCAGACGACCCCGGCGAGCGGCACCACCTGTATCCGCGACGGCGCCGGTCGAGCGGTATGGTTCTCGAAAGCGGTGCTGCCATTCATGCGCAAAGAGGAGGAGTTGCGCGCCGCGGGTCCATTGTCACCGGTGCTGCAGCATATCGGGCTCTATTGCTACCGGACGCCGGCCCTCGAAGCGTTCGAGGCGGCGCCGCAGTCGCTCTACGAACAGCTCGAGGGGCTCGAGCAGTTGCGGCTGATCGAGCTCGGACTCGACATTCGTGCCGTGATCGTGGCGCCCGCAAGGATCACCATGAGTGGTGTCGACAGCCCGGCGGACGCGGAGCGGGCGGAGCGGTTGATCGGGGAGCTCGGCGATCCGTTCGTCGACTGGCGCTCGTGACCCGGCTGGTCATCGTCCGACATGGCAATACCTTCGAGGCTGGCGAACCGCCGCGCCGCATCGGCGCCCGTACCGACCTGCCACTGACCGCCACGGGCGTGGCCCAGGCGGAGGCCCTGGCCCGCCACTTTGCGGCCAACGGCATCGCCTTCGATCGAGTACTGAGCGGCGAGCTCAAGCGAACCTTGCGCACGGCGCAGGCGATCGCCAGCGGGCAGCCGATCGAGACCGCGCGATTTCTCACCGAGATCGACCACGGGCCGGATGAAGGCCTGCAGGAATCCGCCGTTATCGAGCGAATCGGTAACGATGCCATCACGCTGTGGGAGACAAAGTGGGTAGCGCCAGAGGGCTGGGAGGTTGGGGCGCAATGGCGCCTTCTGGCCTGGCGGGAATTCGTCGAGCGGGTAGCGGAGGAGCTGCCCAACGGAACGATCCTGTTGGTGACCAGTAATGGAGCAGCACGGTTCGCCCTCGCGGCATTGGGGCTAAAGCCTGGGGAAAACCGTGCCGGCGTCAAATTCCGCACAGGAAGTTATGGTGTGTTGGAGGTCGGCAGCGGTGCCGATTTCCAACTAGTTGGGTGGGACATGCGACCGGGCGAAACACCCGGCGATACAGGTTTGTTTTGATGCAGCAGGTTTTTGTCGGTGCGCCGAACGGGCGGCGTGTCGGGTTTGGTACTGATCTCCCGCTTGCCTTCATTCTTGGTCCATGCGTGATCGAAAGCCGCGATCACGCTTTGAAGACCGCGACCTTTATTGCCGAACTGGGCGAACGCCGCGGCATTCCGCTGATCTACAAATCGTCGTTCGACAAGGCCAACCGGACCAGCGCAAAGAGCTTCCGCGGCATCGGCATGGACGAGGCGCTGCGCATCTTCGAAGCGGTCAAGAGTGAAACCGGTCTCGCCGTCACCACCGATGTGCACGAGCGCGAACAGTGCGCCGCCGTCGCCGAGATCGTCGACATCCTGCAGATTCCGGCATTTCTCAGTCGGCAGACCGACCTGCTGGTTGCCGCAGCCGAGACCGGCCGCGTGGTGAACGTCAAGAAGGGACAGTTCCTCGCACCTTGGGACATGAAGAACGTCGCCAAAAAACTCGACAGCGCCGGCGCCTCCGGCGTGCTGCTCACCGAGCGCGGCACGAGCTTTGGCTACAATACTCTGGTGGTCGACATGCGCGGCCTGCCGATCATGGCCGAAACCGGCAAGCCGGTGATCTTCGATGCCACGCATTCGGTGCAGCAGCCGGGCGGCCGGGGCGAATCATCGGGTGGCGAACGTCAGTACGCATCGGTGCTGGCGCGCGCCGCGGTGGCCGTAGGCGTCGCCGGGGTGTTCATCGAGACGCACGAGGACCCCGACAACGCCCCGTCGGACGGCGCCAACATGATCCCGCTGACTGAGATCGACGGGCTGGTGGCAGAGTTGCAGGCGCTCGATGCCATCGCCAAGCGTCGAGCCCCCCCTCGATGATGGGCGAGGTCAAGACCGGCGCGCCTAGTTACGTCCGCTGGGCGTGCCTGGCTTTGATCGTGTTTCTGTTCGCCCTGCCCTGCATCGTGGGACGGCTCACCACCTACTTCATATTGCTGTTCGCGATCTTCGCACTGATTTCGCCTTCGGTCGTCGCGGCGTTCCAGTCGCGCAGCCGTAACCCGATCGACGTGATGTTCGTCATTGCGGCGGCTCTGCCGGCGCTTGCGTTCCTGTTCACCTCGGAAGAACCCAGCGAGCTGTTGTTCGCCTTCAACTTCCTGCCCCTGGTGCTGGCGGTGCCGCTGCGCTGGCAGTTCGAGAAGTATGCCCAGATCAACAGCGGGCTGCTGATCGCGCGGCTGTCGCTGGTCGGCGCCGGCATCGCCGTGATCGTTGCTGTGGTGCAGGTGGGACTTCTTGGCTACGAACGTGCCGGCCAGCCGCTGATGAGCACGTTTCATTTTGCCGACACGGCAATGCTGCTGGGCTTTACCGCGCTGGTGGGTCTGTTCGTGCCGGGCAAGCATTTGCGCTGGATCTACCTGCTCGGGCCGGTGTTCGGGGTTCTCGTCGCGCTGCTGAGCGGCACGCGTGGCGCGCTGATCGCCGCACCGGTGCTCGGTTTCGTCACACTGGCATTTGCACTGGCGCTGGCCCCGCCGCGACACCGGGGCGTGACGCTGCTGGTGGCAGGCGCAGTTGCAGCGCTGAGCGTCATCGTGCTGCTCGTCGCGGCAAAGGCCGGGATGACCCGCGCACTGGACGGTTTCACGGTTACGCAGGACGTCATCGCCGGCGGCGCCGTCGATCAATCCACCAAGGAGCGGTTGACGATGCTGTGGGGCGGCTATCAGGCATTCCTCAATGCGCCGCTCTTCGGCTATGGCTGGCCCGACATGGTGCAGGCGATCCTGCCTTACATCCCGGCCGGCGAGGCTGAGCGCATGCTGACCTTCCGGCAGCTGCATAACGGCCTGCTGAGCTTTGCCGTCGGAGCCGGCATACCGGGCATAATCAGCTTCCTGATCCTGTCGGTCGCTCCGGTTATCGCGGTGTTGCGGACGCCACGGGACGAGATGTTCGTGCCGCGGCTCTACCTGGCGGTGACGTTGTGCGTCGCCTACGCGGTGTTCCAGTTGACCATCATCATGATCGGCTTCGAGTTCCACACCGTGCAGTTCGCGTTCATGACGATGGTGATCCTCGGTTTCGTCCGGGTCCCGGCGCTCGCAACGGCGCCGGCTCAGTCCAGCCGGGGCAAGGCACCTGTGGGGCCGGAGACGGCAAGCACCGCGTAATACTCTTCTCCCCGCCCCGCCCCCTCGTCGCGTTTCAACACGGTGACGAGGCGGGTACTCGAAAACTCGGGGCGCGGCGGCAAGGCTTCGGCCGCCGCAGGAGATTTGACGCCCACTACCAGCAAGGCGGGCGTGCTGGCCGGGTAGCGGCTCTCGGCAGGCAGGAAATCGTAGCGTGGGTGCGGAGCAATGTCGCGGACTGGCCGGCTGTCTCCAGCGGCGCGACCGTAAAAGAACAGCTCACCTGTCAGGCGGTAGTTGCCCTCGGTCCAGATCGCCTTGGCGCCGGTCTCGTCCGCCCGCTGGCGAATGTCGGCCGCCAGCTTGTCCCAGCCGCGCAGCATCCGGGTGCGATCGGCATAGCCCAGATCCAGCGGGTGATAGACGGCCTGCACATAGGCGAAACCAATCAGCACCAGGCCGAAGGCAAGTTGCAGAGCGCTGGCGATGGCCACCAGCCAGCGTCCGAGCGGCCGCGCCGGCAACAGGCAGACGAAGGCCGCGCCGAGCAAAGCGAGCACAGGTGCGACAGGCTGCAGCCAGTTGACTTCGACCCGGGCATGGAGGGCGTGAAAGAGGAAATAGGCGAGCAGCGGCAGCGTGGTCAGCACCGGAAGGGCGAGCCGCGCGCCGGCGCGCCGGCCGTATCCAAAAAACCAGCCGCCGATAGCCACGAGGGCGCTAACCAGCAGGGCCGGCCCCATCGCTACGGCCTGGCTGATAATGAACTCGCTTACCAGCCGACCGAACTGCTCCTCGAACGAGACGACACGGGCCCCTTGAAACAGGAAAGACTGCCAGTCGTGCTGGTAGTTCCACCACAGTACCGGCGCAAAGACGAGAAGCGCCAGGAGGCCGCCGGCCCAGAGCTGCCAGTGGCCCAGCTGCCGGCGCCCTTCGGCGGTGCCGAAGAGAAACAGCATCAGCCCGAGTCCAAACCAGATATTGGTGTATTTGGCGGCGAGGCCGGCGCCGGCAAGCAAGCCGACCGCCAGCCACCAGTTTGACCGGGAGCGGCTCACTGCTTCTGCCGCAGCCCAGAGCGACAGGGTCCAGAACAGCGTCGACGGTGCATCCGGAGTGGCGACAAAGTTAACGACGCACTGGAGGCTGAGGCAATACCAGGCGACCGCCAGCGCGGCGGCACTGCGGCCGGGGACCAGCAACCGGGACGTGCGATAAAGCGCCGCCAGCACCGCCATGCCACCGAGCAATGGCAACAGTCGAACCCCCAGCAGCGTATCGCCGCCAAGCAGCCGACCAAGCGCCGTCATCACGGCGACGGCGGGGGGATGGTCGAGGTAGCCCGGCGAAAGGTAAGCCGACCACAGGGCATAGTAGGCTTCGTCACCATCGAGCCCGACACTCAGCGCCACGAACGCCTTGGCGGCAAAGCTCGCCAGCACCACAGCCAAAGCGAAAACTTCGGCACCGACCAACCGCGTCCGGACGGGCGTCTCGAATGGGATGTTGGTTTCGGCGGACATGGAACTCGCGAGGCAGACTTTGGCCGGGCGTACCGTAGATCACGGATTGGAGCGCTTCGGAATGACCTTTGGGCGGCGCGCGGCAGCGTGCCCCGACGGCGGCGCCACCGACCGATTGCAGCGAATTACGCGATAGACAGTATTTCCGCACCGGTTTGGCGCGAGATAGACTTTTGTTGCCGCACGGTAATTTGACTTAAGGCCCGATAATCGCTAGCCAAACGCGCAACGACGCGAGCGGCAGGTCAAGGACCCAACCGTCCATGCACATGCCTGTCCTTCCCCAAAGCGGATCGCATGAGATCAGCCTGGCACGCCACGTGTGGAGCCGGGCACTGGCGATCATCGCACTGGCAACGCTGGCGCGGCTCGCGCTTGCCGCCATTCTGCCGGTGGGAGTGGATGAGGCCTACAGCATTGGGATCGCACGACAGTTTTCGCTGAGCTATTTCGACCACCCGCCGCTGCACCTGTGGCTGGTGGGTTTCTGGGCCAAGCTCTGGGGTAGCGAGGACTTGCTGCTGTTGCGGCTGCCGTTCGTCGCGCTGGGAGCGCTGTCGTCGTGGCTGATCTATGCGCTGGGCGCCCGGCTGTTTGGGGCGACCGCCGGGTTGTGGTCGGCGGTGGTCTTCAACCTGGCTCCGGTGTTCGGTTTGGCGCACGGGGCGCTGATTTTTCCGGATGGCCCGCTGATCGCTTCTGCGCTGGCGACGGCGCTGGTAGTGGTGCACATCGTCTTCACACCCGAGGCGGGCCAACGGCTTGGCCTGTGGGCCCTGGCGGGGCTGCTGGCGGGACTGGCGCTGCTCTCGAAATACCACGGTGTACTGCTTGTTCTAGGCATCCTGACCTTCCTCGTCACGACGCGCGACGGGCGCCGCTGGCTGCTGACACCGGGTCCGTGGCTGGCCGCGGCCATAGCCGTGGCCAGCTTTTTGCCGGTGCTGGTATGGAACGCCCAGCATGACTGGGCTTCGTTCGCCTTCCAGGCTGGCCGTGGCCGGGTCGGCGGTGGAGGCGAACTGCGGCCGTTCGGCCCGATCGACTCCTTGCTGTCGCAGGCGGTCTACCTGTTGCCGTGGATCGCGGTGCCGCTGGGAGCCTTCCTGGTGCGGGCGTTGATCGGCGGACCTGCCGATGCGCGGCGCTGGTTGCTGGTCTGCCTGGCGCTGCTGCCGATCCTGATCTTCACCGGCTTGACGTTGACCGGCCGTGGCCTGCCGCATTGGCAGATGCCGGGTTGGCTGTTCGCCATCCCGCTACTGGGCGAAGCGCTTGCCCAGGCCGGACGGCTGACGCGCCGCATCGCCGCTGCGGTGGCGATCATCACCGCACTGGCGCTGGGAGCGCTGGCGACGGTGGTGACGATGCAGGCGCGATGGGGCAGTTTTGATCAGCAGACGTTTGAGCTGTTCGGCGGAAGCGACCCAACGGACGCCCTGCTGTCCTGGGAGGGACTACGGCCGGAATTGCAGAAGCGCGGCCTGCCGTCGGACGGCCGAACCTTCATCGGGACATTCAACTGGGTACGCGCGGGCGAACTCAACGCCCTGTTCGGCAAGCAGATTCCGGTGCTTTGCCTGTGCAGCGACGCGCGGCACTTCGACTACCTGAACCCGCCCGAGGCCTATGCGGGCTGGAGCGCAATCCTGATCGGGATGCCCGGGCGCATCGATGATGACGCAGCGTTGCGCGAACAGTTCCTGACGCTGGGAGCGCCGGAGGATGTCAGCCTAAGCAAGGCGGGGCGCATGGCGGTACCGCTGCGGCTGCGTCTCGCCAGCGGGTTCCAGCCTTAGCGGGGGCTGAGGCCGTAGCGCCTATAGGCCTCATGGGCGGCATCGGCGTTGGCGTAGGGTTCCTGCCGGTCGACGTTCCAGTAGGTCAGTTCGTCGAGCGCAATGGGAACGCCGGTGATGGCGCAGCGCACGAAACTACCCGGCCGCAGGACGACATAGTCGGCATCGAGGTAGCGGACCTGCGCCTCGGAAGGGCTGAAGCTCTTGTCGAAAATATTCATGTCGCCACCAGATATAGGTCAGATCGGCTGACTTGGAAACCGGCCGATCCGCCAGGGCACTGAACCCGTTTCATGGCGTTTTTTAGAACAGGCTCTCCTGGCCTTCTTCGTCGCGTGGCGGGCGAACCTTCTTTCTCGCCACCAGACCACCGCCGATGGTGGCGCCGATCGTGCCATCCGACACCTGGATGTGCACCGCGTCGCCGGGTTTCACGTCAGCGGTATGCTTGACGATGTGCCCCTCCGCATCGGTGACGACCGAGAAGCCGCGCTGCAGGATCGAGCGGTAGTCGGCCGCCTCAAGCAGCCGCGCCGCCAGATCGAGGCTGCGGCGGCGCTGATCGACGTAGCGGGCGACAGCAGGATGGAGCGCGGCAGCCAGCGGGTCGAGCCGGCTGCGCAAGTGACGGATCTCATTGCTGAGCGCCTTGGGCGAGAGCCGTCCGGAGGCTGCAACGAACAGACCGCGCTTGCGCTCAGCGGTGCGTGACGCCGCGGTATCGGCGCGGCGGCGAAGAGTGTCGAGGCGAGTTGCGAGTTCCGTGGCGCGCCGGGAGAGGAGGTTCGGCGTCAGTTTGTTGGCGGAGCGGCCGAACTCGATGCGTTTCTTCTGTTCGGCATGCCGCAGCGCCGCGGCAAGGTTGGAGGCGGCGTGATCGAGGCGCTGGCGGGCCGAGGCGACCAAATCGAGCGGGCGCGGCAGCCCGGCCGATGCAGCGCGCAGCCGGTCGCGATAGTTCGAGGCGGTGCGCCGCATGGCGTGGCGCTGCCGACCGCCGATCTCGTCGATGTAGCCGATTAGATCGGCCCGCACCGGCACGGCGGCTTCGGCGGCGGCGGTCGGGGTCGGAGCGCGATGATCGGAAGCGTAATCGACAAGCGTGGTGTCGGTCTCGTGGCCGACTGCAGTGATGACCGGGATCCGGCTCGCGGCGACGGCCCGAACGACAATCTCTTCGTTGAAGCCCCAGAGGTCTTCGATCGAGCCCCCGCCACGCGCCACGATCAGCACGTCGGGGCGCGGGATCGGGCCGTTCGGCGCCAGCGCGTTGAAGCCGTTGATGGCGGCAGTGACTTCGGGGGCGGCGGTCTCGCCCTGGACGCGGACCGGCCAGACCAGCACATGGCTGGGGAAGCGATCAGAGATACGATGCAGGATATCGCGGATCACCGCGCCGGTCGGCGAGGTAACGACGCCGATGACGCGCGGCAGGTAGGGAAGCTCGCGCTTGCGCTCACTGGCGAACAGCCCCTCGGCCGCAAGCTTCCTGCGCCGATCCTCCAGCAGCGCCATCAGCGCACCGGCGCCGGCCGGTTCGATCTGCTCGATGACGATCTGATACTTCGACGAGCGCGGGAACGTCGTAAGCCGCCCGGTGGCGATGATCTCCATGCCCTCTTCGGGCTTGAAGGTCAGGCGCGGCCACGAGCTCTTCCACACCACCGCGTCGATCGAGGCGTTCTCGTCCTTCAGCGTGAAATAGGCATGGCCGGAGGAGTGGACACCGCGGAACCCGGAAATCTCGCCGCGGACACGAACATGGCCGAACTCGTCTTCGACCGTGCGCTTCACCGCCTGGGCGATTTCGGAGACGGTGAACTCGGCGGCATTGGTCAGCGGTGCAGGCATGGGTGACAGGTGCGGGAAAGGGACGAGTCCGTCAAGGGTGGCGGCACATTCGAGCAGATGCTAGATGGGCGCCAACTGGCCATGCGCCGCGCGCCTGGCCGCCTCCCACCCTTGTGGTGGTCCCCTCTGGGTGAGGCCCTCGCCTCATCCCCTCCCTTTAGAATGGGGAGTATCAACGGCAACATCGGAGCTGGTGGCTGATGCGCATTCTGGTGATCGGGTCGGGCGGACGGGAGCATGCGCTGGCGTGGGCGATTGCCAGGTCGCCGCGCTGCGAGAAGCTGTTCGTGATGCCGGGGAACGGCGGCACCGGCGAGATCGCCGAGAACGTGCCGGTCGACATCACCGACCATCAGGCGGTGATCGATTTCGCGCTCAGCAAACAGGTGGATTTCGTGGTGATCGGGCCCGATGCACCGGCGGTGGCGGGGCTGGGCGACGATGTGCGCGCGGCGGGGCTCCTATGCTTCGGGCCGTCGAAGGCCGCGGCGCAACTCGAGGGCTCGAAAGCCTTCACCAAGCAACTCTGCGACGAAGCCAAGGTGCCGACGGCCGCCTATGGCCAGTTCGACAACGAGAGCGATGCGCTCGCCTATGTGCATGACCAGGGCGCGCCGATCGTGATCAAGGCCGATGGCCTCGCGGCGGGCAAGGGCGTGACCGTGGCGATGACGATCCAGGAAGCAGCAGACGCAGTGCGCGACTGCTTCTCGGGGGCATTCGGCGAGTCTGGCTCGACCGTGGTGATCGAGGAGTATCTCGAAGGCGAGGAGGCATCGATCTTCGCACTCTGCGACGGCGAGAGCGTGGTGATGTTGCCCAGTGCACAGGACCACAAGCGGGTATGGGATGGCGACCGCGGCCCCAACACCGGTGGGATGGGGGCCTACTCGCCTGCCCCGGTGATGACGCCGGAAGTCACGGCAGAGGTCGAGAACGAGATCATCCTGCCTTCGATCCGCCGCATGGCGGAGCGCGGCACCCCGTTCACCGGCGTGCTGTTCGCCGGCATCATGGTGACGCCGAAGGGCCCCAAGCTGATCGAATACAACGTGCGGTTCGGAGACCCGGAATGCCAGGTGCTGATGCTGCGGCTCAAATCGGACGCGCTCGACCTGCTGGAAGCGACGGCGCGCGGCACGCTGAAGCTTGCCGAGCCCGAGTTCAGCGACGAGGTGGCGCTGACCGTGGTGTTGGCGGCCAAGGGGTATCCGGTCAAGCCGGAAACCGGCAGCGAGATTCGCGGGATCAATGGGCAGGACGACGACAAGCTGATGGTGTTCCATGCCGGCACGAAGCGCCGCGACGGCAGGTTGCTCGCCAATGGCGGACGGGTGCTGAACGTGACAGCGCTCGGCCGGACAGTGGGCGAAGCGCGCGACCGGGCCTATGCGGAAGTCGACCGGATCGACTGGCCGGAGGGGTTCTGCCGGCGTGATATCGGTTGGCGCGCCGTGGCGAGGGAACTCAAACCCGCCTGAACATCTTATAAACGAGAAGCGAGTACCCTACTTCCTTATCGTGACCCATGAGATCATAGCGCCGGTCGAGCCGACGCCGCTGCAGCGGCGGGGGCAGCAGATTGTCGATCGGCTGCGCGGCGAGTTCCGCGAGCATACGCATGGTCATGCACCGCCCCCCGAACCGCGGATCGGGGTGGCGCTGGGTGGCGGTTCGGCCCGTGGGCTGACCCACATTCCCTATATCGAGGCGATGGACGAGATGGGGCTCAGGCCGCACGTGATCTCCGGCACCTCGATTGGCGCGCTGATCGGCTCGGGCTGGGCCAGCGGGATGACCGGGGCGGAACTGCGCGAGCACTCGTTCGCCGTGCTGGGCACCATGCGGATCATCGCCGGGCGGCTGTGGGGGGCGCAGGTGCGCAACCTCGGCAGCTTCTTCCAATCCGGATTCAACGTTCAGCTCGACGCCTGCCAGGTGGTGGATGCATTCCTCCCCGATCCTTTCCCGCTCGAGTTCAAGGACCTGAAGACCAAGTTCTACGTGGTGGCGACCGACTTCCAGTCGTGGCACCAGGCGGTGTTCTCGGAGGGGCCGCTCAGGCAGGCAATCGCCGGCTCGATCGCCATTCCGAGCCTGTTCAAGCCAGTGCCGTTCGCCAATCACCTGCTCGTCGATGGCGGCGTGGTGAACCCGCTGCCACTCGATCAGGCGGCCGCCGATACCGACATCCTCGTCGGCGTCGACGTGAACGGCGACCCCTCGGAGCAACTCAACAAGACCAACCACAAGGCGCTCGACGTGTGGTTCGGCGCGGCGCAGATCATGATGCACTCGCTGACTGCCCACATGATGGCGGCCTACCCGCCCGACGTATACGTGCGACCACACCTCAGCGCCTTCGGGGCGTTGGAGTTCTGGCGGGTGCGGGAGCTCGTGGCGCATGTCGAGAAGGACAAGGACAACTTCAAGCGCGCGCTGGACGGACGAATCGAGTCGTTCTTGACCAAGCAACAGGACTCGATGCGGGCCGAGGCCCGGTAGAGCGCGGGCCTCGGCTACCGCAAACTCTGGAAGAACGCCTTCAGCAACTCACTCGAGCGCTTGGCTCCTACCCCACCGATCACTTCCGGGCGGTGGTGGCAATTGGGGCTGTCGAACAGACGGACACCATTGTCGACGGCGCCGGCCTTCAGGTCCTCGGCGCCGTAATAGACCCGACGCAACCGGGCGTGGGCGATGGCCCCGGCGCACATAGCGCAGGGCTCCAGCGTCACGTAGAGGTCGCAGCCATCGAGCCGGCCGGTACCGCGGGCGGCGAGCGCAGTGCGGATGGCAAGGAACTCGGCATGGGCAGTGGGATCGTTCAGCTCACGCATGCGGTTGCGCTCGGCGGCAAGAACGCGATCGCCTTCAACGATGACGGCGCCAACCGGCGCTTCGCCGGCAGCGGCCGCGGCTTCAGCGAGAACGAGAGCTTGGTCCATCGGAGTGGGCATGAACTATCCATTACCCTCGATGTCATCCCCGCGAAAGCGCATAGGCTTCCGCTGGGATGACATCGGGGTTGGGGAAATCCGGGTGCCTTGAGCAGCGACGATTCCCTATACTGACGGCCCAGGAGAATCGCCTTGCCCATCCGCCAGCTTCCCGAAGACCTGATCAATCGCATCGCCGCGGGCGAGGTGGTGGAGCGGCCGGCGAGCGTAGTGAAGGAGCTGGTCGAGAACGCGATCGATGCCGGGGCCAGCCGGGTACAGATCACCACCGCGGGCGGCGGGCAGAGCCTGATCCGGATCGAGGATGACGGCGTCGGCATGGACGAAGCCGACCTCGTGCTCTCGGTGGAGCGCCACGCGACGTCCAAACTCGCCGATGACGGGCTCGACGATATCCGCACGCTGGGATTCCGCGGCGAGGCGCTGGCCTCGATCGGTGCCGTGGCCGAGCTGTCCGTCGCGTCGCGCCGAGCGGAAGATGCAACCGGGCTCAGGCTCACGGTGCGGCACGGGGTGAAGTCACGACCGGTGCCGCTGGCGATGAACCGGGGGACCATCGTCGAGGTGCGCGAGTTGTTCGGCAATGTGCCGGCGCGGCGCAAATTCCTCAAGACCGAACGGTCCGAAGCCGGTGCGATCACCGACATGGTGAAGCGCCTGGCGATGGCCAACCCCGCGGTGCAGTTCGTGCTCGACGGAGCCGACCGCACTGCTTCGAACTGGCCCAGGCGGGAGGGCGACGGCGCACTGAGGGCGCGGCTCGGCGATGTAATGGGCGGCGACTTCAGCGACAACGCGGTGCCGCTGGCGACCATGCGGCACGGCATGGTGGTGACCGGGCTCGCGGGCCTGCCGACCTATACTCGCGCCAATTCGCTGAACCAGTACTTTTTCGTCAACGGCCGGGCAGTGCGCGACAAGGTCCTGGTGGGGGCGATCCGGGCGGCCTACGCGGATTTCGTGTTCCGCGATCGCTTTCCGGTGGTGGCGATTTTTCTTGCCGTCGATCCAGCAGACGTCGATGTGAACGTCCATCCCACCAAGGCGGAACTGAGATTCCGTGATCCGGGAGCGGTGCGCGGCGCAGTGATCCGGGCGATCACCGAAGCGCTGGATGCGGCGGGACACCGGGCAGCAAGCACCGTTGCAGAGGATGTGGTCGAGGCATTCCGGGTGCCGGAGTACACGCCCTTCATCGGGGAGAGATTGGCCGCCCCCTCCACCAGCTTCGCCGGTCCCCGTCCGCCGCCCCGCGGGGGAGGATTTCCGACTGCGGCGCCACTGCAGTTTCAGCAATTCGCGGAGCCGAGTGCGCGCTACGAGGTGAACGAACCGTCACCTGCTGCCGAGCCCGTCGAGTATCCCCTGGGCACGGCGCGGGCACAGATGTTCGACAATTTCATCGTGGCACAGAACGGCGACAGCCTGCTGCTGGTGGATCAGCACGCGGCGCACGAGCGGCTGGTGTATGAGCGGTTCAAGGCGCAGCTGGCGGCTGGGCCGGTGGCGAGCCAGATGCAATTGATCCCGGTGGTGATCGAGCTCAGCGAAGACGATTGCGGGCGCATCGAAGAGGCCGCGCCGACGCTCGAGCGACTGGGGCTCTATCTCGAGCGGTTCGGACCACGAGCGGTGGCAGTGCGCGAAACGCCGGCCCTGCTCGGACAGGCCGATATCGATGGGCTGGTACGCGACCTCGCCGATGGCCTTGCCGAGTGGGACAGCTCGGCGGCGCTGGCCGATCGGCTCGAAGCGATCATCGGCCGCATGGCCTGCCACGGCTCGGTGCGCTCCGGCCGACGGCTCCGCGTGGAGGAGATGAACGCGCTGCTGCGCGAGATGGAAACGACGCCGCATTCCGGCCAGTGCATCCATGGGCGGCCGACCTATGTGGAGCTCAAGAAGGCCGACATCGAGCGGCTGTTCGGGCGGACGCGCTAAGCGTTTACGCCAGCGTTTCGACCAGCTTGCCAATCCGGCGAGCGCGGACTTCGGCGGTCTTGGCAGCTTCGATGTCGCGCAGATGCTTGGCCTTGAGGCCGAACGGCAGCTTGTCGAACGCCACCCGAGCGCCGGGACGCTCGTCGAGCGCGGATTTCAGATCGTCCGGCTCCTCAACCTCGCGTGGTGCAGCATCGAGCGTGATGTCGAGGTCGATCGTCTGACCTTCGGCGATGCCGGCGGCGGCGCGGTTGGCGGCACTGATGCCGACGAGGCGCCTGCCGTTCATAATGGCGACACGGCTGCGCCAACTGTGACCGTTGATGCTGATCGTCACCGGCGGACGCGGTTCCGCGCCGAGCGACTGCATCACGGTGTCCGGAATCTCGACCGCCGCAGCATTGCCGGACGGAATGACGACGGCGCGGAACTGCATGGCTCGCCTCAGGCTGCGCGGATGAAATACACGGCGGCTGCACCGTATTCGCGGCGATCCTCGATCGCAAAGCCCTCGGGCAGCGTCAGGTCGACCTCGGCGCTTTCTTCGAGGACGATGGTCGCGTCCTTGGCCAGCCACTTGCCCGCACGGAGCGAGGACAGCGCCTGTTCGCCGAGACCCTTCGCATAGGGCGGATCGAGGAAGACCAAGTCAAACGGGCCCATGGTGCCGGCCGGGCCGAGCGCCGTGGCGTCGCGGCGCAGCAGCTTGGCGATGCCGGCGATACCGAAGGCCTCGATGTGATCGCGGATGATGCCGCGCGACTCGGCGCCGTTATCGACGAATACCGCTCCGGAGGCACCGCGCGACAAGGCTTCGAGGCCGAGGGCCCCGGTCCCGGCGAAGAGATCGAGGACCTTCAGGCCATCGAGATGCACGCCGATGCGGCTCGCCAGGATGTTGAACACCGACTCGCGCGCGCGGTCGGAGGTCGGGCGGATGCTGTCGTCGGAGGGCGACAGCAGCGCCTTGCCGCGAAACTTGCCGGCGACGATGCGCATCGCTTACTCGCGCGGCTTCTTTGGTCCGCGGGGACGATCATTGGAAGGACGGCCAGAGCCGCCTTGAGGACGGCCGGGGCCGCCGGAAGGGCGGCCGCCAGCTGCCGGCTTGCCAAAGGACTTGCCGCCGCGGGGAGCGCCACCTGACGGCTTGCCGCCAAAAGGCTTACGGTCGCCGCCTTCGCGTGGCGGGCGAGTCCCGTAGGGCTTGTCACCGAACTTGCGCGCCGGACGGTCGCCGGCTTCGGCGTTGCGTGGCGAATAGGGCTTCTTGCCGAAGCCGCCACTGCGGGCGGGACGGTCACCGTCATTGCGGCTCGGACGGTCGCCATGGGGGCGATCGCCGCGGGGCGTGCGGTCACCAGATGGTTTGTCACCGAACTTACGGGCAGGACGATCGCCCGCCTCGGCGCTGCGCGGCGCATACGGTTTCTTGCCGAAGCCACCGCCACGAGCCGGACGGTCGCCATCGCGCGCCGGACGATCGCCGTAGGGGCGATCGCCGCGCGGCTTGTCGCCGAACTTGCTCTTGGCGCCGAACGGCTTCTTGTCACCGAACTTGGGCTTGTCGCCATACGCACGCTTCGGCCGATCGGCAGATGGCCGATCGCCGCGGGGACGATCGCCATCGGGCTTGGCGCCACGCGAAGGACGGTCTTCGTGGTGGGCGGGGCGGCCGAAATTGCGGGCGGAGCTGTCCTCGGGATCCCAGCGCTTGCCGCGAACGTCACCCTCGCCGCGATCCGGGCGGGGCGGCTTGACGCGGATCTCGGCCTCGCGGCCATCGTCGAAATGGATGGTGCGCATCTCGCTCGGATCGACCGGACGCGGACGGCTTGGCGCCTTGGCCGGCTTCTTGTCGAAACGACCGGGACGATCCTGGCGGGGACGCTCGGCAAGGGCGGCGGCAGCCGCGGCCTCGGTCTCGTCATCCTCGAAGCGGAATTTGTTCTCGCGCGACTTGCGCGGTGAATCCTTCCTCAGCTCCTTGCCCGGGGCGACAGCGCGCAGCTTGGGATTGGTCGCCGGCTTTCGCTTGGGCGCCACTTCCGGCATATCGCTTTCGAAATCGGTATTGGCCTCGGCGGCGAGGCGCTTGCCGAGCTGCTCGCGCAGCACGCGGGCCGCCACCACCTCGACCTCGCCCTCAGGGAGATCGCCCAACTGGAACGGGCCGTAGCTGACGCGGATCAACCGGTTGACCTGCAGGCCGAGCGCTCCGAGGACGTTCTTGACCTCGCGGTTCTTGCCTTCGCGCAGGCTCAGCACCAGCCAGCTGTTGGAACCCTGGGCCCGTTCGAGGATCGCCTCGATCGGGCCATACTGGATACCGTCGATCTCGATGCCGTCCTTCAGCGTATCGAGCTGGGCCTGGGTGACGGAGCCGAAAGCCCGGACGCGGTAGCGGCGCAGCCAACCGGTGGCCGGCAGTTCGAGCACGCGCTTCAGGCCACCATCATTGGTAACCAGCAGCAGGCCCTCGGTGTTGATATCGAGCCGGCCGATCGAAACCACGCGTGGCAGCTCTTTTTCTTCCAGCGCCTCGAAGACCGTGGGTCTGCCTTCCGGATCCTTCTCGGTGACGACCAACCCAGCCGGCTTGTGGTAGAGCCAGACGCGGGTGCCCTGGCGCGCCGCCAGTGGCTCGCCGTCGACCTTGATCTTGTCCTTGTCGGAGACGTTGAAGGCCGGAGTCAGGACCTTCTTGCCGTTGACGGTGACGCGCCCGTCCTTGATCCAACCTTCGGCATCGCGGCGGGAGCAAAGGCCGGAGCGAGCGATGACCTTGGCCAAGCGGTCGCCGTCCGTCGGGACGGCTGAAACATTCGACATATGATAACTCCTGCGGGACCGGGGCCGGGCAGGATTGCCCGGTGGTCAGCGCATCTTTCGAGTTGCGATTACTGTGCCTGCGCGGCGAGAGCCTTACGGACCTCCGGAGGGCACGACTTGTCGGTGAGCGGCACGAGCTCGCCACTGGCGGCGAGGCAGACCATGTCCTGGCCCTTCACCGTGGTGTAGTACTCGTCCGGCGGCAGGTAGAGCGGCTTGGGGCCGCCCTTCAGCTTGGCGGCAGTCATGCGCGCGGTGAGCTGCTTGGTTTCGACTTCGGTCAGCGGGCGGCCGCTCAGCGTGCGCAGGTCGACGACCCGGGCGTTGCGCAGCCGCTTCAGGTCGGCTTCTGAGATATTCGTCGTATCGATTTGAACGCGGCTCGAATCCTCGGGGATCAGCGCGGTCTTGGTCGCCTTCGGATCGGCCGGAGCCGGCAACGAGGTGGACTTGGGGAGCACCAGCGGGCCGCGACGTTCGGCGTTCTCCGCCTTCTCCTCGCGCTCCATCATGCCCATGCCCTTCATGGTCTCGGTCAACACTTCGCGCTCGAAGGTGCCGACATCGGTCAGGGCATTGGTGCCTTCGGTGGTGGTGCAGGCGCCAAGGCCGAGGCCGAGCACCATACCAACGGTCAGCAATCCGCTCCGGGTCACGGCTTTGAAGTTGGGCCGCCGCCCGGTCAAATCACTCAACATGAAACTTCCCTTTTCCCCGGCCCGTGCGTGCCCCGCGCGGGCCTTATAGACCATGACCGCCCCTAAGGCCAGATTGAGGCGCCTTTGCGTTCAGCCGGCTTTCCTGCGTCCGATCCCCACGAAGTCGAGGAGGAGCAGCAACACCCCCAAAGTGATCGCCACATCGGCGATGTTGAAGATGTAGAACGACCAATCGTGCCAATGAAAGTGAAAGAAATCGGCAACGGCGCCGTAAAGCACACGATCAAGCGCATTCGACACTGCGCCGCCGATGGCCAGCATCAGGCCATAGCGCACCAGGACATCGGACGTGCGTGACCACCAGACGCCAAGCGCAAGGATTGCAACGATCGCGATGGCGCCGAGTGCCCAAACCGGCAGATCGCCGAGCAGGCCATAGGACACGCCGGTGTTCCAGACCAGCATATAGTCGAAGAACGGCGTGACCGGAACGATCTCGCCGCCCTGCCAGCCAAACGGCGTGGCCGGAGCAACGAAGCCGAGATGCTCGATACACAGCGAAGAGGCGGCACCGATACAGTCGGAGCTGACCTGCAGGAACTTGTGGCCACGATCCAGCGCGAAGGCGAAGAGCCCGGCGAGGAGGGACGCGATGAGATGGGGGCGCGCTAACATGGTGAGCGCTCGGCTAAGGGTGCCCTGCAGATAGAGACGGCCCCCTCCCGGCCTCCCCCATGAAGGGGGAGGTGAAGAGTCGAGTTCGTGGCTCGATCATGCCTGACACTCGATGCGGCACCTCCCCCTTCATGGGGGAGGATGGGAGGGGGCCGTCTGCTTCGGTTCAAGCTCAGCGTCCCGCCGCCTTCAACTCACGCATCGCTTGCGCATCGCGCAGCGACAGGTCCGGATACTCCGCATCGGTGCCGACTTCGGGCAGAATTCGCCACGAGCGCGCGCAGCGCTGGCCCTCGGCCTTGGCGAACACCACCGCAACGCCGCGGACCTCGTCGAGACGGAATGCCTCAGCGGGCCCCTCGCCTTCCACGATCTCGATGGCCGAGGTGATGGAGATTTCCGCCATGTCGGTGCCGCGCACCGCGGCGGCGAGCTTGTCGTCGGCGATATAGACCTTGGGCGCAGCTTCGAGCGAGGCGCCGATCACCTTGTCGCGACGCTGGATCTCGAGCGCGCCGGTGACGACCTTCCGCACCTCGCGAATGGCCTCCCACTTCTCGTCGAGCTCACCATCCATCCACGCCTCGGGGAGTTTTGGGAACTCACGCAGATGTACGGACGACTCGGCGCCGGGGTGCCGCTCGAGCCACGCCTCTTCCATGGTGAACACCAGGATCGGGGCGAGCCAGGCGGTCAGCGCGTCGAAGACATGATCGAGCACCGTCAGGCTGGCGCGGCGCCGGACCGAGGAGATCGGATCGCAGTAAAGCGCATCCTTGCGGATATCGAAGTAGAACGCCGACAGGTCGATGTTCATGAAGTTGCTGAGCGCCGCGACGATGCGCTTGTAGTCGTAGCTCTCGTAGGCTTCGCGCACGAGAACATCGAGATCCTTCAGCTTCGACAGGATCAGTTGCTCGAGCTCGGGCATGTCGCGATGGTCGACAGTTTCCTCGGCCTTGCGATGGGCGAGGTTGCCGATCAGCCAGCGGATGGTGTTGCGGAGCTTCCGGTAGCTGTCGACGGTGGAGTTGATGATCTCCTTGCCGATCCGCAAATCATCCGAGTAGTCGGACTGCGCGACCCACAGGCGCAGGATATCGGCGCCGAACTGCTTGATCACATCCTGCGGGGCAGTGGTGTTGCCCAGCGATTTCGACATCTTCTTGCCCTCGCCATCGAGGGTGAAGCCATGCGTCAGGACGCTCGCATAGGGCGCATAGCCATTGGTGGCGCTGCTCTCGAGCAGCGACGAATGGAACCAGCCGCGATGCTGGTCCGAGCCCTCGAGGTACATGCCGGCCGGAAACTGCATGTCCGGCCATTTCTGCGGGTTGCTCAGCACCCATGAATGGGTCGTGCCGCTCTCGAACCAGACATCGAGGATGTCGTCGACCTTGGTCCAGTTCTCGGGATCGGGCACGGCCTGCCCAAGGAATCGCTCCTTGGCGCCCGGCTTGAACCAGGCGTCGGCGCCTTCTTCCTCGAAGGCGGCGCCGATCCGCTGGTTGACCATCTCGTCGACGAGGATGGTGTCGGTCGCTTCGTTGTAGAACACGGCGATCGGCACGCCCCAGGCGCGCTGCCGGCTCAGCACCCAGTCGGGGCGGTCGGCAATCATCGAGCGGAGTCGGTTCTGCCCGGCCTGCGGGTAGAATCTGGTGTTCTCGATGGCAGTGAGCGCGATGCTGCGCACGGTGTCGCCCGGCTTCATCTGCACCCGCTCGGGGCGATCGGAGGCGAGCTTCAGCGCCGCGATCTTATCGGCCGCATAGGGCCGGTCCATGTAGACGAACCACTGTGGTGTGTTGCGGTAGATGATCGGCTTCTTCGAACGCCAGGAATGCGGATACTGGTGCTTCAGCCGGCCGCGCGCCAGCATGGCGTTGCGCTCGGCGAGCGCCGCGATGACGCGGTTGTTGGCATCGCCCTTCTTGCCGGCATCGTCGATGACGCGAGCGCCCTCGAAGCCTGGGGCGGCGGCAGTGTAGAAGCCGGCATCGTCGACGGCGAAGGGGATCGAGGTGTCGATGCCGCGTTCGGTGAGCTTGCGGCCCGACGCCATCCAGATCTCGAAGTCGTCGAGGCCGTGGCTGGGCGCGGTGTGGACGAAGCCGGTGCCGGCATCATCGGTGACGTGCTCGCCATCGAGCAGCGGCACTTCGAACGCGTAGCCGCCCCCCAGCCCGCGCAGCGGATGATTGCAGGAGACGATCTTCGAACAATCGACATCGTGCAGGCGAACGAAGCTCTCGACCTTGGCCTTGGCGAGGGTCTCCTCTGCCAGCTTGTCGGCGAGCACGTATTTCTCGCCCTTCGAGGCCCAGTTGCCCTCGGGCGCGCCAGTCACCTCATAGAGGCCGTAGCTGATCTTGCCCGAATAGCTGATGGCGCGGTTGGCCGGGATGGTCCAAGGGGTGGTGGTCCAGATGACGACGTAGGACGAGCCGAAGTCTTCAAAGGAACCCGTGCCGAAGGCGCCGTTGGCCGAGTGGATCGGGAACTTCACCCAGATCGCGTCGCTCTCGTAGTCCTGGTACTCGATCTCGGCTTCGGCCAGCGCGGTGCGCTCGACCACCGACCACATGACCGGCTTGCTACCGCGGTAGAGCTGGCCGGAGGCTGCGACCTTCATCAGTTCGCGGGCGATCTGCGCTTCGGCATCGAAGCTCATGGTCAAATACGGGTTGGCCCAGTCGCCGACCACACCGAGGCGCTTGAATTCCTCGCGCTGGGTATCGACCCAATATTGCGCGAAGCTGCGGCACTCGCCGCGGAATTCGTTGATCTCGACGTCGTCCTTGTTCTTGCCCTTGGCCCGATATTGCTCTTCGACCTTCCACTCGATGGGCAGGCCATGGCAATCCCACCCCGGCACGTAGGCCGAGTTGTAGCCGAGCATGGTCTTGGATCGGCTCACCAGATCCTTGAGGATCTTGTTGAGCGCGTGGCCGATGTGGATGTTGCCGTTGGCATAGGGCGGGCCATCGTGCAGCGTGAACAGCGGCTTGCCCTTGGCGGCGGTGCGCTGGCGGGCATAAATGTCCATGTCTTCCCAACGCTTCAGCCAATCCGGCTCACGGGCCGGCAGGCCGGCGCGCATCGGGAACTCGGTCTCGGGCAGGAAGAGCGTCGCGGAATAATCGGTCTCGGCGCCGCTGGTCGCAGTATCGTTCATCGTCATCGATCGATGTTCAAGGGAAGTTGCGGGCTTGTAGCAAGCGAGGGCGCGAGGTGAAAGGGGTTTTGGCCGATAGAGACGGCCCCCTCCCGGCCTCCCCATTCAAGGGGGACGATGGGAGGGGCCGTCTCCTCAGTCAGCTTAGCGAAAGAAGCCGAGCTTCTCGTCCAGTTCCGACACCGGCAGGGTCGACTGCAGCAGCAGGCGGGCCTGGGCCGCATCGTTGTTGACGGCGGCGATCAACTCGTCGAGCCCGGCGAACTTGACCTGGCCGCGTACGGTGCCGAGCAGCGCCACCTCCAGCGTCTCGCCGTAAATATCCTCGTCGAAATCGAAGATCCAGGTCTCGAAGGGCGGACGCTCGTTGTTGAACATCGGCTTGCCGTAGCTGGCGACGCCATCGAGCAGGCGGCCGTTGAGCTTGGCCCGGACGGCATAGACGCCCTGCAGCAGGCCGAAGCCGGTGGGGCTCGCAGTGTTGGCGGTGGGGAAGCCGAGTTCCCTGCCCCGCTGGTCACCTTTCACCACGACGCCCGACAGGAACCAGTGGTAGCCGAGAAGTTGGCCGGCGCCGGCGACATCCCCCTCACCGAGCAGGGCGCGGATGCGGGAGGACGAGATGTGGTCGTCGCCCTCATCGAGCATGTCGAGGATCTCGACCTCGAAGCCATGGCGAAGACCGGCGTCCCTGAGGAAATCCGGCGTGCCCTGACGCTTGTAGCCGAAATGGAAATCGGCGCCGACCGAAACACCGGTGACGCCGAGCGCCCCGACGAGGAAGCGGGTGACGAAGTCCTCGGCCTCGATATGCGAGAATGGCAGGTCGAACGGCATCACCACGATGCCGTCGAGTCCGAGCGCTTCAGCGATCTCGGCCTTCTGGTCGGCATAGGTCAAACGGAACATGAAGGGTGCCGGCGCGAACACGTCGCGCGGATGCGGCTCGAAGGTGAGAACCAGCGCCGGCACGCCAAGCGCGGCCGCACGGGCCTTCAGCGCCCGAAACACGTGCTGATGACCGCGGTGGCAGCCGTCGAAATTGCCGATCGCGACCATGGCGCCGCGCAGCGACGCCGGAACCTGGTCGAGTCCGGCGAGCCTGATGAAGCCGCTCAAATTCGTACCCGCCTTAAGAGTGAAGGCGATATGGCAAGAAACCGAGTGGCTTGCAAGGCGGCTAAGGTTGGAGGCTGCTATGCAGGTCGGGGATCGTGCCGCCTCTCCTCAGGGGCTTTGCCCTCCCGTAACGGGGAGGGCAAGGCCTACCAGGCCAACCGCGACATGAACCCCGCAACATTTGCCCCGCTGGGCTCGACCAGGCGGCGAATGGCTTCAGGGTCGGGGTTACCGAAGGCATCGAGTTCGGCGGCATGAATCGAGCCGGTGATGAACAACAGGTCGAGCCCCGCCCCGGCCGCGCCGATGGCATCGGTACGTACCGAGTCGCCGATGGCAAGGATCCGGCTGCGATCGACCGGCCGGCCGGCGGCCTTCTCGGCCAGACGCAGGGCTTCGGCGTAGATCGGCTTGTAGGGCTTGCCGACCATGACGATCATGCCGCCGCGTGCCTCGTAGAGGTCGGCGAGGGCGCCACCGCAATAGAGAATCTGGTCGCCGTGCTCGACCACCCGATCGGGATTGGCGGCGATCAGCGGCAGGTTTCGGCTGAGCCACAGGGTAATCCGGTCATTGTACATGTCCGGGGTGTCATGGTCGGTATCGAGGTCGGTAACGACGATGGCCTTGGCGTCCTCGGCGCGGCCCAAAGTGATGTCGAGCCCGTCGAACAGGCTGTCATTGTCGTGCGGCGGGCCGACATAGTGGACGGTCTGGCCACGATAGCGCTCGAGCACCACGCGGGTAGCGTCGCCTGAGGTCACCACATCGTCGTAGGCTGCGCGGGAGACGCCGAGCCGGTCCATCATTTCGATGATCGGGCCATGCGGACGCGGGGCGTTGCTGATGAGGACGACGCGGCCGCCATTCAGGCGATAGTTGACCAGCGCTTCGACGGCGGTGGGGTGGGCCGCGACGCCGTTATGCACGACGCCCCAGATGTCGCTCAAAACCACATCGTAGCGGGGGGCTATCCCGCTCAGTCCTGCAAGTGCCTGCATGGTGATCCTAGTTCTCTGCCTAGTTTACGCTTGCGCCTCGACGCGGTGCGCGGCATCGCGCGGCCGCTCAGCCACCAGGTCCGGACGAACCGGGCCGGGCCGGCCGATATGCGGCCCTTGGACGAGGCTGATGCCATCTTCGAACAGGCTGAGCAACTGTTGCTCGTCGATCACCCCGGTCCCGCAGAGCTCGATCTCGAAGCGTTTGGCATAGGGGGCGATGTCGGCGGTGTGGAAATCGGTGAAGCTCTGCGGCTGCGACAGGAAACGGGTGGCGTCGAACCGTACGTCGCTGAAGCCGAGCCCTTCGAGCTCGGCGAAGTCGAAGCGGAGCGAGGTGGCGTCGGTGAGAACGAACCCGGCGCCGGCCTTGCGGAACTCGTAGAGGGCGCGTTTCTCGGTGGGGCCGAGCGGCTTCCATTCGGTCTGCCGCACCGCAAAGTTCAGCGAAGCGGTGATGGCCTGGTTGGCGACGAGGGTCGCTGTCACCTGCTCCAGCGCCTTCCTATCGAGGATAGTGGCGCGGCTCAGCGGCAGGAACAGGGTGATCGGCTGGCCGGAGGTCTTGGCCCGTCGCGCGATGGTAACAGCTTCATCGAGCCCCATCGCCTCGATGCGCCGGATCAGATCCTCGCCGCCGCGCCGCGGCATGAAATCTGGGGCATCGGCCAGGCCGCCTGCGTCCTGCATCAACCGCGGCACGAGGTCGTAACCAAGCGGCTTCCTCGCCGGCAGGCGGACCACCGGCTCGATGTGGAAGACCAGCCGGTTCGCGTCGATGGCGGCGCGGAGCTCGGCCTCCGGGATCATCGGATCGAGGAAGATGTCGTCGTCGGGCTCTGCCGGCTCGGCCATCGCTTCGGCAAGGCGCGAGCCTCCATCGGCGCGGCGGGCTTCCTCGAACTCGGCCAAAGCTTCGGCGAGCTGGCGCGTCACGGTGCCAAGCACCGAGATATCGGCCTCGATGCCGTCGAGCCGGCTGCCGACATTGGTGTCGGCGATGGCGTTGACGCGCTGGCTCAGCACTTGCCCGGCCTTGGCATCAGTCGACAGCAGACGCGCCAGATCCTCGACGGCGCGTTCGAGCCGCGCCTCCGAGCGCTGACGCAGGCGGCGCTCCATCAGCATGACGGCAAGCGCGCCGAAGGCGATCGCGGTGACAAAAGCTTCGATCGGCGAAAAGGTCAGTCCGAAATAGGCTGCCGCCGCAACGCCAAGCGTGGCCAGCGCGATGAAGATGTAGACGAGGCCTTGCACTTAACGCTCGGGCTCCCAAGGTGACCGGCGGGATTCGACGCATCCCGTCATAGCATCGGGCGGGCCCTGCCGAAAGGCGCGTGGACGCGGGAGTTGTGGCTAACCGGGGGCCGCCGCGCGTTTCCGTACGCGTCGGCTGGAACGCTTTATTTACCCAGTTCGTCAACACTCCATTCAGCACAGCCACGTGCCCAAGGACTTGTCGTCATGCCCGCTCCCGGCTTGGGCCAGGATAACACCGCCCGCATCCTGCTCGTCGATCGCGACGAGGCGGGCGCCAGGACTTTGATCGAAGTGCTCGATCAGGGATTCATCGTCGCGCCCGAAATTGCGCTCGCCTGCAGCGGCAGAGAGGCGGCCGACCGGCTGCGCATGCTGTCGTACGACCTGCTGCTGGCTGACCTCGAGAGCCTGCGCGACCTCTCGCCGGAAGCCGAGGATGCCGTGGCGCGACTGGTTCGCCTCGCGCCCGGTTCGCTCGTGGTGGTGCTCAGCGATGGCAACTCGGTTTCGGCAACGCTCGCGGCGCTGCAGGCGGGCGCGCATGAACACGTGACGCGACCGGTGGACGGCGTCGTGCTGTCGGCGCGGCTCAGTGAACTGGCGCAGCGCCACGGTCGCCCCATCGCCGGAGCCTTCCGGGGCCCGGCGGAGCGCGAACGCGTTGCAGGACTGATCGATGCGTCGAGCCAGTTGCAGACCGTGCTCGATTTCGTGGCGCGCGACCTGCCGGGCAGTGCGGAAAACCTGGAAGGCGTGGCACGCCGCATCGTCGCGATGTTTGACGGCAGTGAGGCCGAGCGGGCCAACGGAGCGGCGGAGTCGCCGATACGGCCGGTGGTGCTGCCGATGTGGCAGCAGGAACAGCGGATCATCGAGGAAGCGATCGAGAGCTTCGGCGGCAACATCGCGCTGGCGGCACAGGCGCTGGAGCTCAGCCCGTCGACGATCTACCGCAAGCGGCAGGCTTGGGCGGAACTCGAGGGCAAGCGGGGCGCGGCCTAGGTTTGATGGCGTAATGCACGTGCATTGCATTGGAACTCAAACAGGAGTTCCGAAATGGCCGCCAACGCCCTCGTTCAAACTCGCATCGCCCCCAAGAGTCGAGACCGTGCCGCCGAAATAGTCGAAAGGTCGGCCTGACCGTGTCGGATGCCGTGGGCATCCTGCTCACCCGGATCGCCAACGAGGGTGCCATCCCTGCCGGTCTGCTGAGGAGGTTCGCGCCCACTTCGCGCGCCGCCGGGAAGAACTGCGACGGCTGATCGATAGCCAGAAGAAATGATCATCCGCTGGACTTGCAAAGCCCAGCGCGACCGAGATGATGCTATCGACCACCTCAATCGGCGCTACACGTTGATCAGCGGATCGACGACAGTCTGCCAATCCTCTACCACCACCCTTCGCTGTATATCGCGTCGAAGGTCAGTAAATCCTGATCCTCAGACTTGCACAGATGGCGCGCCGCTGGCCGAAAACGTTCAACTAGCCCTTCAGCTTGTCGCGGGCCTTCTTGGCCGTGGCAAAGGCGCGGGCTTCTTCGCCCAGGGCCGAGCCCTTCTTCACCACGGTGCCGCTGGCGTCGACGAGGCTCCAGTCCCACTTGGTGTTGGGGCCGACGCCACCGGTGCGGCGGAGCTTGATTTCGAGTTCTGCGCTTACCGCCATGTGAACACCTTTGTAACGGAGTAGTTGAAGACGACGCTCATCAGCACGCCGAGCAGGCCCGCCACGTAGAACTGGCCGTCATAGGCATAGATCCAGCTGGCGACCGAGACGTTGGCGAGGGCGCCGATGGAGCAGACGGCGTAGAAGGTGAGCATGCCGGTGAGATAGCGCCAGCCGCGCAGCTTCTTGTTGGCGTAGGTCAGCTCGTTATTGAGCATGAAGTTGAAGGTCATGGCGAGGAGCGTTGCGGCCACCTGCGACCAGACGAAATTGAAGCTCAGCACCTCATGGGTGAACCACAGCGTCCCCATATGCACGACGACGCCAAGCCCGCCGACGAGGGCGAACAGCAGGAAGGTGGTCGGCAACAGGCCGCCCGATAGCTTCGAGACGATCAGGCCGAGAAACTGCACCACGACGATCGAGCTCATCTTGCTCTCGCCGGCGTGGCGCGGGCGGAACGTATAGGGCACCTCGCCGATCCGCAGTTCCTTGCCCTGGCGAGCGCGCGAGCGGCCGGCCGAGACGATGATATCGAGCAGAATCTTGAAACCGTCGTCGCTGAGCGAAGGGGCGACTTCGTCGAACACACTGCGACGCATCAGGAAGAAGCCGCTCATCGGGTCGCTGAGCGATTTACCGGTGACAAGGCTCGAGAGCTTCGTGGCGAAGCGGCTGCCGGCCTCACGCGTCTTCGACAGGCCATCACCGACGCTGCCCTCGCCGCTGTAGCGTGTGCCGACAACGATGTGGTCGCCGGCGATGGCCTTTTCGAGCATCAGCGGCAGGACGGTTTCGTCGTGCTGCAGATCGGCGTCGATGACGGCAAAAAAAGGCGCAGCGCTGGCGAGGATGCCCTCGACCACCGCCGAGCTGAGGCCGCGACGGCCGAGCCGGTGGATGCCACGTACGTTGGGGTGGTGGCGCGCCATCTCGCGCACCACTTCCGACGTGCCATCGGGCGAGTTGTCGTCGACCACGATGAACTCGAACGGCGTCGCTCCAAGGGCGGCCGTTACCTTCTCGTACAACAGGGCGACGTTCTCGCGCTCGTTGTAGCTGGGGACGATCACCGCAAGCTGCGGGGCAACCCAGGCTTCGGGGGACTTGCGGGAGTGGCTATCGAACTGGACGACGGTCACGTCTGCTCCGGATATATCTCTGGCGCTTCAGGTACTGCCAAGCTTGGTGCTTTGCAACTTACCTTCAACCGGTTTGCGGTTTCTCTCGGCACTACAAACGTGGCGACGGGGCCCCCGTTTCATGCGTCCGTCGCATAGCCGCCACATACCTATCGTATGACTCGTCTCGTCCTTGACTCGGTTTGCCCCCCCTCCTATATCCCTGCCAGCTGTTAGCACTCCTCGATCACGAGTGCTAACAGACGCGAAATCACTTAGTTGCTGATAGGAGCAAAAATGGCTTTCCGTCCCCTGCACGACCGCGTGGTCGTCCGGCGCGTCGACAGCGAAGAGAAATCGGCTGGCGGCATCATCATCCCCGACACTGCCAAGGAAAAGCCCTCCGAGGGCGTGATCGTCTCGGTGGGCCCGGGCGCCCGCGATGAGAGCGGCAAGATCGTTGCCCTCGACGTCAAGGAAGGCGACCGGATCCTGTTCGGCAAGTGGAGCGGCACCGAGGTGAAGCTCAATGGTCAGGACCTGCTGATCATGAAGGAATCCGACATCATGGGCGTGATCTCGTAACCAGGCGCTCCGCCGGTTCAGATCCCTCCCCCCAACTCGTAAGGAGCGCCTCCAATGGCTGCGAAAGACGTAAAATTCTCCACCGATGCCCGCGACAAGATGGTCCGTGGCGTCAACATCCTCGCCAACGCGGTGAAGGTCACGCTCGGTCCGAAGGGCCGTAACGTCGTGATCGACAAGTCGTTCGGCGCGCCGCGCATCACCAAGGACGGCGTCACCGTCGCCAAGGAAATCGAGCTCGAAGACAAGTTCGAGAACATGGGCGCCCAGATGCTGCGCGCCGTGGCCTCGAAGACCAACGACATCGCCGGTGACGGCACCACCACCGCGACCGTGCTCGGCCAGGCCATCGTCAACGAAGGCATCAAGCTGGTTGCCGCCGGCATGAACCCGATGGATCTGAAGCGCGGCATCGATCTCGCCGTCGCCGAAGTCGTCGAGAACCTCGGCAAGGCCAAGAAGACCATTTCGTCGAACGGCGAAGTCGCGCAGGTCGGCACCATTTCAGCCAATGGCGAATCCGCCATCGGCGAGATGATCGCCAACGCGATGCAGAAGGTCGGCAACGAGGGTGTGATCACCGTCGAGGAAGCCAAGACCGCCGAGACCGAACTCGACGTCGTCGAGGGCATGCAGTTCGACCGCGGCTACCTGTCGCCGTACTTCGTCACCAACGCCGAGAAGATGGTGGCGGTGCTCGAGGATCCGGTGATCCTGCTGCACGAGAAGAAGCTCTCGAACCTGCAGGCCATGCTGCCGATCCTCGAAGCCGTGGTGCAGTCGCAGCGTCCGCTGCTGATCGTTGCCGAGGACATCGAGGGCGAGGCTCTCGCCACGCTCGTCGTCAACCGTCTGCGTGGTGGCCTCAAGGTCGCTGCCGTCAAGGCGCCGGGCTTCGGTGACCGCCGCAAGGCCATGCTCGAGGATATCGCTGTCCTTACCGGCGGCCAGGTGATCTCGGAAGATCTCGGCATCAAGCTCGAGAATGTCACCCTCGACATGCTCGGCACTGCCAAGCGCGTGGAAATCTCCAAGGAGAACACCACGATCGTCGACGGCGCCGGCCAGAAGTCCGACATCGAAGGCCGCGTGGCGCAGATCAAGGCGCAGATCGAAGAGACCACTTCGGACTACGACAAGGAAAAGCTGCAGGAACGTCTGGCCAAGCTCGCCGGCGGTGTTGCGGTGATCAAGGTCGGCGGTTCGACCGAGGTCGAGGTGAAGGAGCGCAAGGACCGCGTCGACGACGCGCTGAACGCGACCCGCGCCGCGGTTGAAGAGGGCATCGTCCCGGGCGGCGGCGTCGCGCTGCTGCGCGCTTCGAACGCCATCACTGCCAAGGGCGCCAACTCCGACCAGCAGGCCGGTATCGCGCTCGTCCGTCGTGCTCTGCAGGAGCCGGTCCGCCAGATCGCCAACAACGCTGGTGACGAAGGCTCGGTGGTGGTCGGCAAGATCCTCGAGAACTCCAGCCCCAACTTTGGCTACAACGCGCAGACCGGCGAGTATGGCGACATGGTTGCCATGGGCGTGGTCGATCCGGTGAAGGTGGTTCGCACTGCCCTGCAGGACGCTGCCTCGGTTGCTTCGCTGCTCATCACCACCGAGGCGATGATCGCCGAGGTGCCGAAGGACGCTCCGCCGGCAATGCCGGGCGGCGGCGGCATGGGCGGCATGGGCGGTATGGACTTCTAAGTCCGGCTCCAGCCAACGCACGTATCCGATCTTCTCACGAAGGTCACGAACGGGAGGGCGGTCCACTGGGCCGCCCTTTCGCTTTGGGGTGAAGTGATGCGCAACGCTCCTCGCGCAGCTGCCTGCGATTGACACCGGCACGCGGGCCGCGCCAAACGTGGACGAAATCCACCGCAGGAGTCCCCCCCGATGAGCGTTGTGCCACCGATGATGGCCGTTCCGCCAATGACGGAACAGAAGTCGACGCCCGAGCGGCCGCTCGACAGGGACTGGTGGCGCGGCGCGGTGATCTACCAGATCTATCCGCGTTCGTTTCAGGACCACAATGGCGACGGTGTCGGCGACCTGGTCGGCATCACCGAGCGGCTCGACTATGTCGCCGACCTTGGGGTGGACGCGATCTGGCTCAGCCCGTTCTTCACCTCACCGATGAAGGACTTTGGCTACGACGTTTCCAACTATCGCGACGTCGACCCGATCTTCGGCACGCTTGGCGATTTCGACCGACTGCTGGAAAAGGCGCACTCGCGCGGCCTGAAGGTGATCATCGACCAGGTGATCTCGCATACCTCGGACAAACATCCCTGGTTCGCCGAAAGCCGACAGAACCGGACCAACCCACGGCATGACTGGTACATGTGGGCCGACCCGAACCCGGACGGCACGCCGCCCAACAACTGGCTGTCGATCTTCGGCGGCTCGGCCTGGACCTGGGACAGCCGGCGCATGCAGTACTACATGCACAATTTCCTCACCTCGCAGCCCGACCTCAACTTCCATAATCCGGACGTCCAGGACGCCGTGCTCGGCGACATGCGGTTCTGGCTGGAGCGGGGGGTCGACGGCTTCCGGCTCGACACGGTGAACTTCTACTTTGCCTCGCTTGGACTCGAGTCGAACCCCGTGGTGAAGCCCGAGGATTTCAACGCCTCCACGGCGCCGGCGGTGAACCCCTACAATTTCCAGGAGCATCTCTACGACAAGAGCCGCCCTGAAAACCTGGCGTTCCTCACTCGCATCCGTTCACTGCTCGATGAGTATCCGGGCCGCACGTCGGTTGGGGAGATCGGCGACAGCCAGCACCAGCTGGAGGTGATGGCGCAGTATACGTCAGGCACCGACAAGCTGCACATGGCCTATACCTTCGACTATCTCGGTGGGGCGTTCGATCCCGGGCATTTCAGGAAGTCGATCGACCTGACCGAGAAGGATGCCCCGAACGGCTGGATCTGCCTCGCCTTTTCCAACCACGACGTGGTGCGGCACGTGAGCCGCTGGATGAGCCATGGCGACCGCGAGGCGTTCGGCAAGCTGACGGCGAGCATGCTGCTGACGATGCGCGGCTCGGTTTGCCTCTATCAGGGCGAAGAACTGGGGCTGACCGAGGCGGAACTGGCGTTCGAGGACCTGGTCGACCCCTACGGCATCGAGTTCTGGCCGCAGTTCAAGGGCCGCGATGGATGCCGCACGCCGATGGTGTGGCAGTCGTCAGCACATCTGGGCGGCTTTTCGACCGCGCCGCGAGCCTGGCTGCCGGTGCCGGGCGATCACCTGCTGAAGGCGCCGGACCTGCAGGAAAAGCAGAACGACTCGCTGCTGCACCACTACCGGGCGACGCTGAAGTTCCGGCGCGAACACCAGGCGCTGGTCAAGGGGACAATCAAGACGCTCGACGCGCCAAACGGGGTGCTGATGTTCACCCGCTCAACCGATGGCGAAACGCTATTGTGCGCCTTCAACATGACCGGCGGCCCGATCGTCGTCCGCCTGCCCGACGGGCTCGGGGTCAGGGGGATCGACGCTCCCGGTTCCGTCGCTGCCCCTGTCGGCGACGGCGACATCGAGCTGCCGGCTTTCGGCAGCTTCATCGGCGCCGTGCTCTAGCACCGGAGCCGGCGGCCCCTGTAGGGGTGCAGGCGGTTCGGGCATCGGTACCGAGGCAGCGGGCGGCAATGGCTCCGGATAGCGGGCAGCGAGCAGCGCCAGGGTCGCCGGATGATGGCCGGTCTCGGCCAGCTCCGACGGCTTGCCGCCTTCGACGATGTGTCCAGCCTCGAGCACCAGGATGCGGTCGGCGACGAGGCGCAGCACCTCGAAATCCCGGCTGGCGCACAGCACCGTCAGGCCGTAGTCGGAGCGGACCCGGTTGAACAGCACGAGGAACTCGGCCTGTTCGACCGGATCGAGTTCAGCTGTCGGCTCATCCAGGACGATCAGACTGGGGCGACTGACCAGCGCACGGGCCAGGGCGAGCCGCTGCAACTCGGCCGTGGTGAATTGGCCGGGCAGTTGATCGAGCATATCGGGCGCCAGACCGACGACGCGCACCGCTTCAACCAGCCGATCGGCCTGCTCGTCGATCAGCAGTTGCTCCTCGACGCGCAATGGTTCGGTAAGTGACAGACCTACTGGAAGGTCCGGGTTGAAGGCGGCCCGCGGGTCGGGGAACAGCAAGCTCATGCGGGCGCGCGCCTCGCGGGCAAGATCGCCGCCGCGATAGGGCGTACGATCAAAGGCCAGTTGCCCGGCGCTGGCGCGGCCGAGCCCGACGATGAGGCGCAGCAACTGCGACTTGCCTGAGCCCACGCCGCCGAGCAGGCCCACCGTCTCGCCTCGGCGCACCGACAGGGTGATATTGTCGAGCGCCGCAATTGGCGGTTTGCGCTTCCAGAGCCGCGAACTGGAATCGGCATAGCGCCGGCCGACGCCCCGCAGTTCGAGCAGCGGCTCGCCGATCGGCGGGCGAGCCATGGTGCGGGTGCGCGGCTTGCCGGCGGCGACCAACTCGCGGGTTGCGGCCTGTTGCGGGCGTTCCTGCAGGATGGCCGCCGGGCCGCGCTCGACCAGCTTGCCGCCGCTGAGGATAGCTGTTTCGAGCCCCATGGCGAGCGGCAAGCGGAAATCGCGCGTGAGAATCAGCAGCGCTGCGCCGCGGTCGCGATTGGCGGCGTGCAGAGCTGCGAGCAGCTCGCGCTGGCCGAGAGGAGCAAGCCCCCTGCCCGGCTCGTCGCAGACGAGGAGATCGCTGCCGCGACCAAGACACCGGTCGAGTTCAACGACGTCGGCATGGGGACCGATGAAGCCGGGGTGCCTGGCAGGCAGGCCACTCCCCTCAGTCGTCGCCGCGGCGGGCAGCAACCCGGCGATGGCCGAGGCCAACAGGGTCTTGCCACTACCGGCGCGTCCGACGACGGCGAGCGCGGCGCCATCGGCGAGCACCAGATCGAGCCCTGCGATCGGGCGGCTGTCGGCAATCGTGATGCCGAGTCCGGCGAGCTCAAGTGCCATGACGCGCCCCCCTGAGGCCGCTGGCGGCCAGCATCAGGGCCAAAGCCGTGCCGGCGGCGATGGCGCCGGGTACGAGGATCAGCAGCGGCCGGATGGCCATGAACTGCTGGGCCTCGCGCAACATCAAGCCCAGGCTGGCGCCCGGCGGCAGCACGCCAAGCCCGGCAAAGGACAGGCTGACTTCGACAAGGATGGCGACCGCCAGCAGTTCGAGGGCAAGCGCAGCCAGCTGTGGCAGGAGGCGTGGCAGCACGTGGCGCTGCGCAGCGGCCAGCGGCCGAAGGCCGGCAAGGCGCGCGGCAGTGACGTAGTCACGCTGCCAGAGCGGCGCGAGGACGCGGCGAGTGACACTGGCAGCAACCACCGCTCCAGGCAGCGCAATGGCGAGGAACAGCGTGAGGTTGGCGGGCGCGGCGAGGCCGCTGACCACCATGCCGATGAGCAGCGCGGCAGGCAACATGCCAACGGCATGGGCAGTGTGGCGCGAGGGCGGCAGGCGCAGGGCGAGCGCGACGCCAATCGGGATGCCGACAAACAGGCTGGCGAGGGAGCCGAATACGGCAAGCAACAAGGTGGTGAGCGTTGCGGCCATCACCACTGAGGTGCCATCGCGGCCGGCAGCGTCGGTACCGATCCAGTGGCTGGCGTCGGGCTCCGCCAACGGGGTCAGGCTGGCCGCGCCGTGCGGGGTCCAGCCAAGGGACACCAGGGCGAGAACGGCAACAGCCAGGGCGAATGCCACGCCGAGGAGCACCCGCAGATCGATGCCGGGCCGGGGAGCCGCCGCTTCGAGGGTCATCGGCGCAGCTCCGCGCGCAGGGCGGGATCGACCGGCACGCGCAGCAACGACAGGAACAGCATGCCGAGAGCGGCAACCGTGATCAGCACCTGCAGCCCGCCGCGCAGCAGCACCAGATCGTGCTGTTCCGCAGCGCCGAGGAGCTGACGCCCAAGGCCGGGGAGGAAGAACACGCTTTCGACCAACGCGGCTCCAATCAGCAGGCTGCCGAAGGTTCGCGCCAGCGCCTGCGGCAGCTGCGGCAAGGCGCGAGCGAGGCCGAGTTGCCAGATCGCCTTGCGGGCAGCGATGCCGTCGGCGCGCAGCCGCTGTACGTCGTCTTCGGAGATATCGGCGAGATCGCGTCGGATGCGGAGGACAAGCTGGCCGGCATATGGGAGGCCAAGGGCGAAGGCGGGCAACAGCAGCGAGGCGAAGGCGCCGAACGGATTGCTCCAGGGAACGAAGCCGCTTGCCGGCAGCAGTTTCAGGACGCCGGCGAAAAGCAGCGCCAGCAGCATGCCGAGCCAGAACGGCGGCACTAGCGCCAGCGCGGCCGAGAACACGCGGGCCAACCGGTCGACCATACCGCGATAGCGGCCAGCGGCGAGGCCCAGCCCGACGCCGACCGCACCGGCGACGAGTAGCGCCAGCAGCGCCAGCGGCAAGGTGACGGCGAGGCGCTCGCCGAAGGTGTTGGGCGTGCCGGTGTCGCCAACGAACAGACCGAAAAAGCGCGCCCAGGCCGGACGATCGCTACCGCCGGCACCAGGCAGGATGTCGAGCAGGAGGAACAGCAGCACCGCGGCTCCAAGAACCGCTCCGACTGCCAACGCGAGCCGCGTGAGGACGTAATCTCTCATGCCCCGGCGCCCCAAGAACCGATCAAATGAAGGAAAGACCCAACCGGCTAATGCTTAGTCAATGACCGGTTAATTTCCAATGTATCGCCTTAGCGGCGATCGCTGAAGCGGGTCGAAAGGATAACCGGGACGAGTCCGACCAAGACGATGGTCAGCGCAGGCAGTGCGGCTTCGGTGAACAGGCTGACATTGGCGCGAGCATAGACGACGGTGGCCAATGTTTCGACGCCGAGCGGGCGCAGCAACAAGGTGGCCGGCAGTTCCTTGACGATCTCGACAAAGACCAGAGTCGCAGCGGTCAGCAGCGCCGGCGACAGGGTCGGCAGATCGACGCGGAACAACAATCGCCAGCCGGTCACCCCCAGCACGCGACCGGCATCGAGCATGGTGTCGCCACGCTTCTTCATGGCGGCATCGATGGTCGAATGCGAGACGGCAAGAAAGCGGATGGCATAGACGTAGAGCAGCGCGGCGACGGAGCCTGAGAGGATCAGTCCGGGGCGCCAGTCGGCCAATGCCATTGTCAGCCGGTTGAGCCACAGATCGGCCTGGCCAAGCGGCTGCAGCAGGCCCAGCGCCAACACGGTGCCTGGAATGGCGTAGCCCAGGGTGGCAACGCGGATGACACCGTGCGCCGCGCGCGACCTGCCGATGCGGGCGGCGGCAAGTCCGACAATGACGGTAATGAGGGCGCCGAGCCCCGCGAGCGTCACCGAGGTGAGGCCCGCGTTGACGGTAAGGCCGAAAGCGTCAGGACCGAGATTGCGGATGGCGAGCACCAGCAGTTCGCCGACCGGCACACCGAAGCCGAACAGCAACAGCAACGCACAAAAGCCAATGGCGAGGGCGCGCTCGGCGCCAACCAGCTGTTCGCGCGGCGGGGCGACGCGACTGTCGCGATGCAGCGCATAGACGCGGTCGCGGCGCGCCCATTGCTCAAGCAGGATCAACAGGCCGATGATCAAAACGATCATCACCGCCAGTTGCGCCGCACCGCCGAAGTTCGAGCGGTTGATCCAGGTGGAATAGATCACCGCGGTGAGGCTGTTGACGCCAAAATACTGTACGGCGCCGAGGTCGTTCACCACCTCCATCATGGCCAGCGTGATGCCGACGACGAGGGCCGGCCGGCTCAGTGGCAGGGTGACGGAGAAGAAGGCGCGAAAGCCCCCTGCCCCGAGGGTGCGTGCCGCGGCCGAGATGGAGCCCGACTGCATGACGAAGAAGGCGCGGCAGGAGGCATAGACGTACGGGTAGAGCACCATCGAAAGGACGAACGCCGCACCGCTGGGGCTTTTGATCTGCGGGAACCAGTAATCCTTGATGGTTTCGCCGCCGATGACGGCGCGCAGTGCCTGCTGGATCGGGCCGGTGAAATCGAGGAACTCGACATAGGTATAGGCCGCCAGATAGGTCGGGATGGCCAGCGGCAGCACCAGCGCCCACTCGAAGATGCGGCGACCGGGAAACTCGAAATGCGTCACCAGCCAGGCCGAGACGAGGCCGAGGACACCGGTGATCACCCCGACCCAGGCCATGAGTGTCGCAGTTTCGCGCAATGCCGTCGGCAGCATGGCAGCGGCGAGGCCACCGGCCCCGGTGGTATCAAGCGCGGCCACGGCCAGCCAGAGGATCGGCAGCCCCATCAGGGCCAGCAGCAGGATGGCCGAAACCGGCGGGAGCTTCCTGCCGCCGGTTCCGGATTTCATCGATGCTGTGGTGGTCCGGCTGATGCTCAGCCTCCACTATGGTTTTCCCGCTCCCTCCCCCTTGAGGGGAGGGGTGGGGGTGGTGAGGTGGGCACGGCGCCGACTGCACCACCCCACCCTCAATCTCTCCCCTCAAGGGGGAGGGAGGCGACTTCTGCAACGTCTCGCCCCGGACCCGGACGCACTCAGTTCTGTGCGCCTTCGTTGAACTTCAGCTCATCGATCAGCGCCGCCGCCTCGTCGCGGAAATCGGCGGTGGCGGTGAGCGAGACCTTCGAGGGGTTGAGAGTGCCCCAGCTCTGAGTCAGTTCGGCCGGCTTGACGCTCGTTACCGCCGGATACTCGTAGTTGGCATCGGCGTAAAGCTGTTGCGCCTCATCGGAGAGCAGGAATTCGACCAGCTTGTTGGCGTTCTCGGCGTTCGGCGCATGCTTGGCGATGAAAGCGCCCGCAGCGTTCACCTGGGTGCCGTCGGCCTCGGCGTCCGGATAGACGATGCGCGCCGAAGCAGCCCAATCCTTCTGTTCGGGCTCGGCCTCGTTGGTGAGCATCAGGCCCATATAGTAGGTGTTGGCGATGGCGAGGTCGCACGAGCCCTCGAGGATGGCCTTGACCTGCGCGCGGTCGTTGCCGGCCGGCGGCGCCGACATGTTGTCGCGCACAGCGGTGAGCCAGGTCCGGGTCCTGTCCTCGCCCCAGGTGGCGAGGCGGTTGGCGACCAGGCCGATATTGTAGGCATGGTCACCCGGACGGGTGCAGAGGCGGCCCTTCCATTCGGGCTTGGCGATATCTTCATAGGTGAGCGCCGTGGCATCGACGCGATCCTTGCTGACGTAGAATACGCGGGCGCGCAGCGACAGCGCGGCCCAGTGGCCCTCGGCGTCGCGGAACTCGGGCGACAGGCGCTCGGTGAGCGCGGCCGTGGTGATCGGCTGGGTCAGCCCTTGCGCCTTGGCGCCAACCAGATTGCCAATATCGACGGTCAGCACCACGTCGACGGGCGACAGCTCGCCCTCGGCGGCGACGCGCTCCAGAAGACCATCGCCGGCATAAAGCACAGTGGCCTTGACGCCGGTGGCGGCGGAGAATTTGTCGAGCAGCGGCTGGATCAGGCCGGGCTCGCGGTAGCTGTAGATGTTGACTTCGCCGCTCTGGGCAAAGCTCGGCCCGGCGGTGCCGGCAATCATCGCGGCGCCAAGCAGCACAGCGGACAGTCGCATCGTCATGGTCATGGCAGACTCCCGTTATCGGCAGCCCCTGAGGCTGCCGGTGACAGGTCGCAATCACGAATTCTGAGGCGCAAAGTCAACAATGGACGATGACGGAACATTGGGCTTTTGCGACGGTCTTTTAGAACCGTTCCAGATCTTCGAGCGAGTCCCCAACGCAACCGCCGATCTCGGCGAAGGCGCCGGACGCCACCGCTGCGGCAACGTGTCCGATCAGTGTTGCGGGCCTTCGTCGAAACGCAGTTCGTCGACAAGGGCGCTCGCCTCCTTGCGATGCGCAGCGATCTCGGTGAGCGGGGTTTTGTCAGCCTTGAGATCGCCCCAACTGGCGACAAGCTCGGACGGCGCGACGCCGGCGACGACAGGAAACTCGTAGTTGCCGCTGGCATAGAGGTGCTGCGCCTCGTCGGAGAGCAGGAATTCCACCAGCTTCTGGGCGTTGGCCGGGTTGGGCGCATATTTGGCGATCACCGCGCCGGAGACGTTGACCTGTGTGCCATCGCCATCCGGGTCGGGGTAGATGATGCGGGCGGCCGCGGCCCAGGTCTTCTGCTCGGGCTCGGCGTCGTTGTTGAGCATCAGGCCCATGTAATAGGTGTTGCCGATGGCAAGATCGCAGCTGCCATCGAGGATTTTCTTCACCTGATCGCGGTCAGCGCCGGAGACTGGGCCGTTGAGGTTGTCGCGTACGGCAGTCAGCCAGTCGCGGGTCCTGTCGACGCCCCAATGCGAAATGCGGGTAGCGATCAAGCCGATATTGTAGACGTGCTGGCCGGAGCGGGTGCAGAGGCGCCCCTTCCATTCGGGCTTGGCGATATCCTCGTAAGTCAGTGCCGTCTCGGGGACGCGGTCCTTACTGGCGTAATACACCCGGGCGCGCAGCGACAGGGCAACCCACTGGCCGTCCGGATCCTGGTAGGCATCGGGCACGCGGGCCTGCGCCTCGGCGGGTATGGTCTGGGTAATGCCGAAGTCCTTGGCGTTGGCAAGGTTACCGATGTCGACCGTCAGCACCACATCGGCGGGCGACAGTTCACCCTCGGCCTGGACGCGCTCGAGCAGGCCATCGCCGGCGAACAGCACGTTGGTCCTGATGCCGGTTTCGGCGGTGAACTTGTCGAGTAGCGGCTGGATCAGACCGGGTTCACGGTAACTGTAGACGTTGACCTCGCCGCTCTGCGCGAGAGCCGGCCCCGCCGCCAGCGTGAGAAGGAGGGCGGTAGCGAGGCGCGAGAGTATGGTCATGATCAGATCCGGATCGCGGGGAGCTCCCGCTCGGCGTGGTTTTGCTTTTTCTGACCGGCCAAGTCAACAAACCGGATCGTGAAAGGCGATCAGCGACGTTCGAGGCCCTTGGAGGCAAGGACTTCGTCGGACCCCGGAGAGGTCAGGAATGCGGACAACGCGCGCGCAGCCTTGCCATCGCCTGCGGCGACGCTGATGCCGATGTCGAAGTCGATGTAGCTTTGCAGTTCAGACGGGAAGCGACCGGCCAGTACGACGTCCGGAGCGGCAGCAAGAATGGAGCTCACGGGAACCACCGCCAGCTCGGCTTCGCCGCGGACGACAGCCGTCGCGGTCTGCCCGCCAGAGGTCGGCACGAGCTTTGGCGTCACCTCGGCCGCGATACCAAGGCGGTCGAGGAGGCCGAGAAAGTAGCTGCCGCTGGTACCTTCGGTGGCATAGGCGATCGAAGTCGCGCCCTTGAGGGCACGTTCGAAAGCGGCCACCGAGCCGAGATCGAGCGGCAGGCTACCGGCTTTGGCCCCGACGCCCATTGCGATGCGGCCGAACGGCACCTGGCTTTCTCTCCCCACCTTGCCAAGCGCCGCGAGGTCGGCGGCGTAGTTCGGATTCGTGATGACGACATCGAAGGGCTCGCCCGCCTCGATCTGCTTCTTCAGGATCGGGTTGAGTTCCCACCTGGGCGCCAGGGTGTAGCCGGAGGCAGCTTGAAACTCAGGGATGAGAGCGAGGATGGCGGGTTGGACCGCGATGGCGCCAACGAGCCGGATCGGCGGGCTCACTGGCCCGTCTCGCGCACCAGATCGGCGGGAATCAGCAGCGAGAACATGGTGCCGACGCCAACCGCCGGATCGACCGACAACTGGAGGGCATTGACCGCCAGCAGCGAGCGGGTGAGCGCGAGCCCGACGCTGGAGCGGACGGGTTGCAAGGCCTCGCCGTCCTTGCCGACGCCATCGCGGAACACCACGAAACGCTCGCCGAGATCACGGCGGGCCTCGCCGCCGTCGCGGACGTTGACGATCACAGCGCCATCGTCCTCCTGCTGGGCCGAGAGGATGACCGAACCGCCGACCGGCGTCTGGTCGATGGCGCTGGCGAGCAGGTTGAGGATCGCCTGGGTGAGCGAAGCGGTATCGGCGGTGATGCGCGGCAGCCGCTCGGAGATGGCGTTGCGCACCAGCACGCGGGCCTCGCTGGCCTGGCCACGCACCCTGGCGAGGCAGCTCTCGAGCAGGGTCACGAGGTCGATGTCGCTCGCCTCGGCGGGATAGCGGCCTTCGCGCAGGCGGCTGTAATCGTCGACCTCGTCGACGAGATGCGCGATCTCCTGGCCGGCAGCCTTGATGTCCTGCGCATATTCAACATAGCGCTGATTGTCGATCGAGCCGAAAGCGGCCGAGCGGATCAGGTCGGCAAAGCCGATGACGGTATTGAGCGGGCGACGCACGCCGCGGCTGATGCGGGTAAGCATCGAGGGCTCGATGTCATCGGTGGCTGGCTTCACCACCGCCGGTACGGCCGGCGGCGCCGCCTTGCGGACGAAGGCGTAATAGCCGGCGATGATGCCTGCCTGTCCTTCAGCGAACAGCGTGAGCCGCGTACCGGGCAGCAGGCCATCAAGCAGGATCGCAGGTCGGGCGGTTTCGGCGAAGCGGGCGGGACGCTCGAGAAAGCGCTTGAGCTCGCCCAGCTGCGAAGGTTCGATGAAGCTCGCCAGCGGCTTGCCGACTATATCCTCCTCGAGATGACCAAGCACGATGCGCCCATGCAGCGACACCGAAGTGATGGTGCCAGAGCGGTCTGCGGCAAGGAAACCGTCATCGCCGGTTTCGGCGGCAAGTTCGGCAAAGGTGCGGACGGCGGCTTCGTGCCCGATGCGGTTCTCGGCGATGCCCGCGGACAGCATCAACGCGGGACGACCATGCCAGGTGATCGACTGCAGGCGGGCGTTGACGGTGGCAAGGCTGCCGTCACGGCGGACCAACTGGGTCACCGGCCCGGCAGCGGTGCTGTCCTCGGAGGGGAAGATGGCGGTGAGGCCGGCTGCACGCAGGCTTTCGATCGACTCGTAGCCGGTGAGATCGGTCAGCGCCCGGTTGGCAAACAGCACCTGTTGATCGCGAAACACCAGGATGCCGAGAGGCAGCCGGTTGAGGATGAAGGTCTCGCCCGTCAGGTTGATCAGCGCGCCCTCGTTGCCGGGTACGGGCGGCGGCGGAGCTTCGACCGGTGGTGTCGACGGATGCGCGCTGACCCGGTCGGTGAGGATGCGGCTGAGCTCGTCGAAATTGTAGCGCGAGACGCGCTCCACCGTCTCAGCATCGGGAATGGGAGCGGCGACTTCGGCCGGCTCGTCGTCGGCCGGCAACTCCGGCGCCAGTGGCACAAAGCCGCGACCGACAACCCTCCAGGTCGTGACCGGTTGCGGTTCAGGCTCCGGCGTTACCTCGACCTCGACCTCGACCTCGATCTTGACCTCGTCCGCGGCCACCGGCTCGGCGGCCAGGTGGTCCGCTTCCACAGCCGCGCCGTCCGATGCGACGCCCTCCTCGTCGGCGAAATCGATCAGCGCGCCGATGACATCAGGCTCCAGCGGAGCTGGAACGGCGATCGGCGCGGCCTCGGGCGGGAACTCCAATGCCGGCGGAGGCTCGTCTGCTGCGACCTCGGCGGTCTCGACCGGTGCGGGCACCAGCGGCTCTTCCACCGCCTCAGGCGGCGGGCCGGCGAAATGCTCATCGCCGGGATTGAGCGCGGTGTAGAGACCGCCGTCATCGGCCAGGCGGTCGAACAGTGAGGCCAGCGTGCCCGGCACCTCGGGCGCGGCGGGGATCGGCTCGACCCAATTGTCTTCTTCGGCGATGACCGGCTCGTCATCGGCATGCTCGACCGGCGGCAGGCCCATGGGCAACATCGGCTCGGGCTCAGCGGAAGCGTGGAACGGCGCTGGAGCATCCTCGCGGGTGACGATGCCTTCTTCTGCCCGGACATCCGAGATCAGCGGCGGCCCAGCCGGGGCACCAGGTCGTTCGAACAGCAGCAGCAGGGCATCGTGCGGGCTGGCCCTGAACCGGGTCAGCAGGACGGTGTCACCGGCAAGCGTAGTCTCGGCGCCGTCGGCGTCGTGCGGCAGGCCCTCGCTTTCGATGATGGGAGCATAATGCTCGATGGCATGGTGCGAACCGCCGGCGATCTGCCCGTCTTCGCTGATCAGCAGGAACTCTGCAGCATCAGGCAGCAGTTTCGCGGTCAGCGTGTCGACCTGCATGGGGTCATGCGCTTCGAGCAGTTCGGGCTCGATCGGATCGACACCGACGATCAGCAATCCAGTATCGCCGCCGTCGAGTTCCAGCGGCGTGCAGGTGCAAGTGGTGGAGATCGGCCGTTCACCGGCCAGGAACTGGATGCGGCTGAGACTTGAACGCCCCATTGAGCCCAGCCGGATCAACCGGGCGATCTGCCCCTTGATCGGCACTGCCTCGGGGGCGAGCTTCAGCCCGTGCTTCTTGATCTTGCCGTGAAAATAACGTGCCGCGTCGTTGCGCCAGAGCAGGGTTTCGCCGTCCTGCGACCACAGCCAGGCGGGGCGCGCGTCGGCCCAGTGCACCAGCACCAGCCGGGCCGTCGGCGATTTGATCCACTCAGCGTGCACGCGTACTCTTTTCCTGCCTCGTGCCAATTCGACACAAAGCGAACTCGGAATTTAATCTTCTCTAAATATCCCGCGCCCCCTCCCCGGTCCATATCGCGCGGACGTGAGCGGCCGGCATTCGCTGCCGATGGTTAAGCCGGCAGCTGTCAACAGGCGATGAAAAACAGGGCCAAATCGGCGCTTGCCAGCAGCGATAACTGAAACTATGGTCCGCCGCGCTTGCCGGGCCGCCTTAGCTCAGTTGGTTAGAGCGCTAGATTGTGGATCTAGAGGTCCCCCGTTCGATCCGGGGAGGCGGTACCACTCCCGCACTGGCCCGGCACCAGGCAAATCCCCCACTGCATTCGTCTAGCGCTGGCCTGTCCGGGCTCGGCGTCACCCTGACATGGAGCGAGGCTATGGCTCGCGAATTCATTCTGACCGGCGCCCCGGGCGCCGGGAAAACCGTCATCCTCAGAGCACTTGAAGCCGAGGGCGTCGACGTGGTCGAGGAGGCGGCAACCGACGTCATCGCGCTCGACCAGGGACGCGGCATCGACGAGTCGTGGCGGCGCCCGCAGTTCATCAGCGACATCATGCAACTGCAGCTGTTGCGGGCGGCGCGACCGGCGATGGGGCCGGTGCGTGTAGCCGACCGCTCGCTGATCTGTACCCTGGCCCTGGCGGAGTATCTTGGGCATCCGGTACCGGCCCAACTCGTCGAATCAATCGGTTCAATGATGGCGTCGGGGCAGTACGAACGGCAGGTGCTGTTCGTCGAGCTCCTGGGGTTCATCACCAACACGGAAGCGCGACGCATCAGCCTCGATGAGTCGATTGGGTTCGAGCGATTTCACATCGAGGCCTATGTGCGGTTCGGGTTTGAGCTGGTGCGAATCCCTGCCCGACCTGTCGATGAGCGCGTCGCCATGGTGCTGTCACTGCTGGATCGCCGTGCCTCGCCGATGAATGCTGTCTGAACGCGGCATTCGCTACCGGTTCAAGCGGCAGGCGGCATAGCAAGCGGCAAGATTTGGTTCACCATGTTGCCGAGGGGCTCCCGCATGTCGAAATCGCTGACGTTCATCACGGCCGCCATTGTGGCCGCTACACTGGCGATTGCTCCGGCCGTTGCCGCGCAGTCGCCGGCCGGCACCTGGCAGACCGTCACCGGCGAGTCGCGGTTCGAGGTGACGTTGTGCGGCGACGGCACCGAGGTCTGCGCCAAACTGGTGTGGCTGCGCGACGACGCGCGCACCAGCGAGAACCTCAGCTATCTCAACTCGTATGTGCTGAAGGGCGCGAAGCGCGCGCTCGAAAACAAATGGCGCGGCAGCGCCGAATACATGGGCGAAGTGGTGAAGGGTACACTGACGCTGGTCGACGGCAACACCATCACCATCAATGGCTGCAAGGGCGCGCTCTGCCAGAAGTTCGAACTGACGCGGATTTGACTGCGAAATGAGAGGAATGCGCAGCAACCAGTCTTATCATCCCCGCGTTCCTCTAGTGCCTCGCATGCATGGAGTATTCGACATGGATCGCCGCGCCTACAGACTGACATCCCCGATTGCCAGCCGCAGGGCGAAGTCATGGTTGGCGGCGGCGTATGACGCGCGGCTGCGGCCAACCAATCCGATCGCGCCCATCGATGCGCCTGAACTGCCGATGGCGATCCGTTTTGAGGGGCTCACCGAGGAAGAGCAGCAGGCGGCACTCGCCGCGTTCCCCGGCGGCAAGCGGTTCGTGCTGCAGGGTTGAACTACTGCGACAGACGCAGGTCTGAGATGTTCTCGCCAATTTCGCGGAAAGCTGTCACGAGACCATCGCTGTCGTTAGCGAGCTTGGCTTTGCTCGAATCCGACGCGCAGTTCCTCAGCACGTCGACGGCGTTTCCGGTGGTGCCGAGGTTGAAGCCCACCGTGTAGACGACCACATCTTCCTGCTTCATGTTGTAGCAGAGATCCTCGGCCTGGCCGAATGCTCCGCTCATCGTTCCGGTCGTGCCGTCGGGAGCGTTGCAACCAATGTTATCGGTATCAACGCCCTTGCAATACTCGGTGTTGTAGGCGCCGTCGGTCATGATGATGACGATCTTCAGCGTGTTGGGCGCATCATATGCGGCCGGCTTCGACTCGAAGTCACCACCCACCGTCGCTGCGGCATCATCGAAAAGCTCGGCGAAATTCGGCGACACCAGATACCACGCCCACGCCGTACCGATTTGTCCGGCAGTGTTGCCGCTGGCGCTGAGCGCACCACTCGCGGTGTAGGCGTTGAGCTTCGTCTTGCTCGAGGTCAGCGGCAGCATCTGGACGGGGTTGCCGCTGCAACTGCCACTGCTGGTGTAGTTGATGGATAGCGGCGTGGTGCTGGGCGCCACGTCGGTGAAACTGTTGGTCATGCGCTCAGTGGCGCAAGACGCCGTTGCCGTGTAGTAGGTGCTGTTGCCGATCTTGTAGAATTTGCAGCCGTAGTCGGTGCACCAAACGTTGCCAGTCGCGCTGCCCGTGCTTGGCTGATCGTAGTTTGAGTTGCTGTAGCCGTCGACCGGGACCTTGAAGGTATCGTTGGTCAGCCTGGTAATGGCCGAATAGGCGCGATTATTGAGGCGTGTCATATAATTAGAGAAGTCGGTGAACCGGACGTAGTCGCCGTCCACGAACCCATGATTTGGCGACGTGATCACGATCTCGCAAGTACTCAGGATACAGCGCTTTACCTTATCGCTGCTACTGCTGCTGTAAGTGCTGTAGCCGCTGGTACCGTTGACATTGTTGTTTGCCATGGTCTTCAGCTGGAAGGTGGTGTTGGTCGTCGTGCCCACCTTGTAGGTATTGCCGTTCAGCTGGGTCATCCCGGAGACGCCGCTGATGTAGACAACATCGCCGGTTGCGTAGCCATGGTTGGCAGAGGTGGTGATCACTATCGGATTGGTTTTACTTGCGCCGCTGATGTTCGCCTCGGAATTCCACCAAGCGGCAGAAGTGACTGCCTTGCTGGCTGGAATCGCGCCACGCGCCTCATCGGCATAGGCGCTGCCGACGTTGACCGCGGTCGAGTAGGGTACCAGCGCCATCTTCGAGTACGTTGGGGTCTGCTCGTCATGCACGACCAGTGGGATAAGTGTTGCCAGGGCCGTCTGGAGCGTCGAGATGCCGGTTGAGCCCATGGAGCCGGTGGTATCGAGCGCCACCGCCACTTCGAGGTTGACCGAGCCGCGGGTGGCTTCGGAGGTGATGCTGGTGGTCATGGTGGGAATGCCGACCAGCGTTACGAAGGCCATCGGGACGGTGATCCTCCCCCTCAGTTGGAGGGTGCCGGTGGCGGTCGTGGCGTCGGCCGAATCCACGGTGATGGTGAGGCTGTTGTCGTTCAGCCGCTCGAGCACCAGATCCTGGGCAGTCTCGCGCAGCTGCTCCTCGGTTTGAGTATAGATCTTGGGCGCAAGGCCGAGCGCTGCGGAATCGAGCGCGATCTGCATCTTGTTGCGGGCGGTTTCCATGGACGTGTAGTCCACCGCGGCGCCGGCCATGGCGACGAGGACGATGGCCAACAGACCGAAGATGACGGCGAAGACGCCGCGCTCGTCGGCGCGGAACCGGTTCAGAAGCAAGATGAAGCCGCGCATGGCGCCGGAAGACCCCCAGAATTCCGACGCCAGTGTCGCTGAAAATCCTAACTAAAGCACAATCACCTTCGCGCCAATTTTGACGCGTTCGTAGAGGTCTTCGACATCATCGTTGACCATGCGGATGCAGCCCGACGAAACGTCCTGGCCGATGGTCCAGGGCTCGTTGGTGCCGTGGATGCGGTAGAGCGTCGAGCCGATGTAGATGGCGCGCGCGCCGAGCGGGTTGTTGATACCGCCGGGCATGTAGTCGGGCAGGTTCGGCTGCCGGCGCTTCATCTCTTCGGGCGGGGTCCAGCCTGGCCACTCGCGCTTGTTGGACACCTTGTGGGTGCCGCTCCACTCGAAGCCGTCGCGTGCGGTCCCAATGCCGTAGCGCAGCGCCTTGCCGTCGCCCAGCACCAGATAGAGGTGCTTCTCGCCGGTGTTGACGATGATGGTGCCGGCTTTCTGGTTGGACTTGTAGGCGACAATCTGCCGACGGAACTCAGGCGCGAGGCGCACCTTGTTGCTCTTCACCTTGTAACCCGGACGGGGTTTGGAATCGTGCAGCGACGGGCGCGACAGATCGAACATGAACAAACCCTGCGCCGCGCTGGCCGTATCGGCAAACACCGACAGGGACACGAGGCAGGCAGCGGTGGCGAGCACCGCCCGGGACGAACGCAGCATGGCACACACTCATCATTGATACGGACGCCCGAGGAAGGTCGGGCGCCCCGCAGTATTAACGACAATATCAAACGGGCGATGAAGGAAAGTGGTTAAGTGAAAGTGAGGCGGCGGCGCGGGTTTGCTGTTGATGGGGCCCCTGAGATCAGCATCACCTACCGCCCCTCATCCCGGCGCAGGCCGGCGCCCATCCCGAGATGGTGAGGTAATTTGCGCAAGCGCCGCTACATCTCACAATGGGTCCCGGCCTTCGGCCACGGGCGCCAAGCTACAGTCGTGCCCCACCCACCGGCTGTCATCCCTGCGAAAGCAGGGACCCATCCATCCACTTGCGCTGCGGCGAGTTGGGTCCCCTGCTTTCGCTGGGATGACACCGAGTTTTGGGAACTGCCGGGTGGCAAACCCGCCGATGCGTGCCGCATCTTAGCGGTAGAGTCCCTAACTTGGCGCCCATGGGCTTTCGCCGGGATGACGCCGGTGGGAGTGCTGACAACAGTGCTCAGGCCACCTTTTCGGTCAGCAGTTCATCCAGCCGGTCGTAGCTCTGGGCCATGCCGTCGGTCATGCCGGTGAGCAGAACCTGGTCGCGGACTTCTCGGCTTTCAAAGCTCATGGTGAGGGTCAGCGTGGTGCGGCCGGCATGTTCCTCGAAGTGAGTGGTGACGATGGCCTCGCCTGGGGTGCCGATCATGCCTTCGGTGTGAACGATGAGGCTGGGGATAGCGATCTCGCGGTAGCGACCGGTGAAGCCGAACTCGGAGCCGTCGGCATCGCTGCGCCAGACATACCGGTAGGTGCCGCCGACGCGCAGGTCGATCTCGCAGACCGGCATGGTCCAGCCCGGCGGGCCAAGCTGCCAGCGCTGTACCAGTGGCGGCTGGGTGTGGCAGGCAAAAACCAGATCAGCCGGGGCGTCGAAGCTGCGCGACACGGTGACGGCATTGTCGGACGGGTGGGTGATCGTCAGGGCTGCGGGCATGCTGGATCTCCATATATAACCTTGGCGTTCTATAACGTTTCGGTTATGGATGGTCAACACCTTTACAGCAGCACCTGCCCCGTCTCCGGTTCTCCGGGGATCCGCCAATCGTCCGGCAAGAGGCGGGCCAGCGCGGCAGCGGCGTGCGCGACGGTGAAGGGTTTGGTGAGCACTTCGCTGGCACCCAGTTCACGGGCACGGGCGATGGTTTCCCGGTTGGGATAGGCGGTGATCATCACCACAGGCACTTGCCCGTTCTTTTGGCCATTGGCGGAGAAGCGCGGATCGCGGATCACCTCGAGCAGCGCCGCGCCATTCATTTCCGGCATGTACCAGTCCATGAACACGATGTCGTAGCGCGTCGCCTGGATGGCGCCGACCGCGGGGGCGGCGGCGGCGAGTTCATCGATCGACACCATGCCGAGTTTGCGCAGCGTTGCCGCCACCGCGGCGCGCGCATAGGCGTTGTCGTCGACGACGAGCGCCCTGAGGTCCTGTGGCAGGATCATTGGCGTTTGGCCCCCCAGCCGATTCGCCAGTTATGATTGTCGCTGGATCGGAAGCGTGCGGACTTCCAACCTTGCTGGCTTGACGCGAGATCGAACCGGGAGGTCTACAACCTCTCCTGATCGCTATGCGGGCTCATCTATTTACCGGGAGTTAACCATGTCAACGCCGACCGAGGTAACGCGCTGCAGCTGGGCGGGGAGTGATGCGCTCTACCAGCACTATCACGACCGCGAATGGGGCCGACCGGTGACGGACGACACGCGGCTGTTCGAAAAGCTCTGCCTCGAGGGATTCCAGTCGGGGCTGGCGTGGATCACCATCCTGCGGAAGCGCGAGAACTTTCGCGCCGCGTTCCACGGTTTCGATCTCAAGAAGGTGGCGGCGATGGACGAGGCCGATATTGAACGGCTGCTGCAGGACGCCGGGATCATCCGACATCGCGGCAAGATCGCCTCGACCATCAACAACGCCAAACGCGCGCTGGAGCTGCAGCAGGAGTTCGGCTCGCTCGCCGCCTATTTCTGGAGTTTCGAGCCGGAACCGGTGAAGGGACCGATCGTCGCGGGGAGCATCCCGGCCGAGACCGAGGCCTCCAAGGCAATGAGCAAGGATCTCAGGAAGCGCGGGTTCTCCTTCGTGGGCCCGACGACGAGCTATGCGTTCATGCAGGCGATGGGCCTGGTGAACGACCATGTGGATGGCTGCTTCTGCCGCGCCGAGGCGGCGGCTGAGCGGGATGCGCTGCAGCGGCCGAAATAGATGCGGGCTTCGTGGGGGCTCCGTAGTTGCCCCAAACGCGATGTCATCCCCGCGACAGCGGGGACCTCCGTTTGCAATGGTGCCGAAGGCAAGAAACAGAGGTTCCCGCTGTCGCGGGAATGACATCGAGTGCGGGAGGCCATTGTACTTGGCCCTACCTGATCAGCAGCAGGGCCATCAGCTCGAGCCTGGACAGCTTGAGTTCAGGACGCAGCTCATCGTTGGGATTGAGATGTAGTTTCGGCTTTGGCGCGTTGCGACGGAGGCCGAATTTGCGGGGGAAGAACATGGTGTTGTCCGGCGGCGGCGCCGGCTCCTTCAATAGCGGCTTTGATGTTGACGGCTCAGGAACAGGACGAGGAGCTCCAAGCCGGTGATGTTGCCGGGCAGCGGCAGTTCGTCGTTGCCCCGCGCCGAGCGTTTTTCGTCGACAGCGGCCTTCAGACGACGATCGCCGGGCCGTTTGAACATGAACATGTGCGTTTCCGGACGCGTTCACGCGCCGGCTCCCTTGGGATGGGTTGGTCACCGGCTCATGAACAGCGCCATGAGTTCGAGGCCGGTGATGTTGCCGAGCAGCGGCAGTCCGTCTTTCTGTCTGTCGCGAGGCGGAAGGCGCTGGCCGAGGTCTGGCTTCCGGCGCTGATCGCCGGTGCGATTGAACAAGAACATGAGCGTGTCCGGACGCTTCACGCGCCGGCTCCTTGAATGATGAACTGTGGTGGCGGGCGCCGGCCGGACGAGGTCAACCCTCGCCGGTCGGACGAGGTCAACCCTCGCCGGGACCGAACGAGGTCAACCCTCGCCGGGACCGGCGCCCTTCGCGCCTACATGCGGAAATCGGGCGGCAGCCCGATGTCCCTGAGCAGGTGCGGCGACAGTGGCGCGGCGCTGCCCTGGCGATAGGGCCGGAGCACGCGTCGCAGCATCGCATCGGCGCGACGCCGGGCGATGAACAGTCGAATTCGGCCGACGAGGCCGATCTGCCCGATGTCGAATTCGGGCGTGTTGAGGACGCGCGCAGTGGCGCGGTCCCGTACGATGAGAACCATCTCACTTGCCGGGCCGAAGCCCGGTCCTCTGATGAAAGCGGTGGGACGGCCAAGGCTTGCTCCAGGCCCCAAGGTCCGGAGCAAGCGTCTTAGCGGTAGTCCCAGTGGCTTTTCGGCTCCATCACCTCGGGCATCAGCCCGAGATCGCGACGGAGATGCGACGGCACAGGTGGCGACCCGCGAGACTTGTAGCGTCTCGCCGCGCGCGCCAGCTGGGCGTTGGCAAGCATCGTGACGGCTGCTGAAACCAGCGCGCCGGCGACGCCGACATGGGTATGCGCCCGGGCGCGGTTGGTGCGTGCCGGGGCACGGGTCTGGAGCTCAAGAGTCATGATCTCATCCGGGCGCAATGCGGCCCGGTCCTCTGGTTGAGAGACAATGGTGGTGGCGACGGAATCCGGACGCGCGAAGACGCCGAATGGCGATGCCGGTTGCTGAGGTTCAGTCGAGGCTAGAAAGGGCTGGAACAGAGGACCCCGGAGAGAGGCCGGCGCGGATTAGGCGCGATAGAGACCAGCTGGGTTAACGCCAGGACCAGAAGCGAACATCGAATGAATCATACGTCGCCTCCTCTTTGGTTGGCGTTGAACGAAGGGGCTGATACGCCGACTCGAACCCAATGCCAACCCCGGATGCGGCAGGCTGACGCACCACGCTTGATACTGTTGCCGCGAAGACACAGGTGGTTTCCTTGAGTCAGCGGGGGCTTTCCGTTAGGAACCAGCCTCAGATTCCGGGCTCTGACCAGCAGACACCATGACCGACAAGAAGAAGCTCATCGCGCCGCGGCTGCCGCGCGGCTTCGAAGATCGTTTGCCCGCCGATATTTCGGCGGTGAACGCAATGACGGCGAAGATCCGCGCGGTCTACGAGCGCTACGGCTTCGATCCCGTAGAAACGCCGCTGCTCGAGTATACCGAGACGCTCGGCAAGTTCCTGCCCGATACCGACCGGCCGAATGCCGGCGTGTTCTCGCTCATGGACGATGACGAGCAGTGGATGAGCCTGCGCTACGATCTGACGGCGCCGCTGGCCCGGCACTTCGCCGAGCACTTCCAGGATCTGGCAAAGCCTTATCGCAGCTATCGGGCGGGCTATGTGTTCCGCAACGAGAAGCCGGGGCCGGGGCGGTTCCGCCAGTTCATGCAGTTCGACGCCGATACGGTCGGCGCGGCGGGGCCCGAGGCCGATGCCGAGATGTGCATGATGCTCGCCGATGTCATGGACGCGCTGGGCCTTACCGGCAAATACGTGGTGAAGGTCAATAATCGCAAGGTGCTCGACGGTGTGCTCGAAAGCGCGGATGTGCACGAGTATGAGCAGAAGCTCGCGGTGCTGCGCGCCATCGACAAGCTCGACAAGTTCGGCACCGACGGGGTGAAGCTGTTGCTCGGCGAGGGCCGCAAGGACGAGAGCGGCGATTTTACCAAGGGCGCGGGCCTCTCCGCGCCACAGCAGCAGGTCGTGCTCGACTTCATTGCCGGCAAGGCACCCGAGGAGAATGAGGGCGTGAGCGAGCTGCGCGCCATGGAAGTGCTGTTCCGGTCTGCCGGCTACGGCAACGACCGTATCGAGATCGACCCCTCCATCGTGCGTGGCCTCGAGTACTATACCGGCCCGGTTTTCGAGGTCGTGCTGACCTTCCCGGTAACCAACGAAAAAGGCCAGCAGGTGATCTTCGGCGCCGTGGGAAGCGGCGGGCGCTATGACGGCCTCGTCTCGCGCTTTCGCAGCGAGCCGGTGCCAGCGACCGGTTGTTCGATCGGTGTCTCCCGGCTTGCCCATGCGCTGAAGCTGACCGGCAATCTGGGGGCCGAAGAGCCGCTGGGGCCGGTGGTGGTGCTGGTGCTCGATAAGGAGCAGACGGCGCGCTACCAGGCGATCACCTCGCGGCTGCGTCGCGCCGGCATCCGCGCCGAAATGTTCATGGGCAACACCAAAAACTTCGGCAAACAGGTGGCCTATGCCGACAAGCGCAACTCCCCGGCGGTGATCATCGAAGGCACGCAGGAACGCGAACTCGGCAAGGTGCAGATCAAGGACCTGATCGCCGGCAAAGAAGCGGCCAAGGCGATTGCCGACAATGCCGAGTACAAGGCCGCGCGCCCGGGGCAGTTCGAATGCGACGGCGACCTCGACGCGATCGTTGCCGCCATTTCCGAACTGCCTGCGGTGGCCGCATACCTCGATGCCCAGAACCCGGACGCCAATAAGTGAAGACAGCATCCGAGCGATATGCCGCGCTGGTGCGGCTGGTCGAATCGCGCACGGTGACGCGCGCGACGCCGGCGCTGCTGCTGCCCGCCGGTCCTTATTTCGACCTCGCCGGCGAGGAGTTCGGGCGAAACCTGCTCCTCACCACCACCAATAACGGGCTCGAATACTGCCTCCGTCCGGACTTCACGCTGCCGATTGCGCAGCAATATCTCGAAGACGGGCTGATCGGCGCTCCGGCTGCCTTCACCTATCTGGGGCCGATCTTCCGCCAGCAGAACTCGACGCCGGTGGAGTTCGAGCAGGCGGGACTAGAACTGCTGGGCCAGGCGGACGCCGATAACGCGCTCGACCAGGTGCTGACCTTTGCACGCTGGGCGCTCGCCATCTACGACATCACGGCGCCCAACGTGCGGCTGGGCGGCGTCGGGTTGTTCGAGGCGTTTCTCGAGACGGCGCAAATCCCGGCGGCGTGGCGCAGCCGCATCCGCCACCGCTTCGGCCACCCCGAAGCGCTGGAGCGGCTGATGGAGCGACTGGCCAACCCCGAGGAACGGGTCGAGGCCCCTGCCCCGGACAGCCGCGACACGGTGATCGAGATCGTTACCGATGCGATGCTGTCGGGTGGGTTGAGCCTGATCGGCAGCCGCACGCCCGAAGAAATCGCCGACCGCTATCTCGAAAAGCAGGCGCTGGAATCCGCCCCGATCCCGCCCGAAACGGTGGCGCTGCTGCAGAACTACCTGTCGGTGTCTGAAAGCACCGAGACGGCGTTCGAGCGCATTTCGGAGATGTGCAAGGAAGCGGGCTTCGATTTCGACGAGCCGCTGTATCAGGTGCGCAACCACGCCGCGGCGCTCGCAGCGCTATCGCCCAATGCCGATGTGATCTTCGACGCGAGCTTTTCGCCGCGGCTCGACTACTACACCGGCATCGTCTTCGAGATGACCGGCTCGGACGGCGAGGTGCTGGCATCGGGCGGCGAGTATGACCGCATGCTGGAGCGGCTGGGCGCCGGTGAGCCGGTGAAGGCCTCGGGCTGCGCGTTGTGGGTCGACCGGCTCGAGAGGGAGGCCGAACAATGAGCACTTTGCCCGGCGGCCTGACGCTCGCCATTCCCAGCAAGGGGCGGCTCGAGGAGCTGACGCGCAAGGCGTTCTCGACGGCGCGGATGAACATTGCCCGTCCGGGCGGGGCGCGCTCGTATGTCGGCTCGATCAAGAACCAGCCGCAGGTCACGGTGCGCTTCTACCCGGCGGCCGAAATCGCACGCGAGCTGATCCTGGGCGGCGTCGATATCGGCGTTACCGGCTCTGACCTGATCCACGAAGCCTCGGAGAACGGCGAAGAGAACGTGCTGTTCGTGCGCGGGCTCGGGTTCGGCGAAGCCAATGTGGTGGTGGCCATCCCCGACAGCTGGATCGATGTGCAGCAGATGACCGACCTCGCCGACGTGGCATCGGATTTCCGCTCCCGTCATGGCCGCTGGCTGCGTGTCGCCACCAAGTACGTCAACCTGACGCGGCGGCATTTCGCCAAGTATGGCATCGCCGAATACCGCATCGTCGAAAGCGCCGGCGCGACGGAATCGGCGCCCGCCGCAGGTTCGGCCGACCTGATCGTCGACATCACCTCGACCGGCTCCACCCTCGCGGCCAACCAGCTCAGGGTGCTGGAAGACGGGCTGATCATGAAGTCGGAGGCGAACCTGATCGTCTCGCGCACTGCCGACTGGACGCCGCTCAGGAAGGCGCAGCTCGAGGCCCTGTTGTCGATCATGGGTGGGGTGCCGCCGGGGATTTCCACCCTGCTGTGAGCTTCGACCTGACGATCCTCGTGGCGCTTGGCTTTGTGGGGATGCTCGCGGGGTTCGTAGACGCCATTGCCGGTGGCGGTGGACTGATCGCCATTCCGGCGCTGCTGGCGGTTGGCATTCCCCCGGTCACCGCGTTCGGAACCAACAAGCTGCAATCGGTGGTGGGAACGGTGATCGCCGCCTTCACCTACTGGCGCAAGGGGTTCGTGTCGCTGAAGCTGCTGGCGATCGCGATTCCGCTGACCTTTGGCGGTTCGTTCCTCGGGGCGCTGGCGGTCAAATCGATCGACACGACCGTGCTGCAACTTGCCGTGCCGGTAGCGCTGATCGCGGTAGCGCTCTACTTCGCATTCGCGCCGAGGCTCACCGACGAGGACAGCCACGCCCGGCTCGGCGTCGCGATCTTCCTGCCGCTGATGGGGTTCGCCGTCGGATTCTACGACGGTATCCTGGGGCCGGGAACGGGCTCGTTCATGACGCTGGGCTTTGTGACGCTGTTCGGCTTCGGGGTGACGCGCGCGGCGGGGCACACCAAGGTGCTGAACCTCACCTCGAACCTCGGGGCGCTGGCGCTGTTCATCCCCTCGGGCAACGTCGTTTGGCTCGTGGCGGGGGTGATGATCGTCGGGCAGATCATCGGCGGCTATCTCGGGGCGCTCACCGGCATCCGCTTCGGCGCAAGGCTGATCCGGCCGCTGGTGGTCGTGGTGTCGATCGCGCTGGCGGTGAAGCTGCTGGTGTTTCCGTAGAGTGCTTTGAGCCGCTAGCGGCGGAAGGTCAGGACGCGGCGTTCGAGCCGCCCCTGCAGCAGCGGCAATGCCAGACTCAAGGCGTGCGCGAGTTGCCGCGGCACGACCCGCAGCTCGTTGACTATGCCCTGCAGCCCGTCACGGCTCGACTGGCGTTTGCCGCGGATGTCGGAGGGCACGACAACCTGTTCCTGCTCGCAGATGGCGGGCTCCAGCACATGGGGCGCCAGCCGGCCGAACAGGGCGGAGCGGCCAGGGTTGAACATCATCTGGTCGATCGGGTCATCGACCGAGGTGGTGGCAGCGAGCAGCATGCGGGCGCCGGCCGCGGAAACGACATAGCCGGCCGTGCCGGCGGATTTGCCATAGAAGCGGCCGACACGGCGGCTGTGAGCCGGCCGGGTATCGCGGTCCATGAACATCGGGCGATGGCGGCCATAGCGTTCGAGCTTGACCACATCGGCGCCCGGCGGGATCCAGCCGGTGTCGGTAAAGAACTGAGCACAATCGTCGGCCAGGATAGCGTCGTCTTCCAGCACGACGGCGTAGGGCTCGCCCGAGGCGAGAAACAAGCGCCAGAACTTGCGGTGACTGAGAGTGCAGGCGAGATCGCCCCTCGAGATGCGGCCATGCAGACCGGCCTGCACCTCGATCTCGGTGAATTCGGGGGCGTCGGTGCGGGCGTCGACGGCGTCGATGTAGTCGAACTGCAAACCCAGTCGGTCGGCCTGCTGCTGCATGAACGCCCGGCGGTCGGGGCGGCGCGCGAGGTTGATCACGTAGACATGCATCGGGCACCGCAGAATGGCCAGGATTGACGTGCTGCTTCTTGGCCAATGCCGGTGGCTATGGCAAGCGCCGTAGGCGGCAGTTCAGGCTTCGTTGAGAACGCACGGAGAGTTGCGTCGTCGAGCGGCTCCAAAAACGCTAGTGTCTCGAACAACTTACATTCGGCAGGTGAAATTATGCGCGCATTTCTGGGCCTCGTGAGCCTCATGTTTCTGCTGCTGGTCGCCTCACCCTTGCAGGCGGCGAGCTTCGATTGCAGCAAGGCGACCACCGCCGATGAAGTGGCGGTGTGCCGCGATGGCGTAACCTCGGCGCTCGACAGCGAGATGGCCGGGCTGTCCTTCGCCTATGACAAAGTGCCGATGTTCATGGGCGCGAACGGTGCCCGGCACGATGATGCCGAGGCCTTTCTTGCCGAGCGCGGCAAATGCGGTGCCGACATCACGTGCCTGCGCAAGGTCTATACCAACCGGATCGTGGCGTTGAAGACCCAGTTGGGCGTGGCGATGCAGCAGTTCTCGGACTTGCAGAACCAGGTACCGCCGGTCACGGCGCCGATCCCGGAGGGTGTGCAGACGCTGGTCTCCGGCTATGCCGAGCAGTGCACCAGATTGGGCGGTACGCTGAACGCCGGCGGCGACCGGCCGGGCCTGCTGAGCGCCGATCTCGATGGCGATGGCATCGCCGACTACGTGATCAACTCGCAACCGCTGCAGTGCAGCAACTCGGCGACGGCGTTCTGCGGCAATGGCGGCTGCCAGGTCCAGATCGCGGTGTCGTCGGAGAAGTTCGCCGACCCGATCGAGGCGCTCGGGGGCATGCCGATGCTGGTACAGGCGGAAACCGGGACGACGGCCCGGCTCTGGGTGGATAGCACCAACTGCCCCAAGGCGACGGCGGACGAGGCCTGCTGGGCGACCTATGCATGGGTGGGTGGCAAGCACACGGTGACTTATGCGGCGGAGCCGGCGCCGGCGATGTGACGCCGAGTCGCTCGTCGCTTCGCTCCGATCGCGCAACCTCACGGTTGCGATACCCCTCATCCGGCGCTTCGCGCCATCTCGCGGCGAGGGCTACGCCCTCGTCCGGAGGTGCCCGAAGGGCGGATGAGGGGTACGCGGCGCGAAGCAACGCCGATCCGAGCGGAGCGAGGAACGACTACCGCCCTCTCACCGCGTGTTGTGCAGCATGCCCTGGAAGGCGCGGTAGCTGGCTTTGGGTGTCCGCACCTGCGTCTCGTAGTCGACATGCACGATGCCGAAGCGCGAGGTGTAGCCCTGCGACCATTCGTAGTTGTCGAGTAGCGACCAGGCGAAGAAGCCCCTGACATCGGCGCCCTGCCCCTGGGCGTCGGCCACGGCGCGCAGGTGGTCGTCGTAATACTTCACCCGGCGCTCATCGTTGGTCTCGCTCATTCCGGTTTCGGTGACGTAGAGCGGCAGCTTGGTGTAATCGCGATTGACCCGCACGAGCAGATCCTCAAGGCCCTTGGGGTAGATTTCCCAGCCGAGATCGCTCTGTTCGAGATCGCCGGAGCGGCGTTCGGCGCCGAACGGGCCGTTGGGGCCGGCGGCATAGAGGCCGCGGGTGTAGTAATTGATGCCGAGCCAGTCGAGCGGACGGGAGACGACTTCCATGTCCTTCTCGAAGCCATCGGGAAGATAGGCTGCGAGCCGGCTGGTGAGTTCCTGGGGGTAGCGGCCCTTGAACACGCCATCGAGGTACCAACGGTTGAACAGCGCATCGCCGAGGTTCTGCGCCTCGATGTCCTCGGGCTTGTCTGAGAAGGCCTCGGCCTTTTCGAGGTTCAGCACGATCCCGAGATTCTTGACGCTTTCGGCGCGCAGCGCATCGATGCCAGTGCCGTGAGCGAACAGCACGTGGTGCATGGCCCGCGCGGCGGCGCGGAGGTCGCGATAGCCGGGCGCATGGACGCCGAGGAAATGGCTCAGAAAGGCGACGCACCACGGCTCATTGATGGTGGCGGTCGCGTGCAGGCGATCGCCGAAGTGGAGGCCGACCAGTGTCGCGTACTCGGCGAACCAGTTGGCGATGTCGCGGTTCATCCAGCCGCCCTTGTCCTGCAAGGCGCTCGGGAGATCCCAGTGATAGAGCGTGGCGTACGGCTTGATACCGCGCTCGAGCATGCCGTCGATCAGGCGATCGTAGAACTCGAGGCCCTTGGGGTTCACCGCGCCGATCCCCTCGGGGATCAGGCGTGGCCAGGCAAAGGAGAAACGGTAGGTGTCGAAGCCGCCGTCGCGGATCAGGTCGAGGTCGCCGGGCCAGCGGTTGTAATGGTCGCAGGCGATGGCGCCGGTATCGAGGTTCTTCACGTTGCCGGGGGTGGACGAAAAGCTGTCCCAGATCGAAGTGCCGCGGCCATCGGTCTGGCCGCCTTCGATCTGATAGGCGGCAGTGGCGGCGCCGAAGGTGAAGTTCGGGCCAAGGTCGTTACGCGAAATCGAGAACAACAAATCTCTCCTCAACAGGGCGGCGCTTCAGCGCTCGTTGTGGTCGGGCGACAGGGCCGATTCTCGACATCGCCGGATCAATGTAATCGATTGCATAACAGCGTGACGGCGGGATGTCACGGGTGCCACTGATAAGCCGGTAGCTGTGGACCCCACCCCTGTCCCTCCCCGCAAGGGGACGACAAGAGGTCGCCCCGGGGGGAGGGGACAGGGGTGGGGGTCGGCACGCGCCGGCCTATCGACTTGCCACCGACGGCCAGCGCAGGAAGATCAGCTCCGGATCCCCCTCGTCGAGATGCTCGAACATCCCGGTCTGCACAAAGCCCAGTTGCGGCAGCAGGGCGCGCATCGGCGCGTTGGACTGGTTGGTCGAAGTCCAGAGCTTCTGCTCGCTCGGGGTCAGCGTGATGCAGTGCTCGATCAGGGCGCGGCCGATGCCGCCGCGCCGGAAGGCGGCGCCGACCATCAGCATTTCGATGAACGGCGAGCGGAAAAAGCTGCGCGTGAGTGCGACATAGCCGACGACCGCGCCACCGCGTTCCGCGAGGTGGCATTGGCCCAGCGCGACCCACTCGGCAATCGCCTGGCGGCGGTCGGCGCTGTGGCTGGCGACGTGGTCGATGGCGATCAGTGCGTCGAGATCGGCGGCGGTCGCGGGCCTGATCGACAGCATGGCTCAGGGCCTCAGCTGCGGGCTGCCTGCGAGGATGGCACGGACGATGGTGCGGAAGGCTTGGGCCTCGGGACCATCGGGCTGGGTGGCGACGACGGGACGGCCGGCATCGGAACTCTCGCGGATCGACATTACCAGGGGAATCTCGCCGAGGAACGGGATATCGAAGGTCGACGCAGCGGTCCTGGCGCCGCCATGGCCGAAGATGTCGTAACGCGTCCCGGTATCGGGGGCGACGAAGTAACTCATGTTCTCGACGAGGCCGAGGATCGGCACGTCGGTGCGGAGCAGCATGTCCATCGCCTTCTTGGCATCGATCAGCGCCAGATCCTGCGGTGTGGAAACGATGACGGCGCCGAGCAACGGCACCTGCTGGACCAGAGAAATCTGGATGTCGCCGGTGCCGGGCGGCAGGTCGACGACGAGAACGTCGAGACCGCCCCAATCGCTTTCGCGCAACAGCTGGCGCAGTGCCGAGGTGGCCATCGGGCCGCGCCAGACCACCGCCTGGTTGGCGGTGAGCATCGAGCCGATCGACATCGCCTTGAGGCCATAGGCTTCGTGCGGGGCAAAGATGCCGTCGTCACGGACGGCGGGCTTACCCTCGAGGCCGAGGAGCTTCGGGATCGACGGACCGTAGAGATCGGCATCGAGGATGCCGGTGCGCAGCCCTTCGGCGGCAAAGCCGAGCGCCAGGTTGACGGCGACGGTGGATTTGCCGACGCCGCCCTTGCCGGAGCCGACCGCGACGATGTGGCGAACTCCGGGTACGGCTTCGCGCGGCGGCGGGCCGGGGCGGCCCTGCGCCTTGGCCTGGCCGGTGGCCGCCTGGGCGCGGTCGGACGTCAATGACACCATGACCTTGCGACCCTCGGCGACCTTCTCGGCGGCCGCCTGGGCGGCAACGCGGGCCGGGCCGAAGGCGGCCTCCATGCCGGGCGCAACCGAGATGGCGAAGGCCACGGCGCCAGTGGTGACGATGATCTCGCTCAGCCCGCCATAGCCCGCGAGTGCCCCGCCGCCGGGGATTTCCACCGCGTTGAGGGCGTTGCGGACGGCGGTGGCGATGAGTTCATTGGCCATTCAAGTGCCTCCGGGCTTTCAGTCGGGCCTTCTCCCCTTGTGGGAGAAGGTGGCCGAAGGCCGGATGAGGGGTCGCGACACGAAGTGTCGCCGATCCGAGTGCGAACGAGGAGCGATCCAGTACGCGGACAGATACCCCTCATCCGCCCTTCGGGCACCTTCTCCCACAAGGGGAGAAGGCCCGACTGCACTTACTGCTCTCGTGAGCCGATCAGAGGATCGACTGGCCCGTCGACTTCCAGTCCTTCACGAACGCTTCCAGCCCCGACTTGGTCAGCGGGTGGTCGGCCAGCTTGTAGATCACCGCCGGCGGGATGGTGGCGACGTCGGCGCCAGCGAGGGCCACTTCGGTGATGTGGTTCGGGGTGCGGATCGAGGCCGCGAGGATCTCGGTGGCGAACGAGTAGTTGTCGTAGATTGTGCGGATATTCTCGATCAGCTCGACGCCATCGGCGTTGATATCATCGAGGCGGCCGATGAACGGTGAGATGTAGGTGGCGCCGACCTTGGCCGCCAGCAGCGCCTGGTTGGGCGAGAAGCAGAGCGTGACGTTGGTCTTGATGCCTTCCTTCGAGAAGGTCTTGGTGGCCTTGAGGCCATCGATGGTGAGCGGCAGCTTGACCACGACATTCTCTGCGAGCTTGGCCAGCACATGGCCCTCGGCGATCATGCCGTCATAGTCGGTGGCAGCGACTTCGGCCGACACCGGACCCGGGACGATCGAGCAGATCTCCTTGATCACTTCCTTGAACTGACGACCGGATTTGGCGATCAGCGAAGGATTCGTCGTCACCCCGTCCAGCAGGCCGGTTTCATAGAGATCGCGGATGTCCTTGATCTCGGCGGTATCGACGAAGAACTTCATTTCAGTCCCCTCCAAGGGAGATGGTTTGGCTGCTCTTTAGGTAGTCACAATCGGGGCGTGAGACAACGCCTCGAAGAAGGTCTCAGCAAGATGCCGAGACCGGATCTCAGCGGATCGCCGCCAGCATCTTGTCGGCGAGTTCGCCAATGCGATCCTCGGGGATTCCCGCGACGTTGATGCGACTGTCGTTGATCATGTAGATGGCGTCGTCGAGCTTGAGCTTGGTGACGACATCCTCGGGCAGGCCAAGCAGCGAGAACATGCCGGTGTGCTCGGCGATGAAATCGAAATCCTTCGAATTCGAGCGCTGCCGGATGGCGTCGGCAAGTTTGACGCGCAGGCGCTTCATCCGTTCCCGCATTTCGGTGAGCTCGGCTTCCCACTCGGCGCGCAGTTCCTTGTCCTCGAGGATGACGCGGACGATCTCGGCGCCATGGTCGGGAGTCTGCGAAATGGTGGCGCGGATGACGTTCTGCATCTGCGAGGAGACGACGTCGGCGCTGTCGGAATCCCTGGCGATAGCGATGGCGACGCCGGCACGCTCGCGATAGAGTCCGAAATTCTTCGAGGCCGAGAACGCGACCATCGACTCGGGCACCGAGGAGACGACCTTGCGCACGCCATAGGCATCGGCTTCGAGCCCATCGCCGAAACCGAGATAGGCGAGATCGACCAGCGGGAAGGCGCCGGTGCGCTTCAGGCTCTCGACCACCTCATCCCATTGCGCGTTCGTGAGGCTGGCGCCGGTCGGGTTGTGGCAGCAGCCGTGCAGCAGGACGATATCGTCGGAGGTGAGGGTGTTGAGCGTTCCCATCATCTTGTCGAAATCGACGAGGCGCTTGGCATGGTCGAAATACGGATAGTAGACCGGGGTCAGGCCGGCGAGTTCGGCCATCGGCCAGTGGTTCGGCCAGCTCGGGTCGGAAATGAAGATGCGGCCCTTGGGTCGGGCGCGACCGAGCACGTTCATCAGGATCGACAGCGCGCCGGTGCCGCCGGCGCCGTTGACGCAGCGGATGCGCTTATTTTCGACCACACCGCCGAGCGCCAGGTCGACGATGGCGGCAGAGAATTCCTTGTTGCCGACCACGCCCTTGTAGGTCTTGGTCTTGGCGCTATCGAGGATGCGCTGCTCGGCCTTCTTCACCGAACTCATGACCGGTGTGACGCCCTTGGGATCTTTGTAGACGCCGACGCCGAGGTCGATCTTTCCGTCGCGGGGATCGTTGGCATACTCGGCCATCAGCACGAAAATCTTGTCGAGCGTGGCCTTCTTGAGGGTCTCAAACATCAGGTCTGTCCGGGGAAAAACGAGGCGGGGCTGTTATAGGCGGTGGTGGGGGAATTGCAACGGGGCGGATAGTTGGGTGCGTGGGGCGCCCCTCACCCTGGCCCTCTCCCCAGAGGGGCGAGGGGACGCGAGGTGAACCGGCGGTGCCACATCGCCCCCTCGCCCCTCTGGGGAGAGGGCGGCGGAGAGGCCGAAGGCCTCACCGCGGGGTGAGGGGTAGCCCCCCGCACAGCCTACCGTTTCAACCCTGCAATCAGCTGCGGCACCACTTCGAACAGATCGCCCACCAATGCGATATCGGCAATCTTCATCAGCGGTGCTTCGGGGTCCTTGTTGATCGCGACGATCTTCTTGGCGCCCTGGATGCCGGCGAGGTGCTGCAGCGCACCGGAAATGCCGATGGCGATGTAAAGGTCGGGGGCGATGATCTTGCCGGTCTGGCCTACCTGCCAGTCATTGGGGGCGTAGCCGGCATCGACCGCGGCGCGGGTGGCGCCGACGGCGGCGCCGAGCACCTTGGCAAGGTCGGAGACCAGCGCGAACTTCTCGGCTGAGCCGAAGGAGACGCCGCCGGCGACGACGACCTGGGCGGTCGAGAGTTCAGGCAGATCACTTTCGGTGCGGTGCGCGGCGAGGAAGCGAGCAAGGGCTGCGACATCGGCATCGACCGGGTGGATCGGCGCGGCATTGCCCGCGGCCGCCGGACGAAAGGCCGAGGCTCGGATGGTGAGGAGCTGCTTCACCTGCCCCGACGATACCGTCTCGATGGCGTTGCCGGCATAGATCGGCCGGTCGAAGCGGGTCGGGCCGTGGATGGCGACGACGTCGGTCACCGGCATCAGGTCGAGCCTGGCGGCGAGGCGCGGGATGGCGTCGCGGCCGGTGGCAGCGGCGGCGGCAACGATGTGGGTATAGGGCTCGGCGAGCCGGGCGAGCAGCGCCGCGACGGCCTCTGCAGAGAGGCTGGCGAGCGCGGCGCTGTCGGCGACGAGCACCTTTTCGACCCCGGCAAGCTTTGCCGCGTCAGCGGCAACGGCCGACACGCCCTGCCCCGCAACCAGCAGATCGACTGGGCCAAGCTTCTCGGCGGCAGCAACGATACGAGCCGTGGCGGCGGAGAGCACGCCGAGATCGTGTTCGGCGAGAACGAGGACGGCCATCAGAGCGCCTCCAGCTCGGAAAGTTCAGCCTGAATTGCCGAGATCAGTTCGGCAGCATCGGCGACCCGGCGCCCGGCCACGCGTTCGGCCGGTGGGCTCACCTTTTCCAGCGTAAGCCGTGGCGTCAGATCGACGCCGAATTCAGCGGCCGGACGGACCGCCAGCGGCTTCGAGCGCGCCTTCATCACCATCGGCAACGCCGCATTGCGCGGGGTATTGAGGCGGAGATCGGCAGTGGCGATGGCGGGCAGCGACACGCCAACCGTAGCGCGGCCATAGTCGACCTCGCGGGTTACTTCGAGGCCGCCATCAACCACCTTGATCTCGGAGGCGAACGTCGCCTGCGGCCAGTCGAGGAGCCCGGCAAGCATCTGGCCGACCTGATTGGAATCGTCATCCACGGCCTGCTTGCCCAGCAGGACCAGGTCAGGCTTCTCTTCCGCAACGACTGCCTTGAGAAGCTTGGCCACCGCCAGGGTTTCGACGCGGCCATCGGCCTCGATCAGGAGGCCGCGATGGGCGCCCATGGCGAGGGCGGTGAGGATAACGTCGTTGCTCTGCTTCGGCCCGATCGAGACGACGACGATCTCGGTGGCGTGGCCGGCCTCAACAAGCTGCACGGCGGCTTCGACGGCGTGCTTGTCGAAGGGGTTCATCGACATGCGCACGTTCTCGGTCTCGACGCCCGACCCATCAGGGCGGACGCGGACGCGCACCGCGTGATCGACGACGCGCTTGACGGCAACGAGGATTTTCATCGGTTCCTCCAGTGTTGCCGGGTGTTTGGCAAATATGAGGGAGAGGGGCAAGTTCAGGCGGGGAATTTCTGACTACGCCGAGGGCGCTAGAGAAAATGACGTGCCTCTCGCTCAGGGAGAACCCGGCGCGTGTTGCCCCCCACCGGCCTATGCGTCCGCTCATACCAACCGCAAGATCGTACCTTCGGCGGGTTGACGCCCTACCCCGCTCCCCGCACAGTGCGCGCTTACTAGCGTTCAGGTTCTTCATGCCCGTTATCAATCGTATCGCGGAATTCGCCGACGAGGTCGCCGAATGGCGCCGCGACTTCCATGTGCATCCCGAACTTCAATACGATCTGCCTCGCACATCTGGGAAAGTTGCCGAGCTGTTGCGCTCGTTCGGCGTCGACGAGGTGGTCACCGGCATCGCCCAGAGCGGCGTGGTCGGAGTGATCAGGGGACGCCAGCCTGGCAAGACCATCGGCATCCGCGCCGACATGGATGCGCTGCCGATCCTCGAGCGGACCGGGCTCGACTATGCCAGCCAGACGCCGGGCCGGATGCATGCCTGCGGGCATGACGGCCACACGGCGATCCTGCTCGGCACGGCGAAGTACCTGGCCGAGACGCGCAATTTCGACGGCAACGCGGTGATGATCTTCCAGCCGGCGGAAGAAGGCGGCGCCGGCGGGCGCGCCATGGTGGAAGCCGGCATCATGGACCGCTTCGGCATCGACGAGGTTTATGGACTGCACAACATGCCCGGCCAGCAAGCCGGCAGCATCGCCATGCGGGTCGGCGGCCTGATGGCCGCGAGCGACGAGTTCAACATCGTGATCGAGGGCCAGGGTGGGCACGCCGCATGGCCACAGAACACGGTGGACCCGGTGATGATCGCGGCGCAGCTGATCACGGCGCTGCATACCATCGTTTCGCGCGATATCGACCCGATCCGCTCGGCGGTGCTGTCGGTGACGATGATGCAGGGCGGCGAAGCGTTCAACATCATTCCGCAGAAGGTAAAACTCACCGGTACGGTGCGCTCGCTGAACGACGAAGTGCGCGACCTGATGGAAGAGCGGCTGAAGGCCGTGACCAAGGGCATAGTCGAAACCTTCGGCGGCAAGGCAGACGTAAACTATCGTCGCGGCTACCCGGTGGTGGAGAACACGCCGGACGAAACGGCCTATGCCGCTGCGATCGCCGCGACGGTGGTCGGCGAGGACCGGGTGGATCCCAATGTCGACCCCAAGATGGGCGGCGAGGATTTTGCCTACATGTTGCAGGCCCGGCCGGGCGCCTATGTATTCCTCGGAAATGGGCCGAGCTCGGAGCTGCACTCGGACACCTACAACTTCAACGACGAAATCATCCCGGTCGGGGTGAGCTTCTTCGTGAAACTGGTCGAGGGTGCTTCCGGGCGGTGAGATTTCGCGGCGACGGTGCGCTTGGCGCCCCTCACCCTAACCCTCTCCCCAAAGGGGCGAGGGGACGATAGGTGCGCCGGCAGTGCCACACCGCCCCCTCGCCCCTCTGGGGAGAGGGCCGGGGTGAGGGGCGCCAAGCACTCCGTATTCGCCCAACGGACCGCTTTCCCCAAGCTGGCGATTGGTCAATAGTTAGGCTCCTAGCCAACTCGACTCGTTCCGCCAAAATGACCTCCCCCCTGCCCGCCGGCACCATCGTCCGCCGGACGCTCATCACATTGCTGATCTCGGCGGCCGGCGGCGGGTTAGCGGCGCTGATCAACCTGCCGGCGGCGTGGCTGATGGGTGGGGCCCTGGCAGTGGCCATGGCAGCGCTGCTGGGCGTCAAGGTGATGCTCCCCACCTGGCTGCGCGATGCGACGTTCGTGCTCACGGGCCTCTCGATGGGCGCGGCGGTCGCGCGCGATTCACTGGCGTTGATGGTGCAGTGGCCGGTGACGCTCGCGGCGCTGGCAGTGGAGCTGATCCTGATCATCTCGCTCACCGGGTTCCTGCTGCGGAAGCTCTTCGGGCTCGATCGCGGTACGGCCTATCTCAGCTCGTTCCCCGGGCACCTGAGCTTCGTGATGTCGATTGCGGCGGCCGGCGTGGGGGATACCCGGCAGATCATCATCATCCAGGTGATCCGCATCCTGATCCTCACCATCTGCGTACCGATCGGGGCGCTGTTCCTGCCGATCGGGCATTATGAAGGCGCGCCGGTGCAGGCGGCGATGGGCTTCGAGACGCTGCTTCCGGTGGCGGCGGTCTGCGCGGTCGCCGGGTTTATCCTGACCAAGTTGCGAGCGCCGGCCGGATATGTGCTCGGGGCCATGGCGGTGGCGATCTGCGCGAAATTTGCGGGGCTGTTCGAGGGCTCCATGCCGCAGCCGCTGCTGATCGCGACGTTCGTCCTGATCGGCGGCCTGATCGGCTCGCGCTTCAACGGCATCACCCGCAGCGAGTTCCAGCAGGCGGCGATCGGCGGGCTAGCCGGCACGGCGCTGACTGTCGCCATCGCCACTCTGGTAACCCTCGCCGTGGCGCCGTTTGTCGACATGCCGTTCGGACAGATCTGGCTGGGGCTGTCGCCCGGGGCGCTCGAAGGCATGGGGGCGCTCGGCATCGCGCTTGGGTTCGACACGGCGTTCATCGCGGCCCACCATGTGAGCCGCCTGCTTATGCTGACATTCGCCATTCCGGTCGTGGCGATGCTCATTCGTGACAAGGACTTGCCTTAGTCTGACGCGCTTTCGAACCGGAAAAAGTCTGCAACTTTTCCTGACAACGTCATGGAGCCGCAAGCCTGCCCAAATCCTCCGGCACATGCCTCCCGTTCCATGGAGATTCACATGCTGCGTCCGCTAGTCCTTGCCGTCGTTGCCGCCACCCTGTTCGTCGCCGGCCCGGCGATGGCGCGCGAGAACTGCGATATGAACGGCACCCGCCCCGGGCTGACAGTCGAGTTCGGCATTTCGATCGGCGGCAAGTCGGGCGGTGATGGCGACAGCTTCGACCAGGACATCGTCAAGATGGAACTGCGCAAGCGCGGCGTCGAAGCGCGCTCGGTGAGTCGCGCTTCAGACGGCTGCATCGAGGCCTTTGTGCAGTATCCGGACGGCAGCTGGCACAGCGACTATTACGATCCCGATACCTGGGAACAGGTGGACTGAGCGGTATCCGAGAATCCGGTGCGGGCTGACCCCCACCCCTGTCCCCTCCCCGCAAGGGGGAGGGCGACCAAAACACCAGCGCCGCAGTCTGCGTCTCCCTCCCCCTTGCGGGGGGGATCAAGGGTGGGGGCCAGCCCGCACCAGCCTCTCAGCCAATCAGCGCTTCCTTCGCCCCCCGAACGCCACCTTCATCTCGCCTGTCGCGAAAAACGCAAACCCGTTGGCGTCGAGCTTCAGTTTGCTCTTCCGGCGCTCGGCGCCATGCGAGAGTTCCAGCAGCTCGAGCCCTTCGCCGCCATCGAGCGTCACTGTCACCGGATCGGCCGAGAGGTTGAACAGGCAGGTGATGGCGCCGTCCTTGCCGGTGCGGCGGAAGGCGAGCAACGGTTCAGCTACCTTCAGGAATTCAATATCGCCTGATGCGAAGACCGGGTGGGCGCGGCGGAAGGCCAACGCCTTACGATAGAAGTTGAGCGTCGAGTTGGGGTCGGCGTTCTGGGCCGCGACATTGAGCGCAGAGTGGTTGGGTTTCACCGGCAGCCACGGCTTGCCACTGGAGAAGCCGTTGGGCGCCTCCCCCTCCTCCCACGGCATCGGCGTACGAGCGCCATCGCGTCCCTTGTATTCGGGCCAGAAGCGGATGCCAGGTGGATCGGTCAGTTCCTCGAACAGGATATCGGCTTCGGGCAGCCCCAGCTCCTCACCCTGATAGAGGCAGACTGAACCCTTGAAGCTCAGCAGCATGGCCGCGGCCTGGCGGGCGAGATCGGCAGAGTTCCTCGAATACTGTGCCCAGCGGGTCATGTGGCGGTTGACGTCGTGGTTGGAGAAACTCCAGCACGGCCAGCCGTTGGGCGCACCGGCGAAGAACTTTGCCAGCTTGGTGCGGAAATGTTCGGCGGTGAACTCGGGGCCGAGCATGTCGAAGGTGTAGGCCATGTGCAGCTTGTCGCCGCCCGAGGTGTATTCCTCCATCAGTTGCAGGCCGCGGTGGCTGTCGCCAACTTCGCCCACCGTGGTGGTGCCGGGATACTGATCGAGCAGCTTTCGCACCCGCTTCAGGAAGCCGACATTTTCGGGCTGGCTCTTGCCGAACTTGTGGTCCTGCATGTCGTAGGGATTCACCGCGTAAGGCAGGTGCTTCGGCCGCCGGGCGGGCGGGTTACTGCGCAGTTGCCGGTCGTGGAAATAGTAGTTGACGGTGTCGAGCCGGAAGCCATCGACGCCGCGTTCGAGCCAGAAGCGCATGACGTCGAGCACCGCATCCTGCACGTCCGGGTTGTGGAAGTTGAGGTCCGGCTGCTCGATCAGAAAATTGTGGAAGTAGTACTGGCCGCGCGACGGGTTCCATTCCCAGGCGCGGCCGCCGAACACCGATGGCCAGTTATTGGGTGGCGAGCCGTCGCGCTTGGGGTCGGCCCAGACATACCAATCGGCTTTGGCGTTGGTGCGGTTGAGCCGGCTTTCGCGGAACCATGGGTGCATGTCCGAGGAATGCGACAGCACCTGGTCGATGATCACCTTGAGGCCGAGCGCATGGGCGCGCTTGATCAGGTCGTCGAAATCCTCGAGGCTGCCGAACAGGCGGTCGACTTCCTTATAGTCGGAAACGTCGTAGCCCATGTCCTTCTGTGGTGACTGGTTGATCGGCGAGAGCCAGATGCAGTCGACGCCGAGGCTGGCAATGTGGTCGAGCCGCCGCATGATCCCCGGCAGGTCGCCGACACCATCGCCATTGCTGTCCTGAAACGAGCGTGGGTAGACCTGATAGATCACCGCGCCGCGCCACCAATCCGTCATCGAAGTCTCCGCCATGTGTGGCCTGCACTGTCACGATCACCCGCCGGAAAGGCAATCGCTTTGACGGCATAGGGGTTCCGCCTCGATTGCGACGCAGTTTGCTTCGGCGCTAGAACTTATCCTTGGCGCGAGGGGCGCCCTGGGGAGTTTCAATAATGCTACCGATCAATTGGCTGGCGGTACTGGTTGCCGCGATCATCCGCATGGCCGTGGGCTTTGGCTGGTATTCGCCGCCGGTGCTGCTGAAGCCCTGGCAGGCGCTCACCGGCGTGACGCCGGAGACGATGAAGGCCGGGCTTGGCAAGGCAATGGTGGTGGACATCATTGCCTCGCTGATCATGGCGTTCGCCTTGGCCAACATTATCGTCGGCGCCAATATTACCGACTGGCTCAACGGCGCACTGGCCGGCTTTTGGGTGTGGCTCGGCTTCCAGGCGACGCTGCTGGTGTCGTTGTGGGGCTATGAGAACCGTTCGCTGAAGCTGATCGCCATCAACCTCGGCAACAACCTGATCGCGCTGCTGCTGATGGGTGCGCTGCTGGCAGTTTGGCGGTAGCTGCAACTGGGCTGATAGGCTGGTGCGGGAAGAGCCCCCACCCTGTCCCTCCCCCCGCAAGGGGGAGGAGCCGCCCACACCGGCGTCAGTGTTTTGGTCTCCCTACCGGTTGCGGGGAGGGACAAGGAGATGCTTTTCCCGCACCGGATTTGCCTCAGCTGAGCAGCCCCTTCAACGTCTCCAGGGTCATGGCCCAGTTGCCCTGGGCGGCGGCGGCAGCCTCCTGCGTCGGGTTGCCTGCCTGCGAGACGGTGAGCCGGGTGCCGTTGCCTGCGGGCTGCAGGTCGTAGGTGATCAACTGCCGGTTCTCCGGCGTGTCAGGCTGGCCGCTCATGGCGCTGTAGTAGTTGACCTTGAGCAGGCGCGGCGGATCGATCTCGATGATGTCGCCCTTGTCCTCGAACGGCGTGCCGTCCCATTCGCCACGATAGGTAACGGTGCCGCCCGTCACCCAATCGCCACTGAGTTCGGCGCCGAACATGTATTGCCTGATCATTGCGGGATCGGTGAGGGCCGCCCAGACCCGGGCGGGTGGCGCCGATAGCTCCAGGCTGGCGGTGGCCGTGAAAGTTGCGGACATGATAGGTCTCCCTGGTTGATGGCCGGGGCGAGCCTATGGACGAGGCTGGGAGACGCGCTTGCAAAAACCCGCAACGCCGTTCGAAGAAAAACAGGACGACTTCGCCGGCATCCTCGATCCGGCTGGCTCGGCGCAGAATTATGGCCTGAGCCGCTACCGGCCATCGGCGGCGTTGGCGCCGTTCGTCGAGCATTATTGGGTGGTCAGTTGGGCGTTGCCGGAGGGAACATCCTATCCGGCTGAGGTACTGCCGCATCCCAACCTCAACCTCGCCTTCACCCACGAGCGCGGCTGGATCACGGGCGTGACGACGGGCCGCTACGACTATGAGGTGAAGGGTTCCGGCTCGGTACTGGGCGTGATGTTCCGGCCCGGTGGATTCCGGCCGTTCTTTGGACGGGCGGTGGCCGAGTTGATGGATACGACGCTCGATGCGGTGGAAGTGTTTCCGGGCGCGACGTCGGCCGCGCGGCTCAAGCTGATGGCGGAGCCGGACCGGCAGCAGATGATCGCCGCCGTAGAAGCGATACTGGCAGGCCGAGGCTTACCGGCGATGGACCCGAACACCGCATTGGCGTCCGGGATCGTCGAGCTGGCGCGGACCGACCGGGAGATCGTCAGTGTCGCCAGCTTGGCGCGGCGGGCGGCGGTGAACGAGCGGACGCTGCAGCACCTTTTCCAGCACTATGTCGGGGTGGGGCCGAAATGGGTGATCCGGCTCTACCGGCTGGTCGAGGCGGCGGCGCGCGCCACCGCCGCGGAGGCGCCGAACTGGACCGAAGTAGCGCACGAACTGGGCTATGCCGACCAGGCGCATTTCAGCAATGATTTCCGCAGGATCGTCGGGCGCGCGCCGACGGAATACGCGCGGGCGGTGCGGGGCTAGGCTGGTATCACCTCACCGAAAGACCCTGCGCAGGACTGCTATCGCCGAGAACTCGGTGTCATCCCAGCGAAAGCTGGGACCCAACCATCCATCCGCACGGTGGCGAGTTGGGTCCCTGCCTTCACAGGGATGACAGCCGGTGGGGGGTGAGTGGGGCGCGCCGGTTACCGCCCCCTGCCCTCAGTTCTCGTAAGCCGCCGAGGGGAACTGCGTGGCGTATTTGCCGCCGGAGCAATCGATCGAGGCGCCGGTGATGTAGTGGGCCTGGTCGGAGGCGAGGAAGCAGATGAGGTTGGCGACGTCCTGGGGGTCGCCCCACTGGCGCAGCGTCAGGGTGTCGAGCAGGCGCTGCTGGCGCGCGTCGGGCAGCTTGGCGAAGCCGTTCATCTCGGTAGGGATCATGCCCGGCGAGTAGGAGTTCACCGTCACGTTGAACGGGCCGAGTTCGCCGGCCAGCACGCGGCTGAACTGTACCACGGCGGATTTCGAAGCGGCATAGGCCTCGCCACCGACCGAGGGGATGATTGCGGCGAAGGAGGCGGCGTTCATGATGCGGCCGGAGGCCTGGCGCTGCATGATCGGCGCCACCGCCTGGCACATCAGGAAGGTGCCCTTGGTGTTGGTGTCGAAATTGGCGTCCCACACCGCCTCGGCGAGCTTGTCGACCCGCGCTCCGCTGGCGACGCCGGCGTTGTTGACGAGGATGTCGACCCGGCCGAACGCCTCGTTCACCGCGCCCACCGCGGCATTGACCTGCGCCGCTTCGCGGACGTCGCAGAGGACGCGCAGGCCGGGCCAGCCGGCCTCGGTCCATTCCACCGCTGCGTCGTCGAGCAGATCCTGACGGAAATCGACGATGGCGACAGTAACGCCTTCGGCAGCGAGGGTCCTCGCGATGGCGCGGCCGATACCCCGGCAGGCGCCGGTGACGATGGCTACTTTGCCCTTGAGATCAATCAGCATGATCAGACCACCGCGCTGAGCAGAGGTTCGCCGGCAAAGTGCGCGACGATATTGGCAACGACCAGATCGCCCATTTTGTTGCGCGTCTGGTGGGTGGCGCTGCCCTGGTGCGGCGACAGCACAACGTTGTCGAGTGCGAAGAAGCCCTCGGGCACCTGCGGCTCTTTCTCGAATACGTCGAGCGCCGCGCCGCCGAGTTTCTTCGAGAGCAGCAGTTCCAGCATCGCTGCCTCGTCGATCAGCGTGCCGCGAGCCACGTTGACAATAAAGCCTTCAGGACCGAGCGCTTCGAGCACTTCACGCGAGACGATCTTCTCGGTGCCCTTGCCGCCCGGCGCAATGATCACCAGCCAGTCGCTGTCGCGGGCCATGTCGATCAGCTTGTCATAGAAGATATAGGGCTCGTCATGCTGGCGGCTGCGGCCGTGATAGACGACGCGCATCTTCATGGCCTGGCAGCGAGTGGCGATTTCCTTGCCGATACGGCCGAGCCCCAGGATGCCGACGGTCTTGCCGTTGAGTTCGGTGAGCAGCGGGAAGCCGGCGTTCGGCCACTTGCCCTGGCGGACGAACTGATCGCCCTGCGGGATGCGGCGGGCAAGGCCGATCATCAAACCAAGGGTGAGCTCAGCGACGGCATCGTTGAGGACGTTCGGCGTATTGGTGACGCGGATGTTCCGCTCCTTGGCGGCTCTCGTATCGATCGAGTCGTAGCCGACGCCGAAATTGGCGATAATCTCGAGCTTGGGGAGCTTGTCCATCAGCGCGCCGTCGACATTGCCACCGGCAATGGCGCGAACCTTGTCCGCCACCGATCTGATCAGCGCCTCCTTGTCGGCCGCCTCGTGCAGCTTGTGCACGGTGTAGCGTTCGGCGAGCGCCTTCTCGCAGCGATCGAGCAGCTTGTGAGTCTGGAGAATCTCTTCCGGCATTGGTCCCATCCCTATTCGGCGCAAGGTTGTATGGCAGTTTTGCGTGAGGGTGAAGGCGACGTTGGTGGGGGGACTCGCCCGGCGTGCTCAGGTCTCGCCACCCCACAGGCTGTCATCCATGCGAAAGCAGGGACCCAACTCGCGGCTGGCGCGGGCTGTGAGATGGGTCCCTGCTTTCGCAGGGATGACACCGAGTTTGTAGCTCGGTCGGCGGGCCTGAAGCGCGGGCCGGACAAAGCGCATCGGACGGCTTGTCGCCCCCAAGTAAACGTGTACCAATGCAAATCGAGTGGGATAGGCCGTAAGCCCTTGGGAGTTGATGTCCGCAACGCCGTTTGACGAAATGACCAATGCGGATGCCTCTGTCCGCGCGCCCTACCACATCCTGGAAGAGTGGCTGAAAGAGCAGCCTCCACAAGCCCTGGGTCTGATGTCGGCTGACGCCGAAGCCTTGTTCCGACGCCTCGGCATCACCTTCGCCGTCTACGGCAGCAACGAAGGCACCGAAAAGCTCATCCCGTTCGACATCATCCCGCGCATCATCTCGGCGATGGAATGGCGACGGCTGTCGAAGGGCATCGAGCAGCGGGTGCGGGCGCTCAACGCCTTTCTTTACGACATCTACCACCGCCAGGAGATCCTGAAGGCCGGGCGGGTGCCGGAAAAGCTGATCCTCAACAACTCGGCATTCTGTCCGGAAATGATGGGGCTCGATCCGGCGCGCGGGGTCTATTCGCACATCATCGGCGTCGACATCGTCCGCACCGGACCGGACGATTTCTATGTGCTCGAGGACAATCTCAGGACCCCATCCGGCGTGAGCTACATGCTGGAAAACCGCGAGGCGATGCTGCAACTCGCGCCGGAGCTGTTCCAGCGCTACAAGGTGGCGCCGGTCGAGACCTATCCGGAGACGTTGCGGCGCACGATGGAGAGCGTGGCGCCGGGGGGTGTGCACGGCTCGCCCAACCTCGTGGTGCTGACGCCGGGCATCTACAACTCGGCCTATTTCGAACACTCGTTCCTTGCCGACCAGATGGGCGCCGAGCTCTGCGAAGGGCAGGATCTGTTCGTCGATGGCGGCAAGGTCTACATGCGGACCACCACGGGGCCGGAGCGGGTCGACGTCATCTACCGCCGGATCGACGACGATTTTCTCGACCCGCTGACCTTCCGACCGGATTCGATGCTCGGCGTGCCTGGGCTGTTCGATGCCTACCGCGCCGGCAATGTCACGCTGGTCAACGCGCCGGGCACCGGCATCGCCGACGATAAGGCGGTCTATGTCTATGTGCCCGAGATCATCGAGTTCTACCTCGGCGAAAAGGCGCTGCTGAAGAACGTCCCCACCTACAACTGCACCAATGACGACGAGCGGGCCTACGTGCTCGAGCATCTCGAGGAACTGGTGGTGAAGGAAGTGCACGGCTCGGGCGGCTACGGCATGCTGGTCGGGCCGGCCTCGACCAAGGCGATGCGCGAGGAGTTCAAGAAGAAGATCCTCGCCCGCCCCGACAACTACATCGTGCAGCCGACGCTGGCGCTGAGCACCTGCCCGACCTTCGTCGACAAGGGGATTGCGCCGCGGCACGTCGACCTGCGGCCCTATGTGCTGTGTGGCGACGACATCCGGATCACCCCCGGCGGGCTGACCCGCGTGGCGCTGAAGAAGGGTTCGCTGGTGGTGAACTCGTCGCAAGGCGGCGGGACGAAAGATACCTGGGTGCTGGAGGATTGAGGATGCACATGCTGACTGAAGCAGACGGCCCCCTCCTATCCTCCCCCATGAAGGGGGAGGTGCCGCACCTGTTCATGGGCTCGATCGAGCCACAAACTCGCCTCTTCACCTCCCCCTTCATGGGGGAGGCGGGGAGGGGGCCGTCCGCCGGCGTCCGGCACGAGGTGCCCCATGCTCGGTAGGACCGCACAGAACCTGTTCTGGCTTTCCCGTTATATCGAGCGGGCCGAGAATGTCGCCCGGATGTTCGAGGTCGGCTATCGCATGAGCCTCACCTCGCGACGCGAGGGTGGCGCGTCGGAGCATTTGGTGTCGATGCTGCAGGCGGCCGAGGCCGACGAGGGGTTCAACCTCAAGCACAAGCAGGCCGACGTCCAGAGCGTTGCGCACTACATGCTGTTCGACGAGGAGAACTATTCCTCGGTGAAATCGTGCCTGCTCGCGGCGCGTACCAACGCGCGTTCGGTACGCACGGCGCTCACCACCGAAATGTGGGAATCGATCAACTCGGCGTGGCTGGAATTCTCCGCCATCCGGCCGCGCGACATCTCGGGAGCCAAGCTGCAGGAGCTGCTGTTCTGGGTCAAACAGGTCAGCCACCGCTATCGCGGCGCGCTGCTCTCGACCTTCCTCCGCGATGCCGGCTACGCCTTCAGCCAGATCGGCAACTTCGTCGAGCGGGCCGACAACACGGCCCGCATCCTCGACATGAAATATTACGTGCTGCTGCCGCGCGCCACCATGGTGGGTGGCGACGTCGATATCCAGCAATGGACGATGATCCTCCGCGCTGCGTCGGCGCATCGCAGCTACCGGCACGTCTACCATGATCGCTACAAGGCCTGGAACATCGCTGACTACCTGATCCTCAGGCCCGAAATGCCGCGCTCGTTGATCTTCTGCGTGCAGTGGATCAACCGCACCATCGACATGCTCGAGGAGATTTACGGTGAGCGCACCGCGGGCCACGATGCGGCCGATGCGGTGACGGCACTGGTGATGGACGCCAGCGTCGACAGGATCTTCGAGCATGGCCTGCACGAGTTCCTGACCGAGTTCATCGACCGCAACAACCGGATGACGGACGCCCTGGCCGAAAGCTACAATTTCTACTGATGAAAATCGCTATCCGACATTCCATGAGCCTGATGGTTGGCGCCGGTGTCGCCCGCAGCGTGCAGCATGTACTGTTGACGCCGCTGACCGGCCCGACGCAGACGGTGCGCGAGTGGTCGATCGAGATGCCCGGCATCGACAGGGCGGCGAGCTTTTTGGATGCGTTCGGCAACCGGGCGCAGCTGGTAAGCCAGATCAAGCCTGAGCCCGAACTGGTGATCACGGTTGCCGGGATCGTCGAGACCATCGATCGCAACGGGGTGATCGGCCGGGTGCCGGGTGACATTCCGCCGGCGCTCTATCGCCGCCCGACGACGGCCACCAAGGCGGCGGGGAGTATCACCTCGAAGTTCCGTGCAGCGCCGAAGACCGGCAAGGATCGTATCGCGCTACTGCATGCACTGATGGCACGGGTGGCGGAAGTCGTGGGCGGCAGCGAGCAGGTACAGACCCAGGATGGGCAGAGCCAAAGCCAGTCGCAGGCGTCGGCGGTGCATGCGCCGGCCAGCGACTATGCCCATGCCTTTATCGGCGCAGCGCGGGCGCTGGAGATCCCGGCCCGCTATGTCACCGGCTATCTCCATGGCACCGACAGCGAGCAGCCGGCTTTGCACGCCTGGGCCGAGGCCTGGGACGACGGGCTGGGCTGGATCGGCTTCGATGCGATGCTGCAGGTCTGCCCGACCGACGAGCACGTGCGGGTGGCCGTGGGGCTCGACGCTACCTCGACCATGCCGGTGCGTGCGATCCCGGTCGCCGGCGAGCCGCAGGTGCTTGCGATGAGCGTCGAGGCGGCGCAGTAGAAGCGATCTCGCGGTGATCGCCTTCTCCCCTTGTGGGACAAGGCCCACACCGAGAGGTCGGTAATCCCTAGAGCCCCAGCACGTACAACCAGCCGCTCACCGTCAGGATCGACAGCACCGTCGAGATCAGGATCGAGTTCGCGGCGATGTGGACCGAGCGATTGTAGTAGGTGGCGAAGACATAGACATTGATGCCGGCGGGCATGGCGGCGAGCAGCACGCCGTAGCGGGCGAGGTCGTGGTCCATATGAAGGATCGGCACCATGATCACCCAGGCGATGGCCGGCTGCAGGATGAGCTTGAGCAGCGACATGGTGAGCGACTGGCCCCAGCTGTCAGAAAGCTTGTAGTCGTTCAGCGCACCGCCGAGGCCGAACAACGCAGCCGGCGTGACGGCGGCGGCCATCATGGTGATGAAGGCCTCCGCCGGCTCGACCAGTTTCACATTCAGCAGGTTGGCGGCGGCGCCTGCGGCAATGCCCCAGAGCAACGGGTTGGCGATCACCCGCATCAGCGCCACGCCCAGCGTCTTGTGGAGTGGCGCGCCGTCTCGGCGCAGCAGCTCCATGGTGATCATGCCGGCAGTGATCAGCACCGGGGCGTGAAAGGCGATGATCGAGAAGGCGGTGGCCAGCGCCTGATCGCCGTAGGCGCGCTGCACCACCGGAATGCCGACCAGCACGGTGTTGGTGAAGGTGGCGGAAAAGCCCGAAGCGACGGCCTCGCCCGGCTTGTTGCGGAAGAGCCTCGCCGACACCACGATGCCGACGATGAACACCACGATGGCGCCGACATAGAACGGCACGATGACGCCCCAGTTGAAGGTCGTCGCGAAGTCGGTGTGCAGCATGGCGTTGAACAACAGGCACGGGGTGGCGAAGTTGTTGACGAACACCACCAGCCCGCGCACTCCCTCGGACGGAAACAGCCGTAGCCGCACGGCGCCGTAGCCCAGGGCGAGGATGGCAAAGACCGGCAGGATGACGTTGAGAATGGCGAGCATGGTCGGCCGGTCAGGAGGGGGAAGCTCCTGATGCACGCTCATGGGTTTAGGGTCAATGGCAGGGTGGCATACTGATAGAGACGGCACCCTCTCATCCTCCCCCATAATGGGGGAGGTGCCCTGCCGGTGCACTTGGCACGACCGAGGACAGAGCCTCGATTCTTCACCTCCCCCTTTATGGGGGAGGCCGGGAGGGGCCGTCTGCCTCGGCTCAATAACGAAACCCAACCGAACATTTCGCTATCGAAACGAACCTGATCCGCGTATAGATTGAACCTCATCCAGGGGGACGGGTTGGACGCGCTGACGGATCGGCAGGATGACATCATGGCGCTGGCCCGGCAGCACGGGCGGGTGGATGTCGACGCCTTGGCGCAGCAGTTCGCGGTGACACCGCAGACCATCCGCAAGGACCTCAACGAGCTCTGCGACCGGAAGCTCCTCAACCGGCTGCATGGCGGCGCGGCCTACCCCTCGGGCGTCTCGAACTATGCCTACGAGGCGCGGCGGATGCTGGCAGCGGAGAGCAAGCGCCGCATCGGGCTTGCTGCGGCGGCGCTGATCCCCGACAACTCCTCGCTGATCCTCAATATCGGCACCACCACCGAACAGGTGGCGATGTCATTGCGCCGTCACACCGGCTTGATGGTGGTGACCAACAACATCAACGCCGCCAACATCCTGCGCGAGGTGCCGAGCGCCGAAGTGGTGATCGCGGGCGGTGTCGTGCGGCATGCCGATGGTGGCGTGGTGGGTGAGGCGGCGGTGGATTTCATCCGGCAGTTCCGGGTCGACTATGCGGTGATCGGCGCTTCGGCGATCGACGCCGACGGCACCTTGCTGGATTTCGATTTCCGTGAAGTGAAAGTGGCGCAGGCGATCATCGACACGGCGCGCAAGACCATCCTCGTCGCCGACGCGATGAAGTTCGAGCGCACCGCGCCGGTGCGGATCGGCCACCTCGAGCAGATCGACGTGTTCGTTACCGACCAAGCCCCCTCCCCCGCCATCGCCGCCATCTGCGCTGCGGCCGGCGTCGAACTCCATATTGCAAGCGAAGGACCGCCCCCCAGATGAACGACACGCAAGATAGCTTCGATGTGTTCGTCATTGGCGGCGGGGTGAACGGCACCGGCATCGCTCGCGACGCCGTCGGACGCGGACATTCGGTCATGCTGGCCGAGATGCACGATCTCGCTTCGGGCACCTCGTCGGCGGCAACCAAGCTGGTGCATGGGGGCCTGCGCTATCTGGAACACTACGAGTTCCGCCTGGTGCACGAGTCGCTGGGGGAGCGCGAAGTGCTGTGGGCCTCGGCGCCGCACATCATCTGGCCGCTGCGGTTCGTGCTGCCCTACGAAAAGAGCCTCAGGCCAGCCTGGCTGCTGCGCCTCGGCCTGTTCGTCTACGACCACCTGGGCGGCCGGAAGCTGTTGCCGGGGACCAGGACGCTGGATTTGACCAAGGATCCGGCCGGGCGCCCGCTGAAGCCGGGACACAAGCTGGCGTTCGAATATTCGGACGGCTGGGTCGACGACGCCCGGCTGGTGGCGCTCAACGCCCGTGACGCGGCAGACAAAGGCGCGCGGGTGGTGACCGAGACCAAGGTGACCGCGGCGCGCCGCGAGGGCGGGCTGTGGCGGATCGAGATGGTGGGCCCCGCGGGCACAGAGACCGTATCGGCGCGGCTGCTGGTCAATGCCGGTGGTCCGTGGGTCGACCAGGTGATCCGCGAAACGGTCGGCCAGAACGAGGCGCACAATGTGCGGCTGGTGAAAGGCAGCCACATCGTGGTCAAGAAGCTGTTCGACCACGAGCGTTGCTATTTCTTCCAGAATGCCGACGGCCGCATCTTCTTCGCCATTCCCTATGAGGGCGACTACACGCTGATCGGCACCACCGAGCAGGAATTCACAGGGGATCCGACCGGGGTGCGGATCAGCGACGAGGAAACCGACTATCTCTGCGCCGCGGCCAGCGAGTATTTCGTCAAGCCGGTGACCCGTGCCGAGATCGTCTGGACTTATGCGGGGGTGCGGCCGCTGGTCGACGATGGCGCCAGCGCCGCAGATGAAGCGACGCGCGACTATGTGCTGAAGACCGAAGGCGAAGCCGGCAACGGGCCGCTGATCAACGTCTTCGGCGGCAAGCTGACCACGCATCGGCGGCTCAGCGAACAGGTGGTCGACAAGATCGACGGGCTGATCGGACAGAAGGGGCCGCGCTGGACCAAGGGGGCGCATCTTCCAGGCGGCGACTTCCCGCCGACGGCATTCGAGGCCGAGGTGCGCAAGCTCGCAGCAAAGAAAGCGAACCTCGACCCAGCGTTCATCCGCCGCCTGGTGCGGGCCTATGGCACGCTGGCGGCCGAGGTGCTGGGCGACGCGACCAGCACGGCGGAGCTGGGGCAGCATTTCGGCACGACGCTCTACGCACGCGAGGTCGACTACCTGATCGATCGAGAATGGGCGCGGACCGCCGACGACGTGCTATGGCGTCGCTCGAAGCAGGGCCTGAAATTCAATGCGAACCAGAAGGCGGAACTGGCCAGGTACATGGCCGAACGCCTCGCCGGTATGGGGAAGAGACAATGAGCGGCAACATCCTCGCCATCGACCAGGGCACCACCTCGAGCCGGGCGATCGTCTTTGACGAGCACCAGAAGATCGCCGGGCTCGGCAAGATGGAGTTTACCCAGCATTTCCCGAGGGATGGCTGGGTAGAACACGTGCCCGAGGAGATCTGGGCCACGGCGCTGTGGAGCGCCAAGACGGCGATCAAGAAGGCAGGCGTGAAGGCCGACGAGATCGCCGCCATCGGCATCACCAACCAGCGCGAGACGACGATCGTCTGGGATCGGCAGAGCGGCAAGGCGATCTACAACGCCATCGTCTGGCAGGATCGGCGCACCGCCAAGCTCTGCGAGAAGCTGAAAAAGGCCGGACACGAGAAGCTGGTTACCAGGAAGACCGGACTGCTGCTCGACCCTTATTTCACTGCCACCAAGCTCGCCTGGATCCTCGACAATGTGCCGGGGGCGCGGAAGCGGGCCGAAAAGGGCGAACTCGCCTTCGGCACCGTCGACAGCTACCTGATCTGGCGGCTGACCGGCGGCAAGAGCCACGCCACCGACATCACCAATGCCTGCCGCACGCTGCTGCTCGACATCAAGACCGGCCAGTGGGACGATGAGCTGTTGAAGCTGTTCCGCATCCCGCGCGCTATCCTGCCCGAGGTGAAGGACAATGCCGATGATTTCGGCATGACCGACCCCGAGGTGTTCGGCGTGGCGTTGCCGATCTACGGGGCGGCCGGCGACCAGCAGGCGGCGACGATCGGCCAGGCGTGCTTCACTCCGGGCATGTTGAAATCGACTTATGGCACCGGCTGCTTTGCGTTGCTCAATACCGGCGCCGACATGGTGCGCTCGAAGAACCGGCTGCTCACCACGGTTGCCTATCGGCTCAACGGCGAAACCACCTATGCACTGGAAGGCGCCATCTTCATCGCCGGTGCGTCCGTGCAGTGGATGCGCGACATGCTGAAAATCTTCGAAAAGAGCGGCGATGCCGGCGCTCTGGCGTTGAAAGCCGACCCGACGCAGAACGTCTACCTGGTGCCGGCCTTCGTCGGGCTGGGCGCACCATGGTGGGATGCGGCGGCGCGCGGCTCACTCACCGGGCTGACACGCAATACCGGGCCGGCAGAGCTCGCACGGGCGGCGCTCGAATCCGTCAGCTACCAGACGCGCGACCTGATCGACGCCATGCGCAAGGACTGGAAGGGTGCGCACGACACGGTGCTGCGGGTGGATGGCGGCATGGTCGCTTCGGATTTCACCATGCAGTTCCTCGCCGACATCCTGAACACCCCCGTCGACCGCCCGACCATCCTCGAAACCACGGCGCTCGGCGCTGCCTGGCTCGCCGGCTGGAAGGCCGGCGTGTGGCCGGACCAGAAGGGCTTCGCCGAACGCTGGGCCCTCGATCGGCAGTTCGCTCCGCGGATGGACGAAGACGAGCGGACGCGGAAACTCAAAGGCTGGCGCGACGCGGTGCGGCGGACGCTGAGTTCGAGCTGAAGGTCCGGCAACGAACGCGGGGAGCGCCGGTGAAAGCCCACCGGCGCTCCCCGTAAAGTTGTGGTTGCGATCAGCGGTTGAGCAGCGCGGCAAACTCGCGGAGGTCGCCGACGAAGAACTCGGGGTCCTCCCAGGCTGCAAAGTGCCCGGCCTTCTGCATGTCGTGGAACTGGACGACGTTGCCCCCCGTCTGCCGATCCGCCCATTCGCGCGGCAGACGCACCCCACCAGGGATCGGATGCTCGGTGGCCACTGCGACCGGAACTCCGGTATTGGCGCCCTTGATGGTCGGGGGCTGCATGGCGTTCAGGCTGTAGATCCGGAACGACGAGGCGGCGGTTTCGGTCAGCCAGTAGATCATGATGTTGGTGATCAGCTCGTCGCGACCGAAGCGCGTGTCCGCCTCGTCGCCGACGCCCATGCCGGCCATGAAGCTCATGATCCAGGCGGCGAGCCCTACCGGCGAGTCGTTCATGGCGAAGGCCAGGCTCTGCGGCTTGGTGGCATGCACCAGGTTGAACGCGCCGTGCGCAAAGAACCATTGCTGGATGGCGCCGGCATAGGCCTGCTCCGGAGGAGCCAGGGCGGCAAAATCGGTCGTCTGGTCGGGATAGCCCACATCGGTGACGTGATAGCCCAGCAGCACCTCGGGGTGACGCTGCGCCAACGACATCGAAATGATCGAGCCGCCATCGCCGCCCGCAGCGATGAACTTGCCGTACCCGAGCGTCTCGGTCATCAGGCGCGCAAAGAGGTCGGCGACCTGATCCATCGGTAGCGCCGTCTTGCCGGAAAATCCGGTGCCCGGAATGGATGGAACGACCACATGGAAGTCCTTGGACAGTTGCTCGACCACCCGATGGTAGCGGTAGAACGAGTCCGGCCAACCATGGAGCAGCAGCAGCGGCACGGCATTCGGGTTGGTCGAGGGACGATGGACGAAGTGCAGGTTCACGCCGTCGAGTTCGACCTTGAAGTTGCCGAGCGCGTTGAGCTGGGCTTCGGCACGCCGCCAGTCATAGTCGTTGAGCCAGTAGTCGGTCAGTTGTTTCAGATAGTCGAGATTGGTGCCGATGGACCAGCCGGCATCGGCCGGCTGATCGGGCCAGCGGGTGTGCTGCAACCGGTACTTGAGGTCGGCGAGCTGCGAGCCCGGGATGGCGATCTCGAAGGCGGTGGGGGTGGTCATGGCGGGCGTCTCCTCTGAATGCGCGTGTCTGGATGCGAGCCCGGCGAACAGGGCTGAGGCTGCGAGGGCCTTGGAAAACTGACGGCGGTTCATCTCTCATCTCCACGCGTTGTCGATGGGATGAGGCTACGGGGAGGAGCCGGGAGGAGATTGAAAAAATCCGACAATCGAGCGCTGGCACCGGCAGCTGCCGACGCGCCCGACCTCTCATTGGCAGGAAGGGAGCAGGACGTCCGCCTTGCCTGCCGGCGCGTGAGACGCTTTAGCGCCAGGCCTCGAACGGCCCGCCGGCGATGAACGCCCAATAGGTGCGATACTTGCTCGGGCGGTTGGCCGGCACGGTTGCCACCGCGAGGCCGAATTCCTGGAACTTGGTGGAGAGCAGCGTGTCGCGATGCGCCGGACTCCCGAGCCAACCGTTGATTGCCTGGTCGAGCGTGGATTGCCCACCGGCGACGTTCTCGCCCACCGCCCCCTCGTAGCCGGCGGTGGTAACGCGCTGGCGCAGGGTGACGCCGAGATCGTGCGACAGCGTATCCTTGGCAGCCATCAGGTTGGCCTGCGAGCGGGCGGCATTCTCGAGTTGGATGTTGTAGCGCAGCGGCGGCTTGCCGGCGGCGGCGCGGGTGCCGTTGATTGCCGCCATGATGCCGCCCTGGGTCAGCTGGATCGGCGCCGCGGCCGTGCTGCCGCCCGGAGGCTTGGCCGGCGGGACCACCGAAGTGCAGGCAGCAAGCGATGTCAGAATGGCGAGGAGAAGAAAACCGCTGCGCAGAAGCGTCATAGGCGAGTGTTCCAGTGCGAGGCGGCGGCAGAAGCGCGCCAATCGTGGCGTTGCAATGGCGTTGGCGCGCCACCGCCCACACGGTTGCGCGAGGCGGAGCGAACTACAAGGCATTTGACGCTAATTAAGCATGATTTTGCAAAGCGCTGGCCGGCCCGGGCAGTTGCGCGCACCCTTTGGCCTGCAGCTGAGGGGCTCGCACCATGCTCGACCAGGAATTCGAACACTTCGATGTCCGCGCCATGACGAGGCAGGAGTTGGCGCGACACGCCGACTTCGCCCGCAACATGCTGTTCGGCGCGAGCGCAGCGTCACTGACCATCCTGGGCGCCGGCGCCTTCTTCCTGAGCCTCTTGCTCTAGCGGCGCCCCAGCCCCGGCCCGCAAGGCCGCCATCACCAGCGCTACGTAGGTGAGCGCAGCAATCGCAAAACCCCAGTCGCGATACGCTCCGGCCAACCAGGCCAGCGGCAGCAGCACGAGCACGTTGATCCCGACATAGAGCAGCGTCGCCTTGAGGTGCGAACCGAAACGACGCTGCAACGCCTGGTAGGCGTGGCGATTGTGGGCCTCCCAGAACCGCTCGCGGCGCAGCGTGCGGCGGATGAGTGTGGTGAGGCTGTCGGCCAGGAACAGGCCGGCAAGGATCAGCCACTGCCACGGAGTGAGCCAGAAGCTCAGCATGGTGCTGAGCGCGAAGAAAGCCGTCATCAGCCCCAGATAGGTACTGCCGGCATCGCCCATGAAGATCCTTGCCGGCGGCCAGTTGAGCAGCAGGAAGCCCAACGAGGCGGCGGCCAGGCCGAGCATCCACCAGAGCCGAGGATCGTCGACGACGCCCGGTTCGAACAGGAAGGCGAGCAGTGCGGCCCCGACGAGCAGGAAGATCGCCTCGGAGGCGGCGAGGCCGTCGATGCCGTCCATGAAGTTGAAGAGGTTGATCCACAGCGCGCCGCCGACAGTCAGGAGCACCAGCAGCACCGATTCCGGCACCGGCAGGCCGAGCTGATCGATCGGCAGCACCGCGACGATGGCACCCATCAGCAGCACCTGCGCGCCGAGCCGCCAGCGCGCCGCGATCGGGCGCTTGTCGTCGGAATAGCCGATGAAGGCGAGCAGGATGCCGGCCATGATCACCGGCACGCCCAGCCAAGGCAGCAGCAGCGCCATCAGCAAGCCGGCCACGGAGCCGCCGGCGACAATACCGACGCCACCACCGCCCGGAGTTGGCATCACGTGCGAGGAGCGATCGTTCGGCTGCTGCATCAGCCCGAGCCTGCCGGCCCGGCGCATGATGAACCATGCGGTGAAGAAGGAAACGAGCGCCGCGATGGCTGCAATGGCGAGGCCGAGAGTAGGCATGGGCGCTCCGGGGACAGACCCAGAAAGCGGTAATGGCGCAAGCGGAGGGTCCGCAACCCCCTTCTTGCAGTTTCTAAGGACTTGGCTGCGCCAAGCCCAAGAAACTGCTTTCTCCCCCGCCAAGGGGGAGAGGGTGCGCGCTGCACGTCCCCGGAACTCCATCTCCCCCTCGGCGGGGGAGAAAGCGAAATCTTGGGCTTAGCGTTTGCTAAGCCTTAGATTTCGCAAGAGAGGGGGTCGTTTCTTCCGGCGCCTGCAATCAACCCGCGTAAAGCTGCAGCCCGCCGTCGACCCGCAGCAATTGCCCGTGGATGAACTTGGCTTCCGGCGAGCAGAGGAACACCACCGCGTCGGCGATTTCCTCGGGTTCGGCGTAGCGGTCCATCGAGACCTTGTTGGAGTTCATCTTGTCCGGATCGACGGTGCGGGTCGCCTGGAAGCGGGCGGTCTTGGACGGTCCCGGGCTCACCACGTTGACGCGCACGCCGTGCTCGCGCACTTCGTCGGCGAGGCAGCGGGTGTAGTGGGTCACGGCGGCCTTCAGCGTGGCGTAGATGCCGCCACCGCTCACCCCGATATGGGCAGCGACCGAGGCGATATTGACGACGATGCCGTGCTGGCGCTCGACCATCTGCGGTACGAATGCCTGGGTCACCAGCATGGTGCCGATCAGGTTGTTGTTGGTCAGCGTGATCAAGTCGTCATAGGTGATGCCGAGGATGTTGTTGGGCACCGGCTTGCCACCGGCCGCGCCGATATCGCCGCCGGCGCAGTTGACGAGGATTTCGACCGGGCCGAACTTCTCCTCGATCTCTTTCTTCATGTTGTTGACGGCATCGCGGTCGCCGATATTGCCGGTGACGCCCATGGAGCGGACGCCGAGGCCCTCGATGGTCTTGATCATGGCGCCGAGATTGTCGGCCTCGCCGTATTTGGCGGCGGCATCCCAGGTCAGGTCATGCACCACGACATCGGCGCCGCGCGCCGCAAGCTTCCGCGCCATGACGCTGCCGAGACCACGGCCCGAGCCGGTTACGAAAGCGATTTTTCCTGAGAGATCTTTTCCTGCCACAACGGCCTCCAATCACATGAGTCGCGTCTAGTTGAGCGTCGGCCTGACTACATCAGGCCCTGGGCCTTAAGGTTCGCAGCACTCTTTCTGTACTGCGACAGCTCGTAATCGATGAGTTCGTGGTCGGCGTTGCGCTGCCACGGAGTGCGCCACTCTTCGCCGACTTCGAAGCGGTTCTTCTGCACGGCGAGGAGGCACGCGGCGAGGTCTTCAGCCGGCTTGGGGGCGTAGCCGTGCCACCATTCGGGTGTGTAGAGCTTGACGTGCCGATCCTCGAGCGCGCCGATCTCGATGCAGGCCAGCATCTCGTCATTGTGCTCGGCGAGAATATCGAACATCTGCTTGTGCGGTACGCACCCGTCGCCCGATGGACAGCGCACCAGGCGGAAGCCATCGGCCTCAATCACCGCGCGATAGTCCTTGACGTGGCAGTGCCGCACATAGGGAGCAATGACCCGGGTGAAATCGAGCGGCGACTCGCCCACCGGAAAGGTGTTGGCCATGTCGAAGACGATGCGGACATTGGGGCCGTACTCGTCGCAGAAGTTGACCAGCTCGCGCGAGGTAAAATCCTGGTGGTTCTCGATCAGCAACACCACGCCTGCGGCGGTGAGCTTGGGCACCGCGGCCTCGAGCTTCTCGTGCACGGAAGCGACGAGATCGTGCCATTTCTGCCCCGCGGCGGCGCGATCGCCGCAGAGGATCGGGGTCAGCGCCACGCGGATGTATTTGGCGTCGAGCGCGGTGGCGGCGCGGATCAGCATGTCCATGTCGCCATGCTGCAGGCCGGAGCTGACGATCCGCTTCCAGCCGAGGCTGTCGAGGCGCAGTTTCAGCGTGGCGAGTTCGGCGTCGGACTTGTCCTTCAGCCAGCCTTCCCACAGTTCGATGGCCTTGCCGCCCAGTTCTTCGGTCAGCTTGATGAAGCCCTCGAGGCCGACACCGTTGGGGTTGTGGCGTGGCGTGCCCGAGCCCTGCATGCCGAGATAGTAGGTGAGGCCATAGGGGTTGAGGCCGGTCGTGAGTTTCATCGGGTCACCGTCTTCGAGTCAGTGAGAGTTAGCGCAGACCACCATCTACAGTAATCGACTGCTTGGTGATCATTCGACTGTCGTCGGATGCGAGGAACAGCACCATACGGGCGATCTCGTCGCCGAGCAGCACCTGCTGAATGGTCTGGCGCGACACGACCTGGTCGATCGAGGCCTGGTCCTTGAACCACAGCCGCTTCTGCCGGTCGGTAATCACGGCGCCAGGCTCGATCGCATTGACGCGAATGTTGTCGGCCCCGAAGCCGCGGCCGAGGGCGCGGGTCAGCCCGATGATCGCTGACTTGGCCGTCGCATAGACCGGCATGTTCGAGGCCCCGCCGCGCCAGGCGATGGAGGAGAAGTTGATGATCGAGCCGCCGCCTTCGGCCCGCATCTGCTCGCGCACTGCCTGGGCGGCAAAGAACTGCGGGCGGAGGTTCAGGTCGAGCGAAGCGTCCCAGTATTCTTCGGTGACGGCGTCGATCTCGTGCCGGTCGTCATTGGCGGCATTGTTGACCAGCACGGTGATGTTGCCGAGCCGGTTCTTGACGACGTCGATGGCGGCCTTCAACCCTGTGACATCGGTGATGTCGCAGTTGATGAAATGGGCGCCGGTCTCGTCGGCGACGGCCCGACCGTCGTCATCGAGAATGTCGACGAAGCCGACCTTGGCTCCCTGCCCTGCAAAGGCGCGAACGATGTCGGCGCCGATGCCGGAGGCACCGCCGGTGACGAACACTACCCGCCCCTCGAGACTGGGGTATTTTGCAAACTTGGAAATTTCGGGCGATCCCTAAATCAGTCGTGTCGTCGCCGGGTCGAACAGGCAGGCGCGCGTCATGTCGACGGCGAGCGGCATGTTTTCTCCGGTCTTGGGCGCCTCGTCCGGCGAGAAGCGGCCAACCACTTCACGATCGCCGAACTTCAGCACCGCCATGGTCTCGGCACCGGTCGGCTCCACCACTTCGACCGGGGCCGACATGGTGGCAAAGCCCTGCTTGCCGCTGTTGTTCGCGGACTGCCGGCTCAGGTGCTCCGGACGAATGCCGAGGATCACCTTTTTGCTCGGCGCGCGACCGGCAACGCCGTTATGCAGCGCGAGGCTCGCAACGCCACCGCCCGAAAGCGGGAAATTGACCGTCGGCGCTCCGCCCGACGAAGTGATCTCGGCATCGATGAAGTTCATCGAGGGCGAGCCCATGAAACCGGCGACGAAGACGTTGGCCGGGCGGTTATAGACGGTATCCGGATCGGCGAACTGCTGCACCTCGCCCTGGTGCATCACGGCGATGCGCGAGGCGAGCGTCATGGCTTCGACCTGGTCGTGGGTGACGTAGATCGTCGTCTTGCCGATGCGCTGGTGCAGCTTCTTGATTTCGGTGCGCATGTCGACGCGAAGCTTGGCATCGAGGTTCGACAGCGGCTCGTCGAACAGGAACAGCGCCGGGTCGCGCACCAGGGCGCGGCCCATGGCGACGCGCTGGCGCTGGCCGCCCGACAGCTGACCGGGCTTGCGCTTCAGGAACGGCTCGATCTGCAGCAACGCGGCAACGCGAGCAATGGTCTTTTCCTGCTCGGCCTTGGGCACGCCGCGGCTCTCCATGCCGAAGGCCATGTTCTCCTTGACGGTCATGGTCGGGTAGAGCGCGTAGGACTGGAACACCATGGCGATGTCGCGGTCCTTGGGCTGCACCGAGTTTACCAGCCGGTCGCCGATATAGATCTCGCCCGAGGTGACGGTCTCAAGACCGGCGATCATGGCGAGCAAGGTGGATTTGCCACAGCCCGACGGGCCGACCAGCGCGATGAACTCGCCGGTATTGGCTTCGAGGTCGACACCTTTCAGCACTTCGACGACGCCGAAGCTCTTACGCAGGTTCCTGATGGTCAAGGATGCCATTTTACTTGATTGCTCCCTGGGTAAGGCCGCGGACGAAGTACTTGCCGCCGAAGAAGTAGACGAGGAGTGGAGGCAGGGCGCCGATCAGCACGGCCGCACTCATCACGTCGTAGGTCCGAACGGACGTTCCGCTCATCGAAAGTGCGACCAGGGCCGCGGTGATGGGCTGGTTGGAGCCCGAGTTCAGCACCACGCCGAACAGGTACTCGTTCCATATACCGGTGAACTGCCAGATCACCGTTACGATGATGATCGGCGGGGACAGCGGGATCATGATCTTCCAGAAGATCCGCCAGAAGCCGGCACCGTCGATGCGGGCGGCCTTCAGCAGGTCGTCCGGCACGCTGACATAGTAGTTGCGGAAGAACAGCGTGGTGAAGCTGAGGCCCTGGATGCAGTGCACCAGGATCAGGCCGTAGACCGAGTTCGAGAGGCCGAGTTGGCCGAGCGTGAAGGCCCAGGGCAGCAGCGCGATCTGCCCGGGCATGAACACGCCAAGCAGCATGAAGCCGAAGACGATCTCCGAACCGGGGAATTTCCACTTCGACAGGATGTAGCCGTTGATGGCACCGAGCGCAGTGGAGATGATCGTCGCCGGGATGACCATGGCCACGGAGTTCCAGAAGTACCTGGCAACGCCATCGCACTGGCCACCGATACAGAAGTCGCTCCAGGCCGTCGGCCAGGCATCGAGCCGGAAGCTGCGAGGCAGCGAAATCAGGCCGAGCTGGCCGATCTCCTCGTTGGTGCGGAACGAGTTGAGGAACACCACCAGAAACGGCACGATGTAGATGATCGAAATCAGGCCGAGCAGGCCATAGATCACGATCCGCGATATCAGCCGACGGCGACTCGCGATTGCCGCTTCCCGGTCTTCGACGCCTGCAGCGGTGAGGACTGCGTCAGCCATTGTTCGCCTCCCTGCGCTTGCGCCAGACCAGATAGAGTGAGTAGGGCACCAGGACGATTGCAAGCGCCGCCAGCACCATCATCGCGGCCGCGGCGCCCTCGCCGATCTCGCCGCGCTGGAACATGAAATCGTAGACGTAGGTGGCGGGGAAGGTGGTCGAGATACCCGGACCGGAATTGGTCAGCGCGACGGCAAGGTCGAACGTCTTGATGGCGAACTGCAGCAGCACGACCGCGACGGCGATAAAGATCGGCCCGATGGTTGGCAGGATCACCTTGCGATAAGTGCGGAACCAGCCGGCACCGTCGATCTGGGCGGCCTTGATGATGTCTGGATCGACCGACCGGAGGCCGGCGAGGAACAGCGCCATCGAGAAGCCGGCCGAGCCCCAGATGCCTGTGATGATGATCGCCCAGATCGCGTTCTTCCGATCCGACGTGAGGGCGAACTGGAAATCGGTCCAGCCCATCGCGTTGACCAGGAACTGGATACCGCTCGAGGGATTGTAAAGCCACTGCCATACCGTACCGGTAGCGATGAAGCTGACCGCCAGCGGGTAGAGGAAAATCGTCCGCCAGAACGACTCGGCACGTATTTTCTGGTCGATGAGGATGGCCAGCAGCAGGCCGAACGCCATCGAGATCGTTACGTAAAAGAGCGAGAAGTACAGCAGGTTGGTGTAGGCGACGCTCCAGCGTCGGTTGGTCCAGAGCGAGATGTAGTTATCAAGCCCCTTGAAGCCGTAGCTGGGCAGCAGCGTCGAGTCACTGAGCGAAATGTAGAGCGTCCAGCCGGCAAAGACGAAGACGTAGACAAACGACGCAACGATGGATGGCGCGATTATGAATATGGGCGTCCACTTTTTGATGCGGTCCCACGTACTCGTGCCAGTCGAGACGGACTGACCTGTCATTGCCAACGGACTATCCTCCAAAACCGGCCGCCAAAAGAGCCAGCCGCGACGCTCAGGGAGCACCGCGGCCGGCAATCCTGGTCAGAAGTTACATCTGAGCTTCGACGGCGTCGGCCATGATGTTGGCCGCTTCTTCCGAGGTCATCTCAGGCGTGTTCACGAACTCGGTGATGGTGTCCATCATCGCGCCGCGATACTTCTGCAGCACCGTCATGTTGTGCGCCATCGACCGAACCAGGGTGCCCTCGGTGATCGAAGCCTTCAGCGCAGCCTGGCTGTCCTGTTGGCAGACGTTGAAACCCTGCGACAGGTCGACGTCCAGGCGAGCCGGAATCGAGCCCTTCGAGATGTTGAAGATGGTCTGGAATTCCGGGCTCAGGATGGTCGAAGCGAGGAGCTTCTGGCCCTCCTGGAAATCCGGGTCCTTCTGGTTGAAGAACACGACCGAGTCCGAGTTCAGGATAAAGCCCGCCTTGCCCCAGTCGGTCGGGGACTGACCGCACAGGATGTCAACACCCGGTTCCTTGCCCACCGACTTGATGGTGCCCAGTTCCCAGTCGCCCATGATGAAGAACAGCGCGTCGCCGTTGACCATCATGTTCGAGGCGGTGTCGTAGTCACGGCCGGCGATGGCCGGGTCCATATACTTGGTGACCATCAGGCGCATCTGATCGAACGCCTTGATCATGCCCGGCGAGCGCAGCGACTCGACGTCGGCTTCGACGAAGGCCTTGGTGTAGAGGTCTTTGTCCATGCCGTAGACGATGGTCTCGAACGTGGTCGCGTCGGTCCAGTCCGCCGAGAGGTGCGCAAGACAGATCTTGCCACCGGCAATGGCCTTGTCACAGGCGGCGTTGAAGTCGGCCCAGGTCTTGGGAAGCTCGGTGACACCGACGCCTTCCATGGCGGCCTTGTTGCCCCAGATCCAGTTGATCCGGTGGATGTTCATCGGCGCGGCGACCCACTTGCCTTCCGGCTTCATCACCGGCAGCAGTTCGGGGGCAACGACGGCATCCCAGCCTTCGGCGGTCGCCAGTTCGTCCATGTCGGCGGTGCCGCCAGTGGCATTCCACTCGGCGATTTCCGGGCCCTTCAGCTGCACGGCAGCCGGAGCGTTGCCGGCAACCACGTCAGCGCGGAGCTTGGCGAGGGTGTTGGCAGTGTGACCGGCAATGGCGGTCTGCTCCCAGGTGCCGCCCTTGGCGGTGAACATCTCACCGAGCTTGGCAATGGAAGCAGCGTCGTTGCCGGACGCCCACTGGTGCAGCATCAGCACCTTGGGGGCGGCCATCGCGGTGCCCGAAAGCAGCGCGGCAGCAAGCATCGTGGTCGCGGCAGCCGCGACCTTGGTCGTGAAGGTCATAGTTGTCTCTCTCCCTTGAAAGCGCCCGTCCCCACCCCGGCTCTCCCTGCCGGTTACTGTGGCTACTTGCGCTTTTCTCCCGGCGGTGCACATCCTCCTGCACACCGTCGCATTAGTTCTATGGTGAACTTATTCGGCTTGTCAACGCGCTTGAGGAGGGGGGAGCGTGAACCGGATCGAGCTCAAATCTCTACTTGCTGACAGTGCCTTAGCGACACCAGCAGGGCGGATTGTGCGCGCCCTGAGTGAGCGCGGAGCCCTGAGCGCAACACAGATCGCGCGGCTCACCGGGCTTGCCAAGTCCACGGTTTCAACGGCCCTCACCGAGCTCAGACGCTCGCAGATGGTTGTGGAAATCGGCAGCGAATCAGCCGGTGGCGTCGGCCGACCGGCGACCGCGCTGACCCTAAATCCACGCGCCGGCACCTGCATCGGCATCCTGATCGGCTCGACCGAGATTCAGGTGATCCTGGCCGACGTGGCGCACACAGTGCTGTCGGACAAGACGATCAATCTCGAGGTCGACTACTCCCCGGCGACCGCCATCCAGCATGTGCGCCGGCTGATCACCGAGTCCTATCAGGGGCAGTGGCAGCGCCAGGACGGCCTGCTCGGAGTCGGCATCGCGGTCGGCGGGCCGGTTAACCCGGTGACCGGCACAGTGCTGCGCGCCGGCGGCATGCCGACCTGGGCCGGCGTCGACATGCGCGAGTTGTTCGGCCCTATCTTTCCCGAGGTGCCGATCTTCTGCGACAACGAGTCGAACTGCTCGGCCATCGCCGAGATGACCTGGGGCGCCGCGCAGGGGCACGACGACTTCGTGGTCTATACGCTCGACCTCGGTATCGGCGGCGCCATTGTGGCCGGTGGCCGGGTGCTGCGCGGCATTGCCGGCGGGGCCGGCGAGTTCGGGCATGTGGTGCTCGATCCCGACGGTCCGCTGTGCCGCTGCGGCAACCGCGGCTGCATCGAAGTCTATGCCAGCTTTCGCGCACCACTAGCCGAAGCGGAGCGGCATTTCGGCCGCTCGCTACGGCTGACCGATGTGGTCGACCTGGCACTCGGCGGCGATCCCCTGTGCACCGCCCTGATCGCCCGCACCGGCGAAGCCGGCGGCCACGGGCTGGGGTTGATCGGTTCGGTGTTCAACCCGACGCTGGTGGTGGTGAGCGGCCGGCTGGCATTGGCCGGCGACATCCTGATGAAGCCGCTGGCCGAGAGTTTCGAGCGCTTCACGCTGGTCAAGCATGGGGACGTTCCCGACCAGGCCCGCACCATCCTCCGGCCCAGCCGGTTCTCGGACAATGGCGCGTGCATGGGGGCGGTCGGGCTGGTGCTGCGGCATCACGGACGGCTGGTGAACTGAGCTCCGACTGAGACAGCCCGTCGCGGACATTCGGGGTTGCGCGCCTCTCCTGCCTCGAACAGTCTCCGCCTCTCTGAAAAAGGAGTCGCGGCATGACCATCGCAATCATCGGAGGGACGGGGTTTCTCGGCACGGCCACGGCGAAACGGCTGAGGCAACGCGGGCAGGATACGCTGGTGGTGGCGCGCGGCCGGCACAAGGTGGCGCTGCCCGACGGGGTGCGGTTCGAAGAGGCCGACCGGATGGACGGCGAGACGCTGGCCAGGCTGCTCAAGGACAACGCCGTCACCGCCGTCATCGACATCTTCACCATCAGCCTGCGTAACACGCAGCCGGTGATCGAGGCGGCGGGCAAGGCCGGCGCGCGCTATGTGCTGGTGAGCTCCACCGACGTCTATTCCAACTATGGGGGGCTGTTGAAGAAGGAGCGCCCGGCGATCCGGCCAGAGCCGGCCACCGAAGACTCGCCGCTGAGGACCCTGCGCTACCCATATCGGCAGAACGACCGTCGCCCCAAGGGGATCGAGGACGACCTGTTCGAGGAATACGACAAGATCCCGATCGAGGAGTTCGCCATGGCGGCCGGGGCGCCGCAGGCGACAGTGCTGCGGCTGCCGATGATCTTCGGGCCGGAGGACAAGCAGCATCGTTTCGCCTGGGCCATCAAAGGGGCCAAACTGGGCGAACCGTTTCGGCTCGACCGGCGTGGTGCGGGCTGGCTCAACTCCTATGCCTACATCGACGATGTGGCCGAAGCGCTGGCGCTGGCCGCTACGCTGCCCGAGGCCGAAGGGCGCATCTACAACGTGGCGCAGCCGTTCGTCCGGACCCAGGCGGACTGGGCCCGCACTGTACTGACGCTGATGGGGGTCGACAGCGAGATCGTGTTGGTCGATGCCGAGGCCGGCGGGGCGCTGGCGGACCGCGCCGACAGCAGCGACCTCAGCTATCCGCTGACGCTGGATTCCGCTCGTATTCGCGCCGAACTCGGCTACAGTGAGATCGTTCCCGAAGAGCAGGCGCTGCGCCGCACCATCGATTGGGAGCTCAGCCAGGGCTAGCTTCCAACAAACGACCACCAGGCGGGATTGACTCGGGCGCGCGCTACTTTAGTGTCACTAAAATCGCGAGGGCGCCCGTGCCAGTCTTGAAGTTTGAAAAGCGTTCCGATCCGGTCGAGGCATCGACCCCGATCGATCCCAGCCTTGGGCAGCGTCTGCGCGACCGCCGCAAGGAACTGGGCAAGACGCAGCAACAGGTGGCTCAGGAGGCGTCGCTCACGGTCGGTTTCATCTCGCAGATCGAGCGCGGCATCTCCACGCCATCGCTGGCTTCGCTCTACAATGTCGCCAAGGCGCTCGAGAGCACGGTGGACCAGTTCGTGTCTTCCGCTCCGGCACGCCAGCACAGCGTGGTCAGCCATTCCGGCCAGCGCCAGACCTACAAAGTCGGCGGCACCTCGCGCTTTTATGAATTCCTCGAGCGCGGCTTCCCCGACGCCAAGCTCAATGCCTGCCTGTCGCATGTGCCGCCCGGCCATGCCTCGGAGATGATGAGTCACGAGGGCGAGGACTTCGTCTATCTGGTCTCGGGCGAGATGCTGTACGAGGTCGATGGCGTCGAGTATCGCCTCGGCCCCGGCGATACGCTGCATTTCGACAGCCGTCGGCCGCATCGCGGCACCAATATCGGCCCGGGTACGGCACTCGAACTGTGGGTCGGGACCATGCAGTTGTTCCCCGAATGACAGTGCTCGACCCGACGATCGCGAAGACGCTCGGCACGGCTTTGGCGGTTGGCCCGACGCAGCTGTTCGCGGTCCTGTCCGAGCTCTTCACCTCGCTGCCGGGCATTCGCACCGCGACCTTCATCGCGGTGGCGCCGGACAAGACCGTGACGCATCGCATCGGCACCTCAAACCCGGTGGATTTTCCGGTCGGCAATGTCGACCCCGTCAATGACAGCCTCTGGAACCGCAGCATGCTGCGCGACCAGCAACCGCTGATCGGCGACGATACGCCAGGCATGGTAACCTTTCTCGGCGATGAGGCATCGGGCCTCACCGCCATGGGCTACGGCGCCTGCTCGTGTTTCCCGATCGTGATTTCCGGCGAAACCCGCGGCGTCGTGGCGCTGCTCGGCGATGCCGGCACCTTCACGCCGGCGACGCTGGCCCAGATCGACACCCTTCTACCCATCGCTGCGCTGACCTTCAGCTTCGAGGGAATTAGCGAGAGATGACACCTACGACGATAACCGGCCGCATCAGCCGGAGACTAACGCCTTCAACCAGGGAGACTGTCATGCGTTTGTTCAAGACGCTTATGGCGGTTGCCGTCGGCGCGGTGATGACCGCGTCCGGAGCGATCGCCGAAACGCCCAAGAATACCCTCGTCATCGCCGATGCGATCGACGACATCATCACGCTCGACCCCGCCGAAGTGTCGGAAGTGGGCGGCGTGCTGGCCAGCCAGCAGATCTACCAGCCGCTGGTCAGCTTCGACCCCAAGGACCCGACCAAGATCACCGGCGTGCTCGCCGAGAGCTGGACGGTGTCGGAAGACGGCAAGACCTTCACGTTCAAGATGAACCCGAACGCCAAGTTCGCCTCGGGCAATCCGGTGACGGCCGCCGACGCGGAGTATTCGCTGCGCCGCGTCATCCTGCTCGACAGCCGCATCTCGTTCATCCTCACCCAGTTTGGCCTGAACAAGGACAACGTCGAGGCGAACATCAAGGCGATCGATCCCTCGACCCTGCAACTCGTCGTTGACCAGAAATATGCGCCGAGCTTCGTGCTTTACGTGCTCTCGGGCTACACCGGCGGCATCGTCGACTCGGCCATCGTCAAGCAGCACGAGGGCAAGACTGAAGCCGGCGCCAACGACTACGGCAATGCCTGGCTGAAGGCCGACAACTCCGCCGGCTCGGGCCCCTATGTGCTGACCAAGTGGGATCCGAAGGTCTCGATCCTCCTGTCGCGCAACGAGAACTTCTGGGGCACCGCTCCGGGCGTCGACCGCATCTTCCTGCAGCACATGCCGGAATCGGCAACGCAGCGCCTGGCGCTGGAGAAGGGCGATATCGACATCGCCAACAAGCTCGGGCCGGATGATATCGGCGCCGTGTCGGCCAACCCCGATGTGCAGATCCTCGAGGGCGTCTCCTCGACGATGTACTATTTCGGCCTCAACATGCGCAACGCAGCGCTGAGCAACCCCAAGGTCGTGGAAGCCATCAAGTATGGCGTCGACTACCAGGGCATCGCCGACACCATCGGCAAGGGCACCATCAAGGTGCACCAGACCATGATCCCGGACGGGTTCCTGGGCGGTGGCATCAACTACAACCCCTACTCGCTCGACATCGAGAAGGCCAAGGCGCTGATCGCCGAGTCCGGCGTCGCGACGCCGATCAAGCTCGCAACCGTCGTCTGGAACGTGCCGCCCTACCCTGACTACGCGCAGGCCGTGCAGGCGACGCTCAGCCAGATCGGCGTCGATCTCGACCTGCAGGTGGTGGACGGCGGGCCGTGGCTCGATCGCTACCGCTCGCACGATCTCGACATCTGGTTCGGCCTGTGGGGCCCGGATTATCCCGATCCGCACTCCAACGCCAAGGCGTTCGGCAACCATGATCCGTCCGATCCGGATGGCACCAAGGGCAACCTCGCCGACCGCTTCGGCTGGAACTCGGGCAAGGTCTCGGAACTGGTGAACCAGGCTGTGCAGGAGCAGGACGTCGAAAAGCGCAAGGCGCTGTACGACGAAGCCCAGCGGCTGCACACCGACACCTCGCCGTTCGTGTTCATGTTCCAGGACAGCCGCAAGGTTGCCATGCGCTCGAACGTCAAGGGCGTGGTGCTCGGCATCACCTTCTCCGACGACCGCTATGGCGGCGTGAGCAAGGAATAACTGAACCGGGGGACCGGGGCTTCGGCTCCGGTTCCGTGCCTGCCTCCACCCCTCCCCGACCCTCCCCGCAAGGGGGAGGGTGTCCGCCGGTGGCTTTGGCTCCGATCGAGCCGCCTCCACAAATCGGCACCTCCTCCCTTGCGGGGGAGGTTGGGAGGGGGGTGGAATGGCCACATACCAAGCTAGGGCCACCATTTGAGCGCTGCACCCAAACCCCTCCGCCTGTTCATCGATATCGGCTCATGGCTGATCACGGTGGCGATCACGCTGATTGGGCTTGCGGCCCTCACCTTCTTCATCGGCCGCGTGCTGCCGATCGATCCGGTCCTGTCGATCGTCGGCGAGAAGGCGACGCCGGAAGTGTACCAGAAGGTCTATCTCGAGCTCGGCCTCGACAAGCCGCTGTGGGCGCAGTTCTGGGATTATCTGGGCAAGCTCCTGCGCGGTGATTTCGGCACCTCGTTCTCGACCTCCCGACCGGTGCTCACCGACCTGTTGAATTTCTTCCCCGCGACGCTCGAGCTCTCCACCATCGGGTTGATCATCGGCGTCGTGCTGGGCGTGCCGATGGGTGTCGCCTCAGCCTATTGGCACGAGAAGTGGCCCGACCACCTGCTGCGTGTCGTCGGGCTCGTCGGCTATTCGGTACCGGTGTTCTGGCTCGGCCTCGTCGGGCTGTTCGTCTTCTACTACCTGCTCGGCTGGGTTTCGGGCCCGGGCCAGCTCGATGTGTTCTTTGTCGGCGTGGTCGACCGCATCACCGGCTCGATCCTGATCGACAGCGCCATCGCCGGTGAGTGGGAAATCTTCTTCAACGCCATCAGCCACATGATCCTGCCGGCGCTGCTGCTCGGCTATTACAGCCTCGCCTACATCTCGCGCATGACGCGTTCGGTGATGCTCGACCAGCTGAGCCGCGAGTATGTGCTGACCGCCCGGCTGAAGGGCGCCAGCGAGTTCCGCGCCGTGGCCGGGCATGCGTTGCGCAACGCCGCGATCCCGCTCGTCACGGTCATCGCGCTGAGCTATGGCGGGCTGCTCGAGGGCTCGGTGCTGATCGAGACGATCTTCTCGTGGCCGGGCATCGGCAACTATATCTACTCCTCGCTGTTCGCCGCCGACATGAACGCCGTGCTGGGTGGCACGCTGCTGGTCGGGATGGTGTTCATCCTTCTCAACATGCTGAGCGACGTGCTGTACCGCGCACTCGATCCGCGCTCACGGGAGTTCGCCAAATGAGCGTCACCCCCGATCTCGTCGCCGATCCGAAACGCGCGGTGCGGGCCGCCCGCTGGGCCGAGTTCAAGATCTTCACCCGCCGCTTCATGCGCAACCCGCTGGGCGTCGTCGGGCTGGTGATCGTCGTTCTGCTGCTGTTCTGCGCCGCATTCGCGCCGCTTCTCGCGACGCACGACCCCTATCTGCCGAGCCTCACCGATCGCCTCGCCGCGCCAAGCGCGACCTACTGGCTCGGCGCCGATGAGCTCGGCCGGGATATCTACTCGCGCATTCTCTACGGCTCGCAGCTGACGCTGTTGATCGTGGGGCTGGTGATCGTCACCTCGGCGCCGATCGGGCTGATTATCGGCGCGGTCTCCGGCACGGTCGGCGGCTGGGTCGACGTGATCTTCATGCGCATCACCGACGTGTTCCTCGCCATCCCCAAGCTGCTGCTGGCGCTGGCGTTCGTCGCGGCGCTGGGGCCCGGGATCACCAACGCGGCGCTCGCCATCACGCTCACCGCCTGGCCGCCCTATGCGCGCCTCGCCCGGGCCGAGGCGCTGATCGTGCGCAACTCGGACTATGTCAACGCGGTGCGGCTGGCCGGGGCCAGCGAGTTCCGCATCATCGTGTTCCACGTCATCCCGATGTGCCTGAGTTCGGTGATCGTGCGCATGACCTTCGATATGGCGGGCATCATCCTCACCGCCGCCGGCCTCGGCTTCATCGGGCTCGGGGCGCAGCCGCCGCTGCCCGAGTGGGGCGCCATGATCTCCACCGGCCGCAAGTTCATCTTCGACCAGTGGTGGGTGGCAACGGTGCCCGGCATCGCGATCTTCACGGTGTCGCTCGGCTTCAACCTCCTGGGTGATGCCTTGCGCGACCTGCTCGATCCGCACCTGAGGCAGCGCAAATGAGTGCTCTGGTCGAGATCGAAAACCTCCGCGTCGCCTTCCGCAATGACGACGGCGGCTACAATGACGCGGTGCGCGGCGTGTCGCTCACGCTCGGGCGCGAAAAGCTCGGTATTGTCGGCGAAAGCGGCTCCGGCAAGAGCCTCACCGGCCGCGCCCTGCTCGGTGTGCTGCCGCCCTATGCCAGGATCAGCGTCGACACAATGGCTTTCGACGGCATCGACCTCAAGTCGGCCTCGCCGAAGCTCCGGCGCTCGCTGCGTGGCGGCCGCATGGGGATGATCCTGCAGGACCCGAAATTCTCACTGAATCCTGTCATGACCGTCGGCAAGCAGATCGTCGAAGCGATCCGCATCGGCGACCGGCGCATCTCCGGCAGCGACGCCAGGAAGAAGGCGCTGGGAATACTCGAAGCGGTGCATATCCGCGAGCCGGAGCGGGTGTTTTCGCTCTACCCGCACGAGCTCTCCGGCGGCATGGGGCAGCGGGTGATGATCGGCATGATGGTGGTGCGCGAACCCGACCTGCTGATTGCGGACGAGCCCACCTCGGCGCTCGACGTCACCGTGCGGACCCAGGTGCTGTCGATCCTCGACGAACTGGTGACGCGGCGCGGCATGGGGCTGATCTTCATCAGCCACGACCTCAACCTCGTGTCGAAGTTCTGCGACCGGGTGATCGTGATGTATGCCGGCCGCATCGTCGAAAGCATCGAAGCGAGCCGCCTCAGCGAGGCGACGCACCCCTATACGCGCGGGCTGCTGTCCTGCCTGCCGCAGATCGATGGCTCCCTGGAGCCGCTGCCGGTGCTCAACCGCGACGCAAGCTGGGCAGGAGCCGCCTGATGCTCAGCATCCAACACCTCAACGTCGAATTCTCCGGCAAGCTGGCCGTCCGCGACACCAGCTTTTCGGTAGAGCCGGGCGAGAGTTTCGGGCTCGTCGGCGAATCCGGCTCGGGCAAATCCACCATCCTCCGCACCGTGATGGGACTCAACGCCAACTGGAACGGCAGCATCAGCGTCGACGGTCTCGACGTACGGAAGACGCCGCGGAAGCAATTGGCCAAGGTGGTCCAGATGGTGTTCCAGGACCCTTACTCGTCGCTGCATCCGCGCTATGTCATCGGCCAGCAGATCGCCGAACCGATGAAGATCAACGGCATTGCCAACCCCGAGCGCCGCACGGCGGAACTGCTGGAGCTAATCGGGCTCGGCGCAAAGTTCCAGTTCCGCTTCCCGCATGAGCTGTCGGGTGGCCAGCGCCAGCGCGTCGCCATCGCCCGCGCCCTGGCGCTCAACCCCAAGCTGCTGTTGCTGGACGAGCCGACCTCGGCGCTCGACGTCTCGATCCAGGCGGAAATCCTCAACCTGCTCAACCGGCTCCGCAAGGAGCTTGGCCTCACCTTCGTCATCGTCAGCCATGACCTGGCGGTGATCAGCTACATGTGCGAGCGGCTGATGGTGATGCGCAACGCCCAGCCGGTGGAAACGCTGACCCGTGAGCAGCTGCGCTCGGGCGCCATTGCCGAGGACTATACGAAGGCGTTGATCGCCGCGGCTTAGATGGACCGCAAGGTCCGCCTCCTACTCGGTGGGTGTGGCGAGGTGATGGGCGAACGCTGCAAGAGCGTCACCGCACCTTCAGCAGGATGATCACGAGGAACCACAGGCTTGCGAGGTGGATCAACAGGAAGCGCAGCAGGACCTGGGAGTTGGACCAGTTGAGGTTCTTGCGGGCGTGATCGTGGAACGGGAAGCGGATCGAACTCAGGATCCGTAAGCCGAACACCCGGATCAGCGCCACCTTGGCAAGCCCGGTGGCGCCGTTGAACAGCATCAACGGCGCGACGAAGAAGATCATCGCCGGGTTGCCCGAGACCACGATGCAGATGCCGACGAAGAGCCCGATCGGGCGGGAGCCGGCATCGCCCATCAGCGCTGCGCTGGGCGGGGCGTTGTGCCAGAGATAGCCGACGATGACGCCGCAGAAGATAGCGGCGACTACGGCCCAGCTGGCGGCATCTTCGCGGAACGGGATCAAGAGGTATTTGGCGTTCCCGGCGTCGCCGACCACCATGTAGAGGATGAAGCCGAGCGCGGCGATGGTGACCGCCGAGAGCGAACCCGACACCCCATCGACACCGTCATTGCAGTTGACCGCGTTGATGCAGAGCCAGACCACCGGCGTGTAGATCAGGAGCCCCAGCCAGAACGGGATGTCGAATACCATGGGGGTGAACGGCAACCAGAGCCTGGTGTCCTGACCCCAGAGCAGGACGACGCAGACGAACAGCGCCACCAGCAGGTCAGTGAGGCCGAGCGTCAGTTCGCTCAGGCCGCCGGTGCGATCGTCGATGAAACCGACGCAGGAGGCGAGCAGCACCGCGCCCATCGAGAAATAGATGTGCGGATCGATCGGGGAAAACAGCGCGACGATGGCGAGGAGGATCAGGACCATGATCAGCCCGACGCCCACAGGCTTGCCGACGCTGTCCGCGGCGCCGATGGCATGCGCCCTGCCCCGGTCGCGCGGCAGGGGGTCCCACATCCTGGGCAACAGGAACAGTGTCGCCAGCGCAGAAACCAGCGAGCCGACGGTGGCGAGGATGACGAAGGACGAAAGTAGGCGGGCGGGACCCCAGATCGGGGTCAGGAGGTCGGCAAGGTAGGTGAGCATGATTTGGGAGCGGTCCCAGCGCGGCAATGCATGCAGCCGTAGCCCATGCCCGCGCCGAAATCGAAGCACGATTGCGGCTTTTCAACCACCCGCGTCAGTAAGGCAATCGCATATGGGTCCCACACCGGCCTCTCGGTGGTCCTCCACCGCGCAGCGGGGGAGGGGGACCGCCGGAAGGCGGTGGAGGGGGCGGCAGGATCCGCCGGTGTTTGGGCCGCCCCCTCCACCAGCTTCGCTGGTCCCCCTCCCCCGTTTCACGGTGGAGGAGCACCGAGAGGCCGGCGCGAATAACCCCTGTGCGACAGCCCTGCCCGCGTCAGCGCCCGCCAAAGGCGCCGGTGGTGAGGCCGGCGATGAAGGCGCGGTTGCCGAAGACGAAGACCAGGAGCACCGGGATGATGGCGATGACGCTGCCGGTCATCAGCAGCGGCCAATCGGTGTTGTACTGGCCCTGGAGCGTTGCAAGCGCGACGATCGCCACCTGCATGTCGGGCTTGGTGGTGGTGATGAGCGGCCAGAGGAAGTTGTTCCACTGGGCGACGAAGGTGAAGATGGCGAGCGCCCCCAAGGCGGGCTTGGCCAAGGGCAGGACGATGGTGAGATAGATCTGCGCATGCGAGGCGCCGTCGATGCGGGCCGCTTCGAGCAGCTCGGCGGGAATCGACTTCAGGTACTGCCGGAGCAGGAAGGTGCCGAAGCTCGAGAAGGCGTAGGGCAGGATCAGGCCCTGATAGGTGTCGATCCAGCCGAGCGACTTGATCAGGATGAAGTTAGGGATCAGCGTCACCTGCGAGGGCACCATCAATGCCGCGAGGTAGATGAGGAACAGCACTTCGCGGCCGCGGAACCTGAGGCAGGCGAAGGCGTAGGCCGCCATCGAGCAGGTGATGAGCTGCAGCAGCGTCACCAACACCGAGACGACGAGGCTGTTGGCCATGGCCCGGCCGAACGGAATGGTCGAAAAGATGCGGACATAGTTCTCGACCTGCGGGTCGGCCGTGAAGAGGGTCGGCGGGAACTGGAACACGTCGGCCGCCGGCTTGAACGAGGTGGCGATCATCCAGACGAACGGGCCGCTCATCAGCAGGGCGCCGACGAGGAGGACCACGAACAATACCCAGTCGGTGGCGGTCTTACCCATAGTGCACCCAGCGCCGCTGCAGCCTGTATTGCACCAGGGTGAAGGCGAGGACGATCAGGAACAGCACCATTGCCGCGGCGCTGGCATAGCCCATCTGATAGAACTGAAAGCCGTTCTGGTAGATGTAGTAGACCAGCGTGTTGGTGGCGTTGGCGGGCCCCGCCTTGGTCATCACCAGCACCAGTTCGAACACCTGGAAGCTGCCGATGATCGAGATGACCAGGACGAAGAAGGTGGTGGGCGAGAGCAGCGGCAGGGTGATGTGCCAGAACCGGTCCCAGCCGGTGGCGCCATCGAGCGCGGCTGCATCATGCACATCCTTGCCGATGTTCTGCAGCCCGGCGAGGAACAGCACCATGGCATAGCCGAGGTTCTGCCAGATCGAGACGATGATGATGGCCGGCATGGCCCAGCGGGTCGAGCCCATCCACTTGGGCAGGTCAGTGACGCCGACAAGGCTGAGAGCGGCGTTGATCAGCCCGAAATTGGAGTTGAACAGCCAGGCCCAGACCAGGGCGGCAGCGATGGTGCTGGTGACCACCGGCAGGAAGTAGATGACGCGAAAGAAGGTCTGGCCCTTGATGCCGCGGTTGAGCACCAGCGCGCATGCCAGCGCGAGGACGATCTGCACCGGCACCGAGACCAGGACGAAATAGGCGGTGTTGCCGAGAACCTTGGCGAAGATCTCATCGCCGGCCAAGGCGATGTAGTTGCCCAGGCCCACCCAGGTCACCTCGTTGAAGAGGTTCCACTGGGTGAACGAGATGAAGAGCGCCGAGATCACCGGAATGGCGGTGAAGATGGCAAACAGCACGAGGCTCGGCGCGAGGAACAGCCAGGCGGCGCGTTCCTCGGCGCGCGCCACCTTGGTCAGCGTGAGCCGACTTCGGGCCACTATTTGTCGATCCCGTAGATGGTGGCCGCGTTGCGGTAGAAAATCCGGTCCTGATCGTCGGCGGAAAGCCCCATCTTGTCGAAGGCGGCCTTCCAGCGCTCGATATCGCCCTTGATCCGGCGCAGGTCGGAATCGGAGCCGTAGACGAGCTTGCGCGGCGAGATTTCCTTGCCGATATAGCCGCCCTCGACGATGTGGTTGTGCACCACGTCGCCACCGCTGACATCGAAGAACAGCCGCGGCCGCCAGCGCGCGATGGCGCAGGCGGTGCGGTAATCCGGCCAGCCCAGATGCGCGCCGATGATGTAGAGCTCGGGAAAATAGAAAGCGATGGTGTCGAGGTAGATCGGCTGCATGCGGGCGCTGGAGAAACCGTAGCGCTCACGCTTGATGCCGCGCGACAGCCGGGTGACCAGCGCTTCCTCGTCGGCGCCCTCGGGGATCGCCTTCCAGGCATCCTCCTTGCCGCCCTCGAGGTAATCGACCGGACCGCCGAGGATGCCGGTGTGGAACAGCATTCGCAGCCCGCGCGCCTGAGCCGCCTCGTAAAACGGGTAATAGGCCGGGTCGTCATAATTGCGCGAGACGCCGGTCACCTTGATGCCGTGAAAGCCGCGCTGGTAGAAATCCTCGACCAGCGTCACCGGGTCCTTGTCGAGTTCGAGACGACCGAGCGCGACGATCAGGTCGGGACGCCGCTCCAGCGCATCGGCCAGCGCGTCGTTGCCGCGGCCCGGGTTGGCGAGCAGTGCGACCTTCTCGACCCCCGCTGCCTCGCAGGTATCGGACAGCGCCTCGAGGAAGCCGATCTCGGCGCCGCGCGAGAACAGCTTGTCCCAGAAACCGTAGTGAACGTGTGCATCGAAGACGCGCATGGGTCAGATCCAGTTTGCTAGAGCGCTTTCAGGAAAAGTTGCAGACTTTTCGGGTTCGAAAGCGCGACCAAATCAAAGGCTTGGAGGGGCCGGGGCGCCCGATCGCGTCCCGGCCAGCAGAGTGGCCTGCTGTTTCGACTATTTGGCCAGTTCGGCGTTGACCTTGTCCTTGATGCCGCCGAGCGCATCGGCCGCACTGCTCTCGCCGTTCCACACCAGATCCAGCGCCGGCTGGATGTAGAGGTTGGAGAGATCGACGAAGCGCGGGAACTGCGGGAACTGCTCGCCGACATCGGCTTCCCTGAGGAAGACATCACCGAACGGCGCGGTGAAGGCCGCCCGCACCATCTCGTTGCCGGTCATCGCCGGCACTGCCGCCGCCTTGGCGCTGGCAAAGATCGACTGGCCCTCGGGACCGGCGAGATATTGCAGGAAGGCCCACGCCGCTTCCGGGTTCTTGCTGTTGGCGTTGATGGCAAAGCCGGCGCCGCCGGTGCGGTTGGAGTGGATACCGGTTGGCCCGGCAGGCAGGTTCGCCACCGCCCACTTGAATGGCACATCGGCGAAGGTGCCGAGGCGCGAGGGGTTGGTGATCACCATTGCCGCCTGGCCGCTCGAGAACATCTGGGCGGTGCCGCCGGCCTGCTCGGCCTCGAGGAAGTTCGGGGCAACCTTATCCTTGTTGATCAGGTCGCCGATGTACTGGATGGCCTCGACCGCTGCCGGCTCGGCCAACAGGAAGGTGGTCGGCTTCAGCGGATCGTCGAACACCTTGCCGCCGTTCTGCTGCACCCAGGTGGCCCAATCGTTGGATTCGAGAGCGAGGCCATAGCGGGTGATGCGGCCACCTTCATTGGTGGTCAGCTTGATCGCCGCGTCGCGGAGGTCGGCCCACTTCCAGTCGGCATTCGGATAGGCGACGCCGGCGGCATCGAAGGCATCGGAATTATAGTAGAGGGCGCTCGGCGCGCTGTCGCGCGGGATCGAATAGAGCTTGCCCTCGAAGCTATGGGTCAGCAGCGAGCTCGGCACGTACTCATCGATCGGGAAATTGCTGGCCTTGATCAGGTCATCGAGCGGGGCCAGGGCGCCGCGCGAGGCGTAGCTCGGCACATTGGTGATGAAGAACACATCGGGGCCGGCGCCGGCGGCGAGCTGGGCATCGAGGCGGGTGAAATAGCCCGACCAGGGAGCATGCTGGATCTCGATTTTCACATCCGGGTGCGCCGCCTGGTACTTCGAGACGATTTCCTCGAACGGCGGCAGCTCCGGTGGATCGCCCCAGTATCCAAAACTAATCGTTGACTGCGCAAGCGCAGGAGACACTAATCCTAAAACAGCGATGGCGTAGGCAAGCCATTTCTTAGTCATGACGGACTCCCTTGTCTGTGGTCTGTGTTTATTCTCTACAAATCCTATAGACAATCACTACTATCATTGCGCCGACCCTACGAGGCCGTTTCCAGAAACAGCTTTTCCCTGCCGTGCTCGGCGGCGAACTTTTTGAGCGCGCCCGGCGTTGGCGCCGCCAGGGTGCCGTAGTCGGTGACCGAGAGCGAGGCGGTGAGCACCGCGAGTTCGGCCGCCTCTTCGGTGCAGCGACCCGAGCAGAGCCCGTAAAGAAAGCCGCCATTGAAGGTGTCGCCCGCCCCGGTGGTGTCCTTGACCGCCACCTCGGGCGCTGTGACCTTGATCCAACGACCCTGGTCGCTGACCAGGGCGCCCCCTGCCCCGCGCTTGACGGCAACGATCGGCACCAGTTCGGCCAGTTGCGCCGCAGCTTTCTTGGGGTGCTGCATGCCGGTGAGCGCGACCGCTTCGTCCTCGTTGGGCGAAAACACGTCGAGCAGGCCGAGGAACTCGCGGACACCCGGGGTTTCCAGGGTGAAATCGCCGCCGCGGCAATCGGCGAAGAGCTTGGCGCCGCCCGCCTTGGCGGCGCGCATGAGGGCCAGCCACTCGGGCTCGAAGCGGAAGGTCTGCAGCAGCCAGGTCGGCTGGACCCGCTCGAGCGTATCAGCCGGCGGCGGCACGATGGCGCCATCGCCATAGGTGAGGAAACCGCGATCGCCGCCGGTGGAGAACACCGAGGTGACACGACGCAACGGTTTGTCGAGGCGGTTGAACAACAATGGGCTCAAACCGTCGCGCGCCGCCTGTTCGAGCACGAGGCCGCTGAACAGGTCGGAGCCGAAATCGACGGCCCAGTGGGCGTCGAGCCCCAGCCGGGTGAGTGCCAGTGCAATGTTGTACGTGCCGCCCGGTACGACGGCGAAGTCGCGCGCTACCTGTTCGGCGCCCAGCGTCGGCGGGCCGGAAAGCCCGGCAAAGATCAGGTCGCAATAGTATTCGCCGGTGACCAGCACATCCGCGGAGCGCATCACAACCACTCCCCGACATGAGCCCTGTGCGCGGCGAGGAACTGCTCGACCAGCGGCTCGGCCCGCGAATAGGACAGCACCAGCGGGTGGGCGACCAGCGCCTCGACGGCGAGGGCGCGGCTCCGTTCGGCCACTGCCTGGACCGTTAGCCGCTCGTAGTGCTTCACCGAGTTGACGAGATAGCCCTGCGCGTCGGGCATGGCGCCGATCGGCTGCGGGCGAATGCCGTGGTGATCGACGACACAGCTGACCTCGACCACATCGCTGTCGCGCAGCCCGGCGATGGCGCCTTCGTTCGGGACATTCAAACCGGTGCGAATCGGCGTGCCGCCCTGCAGCGCCTCGATCAGATCAAGCGCCACGCCGGCATAGCCTTCGCCGTCATGGGTATCCGCCACAGCCGCGACCGGCTCGGCGTCGTCGTGGGTATGCTGCATGTAGGTTGCACTGCGCTCGCGCTCGTAGGCGAAATAGACATCGAGCGCCTGCCCCGGGTCGGCTAGCAACTCGGCTTGGCGCAAGCGTGGCAACAGCCGCTGGTTGAGCGCGCGGATCTCTTCGCCGCGGGTCGGGCCGGCGGCTCCCGCCGCCACGGCCTCGTCGGCATAGTAGTAATAATAGAGGTACTCGTTGAGCCACACGCCGTGCCGGCGCACCACGTGGGGGGCGAAGACCCGCTGCACCGTGCCGGCGAGGAAGCGATCATCGGCCAGCGCATCGGGCAGTACATCGCGCCCGGCCACCTCGGCCCGTCGGGTGAAGGAGAGGTGGTTGAGCCCGAATACCTCGGCGCGTACCGCACGCTCGGGCAGCCGCAGCCACTTTGCGACAGCAGTCTGCGCCCCGTTGGCGCTATCGCAGATGCCGACGGTGCGACTGTAGCCGGCATCGCGCAGCGCCTGGGTGACGAGCCCGGCCGGGTTGGTGAAGTTGAACAGCCAGGCCTCGGGACTGATGCGACGGAGCGTCTCGGCATAGGCGAGGATGGTGGGGATCGAGCGCAACGCCATGGCGAAGCCGGCGGCCCCGGTGGTCTCCTGCCCGAGCACGCCATGCGACAACGCGATACGCTCGTCGGCGATGCGGCCATCGATGCCGCCGGGGCGAACCGTGGTCACCACATAGCTGGCGCCGGCAAAGGCGGTTTCGGCATCGGTGGTGGTGGAGATGGTCACAGCGCCGCTGGCGCGGCGGGCGAGCTCGGTGGCAAGCGCGCCGATCAGCGTGAGCTGCGCGGCATCGACATCCATCAGGCAGATTTCGGTGAGGCCGGTCCGCTCGGCCCGGCGCAGCGCCGAGTCGACGAACAACGGGGCACGCAGCCCTCCCCCTCCGACAACGACCAGTTTCACCCTGAACGTCCCCCGTTCCTGCAACTGATCATATCCAGTCATAATAGGTAGGCAAGATGGAATCGTACGACTAAGTTTGATCGGCGGGCGCGGCGCCCGCTTCCAAAGCGCAATCAGTTCGGTTACCCCAAAGCCATGGCCAACGGCGTCACGCGCGACGATCCCCTACCGCTCTACAAGCAGGTGAAGGAACGCCTGCTGCGCGCGCTCGACGACGGCACCATCCCGCCGCGCGCCAAGCTCGCCTCGGAACGGGAACTGGTGGAACTCTACGGGGTGAGCCGCATCACCATCCGCCAGGCGATGACCGAACTGGTGCTGGAGGGGCACCTGCGCAGCCACCCGGGCAAGGGGTTCTACCCGACCGGGCGGCCCAAGGGGGTTTACGAGCTGGAACTGTTGCGCAGCTTCACCGCCACCGCGGTGGCGCATGGCCGCCGGCCGGGCAGCCGGCTGCTGACGGCGGAAGAGGTCGGCGCCCCGGAAGAGGTGGCGCGCGCCCTGCAACTCAGGCCAGGTGACCAGGTGATCTCGCTGCGCCGGCTACGCCTGATCGATGATCAGCCGGTGGCGATTGCGCATGACTGGATGCCGGCGGCGATCGTGCCTGACATTCTCGAGCTCGACTGGACCGTTCCGAACAGTTCGCTCTATGCCGAACTTGCCGGCCGCTACGGGCTGGTGCCGCAGCGCGGCCATACCATCCTCTCGGCCCGGCTGGCCGATGCGGAGGAAAGCCGCCTGCTGGAACTGCCGCCCCCGGCGGCGGTGCTGGGGGTCGAGCAGATGGCGTTCGACGTCGACGAACGCCCGCTCAACCTGACGCTCTCCACCCATCACCCCACGCGCTATCCGCTGCGGCTGGACCAGGATTCGCGCACCAGCCGCACAGGTCGATGAACCGGCTAGCCGCGCAATAAGCGCTCGCGCTCGGGCATGACGACCTCGGGAGCATTGCTATGGGCTTGTCCCTCAAGAGGGTGATCCCTGGCATCGGCAAGCAGGTTAGCAACCGCGCGCGCCGAGTTGCGACTCCACTCGGGCGCAATCGATCCGCATGAGCGCGGGGCCATCGCCGCCGGTACGGTTCCGCGGGCCGGCTCACCCCATACCCGTCAGGCGAGCGACAGCTCGCGGGTCCGGTCCACCGCGATATAGCGCTGGATCTGGGCGACGATCTGGCCGGCATGCTCAGCCGCCAGCCGATCGCAGAGTTCAGCATCCGCGGCCTCGATGGCGGCGACGATCGCATCGTGCTCGTCGACATATTTGCGCGGCAGGTGGTCGTTGAAGCTCTTGTAGTAGTAGAGCCTCAGGATGCGGCGGCCCTCGTCGAGCAGGCGGGTGAACAGCCCGATGAAGTAGGGGTTGCCGCCAGCTTCGGCGATGGTGGCGTGGAAATCGCGATTGTGGCCGATCATGCCCAGCACATCGTTCTCCCGCACCGCCCGTGCATAGGCCGCCTGATGGAGGCGCATCGTATCGAGATGCGCCCGGGTGCGGCTGCCGGCGGCGAGCCGGGTGGTCACTCGGTACATCAGGGTGAGCGCTTCGAAATAGACGGGCAAGGCGCCGAAATCGATCGGCGCGACGATGGTGTTGCGGTTGGGCAGCTGGCTCACCAGCCCTTCGGCACCAAGCCGCACCAATGCTTCGCGGATCGGGGTGCGGGACATGCCGAAGGTTTCGGCGAGCGAGACCTCGTCGAGCGGTGCGCCCGGTTCCAGCGACAGATCGAGGATCGAGGCCTTGAGCTGCTCATAGACCTTCTGGACGCCCGAACCTTTGACGCGTGGCGCAAACTGCGCCGTTTCGCGCGAGGATCCACTCATATCCGGCTCCTGTTCGCCCCCGATTGACGAAATGTTAACGCGGCTGCATTGTGCCGACAAGGTGCATGCAAGGATGCATCTGAGGACAAGGGAGACGGAACGACATGCGTAATGTCATGAAAACCGCAGCGGGCCTCGCACTCGCCATCGTACTCGGTGTGCCGGCAATGGCACAGGATACGCTGACTATCGGCATCATGGTCCCCACGACCGGATCGGAAGCCACCTACGGCCAGGACATGGCCAATGCCGTGAACCTCGCGATTGGCGAGATCAACGCGGCGGGCGGCGTGCTGGGCAAGCAGCTGACCTCGACCATCGGCGACGACGGGTGCGACGCGCAGCTGGCGGTCAATGCGGCGAGCAAGCTGGCGGCCTCCGGCGTCGTCGGCGTGGTGGGCGGCTACTGCTCGGGCGCCACGGTGCCGACGCTCAAGATCTACGGCGATGCCAAGATCCCGCTGATCATTCCGGCGGCCAACTCGACCAAGCTGATCCCGGAGAACCCGGGCAACGCCTTCATGATCAACTCGACCGGCAATGACCAGGTGGCCAAGGCGATCGAGTACTTCAACGCCAAGGGCATCAAGAAGATCGCCATCATCAACCAGGGCGATGCCTATTCGCAGGACCTCGCCGATCTCACCAAGAAGAACTGGGAAGCCGCCGGCAACACCGTCACCAACTTCGAAGTCACCAACAAGGGCGAACAGGATTACTCCGCCGTGGTCACTGCCATTACGGCGGCCAATCCCGACGCAGTGTTCTGGACCGCCTACTACGCCGATGGCGGCCTGTTGATCCGGCAGTTGCGCGAGCGTGGCTACCAGGGGCTGATCGCGGTGGGCGACGGGTCCAACTCGCCGGAACTGTTCAAGATCGCCGGCCCGGCGGCCGAGGGCGTCATCGCCTTCTCCAACCCGACCGCCGAGTTCCTGCCGGAAGCCAAGGCGTTCGCCGAGGCCTATCAGAAGCAGTTCGGCGCGGCGCCGGGCCCCTACTCGACGCTCAGCTACGACGCGATGAAGCTGCTCGCCTGGGCCCTCACCACCGCCGGCAGCACCGACTCCGCCAAGGTGATCGAGACGCTGCAGGGCGCCAACTTCACCGACACCATTTCGGGCCCGATCTCGTTCACGCCGGAAAAGACCCTCGCGCGCTCCAACTTCGTGGTGCTCGAAGGCAAGGGCGGCGCCTGGACGCTGGCGCAGTAATCACCCCGGAACGCGGATCGGCGCCCCGGTGCCGATCCGCCCCCTGCGAGATTGACTGAAGGGCGAGGTGGCGGGTGAGCATCTTCGACATCTTCACGAACCAGTTGCTGAACGGCATCGTGCTGGGTTCGTTCTATGCGCTGGTCGCGCTCGGCTACACCATGGTGTTCGGCGTGGTGAAGCTCCTGAACTTCGCGCATGGCGAGCTCTACATGGTGGGCGGCTTTGCCGGCTTCCTGGTGCTGTCGTTCCTCGCGCCTTATCTGGGGCCCGGCTGGCTCGGCGTCGCGGTATCGATGGTGCTGGCGATGATCGCGGTCGGCTTCCTCGGCGTGGTCATAGAGCGCGTGGCCTATGCGCCGATGCTGTCGGCACCGCGGCTTTCCATCCTGATTACTGCCCTCGCCGTGTCGCTGGTGCTGCAGAACGGCATGCTGACGCTGACCAAGGGCCAGTATGTGCCGTTCGGTGCGGCGCTCGGCTTCGGCGGCGTGCGGCTGGGGAACCTCTTCATCAGCTACAACCAGATGATCCTCGTCGGTGTCGCCGGAGTGCTGATGCTGGGGCTCGAGCTCTTCGTGTCGCGCACCCAGTATGGCCGCGCCATGCGGGCGGTGTCGGTCGACAAGGACATGGCCCGGCTGATGGGCATCAACGTCAACGCCGTGATCGCCATCACCTTCTTTCTCGGTTCGGCGCTCGCTGCCGCAGCCGGCTCGATGGCCGGCGCCTATTACGGCTCGCTCTGGTACTTCATGGGCTTCCTGATCGGGCTCAAGGCCTTCACTGCTGCAGTAATCGGCGGCATCGGCTCGATCCCCGGCGCCATGCTGGGCGGCCTGATCCTCGGGCTGCTCGAGAGTTTCGGCACGCAACTGCCCGGGGTGGGCAGCGAGTGGAAGGACGTGTTCTCGTTCTCCGTCCTCATCCTCGTTCTGGTGCTCAAACCGACGGGCCTCTTGGGCAAGCCTGAACAGGAGCGCATGTGATGGCCGATCTCCCGGAACGACCGAGTGCCTGGGGCGGCTTGGCGACCCTGCTCGATACGCCGCAGAAGCGATACGCAGCGATCGCCGTGATCCTCGGCGCCATGGCTGTCGCACCATACGTCTTCGGGCCATACGGCACGGTGATCCTCACCAACGCGCTGCTCTATGTGCTGCTGGCGCTGGGGCTCAACATCGTCGTCGGCTATGCCGGCCTGCTCGACCTCGGCTTTGCGGCATTCTTCGCCGTCGGTGCCTATACGGTCGGCATCACCACGCTGCATTTCGGGCTCAACTTCTGGCTGGCGCTGCCGCTGGCGATCCTTCTCGCGATCGTCGCCGGTATCGTGATCGGCGCGCCGACGCTCCGGCTCCGCTCCGACTATCTCGCCATCGTCACGCTGGGGTTCGGCGAGATCGTTCGCATCACGGCACGGAACCTGCGTGAAACGGGCGGCGCCAGCGGCTTGATCGGTATCGACTCGCCGTGGCTGTTCGGCTGGCACATCCGGACGCCGCTCGACTTCTATTACGTGTTCTGCGTTCTCGCGATCCTCGGCGTCATCGCCTCGGTGCGGCTCGCCAATTCGCGGCTGGGGCGCGCCTGGCTCTATGTCCGGCACGACGAAGACGCGGCCGAGGCGATGGGCATCAACCGGGTGAAGGTGAAGCTCGCCGCCTATGTCGTCGGCGCCATCTACGGTTCGATCGGCGGAGCGTTCTTTGCCGCCAATCTGGGGGCGATCTCGCCCGAGAGTTTCTCGTTCCGCCAGTCGGTGCTGATCCTGATGGCGGTGATCCTGGGTGGCATGGGCAAGATCCCCGGCGTCATTCTCGGCGCCTTCATCGTGATCCTCGCACCCGAACTGCTGCGCGACTTCGGCGATCTCAGGCTGCTGATCTTTGCGGTGGGGCTGCTGCTGATCATGCTGTTCCGGCCGAGCGGCATCTGGCCGGCGAGGAGCAAACAACGATGAGCCTGCTCCAACTCAAGGGTGTCAGCCTGAGCTTTGCCGGTTCGCGAGTGCTCGACAGCGTCGATTTCGACGTTCCGGCGGGCAGGATCGTCAGCCTGATCGGGCCGAACGGCGCGGGCAAGACCTCGCTGTTCAACTCCATCACCGGTTTCTACAAGCCGCAGCAGGGCTCGATCCGCTTCGACGGCACTGAGATGCTGAAGCTGAAGCCGCATCAGGTGACGCAGCTCGGTATCGCCCGCACCTTCCAGAACGTCAGGCTGTTCCGCGAAATGACGGTGCTCGAAAACGTCATGTCGGGAATGCATTGCCGAACCAGTTCCGGGGTGATCGATGCAATCCTGCGGCTGCCGGGGCAACGGCGCGAAGAAGCCGAGATCCGGCAAGTCGCCGAGGATTGCCTGAGCTTTGTCGGCATCACCGAAGGCTGGGATCGGGAGGCGACCACCCTGCCCTATGGCTGGCAGCGCCGCGTCGAGATTGCGCGGGCCTTGGCGACCAAGCCGCGCCTGCTGCTGCTCGACGAGCCCGCCGCGGGGCTGACCTCCGGCGAGAAGGAGGACCTGATCGACCTCATTCGCCGCATCCGCAACGAGCGGGATATCTGCGTGCTGCTGATCGAGCATGATACCGGGCTGGTGATGCGGCTCTCGGAGCGGATCAGCGTGCTCGACCATGGGGTGATGATCGCCGAGGGGACCCCCAAGGAGATCCAGTCCAACCAGCGGGTGATCGAGGCCTATCTCGGTGTCGAGGAGGACGCTCTTGACCTCTGAAGTGATCCTCCAGCTCGAAGGCATTGCCAGTGCCTATGGCAAGATCGATGCGGTCAAGGGCATCAATCTCGAGGTGAAGCGCGGGCAGATCGTGACGCTCTTGGGCGCCAACGGCGCCGGCAAGACCACGACATTGAAGACTATTTCGGGGCTCGTCCGCGCCAAGGCCGGCCGGGTGTTGTTCGAGGGCAACGACATCACGGCGATGGCGGCGCACCAGATCGCCCGGGCCGGCGTCGTGCACGTGCCGGAGGGCCGACACGTGCTGCGTGGCCTCAGCGTGCGGGAGAACCTTGAGCTCGGCGCTTTCACCGTGAAGGACCCGACGCTGAGGAAAGACCGGCTCGAACAGGTGTTCGACCAGTTCCCGATCCTCAGGACGCGCGCCAACTCGGACGGCTCGCTGTTGTCGGGTGGCGAGCAGCAAATGCTGGCCATCGGGCGGGCGCTGATGCACGGGCCTAAGATTCTGTTGCTCGACGAGCCCTCGATGGGCCTCGCGCCCAAGCTGGTGCTCGAAACGATGAAGATCGTCAAACGGCTCAACCAGGAAGGCACGACGATCCTCCTGGTCGAACAGAATGCGCGGCTGGCGCTGCGGCTCGCCCATTACGGCTACGTGCTCGAAAGCGGGGTGATCCGGCTCGAAGGCGAAGCGGAAAAGCTCCGCGCCGATCCCTCGATCGTCCAGGCTTATCTCGGCAGCTGAACTTCCAAAGGACAATGTAGTGACCACAAGCTCGCACGGCGTGACCGGCATCCTGACCATCCAAGCACCCGCAAGAGGCCGTCTGACTTGACCGAGACGACCAGCATCGACGTCGCCATTGTCGGCGCCGGCATCATCGGCGTTTGCACCGCCTTCAAGCTGCAGGAGGCGGGCCGGACCGCCCTGCTGATCGACCGCAAGGGAGTTGCCGAGGAGACCAGCCGCGGCAATGCCGGGGCCTTCGCTTTTTCGGACGTGATCCCGATGGCGACCTCGGGCGTGTTGCAGAAGCTGCCCAAATGGCTGAGCGACCCGCTGGGGCCGCTGACCATCCGGCCCGAATACCTGCCGCAGATTACGCCCTGGCTGATGCGGTTCTGGCGGGCCGGCTGGCCCGATCGGGTGGCGGCAAGCCTCAAGGCGCAGAGCGCCATGATGCGAGTGGCGCGCGCCGAAGCCGAAGCGCTGATCGCCGCCGCCGGGCTCGATGGCATGATCCGCCGCGACGGTGTGCTCGAGCTCTATGAGAGCGAAGCCGAGCTCACCCGGACGGCGCGAGACGACGCAGCCAAGGCCGCGGAGGGGATCGAGTTCCGCCATGTGCGCGGCGCCGAGCTCGCCGAGTTGCAACCCGGCCTCTCTCCGCGCATCACCTGCGCCACCTTCATTCCCAAGTGGCAGACAGTCAGCGACCCCTATGATTACGCCGTCGCGGTCGGCAAGGCGGCCGTGGCACGGGGCGCCGGCTTCCGCCGCGCCGAGGTGGCAGGGCTGCGGCCGGATGGCGACGGCGTCAGCATCGCCTTCAGCGACGGCACGACGTTGCGGGCACGGCAGGTGGTGGTGGCGGGTGGCGCCTGGTCGAAGCGGCTGACGGCGCCGCTCGGCGACAACGTTCCGCTCGAAACCGAACGCGGCTACAACACCACGCTGCCCGGCTACAGTTTCGATCTCAAACGGCAGCTGGTGTTCGGCGGCCACGGCTTCGTGGTAACGCCGCTCGCAACGGGCATCCGGGTCGGTGGCGCGGTGGAACTGGGTGGCTTGACGCTGCCGCCCAACTTCAAGCGTGCCGACGCCATGCTGAAGAAGGCCGCGATGTTCATGCCTGGTCTCACGACGACCGGCGGCAAACAGTGGATGGGCTTCCGCCCCTCGCTGCCCGACAGCCTGCCGACGATCGGCTTTTCGCGCGCTTCGCGCCACATCGTCTATGCATTCGGGCACGGGCACCTGGGGCTGACGCAATCGGCCGGCACCGGCAAGCTGGTGGCGGAACTCATCACCGGCGCCACGCCGTCTCTCGACCTCGCGCCCTTTTCTCCGCAACGCTTCTAGAACGAGCCTTTCCATGTCCCGGCATATCTTCACCTGCATCGACGGCCACACCTGCGGCAACCCGGTCCGCCTCGTCGCCGGCGGCGGCCCGCTGCTCAAGGGCAACTCGATGATGGAGCGGCGCGCCGATTTCCTCCAAAATCACGACTGGATCCGTAAGGGGCTGATGTTCGAGCCGCGCGGGCACGACGTGATGAGTGGCTCGATCCTCTACCCGCCGACGCGCGAGGATTGCGACATTGCGATCCTGTTCATCGAGACCTCGGGCTGTCTCTACATGTGCGGGCACGGCACCATCGGCACCGTCACCATGGCGATCGAGAACGGGCTGATGACGCCGAAAACGCCGGGGGTGGTGAATCTCGATGTCCCAGCCGGCAAGGTGGTGGCCGAGTACACCATGGATGGCGAGTATGTGGACAAGGTGCGGCTCACTAACGTCGCGAGCTTCCTCCACTCCACCGACCTCGAGATCGAGGCGCCGGGGCTGGGTAAGCTCAAGGTCGACGTGGCCTATGGCGGCAATTTCTACTGCATCGTCGACGCCCAGGAGAACTTCTCCGACATCGCGGACGTGTCGGTGGGCGACCTGCTGCGCTGGAGCCCGGCGCTGCGCACGGCGATGAACGAGCGCTACGAGTTCGTGCATCCTGAGAACGACAATATTCGCGGCTGCACGCACATCCTGTGGACCGGCAAGCCGACCAATGCCGCCAACACCGCGCGCAACGCCGTGTTCTACGGCGACAAGGCGATCGACCGCTCGCCTTGCGGCACCGGCACGTCGGCGCGCATGGCGCAGTGGTATGGCCGCGGCAAGCTAAAGGTCGGCGATGCGTTCAACCACGAGTCGATCATCGGTTCGGTGTTCAACGGCCGGGTCGAGCGCGCCGTGAAGGTCGGCAACTATGAGGGGATCGTCCCCTCGATCGCCGGCTGGGCCCGCCAGACCGGCCTCAACACCATCTATATCGACGACCGCGACCCCTTCGCCCACGGCTTTTCGCTGGTGTGAGGGATGGACCGAAAGCAAGGCCCCCTCACCCGGCGCTACGCGCCGACCTCTCCCCCAAGGGAGAGGTGGTGGTCGGGCATGATCGAGCCACAGCAACACCTCTCCCTTGGGGGAGAGGTCGGATTGCGCAGCAATCCGGGTGAGGGGGCCTTCTGAATGAAAATCACCGCCATCAAAGTCTACCAGGTCGATCTGCCGCTGCGTGAGGGCCGCTACAACTGGAGTGGCGGCAACTTCATGGAGGTGTTCGACTCGACCGTCGTGGCGGTCGAGACCGATGCCGGGATCACCGGCTATGCCGAATGCTGCCCGCTCGGCTCTGCCTATCTGCCGTCCTACGCCAAGGGGGTGCGGGCCGGTATCGAGGAGATCGGACCCAAGCTGATCGGGCATGACCCGACCGACCTCTGGCCGCTCAACCACCACATGGACGCGGTGCTGCGCGGCCACCCCTATGTGAAGGCGCCGATCGATATCGCCTGCTGGGACATTCTGGGCAAGGTCGCGGGGTTGCCGGTCTATAAGCTGCTGGGTGGCGCGGAGCAGGAAAAGATCGCGCTCTACCGGGCAATCAGCCAGGAAGATTCGGCGGTGATGGCAGAAAAGATCGCCGGCTATCGCGCCGAGGGCTACACCAAGTTCCAGCTAAAGGTCGGCGGCGACCCCAATGACGATATCCGGCGCATCCGGGCGTGCCGCGAAATCCTCGCCGATACCGACATCCTCGTTGCCGATGCCAATACCGGCTGGACCATGGCCGACGCGGCGCGGGTGGTGAACGCCGTGGCCGACCTCGATGTCTATATCGAGCAGCCCTGCATGAGCTATGAGGAGAGCGTCTCGATCCGCCGCCGCACCAGCCTGCCCTTCGTCCTCGACGAGAATATCGGCACGGTCGGCGACCTGGTGACAGGCCTCGCCGAAGACGCCTTCGACGTCATCAACCTCAAGATCAGCAAGGTCGGCGGCCTCACCAAGGCGCGTCAGATGCGCGACCTCTGCGTTGCCTCGGGTATCCCGATGACCATCGAGGACACCTGGGGCGGCGACATCGTCACCGCCACCATCGCGCACCTCGCCCGCTCGACGCCGCAGAAATTCTGCTTCACCGCGACCGACTTCAACTCCTACGTCACGGTGTCAATCGCCGACGGGGCGCCCAGGCGCGAGAACGGGTTTATGACCGCAAGCGATGCGCCGGGGTTGGGGATCGAGCCGAAATGGGACGTGCTGGGGCAAGCTGTGCAGGTGATCAGTTGACTTGCAGTCGGGACTCCCTCCCCCTCGCGGGGAGGGTAGCGCAGCCGAGAGCGAAGCGACCTGGTGGAGCTGGGGTGGGGGGAGACGCACGCTTCCTGCTCGTGGCGCCTCCCACCCTTGATCCCTCCCCGCAAGGGGGAGGGAGTCGACTGCTAGCTTCGATGCTCACATGAGAACCACCCGCGCCATTCAGATCGTCGGCTGCCATGCCGAAGGTGAGGTCGGCGATGTCATCGTCGGCGGGGTCGCGCCGCCGCCGGGCGAGACCTTGTGGGAGCAGTCGCGCTTCATCGCGCGCGACCAGACGCTGCGCAACCTGGTGCTGAACGAGCCGCGTGGGGGGGTGTTCCGGCACGTCAACCTGCTGGTGCCGCCTAGAGATCCGCGGGCGCAGATGGGCTTCATCATCATGGAGCCAGAGGACACCCCGCCCATGTCGGGCTCGAACTCGATCTGCGTATCGACCGTGCTGCTCGATACCGGCATCGTGCCGATGACCGAACCTGAGACACGACTGGTGCTGGAGGCCCCAGGCGGTATCGTCGAAGTGGTGGCTGAGTGCCGGAACGGCAAAGCCGAGCGGATCACCGTGACGAACGTGCCGAGCTTTGCCGACAAGCTCGGCGCGAAGCTTGAGGTCGAAGGGGTCGGGACGCTTACTGTCGACACTGCTTACGGCGGCGACAGCTTCGTCATCGCCGATGCCACTGCGCTCGGCTTCAAGATCGCCCCGGATGAAGCCCGCGAGCTGGCCGAGACCGGCATCCGCATCACCCGCGCCGCCAACGAGCAGCTCGGCTTCACCCATCCGACCAACCCGGACTGGCGGCATTTCTCGTTCTGCCAGATCGCCGCGCCGCTGGAACGGCGGGATGGCCTGCTGACTGCCGCCAATGCGGTCGCTATCCAGCCCGGCAAGATCGACCGCTCGCCCACCGGCACCGGCGCTTCGGCCCGCATGGCGGTGCTGCGTGCCAAAGGCGAGATGCAGGTCGGCGATCGCTACCTGGCGCGCTCGATCATCGGCTCGGAGTTTTTGGGCCGCATCGAGGCCGACACGATGCTCGGCGGCCGGCCGGCGATCATTCCCTCGATCTCCGGCCGCGCCTGGATCACCGGCACCCGCACCGAAATGCTCGATCCGTCCGACCCCTGGCAAGGCGGCTATCGGCTCTCCGACACCTGGCCACGGATCGGCAAGTGACCGCCCACATCGCCCACGACGAGCTTGTGGCCCTGCTGCGTCGGGTGTTCCTCCGGCATGGCTGCTCCGAAGCGGTGGCGTCGATTCTTGCCGAGAACATGGCCGGCGCCGAACGCGACGGCGCGCGTAGCCACGGCATCTTCCGCATCAAGGGGAACCTCGCTTCGCTCGATACGGGCTGGGTAGACGGCAAGGCGATGCCGGTGCTCGAAGATGTTGCGCCGGGCATGCTGAGGGCCGATGGCCGCAATGGCTTCTCGCTGCCGGTGCTCGAACTGGCACGGCAGCCGTTGATGGCCAAGGCGCGCGCCAATGGCATTGCGATACTGAGCGTGCGCAAGGCGCACCACTTCAGTGCAGTGTGGCCGGATATCGAGCCATTCGCGCGCGAGGGGTTCCTGGCGCTGGCGATGATCAACTCGATGGCGTCGGTCGTGCCGCATGGCGGGCACCGCAAGGTCTATGGCACCAACCCGTTCGGCTTCGCGGCGCCGCGCGACGGCGCCGATCCGCTGGTGTTCGACCAGGCCTCGAGCGCCATGGCCAATGGCGATGTGCAGATTGCCCGGCGGGAAGGCCGGCAATTGCCGCCGGGCACCGGGGTCGACAGCGAGGGCCAGCCTACCACCGACCCCGCCGCCATCCTCGATGGCGGTGCGCTGCTGCCGTTCGGCGGGCACAAGGGCTCGTCGATCGCCATGATGATGGAAATCATGGGTGCGGCCTTGGCCGGCGGCGACTACTCGTTCGAAATCGACTGGAGCGCCTATCCGGGCGCCGCCACCCCGCATGGCGGCCAGACCTACATCCTGATCGACCCTCGACGCGGCGCGGTGAACAGCTTTGCCGACCGGCTCGAAGTGCTGATCGCAGAAATCCAAGACGCCGGCCAATCCCGCCTGCCGGGCGACCGCCGCTACGCCACCCGGCGAGAAAGCCTTGCAAAGGGCATAGAGGTGGACGAGGCCGCGCTGGCCGAAATCCGGGCCCTGGCAGCGGAGTAAGGTGCGCTGGCAACGGCGGCAGCCCCTATGCATCCCGGCGCAGGAGCCCACGCCGCCGGGCAAACCGTAGCTCTGTGTGCGCTACGCTGAACCAGCCGGCACCGCCCGTGCTGCGCGGCGTTGCTCGATGATTTCATTTGAACGCCGAACGTGGCTGGACTGCCGGCCGAGCGCCGCACCTGTGTTCATTTGAATATGATGGCTTTCCCATATGAACATCGCTCGCTACGAATAGAGCACGAGGACGGAAGAGCCTCGCTGAAAACCGGAGGAACGATCTGATGCGCAAGTTTGCGTTGCTACTGTCGACCGGCGTTCTCGCCGCCTTTGCCTATGCCCCCGCGTCCAGTGCCCAGACCGAAATCGCGTGGTGGCATGCGATGGATGCCGAACTGGGCAAGAAGCTCGAGGAGATCGCGAACGGGTTCAACAACAGCCAGAGCGAGTACAAGGTCGTTCCAACCTACAAGGGCACCTATCCGGAGACCCTGACGGCAGCCATCGCTGCGTTCCGCGCCAACGAGCAGCCCGCGATCGTGCAGGTATTCGAGGTCGGCACCGGCACGATGATGGCGGCGCAAGGCGCCGTCTACCCCGTCTACCAGCTGATGGCAGACAACGGCGAGCCTTGGGATCCGGCGGGCTTCCTCGCGCCGGTCGTGGGCTATTACTCGGACACCAACGGCAACATCCTGTCGATGCCGTTCAACTCCTCGACTCCGATCATGTACTACAACAAGGACGTGTTCGAGAAAGCCGGCCTTGATCGCGAGACGCCGCCCAAGACCTGGGCGGAGCTCGAAACGATGAGCCGAAAGATCATGGAATCAGGGGCCGCTCCCTGCGGCTTCACCAGCGGCTGGATCACGTGGGTTCAGACCGAGAACCTGTCGGCCATCCATGACCAGCCCTTTGGCACGTTGGAGAACGGCTTCGGGGGCCTCGGCACCGAGTTCAGCTTCAACGGCCCGGTGCAGGTCAAACATTGGGGCAACCTCAAGAAATGGTCCGATGAAGGCCTGTTCGAATATGGCGGCCCTGTCGGCGGCGGCGACGCACCACCGAAATTCTACGCCCAGGAATGCGCGATCTACATGAACTCCTCGGCCTCGCGCGCCGGTGTCATCAACAACGCCAAGGACTTCGAGGTTGGTTTCGGTCCATTGCCCTACTACGACGACGTGACCACCGATCCGAAGAACTCGATCATCGGCGGCGCGACGCTCTGGACCCTCAACGGCAAGGACCCTGCCGTCTACAAAGGCGTAGCGAAGTTCTTCACCTACCTCAGCCAGCCTGAGGTGCAGGCGGCATGGCATCAGGCCACCGGCTACCTTCCGATCACCAACGCTGCCTACGAACTCGGCAAGTCCCAGGACTACTACGCCAAGAATCCAGGCTCCGACATCGCGATCGGGCAGATCACTCGGGGGACGCCCACGGCCAATTCCAAGGGTGTCCGCTTCGGCAACCTGACGCAGGCGCGCAACGTGGTGGATGAGGAGTTCGAGGCGATGCTCTCCGGCTCCAAAACCGCACAGCAGGCTCTCGACGCTGCGGTTGAACGCGGTAACCAGATTCTGCGGGACTTCGAAGCTGCCAACCAGTAGCCGCGCCGATCGGAACTAACGATCTCGCCTCACCCACCAATCGTGGGTGAGGCAAAGCGAACTCGTGCTCGGGCTGCGCCAACCAGGGGGGAGCATGCAGACCAAACGAACGATTTTCCCAAACAAGGTTCTTCCGTATCTGCTCTTGGTCCCGCAACTGGCGGTGACGCTAGTGTTCTTCATCTGGCCGGCGCTGCAGGCAGTGAAGTCATCGTTCGAGCGAGAGGATCCGTTCGGGTTCAAGACCACCTTTGTCTGGTTCGAGAACTATCGGCGGCTGTTCGCCGACCCCAACTATCTCGGTTCGCTCAGCAAGACCGCAGTCTTTGCCACCAGCGTCACCCTCCTCGCCATGTCGGTGTCGCTGCTGCTCGCGGTTGCGGTCAGTCGAGTGCTGCGGACCAACCGGCTCTACACCACGCTGCTTGTCTGGCCGTACGCCGTCGCACCGGTCGTGGTCGGCGTCCTGTGGTGGTTCATGTTCAACCCCACCATCGGCATCGCCCCCTACATCCTGCGAGGCTTCGGAGTTGACTGGAACCACCGTGTGGATGGCGTCGATGCCATGCTGCTGGTTGTCATGGCCGCAAGCTGGAAGCAGATCTCCTACAACTTCCTGTTCTTTGTCGCCGGCCTGCAGTCGATCCCGCAATCGCTGATCGAAGCAGCGGCCATCGACGGGGCCGGACCGTTCAAGCGCTTCTGGACCATCGTTCTCCCCCTGCTGTCGCCGACAACGTTCTTCCTGCTGATCATCAACATCAACTACGCCATGTTCGACACCTTCGGCATCATCGACGCCACCACCCAGGGCGGCCCGGCGCAGGCCACCAACGTCCTGGTCTACAAGGTTTATTCCGACGGCTTCCTCGGCCTGAACATCGGCTCGTCTTCGGCCCAATCGGTCATCCTGATGATCGTGGTAATCGCGCTGACGGCGGTCCAGTTCCGCTACGTCGAGCGGCGCGTGCAGTACTAGGGGCGGCAGCAATGATCGAAAACAGACCCATCCTTGCCGTCCTCACCCATCTGGTGCTGATCATCGGCGTCGTCATCGTGGTGTTCCCGGTCTACCTCGCCTTCATCGCCTCGACGCATGGCGGCGGTGACTTTCTGCGCGGGCTCGTGCCACTGCTGCCCGGCCCCGACATGTTCGCCAATTACGAGTTCATGCTGACCGAGGGCCTGACCACGGCGGGCGCCCCGCCGCTGTGGATCATGCTGCTGAACTCGCTGATCATCGCCCTGGTGATCGCCACCGGCAAGATCGCCATCTCGATCCTGTCGGCCTACGCCATCGTCTTCTTCAAGTTCCCGTTCCGGATGCTCGCCTTCTGGATCATCTTCATCACCCTGATGCTGCCGGTCGAAGTGCGCATCATGCCCACCTTCAAGGTGGTCGCCGATCTGGGATTGCTCAACTCCTATGCCGGTCTCACCATCCCGCTGATCGCGTCGGCAACGGCGACATTCCTGTTCCGCCAGTTCTTCCTCACCGTCCCCGACGAACTGATGGAAGCCGCCCGTGTCGACGGCGCCGGTCCGATGAAGTTCTTCCGCGATATCCTGTTGCCGCTCAGCCGCACCAACATCGCGGCGCTGTTCGTTATCCTCTTCATCTATGGCTGGGTGCAGTACCTGTGGCCGCTGCTGGTGACCACCGACAGCCGCTACTACACCATCGTGATGGGGATCAAACGGCTTGCCGCCACTGCGGATGCGGAACCCCAATGGCACCTCGTCATGACTGCCGTGATGCTGGCCATGCTGCCACCCGTCCTCGTCGTCATCCTCATGCAGCGCCTGTTCGTCAAAGGCCTCGTCGAAATCGAGAAGTAAGCGCAATGGCAAGTATCGACATCTCAGCCGTCAAAAAGGTCTACGCGGGCAATGTGACGGCCGTCCACAATCTGGACCTCACCATCCCGGATGGCGAACTGGTCGTTCTCGTGGGTCCCTCGGGTTGCGGCAAGTCCACCCTGCTGCGCATGATCGCCGGGCTCGAGACGATCACCGAAGGCACGATCTCGATCGACGGACAGGTCGTCAACAAGAAGGAACCGGCAGAGCGCGACATCGCCATGGTGTTCCAGAACTATGCGCTCTACCCCCACATGTCGGTACGGGGAAACCTGGAATACGGGCTCAAGAACCGGGGCACCCCGCGCGATGAGATCGACCGACGCGTGGTCGAGGCGGCCCGCATTCTCGAAATCGAGCCGTTTCTCGACCGTCGACCACGACAGTTGTCGGGCGGCCAGCGCCAGCGCGTCGCCATGGGCCGCGCCATCGTCCGCAAGCCCAAGGCGTTTCTGTTCGACGAGCCGCTGTCCAATCTCGATGCCAAGCTGCGTGGCCAGATGCGGATCGAGATCAAGCGGCTGCAGCGCAGCCTCAAGACGACGAGCGTCTACGTTACCCACGATCAGCTCGAGGCCATGACCCTGGCCGATCGGCTGGTGGTGATGAATGCAGGACGGATCGAGCAGGTCGGTGCCCCGATCGCACTCTACGAGCGGCCCGCGACGCTGTTTGTCGCCGGCTTCATCGGCTCCCCGCCGATGAACCTGATCGAGGTCGACTATCTGCTCGACCGCGGCGAAGACCTCAAGCTGCCAGCGGGCACCGATCTTTGCGGCGTTCGCCCCGATACGATTCAGGTCGCCGATCCCGGCGAGCCATCGGTGCGGCTCAATGCGACGATCGAACTCTACGAACCGATCGGTGGGGAGAGCCATCTGCATCTGCGGCTGGAGGCGAGCGGCCAACTCATCGTTGCTGCGGTGCCTGCCCGCACGGCGGTCGTCGAAGGCGCCACTATTCCGCTCTATGTCCGCATCGCGGACCTGCATCCGTTCAACCGTGCCAGTGGTCGCCGCACTGACTGAGCATGGTGAAGCACGATGGGACTAAATCACCAATCGTCAGACTCGCTGCGCCGAGCTACACGCGCTCCGCGGTCGCCCTGGCGCGAGGGGCGCGGCGCGATCCATGGCGGGCAACTCATGAACTGAAATGAGCAGCACTCACCTCTCCCAACGACAACAGGACATCCTCGATCAGATCGCGTCGGGCGGCGCGCAGCAGATCGACGAACTGGCGCGGCGATATGGGCTGACGACGCAAAGCATTCGGCGCGACATCAATGTGCTGTGCGGATTGGGACTCGCACGAAGGCTGCATGGCGGCGTCGACCTCCCGGTGCTGCCGCAGAACAGCCCCGTCCGCACACGCTCGCTGCTGCAAAGTGCCGCGAAACGGCGCATCGGCGCAAAAATCGCCGAACTCATCCCCGACGGCTCCACCGTCTTTCTCGGTATCGGGTCGACCGTCCAGTTCACGGCCGTCGCATTGCGCGAGCATTCCGATCTGACCGTGGTGACCAACAATGTCGAAGTCGCCATGGTGCTGGGTGCTGCGCCGGGAATCCAGTTACACGTCACCGGCGGCGTCTGGCGGCCCAACGATCGGGACGTGGTCGGGCTGGACGCCATCCGCTATTTCGAGAAGTTCCACGCCACGCATGCCGTGGTCGGTGCAGGTGGTTTGAACCCGCAGGCCGGGGCGCTCGATTTCAGCCAGGGTGACGCCCAGATCAGCAATGGCATCCTGGCAAACTCCCGCACCCGCATCCTCGCAGCCGACGCGACCAAGTGGGACCTTGCCGCAGCGGTGCGAATTGCCCCTTTCTCTGCCTTCTCATGCTTCGTAACGGATCGACTTCCCGAGAACCCGGAAGCATCGCGACGCCTGAACGAAAGCGGCATCCGGGTTGTCGTGTGCGGCGAGCCCGCGGCGGAATGAGCTGCTTTCGCCTGTGCCGCGGTGAGGTCTTTGCTGCTTTGGCGGGCATATGCGATTGCCAGACCCGACACGGTAACACCTCGATCAAAACCCGTTCGTGGAGCATTGCGGGCAACATCGCTTGACTCGTCGACAGAAGTACCACCAGAAGCGTCCGTCTTGAGACGCGGGCGCACGTGACCGACTTAGCAGTCAATCTCGGCGGGGCTTTGCGGCGCCTAACGGCTGGCCGGTGGCGGAGCGTCGTCTTGCTGGCTGCCTCGGTTGGGATCGGGGTTGCCGCCGGTCTGGTGGTCGCGCTGATCAGCCTGGTCGCCCACTTCCTGCATCAGGCGCTGTTCGGCTTGCCCGCGGAACAGCGCCTGAGCGCCCAGGCCACGCTAGCAAGTCCGCTGCTCGCCCTGTTGCCAGCAGTAGGCGGCATCCTGATCGGGGTGAGCATTGTCCTGTACAGACGGTTTCGTACGCGGCCGCCGGTCGATCCGATCGAGGCGAATGCCATCCATGGCGGCAAGCTTTCCTTTCGGGAGAGCCTGATTGTGACCGTGCAGATTCTGATCTCCAGCGGGTTTGGCGCTTCGGTTGGCCTCGAGGCCGGCTACACGCAGATGTCCTCGGCGCTCGGATCCAAGGCTGCCGGTTTCCTTCGACTGCGCCGCAACGAAGTTCGCATGCTGGTGGGATGCGGCGCAGCTGGAGGCATCGCGGCAGCCTTCGATGCTCCGCTTACCGGGGCGTTCTACGCTTTTGAGCTGATCATCGGCGTCTACTCGGTAGCTCTGCTGGCGCCAGTTGTCGCGGCCTTCCTCGCGGCCAGCTTTACCGCGCACTGGCTTGGCGCGCTGCAAACCCCGATCGAGGTCGGCCCGATCGGCCCGCTCGTGGTGTCGGACCTTCCAGCCTTTCTTGTTCTGGGGCTGGTGGGAGGGGCGGTGGCTGTCGGAATCATGCTGCTCGTCGCACAGGTTGAGCGAGGCTTCACGATGGTGAAGTGCCCGCCCCCCCTCCGTCCGATGATAGGCGGCCTTGCCGTTGGAGCATTGGCGCTCATTACCCCGCAGGTTCTCTCTTCCGGCCACGGCGCGTTGCAGCTGCAATTTGCCCAATCTCCGGATCTCGCGGCGATCGCTCTGCTGTTCGTGCTGAAGATCCTGGCGTCGAGCTTCTCGCTCGGCTCGGGATTTCGCGGCGGTCTGTTCTTCGCCTCACTGCTTCTGGGTCTCATGCTGGGGCGCCTTGGTGCAGGACTGTTGGCCATCACAGGCATTGCCCCCGGCATCGATCCGGCAATCGCTGGCCTGGTTGGCATGGCGTCACTGGCAGTGGGCGTCGTCGGCGGCCCATTGACGATGACCTTTCTGGTGCTGGAAACGACCGGGGACCTGGCAATCGCCGCCGCCGTTCTTGTCGCCGTTGCCATGTCGGCCATGCTGGTCCGCGAAACCTTCGGCTATTCCTTCTCGACCTGGCGCCTGCACCTACGCGGCGAAACCATACGATCGCCGCACGATGTCGGAAGGCTCCGCAGCCTCACGGTAGCGACCATGATGAGGGCTGACGTGAGAACAATCAGCGAGGACGTCCCGATAGAGGCTTTTCGAACCCAGTATCCATTGGGCTCCACCGAACGGGTCATCGCGGTCGACAAGCGCGGACGCTATGCCGGCATCGTGCTGGTCGCCGAAGCGCATCGGCCACTGCCCGTTGCCGAGGGGGACGCCGGGCCACCGACGATCGAACGCCTGCTGAAGTACAAGGACAGGTTCCTGCTGCCGGGTCTCAACGTGGCGGATGCCGCGCTCATGTTCGAAAAGACCAATAGCGAAGAGCTGGCGGTGCTCGATAGTCTCGGAAGTCGCAACGTCGTCGGGTTGCTGACCGAAGCCTATCTGCTGAGACGGTACGCGGCCGAACTCGACAAGGGCTGGAGAGATCTGACCGGCTAGCGACGCGACCTCGCCATCGGGGCCTGCGCCCTCTGCGAGACTCAGTCCGTTGTGCCGTCGGTCGGTTTGCCTTCCACCGTGTCGGGAAGCACGGCATCGAGGTGCAGCGCCATGCCGATCTCGGCGTCCTGCGGGTTGCCCGCGGTGATGCCGGCGAGGATCCGTTCGTGGTCGGCGATCACCTGCGCCATGCGCCCTTCCTGCGACAGGGTCAGCCGCCGATAGCGATCGACCTGCACCTTGACCTGCAGCACCTGCCGCCAGATGCCTGGAAAGCCGCTGATCTCGGCGATCTTGGCGTGGAAAGCCTCGTCAGCACGGTGAAAGGCACCGCGGTCATTGGCTTCCGCCGCCTCGCGCTGCTGCTCGACGATGGTGGCCAGCGCCAGCAACTGGCTCCGCGTCGCCTTTTCCGTCGCCAGCCGCACCGAAGCGGTTTCAAGCGCCTTGCGGATCACCATTGCCTCGGGCAGGTCGCCATAGGGGATGCGGGCGACGAAGGTACCAGACTGCGGAAAAATCTCGACCAGGCGTTCATCGGCCAGCCGCTGAATGGCCTCGCGGACCGGGGTTCGACTGACGCCGTAGCGGGCCGCGACTTCCTTCTCGCTGATCGGGTCGCCGGGCTTCAGGCGCAGCGACACGATGTCATCCCTGAGATTCTGATATACTAGTCGCCAAGCTGATGCAGAGCTGGCTCCAGCGACGCGAGAGGGACTCGCACGCCGCCGTGGTCGAACCGATTCCTTGGGCAATTCCATACAGCAGAACCGCTAATTTCCGGGCGTTTGAATGCCACGAGCTGAACCTTAGCACGCGCTACCCCACTGACGCGAGATGCGAGAGCCGTTGACTTAGATACTAATATATCAGTAGCGTATGCAAGAAGGTTGTGGCTGAAGCCCGATCAGGAGGAGAAGATCATGAAGGCTATGAACCGAATGGCCGTATCGGCCATGGCACTGGTGACTGCATCGCTCATGCCGCTCGCGGCGTTCGCCGGAGAGGTCGAGTTCTGGAGTCCGTTCACCGGGCCGGACGGCGCCGCGATCGATGCACTGGTCAAGGAATTCAATGCCGGCGCGGGGGCCGAGGCCGGCGTCAACGTCAACCTGCTGATCATCCCGTGGGATGACTATTACACCAAGCTCTCGGTCTCGATGGCGTCGCGCACAGCGCCCGATCTCGCCGTGATGCACTCGCACCAGATCGCGGGCTTTGTGAAGCAGGGCGCGCTCGAGGCCTATACGCCCGAGGAGATTGCCGCCGCCGGCCTCGCCCAAGCCGACTATATACCGCAGCTGTGGAGCGCCGGCGTCGTTGCGGACAAGCGCTATGGCGTGCCGATCGATGCCTTCCCACGCCACATCTACTACAACAAGGCGCTGTTCACCCAGGCGGGTCTCGACCCCGCCAACCCGCCCAAGACGGGCGCCGAACTGCTCGACGCGGCGACCAAGATCCAGGCGCTCGGCAATGGCGTGCAGGGGCTGTTCTTCCAGCTCAACGGCTCGGGCGCGGTACGCAACTTTTACAGCTTCTACTGGCAGTACCAGGACGAGCTCTACAATGCCGATATGACCGACGTGGCCGATGGCTTTGCCGAAACGGCGAAGAAATCGCTCGCTACGCTCAAGGCCTTCCTTGATGCCGGAGTCTCGCCCAAGGAGATCATCTCCGACAGCGCCGCTCAGTTCGCCCAGAACAAGATCGGCATCTCGCTGACCCAGATCACCGACCTGCCGGTGTACCAGACAGCGGCCGCCGACCAGGGGCTGGAGTTCGGTGTGGCGCCGCTTCCCACCTTCGGCGACAAGCCGGCGACCTTTGCGCTCGGACATAACTTCGTCATCCCGCGCGGCACGCCTCCCGAGGCCCGCAAGGATGCGTTGGTGTTCGTCAAATGGATCGGCGACAACTCGCTGGCCTGGGCCAAGACGGGCAAGATGCCGGCCAAGGTGACCACGCTCGACAGCGCCGAGTTCAAGGCGCTGCCCGAGCAGAGCCTCATCGCGACTTCGCTCGAATATGTGCACTTCCCGCCGGCGCTCTCGGTGCAGCCACAGGTCGATCGCGCGGTGCAGACGGCGGCCGAGGCCTTCTATGCCGGGCAGGTCGACATCGACCAGGCCGTCGCCATGATGGTCGATGGTATCCGCCAGGAACTGGCGAAGAAATAACCCAACGCGGTTCTCGCCCACCTGGCGGGAGCCCTCCCGGGGCGATCGGCAATGTGCCGATCGCTTCCCCTGATATCCGCACCCAAGAAGAGCCGCGCATGGTCCGTCTCCGTTCGACCCTGTTCCCCTACCTGATGGCGGGCCCTTACATCGCGCTGTTCGCGGTGTTCGTCGCCTATCCGGTGGGGCGCGCGCTCTATATGAGCCTGTTCGACTGGGGGATCTTCGGGCCTAACGCCTTTGTCGGGCTCGATAACTACACATCGCTTTGGAACGACAGGCGGTTCTGGAGTTCGTTCTGGATCACCAGCGGCTTTGCCTTGATGTATGTGCCGATGATCACGGTGATCTCGCTGGTGCTGGCAGTGATGCTGCACCGCAAGCTCCCCGGCATCGGCATCTTCCGCACCGCATTCTTCCTTCCCATCGTGATCAACGTCGCGGTGGCCGCCATCGCCTTCAACTGGCTGTTCGAGCCCAATATCGGCACCATCGACAAGGTGCTCGCCGCCTTCGGGCTGCCCGGGCAGAACCTCCTCCAGATCCCCGGCTGGTCGCTGTTCGTCATCAGCCTCGTGACGCTGTGGATCAATGTGGGGTTCATGGTGATCATCCTCCTCGCCGGGCTCGAGAACATTCCCGATGAGCTCTACGAGGCGGCGCGACTTGATGGTTCCACGGCGCTGCAGGATCTGCTGCTGATCACCGTGCCGCTGCTCAGGCCGATCCTGTTGATCGTCGTCGTCCTCTCGATCGTCCAGGCGTTTCAGATCTTCGGCGAAGTTCTGATCATGACGCAGGGCGGACCGTTCGGCTCCACCACCGTGCTCACCATGCTGCTCTACGAGGAGGGTTTCGAGCGCTTTGCGCTGGGCCGTGCCGCAGCAATCGGCGTCGTCATCACCATCATCATCGCGACGCTGAGCTTCATCCAGTTCCGCTTCTTCCGGCGGGAGGTCTGAGCCATGCAGCAGCGCAAAGGCGCCAACGCCACCCGCTGGATCGTCCTCGCCATTCTCGCCGCCCTGTGGTTCCTGCCGCTGGTATCGCTGGTGCTGTTCTCGTTCGCGCCGCCGAGCGAAGTGCTGAAGGGCGGGTTCGTCCCGACACAGTGGACGCTCGACAATTACGTGAAGGTGCTCACCGAAACGCAGCGCGGGGTGAGTGTCCCCACCGGCATCTGGAACAGCACGGTGATCATGGTGCTGCAGGTCGCGGGCATCCTGCTGCTCGATGTGCCCGCCGCCTATGCCTTTGCGCGCACGAAATTCATCGGTCGCAACGTGCTGTTCGCGCTGGTGCTGGTATCGATGATGATGCCGGGCATTCTCGAGGTGATCTCGCTCTATGACCTGATGGCCAATATCGGGCTGGTGAACACGCTCTGGGGGGTGATCCTGCCCGGCCTGCCCAGGGTCATCGGCATCTTCATCCTGCGCCAGTTCTTCATGCAGGTGCCGCGCGAGCTCGATGAGGCGGCGCGCATCGATGGCGCCACCGATTTCCAGGTGTTCCTGAAGATCATGGTGCCGCTGGCCCTGCCCTCGATCATCACCGTCACGGTGATCACGGCACTCTATAGCTGGAACAATTTTCTCTGGCCGCTGATCGTCACCAACACGCCGGAAGCCATGCCGGTGCCGGTGGTGATCGCCTATCTCAGCGCCGATACCAGCGCAGTGCTCAACTACACGCTGATCCTCGCCGCCGCCTTCGTCACATCCTTGCCGATGATCCTGCTGTTCCTCGTGGGCCAGCGCTGGATCGTCAGTGGAATGCGCCCGACTTCGGGCATCAAATAAGTCTCAGGAGCTAGTTCTATGCCGACGATCAAGGTCGACCCGCGGCCGCTGCACGCCATTTCACCCCGTCTCTACATGCAGTTCATGGAGCCGCTCGGCACCACCGATTCGTCGGTCGAAGCATGCTGGGATGCACTCAGCGATCGCTGGCGGCCCGATTTCATCGAGGTGGTGCGCGATCTCGCCCCGAGCTCGATCCGTTGGGGCGGCATCCTCACCAGCTTCTGGAAATGGCGCGAAAGCGTCGGCCCGCGCGCCGCACGCCAGGACATGGTCAACTACCTCTGGGGCGGCTGGGAGAAGAACGTCGTCGGGGTCGACGAATTCCTCGCCTTCTGCGAGGCGGTTGCGGCCGAGCCGATCATGGCGATCAACTTCGCTGCCGATGGCCGTCCTGAATACATCAACACGGCCCTGGGCGAGCAGCGCTCGGGCGATGCCACCGAAGCCGCCGACCTCGTCAGCTACTGCAACGACCCCGATAATGCCGAGCGCATCGCCAATGGCCGCAAGGCGCCATGGGCCATCCACACCTGGCAGATCGGCAACGAAACCTCCTACCCCAAGGCCGGCGAGCGCTTCACCAGCACCGAGAACGCCCGGCACTACGTTGAGTTCGCCAAGGCAATGAAGGCGCGCGACCCATCGATCCAGCTGATCGGCTGGGGCGACATGGAGCGCGACACCGGCAAATGGTGGGCCAACGAGCTGGTCAAGCAGGGTGGCGAGCTCGTCGACATGATCGCCATCCACATGATGCACCAGAACCCGGGGAACGAGCCCACGGTGCTCAGTGGCCGCGACTACCGGAAGGATTACGGCGCCACCTGGGAGGCGCTGGGCGGCATGTACGACAAGGTCGAGCAGAAACTGCTCGGCGCACGCCGGACGCTCGAGGCACTCGGCACCCCGGCCAAGCTCGCCATTACCGAGGGGCATCTGTCGATCCAGCCACACAACAAATCCGAGATGCTGCGCGAGTGGATCTCGGGGCTCTACCACGCGCGCTGCATGGCACTGTTCGAGCGGCATTCCGACATCATCGATATCTCGACGCTGGCCGATTTTGCCGGAACCTCGTGGACGGTAAACGCAGTGCTGCTGGGCTCGCCGCGGGAGCAACCCTACCTGCTGCCGGTCGGGCATATCATGCGGCTGTTCCGTCGCCATTCGGGTACGCATGGCGTGGCGATCTCGTCCGACGACAAGTCGATCGAAGTCTCGGCCAGTCGATCGGTCAACACGCTGTTCGTGCATGTGGTCAACACCAGCCTCGACCACGGTGCCGAGGTGACCCTCGAGCTCGGTGGCGTCTCGCCCAAGGCGATCCGCGCCCACCGCATCAACCCGGAACTCGACACGGCGATCGACAGCACGGCGCTCGAGGTGTTCGCGGTGACGACGACGAATGAGCAGCCAGAGGGCAAGCTAAGGGTGCCGAAGGCGTCGGTCACCGCCTACGAGATCGAACTCTAGCCGCGTGCATCAGTATCCAGGCAGCCAGGATCTCGGTGCGCCGCTCCTTGAAACAAAGGCGGTCGCCAAATCCTGCTGGCCGACCTCGGCAATGGTGGGCGCGACCTCTTGGTTCAGCGGGGAGGCCGGACGTGACCGTCGCCTCCCCGGCTGCCACGCCTGCAGAGATCATCCGCTCCCTCCCAGTTAGCGCATCGACCAACGATGCTGCGGACGAACCGCGGCGCTTCGCCCTGCGCACAAAGCGAGGAAATCGTTCGGCGCCGGGTGTGAGGTCCGGCCCGAGACGACTATGGTCGGCCCGACCAAATCAAGAAGTAGCCGCATGTCTCAACTCGACACCCGCATCGCCGCCCAGCTCGCCACCGAAATCGCCGCCCGTCCTGAACAGGTTCGGGCGGCCGTAGAACTGCTCGATGACGGCGCCACTGTCCCGTTCGTCGCGCGCTACCGCAAGGAAGTGACCGGCGGGCTCGACGACACCCAGTTGCGCCTGTTGGCCGAGCGGCTGACCTATCTGCGCGAACTGGAAGCCCGTCGCGCGGCGATACTCAAATCCATCGACGAACAGGGCAAGCTCACCGGCGATCTGAGCGCCGCCATCAACCGTGCGGCAACCAAGGCTGAGCTGGAAGACCTCTATCTGCCGTTCAAGCCCAAGCGCCGCACCAGGGCCGAGATTGCGCGGGAACGCGGGCTTGGCCCGCTCGCCGAAGCAATTCTCGCCAATCGCAGCGCCGATCCGCAACTGCTTGCCGAGGGGTACATCACCGAAGAGGTGCCTGGCACCAAGGAAGCTCTGGAAGGCGCGCGCGACATCGTCATCGAGGGCCTGTCGGAGAATGCCGCCCTGCTCGGCCAGCTCCGCGCCCATATGCGCGACAAGGCCATGCTCAGCGCCAAGGTGTTGAAGGGAAAGGAAGAGGCCGGCGCCAAGTTCTCCGACTATTTCGATCATTCCGAACGCTGGAACAAGGTCGCGGGACACCGCGCCCTCGCCATGATGCGCGGTCGCGACGAGGACGTGCTCAGCCTCGATATCGAGGTGGATGCCGATGTCACCGATCCGGTCAAACCGGCGGAGCGCTTCGTCGCCGGCGCGCTCAACGTGCAGGGCAATGGAGCGGGCGACAGATGGCTCCGTGAGGTGGCCGGCTGGGCCTGGCGCACGCGGCTGCGCATCTCACTCGCCATCGACCTGATGATCGAGCTGCGCGAGCGGGCCGAGGTCGAGGCCATCGGCGTATTCGCCCGCAACCTCAAGGACCTGCTGCTGGCGGCCCCGGCCGGGGCCCGCGCCACCATGGGGCTCGACCCCGGCATCCGCACCGGCGTCAAGGTCGCGGTGATCGACGCCACCGGGAAGCTCCTCGATACCGAAACCATCTACCCGTTCCCGCCCCGCAACGATGTGATGGGCGCCCAGGCCGCCATCGAGGGGCTGATCAAGCGGCACGGCGTTGAGCTCATCGCCATCGGCAATGGCACCGGCAGCCGCGAGACCGAAAAGCTGGTCGCCGACCTGATCGAACGCCTGCCGGCGCCGAAGCCGACCAAGGTCATCGTCTCCGAAGCCGGCGCGTCGGTTTATTCCGCCTCCGAACTGGCGGCGGCCGAGTTCCCCAATCTCGACGTGTCGCTGCGCGGCGCCGTCTCCATCGCCCGCCGCCTGCAGGATCCGCTGGCCGAACTGGTCAAGATCGAACCCAAGTCGATCGGGGTTGGCCAGTATCAGCACGACGTCGACCAATCCCGCCTCAGCCGTTCGCTCGACGCCGTTGTCGAAGACGCAGTGAACGCCGTCGGCGTCGACCTCAACACCGCCTCCGCGCCGCTGCTCGCGCGGATTTCCGGTCTTGGCCCATCGGTCGCCGACGCCATCGTCACCCATCGCGACGCCAATGGCCCGTTCCGCTCGCGCAAGGGGTTGCTCGAGGTGCCGCGGCTCGGCCAACGCACCTTCGAGCAGAGCGCCGGGTTCCTGCGCATTACCGGCGGGACCGAGCCGCTCGATGCATCCTCGGTGCACCCAGAAGCCTATGGCGTCGCCCGCAAGATCGTCGCCGCCTGCGGCCGTGACCTCCGCAGCATCATGGGCGACAAGGCGGCGCTCGCGGGCCTCGATCCGAAGCGTTTCGTCGACGAGCGCTTCGGCCTGCCGACGGTGCGCGATATCCTCGCCGAACTGGAAAAGCCCGGCCGCGACCCCCGCCCCGCCTTCAAGACGGCGACCTTTGCCGAGGGCGTCGACGATATCAAACACCTCAAGCCCGGCATGCTGCTTGAAGGCACCGTCACCAATGTCGCCGCCTTCGGGGCATTCGTCGACATCGGCGTGCATCAGGACGGGCTGGTTCACGTCTCTCAGCTGGCTGACAAATTCGTCAAGGACCCGCACGAGGTGGTCAAGGCCGGCGATGTGGTGAAGGTTCGCGTCGTCGAAGTCGATGTGCCGCGCAAGCGGATTGGTTTGAGCATGCGCAAGGAGGTTGATCCCACCGCCCCGCGCGACCGGCCGCGGGACCCGCCGGTGCGGGCCAACCAGCGGGTGCAGCAGCAGACGCCGAGGAGCACTGGGTCATTGGGGGACAGGCTGAGCGAAGCGATGAACAGGAAGAAGTAGATCGCGAGCAGCACAAACACCGGCGCCATCGCAACCAAAATGAACCAATAGACAGGCAGCGATGCATCGGCGCCTGACACGCGGAATATTCCGTGCCCTACTGCTTCGAGAACATCCGAGGGCGATTTTGAGCGACACGCGGTAATGAGCAGACCAAATACGACCGGCCGGAACGCCGCGCTGGAGAGACGAGTTCACAAGATTCTTCCATGGTTTCCATTGGCAGCGGCGGTGTGCACCGTGGTGTTTGTTTGGTTCGCTACGGAAGACGGCATACAAGAAGAGCGACGACTGAAGGAGCAGCGAAGCGCAGAGGCGCAGCAGTTATGCGATGTGAACCGAGACGCTTACTTCTCCTACTATCGCAACGGTCAGTCAGACACCGATTTTGATCTGGATACCACGCGCGGTATCTTGGAGGATTGTGTCCGGAAAGGCCGCTTCCGCCTGGGGAACGAGGGAAGCGGCCCACCTGGTTGAGGTCGCTCGGCACTAGGGGCGTCACCTCCCCCTTCCGCTTGTCTTGGCGCTGCACGGACGCCATTTAGCGCCCCGCCCGCTCCCCAAACACCGCCGCCAGATACGTCATCGTCGCGAACGGCATCACCTCCGGTACCCGGGCCAGCCGCTCGGGCGTGTAGTACCCCGCCTCGTGCAGCAGGTTGAAGGCGCCGATGGTCTGGCCGCCGACCACGATCGGCAGGTTGGCGATCGACTCGCAGCCGAGCGAGCCGATGAGTTGCCAGTCGGCGAAATCCACCGCGATCGCTTCGAGGCTGAGGGCGGTGTAGATTTTCTGCCGGCGGATCAGCGTCTCGGTCCATTTGTTGTCGGGGATCGGCTTGAAGCCGCCCACCGCATAAGCCTCTGCATTCTGGGTGAAGAGGCGGCGGAGCCGGCCGGCCGGGATGTCGAACAGGGTGGCAGTGGTGAGCTTGCTGCCGATCGCCTCGCCGATCAGCCCGGCGACGAAATCGAAAATCGGCTCGGTCGGCCCGGCCTGCCGCACGAGCGCGAGAAAGGCCGGCCAGTGCTGGTCTGGTCCGGCCATCAGGCGACCCAGAAATCGCGGAGCGTGGAGGGGGTGTGCATGTTGCCGTAGAGATAGGCCCAGAACTCGGTGCGCCGCTCCTTCGGCACCTTCTCCCATACGGCGTGCGTTGCGGTATCGCCGCACCAGTAGCCATAGACGAACGGCGCGCGGAGGCCGTGGCGGAGGAAGGCGATGCGGTTGGTGGCCGTGGCGAGGTCCTGATAGCCGGCCGCGGCGATGATCGGCGCCACTTCCTCGTGCGAGCGTCCCTCAGCATGCAGCATCCAGGCGGCGTTGCAGCGGAGCGCTGCCCTCAGCCGCTCGAGTGTCATGCCGACCACGTCCTCGGGGGTGTTGATCCAGTCGAGGAAGAACCAGCCATTGTCGGCGATGCCTTCGAACAGCGCGCTGCTGGCCGAGCTGGTCACCACCTGGGCGCCATCGAGCGGCATCTTGCCTTCGGCGACATAGCGCTGGCGCAGCGCCATGTGGACCAGGTGGCCGGGGAAGGCCTCGTGGCAGGCAAGGTGCTTGATGGCCGAGCGGGTGAACGGCATGGCGAGGTTGAGCCGCATCTTGCGCTCGGGGAAATCGCAATAGGCGGTGAACGGCACATCGTCCAGACGCACCGGCTCGAGCCATTCGTCGTTCATCAGGTACATCATTTCGCTGGTGCGGCGACGCGCCTCGCGCGTCACCTCGCCCATGGTGGCGAGCACCTGGTCGGCCGGCACCAGCGTATCGGCTTCGAACCGCCCGACATCCTCGGCGAGCGAGCCGCCGCGATAGCCCAGCTCATCGAGATTGGCGCGGATGGTGTCGCGATAGCCGTCGAGGATCTCGTCGCTCACCAGTTGGGTGTCGACCCGCATCTGCCGGCGCAACCGCTCGGCATAGGAGATCTGCCGGCCTTCGAAGGTGTCGAGCAGGGCGAGCAGTGAATCCACCATTTCGAGCAGGTAGGCGCGGCGCAGTTCGCTCTCGGCCTCGCCCGGGATGCGCGCTTGCAAAGCTTCGAGGCGGTCGCGCGCTTCGCTGTAGCTCGTGAGCGCATAAGGCTCGACCTGCGCCATCGCTACCGGGATCAGCCCCTCGCGGTCGAGAAAGCTCTGGGTGCGCGGCACGTCGCGATAGAGCCGATCGAGACCGGCCGTCAGCCGCGCCAGTTCCAATCCCAGTTGCATGCTCATTCCTGCTCACCCAGCCCCTGATTGACATAGCAGACTAGAACACCATCAGCTGGGCACTTGCCAGAGGCCCAGACCGACTTTCGTTGCATGCAGGGTGTCACACTCACCCGCCTGCCGGCGCCAAGCCTCTGATTTTGCCGACATTTGCATGCGATTTGGGCAGCCAAAGGTCAGTGCATGTTTTTTGTTCGCACCCGATTGTCAGCAGGGAAAGGGAACGCTACCGTCACGGTGTATCAGGTGGATAGAACACATGTTCGCGATCGACGCCAACAGCATCGACAAGTCCCTGCCCGTGCCGGTCGGCACGCAGCTCTATGGCCTGTTGAGCTATGCGCTGTCGTTCGGCGGCATCGCCCACGGCACCCGCCTGCAGTCGGTGCGCCAGCTCGCCGCCGAGCTCGGCATCGCCCCGATGACCGTGGCGCAGGTGTATCAGCGGCTGCGTGACGCGGGCCTCGTCGAGATGAAGCATGGGCTGGGCGCCTTTGCCGTCTCCGATGTGAAGACGCGCGGGCCCGACAGCCTGCCGGTCTCGTCGCTGCGCGCCGATATCGAGGTGCTGATCGGCAAGGCCGAAAAGCTCGGCATCTCCTCCCTGACGCTCAATTCGATGATCAATGCGCAATCGCTGCTGCGCCGGCCCAAGGCCGGACTGAAGATCGTGTTCGTCGCCATCTTCGAGGGGCCGGGGCGCGATTACGTGGCGCAACTGAAGCCGGTGCTGGCGACCAACGACCAGATCCAGCTGATCACGCTCGACTCGTTGCGGGTCACCGAGGAATTGCGGCGGATCAGCACCGAGGCCGATATCGTCCTCACCTTCCTCCACCGCGAGGCGGAGGTGCAGGCGCTGATCCCCCAAGCGCGGGTGCTGGGGCTGCGCTTCATCCCCTCGATGCGCACGCGGCAGGCGCTGGCCGGGCTCGATCCGCGCACCCGGGTCGCGGCGGTGACCTATTTCGAGGAGTACATCGCCATCATGCGGCCGAGCGTGCGCGAATTCGCCCCGCACGTCTCGGATATCCGCGTCACCTGGCTGTCTTCGCCCGACATTGGCGACGTCATCGCGCAATGCGACGCGGTGATTTTCGCCTCCGGCGCCGACCATGTGGCTGACCTCGTGCAGCCCGGGGTGCCGTGCTTCGAATACCGGCATGCGCCGGATCCGGGCGCGCTGGAGGGTGTGCTCGTACCGCACCTGGCGGATCTGCGCCGGGGCAAGATCGCCGTCAACGAGACGGCGCCGGAGGGCGGTGGCGCCGAGATCGATGCCACCGAAAAAGACGCGGCGAACGGCTAGCCGCAGGGATGAAGTGGTCGCGCTTTCGAACCAGAGAAGTCTGCAACTCCACCTGAAAGCGCTCCGTCGCCGAACAACACGACTTCACACAGGGGAACGGGAATGAACAAACTTTTGCTGCTGACCACCGCCATAGTGGCGCTGGGGCTGTTGCCGGCGACCGTAACGCAGGCACAGGATACGTCGATCGTGATCGGCGCCGATGTCGATGCCGGCACGCTCGATCCGCGCCTTACTCGCGACACCACCGCCTATCGCGCCGCCGACCTGATCTATGCCGGCCTCGTGCACCTGACGCCGAGCCTCGAGCCGGTGCCGGACCTGGCCGAGAGCTGGGAATCGCCCGATCCGCAGACCTACATCTTCAAGCTCCGGCCCGACCTCAAGTTCTCGGACGGCTCGCCGCTCACTGCCGACGACGTGGTGTTCACCTATCAGAGCGTCATCAACCCCGATTTCAACGCGCCCGATCGCGCGCTCTACACCCCGATCAGCGCAGTGGAAGCGGTCGACCCGCAGACGGTGAAGTTCACGCTCTCGGCGCCCTACGCACCGCTGCTCAGCTATCTCGACAAGGGGATCGTCTCGAAGGCAGCGGTCGAAGCCGGCAAGGACCCGGCAACCGACCCGATCGGCGCCGGCCCGATGACGCTGGTCGCCTGGAACCGCGGCAGCGATATCGTCTTGAAAGCCAGCCCGACTTATTGGGACGGCGTCGCGCCGGTCACCGATGTGACCGTCAAGATCATCGGCGACAACTCGGCCCGCGCCCAGGCCTTCGAAGCCGGCGACCTCGACGTGATCCAGTCGCCGCTGTCGCCCAACGACATCAAGCGGCTCAGCGCCGATGCGCGCTTCGGCAACGTCATCATGGCGGGGCTCGGCGTCACCTACATCAACTACAACGTCAAGGATCCGCTGCTCGCCGATCCGGGAATGCGCCAGGCGTTCTCGATGCTCATCGACCAGCAGTCGATCGTCAACGACATCTACCAGGGCGTCGACGAGATCGCCTCGTCGATCATCCTGCCCTCGTCCTGGGCCTACTCGGCGGACATCAAGCAGCCGACCTTCAGCGTCGAAGGCGCGGTAGCCAAGTTCAACGAGCTGGGCTGGACGGACAGCGACGGCGACGGCATCCTCGACAAGGACGGCAAGAAGCTGACGGTGACCATCGCCACCCACAGCGAAGACCCCAACCGCGTACAGGCCGTGGAAGTGACGCAGGCCATCATGCAGTCGGCCGGCGTCGATGCGCAGGTGCAGATCACCGACTGGCCGTCGTTCTCGACCAACTATGTGCAGAAGGGCCTGCACCAGATCGCGCTGCTCGGCTGGCTCAACATCGTCGACCCCGACCGGCTGCTGTTCGGCCAGCTCTCGACCGGCGGCTCGACCAACTGGGGCGGCTATTCCAACCCCGAAGTCGACAAGCTGCTGCAGGAAGGCCGCTCGTCGCTCGACCAGGCGGAGCGCGCCAAGGCCTACCAGGCGGCGGCGACCATCCTCGCCAGCGACCTGCCCTACTACATCATCTCCGACCAGGGCTATCAGCTGTTCTACAAGAAGGACTTCCCGGTCGAAGTGAAAGCCACCCCGCGCGGCAATTTCCGCGGCCTCATCGGCCTCGAGAAATAAGCCGCGCCCCGGCCGGCGCCACCCTCCCAGGCGCCGGCCATCTTGTTTTGGAGTTTGAGGGGATAGCCCGGTTCGGGAAGATACCCCCCACCCTGTCCCTCCCCCGCAAGGGGGAGGAGACCAAAACACCAGCGCCGGTGAGAGCGTCTCCCTCCCCCCTGCGGGGAGGGGACAGGGGTGGGGGTACGTTTCCCACACCGGCTCATCGGCCTGGCTCTGCAGACGTTTGATTTTCGCGCTTTCGCCACCTGAAGCGCCCAGGAGACAAGATGAGTTTCACGCAGCGTCTCGGCGCAGATTTCTACGCGCGCGTTCATCGCGATATCCGCGCCCGCATGGCGGAGGCCGGCATCGACCTGCTGCTGCTCGATGCCAATGACGACGTGATCTACACGACCGGCTTTTCGCACTACACGACCGAACGGCCGGTGGTGTTCGCCATCAGCCAGTCCGGCGCCTGGCTGTTGCTGCCGCGGCTCGAACAGGGTCATGCGGCGCACCAGGAGATTGCCGCCGAGCCGATCATCTATTTCGAGTTTCCCGGCGTCACGAGGCCATTCGAGGCGCTGGCGCGGGCGCTGCCGGCGCAATCGGGCACCGTGGCGCATAGCTATGGCATCGCCTATGGCCGCATCGGGCAGATCGCCGCCGCCTTCCCCAATGCCAGGGTGCAAGCCTCCGACATCGTCCAGAAGATGCGGCTCAGGAAGCACCCCGAAGAAATCCGGCTGCATCGCGAGGCGGCCCGTATTTCCGACGCCATGGTCACCGCAGGCGTGCAGCTGATTGCCGAAGCCGCCAGGAAGGGCGGCGAGTTGCCGAGCGAAATCGAGATCGAATCCTACGTCTCGCGGCACGCCATGCAGATCATGTATGCCGAGCACGACGAGCTGATGCTGGTGCAGGGGCTCGCCTCGGGCCTCGTCTATTCGGGCATCCGTTCGTCGTTCCCGCACGGCATGCCGACCGGCAATCCGGTGCAGCGCGGCGAGAGCCTGATCCTGTCGCTCGGCTGCCGGGTCGGCGGTCGCGCCGCCGAAAGCGAGCGCACCTTCTTCATCGGCGAGCCCACCGCCGAACAGCAGCGGCACTATTCCGTCGCCTACGAAGCGCAGAAAATGGCGACCGCGGCGCTGATCGCCGGCCACACTTGCGCCTCGTCCGACAACCTGGCGCTCGGCTACATCAAGGACCATGGCATGGCGGAGAATGCGCTCCACCGGGTCGGGCATGGCATGGGCATCATGTTCCACGAGCCGCCATGGATTGAAGCCGGGGACCAGACCATTCTCGAGCCGGGGATGATCGCCTCGAGCGAACCCTCGATCACCATCCCGGGCTTTGCGGGCTATCGCATTGCCGACACGGTGCTGGTGACGGCCGAGGGGCCGGACAGCATGACGCATTATCCGCGGCGGATCGATGAGATCGTGATCGCATGAGGGTGGCGGCGCGCGCATCGGTAGGAGTGTTGCGGGTGGAGACCCACCGAACGTGCAGCGACGTGCCTTCTCCCCTTGAGGGAGAAGGTGCCCGAAGGGCGGATGAGGGGTATCTCTCCCCGTACTCTGTCGCTCCTCGCTTCGCTCGGAGCGCGCTACACTTCGTTTCGCGATACCCCTCATCCGGCGCTGCGCGCCACCTTCTCCCTCAAGGGGAGAAGGCAGATCGGTGCGCGTTGCCGCCATCTGTGCCCTTGCTCCCGAGACCTGCGCGATGATCGCCTATGTCATCCGCCGCCTGCTGCTGCTGATCCCCATGGCGTTCGGCATGGTCGTCGTGACCTTTGGCCTGTTGCTGCTGGTGCCGGGCGACCCGGCTGCGGTGCTGCTGGGCCCGGAAGCCTCGCCGGAGATGATCGCCAACCTCCGCGGCACGCTGGGGCTCGATGACCCGTGGTATGTGCGGCTGTGGGATTATTTCGCCCACCTGCTCCAGGGTGACCTCGGCCGCTCGATCTTCCAGAGCGCGCCGGTGAGCGAGATCATTGCCGGGCGCATCGGCGCGACCGTCGAGCTCGCCGTGGTGGCGCTGCTGCTCGCGACCATCATCGGCGTGACGCTCGGCGTGCTCGCGGCGATCAAGCAGGGCTCGATCATCGATACGGCGACAATGCTCCTGGCGCAGCTCGGCGTTTCCATGCCGGTCTACTGGATGGGGCTGCTGCTGATGCTGGGCTTTGCCGTGCAGCTCAACTGGCTGCCGGCGATCGGGCGTGGCACGCCGATGCTCGAGGCGATCGGCCTGGCTCTATCAGGGCGACCGGATGTGCTTTGGGATTCGATCCTCCATATCCTCCTGCCGGCGCTGGCGCTGGCGGCCAACTCGGCGGCGATCATTTCGCGGCTGGTGCGCACCTCGATGCTGGAAGTGCTGCGCGAGGATTTCGTGCGCACCGCCTATGCCAAGGGGCTGCGCCGCGGCCGGGTGGTGATCCGGCATGCCCTGCGCAACGCGCTGCTGCCGGTGCTGAGCGTCATTGGCCTGCGCTTCGGGGCGCTGCTCGGCGGCGCGGTGCTGGTGGAGATGATCTTTGCCTGGCCGGGGCTCGGCCAGCTTACTTTCTCCGCGGTGTCGCAGCGCGACCTGCCGCTGATCCAGGGGATCGTGCTGACCTTCGCCTTGATCTTCGCGCTCGTAAACCTCGTGGTCGACCTGCTCTACGCACTGGTCGATCCGCGCGTCAGGCTGGGGTGATCCGATGCGGCTCCCCAAACCACTGCGCAACCCCTCGCTGGTGATCGGCGGCCTGATCATCGTGACGCTGATTTCGCTGGCGCTGTTCGCCCCGTGGCTCGCGACCCACCCGGTCGAAAAGCTCGATATGGCGAACCGCTTCTCCTACCCCTCGCTCGAGCACCTGCTCGGTACCGATAATCTCGGGCGGGACCTGTGGTCCCGGCTGATCTACGGGGCGCGGATCTCGCTCTCCATCGGCCTGTTGTCGGTGACGGTGGCAGCCGTCATCGGCACCAGTGTCGGGCTCGCCGCCGGCTATTTCGGCGGTTGGGTCGATATGCTGCTGATGCGGATCACCGACGTGTTCCTCGGCTTTCCCGCCGTGGTGCTGACCCTCGCCATTGTCGCCGTACTGGGGCCGGGCGTCATCAACATCTCGGCCGCCATCATCGCCGTCACCTGGACCGAATATGCCCGGGTGGTGCGCGCCACGACACTGGTGCTGCGCGAACAGAACTATGTGCAGGCGGCGCGGGCGCTCGGCGCCAGCGCGCCACGGATCCTGTTCGGCGAAATCCTGCCCAATACGCTCGGCCCCATCGTGGTGCTGGCCTCGCTCGGGCTCGGCACCGCGGTGATCATCGAAAGCGCCATGAGCTTTCTCGGTTTCGGCTTGCCGCCGCCGACCCCGACCTGGGGCTGGACCCTCTCCTATGGCACGCGGTTCATCCGCGACGAGCCGTGGCTCTCCATCATTTCGGGCGCCACCATCATGATTACCGTCCTGGGCTTTAACCTCCTCGGCGACGGCCTCCGCGACATCCTCGATCCGCGTCAGCTGACCCGGGTCGGGGCGAAGAAATAGACACTCCAAGAAGACTGAAGAAGGACACCGACCATGGTCAAATCGATCAACAAGCTGAGGCCAAAATTCACGACCCATGCCGATGGCAGCGACGCGGTGCTCTTCATCCATGAGCTCGTCGGCGAGAGCGACGGCCCGACGGTGGGCATCTCGGCCTCGATCCATGGCAACGAGAATGCCGGATCGCAGGCCATCCTCGATCTCTACCGCGTGCTGAAGGAAATGCCGCTCAAGGGCCGCATCCTGCTGCTGCCGGTCGCCAACCCTAGAGCGTTCGCGGTGAACCACCGCTTCACCCCGCTCGACGAGCTGAACCTCAACCGCGAATTCCCGGGCGACCCGCGGGGCAATTACACCCAGCAGCTCGCGCATGCGCTGTCGGAGGAGTATTTCGCCAGGCTCGACGCCAATATCGATCTTCACTCGGGCACCGATCGGCCGACCGTCGATTACGTCTACATCTGGAGCGACGAAGGGCTATCCCGCGCCTTCGGCTCGAAAATCCTCTATCGCCCGACCACCGGCAAGACCGGCACGGTCTACACCGGCACCACCAAGACGGTGACCATTGACCGGCGCCCCGAGATGAAGGTGACAACCATCGAGCTCGGCGGCGGCATTGTCGACCAGGGCCCCTATGTGAAGCGCACCGTCGACGGCATGCTGAACCAGCTGCGCTATCTCGGCGTCATCGCGGGCGAGGTGCAGCCGAACCCCGAGCAGGTGGTGGTGACCGAGCTGGTCGGCATCCGGCCAAAGCACGGCGGCTGGCTCGAGCCGCTGTCGCCCGCCAATGGCGAGATCATCAAGGGCGGGCAGCTGCTCGGCCGTGTCGTCAGCCCCTATGATTTCGAGACCATCGAGGAGATCCCGACGCCGTTCCAGAACGGCATCATGGTGATGCAGCACCTGAGCCGCAACCTCGTCGAAGCCGGCGACTATGGCTTCATGGTCGGCAATCTCGACGGCGCCGAGCAGTAGACACGATGACGAAGGCAGCGCCACAGGAGAGGACCGAGGGGCCGGCGATCGCCGTCTCCGGGCTCGAGATCCGTATCCGCGGCGACCAGGGGTCGTACCCGGTGGTTGCCGATATGGCGCTGTCGGTGGCCCGCGGCGAAACGCTCTGCATCGTCGGGGAATCGGGCTGCGGCAAATCGATGACGGCGCTGTCGCTGCTGCGGCTGCTGCCCGAGGCGGCCTCGGTCGCCGGCGGCGAAATCCGCATCAATGGCGAAGATTTCCTTGGCCTGAGCGACCGTGAGGTCGAGGACATGCGTGGCGCCGAGATCGCCATGATCTTCCAGGAGCCGCTGACCGCGCTCAACCCGGTGCTGACCATCGGCGAGCAGATCGCGGAATCGGTGCGCCAGCACAGGAAGGTCGGCGGCGCCGCGGCGATGCAGCGGGCCATCGAGGTGCTGCACCTGGTGCAGATGCCCGACCCCGCTCGCCGGGCGAAACAGTTCCCCCACGAACTGTCCGGCGGGCAGCGCCAGCGCGCCATGATCGCCCTGGCGCTCGCCTGCGACCCGCGCATCGTGGTGGCGGACGAGCCGACCACGGCGCTCGATGTCACCATCCAGGCGCAGATCCTCGGGCTCCTGTCCGATCTGCAGCAGCGGCTCGGCACGGCGCTGATCCTCATCACCCACGATCTCGGCGTCGTTGCCGAAGTCGCCGACCGGGTGGTGGTGATGTATGCCGGCCGCCGCGTCGAGGAAGCGAGCGTCTACGATCTCTTCGACAACCCCATCCACCCCTATACGCTGGGGCTGATGGGGGCGATCCCGCGCTCGGTGGCCGGGCGGCCGACCAGCGAGCGGCTGGTCGATATTACCGGCACGGTGCCGCCACCATGGGACCTGCCCAAGGGATGCGCCTTCGCGCCGCGCTGCCCGCGCGCCTCGGCGCGCTGCTTCGAAGAGCGGCCGCCCTTCGAGGAAAAGCGCCCCGGACATTTCGCCGCCTGCTGGGAGCATGTCGATGCCTGAGGCCCTGCTCGCCGTCGAAAATCTCGAAGTGCATTTCCCGGTGCGCTCCGGCGTGTTCCAGCGCAAATCCGCCCTGGTGCGGGCCGTCGATGGGGTGAGCTTTGCCATCGGCAAGGGCGAGACGCTCAGCCTCGTGGGTGAGAGCGGCTGCGGCAAATCCACCACCGGTCTGGCGCTGATGGGCCTCATCGCCCCGACCGGCGGCCGCGTGCGCTTCGGCGGCGAGGAAATCCGCGGCTTCGATCGCCGGGCGCTGAAGGATTATCGCCGCCGGGTGCAGATCGTCTTCCAGGATCCGTTCTCCTCGCTCAACCCCAGACATCGGGTGCGGGACGCCATCAGAGCTCCCCTCGATATCCATGGCATCGGCACCCGGGCCGAGCGCGACGCCGAGGTGGCGCAACTGATGGCGCGCGTCGGCCTCCGGCCCGACCAGGCCGACAACTTCCCGCATCAGTTTTCCGGCGGCCAGCGGCAGCGCATCGGCATCGCCCGGGCCCTGGCGCTCAAACCCGACATCATCATCTGCGACGAACCGGTATCGGCGCTCGATGTCTCGGTGCAGGCGCAGATCCTCAACCTGCTCGCCGACCTGCAGCGCGACCTCGGGGTGGCCTACCTGTTCATCTCGCACGACCTCGGCGTGGTCGAGCACATCTCACACCGGGTGGCGGTGATGTACCTGGGCAAGATCGTCGAAATCGCGCCGAAGACCCAATTGTTCGAAAAGCCCACCCATCCCTATACCGAGATGCTGACCCGCGCCGCCCCGACCCTCGACCCACGGGCGCGCCACACCTTCAGCGCCTCCAACGACGACGTGCCGAGCGCCATCAACAAGCCCACCGGCTGCCCCTTCCACACCCGCTGCCCGCTGGCCACCGAGGTTTGCAAGAGCAGCGAGCCGCCGCTCACCGCGCGCGACGACGGGCGGTTGGTGGCTTGCCATCACCGGTAGGCGGGGCATCTCCATGGAAGGCACCGGCGGTGCAGTGATCCTCCCCCGCGTGGCGGGGGAGGGGAACCGCCGAAGGCGGTGGAGGGGGCGGCCACAATCACCGGCGCACTCTGCCGCCCCCTCCACCAGCTTCGCTGGTCCCCCTCCCCCGTTCCACGGGGGAGGATCACCGAGAGTCCCCTGCCCTATCCCCACGCCTACCCCAGCCAGAAAGCCCACCCCATGACCCAGCCAATCCTCTTCATCAACGGGCGCGTGCTCGATGCCGAGCGCGGCGTCACACAGGATGGCCTCGCCGTCTTGGTGCAGGATGGCCGCATTGCCGAAGTCGGCGCCGGCATCGCCGCCCCCTCCGAGGCGCGCACCATCGACCTCGGCGGCCGCACGCTGATGCCGGGGCTGATCGATTGCCACGTGCATGTCGTCGCCGAAACGCTCGACCTCTGGGGCAATATGACCGCCCCCTCCTCGCTCGCCGGGCTGCGTGCCGGGCGGGTGATGGAGGAGATGCTGCAGCGCGGCTTCACCACCATCCGCGATCTGGGCGGCGCCGATCACGGGCTGGTCCGCGGCGTCGAGGAAGGGTTGATCGACGGGCCACGCATCGTCATCTGCGGCAAGGGCCTGACCACCACCGGCGGGCACGCGGATCTCAGGAAGCGCACCGACGACCGGCCCGGCATGATGTCGGATCGCCTGGGTTCGATGGGCTACATCGCCGACGGCGTCGACGACGTGCGCGCGGCCTGCCGCAAGATGATCAAGGAAGGCGCTAACTTCATCAAGGTGATGGCCAATGGCGGCGTCTCCTCGCCGAACGACCCGATCCACTCGATCCAGTACTCGCGCGAGGAAATCCTCGCCATGGTCGAGGAAGCCGAGAATGCCGGCCTCTACGTCTCGGCCCATGTCTATACCGACCGCGCCATCCGCCGCTGCGTCGAGCTCGGCGTCCATTCGCTCGAGCACTGCAACCTGATCAGCGCCGAGACGGCGAAACTCGCCGCCGAAAAAGGCTGCATCGCCGTCCCCACCCTCGTCGCCTATGACGCGCTGTGGCTCGAAGGCAAAGCGCTCGGCCTCGGCCCGGCCGAGTTCGACAAGATCGAGGTGGTCCGCTCAGGCGGGCTCAAATCCCTCGAAATCATGCGCGACGCCGGCCTGCCCATGGCCTTCGGCTCCGACCTCCTGGGTGAGCTCAGAAAGTACCACTGCATGGAGTTCGAGCTGCTGGCCAAAGTGCTTACGTCGGCAGAGATCATCCGCTCGGCTACGGTGGTGGGGGCAGAGCTGTGTCAGATGACGGGGCAGATCGGGACGATCGCGGCCGGGGCGTTTGCGGATCTCATCGTGGTGGATGGCGATCCGTTGGCGGATATTGCGCTGCTGCAGGGGGATGGAGCGCATATGCCGTTGATTATGGCGGCGGGGCGGGTGGTGAAGGAGGGGGCGTAGGCTGGGGCGGTGGGGGTTGCCGCTATCGGGGCGTCGGCACGGGTGCGCCCCTGCGAACCGCCAAACCCACAGCAATTTCGATGAAAGTAAATGGTGCTGCAAGAGAGGATTGAATTTGCCCCTCGGCTCCAGAACCAGTTGAAAAAGCTAACGAATTTTCGACCGCTTTCGAGGTCTGTGTACCACCGCCGTGCGCACCGATCAAGCCCCCGGTGGGCTATCCCTGAGCGGCGGCCCGCGCTTGGTTGAGGGCGAACAGCCGGGCCTCCTCGTGCCCTACGAACGCGGCGAAGTTCTTGATGCAGGAACGGTAGGCCGTGTAGGTGCGGGCCTTCTGGGATTGGGTCTTCTGCTTGTGGTCAAGCAACGCGGTAAGGGTCAGGACCTCAGCACTTGGCTTCGCTTGGGCGGGCGTGGTCACTGGGAGCTTGACCTCGGGGAAGCGGTGCTCCGTCGCATCCGGCCCGAAGTCACCGCCCGCGCGGCGTTCCAGCAGTGCCGCAGCATCGCCGAACGCACGATCGAACTCCCGCAGAAGGGTCTGGTAGCTCTGCTCGTCCACACGGAGGTGCCGGTCGGCGAGAGCGCCATCGACCCACGTACCCCAGCGCTCGCGAAGCGTGGCAGGCCGCTTGATCTTCAACCCCTGCCGGGGGTCTTTCTCTGATCTCGCTCGCTCCTCGTCGGCCTGTCTCTTGCGCTCGGCTAGGTGAGCAAACGCCTCGGGCTCATCCTCGAACGACTTGTAGAGCTGGTAAATCTCCCCCGACAACGCAACGCACTGTTTCAGCGTGAGATGGACCGGCGCATTGTCGAAGCTGGCCCAAATCAAGTCGAACTGGGCCTGTGCGTCCTGCGCCCTCTGCTTGGCGACCTTCGCCTCCTTCGTGCTCAAGCTCACCTTGATGTCGGAGCCGATCTTGGGCGTCGTAGTCTTGCCCTCAATGGTCACCGTGACCGTCTTGCCCTTGGGCAAGGACCCGAGAGACGCAGGCACTCGTTGCCGATACCAATAGACACCGGTCTTGGGGTGCTTGTAGGGACGGGGCATAAAAAGGACCACGTGGACCACCTCTGTGTATCACCAGGGGCGGCGAAAGTCGCAGCATTACCAGATAGTTCTGGCTTTTCAACGGGAAGGAATGGTGCTGCAAGAGAGGATTGAACTCTCGACCTCTCCCTTACCAAGGGAGTGCTCTACCACTGAGCTACTGCAGCGAACGCATGGGCTGGGGGCGAGGCCCCGGCGGCGTGGGGCGGTTACTGCCACAGGGCTTTCGATGGTGCAAGCGCAAAAAGCTTGCAAACGGGGTACAGCGCGCACAGTGGCTTTGCTGCTAGGGTAGCGCCGCAAATCGAGTGACGTGAAGGCAAGGCTGGACGTGGCGGAAGACGCGGCGAAGCGGGAGCAAAGATTGGCCGCAAAGCTTCGGGAAAACCTGAAGCGGCGGAAGGAACAGGCGCGGGCCCGGGCGGCGGGCGGCGACAAATCACCAAGCGATGCAGAAGCAGACGACGCGGCCGAGGCGGCTGCGTTGAAGCCTGCGGCTGACTCGGATAGCTAAACACTCAAGGGCAGAACGCCCCGCAGTTGGGAAGACAACATGGATCGCATTCGTCTGGTGGGTGGCAACGAGCTTCGGGGTGAAATCCCCATCTCGGGCGCGAAGAACGCGGCACTGCCGCTGATGATCGCCTCGCTCCTGACCAAGGATCCGCTGGTGCTGGAGAACGTGCCGCGGCTGGCGGACGTCAACCAGCTCGAAAAGATCCTCGAGAATCACGGCGTCGATATCGCTGTGCATGGGCGCAAGGCCCCGACGCTCGAGGGCCAGCGGATGACGCTGCAGGCCGCAGAGATTGTCGACACCACCGCGCCCTACGAGCTGGTTTCGACCATGCGCGCCAGCTTCTGGGTGATCGGGCCGCTGTTGGCGCGGGCGCATGAGGCGCGGGTATCGCTGCCGGGCGGCTGCGCCATCGGCACGCGGCCGGTGGATCTGTTCCTCCAGGGGCTGAAGGAACTGGGCGCCGAGATCGAGATCGACGAAGGCTATGTGGTGGCGCGGGCCCCCAGGGGCGGCTTGCGCGGGGCGCGCGTGGTGTTCCCCAAGGTCACCGTCGGCGCGACGCATGTGCTGCTGATGGCGGCGACGCTCGCCAAGGGCACCACGGTGCTCGAGAACGCCGCGATGGAGCCCGAGATCAGCGACGTGGCCGAGTGCCTGGTGAAGATGGGCGCGAAAATCTCCGGCATCGGCACGCGCACGCTGACCATCGAGGGCGTCGACGAACTGCATGGGGCGACCCATGCCGTGGTGGCCGACCGGATCGAGACCGGCACCTACGCGATGGCGGCGGCGATGACCGGCGGCGATGTGCTGCTGAAACACGCGCGAGCCGAGCATTTGCAGGCGGCGCTCGATACGTTGGGGCAAGCCGGGGTGGAAATCAGCTCGGAAGCGGGCGGCATCCGCGTACGCCGCAACGGCAACGGCATCCAGGCGGTGCATGCCGAAACGCAGCCCTTCCCGGGCTTTCCGACCGACCTCCAGGCGCAGTTCATGGCGCTGATGACCATGGCCAACGGCACCTCGCAGATCCGCGAGACGATCTTCGAGAACCGCTACATGCATGTGGCCGAGCTCGCCCGCTTCGGCGCCGACATCAAGGTCGACGGCCAGGTGGCGACGGTGACCGGCGTACCGCAGCTGAAGGGCGCGCAGGTAATGGCGACCGACCTTCGCGCCTCGGTGTCGCTGGTGATCGCGGGGCTCGCGGCGCGCGGCGAGACGGTGGTCAACCGGATCTACCACCTCGACCGCGGGTTTGAGCGGCTCGAGGACAAGCTGAGCGCCGTGGGCGCGGAGATCGAGCGGGTTGCGGGGTGAGTGGAGGCATCGTGCCCTCCAGGGCCCCCTCTCTTGCGATTTCTAAGGCTTAGCCAAACGGCTAAACCTAAGAAATCGCTTTCTCCCCCGCCGAGGGGGAGATGAGCGGTGGCTTCCATTCGCATTGGAGTATCAGTCGGGACTCTCCCCCTTGGCGGGGGAGAAAGCGAAAACTTGGGCTTAGCAAAGCTAAGTCCTTAGTTTTCGCCAGAGAGGGGGGCTCTCTCCGCGTACTGCGTCGCTCCTCAAGGCCGGTGGTTCCTTGCAGTAGGTGCCTGTGTGTGTGGCCGCCCCCTCCACCAGCTTCGCTGGTCCCCCTCCCCCGCCACGCGGGGGAGGATCATGGCGCAGCCGGTGGCTTGCCATAAGCGATTGCCCCCTCGGCGCTTAGCTTGTAGATCGTCTTTCGGGCCCCCACTTGCTGGTCAATTCCACCGTTTCCGGACCCCCAACATATGACCGATCTCAAGCTTCTGGCGCTTGATAGCGAAGACCTCGACGTGATTTCGGCGACCACGCAGGATGCCATCGTGCGCGTCGGCGATATGGGTTACGCCAAGGCCGACCAGCGCTTCGCCATGCTGATGAACCGCTATGCCTGGGAAGATGGCAGCAACGCCAAGGCAGGGGTGCGGAAGCGCGCCGCGCTGCATTTCGACCGGGTGACCGGGGTGAAGGTAGCGGGGATCGACACCAATTCGCTCGAGGGCGCGCTGGAACTCCTGACCATCCGCTTCACCGAGAACGAAGCGCCGAGCGGCTGGGTGGACCTGGCCTTTGCCGGCGGCGGCACGGTGCGGCTCGAAGTCGAAGTGCTGGAGGCGCGGCTGCAGGATCTGGGCGCCGCCTGGGCGGCGAAAGTCAAACCCGAGCACGCGCCGTAATGCCATCTATTCTCGACAGCCGGGATGCCGGCTTTGCCGCTGCCTTTGAAACGCTGCTGAACTCGAAGCGCGAAGCCTCGGAAGAGGTGGGGAACGCCGTGGCGGCGATCCTCGCCGAGGTGAAGGCGCGCGGCGATGCCGCGGTGATCGAGTATACCGAGCGCTTCGATAAGCCGGCGCAGGCCAATTGGCAGCTGCGGGTGACGGACGAGGAAATCGCTGCCGCCAGTGCGCGGGTTTCTTCGGACGTGCTGTCGGCGCTGACGGTGGCGCATGAGCGCATCCGCGCCCACCACGAAAAGCAGAAGCCGCTCGACCATATCTACCAGGATCACCTGGGGGTGACGCTGGGGACGATCTGGACGCCGGTGGAAGCGGTGGGCATCTATGTGCCGGGTGGCACGGCCGCCTACCCCTCGTCGGTGCTGATGAACGCCGTGCCGGCCAAGGTGGCCGGCGCGAGCCGCATCGCCATGGTGGTGCCGATGCCCGGTGGCGAGGCGAACGACGCGGTGCTGGCGGCGGCGAGGATTGCCGGGGTCACCGAGATCTACCGGATCGGCGGGGCGCAGGCGATCGGCGCGCTGGCCTATGGCACCGAGACCATCGCGCCGGTGAGCAAAATCGTCGGGCCGGGCAATGCCTATGTCGCGGCGGCGAAGCGCCAGGTGTTCGGCACGGTGGGGATCGACATGATCGCCGGGCCCTCGGAAGTGCTGGTGATCGCCGACTCGTCAGCCAACCCCGCCTGGGTAGCGGCCGATATGCTGGCGCAGGCCGAGCATGGCGGCGGGGCGCAATCGATCCTCATCACCACCGATCCCCAACTCGCCGATGTGGTCGAGGATGAGGTGTGGCGGCAGATCGAGCAGCTGGAGCGCGCCGAGATCACCCGCGCCGGCTGGGAAGAGTTCGGCGCCATCATCACCGTCGCCTCGATGGCGGAAGCGGTGGAGCTCGCCAACCGCATCGCGTCGGAGCATGTGGAGCTGGCGATCGATGATCCGCAGGCACTGCTCCCCAAAATCCGCAATGCTGGTGCCATTTTTCTCGGGCATCACACGCCGGAGGCGATCGGCGATTATGTGGGCGGCTCGAACCATGTGCTGCCGACGGCCCGCTCGGCGCGCTATGCATCCGGCCTGGGGGTGCTCGATTTCATGAAACGGACCTCGGTACTCGGGTGCGACCCGGCCTCGCTGGCGGAACTGGCGCCGGCCGCCCGGACGCTCGCCACGACCGAGGGGCTCGGGGCGCATGAGCGCTCGATTGCCATCAGGCTCAATCGCTAGATGGCGCTGACGCCGCGACAGTTCGATCCCACAAGCGATCGCATCGTCGCCGTCACGCTCGACCCCAACACCATCACCTCGGTCGACCCCGACGAGGTGCACGAGTGGCGCATCGCCATCTACGACCTCGTCGAAGAGAACGTCTTCGCCCCGGCGCGGGTGAAGGCCACCGGGCCCTATGCGCTGCACATCTCGATCATCGGCAATTACATCGTGCTCGATGTGCGCAACCCGGACACCTATGAGCCGATCGCCGCGCATTACCTGTCGCTGACCCCGTTCCGGCGGCTGATCCGCGATTATTTCCGCATCCGCGAAAGCTATTACGACGCGATCAAGACCGGCTCGACCTACCAGATCGAGACCGTCGACATGGCGCGGCGCGGGCTGCACAACGAGGCGGCGGAGCTCTTGCGCACCCGGCTCGACAACAAGCTGGAGATGGATCTCAACACGGCACGGCGCCTGTTCACGCTGATCTGCGCGGTGCAGCCCTTTGCCAGCCGGATCGACGAGCGCGAGTCGACCCTGCCGACGGTGCTGTTCGTCTGCTCGATGAACTCGGTGCGCTCGCCGATCGCCGCGGCCTTGGCCCGCCGCTACTTTCCCGGCCGGCTGATCGTCCGCTCGGCCGGGGTGCGCTCGGGCAAGGCCGATGGGTTCGTGCACGAGGTGATGGAAGAGATCGGCATCGACATGAGCGTCCACACCCCGCACACCATGGACGAGCTGGTGGCCAACCACTTCGACCTGGTGATCACGCTCTCGAACGATGCGCCCGAGGCGGTGGAGCGGCGCGGGCTCGAGATGGGGGCGATCGAGCACTGGCCGATGCCCGACCCGCAGGAGACCGAAGGCAATCGCGAGGCGGTGCTGAGTGCCTACCGGACATTGCGGGATACGCTGCAGCAGCGGGTGCGGGAGCGGCTGGAAAAGCTGGTGGCGGCGCCGGTGAAGGTGGGGTGAGGCATGCTGATAGAGACGGCCCCCTCCCGGCCTCCCCCATAAAGGGGGAGGTGAAGAGTCGAGGCTCTGTCTTCGATGGTGCCAAATCCACCGGCAGGCACCTCCCCCTTTATGGGGGAGGATGGGAGGGGCCGTCTGCCAGCAGTCACCCCCGCCAATCCCGTCCAGCTTTGCAAATGTGGCACGCCCGCACCATATGTGGTTAGCCCGCGCAGGCGGGTGGTTCACAAACGGGGCGACATCCAGTATAGGTGGCGCCCAATTCAAGCCCCCGACATTGTCAGTAACGTGTTTCGCGGGGCCGTCTCAGGAGAGAGAATGGCTAAGGAAGAAGTGCTCGAATTTCCGGGCGTGATCACGGAACTGCTGCCGAATGCGACTTTTCGCGTGAAGCTGGAGAACGAGCACGAGATCATCGCCCATACGGCGGGCCGGCTGCGCAAGAACCGCATCCGTGTGCTGGCAGGCGACAAGGTGCTGGTCGAAATGACCCCCTATGACCTGACCAAGGGCCGGATCAACTACCGGTTCAGGTAAGGTCTGGACGTGCGGCGGCACGCTGCCGCGCTGCCGATGGCGCACGAGATCATCGCCGCATGCGCAAGACTCGCATTCGAGTCTTGGCGGGCGATGAGGTGTTGTGCGAAATGACACCTGACGATCTGACCAAGCGCCGGATCATTTACCGCTTCAAACAGGGCACCGTATGGCCAGCCGTCCCGAGCTCATCCTCGCGTCCGCCTCGCCGCGGCGCCTGGCGCTGTTGAACCAGATCGGCATCGAGCCGGAACATCTGGTGCCGGCGCATATCGACGAGACGCCGGAAAAGGGCGAGCTGCCGCGCAAGCTCGCGCAGCGCCTCGCCGACCAGAAGGCCATCACCGCGCAGCATAAGGCCAAGACGACCGGCATTGCGGGCAACGCCCTGGTGCTGGCGGCGGATACGGTGGTGGCCGTGGGCCGGCGGATCCTCCCCAAGGCCGAGACGATGGAAGAAGCGTCGGAGTGCCTCCGCGTCCTCTCGGGCCGCTCGCACCGGGTGTTCACCGCCGTTACCATGCTGACGCCGTCGGGCCAGATGCGCAAACGCCTGGTCGAAACCCGCATCCGCTTCAAGCGGCTCTCGGCGCGCGAAATCGAAAGCTATCTCGCCAGCGCCGAATGGCGCGACAAGGCCGGCGGCTACGCCATCCAGGGCATTGCCGGGGCGTTCGTCCTCAAGCTGCAGGGCTCCTACACCGCCGTGGTCGGGCTGCCGCTCAACGAGACCGTGGGGCTGTTGGCCGGCGAAGGCTATCCGGTGCATTTCAACTGGCTCAACCAGTCGAGTTTGACGGCGGTTTGAGATGACCGCTGAGATTATCAAACTCAAGCCGACCCGGCCCTGCCCGATCTGCGGCAAGCCATCGAGCCAGCAACACCACCCGTTCTGCTCCGGCCGCTGCCAGGACATCGACCTCAATCGCTGGCTCAGCGGGAGCTATGTGATCCCGGCCGAGCCGGTGGAGGAGGACGAGGATGGGGTGGTGACGCGCGATGATGGGGACGAGGAGTAGGCGTTCCTCGTAGCTCCCCAGACCCCCTCTCTTGCGAAAACTACGGACTTAGCTGCGCTAAGCCCAAGTTTTCGCTTTCTCCCCCGCCAAGGGGGAGAGTCCCGACTGATGCTCCGATGCTAGTGGAGGGCACGGATCATCTCCCCCTTGGCGGGGGAGAAAGCAAAATCTTAGGTTTAGCCGTTTGGCTAAGCCTTAGATTTTGCAAGAGAGGGGGTTTTCGAGGCACGACAGCAGTGTCAGCGATCTCTCGTCTCGAGCACGATCCGCAGCCGCTCGTACACCCCCTCGATATTCTCCAGCACGTCATTGCTCCAAAACCGCAGCGTGCGGAAGCCTGCCGCGCGAAAGTGCTCATCGCGGATCAGGTCCGCCGCCGATCCACTGTGCTGGCCGCCATCGAGCTCGATGATCAGCTTCGTCTCGAAGCAGACGAAGTCGAGGATGTAGCCGTCGAGCGGCACCTGGCGCTTGAACTTGAGGCCGTCGAGCTGGCCGGCGCGAAGCACGGACCAGAGCTTGCGCTCGGCGTCGGTGCTGTCGGTGCGGAGGGATCTGGCGAAGGTGCGGTGTGGAGGCGAGACTGGTCGGCGCATGCTGCAAAGACCCCCTCCCCCTCACGGCATCAGCTGCCCGCCATTCACATCGATGATCTGCCCGGTGATGTAGCCGGACATCGAATCCGACGCCAAGAACACGTAGGCGCCGACGCAATCTTCGGCCGTGCCGAGCCGCTGCATCGGGATCTGCGCGGCGGCGGTGTCTTTCACCGATTGCGGGGTCTTGTCGTGGAACGGGGTGATGATGAAGCCCGGGGCGACGACATTGACGCGGATGTGGTCGGGGGCGAATTCGCGGGCGGCGTTGCGGGTGATCGAGTGCACCGCGGCCTTGGCCGAAGCATAGACGGCCGAGCCGCCGAAGCCACCGAAGCGGCCGGCCACCGAGCCGGTGTTGATGATCGAGCCGCCGCCGGCGGCTTTGAGATGCGGATAGGCCGCCTTGGTCACCGCCAGCACCGAGCGGACATTGAGGTTGTAGACATTGTCGTAGGCCGTGTCGTCGAAGGCGGCGTTGGTGACGCGCTCGAGGATGGCGCCGGCATTGTTGATGAGGATATCGAGGCCGCCGAGCCCGGCCACCGCGTCGGCGACGATCTTGGCGGCGGAAGCCGAGTTGCTGACATCGCCGAGCACCACCACGGCTTTGCTACCCGCGGCGCGTATCTCGGCAGCCACTGCTTCAGCGCTCGCAGCATTCCTGTTGCCATGCACGGCGACGCTGGCGCCGAGCCGCGCCAGTTCCTTGGCCACGGCGGCGCCGATGCCGGTGGACGAGCCGGTGATGAGGGCGCGCTTACCCTTGAGATCCTCAAGCATGTTGCCTCCGCAAATTGAATCGGGCGCAGACTAGCCCGCAGGGCCACCGCGAGGCCACAGGAATGGCGCATGAACCATGCCGGCGAGGGGCTTCGACAGCGCGGTTTGGCTGCCGGATTTTCCACAGGCAACAAGATGGCAAAACCCGCTTGCGCACCCCGGCAATGCCCCCTATAAACCGCCCGACTTAGCGCCCTCGGGCGCCACGGTTGCCCGGGTAGCTCAGTTGGTAGAGCAGCGGATTGAAAATCCGCGTGTCACTGGTTCGATTCCGGTCCCGGGCACCATTTCTCTGTTCGCGAAAGTGCGCGAATGATTGAGAGAACCCCAGAAATCCTGTAAAAACAGTATCTGAACGGCCGGCATCGTCCGGCCAAGTTCGCCGGCAGTCGCCCCAAGTTGGGGGTGGCGTTGGGGGTGGCCTGCGGTCGACTGACTCGATACCCCCAAAAAGGCGACGCAGAACTGGGGGTGCCGCCGTGCCGCTGACCGATACTGCGATCAAGAACGCCAAACCCCGCGCCAGGCCCTACAAGTTGTCGGACGAGCGCGGGCTACACCTGTTGATCCAGCCGCAAGGCGGGCGGCTTTGGCGAATGAAGTATCGGGCAGACGGTGCAGACCCTAACGGACACCCCAAGCGCATCGAGAAGTTGCTTTCCTTCGGAAGCTATCCGGATGTGACACTTAAGGCGGCGCGAGCCCTGCGGGACGCAGCTCGAAAGCAGCTTGCCGAGGGCATCGATCCCGGACAGCTAAAGAAGGAAGCTAAGATCGCTTCTGCCTTGGGCGCCGCCAACAGCTTCGCAGCGGTAGCGGAAGAGTACATTCAGAGGATGGAGCAGGAGGGGCGTGCGGATGCCACTCTGAACAAGGTCCGGTGGCTCGCCGCGATCCTGAAGCCAGCGATAGGCGCCCGACCGGTGGCAGAAGTGAAGCCGCACGAACTGCTCGCTGTCATGAAGAAGATTGAGCAGTCAGGAAAGCGAGAGACGGCCGGCCGCCTGCGGTCCTTCGCCAGTCGAGTGTTTCGCTATGCCGTTGCCACAGCCCGTGCCAGCGATGATCCTGCCCACATGCTTCTCGGCGCCCTCGTGCCTCCGAATGCCAAGCACCATGCCGCCATCACAGAGCCGAAGGCGCTGGGCGAACTTCTGCGAGCAATAGATGGATACCAGGGCCAGCCGGCAACACTGTTCGCGCTCAGGCTTGCGCCGCACATCTTCCAACGCCCCGGCGAAGTCCGTCAGATGGAGTGGTCGGAGGTTGATTTTGACAAGGCTGTTTGGACGATCCCGGCTACACGCATGAAGATGCGGCAGGCGCACCATGTCCCGTTGTCGTCGCAGGCGCTGGCTATCTTGAGGGACATCCACTCGCTGACCGGTTCTGGGAAACTGGTTTTTCCGTCAATACGGTCGTTTGTGCGCCCGATGTCGGAGAACACCATCAACGCAGCCCTCCGCCGTTTGGGCTATGGCGCGGACGAGATGACCGCGCACGGGTTCCGTTCTACTGCCAGTTCGCTGCTAAACGAGAGCGGCAAATGGAACCCCGACGCCATTGAACGAGCCTTGGCGCATCGTGAAGGCAATCAGGTGCGCGCGGCATATCATCGATCAACCTACTGGGACGAACGCGTACAGATGGCGCAGTGGTGGAGTGATCATTTGGACAAGCTGCGAGAAGGTGGCGAAGTCGTTCGCTTTCCCGGGAAAGTGGCGGGCTAAAGGGCGTTTTCCGTTCACGAACGTTCGCCCACGCTTGCCGCTACTCCACCATCGGCTAATCTTGCCGAATGGAAGAAACGTGGATCAGTGCTGCCGAAGCATATGAGCGGGTCAAGAAAACGGAGCCGTTTCGGGCGGCGCAGGTGATTTGCAGCCGTGCGCATGATGGAATCATCGTCGCACGAGCCCAGACCTTTATTGCTGGCGATAACAGAGACCAAGATGTCGAAGTGCCTGCCGGCTTCTGGTGGGCATGTGGCGAGGCCGCATTGACCCAGAAATGGGCTTCAGGAGATTTCGAAACCTGGATCGGCAGCAAGTTCCATTGCAGGGCCTATGGCGTTACCTTTCGAGAGCGCGACATCGCAGCAATGTTGCCGCCCAGCCGAGGTAGCGGCTTCCAACCAGGACGGGCCAGACAAGGGAATTTCGCGTCTAGCGCACGCTGTCTAGGCGAGCTGCAAAGTCGTTTGGGCTGCAGCCAGAAAGAGGCTGCGGACCATCTCGTGCGGTTTTGTCGAGCGGGCCTGATAGAAGGACGCTGCGCCAGCTTCTGGCACGAATCGACTGAGTTACTGGGTCTGGAAGAGCAAGAACTGGAGAACGTCGCTATTCCCGCGTGGTTCTGGGAGCATTGCGCGACCGAGCCGGAGGCAATCCTGGACTGGCAGACGGGTACTTTTGCGGGGCGTGGCCGGATATCCGGCTTAGTGCACAAAGTACGGATCAAAGGAGCCGAGTTCGATATCGGTGGGGTGGTCGACCTAGAGATCATGCTTCGCGAACGGGACGTAGCCGACTCGCCAGCGCCGATCGCGGTCGCTGCAAGCGATAGTGTACGGCCTTCCGCGCGACCGTCGCGCGGTGGGCGGTCTCGCAGCGAGTCTTGGACCGACTGGATTGCAGAGCTGGTCAGCCTCATACACGAAGAGGGCATACCGGCCGGTGAAGGCGCCGAGGGACAGGACGCACTGATTGGAGCCATAGAGGAACGCCTTGAGGCCCGAGGCCTGGACGGCCTGAGCCGATCCACCGTGCAGGCCCCTGTTCGCGCTGTTTTGGTGCGGCTGAGATCAGCCGGAAACTAAGCCTCGGCAGTTTCCGGCCCAATCCGGCTGCATTGGCTGCCCATGTCCATATCGTCGGTCCTGCGTTCGCTGGAACACCAGCGGCTACAAGCGAAGGATCGACCATGGAACCCATTGCAACATCCATCAACGGCGCGGCCAAGGCACTGAGCCTGGGGCGCACATCCATCTATGCGCTGATCAAGGAAGGCCGGCTTGAGACGGTCAAGCTCGGTCGCCGCACTCTCGTCAAGACGGCTTCGATCCGTGCCTTGATCGGAGACGTCAGGACTGGTGCGGAGTAGGGGACGTGTCCCGCCGACGCACCACTCCTCGCGCCATCAAACTGCACCGGACCTATTCGGTAGAGGAAGCGGCACGCGTGCTGGGCGTTCACAAGAACAGCGTTCGCGCCTGGCGCGCACAAGGCCTCCGGCCAATCGACGACAGCCGCCCGGTGCTGTTTCTGGGCAGCGAGCTGCGCGTCTTCCTAGAGCGGCGCAGAGCTGGTCGGAAGCGCCCATGCCGACCCGGAACGGTCTACTGCTTCAGATGCCGAGAGCCGCGCGAGCCAGCGCTGGGCATGGTCGACTGGAACCCGTCAACTGCACGGCGCGGCAACATCATGGCGCTTTGCAGCGTCTGTGAAACGCCGATGTTTCGCAGTGTCAGCCGTGACCAGTTGGCAGCGGTGATGCCGGGCATTCAGGTCCGGATCGTGGAAGGTCCGCCACGACTAGATGGGAAGCACTTTCCCTCCCAAAACTGTGACAAACCGAAGGACCGATGATCATGGCCAAGCACCACCCTTCCAATGAGCGGATCAAGCGCGAGTATTTCCACTACCTGAAGGAAGCCCGGCGGCGCGGCAATGCTTCGGTGGATGCTGCTGCCAAGGCGCTCCATCGGTTTGAGGAGACCACGCGCTGGCGCGACTTCAAGCGCTTTCACCGCGAGCAGGCGGTCGCCTTTAAGACTACCCTCTCAGAGCAGACCAATGCGAGGTCGGCCGAGCGCCTGAGCTGGTCGACAGTCCAGGCCACAGTGCGCGAGCTTCGTGCTTTCTTCCTCTGGCTGGCCGGTCAGCCGGGATACAAGACCAGAATTCGCTATGGCGATGCCGACTACTTCAACCTGTCCGAGAAGGAACTATCGGTGGCGCGAGCCAAGCGTGAGAAGCGCGTCCCGACGCTGGAACAGATGCACCATATCCTCTCCGTCATGCCGTCCGGCACCGATCAGGAGCGCCGCAGTCGTGCCCTGATTGCCTTTGCCGTCCTCACTGGCGCACGAGCCGACGCGCTGGCTTCCTTCAAGCTGAAGCACATCGACCTTGATCGCGGCGCCATCTTTCAGGATCCGCATGAGGTTCGGACCAAGTTTGCGAAGTCCTTCACGACCTGCTTTTTCCCAGTGGGAGGCAATGCGCTGGCGATCCTCACAGAATGGGTAAACTGGCTTCGCACAGAGCGGCATTGGGGAAATGACGACCCACTTTTCCCTTCCACTCAGAGCGGACTGGGTCCGGAGGGCGGCTTCATCGCCGCCGGGCTGTCTCGCAACGGCTGGAGCACCACGCAACCTATTCGCGACGCCTTCAGGGACGGCTGCGCGGCCGCTGGCCTGCCCTACTTCAACCCTCACTCGGTTCGGGACATGCTCGCGCTACTCGGTGAGCGCCTCTGCCGATCACCGGAGGAATTCAAGGCGTGGTCACAGAATCTGGGGCATAGCGATGTGATGACGACGCTCAACAGCTATGGGACTGTTCCTCCGCACCGGCAGGCAGACCTGATTCGTCGCATGTCGCTGTCCGGCACCTTCGCCGATCCCCTGTACAATGCTGATGCAGCTCAACTGATCGCGGCATTGGCCCAAAAAGTCTCGGATGGCAGTATGGCGCGGCAGTGACCACTCATCGATTGCTTATTCACGACGATAGACCAAGAATGGCACCTGGGAGCTTTGGCGTTACCACCAAACAAGTGCCGCACATCGACACATCTGCAGACTGGCGATGCGTCCGACTGCATTACTCAAACGCATAGAAGCGAGACGAAACGCTATGGCTGATCAGGCGAAGCGAGAGCAACTCTTGGACTCCCTGCGAGCGCTGGGTGGAACAGCAGGCAATGAACGGCTCCGGAAGGCGCTTCAATGGAGCGATGACGAGTACCATCTCATCAAGTCTGAACTCTTGGCCGATGGCACGCTACTGCCCGGACGCGGACGAGGCGGGTCTGTGACGCTTGCGGCGGCGCGAGCGCACCTTGTCGCCACCTTCTCGGCCATGCTGTCGAAGGCGGAAACGATGGACCCTGAAACGCAACCCGCGCCCGCCGCCGCTCGCGCCAAGCCTGTCCGTGCAAATGGCAATGGCGGCAATCTCGGTTTCGAGGCCGACCTGTTCAAAGCCGCCGACAAGCTGCGCGGCAACATGGAGCCATCCGATTACAAACACGTCGCGCTGGGCCTGATCTTCCTCAAGCACATCTCGGACTCGTTTGAGGCCAAAAGAGCCGAGCTTCTGGCCGACTATCCGGAGGGCGCCGAGGACCGCGACGAGTACGCCGCCGACAACGTGTTCTGGGTGCCGCCAACGGCGCGGTGGTCGCACCTTCAGGCCAACGCCAAGCAACCCTCGATCGGCAAGATGATCGACGAGGCGATGATCGCCATCGAGAAGGACAACGAGAACCTCAAGGGCGTGCTGCCGAAGGACTATGCCCGGCCCGCGCTCAACGCGGTCATGCTCGGCGAACTGATCGACCTGATTTCTGGCATTGCACTCGGTCAGGAAAAGGGCGAGGCGCGCGACGTGCTCGGCCGCGTCTATGAATATTTCCTTGGCCAGTTTGCCGGCTCGGAAGGCAAGCGCGGCGGCGAGTTCTATACGCCGCGCTCGGTCGTGCGGGTGATGGTCGAGATGATCGAGCCCTACAAGGGCCGCGTCTACGATCCGTGCTGCGGCTCGGGCGGGATGTTCGTGCAATCCGAAAAGTTTGCGCTGGAGCACGAGGGCCGGATCGGCGACATCGCCGTTTATGGCCAGGAGTCCAACTACACCACCTGGCGGCTCTGCAAGATGAACCTCGCCGTGCGGGGTATCGATGCAGAGATCAAATGGAACAGCGAGGGCAGCTTCCACAAGGACGAGCTGCGCGACCTGAAGGCGGATTATGTCCTCGCCAATCCGCCCTTCAACATTTCCGATTGGGGCGGCGATCGGCTGCGCGATGATGTGCGCTGGAAATATGGCATCCCGCCCGCCGGCAACGCCAACTTCGCCTGGATTCAGCACATCGTGCATCACCTCGCGCCAAGCGGCACGGCTGGTGTGGTGCTCGCCAACGGCTCGATGTCGTCAACGCAAAACGGCGAGGACACCATCCGCCGATCACTCATTGAGGGCGCCAACGGTGCGCCGGGCGTTGTGGATTGCATGGTCGCGCTGCCCGGCCAGCTCTTCTATTCGACACAGATTCCGGTTTGCCTCTGGTTCCTCGCCCGCGACAAATCGAATGGCGTCGCCCGCAATGCCAAGTTGCGCGACCGGCGCGGCGAGATCCTGTTCATCGATGCGCGCAAGCTCGGCCACATGGTGGACCGTACCCGCAAGGAGTTCTCCGACGCCGATCTCGACAGGATCACGCGTGCCTATCACGCCTGGCGCGGTGAAGGCGAAGCGGGCGCGTACGAAGACGTGCCGGGATTCTGCAAATCTGCGTCGCTGGAGGAAATCAGGGCCCACGGCTATGTGTTGACGCCGGGGCGTTACGTCGGCGCAGCCGATGTCGAAGATGACGACACGCCGTTTGCGGAGCGGTTTGCGGCGTTGCAGGCACAGTTGGAGGAGCAGTTCGCGGCATCAGGCAGACTGACAGAGGCGATCCGTAGCAGCCTGGCAGGAGTTGGGATGTGACGCAGGAGGCACGCCTTGTCGATCTGCTAACCTTCACTCGCGACGGGGAGTGGGGAAACGGCGAGCCGAGCCACGGGTATTCACCCGCATTGGTCGTGCGCGGAACAGATTTTTCCGAGGTCAGGGCAGGAAATATTTCGACGTTACCGTTGCGATACATCCGTAGTGACATTTTGGCCCGAAAGGCCATTGTCGTTGGAGACACTTTGATTGAGACCGCAGGGGGCACAAAGGATCAACCAACAGGAAGAAGCGTTTTTATTCAAAGTTCTATACTTGCCAGCGCCAAGTTTCCAATGATATGTGCAAGTTTTGCTCGATTCCTACGGCCTAACCCCGCCCAAGTTGAACCGAATTTCCTGTTCTGGAAACTGCAGGACGAGTATGAATCCCGCAGGATGTTCCCATACCACGTGCAGCACACTGGTGTTGCACGCTTCCAGTTTACCCAGTTTGCCGAGACGCACCCCTTTTATCTTCCAGATTTGCCCGAGCAACGCGCAATTGCCTCCGTCCTCAGCGCGCTAGACGACAAGATCGAGTTGAACCGGCGAATGAACGAAACGCTGGAAACGATGGCGCGGGCGATCTTCAAGGACTGGTTCGTCGATTTTGGCCCAACCCGCGCTAAGGTGGAAGGACGCCCGCCCTACCTCGCCCCTGACATTTGGTCTCTCTTCCCCGACCGCCTCGACGATGAAGGCAAGCCGAAGGGGTGGATCACTTCCACTATCGGCCAAGAAGTCGAAGTTCTCGGCGGCTCAACTCCTAGCACGAAGGAGCCTACCTACTGGGGCGGCGACATTTCTTGGGCTACACCGAAAGACCTCTCTTCGTTAAGCACGCCAGTGCTTCTCAGCACTGAGCGGCAGATAACTCAAGCGGGCCTTTCCCAGATAGGCTCTGGCTTGCTGCCTGCCGGAACGGTGCTTCTCTCATCACGCGCACCGATCGGCTACATGGCGATCGCCCAGATTCCAGTTGCGGTAAATCAGGGCTTCATTGCGATGATTTGCAAAAAGCGTCTGTCAAACGTGTTCGTCTGGCTATGGACGCAAGCCAACATTGAGACGGTTCATCAGAACGCAAACGGATCGACTTTTCAGGAAATTAGCAAAACAAACTTCCGACCGATTGAAGTGACCGTCCCCGCGCTCGAACTCCTTGAGGCATTCGACCAGTCGGCCAGACCCCTGTTTGATCGGATCGTCGCCAACGACAAGGAAAGTCGCACTCTTGCCGCCACGCGCGACTTCCTGCTTCCGAAGCTAATGTCGGGCGAGGTTCGCGTCGGTGACGCGACGTCGTCTGTTTGACGGAGGCGCGGCGTGGAATATCTCCGTCAGCGCTTTGTCGAAGAGCTCAACGATGAAGGTCTCGTCAACGTCCGGACCTTCGAATGGCCGCCCGCCGATGTCCTTCAGACAATGGCGCCGCACGACTACGAGGCGCATTTTCTAGACTGGGCTGCCATCCAGAAGCAGAACGCAAAGGATCGCGCCCGCGAGTTTCTTGAGCGGTTCAATTGCCTTGATCGGTTCAATCGACTGCACACGCAGCTTGAACGCCAAAGCGTCATTCCCTTTGTCGGCGCCGGCCTCTCGCGACCTACCGGGTTTCCCTTGTGGGGCAAGTTTCTCGATGCTTTGACCGCCGACTATCCTGCAATTGCCGGCAAGGTTCGCGCTCATCTAGCAGGATATCGATACGAAGAAGCGGCGCAGCTCGTGCTTGATCGTATGGGTTCCGATGTCTTCGCCGAGGCAGTCCAAAATGCCTTTGGTTCTCGCATCAAGACCTTGAAGGGACCAGTGCAACTGCTCCCGCTGATCTTCAGACGTGGCTGCCTGACAACGAATTTCGATTATGTCTTGAACCGCGTTTATGAGGCTTCTGACTGCCGCTTCAAGGGCGAGTTTGCTGGAACACGGCTGAATGAGGCACCGCGAAGGCTAGCGGACGAACCTCATTGCCTCCTTCGGCTACATGGTGAAGCCGATAGCTCTCAAGGCCGCGTCCTCACTGGAGGTGAGTATACGGCATGTTACGGAGACGGTGGGAACTATCGAGATATTTTCAAGCTATTGATTGCCAACACGAGTTTGCTCTTTCTTGGATGTAGTCTGTCGGTCGACCGAACCGTGGATGCGCTCCGCGAGATCAAGCGGGCCGCCGTCGTCGAGACGCCTCGGCACTATGCATTCTTGCCGCTGAGTGAAGGAATGGATCGTGTAGTCCGGCGAAACGAACTTGGGCAAGCGGATATTCATCCGATTTGGTATCCGCCCGAAGACCATGACCAGGCGATCGAGGACCTGCTTATCTCGCTGATGGAGGGAGGCTTCCATGATTAGCGAGCTGAGCGACTTCACCATTTTCAAACCCATCGGGAGGGTCGCCTGATGGCCTATCTCTCAGAAGCTGCGATTGAACAGGTCGTCCTCGATCAGCTCTCCGGCCTCGGCTACACGATTGTCACCGACGGCGACATCGGCCCGGACGGCAAGGCGCCAGAGCGGGAGGCCTATGCCGAAGTCGTTCTCGTCAAGCGCCTGACTGCGGCCATCGAGAGGCTCAATCCAGCGATACCGGCGGAGGCGCGCGGGGATGCGCTGCGCAAGGTGCTGGCCACCGATAGGCCATCGCTTGTTGAAGAGAACCGTCGCCTCCACAGACTGATGGTCGAAGGCGTCGATGTCGAGTTTTACGGCGAAGACGGCACGATCCGTGGCGACAAGGTTCGCCTGATCGATTTCGACGATCTCGCGGCGAACGACTGGCTGGCAACGGGCCAGTTCACGGTGATTGCGGGCAGCATTAACCGCCGCCCGGATATAGTCGCCTTCGTCAACGGCCTGCCGCTCGGCGTGATCGAGCTGAAGGCACCCGGCGGCGAGAACGCCACCCTCGCGGGCGCGCACAACCAGCTGCAGACCTACAAGTCGCAAATCCCGGCTCTATTCCGAACAAATGCGGTTCTCGTCACTTCGGACGGCATCACCGCGCGGGTGGGCTCGCTGACTGCCGACCTGGAGCGCTTCATGCCCTGGCGCACCACGGACGGCAAAGTCATTGCGGCGAAGGGCCAGCCAGAACTTAGCGTGTTGATCGAAGGAGTTTTCGACCGTCGACGCCTGCTCGATCTGCTCCAAGATTTCACGGTGTTCGGCGAGACGGGTGCGGGGCTCGCAAAGATCATCGCGGGCTACCACCAGTTCCATGCCGTTAAGCGGGCGGTGGACTCGACGCTGCGCGCCCTGGCTCTGAACACAGGCGCGGGTTCTGGCTCTCTGCCCGGCGGCTTCCATGAAGAGCCGGCCGCGTTCGGATTGCCTGACGTCAAGGACTACCCCAAGGGGGACAAGCGCATCGGGGTGATCTGGCACACACAAGGGTCGGGCAAGAGCCTTCTGATGGCCTTCTATGCCGGGCAACTGGTGCGCCACCCGGAGATGGAAAATCCGACAATTGTTGTCATTACGGATCGCAACGACCTGGACGATCAGCTCTTCGGCACCTTTTCAATGTGCCGCGATCTGATCCGGCAAACCCCTATCCAGGCGGACAGCCGGGATGATCTGCAATCGGCACTCAGCCGCGCCTCGGGTGGCGTGATCTTCACGACCATTCAGAAGTTCTCGCCGGCCACCGGTGCGACGAGCTATCCGATGCTGTCTGATCGGCGGAACATCGTCGTCATCGCGGACGAAGCGCATCGCAGCCAATATGGCTTCCGCGCACGGATCGAACAGAAGACCGGCGAGATCGCCTATGGCTTCGCGAAGTACTTGCGCGACGCGCTTCCCAACGCCTCTTTCATCGGGTTCACCGGAACGCCGATCGAAAAGGACGACGCAAGCACGCCTGCGGTGTTCGGCGAATACATCGACATATACGACATCAGCCGGGCGGTCGAAGACGGCGCTACCGTCCCGATCTACTATGAAAGTCGCCTTGCCCGGATCGAGCTTCCCGAGGACGAGAAGCCGAAGATCGACGCCGAGATCGAGGAAATCACCGAGGACGAGGTCGCGACCGAACAGGAGCGCATCAAGCGCAAGTGGGCGACTGTTGAGGCACTGGTCGGCTCCGAAAAGCGGCTCGCAATGGTCGCGGCCGATCTGGTGCGGCACTTTGAGGATCGCGTCGCGGCCATGGACGGCAAGGCGATGGTGGTGTGCATGAGTCGCCGCATTTGCGTGGCGCTCTATAACCAGATCATCGCCCTTCGCCCTGACTGGCACAGCGATGATGATGCGGCGGGCACCATCAAAGTGGTGATGACCGGTTCGGCCGCTGATCCGCAGGGCTGGCAACCCCACATCGGAACGAAGGCTCGGCGCGATCTCCTGGCGAAGCGTGCCAAAGACCCAAAGGACACGCTGAAGCTGGTCATTGTGCGCGACATGTGGCTGACCGGCTTCGACGCACCGTCAATGCACACGATGTACGTCGACAAGCCGATGAAGGGTCACGGCCTGATGCAGGCCATCGCCCGCGTCAACCGAGTCTTCCGCGACAAGCCTGCCGGCCTCGTCGTCGACTACATCGGCATCGCTCAAAACCTCAAGAACGCCCTCGGCCAATACTCCGGTTCGGACCAGCGCCAGGCCGGAATCGACGAAGCAGAAGCCGTCGCCGTGCTCCTTGAGAAGCACGAGGTGGTGAAGGCGATGTATCACGGCTTCGACTACGAGAGAGGTCTGGCTGGCACTCCGCACCAGCGCCTCATCGTTCTCGCCGAAGCCCTTGACTGGATACTGGGTCGCCAGCACGAAGCGGCGGCGAGGGAGACAGGCGAGGAGGGGAAGCGCCGCGAAAACCGCCGCTATCAGGACGCCGTCCTGGCACTCTCCAAAGCCTTCGCCCTGGCTTCTGCCAGCGATGAGGCTCGCAACATCCGCGACGAAGTCGGCTTCTTCCAGACTGTGCGTGCAGCGCTGGTGAAGTCAGCCGACCGGGCAGGCATGAGCGGTGCAGATCGTGAATTCGCGATTCAGCAAATCCTCGATCGGGCGGTGGTCTCAACAGAGATCGTTGATATTCTCGCAGCCGCTGGCATCACGACGCCAGACATCTCGATCCTGTCGGATGAGTTCCTCGCTGAGGTACAGCAACTCGAGAAAAAGAACCTCGCGCTGGAGGCACTGCGCAAGCTGCTGAACGACGAAATCCGCTCGCGCAGCAAGACGAACGTTGTGGAGACCAAGCGCTTCTCCGAACGCTTGGAAGCGGCCATCGCCCGCTACCACACGAACGCCATCAGTACCGTTGAAGTGTTGCAGGAACTGATCGATCTGGCGAAGGAAGTCCGCGCCGCCCGCAAGCGCGGCGAAGACGAGGGCCTCTCTCAAGACGAGATCGCCTTCTATGACGCTTTGGCCGAGAGCGAGAACGCCGTCAAACTGATGGGCAACGACTCCCTCAAGGTCATCGCGCACGAGCTGCTTGTCAGTTTGAAGGGCAGTGTTTCGGTGGACTGGTCGCACCGCGAAAGTGCGCGGGCTAGGATGCGTGTACTTGTGAAGCGAATTTTGCGGAAGCACGGCTACCCGCCTGATTTGCAGGACGAGGCCGTTCAAACCGTCCTGCGTCAAGCCGAGGCGCTATCCGCCAGCTGGGCTCAGTGAGTTTCTCGGCGCCATTCGTTCTCGAAAAAGCGGCCTGCCAGCGCACTCAAATTCCTCGTTCGGGGGTAGATTTGGGGGTGCTATGACAAAACGAATGCAAAAGCCGTCGATTTATCAGAAGCATAGCGACTTAATGAGGTGCCGGTCCCGGCACCACTTTTCCTCCCCATACCAAGCCGCTGGAACGCTGCAACGAACCTGCAGCGTGATGGGTACAGGCTTGTCGGAGTTTGGGAGAGCCCTGCCCTCCCCCGCCGGCCGGGGCTATCGCATATGAGCATTGACAGTAGACGGAGTGAGGTGCCCCCACGCCATATGCGATAGCCCTCCCACCGGCTGTCGAGTAGGTGGAGAAATCGGGGGCAAACGGCTGTTCGCGAAAAGACTCAGCCGAAGGTGTGCGCTTCGATCGAGGCAGGCTTCATCTCGATGGAGAAGCCGGCGCGCTTTGGCGGCATGTAGGCGGCCTGCTCGATGATGCAGGGATCGAGGAAGTGCTCATGCAGGTGGTCGACATACTCGATCACCCGGCCGGTCTTGGTGCCGGAGACGGCGAGATAGTCGATCATCGACAGGTGCTGCACATATTCGCAGAGGCCGACGCCGCCGGCATGCGGCCAGACCGGCAGGCCGTATTTGGCCGCCATCAGCAGCACCGACAGCACTTCGTTCAGCCCGCCGATGCGGCAGGCATCGATCTGCACGATGTCGATGGCGCCACGGGTGATGAACTGCTTGAACAGGATGCGGTTCTGGCACATCTCGCCGGTCGCGACCTTTACCGGGGCGATGGCTTCGCGGATCTTCCGGTGCCCCTCGACGTCGTCGGGGCTGGTCGGCTCCTCGATGAAGTAGGGCTTGAAGCGGCTGAGCTCCTTCACCCAGTCGATGGCCTCTGCCACTTCCCACACCTGGTTGGCGTCGATCATCAGGTAGCGGTCCGGCCCCATGATCGAGCGGACAATCTCGAGCCGGCGGATGTCGTCGGCGAGGTCGCGACCGACCTTCATCTTGATGTGCGAGAAGCCGGCTTCCACGGCCTCGGTGACGAGGCGGGTCAGCTTCTCGTTGGAGTAGCCGAGCCAGCCGGCCGACGTGGTGTAGCAGGGGTAGCCGTTGGCTTCGAGTTCGGCGATGCGCTCGGCCTTGCCGGCTTCGGCCTTCCTGAAGATCTCCAGCGCCTCGTCGGGGGTGATGGCGTCGGTGAGGTAACGGAAGTCGATGATCGAGACGAGCTGCTCGGGCGTCATCTCGGCGACGAAGCGCCAGACGGGCTTGTTCGCCTGTTTGGCGAGGAGATCCCACACGGCGTTGACCACCGCGCCGGTGGCGAGATGCATGGCGCCCTTGTCGGGGCCGATCCAGCGCAGCTGGCTGTCGCCGGTGACGTGGCGCCAGAAGCGGCCGGGTTTTTCGGCGATCCAATCGAGTTCGAGCCCGCTGACGCGATCGCGCAGCGCTTCGATCGCCGCCACCACCACTTCGTTGCCGCGACCGATGGTGAAGGTCAGGCCGTGTCCTTCGAGTGCCCCGTCGGTCTCCAGCACCACATAAGCGGCCGAGTAATCCGGATCGGGGTTCATCGCATCGGAGCCATCGAGCGAAGCGGACGTCGGGAAGCGGAGGTCGTAGGTGCGAAGGCCGGTGATGCGGGTCATGGCTTTGGTCACGTCTCTCAGGCGGCGATGGCAGCGCCGGTTTTACTGTCGAAGCAATAGACGTCGGACGCCCCGATCGCCAGCCCGATCACCTCGTTGTCGCCGAAGCGCTGCTGGCCCTGCCGCTTGATGACGATGCGCGCCGGTTCGCCGGTCTCGCCGACATCGCAGTAGAGAAAGGTTTCGCCACCCAGCTGCTCGGTGAACTGCACGCGGGCCCGCGCCGCGGCGCCCTCGGGCGACACCACTTCGAGATGCTCGGGCCGGATGCCGACCTCGATCGCTTCGCCCGGCCGGGCTGGCTGCGGCAGGGGCAACACGCCGCCGGGAACCTCGACGCAGGGACCGGACGCCGCCTCGGCGACCCGGCCGGAGAGGAAGTTCATCCGGGGCGAGCCGAGGAAGCCGGCGACGAACCGGTTGGCCGGTTTGTTGTAGAGATCGAGGGGGGTGCCGACCTGCTCGATGCGGCCCTCGTTGAACACCACGATGGTATCGGCGAGCGTCATCGCCTCGACCTGGTCGTGGGTCACGTAGATGGTGGTGCGGCCCATGCGCTTGTGCAGGTTGGCGATCTCCACCCGCATGTGGACACGCAGCTCGGCATCGAGGTTGCTGAGCGGCTCGTCGAACAGGAAGATGCGCGGATTGCGGACGATCGAGCGGCCGATGGCGACGCGCTGGCTCTGGCCACCGGAGAGCTGGCCCGGCCGGCGTTGCAGCAGCGGCTCGATCTTCAGCGTCTCTGCCGCCTTCATCACCTGCTGGCGAATCTGTGCCTTGGGAAGCTTTGCCTGTTCGAGGCCGAAGGCCATGTTCTGGTAGACGGTCATGTTGGGGTAGAGCGCGTAGCTCTGGAACACCATGGCGATGCCGCGACGGGTCGGGGTTTCCTCGTTCATCACCGCGCCATCGATCAAGAGCTGCCCCTCGGTGATGGTCTCGAGCCCGGCGATCATCCTGAGCATGGTGGATTTGCCGCAGCCGGAAGGGCCGACGAAGACGACGAACTCGCCGTCCTTTACGTCGAGGCTGACGCCGTGGATCACCTCGTGCTTGCCGAAGGATTTTTTCACATCGCGGAGGGCGAGCGTGGCCATGTCAGTGCTCCCTGATCGCCATTTGCTGGCGGTATTCGGTTGGGGTGGTGCCGAGGTATTTCTTGAACACGCGCGAAAAGTACTGCGAGCTGCCGAAGCCGAACTCGACGGCGATGTCGGTCACCGGCTCGCTGGTGGTGGCGAGCTTGGTGCAGCAGCGCTTGATGCGCAGGCGCTGGGCATAGTCGCTGGGCGACATGCCGACTTCCTTGCGGAAGCGGTTGTGGAGGTAACTGCGCGAGTAGCCGAGCAGGACCGCCACCTCGCCGATATTGAGCTCGGCATCGGGATCGGAATGCAGCACTTCGAGGAAATCGTCGATCAGCGCGCTGTTGTCGCGGTCGGCGAGCTTCTTGTCCTGCGCCTTCCAGGCCTCGATCAGAACGGTGTGGAGCGCTGCCCGCATCTCGGCGATCAAGAGGCTCGAGCCGGTGTAGATGCGCGGATCGCTCATCAGCCGGTGCAATTCGCCGATGGCATCCATGCAGCGCGCCTCGATGTCGTGGGTCAGGCCACGCCGGCCGAGATAGTTCTGGAAATCGCGAAAGCCGTCGCGGGTCAGCAGCGCCGGATCGGCAACGTTCGTGGCATTGGCCATGACGATCCAGAACGAGTGGCTGGGCGGATAGAGGCCGTTGACGATCCGGTGCTTCTTGCCCGCCGGGAACAGGGCGAACTGGCCGCCCGAGACCGGCACCAGCGCCTCGTCCTCCAGCTCCCAGCAGGCTTCGCCCTCGATGACGAAGACCAGCTCCGGGCCGCCATGCGCGGTCCAGCCGTCGGTGGTGGCCATCGCCTTCTGGAAGGTGGCAAAGCCGAAGGTCCTGATCTCGGGCACGCCGATATCGGCGCCGCTGATCGAGGTGTTGAGATCGAGGATCTGCGATCCGAGCATGATGGTCCCCTTGAAGGCGCTAGCGCTTGATGCCGGTGCTGGCGATGCTCTCGACGATGAAGCGCTGGGCGACGAGAAACACCACGAGCAACGGCAGCACGCACATGGTCACTGCCGCCATGATAACCGACAGCGACAGGGCGCCGAAGGAATCCGACAGGCCGAGCAGGCCGACCGGCAGCGTCATCACGTCGAACTTGCGTACAAAGATCAGCGGCAAGAGGAAGTTGTTCCAGCTCGAGGTGAAGACGATGATCGAGAGCGCCGCGATCGGCGGACCCATCTGCGGCAGCGAGATGCGCCAGAAGATGGTCCAGTAGCTGGCGCCATCGATAAAGGCGGCCTCCTCGTATTCGCGCGGCTGGCCTTCCATGAACTGGCGCATCATGAAGATGGCGAGCGGCGAGGCGAGGCCCGGCAGGATCAGCGACCACAGGCTATCGAGCAGCCCGGCGGCCGCCATGCCGTAAAACAGCGGGATCACCACCAGGGCATGCGGCACCATCAGCCCGACCAGCAGCAGGCCGAACAGCAGTGAGCTGCCGGGAAAGCGCAGGCGTGAGAAGGCGAAAGCCGCCATGGCGCTGCTCACCACCACGCCGATGGTGGTGGCCGCCGCGACGATGAAGCTGTTGAGATACATGCGCAGGAACGGCAGCGGCGAATTGAGCACTGCGGCATAAGCATCGAAGTTGAGCCGGCTCGGCAGGAAGCTCGGCGGCAGCTGATAGGCCTCGCTGGCCGGGCGCATGCTGGTGGCGAACATCCACAGGAACGGCAGCAGCATGAAGATGGCGCCGATCCCGAGGACGATCATCACCGGCAGGTTGCGCCAGTCGATGACCCTGGTGGCCGAATGGACGCGGGCGGTTACGGAGGCTTGGGCAAGGCTCATGGCTATCTCCCGGCGAAGCGACGGCCGAGCGTCAGCTGGATGGCGGTGACGATGGCGATGACGACGAGCAGGGTCAGGGCGGATGCGGCGCCGGTGCCCAGCTCGCCCGCACTGAAGGCTTCGGAGAACATGTACATCACCACCGAGCGGGTGGAATCGCCCGGCCCGCCATCGGTGATGATCTTGATCGAGTCAAAGACCTGGAGGCCGCCGATGGTGGCGTAGGTGACGCAGAACAGGATGACCGGAGCGATATAGGGGAGCTTGATGCGCCTGAGCGCGGTGAAAGGCGAGGCGCCGTCGATACGGGCGGCTTCCATCAGGTTGCGCGGCACGCCCTGCAGCGCGGCGAGCAGGATGATGACGAAGAAGCCAACATTCTTCCACACGTCGATGATGACGATCGAGAACATGGCGACGTTCTTGTCGGTGAGCCAGCCGACCGGCGGCAGGCCGAGCATGCGGATGTAGTAGTTGATGGCGCCCAGATCGAACGAGAACATGAAGCGCCAGATGAAGGAGACGAAGGCCAGCGACACCAGCACCGGCAGGAAGTACGCGAGCCGGAACAGGTAGAGCAGCGGGCCGGGGATGTTGCGGTCGAGCAGCACGGCGAGCCCGAGACCGAGCCCGACATTGCCCACGACCGCGAGCGCGATGAAATAGAAGGTGTTGCCAAACGTCTTCCAGAAGCGCGGGTCGGTCAGCACCCAGTCGAAATTGGCCCAGCCGACGAACTGGGTGGCGAGGGTCAGCCGGTCGACTTCGAGCACCGAGAGCAGGAGCGAGGCGACCATCGGGATGGCCAGGAACAGCAGGTAGATGAAGTAGGCGGGCGCGAGGAAGCCATAGGCTGCCAGCGTTTCGCGTTGCCTGAGGGTTGCCATGGTGTCCTCCGCCGGGGCGAGAGGGGGCGCCCGAGCGGGCGCCCCGGGTCAAGCGTCAGTTGTAGGCGCGCTTCATGGCGCGGGACAGTTCGCTGTCGAGGCCGCTGATAGTGGTGTCGAGGCTTTCGTTGCCGTTGAGGTAGGCGCCGACGTAGCGCATCGTCATCTCTTCGACCTGGGCGAAGTTGGGCGGCGAGGCGACGGGCTTGGCGGTCGCGGCCGAGCCGTAAAAGATCGCGGCGTTGTCGGGGAACGACAGGTATTTGTCGGTGGTGGCGAGGCTGCGCCACGACGGAATCGAGCGCTCGGAATCGGCGAGCTCGGTCTGGAACTCCTTGCCGGTCATTTCCTTGACGAACTCCCAGGCGAGCTCGGGGTTCTGAGAGGCGCTGGTAACGGCGAGACCGCCAATGCCGAACACGGTGGTCTTCACCTTGTTCACCGGCATGATCTGCACGCCGACATTGGTCAAACCGCTGGCGCGGATCTCGGGGATCGGCCAGTGGCCGGCCGAGAACATCGCCACCTGCCCGGCGACGAACTTGCTGTCGCCGACACCGGATTCGAAAGCGGGGGCGGACTTGTCGACATTGATCAGGTCGTGGAGGAACTGCAGCGACTCGCGGAAATTGTCGGTCGCGACCGCTGACTGCTTCCAGTCGGCATCGAGGACGCTCGCCTCGTTGGTGAGGAACCACGGGGTCAGGCCGAAATTGAAGCCCGGCACGAAATAGCCGTACTGGGTGACATTGCCGTTGGCATCGGCAATGGTCAGCTTCTTCGCCGTCTCGCGGAAATCGGCCCAGGTCCAGTCGTCGGCCGGGTAGGCGACGCCGGCCTTATCGAACATGTCCTTGTTGTAATAGACGACGATGTTGTTCCACTCGGTGGGGAAGAAGTTCAACTGCCCGGTGGAGCGGGTGCGCATCCCGTCGAGCAGGTTCGGATCGAGCTCGTCGAGCACCGCCTTGGCGGTCGGATCGGCATCGATGAGCGGCCCAAGGTCGCGCAACAGGCCGCGATTGGCGGTCTCGGCAAAGCCCTCGATGGCCGAGAACATGATGTCGGGCGCCGCGCCGGTCGCCACCTGGTTGATGAACGAGGTATTGTACTCGCCCCAGGATGGCTGCGGCACGAATTGCGGCTCGATGGTGACGTTGGGGTATTTGGCCTTGAAACGGGCGATCGCCTTGTCGGTCGAGTCGATCATCTGCTGGTTGACCGGCTGGAAGATCGTCAGCTTGGCGGTGATATCGGCCGCCGGCTGGGCGAGCACGGGCGATGCGGCCATGGCGAGCGCCATGACGCTGAGGGTCAATCGGGTGCGCATAGGGTCCTCCCTGTTGGCGCTAAGCTTTTATTGGGCGATGTCCGGTTGGTTGCTGATCACGATCCCCGCATGGCGGAGCATCAAGCCCATGCCGGGGTTGAAGATCGAGCGGCTGTCGCGTCGCTCGGGTTTGCCGCCGAAGTGATCGGTGGCTTCGGCCTTGAAGGCGTGGCCGCAGATGGAGATTTCGGCGATTTCGAGCGTGCCGCCGAGGACGGTGAGGCGCGCCTCGCCATCGTCGATGGCAACGCTGCCCCAGGCCGTGCCGGTCGACCACAGCGAGCGGAAGCGCCCTTCGCTCATCAGATTGGGAGCAAAAGCGATGCGACCCTCGCTGAGGTCGAAGCCGAAGCCGGAGAGCACCAGCACCGCGGCGTAGCTCGCCATCGAGCGGGCATAGTTGGAGCCGCACTCGATCTCGTTGAACGGGTTGCGGTTGTGGCCGCGATAGCGGTCGCGCACCGCGGCGAACACTTCGATGGCCTTGTCCAGCTCGCCGATCATCATCAGCTGGCAGCCGAAGGCATACTCGAAGCCGTGCATCGATTCCTGGCTGTAGGGCACCGGGATGGCGGGGCGCACCGCACCCTCCGGCCAGGCGCACATCAGGGTGCCGGCCTCGTTCTCGAGTCCGAAGACGCGGCACGGGTTGGCTTCGTCGCCGAGCCGACGCTTGAAGTTGTGCTGGTAGACGGCGCGCACCGCCGAGGCAAACTGCTCGGGCTCGAACACCTCGCCCAATCCGTAGAGCCCGGCATGCCACTGGGCCAGCACCTGGTCGATCTCGCAGCCTTCGCCGACCTGGTACTTCACCTGGCCATGCTCGTCGGACCAGTAGAGGTCGTAGATCGAGCCGCGCACATAGTTCGATTGCCCGAGCTTGGACTCGAACCGCGCCAGCTGCTGCTTGTCCTCGAGATCGACCTGCTGGATGAAGTAACTGCCGTTGAACAGGTTGTCGTGCGTCCACTTCCGGCCGCGGGCATAGATCTCGGAGAACTCGGCCGCCGTGTCGGCCTCGCCGACCGCTTCCGCCATCTTCGAGCCAGCGAGCAGCGCGCCGAGGTAGAAGCCATTGAGCCAGGAGCTCGGTCCGAACAGCTCCATATCAAGCGTGTGGTGCTGGCGGCCGGTGAGCACGCCGGATTTCTCCGGGTCCCACTTGTCGTAATTGTCGGGGTGCCAGGCGTAGCCGATCGCTGCCTTCACCTCGGGCCAGATCGAGCGCAACCAGGCGAGGTCGCCGGTGAGCTTCCAGTCGCGGTAGGCCTTCAGCACATTGCCGAACTGGCCGTCGACGCAAGGCCGATCGTTCGAGGTGCCGATGCCGAGCGGCAAGGCCAGGCGGAACGCCATGCCGCCCGACGGGACCTGGTTGTTGAAGAAATCGGCCTCGCGCATCGAGCGCTCGAGGTCGGGGAACAGGAAGGGCAGCACCTGCTGGTAGTTCCAGACGTGGGTGCAACTGCCCTCGCAGGAGCCGGCATCGGGGTGGCAGCCCTCCCAGCCGTAGAAAGTGCCATCCTCGAGCCGCAGCACGGTGGCGGTCTTGACGATCGAGAGGTTGGCCGACACCGCATCGAGCACCGGATCGGGCAGCGTCGAGGCGAGCAATTCGGCCTGCAGGCGCTTGGTCTGGCCGGCGAGCCGATCCCAACCGGCAAACGCCTCGGCGGCGACGGCGTCAGCACTCTCCCACTGCGTGGCGTAATAGTTGCGCCAGACGCTGGGAATATCCTTGGGCTCGCCGATCAGGGCGTTCTGCGACACCCAGTATTTGCTGGCGTTGGGCACGTACCAGGCAATGGCGACGCGCAGCGTGCGGCTCTCGCCGGCGGGGATGGTGACGTGCGAGGCGAGCGTCGAATGCTCGGCCACCGCCCGGCTGCCCGACATGCGATGGGTCGGCGTATCGTCGTAGAAGCGATCCTTCAGCCTGCCGGGCCGGTTGATATCCTGCCAGTAGACTTCGAGTGCGTCGAACCAGCTGCCGCGGAAGAAATGGCGCTGATAGCTGGTGTCGGCGCTGTCGGTGGAGATGCTGAGCTCGCTGTAGTGGATCGACTTGCGGTCGGAAGCCGAGCGGCCGGTCAGCGCGGTGCGTCCATCGGGCGCGCTGGCGGTGACGCTCGCCTGGTCCTTGAACTCGAAGCCGAGGCAGCCGAACAGCGTATAGTCGATCGCCTCCGCCGTGGTGTTGCTCAGGGTGAACTCGAACATCGCCACGGGAAGCGAGGAGAGCCGGCTTTCCATCGGCAGATAGGGGCTGAACGCCTCGAGCTTTACCGTGCCGGGGAAGCGCTTGTCGGCGAAATCGAGGGTCGCCACCGGATAGGGGCCGGAGAGCGTGGCCTGTTCGAAGCTCGGGAACCCCGCCATGTGCTCGCGGCGGACGCCGAAGCCGAACGAGTTGAAATGCTTGCCGAGGTAATCGCCGGTGAGCGAGCCCTGGAACGGGCCATGCAGCACGCGGGTGTCGAGCACCTTGCCGTCGCGTTCGGCCTTGACGGCGAAGTGCGAGAAGCCGTTGACGCTGCCCTTGCTCGGCCGGTTGTAGATCTCCCAGTCGCGCAGGCGCCCGTCGCCGCCGATGCCGATCGACCCGGCTCCAATGCCGCCCAGCGGGAACACGACGTTGCGGGCGTCTTCGCCGGCGTAACGGAAATAGGCTGCACGATCCATGTGCACATGGCTCCCCTAGCTAGGACACGGAGGGTTCGGTCCCACCGACATTGCCTGCCTATTAGCGCGATCTGCGACGGCGCGCGTTCAATCCTGTCGTGAGGACATTTGTGCACATCGATGACGCGCCCTCGGCCCGGCCATGGCCCAACCCATTGGTGGGTATGAGTCCACGGCTGGATCGTGTAGACGGCTAGCTGTCTCAAACAGGCTGCGGTGGCTTGAGCATGAAACTGCAGAATCGGCGCGTGCTGCTGATCATCGGCGGCGGCATTGCCGCCTATAAGGTGCTGGAACTGATCCGGCGGCTGCGGGATGAAGGCGCCAAAGTGCGCTGCGTGATGACGGCGGCAGCGGCCGAGTTCGTGACACCGCTGTCGGTCGCGACGCTCAGTGCCGACCGGGTGTTCACCAACCTGTTCGACCGTAGTGACGAGCACGATGTCGGCCATATCCGGCTGTCGCGCGAGGCCGACCTGATCGTCGTGGCGCCGGTGACGGCGGACCTGATGGCCAAGGCTGCGACCGGCGCGGCGAACGACCTCGCGAGCGCGGTGCTGCTGGCGTCGGACAAACCGGTGCTGATGGCGCCGGCGATGAACCCGCGGATGTGGGCGGCGGCACCGACGCGGCGGAACCATGCGACCTTGCTCGCGGACGGCGTTGAGTTCGTCGGGCCGAAATCGGGAGCCATGGCGGAAGCCGGCGAGGCTGGCGAAGGGCGCATGGCCGAGCCGGCGGAGATCCTCGCCGCGATCATCGACCAGCTCGGTGAGGCCGGACCGCTCCGTGGGCGGCGCTTCATCGTTACGTCGGGGCCGACGCATGAGCCGATCGATCCGGTGCGCTACATCGCCAACCGGTCCTCGGGCAAACAGGGGCACGCCATCGCCGCGGCGCTGGCGAAGCTCGGGGCTGAGGTACAGCTGATCACTGGCCCGGTGTCGATCGCCGACCCGGCCGGCGTTACGACCACGCATGTCGAGACGGCGCGCGAAATGCTGGCCGCCGTGGAGAACGCCCTGCCCGCCGACGGCGCGGTGTTCGTCGCCGCGGTGGCGGACTGGCGGGTCGACAGCGTTGCCGCCGACAAGATCAAGAAGCAGCCGGGGAGCGGCACCGTGCCGAGCCTCAGCATGGTCGAGAACCCCGACATCCTCGCAACGATCGGACACCATGCCCAGCGCCCTGGGATCGTCGTCGGTTTCGCCGCCGAAACACGCGATGTGGTGGCGAACGGCGAGGCCAAGCTCAGGCGCAAGGGCGCCGACCTGATCGTCGCCAACGACGTCTCGGCCGCAGGCGGCGCAATGGGCGGCGACCGCAACAAGGTGACGCTGCTCAGCGCCGATGGCCCCGAAGCATGGCCGGAGCTGGATAAGCTCGAAGTGGCGGAGCGGCTGGCGCAGGTGATCGCGGCGCGGCTCACCGGCGGGCCGACGCGCCGATGACGCAGTCGGCTGAATTCTCGCCTTACCACCACTTCAGCAAGGCGGAATGGGTGGCGCTGCGCGCCGACGAACCGATGACGCTCACGGCCGACGACGTGCTGCGATTGCGGGCGCTGTCCGACCCGATCTCGCTGACGGAGGCCGAACAGGTCTACCTGCCGCTGGCGCGCCTGCTCTCGCTCTATGTCGAGGCGATCCAGGGGCTGCACCGGGTGTCGCAGCGCTTCCTCAATACCGGGGCGCCCAAGGTGCCCTTCATCATCGGGGTGGCCGGCTCGGTGGCGGTGGGGAAATCCACCACCGCACGCATCCTCCGCGCGCTGCTGCAACGCTGGCCCACGAGCCCGAAGGTCGATCTCGTCACCACCGACGGGTTCCTCCACCCCAATGCAGTGCTGATCGAGCGCGGGCTGATGCGGCGCAAGGGCTTTCCGGAAAGCTTTGACCGGGCGCGGCTGGTGGCCTTTCTCTCGGCGGTGAAATCGGGAACGCCGGCGCTCGAGGTGCCGATCTATTCGCACCTCGTCTATGACGTCGTGCCGGGCGAGCACCTGATCGTCGACCAGCCCGACATCCTCATCGTCGAAGGGCTGAACATCCTGCAGCCGGGGGCGCCGAGCAAAGCCTGCGCGCCGATCCTCTACGCTTCCGACTTCATCGATTTCTCGATCTATATCGACGCCGATCCCGGGGATCTCGAGGCCTGGTATCTCGAGCGCTTCTTCCGGCTCAGGGAGACCGCCTTCCGCAACCCGGACTCGTTCTTCAAGCGCTATGCCGACATGAGCAAAGACGAAGCCGGCACGTTCGGCCTCGACAACTGGCGCTCGATCAACCTGCCCAATCTCGTCGACAATATCGCCCCGTCCCGCACGCGGGCCGACCTGATCCTCAAGAAGGGCAGCGACCACCTGGTCGCCGAGGTGCTGCTGCGCATGGTGTAGAATGGCCCTTCATGGCGCATCCGCAACGGATTAGGCTCTTGGTCGCCCAAACATCGGGGGAATGACCGTGGCCAGCCTGCTGACGCTTACCTATTCATCGCCGACGCTCGATGTCGCCAAGGGCGAGGAGCTGGTCACCCAGGGTACGCCCGGGCGCGATCTCTACGTCTTGGAGAGCGGCAAGTTCGTGGTCGAGCGCAACGGGGTGGCGATCGCGACGATCGAACATGCCGACCAGATGATCGGCGAGATGTCGGTGCTGCTCGGGCGGCCGCACAGTGCCACCGTCCGGGCCGAGCGCGACAGCAAGGTGCGGGTGGTGAAGGACGCGATGCGCATCCTCGAGAAACACCCGGAACTGGCGCTCAGGATCGCGCAGCTGCAGAGCCAGCGGCTCGATGCGACGTCGGCGCTGCTGGTGGATCTGAACCGCGAACACGGCGACAAACCGGCCGAGCAGAACCTGATCGCGCGGATTTTTTCGACGCTGATGACACCGGGCAAGGACCCGGGGGTGCATTAGACCGGTCTTGCCGAGGCGGGCACGGTCCCTTCGCCCTCAGGGGAGAAGGTGGCGCGCAGCGCCGGTTGAGCGGTGAAGTGGTGCCACTTGCTGGACAAGCCAGCATACTGAGGAGCTGAACCCCTCACCCAGTTCCGCTACAGGCCTCACGGCCCTAGCTCCACTACCCTCTCCCCTCAGGGGCGAGGGGCACAGACTGCTAACTGATGCCAATCAGATCGCCACCAAGCCCTCGCGCAGTATGATCGACACCGCATCGGCGCGGTTGCGGGCGCCGAGCTTTTCGAGGATGGCGGTGACGTGGAATTTCGCCGTGTGCACCGAGATATCCAGGGCCCTGGCAATCACCTTGTTGGAGGCGCCATCGACCAACAGCTCCGCCACCTGGCGTTCGCGCTGGCTGAGGCGCGGCAGCAGCGAGGCGGGCAGCCGCTCGTTGGCGGCGCGCTCCACCGTCTCTCGTTCCAGCGCGTAGCCGGCGCCGATCAGCATGGCCGCGGCGAGGATCAGGCCGGGATCGAGGCTGTCGATGGCGTTGCGACGCGCCTCGTCGGCGCCGACGCGCAGCACGCGGTGCGCGCCGGTGACGCCGCCCAGCGCCGCCGGGCGATCGGTAATGGTGACCGCCGCCTCTTCGGCGTCGGCCTCGTAGAGATCGTGACGGCCGGCGATCAGGGTGCGCAGCACCTGTTCGAGGGCCGGGTCGGTGAGATCGAAGGCGACGCCGAGAACCAGCCCGCCGAGGACGGACTGGGGAACCGGAGCCTCAGCTCCGCGGGCGTTCGCCGATAGTGATCTCGAGTTCCAATGCACTGCCACCGCGTTGCACTCCCAAACTGATAGTCTTGCCGACGGTGCCGGCGTTCAGGCGATCGGCGACATCGCTGACCGAATGCACCGCTGCTCCACCCCATGTGGTGATTATGTCGCCAACAAGGAAGCCCCCATTGGCCGCCGGGCTCGCCGGCTCGAGTCCGACGACGATCGCTCCACCGGACTCGGCGAGCGGATGGAGGCTGACGCCCAGCCAGCCGCGCGGGATATAGCCCTTCTCGCTGAGCGTCGCCACCGAGCGGGCAATGGTCGAGGCCGGAATGGCGATGGTGCGGCGGCGGGCGCCGGTAACGGCCATGCCGATCAGGCTGCCATCGGGCGCCACCGCGGCGCCGCCTTCGCTGCGCGGCGACAGGCGAAGGCCGAGGGTGATCCGTGCGTCGATCTCACCGCCGCGCATGCTGCGCCAGGCGGCGCCGACCTCGGTGACCGAGGCGAAGCCCGAGAGCACCGATTCCTCGCCGCGGCCGACCAGCACCGCCAGCGAACCGGGCTGCGGCAGCGTGGCGTGGGACCACTCTGCGACCTCGGGGGTTTCGAGCTTGAGCAGCACGACATCGGTACTGGGGTCGCGGCCGATGATCTGGGCGGTGGCAGGCTTGCCGTCGGCGCCCAGGATCGCGACTTCGTCGTCGCCCTCCAGGGCCTCGTCGGCGGTGATGGCGAGGCCGGTGCGCCAGATGAAGCCCGAGAGTTCGCGGCCGTCGCGGCCCTGGATGGCGATTATGCGGGGCGCGACCCTGGCAGTGAGCGCCGCGAGAGAGGCGGACAGCGCCTGGAGTTCGGGGAAGGACATGTCGAATGGCCTGGTTGGGTTTGTTGACCAAAAACTTGCGCTCCGGGCGGGCCGCTCGAAAGCTCCCCATATGGGCAGGATCGCGGGCGAGCGCCGCAAAACCCACATTGAGGGCTCACGAAACTGCCGGAGCATTCCATGGCTCAGCCCCTGCCCTTCACCAGCGATCAACGCCTGCTCGATGTCTATTCGCTCACCGTCTCCGACGTCGCCGAAGCCGTCGGTCCGGCGGTCGGCATGGTGACCACTGACGGCAAGGGCCACGGCTCGGGCGTGGTGCTGTCGCAGGATGGGTTGGTGGTCACCAACTCGCATGTGGTGGGGAACCACCGGGATGTGCATCTGGCCCTGCCCGACGGGCACCGACTGGGGGGCCGCGTGCTCGGCGCCGACCCAGACACCGACCTGGCGATCCTCAAGGTCGATGGCAGTGCGCTGCCGATCGCATCGCTGGGCGACAGCAGCGAGCTGAGACGCGGGCATATCGCCATCGCCATCGGCAACCCGCTGGGGTTCGAGTCGACGGTCACGGCCGGGGTGATCTCGGCGCTGGGGCGGAGCCTCCGCTCGCCGTCGGGGCGGCCGATCGAGGATGTGATCCAGACCGACGCGGCGCTCAACCCCGGCAACTCCGGCGGCGCACTGGTCTCGAGCCTGGGCGAAGTCGTCGGCATCAGCACGGCGATGATCGCGGGGGCACAGGGCATCTGCTTTGCCGTGGCCAGCAACACGGTGAAGCTGGTGCTGGGCGAGGTGCTGCAGCATGGTGGGGTACGGCGCGCCTATCTGGGCGTCGCCGCCGACACGGTGAACCTGCCGCGGCGGGTTGCGGATGCCGCCCATGTCGGGACGCAAACCGCCGCGGTGCTGCACTCGATCGTCGCCGATGGCCCGGCGGCGCGGGCCGGGGTGCGCGAGGGCGATGTGCTCCTGAGCCTCGATGGCCGCCCGGTCGAAGGCCCGGGCCCGCTGCTCAGGATGCTGACCGCCGACGCCATCGGACGGCGGGTGCGGCTGCAGCTATTGCGGCAGGGGCGGCTGCTGGAGCTGGAGGTGGTGCTGACGCAGCGGCCGAACGGGCCTGAACCGAAATAGGCGACGTCGGAGCGTGGGGCCACCCCCACCCTTGATCCCTCCCCACAAGGGGGAGGGAGACGAAAGAACCGGATCCCCAGTGAGCGCCTCCCTCCCCCTTGTGGGGAGGGCAGCAAAGCTTGTGAGCGAAGCGAACTAGCGTCGCTGGGTGGGGGTGTCCACGCACCGGCGCAAGGAGTCCTTCTCCGTCTTGCTGCTGTGACGCCCGTTCACTACGGTGCGGCGCAGTGGCGGAGGACAGGTGTCATGGCGGCTGAGTGCAAGGTGATCCGGGGCGGCGAAGGCTTCCACGGCAAGCAGGGGCTCGACTATTTCGCCGGGGTTTCGGCGCAGTCGGCCGGCGCCAGGGGCATCTGCATGCACATGGCGGTGATCCCGCCCGGCGCCGAGGCCAAGCCGCATTATCACGAGGCGCATGAGACGGCGATCTTCCAGATCGAAGGCTCGACCTCGTTCCGCCACGGGCCGAACCTCGAGTTCACTGATGTCGTCAACGAGGGCGACTATGTCTACATCCCCGCTGGCGTGCCGCATCAGCCGTTCAACCCGACCGACAAGATCGCGCGGGCGCTGATTGCGCGAACCGACCCCAACGAGCAGGAAAGCGTGGTGCTGATCTAGCTGCCTCGCCTGCCCCACCCCAGTTTGATTGCGCTCCGGAAGCACCACGATGCAGAAACTCCTTGTCCTCCAGTCGCTGTGGACCATGCAGGGTCTCAAGGGTGCGCCGCGCGAGCGCTCGCTCGAGGCCAATCTCGAGATCATCGCCAATGCCGGCTTCGACGGCTTCGGCACGCAGTGGATCGATGCCGAGATGGCGCAGCGGGCCGGCAGGCTGGCGAAATCGGCCGGGCTGGTGGTCGAGGGACTGTGCTTTCCAACCGATATCGACAGCCTCAAGCCCATGCTCGAATGGGGCGCGGCGTATGGCGTGCACCATATCAACATCCAGCCCAATCTTCGGCCGCGCACGCTGGCCGAGGCGGTGCGGGTGGCCGAGGGCTGGCTCAGGCTTTCCGAGCAGGTCCCGTTCCCGGTTCATGTCGAGACGCACCGCGACCGGATGACCAACGACCTGCATTTCACGCTGGACCTGATCGGCGCCCTGCCGGAGCTGAAACTGACCGGCGACCTCTCCCATTATGTGGTCGGTCGCGAGATCACCCTGCCGGTCTCTGGGGAAATCGAAGCGCAGATGACCACGATCCTCGAGCATTGCTGGGCCTATCATGGTCGCGTCGCCAGCAGCGAGCAGGTGCAGCTGCCGCTGTCGTTCCCGCAACATGCACCGTGGCTCGAGCAGTTCGGCACCTGGTGGCGCAACGGTTTCGCCGACTGGAAGAACCGCGCCGGCCCGGACGCCGAACTCAGCTTCCTCTGCGAGCTCGGGCCGCAGCCCTATGCCATCGCCGGAGCCGACGGCAGCGACCTCACCGATCGCTGGGCCGAGTCGCTGCAGTTGCGCGACCTGGCACGGGCGGCCTGGGGCCGAACGATAAATTGATCGACAGCCGGCTCGCCTCAGCCGTAATGATGTGCGAGCTGAAGCAGTAGTCATACGCTCTGATGGGCAGCCTTTTCAGGGGGCAGGTTCCGTGCAGAAGACGATCGGCAATAACGGCCCATCGCGGCGGGCCTTCCTGTTTGGTGCGGCGAGTTTTTCCGGATTGGCGCTGAGCGGTTGCTCGACGACCATCGGCAATCGGCAGTTGACGGTGCCCAACCTCTTGCCGGCGATCATCTCGCCTTACTATCTCGATATCTACGGTGCGATGCCGGACGAGAAATTCCCGGTGCCGGCCGTCGACCTCAACAAGGTCGACCAGCGTTTCCTTCGAACCGAAGTCGACGATCCGACCGGCGAGAAGCCGGGCACCATCGTGGTCGATACTTCCGGGCGTTTCCTCTATCTCGTGCAGGGTGGCGGGCGTGCCATTCGCTACGGCGTCGGCATCGGACGCGACGGCTTCACCTGGTCGGGGCGTGGCAGTATCGGCCGCAAGGCGCAGTGGCCGACCTGGTATCCACCGGCCGAGATGATGCAACGCCAACCCGAGACGCGCGAGTTCGCCGGCGGCATGCCGGGCGGCATCAACAACCCGCTGGGCGCTCGGGCGATGTACATCTATCGCGGTGGCGTGGATACGATCTATCGCATCCACGGCACGCGCGAATACTGGAGCATCGGCAAGGCCGTGTCGTCGGGCTGCGTACGACTGATCAATCAGGATGTGATCGATCTCTATTCGCGCGTCACCGTAGGCACGCCGATCATCGTCAACAGCTAGGCTGTCGCTCACCAGTTGAAGCAGACCATGGTCTTGGTGAAGGGGTCGAGGATGCAATTGCGCGGGATGCCCTCGCCGCGCTTGGCCGCGAAAGACGGCGTGGCGCCCAGGACGGCAATGAGAACGAGGGTGAGTGTCGTGATGCGGAACATGTGTCGTTTCCTTGGTTTCTGATGCGGCCGAGGCTCGCCTGAGGCCGCTGAACGCCCGCTGAGGCGCGCGTTCAGGGAACCAAAACCGCAGGGATGCACTTGTTCGATCACCATCGGAGGGAGATGCGATGAGTGCCGACGTGAGACGAACGCCCAAGGTGGCGCGAGTGGATCAGCTGATGGACGAGAACGGCCAGCCGATCTCGCTGCCCGAGAACTCCACCCTGGCGGCAACGCGCGACGTTGAGGAGGCGGTCGGCGGCACCGGGCCGACCAACTGGTGGAAACGCGGGCTGATCGCGGTGGGAATCGTGGTGGTGATCCTCCTCGGCTTCCAGCTGCTCGCCAGCAACACCCGATCACCAGCACCCACGCCCGCCACGACCACAGCGCAATAGAAAAGGCCCGGGACATGCCCGGGCCTCGATCCTGGTGGTGCAGAACTCAGCCCTGGATGGGCGAGAGCTGGATTTCGACGCGGCGGTTCTGGGCGCGGCCGGACTCGGTGCCATTGGAGGCGATCGGATCCTCCTCGCCCTTGCCGGTGATGTAGAACCGGCGCTGGTCGACGCCCTGGCTGGCGAGGATGGTGGCGACGGAGGTGGCGCGCTTCTGGCTCAGCTCGAGGTTGTAGCTGTCCGACCCTTGCGAGTCGGTGTGGCCGTAAACGTCGATGACCGTCTTGTTGAACTTCTTCAGCACCAGGCCGACCGAGATCAGGGTCTCGCTGAACCTGGGCTGCACCGTCGCCGAGTCGGTGGCGAAGGTGATGTTGGACGGCATGTTGAGGATGATCTGCTGGCCGACGCGGGTCACCGAAACACCAGTGCCCTGCAGCTGGGCGCGGAGCTCGGCTTCCTGCTGATCCATATAGCTGCCGATGGCCGCGCCGGTGAGGCCGCCGACACCGGCACCGATCAGCGCCGCGACGCGCGGATCAGCGCCAGTCGCCGCACCGATGATGCCGCCGACCACGGCGCCACCGCCTGCACCGAGCAACGCGCCGCCGGTGGTGTTGGAGAGCTGGCTCTGGCCGGTATAGGGATTGACCGAAGTGCAGGCGCTCAGCGACAGGGCCGCGAGGCCGGCGATCAGGATCTTGGAATTCATTGACGTCCCCCGTAGGTGTGGCGCACGTTCTCGCCACCGATTGCGGCAGCAAGGTGTTCGCCTCGCCGCCGATGCCCGCGGCGAGACTAGAGCAGGAATGCGCTGCGTTGAAGCGGTCGTTTGCCAGGGATCAGTTGTGCGCCCAACCGCCGTCGACGAGGAAATCCTGGCCGGAAATCATCTTCGAATCGTCGGCCGCGAGGAACAGCACCATACGGGCAACGTCCTCGGGATAGAGCCGGCCCTTTACCGGCTGGACCTGCTCCAGCATGGCGAAGGCCTCAGGCGTGGCCCAGAGCTTGAGTTGCCGCTCGGTCATGATCCACCCCGGAACGAGCGTGTTGGCACGGATCCCGTACTTGCCATACTCGCGCGCCATCGAGCGGGTCATGCCGTGGGCGCCCGCCTTGGCCGAGGTGTAGACGGTTAACTCGGCAGTGTTGGTCATCCAGCTGACCGAACCGAAATTGATGATCGAGCCCCTGCCCGCGGTGACCATCCCCGGCGCCACCGCCTGCACGGCGAAGAACGCATGCTTCAGGTTGACGGCCATGTTGCGATCCCACGCTTCGGGCGTCATCTCGGCGATGGTGTGGCGTGTGTCGTTGGCGGCGTTGTTGACGAGGGCCAGCGTCGGGCCGTGCGCCGCTTCAAAGCCCTTGATGGCCGCCTGGTATGCGGAGATGTCAGTGATATCGCAGCGGGTGAACTTCACCGTGCCGCCAGCCGCAGTGAGCTCGGCTTCGAGCTTGTTGCCGGCCTCGTCGGCGATATCGACGAAACCGACTTTGCTGCCCTGCTCGGCGAAAGCGCGGACCATGCCCTCGCCGATGCCCGAAGCGCCGCCCGAGATGATGACAGGCATGCCCTTCAGACTGGGATAGATTGCGTATTCAGACACGGAAAGCCCCCGGGAAACAGTATTGGCGGGGGTTTAGCGCGTGGGCACGCATAGGACAAGGCGACTTGCGTACGCCCGGGTACGCGGGGCCGTTTTTTGTCACCGGCACGACATATCGGCTGGCTAGATGGGGCCTTCCCACCCTCTTGCTGCGAAGTCCCTCCATGTCGCTCGATCTTGTCAAACCCGCCCAGATTGCCTTGCTCGCCGGCCCGCCGCAGGCGGAGCGCGACCGCCTCGATGCGCTGGAGCGGACCGAGACCAACCATGCCGAAGCGCTCGCCGGCCTCAGTTGCCTGCAGCGCGTCGAAGCGCCGGCCACCGAGCACAGCGATATCCTGTCGTTCCCCCTGAGCGTTGCCGCCTGGAACCTCGAGCGCTGCTACAATGTCGAGAAGTCAGCCGCAGTGTTGAAGCGCGAAGGCGCAGAACTGGTGCTCCTGTCAGAGGTGGATAATGGCATGGCGCGTACCGGCCAGCGACACACTTCGCGCGATATCGCGGCCGAACTCGCGATGAACTATGCCTTTGGGGTCGAGTTCCTCGAACTAGAACTGGGCGCCGAAGTCGAACTCGCCTTCTGCGAGGACGATTTCAATCGCCACGGCTTTCACGGCAACGCGCTGCTGTCCAAGGCGGCGCTGCAGGCGCCGGTGATGATCCGGCTCGAGCCGCATGGGCACTGGTTCACGCCGGAAAGCCCGGCGCGCCGGGTCGGCACGCGCTGCTCAATCGCGACGGCAGTGATGACCACCGAGGGGCCGCTCTATGCCGTCTCGGTCCACCTCGAGAACCGCGGCGACGCCGCCTATCGCGAGGCCCAGGTCAGGCGCCTGATCGATGCGATCGACGAACTGGCGGGCGGCACGCCTGTGATCATCGGTGGCGATCTCAACACCGGGCTCGCCGACGGCGGCGACTTCGAGAAGGAGACGCTGTTCGCCCATGCCTATGGCCGCGGTTTCGAACGGCATGGCGGACCCATCGGCCAGACGACCACCCGCCCGAGCCGGGTCAGCCGCAGCCCAAGCGGCACCTGGAAGCTCGACTGGTTCCTGACGCGTGGCCTGCTGGTGGAAGAGAGCCGGATCGTGCCGTCGCTGGCCGATGACGGCGAGGTGCTGTCGGACCACGATATGGTGGTGGCGAAGTTGGGTGGGATGGCCGGCTCAGGCCTCTAGCGACAACCACCGACCTTCACCCCGGCGAAAGCCGGGGCCCAGTGCGCGGGCTGCTCTCTACCCCGCCCAACCTTCGACCTTGCCGTGATGGACCGGCACGGTCCCTGCCTGCCCAGCCGTCCGAGCAGTAGGTCCCGGCGTTCGCCGGGATGACGGCCGGTGGGTGGGGCGTTCCCCACAAACAACGCAGGCCCGGCAACCGCCAGGCCTGTGCTTTCAGAACGGTCTCAGTCCCTCAGACGCTGTCGTCTTCGACGATCACCTTGCCGGTCGGGGCGACGTCCATTGCTTCGACCTTGAGCAGCAGCTGCTCGATCTTTTCGACGTTGGCGATGTGGCGGGTTTCCATCGAGAAGTTCAGCGTGATGTACTCGCGCCCAGGGCAGAAGGTGCAGATATTGGCCGCCGGGTGCCAGGCGCCGCAATAGATCGGCTCCATCATGCCGTGGGTCATCGGCCCGTATGTGCGGTGCGGCGGCACCAGGGTCAGCACCACGTGGATGCCGCCGTTGAAGCGCCAGAAGCGCTTGCCGGGCAGGAACGGCAGCGCGCGGTTGAGGGCGCGCAGCGAGCGGAACATCGAGTTCATCATCACCTGGAACTTGGTGATGTCCTTTTTCTCGATCTTGTCGATGGTGTCGTCGACCTTGCGCACATAGGCAACGAAATCGTCGATCACCTCGAACTTGGCTTCGAGCGCCCGGACGCGGAAGAAATCGTCGTCGGCATCGTGGCGCTTGCCGTCGAGCATGGTGTAGGCGGCGCCGATAACCTTCTTGGACATATGCCGCTCTTCGCCTTCGCCGTTCAGCGCGTGGGTGACGAGCGCGAACATCAGCGAGCGCTGGCGCACACCGAGCTTGTTGGCAAGTAGCCGCAGGCGGTGACGCTTCAGCGCCAGGGTCTTGAAACCCCAGGGCTTGTCGGCCGGGGCGAGGATGTTGGCGAGGGTGACATACATGAAGGTCATGCCCCAGCCGCGGAGCGTGCCCTTGATGCGGGCGCCGAGCCCGACCTTGTTGGATTTATCGCTCATCACGCCATGGCCGGCGGAGGCGGAGCGGGTGAGCAGCGCCGAATCGGAGCCTTCGAGCAGCGCGTGGCTCGAGCGCACCTGGATCATCGAGGCGCGGCCCATCTCGTCGGGTCCGCCGCGGCGGACTACGGCGGAGACGCGGAACAGCGGCAGGTCGTCCCGCTCGAAGATGTCAGGGGACTTCGAGACCCACTTGTCCGGATAGCCGTCGAACTCGTCGACTTCCTCGACATGGGTGATGGCATCGAGCAGGTGCTTGGGGAACGGCTGGCCCGGGCGGGCGCCGACGAAACCGTGGCTCAGCTGCGGGGCCAGCGCCACCATGTCGGCGACCAGATTGCCCAGCGTTTCCTTGTCGAAATGCGACTTCGACGCGGCGGTGAAGAACACCGTGTCGCGCGCCTCGTAGAGGAACCACTGGAAATCGGTGAACAGCGCCTGCGGGTGCTTGTTGACGGCGGCAAGCGCCAGGTCGAGCACCTCGGCATGGTCGTTGGCGAAGCTGGACGAAGAGAAGCTCTTCATGGCGGATCCCCCTGTTTCCGTAAGGTTGATACTAGCGGACGCCGGAACCGGGTCAACGGCAAGGCATCGGGGCCGTTAATCCCGGGTCGAACGGCCATTCCAGGCGGAGTGACACGACCGCGCTGAACCCATTGTGAACGTAGACTATCACCAGTCGGCTAAGGCGGCTGCGACGAGTTGCGCACATCTGCTCGATTGGCAGGGGGGGCGCCATTGTTTAGGATGGTTCCAAGCTGCATCGGCAACGTGCAGCCTGGCCAATGACTTGTATTAGCCGCCGCGCGGCGAATTGACCTATGTCAATGCCGGGGTGTGGGGAATAGCTGTTCCCTAGGCCGGTGAGGTCGCCAGCAGGCGAAGCGCCTGCACTTTGAGAGTGAAGCTATGGACTATCGCGGGTTTTTCGAGGACGCCGTCGACACCCTACGGCAGGAAAAGCGCTATCGCGTTTTCGCCGATCTCGAACGAATTGCCGGGCGTTTTCCCCGGGCTATCTTCCGGGACAATGCCGACAACCAGCGTGAGATCACCATCTGGTGCTCGAACGACTATCTCGGCATGGGTCAGCATCCGGTGACCATCGCTGCCATGCAGGACACTGCCGCGCGCCTGGGCGTCGGCGCCGGCGGCACTCGCAACATCTCCGGCACCAATCGGCCGCTGGTCGAGCTCGAGCGTTCGCTCGCCGACCTGCACCGCAAGGAAGCGGCTTTGGTATTCACCTCGGGGTTCGTCTCGAACGAAGCGGCGATTTCGACCATCGCGCGGCTGCTCCCCGACTGCGTGATCTTCTCCGACCAGCTCAACCACGCCTCGATGATCCAGGGCGTGCGCCAGTCGGGCATGGAAAAGAAGATCTTCCGCCACAACGACGTGGCGCACCTGCGCGAGCTCCTGGCGGCGGTCGATCGCAAGCGCCCCAAGCTCATCGTCTTCGAGTCGGTCTACTCGATGGATGGCGACGTCGCGCCGATCGCCGAGATCTGCGACCTCGCCGAGGAGTTCGGCGCGCTCACCTATATCGATGAAGTGCACGCCGTGGGCATGTATGGCCCGCGCGGCGGCGGCATTGCCGATCGGGACGGCCTGATGGGCCGCATCGACATCATCGAAGGCACGCTCGCCAAGGGCTTTGGCGTGATGGGCGGCTATGTCGCCGCCAACCGGGCGATCATCGATGCGATCCGCTCCTATGCGCCGGAATTCATCTTCACCACTGCCCTGCCCCCGGCGCTCTGCGCCGCGGCGCGCGCCTCGATCGAGCACCTCAAGGTGTCCTCGGCGGAGCGTGACGGGCAGCAGCGCCAGGCGCAGCTCACCAAGGACATCCTCGCTGATGCCGGCCTGCCGGTACTGAAGACCGACACGCATATCGTGCCGGTGATCGTCGGCGACGCGCGCCTCTGCAAGGCGGCGAGCGACATGCTGCTCGAAAAGCACAACATCTACATCCAGCCGATCAACTATCCCACCGTGCCCAAGGGCACCGAGCGGCTGCGCATCACGCCGACCCCGCTGCACACCGACGAGATGATCATCGAGCTGAGGCACGCGCTGGTCAGCGTCTGGGCCAGCCTGGAGCTGCCGCGCGAACGGCCGACCGCGAAGGTGAGTGCCGACAAGCTGACCAGTGGCGACCTGACGCTGAGCAGCGCTGGCGGCTGAGGCTCTGCCGACTGAAGCAGACGGCCCCCTCCCATCCTCCCCCAGAAGGGGGGAGGTGCCCCGCTGGTGCGTCTGGCAAGATTGAAGACAGAGCCTCGGCTCTTCACCTCCCCCTTCATGGGGGAGGCCGGGAGGGGGCCGTCTGTCAGTTAGTTCGCCGCCGGCTGATCGCCACCGAAATCGAGGTTGGTCGGACGGCTCAGGTAGCGCGGACCGGGCTCGGTGGTCGCAACGCCCTCGCCAACTGCTTCCAGCCTGAAGCGCCTCGCCCAGACCTTGCCGCTGCCGCGAAGGAAGAAGCCGTAGTGGATGGCCGCGGCACTTTCGGGCACATCGAGAACGATCTGCCGTTCGATCCAGCCGTTGCTGCCTTCAAGCGGGCCGCCGGGGCGTCGCATCAGGTTGTCGAAGCGCAGATACCGTCCCTCGACCGGATCGACGCGCATCCAGAGCGTCGCGGTCTCAGCGTCCTCGGTGCGTAGCTCCGCTGTGAGCATCAGCCTGCCACCGCGATACGGATCGGCGAGGATCGATTGCATCAGCACCGCAGTTTCCCCCGCGGCCCGGTCGATGGCATTGTCGCGGTCGGGGCGGCTCTCGATCAGGGCGCTGCCTGGAGAGTTGGGGTCGATGCCGAGACGGTAGTTCCCCTCGTTGGTGCCATGGGCGACGTGCCAACCGGGCGGCAACTCGAGTGGAGCGAGGTGCGCAGCGGTGATGCGGGCCGAGAGCATGTTCCAGTTGGCGAAGCCGAACTGGCGAGCCACCAGCTCGAGCGCCTCGGAGTGCGAAATCTCCTGGCCGCGTTCGGCGAGGGCCTGGCGCAACGCCTTGGCCATCTGCTTGGAATCGAGAAAGGAATGCATGGTCTGATCCTCTGGCGGACAGCATTCGGGGTCAGTGCTCGCATTGCCGACGGGCTGTCCGATGAGGGCTCAAACCCAGTCATTGAGTGGTGCATTCACCTTTCCCGGTGAAGGGCGCGAGCGGCGGGCTGCACCAGCCCTGCCCCCGCAGGATATCGGAGCTGTCGAACCTGTCAAACAGTGGCAGGCCTGCAAACCGCTGGATTGTGACAACGGCTCCGGCCACACTTGTCGCCATGCAGCTCCGCCTCCACTCCCGCTACCAGAACTCCGCCGGCCAGCGCGTGCGGATCGTGCTCAACCTCAAGGGCATCGGCTACGAATATGTGCCGGTTCCCTCTGCCAGCTCGCCCGAATATCGCGCCATCAACCCGCAGGGGCTGATGCCGGCGCTGGAAGTCGATGGACGCATCGTGGCGCAGTCGCTGGCGATTATCGGGCTGATCGAGGAGCTCTATCCCACCCCGCCGCTGCTCCCCGCCGATCCGCTCGATCGCGCCGAGGCCCGCGCCTTTGCGTTGCTGATCGCGGCGGACGTGCATCCGATCAACAATAACCGGGTGCGCAAATATCTCGCCGGGCCAATGGGCGCCAGCGAGGCTCAGATCGACGGCTGGTACAAGCACTGGATCGCCACGGCGTTCGACAGTCTCGAGGTGGCGCTGGCGCGGCGGACCCGTCCGACCCGCTACGGCTTCACCGATGCGCCCGGCCTCGCCGAGGCCTGCCTTGTGCCGCAGATGGCCAATGCCCGCCGCTTCGGCTGCGACCTCACTCCCTACCCGCTGCTCGAAGCCCTCGACGGCTCGTGCCGCGACTTGCCTGAGTTCGTCGCGGCGCGGCCCGAGATGCAGGTGGATTATCCTGGGTAGGGCCTTAGTGGTTGAGCCGCGCCGGCGAAGCTGATGGGCTTGTGCCGAGCCCCACCCACCGGCTGTCATCCCAGCGAAAGCTGGGACCCATCCATCGACTTGCGCTCTGGCGAGGTGGGTCCCTGCTTCGCAGGGATGACACCGAGTTTTGGGGCGGCGTCTGGTGGCAGGTCCGCCGATGGCCCCGCGAGACGACCTCAATGAAAGCGCACGCCGGGTCAGCGGCGTGCGTTCCATACGTCGCGCTGTAACGCGCTTACTTCTGCGCCTTGATGGCGTCGCGGATTTCAGTGAGCAGCTTTTCTTCGGTGGTGGGCGCCGGCGGCGCGGCCGGGGCGGCAGCTTCCTTTTTGCGCAGGCGGTTGATGCCCTTGACCACGAGGAACAGCACGAAGGCGATGATGGTGAACTTCACCACGGCGTTGATGAACAGGCCGTAGTTGAGCGTCGCCACGCCGGCTGCCTTGGCGGCGGCAACCGATGGAACGGGGATATTGTTGGGGTTGGAGATGACGATGAACAGGTTCGAGAAATCGATGCCGTTGAGGATCAGGCCGATGATGGGCATGAACAGGTCGTCGACGATCGACGAGACGATGGCGCCGAACGCGGCGCCGATGATCACACCGATGGCAAGGTCGATAACGTTGCCCTTCAAGGCAAAATCGCGGAATTCCTTGAACATGTAAGTCCCCTTGGTTGGCGGCGCCGACCGGCATCCCCGTTTCGGCAAATTGCCCGAGCCGCGCCCTCGGATGAGTTTTTCTCTGTTTGAGCGACAAAGCAACTCAACTATTGACGCCAGATCAGCGGCTTGTGGACGACTTACCCACCTAGGGCGGGAATGCGACTCGCCATGCACCCGACTTTGTGTGGCCTTGCGAGGGGGAGAGCCGGGGCAGATATTGGGAGGCTGGGGGCACGGAACCGACAATGGTCGAAACGCAGACCGAGGCACAGGATTCGCTGCGACAGGCGATCGAGCACATCCCGCAAGGGGTGGCGGTGTTCGATCGCGACCTGCGATTGGTCACCTGCAATACCCGCTATGGCGAGTTGCTGGCGCTGCCGGCCGAACTGATGCGCTCAGGCACGGCGCTCTACGACATGGCGCTGTTCGTGGCGCGGCGCGGCGACCTCGGCGCGGGCGACGCGATTTCGCTGGCGGCGCAGCGGGTGCAGACGCTGACCCAGTCGCACACCACGGTCAGCCAGCGGCTCGGCGCCAAGGGCCAGGTGCTGGAGTTCCACTCCTCCCGCCTGCCCGATGGCGGGCTGGTGATCAGCTTTGCCGACGTGACGGCGCGGGTGGATGCCGAGACCGAACTCGCCAGCATCAACCAGTCGCTCGAGGGCCGCGTCGAGGAACGCACAGCGGCGCTGATCCGGGTAAACTCGGAGCTGGAAGTGGCGCGCGCCAAGGCCGATGCCGCCAACCGCGACAAGACGCGGTTCTTTGCGGCCGCCAGCCACGACCTGCTGCAGCCGCTCAACGCGGCGCGGCTCTATACCTCGACGCTGGTGGAGCGGGCCGGCGGCACCGGGCTCGACGAGTTGGCGCATTCGATCGAGGCGTCGCTGACGGCGGTCGAGGAAATCATGGCGGCGCTGCTCGATATCTCCCGCATCGATGCCGGTGCGGTGAAGCCGGCGGCGACGCCGTTCCAGGTGCGCGACCTGCTCAAGAAGGTGGATGTCGAGTTCGCGCCGCTGGCGCTCAAGAAGGAGATCGAGCTCAGGCTGGTCGATACTTCGCTTGCCGTAGTGGGCGATCGGGCGCTGACGGCGCGCGTCATCCAGAACCTCGTCTCCAATGCCATCAAGTACACCCGCCAAGGTGGCAAGGTGCTGGTGGGGGCACGGCTGCGCGGCACGCGGGTGCGTTTCGACGTGATCGATACCGGCATCGGCTTCAACAAGGACCAGCACGCACTGATCTTTGCCGAGTTCAGCCGGCTGGAGCATGGCGCACGCATGGCGCAGGGGCTCGGCCTGGGGCTGTCGATCGTCAAGCGCCTGGTGGCAGCACTGGGGCTGACGATGGAACTCGAGAGCAAGGAGACCCGCGGTTCGCGCTTCTCGCTCTATCTGCCGCACCACCGCTCGCTCAAGGTGATGCCCGAGGAAGGCCCGGCGCGCGAGCCGACCTCAAACCTCAATGGCCTCAGGATTCTCTGCGTCGACAACGAGCGCGCCATTCTCGATGCGATGGAGGGGCTGCTCGGCGGCTGGGGATGCGATGTGCGTTCGGCCCGCTCGCTCAAGGACATCGACAAGGACGGGTTGCTGCTCGGCTGGCTGCCCGACCTGGTGCTGATGGACTACCATCTCGACCAGACCTCGGGCCTCGATGCCATCGAATGGCTGCGCCACAACGTCGGCGGTCACCTGCCTGCCGCGCTGGTCACCGCCGACCGCAGCCCGGCGGTCCGGGCGTTGGCGGAAGACCGCGGCATCACGGTGGTCACGAAGCCGGTGAAGCCCGCGGCGCTGCGCGCGACGATCAGCCAGTTGGCCGGGCAACGCGGACGCAAGCGCCTCGAGGCTTAATCGGGATCGGAAGCCGAACTGTCGGCCCCCGTGGATTTGATCAGGGCGGCGAGTTGGCGGCTCAACGCCTGCCCTTCGAGCTGCTTACGGTCATAGCCTTCGGCGACAACGGCGAGCTTCAGTTCGCTCACCGTGCCGAAGCGACCGGACCGTGCCAACTCGAAAGCACGCTCAAGGGTGGTCTTGCCAATATCCATGCTAAGATCGATCCGATCGATGGAACGCCCGTCTGGTCAGCGTGAGCGGCCGGGGGTGGCGCCGGGCCGAGGCTTGGGGGCAGCGATCAAGCCTTCGCGGATGGCTTGCTTGCGTGCGGCTTTGCGGCTGCGGCGAACCGCTTCCGCCTTCTCCCTGACGCGCGTCTCGGAGGGTTTCTCGTAATATTTGCGAAGCTTCATTTCGCGGAACACGCCTTCACGCTGCAGCCGCTTCTTGAGTACGCGCAGCGCCTGATCGACGTTGTTGTCTCGAACTTGAACCTGCATCCTGATCTTTCCTTGGTTGGAGTGACGGCCAAACGAGCGTCCCGCCATTGGCGGGCGCTTCCGGTGGGTGGCTTGACGGGCGACCTGAGTTGTTGCGCTCGGTTCGCCCGGTGATGTCACCGACGGGTAATGGCGATCGTCACTGGTCGTATGGCAGCCTCGGCTGCCGGTTTGACGGCGGAACTCGGCGTCAGGTCCGCCTCGGCGACGACGCGCTCGAGGTTCTCCCCGAGCGGCTTGACGCGGTAGAGCGCCGGCCCTTTGTCGTGCGGGAGACAGAAGACCACCTCGACCGGTCCGGCCACGCGCGTGCTGGTCTTGGGAGACGAGCGCATTTCCAGCATCTGGCCAACTCTGTATCGATGCGACATTTGCTGTCCTTATGTGGGGCCACGGCTGAGCTGCCGCCCAATGGCCGGGCTGGTCAGCCCGGCCCCTGAATTGAGCTTTCGGCGCCGAACACGGCGCCGAGGCCTCAAAGCGCCGACAGATTCGTGGCGGAGAGCTTGCCGTCGCGGCCCGTCTCGAGCTCGTAGCTGACCTTCTGGCCTTCGTTCAGGGTGGACATCCCGGCGCGCTCGACGGCGCTGATGTGAACGAAGGCATCCTTGCTGCCGTCATCCGGCTGGATGAACCCAAAACCTTTGGTGCTGTTGAAGAATTTCACGGTCCCGTGGATCATGACTGGTCTTTCTCGATAGCTGGCGCAGCACAAATGCAAACGCCCGTCCCCAGTTGGCAGCATGCCAACCAGGCCTAAACGTTCACAATATCAAGCAAAGCCGGATTTCTGGTCCGAAAGTGTCACGAGACGTGAGCGAAACGTCCCCCATCTTGCGCCTATTGAGCGGCGATAACAAGGCAATTCGCCGGAGCGGGCCATACCGAGGGGCGGTGGCGGACCCGTATGGAGCGGAAGCGGCCTAGGACGGCGTGTAGACGGCGTGCGCCATTCCCGATCCGAGTTGCCTCAGGTCGCGAAGGTCGAACCGCGCGGCGAAGTCGTTGGGAAACAGCCGCGTGCCACGTCCCAATACCGTCGGGTAGATCAGCATGTGAACCTGATCGACGAGCCCGAGCGGCAGCAGTGAATGCACCAGCCCGGCGCTGCCATAAACCAGTATATCGCCTTCTCCCTCGCCCTTAAGCCGACGGACATGGCCAGCCACATCGACCGACAGCACGGTGGTATTGGTCCATTCCGCCTGCCGCATAGTGGTGGAGGCGACGTATTTCGGCATGCCGTTTAGCCGTTTGGCGAAGCCGCCCGGATCGTTGAGGTTCGGCCAGACCGCAGCGAAGCCCTCATAAGTGGTGCGCCCCATAAGCGCGAGGTCGGCGGCCCAGAGTTCCTGCCGCATGATCTCGTCGCCTTCCGGCCCGCGGCTGAAGGGGCCGACCCAATTGCCGAGGCCGGAATTCTCCATGCCTACAGGGTCCTGAACCACTCCGTCGAGCGAGATGTAAACGCTCACAACGAGCTTGCGTGTCATTTGGCATTTCTCCGTTCCTGAAGCCTCGCACGCTAGCGAGCGGCATTCTGGCTGTATTGAACGGAAGCGACAGCCGCTTAGCGCGCCTCTGCCACCATGCGGCCCGGCGTCTGACCCATGAACCGTTTCAGCGATCGCGTAAGGTGGGCCTGATCGGCATACCCCACTTCGGCAACGACATCAGCGATCCCGACGCGGGTATCCAGCAATGCTGTAGCGCGGTGCGCTCGTTCGATCTGTTTGATTGCACCGAGGCTGAGGCCGGTTGCCCTGAGAACGCGGCGTTCGACTGAACGCGGGGACAATCCCATCGCGCCACCTTGCATGGCGGTGCCCACGATCGGATCGGCGGCAAGTACGCCGGCTCCAGCCAACCGTCCCACCAGGGCCTCCACATCGTCGTAGCCGGGAATCTCCCATTCGCGGCCACCCAGATAGAGCGAACCCGAGGTAGCGGAGGCGATCGACAGGTCGCGATCCACCAGCGCAGGCAACGCAAGGTCCGGCAAGAACGCACCAAGCCTGAACTGAATGCCGACGAACTCGGCATCCAGGGGGATGGGCATGACGGCCGCCCGCGTTTCGGGACCGCGCAGTGTTACATGGGTGCCAGCAACATCTCGCCAGATGACGATTTCCCAATGGCTGGCGGCAGTAGAGATGAACATGCTTGCAGGCACGCTCCGAGCCCGCCACACCCGGTCGACGAATGGGGAGCCAGACTCGCGGGCTTCAATGTCAAACAGTTGTTCGGCGCGTCGCATCAAGCCGGACCCGTGATTGGTCGTCCCAGTCGATATCCATAGGACGATCGACGATGCGGCGAGACGACAATCACAGACAAGAAACAAGCAACTCTCGCCAAATGCGGGGCTTGTGCCTCAGGCGCCCGACAGCAACTCGTCGAACTGGCCTTCCTCGATCTTGGATGCCGCAATCACCGCCTGGGTGCGGCTGTCGACGTCTAGTTTCTGCAGGATCGCCGAGACGTGGGCCTTCACCGTCGCCTCGGAAATCGAGAGTTCGTAGGCGATCTGCTTGTTCATCAGGCCGTCGCTGAGCATCATCAGCACGCGCACCTGCTGTGGCGTGAGCGTCGCCAGCCGCCGCATCAAAGCGGACTGGTTGTCTTCGGCCGGAAACTCCATGCCCTCGGGCACGAACACTTCGCCCGACAGCACCGTCTCGATGGCCCGGCGGATATCGGCCGGGCCGACGGATTTGTGCAGATAGCCCGAGGCGCCCAGTTCGAAGGCGCGGCGGATGATGCCGCCATCTTCGACGGCGGTGACGATCATGACCGGGATTTCGGGGTACTGGGCGCGCAGCAGCAACAGGCCCGAGAAGCCGCGCACGCCGGGCATATTGAGATCGAGCAGCACCAGGTCGCAATCGCGATCGGCTTCGAGCGCAGCGCTGAGCGCCGCCAGATCGCCCGCTTCCTCGACCGAAATCGACGGATCCCCGCCGGCCAGCGTTTGGCGCAGCGCGGCGCGGAACAGCGGGTGGTCGTCGACGATGATGATGCGACGGGTGGTCATCTAAGCGTGAACTCCTGGGCGCCCTACCTAACAAGCAGCTTGCTGCTTTTGTATCCCACTTAAGACGGGCGTGGGGATTCAGATTTCCGCTGCCTGCCCCTACGTGTTTTCATCCACAGCTCGACGTGCCGATTCGCAAAATGCGATTGAGCTTAACGCGATCTTTACCATGTTTTCCCAAGAGTAATCGGATGCTCATGGCCCGAACTGGGTCTGAGGCGTTCCGTTTCAGGTGCTTGGGATCGACCGATGGCCCGCGCGACTTCCACGTTCCAGACGCAAGACTACGGCCAGCCGGGTTCGGGTGAATGGCAGGAACTGCGCGGCGAACTGGTGGCGCTGCTGGATCAGGTCGAGACACAAGTCGCCCGCGCTGCAAGGCCTGAGCCGACCTACCAGGGCCTCGCCGAACGGATGCGCGACCTCCGCCACCAGGTGACCGAGGCCGAGCCCGATACCCGACACCGCGAGGCGCTGCGCTCGGTGCAGCGGGCGATCGACAAGTTCACCGACCGCGACGAGCCCATGGCGCACACCAACCCACGCGACACGCTCGAATCGGCGATCCAGCAGATTCGCTCGCGCCATTTCGGCGCCGCAGCCCCCGCCTCGCAGATGCCGCAGCCGCAACCGGTGTTGCAGAGCGCGCCGCACTTCGATGAACTGGCCGAAGCGGTGGGCGGCATTTCCACCCGGCTCGAACGGCTCGAGGGCGAACTCAGGGTGCAGGCCAAGGGCCAGACCACCAATGTGCGCGAGATCGCCGATCAGGTCGGCCAGCTCAGCCATGTGGTGGAGCTGCTCGCCGGCGCGGTGGGTGAAACTGGCCAGGTCAAGCGGCTCGAAGGCCATATCGCCGGGCTCGCCAAGCTGATCGCCGATGGCCCCAAGGTCGATATGGCGGCGCTCAACCAGCGGCTCGATGACGTTTCGCTGACCGTCGGCAAGCTGGCCGAGTTGCAGAAGCACTACGCGGACCGCTCCGACGTAAGTGGCATGACCGCGCGGCTCGACGATGTCAGCGCCACGGTCGGCCGGCTGGCGGACCTCCAGGTCCAGTATGCCAACCGGGTCGAGAGCCCGAAGGACGGGCTCAAGGAGGCGATGGGCGCCATCGAGGATGGCGTTCGCAACATCTACGATCGGGTCGACGCGATTGAACGGACGATGGCGATGCCACCGGCCGAACTGGAAAAGATCACTGAAGAGCTGGGCCGCCTCGCGCAGGCGATGAAATCGCCGCAGCAGCCGCAGGGCCTGATCGAGTTGATCGACGCCCTCAATGTGCGGATCTCGGACATGGAGGGGCGGACCCAGGAAGTCGGCGAGCTGAAGCTCGACATGGAGGCACTGCGCAACACCGTGCTCGGTGCGCTGGAGCCGCGCTTTGCGGCGCTCGAGCAGCAGCTCGAAGTGCTGAGCGACAAGGTCGACGATCGCTCGTCCGAGGTCAGCATCGGCCAGCTCGAAGCACAGGTGCGCCAACTGGTGGCGCGCATGGACCAGACCGGCGAACAGTTGACCGGCCTCGCCAAGCTTTACGCGCCACCGGCTGTCGCCGAGGCTCCGGATTTCGACCAGCTCGCCGACCTCGTGGCGTCACGCACGTCCGATGCGATGCGGCAGCTCGATCAACCGACCAAAGCCGGGCTCGACGAGGCCGGCTATGCCGAGATCGAAAGGCGCGTCAGCCAGGCGATGAAGGCGGCGGCCAAGGAAAATCCGGCGCCCGAGACCGTTGCACTCGATGCCACCATCCGCGAAGTGAACGAGCGGCTGAAGCGGCTCGAAAGCTCGCTGGAAGCCAAAGCCGAGACCCCCGTTGCCGCTCCCGCTAGCTTTGCCAAGCTGCCCGAGGCGCCAGCGCCCAGGCTGGCCGAGCCCAAACCGCCGGCTGCCGCTCCTGCACCGGTGACCAGCGAACCGCTCAATCCGATTTCGCCGCTGCTCGACAACCTGTCGTTCGAGGACGAGTTGCCATCGCGACCGCAGCCGGTCGATCTGGGCGACAGCATGCCAAGCGACCCCAGTGTCGATGCGCCACTGCTCGATAAGCCCTTCGGCGAGGATCCCAACCCGCTGCGCACCGCGCTCGAGGTGAAGAACGGACCGCGCAAGCGTCCGGCCGATCCGGCTGCGGAACTGCCGCCGGCGCCGATGCCGTCGCTCGACTTGAGGGACGAGCCCGAGACGCCGGCCTTCGATCCGAGTCTCGCCGAACGGCCGCCACAGCCGAAATCCAGCCTGGACCTGCCCGCCGACGAGGTGTTCGTCGCCAGCCCGAAGGCCGAGTTGCGTCCGGTGGCCGACGAGCCGCCGATGCCCAACCGCAACACCTTCATCGAAGCGCATCGGCGCGCCGCGCGCCAGGCGGCAGCCGGCAAGGCCGAACCGATTTCGGCCGCTGGCGGATCGCTGATCGGCAAGGCATTCGCAAGATTCCAGGCGACCCGCAGCGAGGCGCCCGATGTCGCTGCGACCCCTGATCTGGCCGTGCCGGCGAAACCGGCGGCCGAAAAGCGCAAGCCGGTGAAGGCCGAAAAGCTGGCGAGGACCAAGGACGTCAAACCGGCCAAGGACGAGACCAGCAAAAGCGGCCTGCCGTTCAGCGGCCTGTTCAAGGCCAAGCCGTCGCGCCAGCTGGCCGGTGACAAGGAGCCGGCGAGCCAATGGCAGCCGGACGAGCCGACGACGCGCGTGCTGCCGTTGGCGCCTGAACCCAGCATGGTAGCCCTCGGGGCCGAAGAAACCAGCCCGCCGGCGGACGACGCACAACCCAAGCAGAGCTTCCTGCTCCGCCACAAGCAGCCGATCCTCCTGGCGGCCAGCATAGTGGCGCTCGCCTGCCTCACCATCAACCTGATCAACCAGCGGATGAAGCCGACCGAGACCCCGGCGCCGGCTGCCACCGCTGCGCAGGATGTCGGCGACGCAGCGCTCACCCCGGTGCCGCTGGCCGAGCAGGGGTTCGTGACTGAACCCGGCAAGGCGGCACCGCGTGTCATCCCGACGCTCGACAAGCTGACCACGGCCTCGATCGGCGGCGCGACGCCGCAGAAATTCGTCGCGTCGGCCGAAACCCCGAAGATGCCGCAGGCCTTCGAGGCGGCCACCGAGATCGCGGCAAGAGCTCCCGGGGCAGCCGAGACGGCGCCCGCCGGCGAGGCAAAGGCGCCCGCGGGCGAGGCGAAGGCGCCCGCCGGGGTAGCTAACCTCAGCGACAAGGTCGAGCCACTGCTCGATGCGATGGAAAGCCCGGTCAAGGTCGACCGGCCGCCGGCAGCTGTCGGCCCGGAGCCGCTGCTGGCCGCCGCCGCCAACGGCGATGCGCGGGCGCAGTTCGAAGTGGCGGCGATCTATACCGAAGGCCGTGCCGTCCCCGAGGACCTGAAGGCCGCCGCGATGTGGTACGAGCGTGCCGCCGGCCAGGGCTTTGCCCCGGCGCAGTACCGGCTCGGCAACCTCTACGAGAATGGCCGCGGCGTGGAGAAAGATCTTGTCCAGGCACGGCTGTGGTACCAGCAGGCCGCCGAGGCGGGTAACCGCATGGCGATGCACAACCTCGCGGCGCTCTATGCCGGTGGCGGGCTCGGCACGCAGCAGTTCGACGCCGCCGCCAAGTGGTTCGAGGAAGCGGCCAGCCGCGGCATGAAGGACAGCCAGTTCAACCTCGGCATGCTCTACGCCCGCGGGCTTGGCGTGAAGCAGGATCTCGCCGCTTCATTCAAGTGGTTCAGCCTCGCTGCCGCCAAGGGCGACAAGGATGCAGCCAAGTCGCGCGACGATATCGCCGCATCGCTCGATGCAACGACAGCGCAGAGGGTGACTGCCGAGGTGGCTGCCTTCCAGCCGCAGCCGATCGACTTCGTCGCCAATTTCGCGCCGATCGGCACCTGGAGCGCCAAGTTCGACCCCGGGGCTCCGATCACCAACGTCAAGGTGGTGAAGGGCGTCCAGATGGCGCTGCGCCAGCTCGGCTTCGATATCGGCACCCCGGACGGCATGACCGGCCCCAAGACCGCCGAAGCGATCAAGAGCTTCGAGCGCTCGACCGGGATGAGCGAAAGCGGCGAAATCAACCCGCGGCTGCTCGCCGTGCTGGGCAGCCAGCCGGTCTAGGTTACCGGCTGCCCTGCCGCTGACGGCAAGGACTCGCGAGCCAGCTCGGCCACAGCCCGGCCGATGCCTGTGAGCGCCACGTCGATCTCCGCTTCCGTGATTGTCAAGGGCGGTGAAAAGCCAATCGCATCGTCACCTTTGGTGGTCGTCGAGATGCCAGACGCGAGGAGCGAGGCGAGGAGGTTGGCCTCGCCAGCATGCTGCAGCGCCGCTCTGTCGAGTTCGAGCGCCAGCAGCAACCCCTTGCCGCGGACTGAGCGGAGCCATGGGTTGCTTGCGGCGAGCCCCGCCACGCGGGCCCGGACCAGTTGCTCGAGCCGGGCGGCCCGCGCCGGGAGCTCGTCGCGGAGGATGATCGACACCGTCGTCAGGGCAGCGCGGGTGGTCAGCGGGTTCTTCTCGTGCGTGTAGTGGCCAAGCGCCAGTTCCGGCGCCACGTCGAACCGTGCGCCCGCAAGCACTGCGGCGATCGGCAAATGGCCGCCACCCAGCGCTTTGCCCAGCACCACCATGTCCGGTTGCGCTCCAAAGTGCTCAAAGGCGAAGAACTTGCCGGTCTTGCCGAGGCCCGACGGGATCTCGTCGAAGATCAGCGCCGTGCCAGCCGCATCACACAGCCGCCGCACCTCGGGCCACAGCCCGGCCGGCGGTACGTGGCAGTTGGAGCGGATCGGCTCGGCGATCAGCGCCGCGACACCGCCAGGCGTGGTCACCAAGGCGCGCTCGATATCCTGCAGCATCGCGTCGGCGCCGTGCTTCCAATAGGACCGCACATGCACCCGATCCGGCAGAAAGCTGCCGAGCCGGGCATCGGGGATGGCGCGCGACAGCCCGAACGCTCCGAACCCGTGGCCGTGATAGGAGCCCTCCAGCGAAATGGTAGCGCTGCGGCCGGTGGCGACGCGCGCCAGCTTCATTGCCACTTCGATGGCATCGGAACCGCCGGTGGTGAACAGCACCTTTGCCGGCCCTGCCGGCCATTGCCCGGTCAGCAGTTCGGCCAGCGCGGTTGCCGGCTCGTTGGCATAGCGCCGCGGCGAGAAGGTCAACTCGTCGAGCTGGGCCTTGAGCGCGGCGATGAGTTCGGGGTTGGCATGCCCGATATGGTGGGTGGTGTTGCCGTGCAGATCGAGATAGCGACGCCCGTCGAGATCCTCGATCCAACTGCCGGAAACCGCGCGGAGGCCTGCAAGACAGGGGCTCGAACCATCCTGATGGAAGAACACTTTGGCATCGCGCGCGACCAGCGCGGCGCTCGGGGAAATCTCGGTGTCCATCAGAATGTCGCGCCTGCGCCCATCACCGTCAGTTCCTGCCGTCGCCCGCTCGCTTTGGCGGGCATGCCCTGGGCGCGGCGGGTCTGCCGCTCGACCCACACTACGACGCCCATGGCAGCGGCGGAGACCAGCAGGAGGCCGACGCTCTTGGCTGCCGCATAGCCGTAGTTGGACGAGCTCGCGGCGCTGAAAATGGCCACCGAGGCGAGGTCGATATTGCCGCTGACGAGGAAGATGATCGACGACAGCGTCGTCAGTCCGTCGATGAAGACGTAGAGAATACCGAGCAGCGCTGCGATGCGCAGCATTGGCAGCGTCACTTCCCAGAACCGGCGGATCATCCCGGCGCCGAGGTTTTCCGCGGCCTCATCGACAGACTGATCGACGCGCTGCAGCGCGGCGCGGGCGGCGAGCACCCCGACATAGAGGTTGCCGAACATGATGTTGATGATGATGATCGCCTCAGTACCGCTCAACGACAGCCATTTGATGCCGAACGGCGCGTTGAAGGCGATAATGTAGCCCACCCCGAAGATGATGCCGGGCAAGATCGCCGGGATCAGCGCTTCGAAGGCGATGATATCGCCCCAGGGCCGCCGCATCCGCTCGGCGACATAGCCGATACAGAGCGCCAACAGCCCGCCCAGAGGCGCCGCGATAGCTGCCACGCGCACACTGTTCCACACTTCGTCGAGCCCGCCATCGCGTGAGCCGTAGCCGGTGCCTTCCATGCCGGCGCCCAGTCCCTCCGGGGTGAAATAGGCGAGGGTGAAGGTCCAGTCGATGCCCCAGATCTTGGTTACCGAGCCGAGCGCCATGACGATGTAGATGGCGAGGATCATCACGCAGAAAAACCCGGCAAGGCCGGTGAGCGCGACGCGCACCGGCAGCGGCTGGCGCTGCTCGGCGGGCGTGCCGGCATCGTTGCTGACATAGCGCTTGCGCCGGCCGAGCTGCTCGAGCGCCAGGTAGAGCAGCAAGGAGGGGATGATCAGCCACAGGCAGATGGCCGAAGCGAGCGGCGTGTTCTGGAAACTGGTGATCTCGTTGTAGATCACCCCGGCCAGCACCGGCGTATCGCGCCCCAGGATCATCGGGTTGCCGAAATCGGTGAGGCTCTGGATGAACACCAGCACCATGGCGCGTTTCAGCCCCGGCCAGCTCAGCGGCAGGGTGACGTTGGTGAACAGTTTCAGCCGCCCTGCCCCCAGCATCAGCGCGGCTTCCTCGAGCCGCCCATCCTGCCGCCGCATGGCGTTATCGAGGACGATCAGTGTCGTCGGCAGGAATGACAGGGTCTGCGCGATGATGATGCCGAGCGGGCCGTAGACGTTGAAACTGTCGGCGCTGCTGATCCCCAGCGTCTGCTCGAACAGGGTGTAGGTGATGAGCCCGCGTCGGCCGAACAGCATGGTGGTGGCGGTCGCCACCATGATCGGTGGCGCCACCAGCGGCAGCAGCAGGATATTGCGGGTCAATACCGGCCGGGCGATGCCGCCGCGATTGAGGCCATACGCGATGGCGTAGCCGATGCTGACCGTGGTCAGCACCGAGATCAGCGCCAGGGTGACGCTGTTGATGGCGGCTTTGCGGAGATAAGTGTCGGCGAACACGGCGGCATAATTGTCGAGCCCGTAGCGCTCTTGCCTGGCGGCGCGCAGCCGGTCGAAATCGGCTACCGAAAGCTGGTCGCGCACCGCGAAGGCCAGCGCGATGCGCTTGTGCAGCATGATGTGGGCGATGGGGAATGCCACCTCCACCGCCTGCGCTTCGGCCGGCGTCAAAGCCGGCAGCACCGCGTCGATGGCGGTCTGCTGGTGCTCGAATGGCGCCGCGACATCCCAAGCCGGCGTCAGTCCTGCGAGATCGTAGGCGACCGCCATGGCGGCCACCCGTTCAGCAAGCGTCGCCTGCTCGACCCAGCGCACCATCGCGGCGTCACGCTCGGCCTCCGGCATGAGCTGCAACGCCTCTTCGGTGATTTCGGCGAGGCGCCAATCCGGCAGGCGGCCGGAATTGTCAAAGCTTTTCAGCAGCACCAGCCCGACCGGCACGACGATGAATACCAGCAGCAGCGCTGCGACGATGCTCGCGGCGATGATGCCAGGCAGACGGCGAAAAGGGATGCCGCGGATGCTCACGCTGCCGCCTCGGGCTCGAGCGGCACCACGTGGGCGTAGTCGGCGACGATGCCGACGCGTCCGGACGGATTGGCGCTCGCCGACGAGGCTTCCTCGACCAGCAGCTCGAGCCCGTCATCGCAGAGCACCGTCAATCGCCGCGCTGCACCGAGGAAGGTCGAGCCGGTGATTGTGCCGGTCAGCCCGCCCGGCTGGCCTGCCGCAGCGAGCTTGAGATGCTCGGGGCGCACCAATACGGTCAGGCTCTCGCCCTGACGCGCGCCGTTCATGCCGATCGGCCAGAGCTGGCCATTGATCCTGAGCCCGCCTGCCTCGACGGTGCCGCGCAACAGGTTCGAGGTGCCGATGAACTCGGCAACGAAGCGCGAGCGCGGCCGGTGGTAGATCTCGCCGGGGCTGCCGACCTGTTCGATCCGCCCGGCGCGCATCACGGCGACGCGATCGGAGAGCGCCAGCGCTTCTTCCTGGTCATGCGTGACGTAGAGCGCGGTCATCCCCAGCCGATCGACAAGGCCACGGAGCTCAGTGCGGAGTTTGGCGCGGATGCGCGCATCGAGCGCCGACATCGGTTCGTCGAGCAGCAGGATTTCCGGTTCCGCCGCCAGCGCCCGGGCCAACGCCACGCGCTGCTGCTGCCCACCGCTCAACTCGTGCGGATAGCGGTCGAGCAGCCGGTCGATCTCGACGATCGCCGCCAGCTCTTCGACCCGCCTGGCCACCTCGCGGCGCGGCCGGCCGGCCATCTTCGGCGCAAAGCCGATATTCTGCGCCGCCGTCTTGGTGGGAAACAGTGCGTAGGACTGGAAGACGAAACCCATGCGGCGGCTGGCCGAAGGGGCGTGGGTGACATCGGTTTCGCCACGCCAGATGCGGCCACCATCAGGCGTGGCAAAGCCGGCGATCATCCGCAGCAACGTGGTCTTGCCGCAGCCGGAATCGCCGAGCAGCGTGACGAAATCGCCGCGGTCGATGCTGAGATCCACCGCAGCGACGGCCAGCATGTCGCCGAAGCTCTTGCTGACCCCTTCGACGCGAAGATGTGGCGTGCCCGTTGACTGCGGTCCGCCCGGATGGGCGGACCGCAGCTCGGCCTGGTTGGCGGCCACGTGCAGCATCAGTTGGTGACGAACTTGCTGGCCCACTCCTTGCGGAAGGCCTCGATATCGACCGGGCGCCGCATCGCCCAGATGGTCACTTCGTCGAGGTTGACGAGGCCGTGGCCCGGCACCGCCGTGGCGCCGACGAGCCCGCCGAGGATCTTGGCCGCCTCTTCGCCCGCCATCCAGTCGAGGAAGAGCTTCGCTTCCTCCGGGTGCTGCGCCCCGGCAACCAGCCCGCCGCCTTCGCTGGTGTTGGGGGTGATCCGGCCGAACACCACATCGACCGGCCGGCCGGCCGATTGCGTGGCGTAGCAGGTGGTGTCGTAGCTGAGCCCGATGGCCACTTCGCCGGTGCCGGCAAGCTGCGCGCCGCCCGAGCCGCCATCCGAATACTGGTAGACATTCTCGTCGAGGTTTTCGACGAAAGGCCAGCCGAACGCATCGACAAAGGTCGACAGGATCGTCGAGCCGGTGCCCGACTGCATCGGCGAGGGCATCGAGATTTCGTTTTTGTAGACCGGCTTGATCAGGTCTTCCCAGGTGGTCGGCATCGGCAGCTTCTTGTCGGCGAGCCGGTCGCGGTTCACCACCATGCACATCGTGGTGGCAAAGTAGCGGGTGTAGAAATTGTCCGGGTCGCGGAAATCATCGCGGATCACCGTGCTCTGAGCCGCATAGGGCTCGAACACGCCGGCATTCTTCAGCTGCTCAAGCGCCACGTTGTTGACGAGGTAGATCACGTCGGCCTGCGGGTTGGCCATTTCGGCAATGGCGCGTTCGGTGATCGGCCCGGTCGAGCCCGAAACCACCTGCACCTTGATGTCGGGATGCGCCGCCTGAAAGGCCGAGCTGAGCGCAGCTCCGACATCTTCCGACGCATCATACAGCACGAGGTCGCGGGCGTTGGCGCCGGCGCTCAGCAGCAGGCTGATGGCGGCGGCGGTGGTGAAGAGAATTTGGCGCATTCCTGTCTCCTTGGATTGCCCTGCCCCCTGGTTGGAGTGTGCGGCAGTTGCGGAACCGTTATAAGTTTGCTGTATGGAGACCATGTGCGATTTAAGTGACACTTATTTGACGCTGGAGCTCACATGAACCTTTCCCAGTTGCGCGCCTTTCACGCGGTGGCAAAGCAAGGGACTTTTTCGGCGGCGGCGCAGCTGCTGAATGTCAGCCAGCCCGCCATCACCCAGCACGTGCGGGCGCTCGAGGAAGCCATGGGCGGCCGGCTGTTTCACCGCCGCGGCACCGGCGTCGAGCTCACCGCCGACGGCACCGAACTGCTGCCGCACGTACACCAGATCATCAAGGGACTGGAGGATGTCTCGGCCCGGCTGGAAAACGGTCGGCTGGTGCGTAGCGGCCACCTCGCCATCGGGCTCTGCGGCCCGCACGTGGCGCTGCCGCTGATCCGGCAGTTCCGCGCCACCCACCCGGGCGTCCGGATCGAGACGCGCATGCACAATTCCAGCGCCCTGCTCGAGCTGGTGGCGCAGGTCCGCGTCGATCTGGCCATCGTCACGCTGACCGCGCCGATCAACGATCTGCTGTGCCACCGCCTGGTCGAGCAGCATGTGGTGCTGGTGGTGCCGACCGAGCATCCCTGGGCGAGCCGCGACGATGTCGATCTGAGCGAACTTGCCGGCCAGCCGTTCGTGACGCGTGAGCCAGGCTCGATGACCCAGCAGATATTCGAACAGGCGCTCAGCGCCCGCGGCATCGAGATCGACCGTCAGCTGGTGCTGGCGAGCCGCGAGGCAGTAAAGGAGGCGGTCGCCGCCGGCATCGGCTTGGGCATCGTGCTGGACAAGGAACTTGGCCACGACAGCCGGCTGACGGGAGTTAAGCTGGTTGGGGGCGATGTCGCTGCGGCCGAGTATCTGGTCGCTCATCCCGAAGTGAGCGAACTGGGCGCCATCCGGGAGTTCATCGCCCTGGCTGGATACTAGCCCTGTTTTCGGCTGTCAGACGCGGGCGGCCGGTCCCAACTGCTATGTCGTCGGGACCGGCGTTTCTGGCCTTCATGCTGCGAGCCGCAGCGCGGGGTGCCTGTCGGTGGCGTGTTCCACCGCCCAGTTGAGCGCCAGGTCGGCCACCGCTTCCCAGCCCTTGTCCATCAAGGTCCAGTGCGAACGATCATCGAAGATCTTGAGTTCGGTGATGCTCTTCGCCCGCTTCTGCTGGCGGTAGATCGCGTCGGTCATCGAGGCGTCGGCGATCAGGTCCTTGCCGCCACCGATCAACAGCAGCGGCGCCCGGTTCTGCCCGGCCCAGTCGATCAGCATCGGGTTGATCACCCCATCCCAGTACACCTTGCCGGCGGTCGGGACGATATAGCGCTCGTACTTCTCTGCCGGGTTCGGTTCGGTCTGGGCAAACCGGGTCGCGAAGAACTTCGGCGACATCTGCTTGGCCTTCTTCCAGCTGAACAGGTCGCTGAAAACCGGCAGGGCCGAGACGATGGCCTGGGGCCCAAGCGGCACGCCGGGGGTGGGAGCCGGGTTGATGGCGGCGCCCGAGACACCGAGCCCACGGGCCAGCAGCTGCTGCACGATGACGCCGCCGAAGGAGTGCCCGATCAGGATCGGCTGTTCCGGCAAAGCACGGATGATCCGCTCGAAGTGGTCGACGATCTCGCGCTGGCCGATCTTTGCCAGTTCCGGGGCCGGGCTGGCCCGCAGGTCGGCGGGAGCGCGGTCGTCGAACGGCCAGTCGGGGGTGATGACGGTGTAACCCTGCGCTTCGTAGCGGGCCTTGACGTTTTCCCAGCTCAGGCTGTTGAGCCAGGCGCCGTGGATCAGAACGATGGTCTTGGTCATTTTGGGTCTCTCCTTGGTTGGGCGAACCCTTGTCCGCCGCGATGTGATGACCCTAAGCTCACCCCCGATCGGCGACGATTGCCGCAACTGACATTGTCGGGGCCAGAAGTGACAAAGACGACGGACGCGCTGAGACACACCGAGATCGGCCTCCTGCTCTACCCAGGCTGCGCCATGGCCTCGGTGCACGGGTTGACCGATGCCTTCCAGGTGGCCAACGACTATGCGCGCCAGCATGGCGGCACCGATCGCATCCGCACCAGCCATTGGCGCGTCGATGCAGGGGGCTTCGTGCGGGCCTTCGACAGCAATCCTGAAGACATCGGGCAGCCTGAATACATCGTCATCCCCGGCCGGCTGGCGGATCCGCTGACTGTCGATGAAGCCGCGGATTTCGTCGATTGGCTGCGCCAGCGGCACGGCACCGGCGCTACCATCGCCTCGATCTGCGGCGGCGCCTTCATGCTCGGGCACGCCGGGTTGCTCTCGGGCCGGCGGGCGACGACCCATTGGCTCTATGCCGAGGCCTTCGGGGCGGCGTTTCCCGATGTCGATGTCACGGCTGGAGACATCATCGTCGAGGATGGCGACATCATCACCGCCGGCGGCATGCTGGCGTGGACCGATCTCGGCCTGCGCCTCGTCCACCGCGTGCTCGGCCCGACCGTCATGGCGGACACCGCGAAGTTCCTGCTGGTCGATCCGGCCGGGCGCGAGCAGCGCCATTACTCGACCTTCGCGCCGCGCCTTTCGCATGGCGACGACGCGGTGTTGAAGGTGCAGCATTGGCTGCAGGCGCACCGCAGCGAGGAGATCAATATTCCGGACCTGGCAGAGCGAGCCGGGCTCGAGGCGCGTACCTTCCTCCGCCGCTTCCAGAAGGCCACCGGCCTCAGGCCAACCGAGTATGTCCAGGCGCTGCGGATTGCGCTGGCGCGCGAACGGCTGGAGTTCAGCCGCGACACGGTGGAACGTATTGCCTGGAACGTCGGCTACAAGGACCCCTCCGCCTTCCGCCGGGTGTTCCAGAAAGTTACGGGCCTCTCGGCCAGCGCCTATCGCGACCGCTTCGGCGCCGCGGTGCGCGCCTGATGGCTCGATCGATGCCTATGCGGTGGCAAGCTTGATCGACAGCTCTACCTCCCAGAGCAGCTTTCGCGGCTCGAGGCGATAGTCCGTCAGATAGGCTTCGTAGCGACAAGCGTACGACTCCGACAGAGCGGGATCGATGGCTTCGAACCGAGTTCCGCTATCGCGTCCCCATTGCATCAGCGCCTGATTGCCGCGCAGCCCATTGCCTCGATAGATCAGCGAGGCGTAGGTGCCTCCGGGCAGTACGGCGGGCCTGATGGCGGGATGATCAGTCGGGACGGCACGGGTTACGAAACCGGCCTCGATCTCCATGATGTCGCTCATGTCGCAATGGTAGTAGCGGAGGAAGTACGGCCCTTGTTCCTGAAGGTCGTTGCGCTTGCTCCACGACCGCAGTTCCTTCAGCGCCCGCGTTGCAACAGCAAACATGCCAGCGAACGGGGTCTGCAACCGGATCCCTGCGTAATGCCGATCGGGTTTCTCGACGATCGACACCGGACCGATGATGGTTTCTGCCTTCATGATGTCCTCCACCCGGAAAGCGTGGATTAATTTCGAGGCCCTCGCAACCGGCGCCCGCAGGCTGCGATCGCGTTGACACGCAACCGCGTGAGGGCTAGCTTCCCTCGCCTGCGCAAGAGAGGAGGCGTCCAATGACTGACATTGTGAGAACCGCCCTCCGTCGCGCCGCCGCGTAGTATCCGCACATCAGGGATTCCGGCCGGCGCCTTCATGGCCCTGATCCAAGGAATTCCATCTTGCTCGAACAGTTCGGCTGGAGCGATGCGCTACAGCAGCAATTCATCCCCTATGCCGCCCAGGGTTTGATCCCAGCGCGGATTACCGTCCAGCAACGCGGTCTCTATGAGATCGTGACGGGTATCGGCGAACTTACCGCCACGCTTGCCGGCAAGCTGGCCCATGACGCAGTTGACGGCGCCCTGCCCGTCACCGGCGATTGGGTCGCGGTACAGGCGCGGCCCACCGAGGGCAGCGCGACAATCCAGCATGTGCTGCCGCGCAGTACCACCTTCATTCGCCGCGCCAGCGGCCCAGGGGCGGCGCGGGGTCAACTGGTCGCCGTCAATGTCGATGTTGCGTTGCTGGCCGCCTCGATGAATGCCGACCTCAATGCTCGCCGCATCGAACGCTATCTCGCCACCGCGCTGGAAAGCGGAGCCGACCCGGTGGTGGTCCTGACCAAGGCCGACATGTGCGACGATGCCGCGGCCCGTATCGCCGAGATCGAAGCGGTAGCGATGGGCGTGCCGGTTCTGGCCGTCTCGGCCGTCACCGGCGCTGGGCTCGACGCACTGCGCGGTTATCTCGCGCCGGGGCGAACGGCAGTGCTGCTGGGCAGTTCGGGCGTCGGTAAGTCGACGCTGGTCAATGCGCTGGCCGGCCGGGCGCAGATGGCGACACAGGCGATCCGCGAAGACGATGCGCGCGGCCGCCACACCACCTCGCATCGCGAGCTCGTGCTGCTGCCCAGCGGCGCGCTGATCCTCGATACGCCAGGCATGCGCGAGCTCGGACTGTGGGATGCCGGCGAAGGCATGTCCACTGCCTTTGCCGATATCGAGGCGCTGGCGGCACAATGCCACTTCCGCGACTGCGGCCATGACACCGAGCCCGGCTGCGCTATTGTCGAAGCGCTCTCCACCGGTGCCCTCGATGCAGCGCGCTGGCGAGCCTATGGCAAGCTGCAACGCGAGCTGGAGTTCCAGGTTGGCAAGGAGGATCCCAAGGTACATGCCGAGAGCCGCAGGGTGCGGATCAAGCGAAACAAGCTGCATCGGGCCGAGATGAAGTTCCGCAAGCGGCTCGAATGAGTTGCGCTATGGGCAAGGGCTCTGTTCCAATCCCGACCCACTCGGTAGGCTAACCTAGCCTTCGTATTTTGCTGCTAATGCTCGGTGGCATTTCGCGAAAAACCGTCGCATTTCCGTCGCGGCCTCACGCTAGAGCCACGGGAATGCCCTAGTGCTATTGGACGCTCCACGTGCAGGTCTATCTGCCGATCGCCGAACTTTCGATGAACCTGTTCTTCCTCGTGGGGATCGGGGGCGCGGTCGGGTTCCTGTCGGGGTTGTTCGGGGTGGGCGGCGGCTTCCTGTTGACCCCGCTGCTGATCTTTTCCGGTGTCCCCTCCTCCGTGGCAGTGGCCTCGGTGACCGGCCAGGTGGTGGCGGCCTCGACCTCGGGTGCGCTCAGCTACTACCGACGCGGGCAGATCGACCTGCATATGGCGATGTACCTGGTGCTGTCGGGCGTGCTCGGCGCGTTCGGCGGCGTTGCGACCTTCCAGGTGCTGCGTGCGGCGGGCCAGCTCGACCTCGTTATTTCGCTCGGTTTTTTGATCCTGCTCGGCTTCGTCGGCACGTTGATGCTGATCGAGGCGGCGCGCGCCATCATGAAGCGGCGGGCCGGCATCGTCGTCCGCGAGAAGCTGCCCAACCAGCACAACTGGTTCCATGGCCTGCCCTGGCGGGTGCGGTTCAAGAAATCGCGGCTTTACATCTCGGTGATCCCGGTGCTGGCGCTGGGCGTCGCCATCGGCTTCGTCGGCTCGCTGCTGGGCATCGGCGGCGGCTTCATCCTGGTGCCGGCGCTGGTCTATATCCTCAGGATGCCCGGCAACATGGTGATCGGCACCTCGCTGCTGCAGGTGGTGGCGATGATGGCGGCAACCACCATCCTCCACGCCGTCTCCAGCCAGAGCGTCGATATCCTGCTCGCCTTCTGCCTGATGGTAGGCGGCACGGTGGGGGCGCAGTTCGGCGCCTCGGCCGGCAAGTACCTGCGCGGCGAGCAACTGCGCGCGCTGCTCGCCATCCTCGTGCTCGCCGTCGCCATCCGCTTCGGCATCAGCCTGGTGCTGACGCCGGGCGATGTTTATTCGACCGCCGTGATCGGCGCGTCGGGGGTGATCTGATGCGCCGGCTGCTGCTTGCCCTCGCCATGCTCTTCGCCGCCGCGCCGGCCCTGGCCGAGCGGCTGGTGACGCAGGTGAGCCAGGACGAAGTGTCGATCACCTCGAGCTTTGCCGGCCAGACGCTGACCCTGTTCGGCGCGATCGAACCCGAAGTCGGGGCCGAACAGCGCTTCGTCGAGGGCCCGTACCACGTCATCATCACCGTTACCGGACCGCTGCAGAACCGGGTGGCGCGACGCAAGACCAACCAGTTCGGCATCTGGCTCAATACTTCGCAGGCCGAGTTCGAGCGCTTCCCTTCGTTCTACCAGGTGCTGAGCGATGCGCCGCTCAGCAACATCACCGATCCGATCACGCTGGCCGAAAAGGAAATCCCGCTCGACAGCCAGGCGCGCTACACCGCCAAGGCCGGCTGGTGGGATGCCACGGTGTTCGGCAGCGAGTTGACCCGGCTGATGCAGCAGAAGGGCTTTTTCAAGCTCAACGAGAACGGCGTGGTGTTCCGCTCGGACACCTTCTACTTCGCGCAGGTGTCGCTGCCGTCGGACGCCCCGCCGGGGCCCTACCTCGCCCACACCTACCTGATCAAGGACGGGCAGGTGATCGCCGAAAAATCCGACGGCTTTTCGGTGCGGAAGATCGGCTTCGAGCGTTTCCTCGGCCAGTCGGCGCGCACCCAGCCGCTGCTCTACGGCCTCGTCTGCGTGGCGCTGGCGCTGTTCACCGGCTGGCTCGGGGGCGTGGTGTTCAAGCGGTAGGACGGGAAAGCGCCTGACGGGGCACATGGCCGCCCCATACGCGGTGTCACCCCGGCGAAGGCCGGGGCCCATCCTGAGATGCTTCAGTTACTCAGATGAATTGAACGATCTCAGGATGGATCCCGGCCTGCGCCGGGATGACATCGAGTGTTGGGAAGGACCCCGCCCAATCGAGAGCCTAGTTCTCGATCTTGATGTCGCTGCCGCTGCTCGCTTCCTGGTCCATCTCGGCAGGGTTGCCATAGATGCTGAGGTGGGAACCCGAGGAGGCGTTGGCCTTGATCGACTTCGACGCGTAGACCTCGAGATCGGAGCCGCTGGACGCATTGGCATCCATGGTAGCGCAGAGCAGGTCCTCGGCATCGAGGTCGGAGCCGGACGAGGCATTGGCCTTGCCGTCGACGCAGGCGCCTTCGATCTTGAGGCCGGCGCCGGAGGAGGCGTCGAACTCGACCAATTTGCCCACCACGCCGCTGAGCGACAGATCGGCGCCGCTCGAGGCACCGAATTCCAGCGTATCGCCGGTCACGCCGGTGGCGACGACATCGGAGCCGGCACTGGCTTCGATCTTGCCGAGCACCGGCACGCCGATGGTGAGCTTGATCTTCTCACGATCACCGAAGCTGAAGATGTCGAAGAAGCTCCAGTCGTAGTAGGCCTTCAGCGTATTGCCCTCGACCTTGAGCTGCAGGTCGTCGAGCAGCCGCTTGTCCTTGGCCTCCACGGTGATCGACTGGGTGCCGCCGACAGTAACGATGGCATCGATCCCAGACGAAATATCGAGCGCGGTGAAGGCCGGCAGGTCGACGGTGCGGCTCTCTGCCAAAGCCGGCGCGGCCAGAAGCAACAGGGCTGCGGAGGCAGCAGCGCGTTTCACGATCCCATGCATTTTCAACAGTCCCATTCAGTTTGAGGCTGACACGTGGGTGGTGTGTTACATGCCGATCAAGGGTTCGTGACCGGAATATTTTCGGGCACGTACCCCATCGGATAACTGACGCAGACGGCCCCCTCCCATCCTCCCCCATCAAGGGGAAGGTGCCCGTTGGTGCTATTGGCATGATCGACGACTGAGCCTCGACTCTTCACCTCCCCCTTTATGGGCGAGGCTGGGAGGGGGCCGTCCCTATCAGTACGCGTCGTAACCAGTCACCAGCCGCTTCGGGCTCACCGGGTACACCCGGCCTCGCCCGATCATGGCCACTTCGAGGGTCGGCCAGTGCAGGAGGCCGACAAAGGCCGGGCTGAGGATGTTGAGGCTGCCGGTAGCAGCGCCATAGGCGGGCAGCACCATCAGCCGGCCATCGTGGACGAAGCACGGGCGGCGGACCGAGCGGCCGTTCATCGCCACATGCGCCGCGGGATGGAGATGGCCGGCGATGACGCCCTGCCCCGCCCCGGGTTGGTGAGTCAGCGTCAGCCCGGCGCGCGACAGGCCGGTGACGCAGACGCCTCCGAGGCTATGCGGGGCGGGATCGTGATTGCCGGAAATCCAGGTCCAGCGCGCCTTGCCCATCAGCGCGGCAAGCCGCAGGCGGTCGGCGTCGAGCAGGGTGGAGGTGCCCTCATCGCGGTGGAAACTGTCGCCCAGCGCGATGACCTCGGTGGCGCCGGTCGCAGCGATATCGGCTTCCAGCCGGCGCAGCGTCAGGCCGGTATCGTACGGTGGCAGCAGGCTGCCGCGCCTCGCGAAGGACGACAGCTTTTCGAGATGCAGGTCGGCGACCAGCAGCACGCCCTCGGCGGCCCACCACAGGGCGCCCGAAGGCAGCGGCTCGAAACTGTGACCGGCGAAATGCAGGTACACGGGGTCGCCCTTGTCGTCGATCGGGGCGGTGCGCGCCGCCCAGGCTGAAGTCAATTCGCCCGCTTCCTTGTCTCGCCTAATGTGGGGCTCGCGCCCATGGCCTCGGCGATCAGTTCCTCGGCGGCTTCGGCCATGGTGCTTTCGCGGGCCTCACCGACCACCGGAACCTTTCCGATATCGAGCAATACCGGTACCGCCAATGGCGAGATTCGGTCGAGTGGCTTGTGCACGATGTGTCGCTTGATGCGGGCGAGCATCTGGCCGAGCCGCTCGATATCGAGCAACCCGCGAGCGGCATCCCGGCGGGTGGCCTGGATCAGGATATGATCCGGCTCGTGCTGGTAGAGCACATCGTAGATGATGTCGGAGGAGACGGTGATCTGCCGGCCGGTCTTTTCCTTCTGGCCCGGGTGCCGGCGCTCGATCAACCCGGCGATGATGGCGCAGTTGCGGAAAGTGCGGCGCATCAGCTGGCTCTCGTCGAGCCAGGCTTCGAGGTCGTCGCCCAGCATATCCTCATCGAACAGGTCGTCGAGCGACAGCCGGCCGGTGCGGATCAGTGCCGAGAAATCGCCCAGGCCCCACACGGCGAGCGAATAATCGGAGGCGACGAAGCCGAGCGGGCGGGCGCGGGCCCGCTCCAGCCGCCGGGTCAGCAGCATGCCCAGCGTCTGGTGCGCCAGCCGCCCCTCGAACGGGTAGCAGACCAGGTAGTTCTGGGCGCCGCGCGGAAAGGTCTCGACCAGGAGGCTATCCGCGGCCGGCAGGATCGAGGCTTCCTGCTGCAGGCGCAGCCAGTCGCTCACCTGGTCGGGCAACAGGTGCCACTGGTCCGGATGGGCGAGGAGTTTCCGCACGCCATCGGCAAGGAAGGTGGAGAGCGGGAACTTGCCGCCCATATAGGACGGGATTTTCGGGTCCTTGCCCTGCGAGCGCGACACGTAGGCCTCGCTTTCGAACATCCCCTCATAGGCGACGATCTCGGAGCCGAACAGAAAGGTGTCGCCCTTGGTAAGGGTGGTGAAGAAGTATTCTTCCATCTCACCCAGCACCCGGCCGAAGCGGCCGATCGGGCCGGTGGTGGCGCCCTTGGTGAAGCCGCGGCCCTTGACCAGCCGCACCTTGACCATCGGCTCTTCGACGATGGTGCCGATATTGAGCCGGTATTGCTGAGCCACCTGCGGGTTGGAGATGCGGAACTTGCCGTCACCGGTCTGCCTGAGCTTGGCGTAGCGCTCGTAGGCGCGGAGCGCATAGCCGCCGGTGGCGACGAAATCGACGGTGCGCTCGAACTGCTCCCAGCTCAGCTCCCGATAGGGCCAGGCGCGGCGGATTTCGGCATGCAGCGCCACCGGATCGAAGGCATCGGCGCAGGCGGTACCAAGAATGTGCTGGGCCAAAACGTCGAGCCCGCCGGAGACCGGATCCTCGCTGTCCTGGTGGTTGTGCTCGACGGCCTCCAGCGCCGCCTCGCACTCCAGCACCTCGAAGCGGTTGGAGGGGACGAACAGCGCCTTCGATGGTTCATCCAGCCGGTGATTGGCGCGGCCGATGCGCTGCAGCATGCGGGAGGAGCCCTTGGGGGCGCCGACCTGCACCACGAGATCGACATCGCCCCAGTCGATGCCGAGGTCGAGCGTCGAGGTGCAGACCACGGCCCTGAGCCGGCCCTCCGACATCGCCGCTTCCACCTTTCGCCGCTGCTCCACTGCCAGCGAGCCGTGATGCATGGCGATGGGGAGCATATCCTCGTTGGCCTGCCACAGCTCCTGGAACAGCATTTCGGCCTGGCTGCGGGTGTTGACGAACAAGAGCGTCGTCTTGTGCTCCTTGATGGTGCGGTAGAGGTCGGGGATGGCGTAGAGCGAGGAATGGCCGGCCCAGGGGATCACCTGGTCAGACTTCAGGATTTCGATATGCGGCTTGGCGCCGCCCCGCCCCATCAGCAACCGTGCCTCGGCGCCCGGTACGGGGCCGGCGATCCAATCGCGCAGCAGGTCCGGGCGGGCGACGGTGGCGCTGAGCGCGGTGATCCTGAGCTGCGGCGCAATGCTGCCGAGCCGCGCCACGCCGAGCGACATCAGCTCGCCGCGCTTGTTGGTCACCATGGCGTGCAGCTCGTCGAGCACGACGCGGCGGAGCGAGCCGAACAGCTTGCCGGAGTCCGGATGGCTCAACAGCAGCGCCAACTGCTCGGGCGTGGTCAACAGGATCTGCGGCGGGTCGTAGCGTTGTCGCTGCCGGCGGTGCGACGGCGTATCGCCGGTGCGGGCCTCGACTCGGATGCCGAGGCCCATTTCGCTGATCGGCGTCATCAGGTTGCGCTGCACGTCGACCGCCAGCGCCTTGAGCGGCGAGAGATACAGCGTGTGCAGCCCCGGTCGCGGGTTTTCGATCAGGTCGTTGATGGTGGGGAGGAACCCCGCCAGCGTCTTGCCGGCGCCGGTCGGGGCGATCAGCAGCGCCGAGTCCCCGGCTTCCGTTGCCTCCAGCACCGCGAGCTGATGCGCACGCGGCGCCCAGCCCTTGCCGGCGAACCAGTCGGTGATCTCTGAGCGGAGGGGCAAGGGGTGTTCCCGGTTTGTGCCCAGTATGGGGGGACTGGATTGAAGGAGCAAGAGCCGAGAGAGAGGGCCCCCTCCCGGCCTCCTCCATGAAGGGGAGGTGAAGAGCCGAGGTTCGGTCTTCGATCGTGCCAAACGCAATGGAATCCGCTACGCCATTCGCCGGAGGCCCCCGATGAACGACAACGAACAGCAGGTGTTGCAACTAAGGCCGGAGGCGGCGCTGGCGCTGCTGGTCGAGCGGGTGCGGCACATGCTGACCACCTACGAGGGGCGCATCGCCATCGGGCTCGCCGGCGGGCCCGGCGTCGGCAAATCGACACTGGCGGTCAAGCTGGTGGAGGCGCTGAATGCAACAACCCCTGACCTCGCCGCCTATGTGCCGATGGACGGTTTCCACATGCGGCATGCCAAGCTCGAAAGCCTCGGCACCGTGAAGGACAAGGGGGCGCCGCACACGTTCGAAGGCGCGGTGTTCGCCGAGTTCCTCGCCGGGGTCAAGGCGGCGACGCTGCAGGTGAGCGGCCCCGGCTATTCGCGCGAGATCGAGGATGTGGTGATCGACGCCTTCGTCGTTCCGGCTGGCGCACGGGTGCTGGTGGTCGAGGGCAACTACCTGCTGCTGGCCAATGCGCCGTGGTGGCAGGTGCGGCCGCTGCTCGACCTCGCAGTGTTCATCGATCTGCCGCGCGACACAGTAAAGGCCCGGCTGCTGGCGCGGCATGCGGAGCACGGCCTGTTCACCGCCGAGCGCAACCGGCAGCACGTCGAGCGCGTCGACCTTGCCAACTATGACCTGGTGAAACGCTCCCGTGGCCGTGCCGATATCGCCATAGACCTTCTTACCGAGCACTGAACTTGACCCGACCGAGCTATCCGTTCGACGTGCGCTCGCGCGACGTCTGGGCCATTGCGCTGCCCGCCTCCGTGGCGTTCATCACCGAGCCGCTGGCGGGCCTAGTCGATATCACGGTGATCGGCCGGCAGGGCGATGCGGCGATGCTGGGCGGCGTGGTGCTGGGCGCCCTGGTGTTCGATTTCATCTTCTCGATGGCCTATTTCCTCAGAACCGGTACGGCCGGGCTGACGGCGCAGGCGGTCGGGGCGCGCGATCCGCGCGACGGCTTGCTGCATGCGGCGCGGGCTATCGGCATCGGCATTATCGCCGCCGCGCTGATGATCGCGCTGCAGGTGCCACTGCTGGCGCTGGCCAACTTCGCCATGGCGCCGACGGCCGGGGTCGCCTTGGCGCTGCAGCAATACTTCGAGGTGCGGATCTGGGCGGCGCCGTTCTCGCTGGTCAACTATGCGCTGCTCGGCTGGTTCTACGGCCGCGCGCAGGCCAAGACCGGCATGATGCTGCAGATGCTGATCCACGGCCTCAATATCCCCTTGTCGATCCTGTTCGTGATGAGTTTTGACTGGGGGCCGCATGGCGCGGCACTGGCGACGGTGATCGGCCAGGCCGCGGCATGCCTGCTCGGCCTCGTCCTCCTGATCCGGCATTTCGGCGGCCTCGCCAAGGTCATGGCGATGATCGTGCCGGACGAGCTGTTCCACGGCCATGCATTGAGGCGGATGTTCGGGCTGAGCCGCGACCTGATGATCCGCTCGATCGCGCTGATGGGGGCCTACGCCTATTTTGCGGCGCAGGGCTCGCGGCTCGGCGAAGTGCCGCTCGCCGCCAACGCGATCCTCCTCAATTTCCTGATGATTTCCGGCTTCTTCCTCGATGGCATCGCGCAGGCGGCCGAACAGCTCTGCGGCAAGGCGGTCGGCGCCAACTGGCGGCCGGCCTTCGACCGCGCCTACGCGCTGGCGTTTCGTTGGGGGACACTGATCGCGGTTGGCCTGGCGCTCGTCTGGTTCGCGGCCGGCTGGTACCTGATTGACTTCATGACCACCAGCGAGCCGGTGCGCGAATACGCCCGGATGTTCCTCTGGATTGCGGCGCTGTCATCGCTCACCGGCATGCCGGCTTTCGTGTTCGACGGCATCCTCGTCGGCGTCACGCTCAACACGGTGATGCGCAATGGCATGGTGCTGGCGCTCGGCTTCTTCCTCGCCGTTGCCGTGGTGCTGCAGGGGGCGCTCGGCAATACCGGACTATGGATCTCGATCCACCTGTTCTTCCTCTGCCGCGCCGGCTTTTACTGGTGGGCGCTGGAGCGGAAGAAGGCGGGGTTGTTTGACGCGTAGCGGCGCAAGAGCAAGGCCCCACCCAGCGACGCTATCTCGCTTCGCTCACAAGCTTTGCTGCCCTCCCCACAGGGGGGAGGGAGACGCAGGAACCGATAGCTTGCAGTCAGATCTCCCTCCCCCTTGTGGGAAGGGATCAAGGGTGGGGGTGGCCCCACGCACCGGCTCCTAGAGGCTAGCCTTGCCCGAAGCCCACTCCGCCGTCGTCAGCCCGGTCAGTTCCGACACCGACTTCAGCCCGCGGCTCCGCACCGCTGCGCTGAGGCCACGCTTCAGCCGGTCGAGCATATCGAGGCCGCCGAACACCAGGGCCGAGTAGAGCTGAATGGTATCCGCTCCCGCCTCGAATTTGGCCACGGCGCTCTCGGGGGAGTGAATGCCTCCGACCCCGATGATGGGCAGTTTGCCCACCCGCTGGCGGACCTGCGCCAGCTTCTGCGTTGCAAGATTGAACAACGGCCTGCCGGAGAGCCCGCCGGTTTCGGTGGCATTCTCCATGCCCTGCACCGGGTCGCGGCTCAGCGTGGTGTTGGAAACGATCAGCCCGTCGAGATCGGTGGCGAGCACCACCCTGGCGATGCCATCAAGGGCTTTCTCGTCGAGGTCAGGGGCGATCTTCAGCAGCACCGGCACGCGCACCGATGCCTTGGAACGGGCCTTCAGCACCGCTGCCAGCAGCCGGGTCAGCGCCTCGTCGGCTTGCAGGTTTCGAAGCCCCGGCGTGTTCGGCGACGAGATGTTGACCGTCAGGTAATCGGCGACCTCGGCGAAGCGGGTAACGCCGGCGACGTAGTCGGCGACGAAATCCTCGGAATCCTTGTTGGCCCCGATATTGACCCCGAGAATTGCCCCGACATGCGCCCCCTTCAACCGGGCGAAGGCCGCGTCATGGCCTTCGTTGTTGAAGCCCATGCGGTTGATCACCCCATCCGCCGGGGAGACGCGGAACAGCCGCGGCTTGGGGTTGCCCTGCTGCGGGCGTGGCGTGACGGTGCCGACCTCGACCATGCCAAAACCCATGCGGGCCAGCGGCTTGGGCACCTCGGCATTCTTGTCGAAGCCGGCCGCCATGCCGACCGGGTTCCTGAGGTCCAGCCCGCATAGCGTGGTGCGCAGTTCAGGCGGATCGACACCCTCCTGCTCCGGCGCGAGGCCCAGCCGCAGCGCCGCGATGGTGGCGCCATGGGCGATCTCAGGATCCATCTTCAGCAGCGCATCACGGGTCAGGCCCGACACGAGCGGCATGCGCAGCAGCGGGGAGAGACGCGAGAAGATCATTTGACCCAATCCGGCAGCGTGACAAGGCCATCGGCAGGCACGTCGAGCCGCGCCATGTTGGACACCGAAGTCATCGACAGTTGGGCAAACAGGTGCGGAAACAGGTCGCCGCCACGCGACGCCTCCCATTTGAGCGCATCACCGAGTGGCGTCGCGGGCACCTGAAACAGCACCTGATCGCCAAGCCCGGCGAAGTAGAGCCGGATGGTTTCGCCGAGCTGGGCGGCAGTGGAGAAATGGATGTAGCCGTCCTTGAGATCGATCGGCTGCCCGACGAAGCTGCCGGCAGCCAGCGACGCCTCGTAGATTTCGCGGCTCGCGACCTTGTAGATGAACTGAGGGCTGTGCATCGAGGTGACCATGCGCAGCCTTTTGGGCGACCGGGCGCGCGATGGCAAGCGGGTGGACTGCTCAGCGGAAGAAAAACCAGCCAAGGCCCGCTGCAAAGAGCGCCGCGGCGCTGGCGGCGGCGACCTGCAGGCCGATTATGCGTCCACCGGCGGCCATGGCGATGATGGCCTTCGAAACGGTGTTGACCCCGACCGCGATGATGATCGCAAGGGTTGCGATATCGAGGCCGAGATGGCCGGCCTGGCGGGCGATCGACACGGTGACCGCGTCGACGTCGGCGATGCCTGAGATGGCGGCCACGGCAAGCACCGCGGTGGGGCCGATCAACCGGCGAGCCAGTTCGGCCGCTATGGTGACGACGGCGATGAAGACGGCGAGCTTCAGCGCCATGCCGATTTCGAGCGGGTTGGTGATCTCGAGCTTGGGCGAACGCCTTTCCCGGTTGCCGATCAGCAGCAGGAACGCAGCAGCAGCGGCAAGCACGAGGGCCAGCCCGCCTATTGGGCCGGCGAGCGGCAGGATCAGCGCCGGATTGAGCAGTGCCGCAACGACGCCGACGCGCAGCGCCATGACCAGGCCGGCAATGAGAATTCCGGCCGACAGAAGCTTGGCGGACTCGGGATGGTCCTTGCCGAGCCGGGCGAGCGACAGCGTGGCCGCGGTGGACGAGGCAATGCCACCGGCCGCGGCGGCCATCAGCACGCCCAGCCGATCGCCGAAGACCCGTACTGCGACATAGCCGCCGAACGAGATGGCGGCGATCATGATGGCGAACAGCCAGATCTCGAACAGGTTGAGCACGCCCCATGGATCGACTGGTTGCTGCGGCAGGAATGGCAGCAGCAGGAAAGTCATGGCCAGAAGGATCAGGACCGCGCGCAATTCCCCCCATTGGAGCGAGGCGACCCAGGCGTGCAACTGGGTGCGCAGCGCCAGCAGCAGCGTCATGGCCACGGCAGCGCCGGCCGCCACGGTCAGTTCGCCCAGTACGGCATAGGCTCCGAGCGCGAAAGTGAGCGCGCCGGCGACGACCGATGTGGCGCTGAAGTTCTGTTCGCGCTTCGCCTCGAGCCAGTGGAAAGCGGCGAAGACGGCAAGATAGCCGAGAAAGATCGCAGCCAGAACGATTGGTTGACTGACCGCCGACAGGGCCGCGGCAATGCCGCCAAGCAGGCCGGACAGCGCGAAGGTCCGAAAGCCGGCGGCCCGCTGACCGTCCTCCTCGTCGCGGGTTTTCCAGCCTCGCTCGAGCCCGACAAGCAGGCCGATGGCCAGGGCCACTGCAAGGCGCGCCACCAGATCCAATGCACTCATCGCTCCCCCACGGCGGCTCGTCGACTTTACGCTAGGACTGGTTTCCTTGTGAGACAAGTTTCCTCGCAAGCGGCTGGGCAGGTGCTGTCACACGTCGATATCTGGAACGCGATGCGATCGCCGAGCGCCATGGGCTATCGGCGTCCGGGCTGGTGGAGCTCCACCCGCTCAACCCCACCGATCCAGCGCGTGTCCTCGAGATGAAGGACGGCGAAGGCATGGGCCGCACCGTCTGGGCCAGCCAATAGTCTGATGGCCTGCGGGGTTGACCCACGGGTTGCATGTGGCGCATTTGCGGTCTGCACATCCTCCAGGCCTGCATGAACCCGATCCGCTCGAAAGAACTGCTACAGACGCTGCGGCGCCGTGGCGCGACCCTGACCGGGGCCATCGCCATCGGTTTGCTGGCGCTGGTTTTCGCCTTCGCGGCAGACGCCGCGCAGCGGTTGTTCACCCTGCTGGCCGGCAGCTTTTCGCTCCTTCCCTTGCTGATAACACCGCTTGGCTTTGCGGCGCTGGTGTACCTGACGCGGCGCTTTGCGCCGGATGCACGCGGCTCAGGTGTGCCGCAGGTCATTGCAGCGGCGCAGTTGCCGCATCCCGAGCTCTCTCCGCTGATCAGCCTCAGGACCGCGATCGCCAAACTGCTGTTGACGCTCGGCGGACTGATGCTGGGGGCATCTTCGGGACGCGAGGGCCCAACCGTGCAGCTGAGCGCCGCGGCGATGACGGCGACCCACCGGCTGTTCCGCGTCCCCTTGTCGTCAGCAGTGGTCATCGCTGGGGGAGCCGCAGGGGTGTCCGCGGCGTTCAACACACCGCTGGCGGGCATCACATTCGCGCTTGAGGAACTTGCCGCAGCTTATGAGCAGCGCCTGACCCTGCTGGTCATGGCAGCGGTCGTCGTAGCCGGATTGGTGAGCCTGGGGATCGCCGGAGACTACCTGTATTTCGGCGCCATGAACGACACGATGACGCTGGCTGCCGGGCTGCTGACGGTCCCGGTGGTCGCCGCGATCGGTGGGGCGGCCGGCGCATTGTTCTCGCGCCTCGTGCTGTTTGCCGCGAACGGCGTGCAGCCCCTGCTGCGGCCGATACGCGAACACCCGATCCTGTTCGCCGCCGGTTGCGGGCTCGTCGTTGCGCTTATCGGTACGGCAACTGGCCTGACATGGGGAACCGGGTACGAGCCGGCCAAGATCCTCATCGAGGGTGGCACGCAGCCCGTCTGGTTTGCACCCGCCAAGTTCCTCGCGACCCTCGCGACTTCCGTCAGCGGGCTGCCAGGCGGAGTCTTCGCACCTTCCCTGTCCGTTGGGGCCGGACTGGGGGGCCTGCTGTCACCGCTGTTTTCGGTTGCGCCGCCCGCCACTGTGGTGGCGGTCGGGATGACAGCCTACTTCGTCGGGGTGGTCAGGGCCCCCCTCACCTCCGTGGTGATCATCATGGAAATGACCGGCAGCCACGCCATGCTGCTGGCGCTGATCACCGCCGCGATCATCGCCGAAGGCGTGGCGGCTGTGCTTTGCCCCGAGCGGCTCTACCATGGCCTGTCGAAAGCATTCCGGCAGGCCCCAACGGCGCGCCGCGACACAACGCCAGCCGACTGATGGGTCAGGCGGCGGTGACCAGCTTGCCGGCCAGCGCATCGGCGATGAGCTGGCGCGTTTCGGCGACGCCGTAGAGCGCGATGAACGAGCCGAAGCGCGGGCCCTGGTCGGCGCCGAGCAGCACCTGGTAGATGGCGCCGAACCAATCGCGCAGCGGATCGAAGGCGTGCGCGTTGCCGACCGCGTAGACGATGTCCTGCAGTTCCTTGGCCTCGAGCGCCTCCTTGCCGGCGAGCTGATCGGCCAGGTCGGCCAGCGCGGCGCGTTCCTTGTCGGTGGGGGCGCGGAACGTCTTGGTCGGCTTCACCTCATCGTTGAAGTAGCGCACGGCATACCCGGCGAGGCGGTCGAGCTCGGGGTTGGTGACCGGCGTCTCGCCCGGCAGACGACGCGAGATGTAGTTCCACAGGGCCGATTTTTCATGCGCGTTGGCGGCCGAGGCAAGGTTGAGCAGCAGGCCGAAGGTGATCGGCATGTCGACCACCGGGACCTTGCCCGAGTGAATGTGGAAGGCGGGGTTTTCAAGTGCCGCCGCAGCGTCCTGGCCATTATAGGCGGCGACGTGCTGGTAGTACTCATCGACGGCGCGCGGGATCACGTCGAAGTAGAGGCGCTTGGCCACCCGCGGCTTCTGGAACATGTAGAGGCTGAGGCTCTCGGTGCCGGCATAGGTCAGCCACTCGTCGATGGTCAGCCCGTTGCCCTTGGACTTCGAGATCTTCTGGCCCAGGTCGTCGAGGAACAGCTCATAGACATAGTGCTCGGGCGGGGTGCCGCCGAGAATGGCGCAGATCTTGTCGTAGATGTGCTGGTTGGTCTGGTGGTCCTTGCCGAACATCTCGAAATCGACGCCCAGCGCTGCCCAGCGCATGCCGAAATCGGGCTTCCACTGCAGCTTTACATGTCCGCCGGTCACCGGCAGGGTGGCGTCGCGGCCATCCTCGTCGACGAAGGTGACCGTGCCGGCCTTGGCATCGACGTGCTTCATCGGCACGTAGAGCACGCGGCCGGAAATCGGCGAGATCGGCAGGAACGGCGAATAGGTCGCCTGCCGCTCTTCGCCGAGGCTGGGCAGCATCACCGCCATGATCTGATCGTAACGCTCGGCGGCGCGCAGCAGCACCTCGTCGAAACGACCGGCCTTGTAGTACTCGGTGGCGCTGGCGAACTCGTAATTGAAGCCGAAGGTATCGAGGAAGCGCCGCAGCATGGTGTTGTTGTGGTCGCCAAAGCTCTTGTAGTCGCCGCCGAACGGGTTCGGCACCGAGGTCAGCGGCATCTGCAAATAAGGCTCGAGCGCGGCGCGATCCGGCACGTTTTCCGGAATCTTGCGCATGCCGTCCATGTCGTCGGAAAAGCACAGCAGCCGGGTCGGGATCTCGTCGCGGGTCAACAGCCGAAAGGCGGTGCGAACCATGGTTGTGCGCGCCACTTCGCCGAAGGTGCCGATATGCGGCAGGCCCGAGGGGCCGTAGCCGGTCTCGAACAGCACCTCTTGCAACCCCAGCCGCTCGACCCGAGCCACCAATTTCCGGGCTTCCTCGAACGGCCAGGCGCGCGCCGTCTGGGCGGCGTCGAAGAAGGCGGGGTCAAGGGTCGGAAGCGGCGCGGGCACGGCAGGCCTCAGATGCTGAGTGGGGAGAAGGCGCTCAATTGCACCAGCCGGCCACGGGCGTCAATGGGAAGCGCCCTGCCCGCCTTGCCAAGCGCCAGTACGGTGCCTAGTTATGCGGGACTTTCCAGCCAGGTCTCTGTTTGTCGCGAGATCGAACCGGAAAACTCTGCAACTCTCCCGATCCCGCTCCAGAGGACCCGATGGCCATTTCCCTGCAGGACGCTCTCATCCACATCATGGTGGTCACCGCCTCGTCCGACGAAGGCATTTCCGACCACGAACTGGATGTGATCGGGAGCCTCGTGGTGCGCTCGCCGGTGTTCGCCGATTTCGACCTCGAGCGGCTCTCGGCGGTCGCTAATGCGGCGGTCGACAAGACCAACAGCGCAGGTCTCGACGCGGTGCTCGACGACGCCATCGCTGCCGTGCCCAAGCGCCTGCATGACACCGCCTATGCGCTGGCCGTGGAAGTCGCGGTGGTCGACGTGCAACTGCCGCAGGAAGAATTGCGCCTGCTCGAGATGGTGCGCGACCGGCTGGATATCGATCGACTGGTCACCGCAGCGATCGAGGCCAGCGCCCGGGCCCGGATGCGGTCGGCGTGAGCCGACCTCCAAACGCGCGCTGTGCACGGTGTCATCCCCGCGAAAGCGGGGATTTCTGTTTCCGGGGCCGGCATCGCAAACTGAGGTTCCCGCCTTCGCGGGAATGATCCGGCGGCCAGGGCAGCGCCCGGGGGCAGGTTCGCCCTCAGTAAAAGCTGACCGGGAACCACCTCAGGTAGAGCTCATCGAAAACGCCCGAGCGCTTCAACCGGGCGAGACCGTAGTCGATGACCTGGCGGACGGCATCGGCGCCGGCCGGCATCGCCACGGCAAGGCCATCGCCAAACAGATCGGGTCGGAAGTACGGCTCGCCCGCGAACTCGCAGCAACCGACATGCTCGTTGAGCCAGAAGGAGGCCCGCATGGCGTCGCCGAAATAGGCGTCCGCCTCGCCCTTCGACAGCGCGTCGAGCGCCATGATCTCGCTGTCGAACTGGATCAACCCGGCCGCCGGTAGATAGCGCCGGATGAATTCGGCATGGGTCGAGCCCCGCCGCACCGCGACGCGCTTGCCGTCGAGCGCGGCCGGATCGAACCCAGAGGCCGCAGCGACCGGGGTGACGAAGCGGCCCGGCAGCATCAGGTAGATCTGCGAGAAATCGAACAGCGCGCCGTTTTGCGGGGTGAGCGCCAGGCCGGCGATCAGCGCGTCGCCCTGCCGATCCTCCAGCGCCCGCGCCGCCTGGTCCCACGGCCAGGCCTGCACGGTGCAGGTGATGGCAAGGTCGGCGCAGAGGGCCCGGGCCAGGTCGACGTTGAAGCCGACCAGTTCGCCGGTATCGTCACGAAAGTTGAACGGTGGGAAATCCGCGGTGGTCAGGAAGCGGATCGACGGCACCGCCGTGAGATTGGGGACGATTTCGCGCGCACCGGGATCGATGTGATAGGGCAACGCCTGCGCCAACACCGGCGCCGACGGGGCGAGCAGCAGAGCGAGAGCGAACAATAAGGCGCGCATGACGTCCCGGGGCGAGCGATCCTCGGCTTATCGCCCAATTCGCCGGCAAAGGCGAGGGCCGATGCCCGGTGTTCCCAAGCTCTCGATTTCGGATGGGCTCCGATCCACCGCCATAGACGCTCAGGTACGGTCGTGCCCATCCACCGGCTGTCGTCATCGAGTTTTGGGCGCTGCCAGGTGGCAAATCCGCCGATGGGCGCTGCACCTGAGCAGCAGAGCCCCGTGGGTCTAGGCGTAACGGCTTAGCCCGAGATCGCCGATCTCGATATCCGGAGCCTTGCCGGAAATGAGGTCGGACAGCACCCGGCCGGAGCCGGCAGCCATGGTCCAGCCGAGCGTGCCATGACCTGTATTGAGATAGAGGTTGGAAAACTTGGCGCGCCCCAGCACCGGTGTGCCATCAGGCGTCATGGGCCTGAGCCCGCACCAGAAGGTTGCCCTCGACGCATCCCCGGCCTTGGGGAACAGTTCGCGCAGCGAGCGGTCGAGCGGGCCGCGCCGCGAGGAATGGAGCGTCGTGTCGTAGCCCGCAATCTCGGCAGTGCCGCCGACGCGAATGCGGTCGCCGAGGCGCGTCGTCGCCACCTTGTAAGTCTCGTCCATCACCGTCGAGACCGGCGCCTGTGCCGCGTCGGTGATCGGCACGGTGAGCGAGTAGCCCTTGATCGGGTAGATCGGCAGGCCGATGCCGAGCGGGCGGAGCAGCAATGGCGAATAGCTGCCGAGGGCCACCACATAGGCATCGGCGGTGAGCATGCCCTTGTCGGTTGCGACACCGGTAACCTCGCCACCCGAGGTGGCGATGTGGTCGATCGTGGTGCCGTAACGGAACGCAACGCCGTGGCCGGCGGCACGTGCTGCAAGCGCTTCGGTGAACATCTTGCAGTCGCCGGTGTCGTCGTTGGCGAGGCGCAACCCGCCGACGAACGGTACGGTCGCCGTCGCCAGGCCGGGCTCGGCAGCCACGCACCCACGGGGGTCGAGCACCTCGTAGGGCACGCCATACTGCTTCAGCACGGCGATATCGTCAGCGGCGTGATCAAGCTGCTTCTGCTCCCGAAACAGCTGCACCGTACCCTGCTGCCGGCCATCGAAGGCAAGGCCCGTCTCGGCGCGCAGGGCGATCATCATATCGCGCGAGTATTCGGCGAGCCGCACCATGCGACCCTTGTTGATGGCGTAGGCGCGCTCGGTACAGTTGGCCAGCAACTTGAGGCCCCAGAGCCACATGCGCGGATCGAGCTTGGGCCTCAGCACCAGCGGGCCATCGGTCATCAGCAGCCACTTGATGGCCTTGACCGGAATCCCCGGGCCGGCCCAGGGCGAGGCATAGCCATAGGAAAGCTCGCCGGCATTGGCGTAGCTGGTTTCGAGCCCCGCCCCTGGCTGCCGATCGATTACCGTCACCTCGTGCCCTGCCTCTGCCAGGTAGTGGGCAGAGCTGGTGCCGATGACGCCCGAACCGAGGATGAGGACTTTCATGCCCTCATCATCACGAGAGCAGGCCGAAAGGCAATACGCGACAGCAAGATGGGCAAGGTTGCGGTGCATCGTACATGCATGCCGGCTTGCGCTTGGGTGCGCTGGTGGGCATGCTTCGCCGGCGGGGGCGCAACAAAGACCATCGGGGAAATTTACGGTGAGAATTGCCGCGCTGTTCTTGGGCTTGATTGCCGGGCTGTTTGCGCTCCTGGCGCCGAGTGCGCTGCGCGTCGACCTGATGTCCCCGTTCCTCGATTTCTGGACCCACAGCTCGAACGAGCGGCTGCTTGGCACCATCATCTGGTATGCGGTCGCCGGCGCCGCGCTGCTCGGTGGCGTGCTCGCCACGGTGACTCCGGGATTTGCGGCGCTGCTGCTGATCGGCGCAGCAGCCGGCTGGCTGGGGATCGCCATATCGATGCCGCAGCTATTCACCTACCACCTGCTGGCGCCGGCGGGTACCGCCGGGATTGCGGCACTGTTCGCGTTCCTTGCCGGCGAGTTGCAGGTCCGGCGTCGACGGCAGGCCCGGCGCAACCGGCGGCTGGCGGTCGAGGCCCCGGATGAGAACGACAGCGAGTTCGAACGCGAAGCAGCGTTGCGCATGGACCCGATGCTGATGCCGCGACACGACGTGCCGCCGCCGCCCAAGCGCGCCATTCCGCTGACGCTGGACGATGTGACCGTCACGTCGCGCCCGACGACCACGCCGCCGCGCTGGGAAGATCTCGATGCGCCGCCGCCGCCGCGTCGCCACGATCCCGACATGTGGGCGGAAGCACGCCGCGAACAGCTCGAGCCGACTGAGGCTCCGCGGGCCCGGGTCGCGCCCGAACCGCGAGCCGAGACGTGGGAGCGCGAACCCGAGGTGCGGCGGCGCGAGCCTGACGGGCCCGGCCGCGAACGAGCCCCCCGGCGCGGGCCGGAGGCCCGACCGGAGCAGCAGCGGCGCAGCTCTGAGCGAGACCAGCGCGGCAACATCTGGGTCGCGATACTGGCAGCGATCGTCGCCGTTCTGGGCATCGGGATCATTGCGGCGGGCGGCTACCTGATCAATCGCGACGGGTCGCTCGACGCACTGTTCGGCCAGCCCGGGGCACCGGCGCCAGTGCTCAGCACCGATGCCGGGAAGACGCCGGCGCCGGCAGCCGAGCCAGAGGTCGCATCGAGGATCGCCGCCACGCCCGCTCCGGCCGCGAAACTCGAGCTGCCGGCAGCGCCGGCTGTGGCGGCGTCCACCCCCCCGACACCGGCGGCGGCAGAGGCCGAACCGGCAATCGCGCCAGCGCGGGTCGCGGCCGCTCCTTCGGCCGGAAGCTATGACGATCCGTTCGCCTATTGCCGTGCGGTCGGGACAATCGACTACATCGACAACCGCTATGTCGGTCCCGCGGTGACCTCGGCGATTGCGCAGGCTCTGCTGGTTCCACCCGGCTCGGCACGTGACCGGGTACGCTGGCGCTGCGTCTCCGGGGCGGTGCTGGCGTGTACATCGTATATCGGACCGATCTGCGACATGGCGCCGACGGTGGTCGAAATGCGCGAGTTCTGCGAGCGGAACCCCAATGTCGAGCAGTTGCTGGCGCCCAGCGGGACATGGGCTTGTGTCGATGGCAAACCGCAACTGCCGGCCGATGCCCGCTGGCCGATCGATGAACGCGGCTTCCTGCCCCAGGGCTGGATCAGGGTGCCGGACGGAGCATCGGCGACAGCGGGCTAGCCGGGCCGATCACAGCCGCCGCCATCGAAGCCGGCAATAGAGCGGGATCGCGGACCGCCGGGGCGCGGCGTCAGGCGCGCGGCAGCCGCCTGGTGGAACCACGGATCACCAGTTCGGGAAAGAACAGGTCGGTCTCGCTGTTGGCGCGGCGGCGGCCGGCAATCAGATCGAGCATGATGTCGATGGCGCGCTCGGCCATGCTCGCGAGGGGCACGCGGACGACGGTCAGTGGCGGCGCCAGCAGTTCGGCGAAATCGAAATCGTCAATGCCGACGATCGACAGGTCTGCCGGTGCGGCGAGCCCGAGATCGTGCAGGGCATGCAGCGCCCCCAGCGTCATCATGTTCGAAATCGACAGCAGCGCCGTCGGGGGATCGGCCAGGCGCATCGCGGCCGACACACTCCGGGTGGCCAATGACTGGTCGTAGTCGCCCTTGAGCAGCAGGTCCGGATCGACTGCTAGTTCGGCGTCCCGATGGGCCTCGAGGTAGCCGGCAAGGCGATCCTTGCTGGTGGCGAGCTCGGCGATGCCGGTGAGGACGGCGATGCGGCGATGGCCGAGGTCGATCAGGTGCTGGGTCGCGATGCGGGTTGCGGCGATGTTGTCCAGTTTGACGACGTTGTAGGCCAGCCCCTCGACGAACATGTCGAGCAGCACGGTCGGCACGTGAATTTCGCGCTTCAGCCGCTGGCCGTGCTCGAGGTCGGAGCGGGTGGGAATGATGATCAGACCCGCCACACGCTGCTGGCGCAGCATGCGCAGGATGTGGTTCTCGCGCTCCGAATCCTGCCCGGTCGAGAACACCATCGAGAGATAGCCGGCATTGAGGCAGACATTCTCGATAATGCGCGCCACGGCGGCGAAATGCGGATTGGTGATCGAAGGAACGATCAGGCCGATCAGCCGCGACTGGCCGCTCCTCAGGCTCTGCGCCCCGCCATGCGGCACATAGCCCAGTTCGCGCACCGCCGCCTCGACCTTGGCGATCACATCGGCACTCACCGGTGCAGAGCGGTTCAGCGCCGCCGATGCCGTGGAAATGGCCACGCCTGCATGCCTCGCCACGTCGCGAATGGTTGCCAAGTCGAATCTCCAAGCGCCTTGGCTCTTGCCAAGCGCGTCGCAAAGTGCTGTATACGAAACGTTTCGACTTCGCAAATGACCGGCGACGGATGGGGGGATACTCCAGCCGGCGCATCATCAGGCCAGCGATACGAAACGTTTCGACCGGGGGATCGGTCAACGATAAGCGCCCGATGGCGCGGAGGGAGGATTGAGTATGTTCAGGATTTCACGCCGCAACCTGTTGGTGTCGTCGGCAGCATTGGCGGCGGGCGCTGGCCTGGGGCTCGGCCGGGCCGCAGCACAGTCGGATATCACCGCGACGCTCAAGCTGCAGACGTTCGGTGGCGATGCCGAGCTCGCCGGCATCAACAACGCCATCGCGCGCTTCAACAAGGCCTATCCCAACGTTACCGTCGAGGTATCGATCGACCCGATCTCCACCGGCTGGGGCGACTACGTCACCAAGGTGCTCGGCCAGTTCACCTCGGGCTCGGCCGCCGATGTCTACGGCACCGCGATCGAAACTTTCCAGGCGTTCTCGGCGCGCAACCTCTTCCTGCCGCTCAACGATTTCGTCGCCGCCAATACCGGCTTCTCGGATTTTGCGCCCAGCCTGTTCGAACAGGGCTCGTACAAGGGGAACATCAACTACATCCCCATCGGCTGGAACAACATCATGATCAACTACAACCGCGACCTGTTCGACAAGGCAGGCCTGGCCTACCCGGCGCGTGGTTGGACCTGGGAGCAGTTCCGCGAGACGGCCAAGGCGCTCACCGTGAAGGACGCCTCGGGCACTGTCACCCAGTTCGGCTATGAAGTGCCGAACCAGAATTTCTTCGTCCAGCCGTGGTTCTTCTCCAACGGCACCGGCGTCTTGAATGCCGACTGGACGGCCTCGAACATGCTCGACCCCAAGGTCGCCGAGACGCTGCAGTTCCTCTACGACCTGATCCATGTCGACGGGGTGTCGCCCATTCCGGGTGCCGAGACGCTGGACAACCAGTTCATGGCCGGCCAGGTGGCGATGATCAGCCGCGGCCAGTGGATCGTCCAGAACGCCAAAAAGAACAACGTCAACATGGACATCGCCATCCCGCCGATGAAGGAGAAGGAAGCCACCGTCATCGGCTTCGGCGCCTATGCGATCGCCAAGTCGGCGCCCAATGCCGATCTCGCCAAGGCGCTGGTGCTCGAACTCACCAGCGAGGAGACACAGCGCGAGCAGGGCGAGCGCGGCGGCGGCGTTCCGGGCCGCAAGTCGGCGGCCTCGAGCGAAGCCTTCCTGGCCTTCCCGCCCAGCGCCTTCCTTTATTACGAGACGCTGCCGTTCACGACGGCCGTGCCCTCGCCTGCCAACTTCCAGGAAGTCGAGAAGATCTTCATCCGGCACTACACGGCGATGATGTCGGGCCAGGAAACCATCGCCGACGGCACCAAGGCCGCCGACGCCGAACTCAACGAGTCCTTCGCCCGCCTGAAGCAGCAGCTGGGCGGCTGAGGTCCTCCCGTGGGAGGGGAGCCGACTGAGACAGACGACCCCCTCCCATCCTCCCCCATGAAGGGGGAGGTGCCCTGCCGGTGAGCGTGGCACAATCGCAGCTAAGGCTCGACTCTTCACCTCCCCCTTTATGGGGGAGGCCGGGAGGGGGCCGTCCCTATCAGTCGGGTTGTAATGACGGTGACCAAAGCAATCGCGGCACAAAAACCCTCCGATCTCCGCCGCGCCCAGGCGCGGACCGGGTATCTGTTCGTGCTGCCTACCTCGGTGCTCTATCTCACCTTCGTCTTGGCGCCGGTGATCCTCACCGTGATCCTCAGTTTCGCCTATTACGACCCGATGCTCGGCTCGCGCTGGGTCGGGTTCGAGAACTTCCAGCGCTTCTTTACCGATCGGCGCTCGCTCGAGATCCTGTGGAACACGCTGCGCTTCACCTTCTTCGCGGTAACCTTCAACGTCTCGATCGGGCTGATCCTCGCTCTGGCGCTCAATCGCGCCATGCCGGGCTGGCTGCTCTACTTCTTCCGGCTCGCCTTCTTCCTGCCGGTGATCATCGCCGCGGCGTTCGTCTCGATCGTCTGGAGCTACTTCTTCGGCGATGACCTCGGGGTCATCAACTACTTCCTGCGCGTCCTGGGCCTGCCCGCCGTGCGCTGGCTGACCGATGCCTCGACCGCCATGACCTCCATCGTCATCATGGACGTATGGAAGAACACCGGCTTCTTCATGATCATCTTCATTGCGGCGCTGCAGGGTGTGCCGAAGACCATCATGGAAGCGGCGGTGATGGACGGCACGCCGGCCTGGCGGCAGTTCTTCCGCATCACCCTGCCCTACATCTCGCCGGTGGTGTTCTTCTGCATCGTCTACGCCTCGATCGGCGCGCTGCAGGTCTATGAATCGATCGTCATCCTGACCCAGGGCGGCCCCGGCGATGCGACCCGCTCGCTGTCGATCCTCATCGTCGAGCAGGGCTTTGGCAGCTTCCAGATCGGCTATGCCGCCGCCATTTCGGTGGTGATGACGGTGATCATCCTCATCATCACCGCCATCCAGCAAGCTCTGTCGCGCAAGTGGGTGCAGCGATGAACAACCCCATGCAGACCCAGGCCGCGAAGCGCTGGCTCGACTACACCATCATCGCCGTCATTGCGGTGCTCGCCATCGGCATGCTGTTGCCGTTCCTGTGGCTGTTCTCGGTGTCGTTCAAGCCGGTGTCGGAGGCTTACAAGCTGCCGCCGACCTTTTGGCCGACCAGCCTCGATCTTTCCAACTATGCCGCCGTGCTCGCTTCGCGGGTACCGTTCCTGCAAATCTACGGCAACTCGCTGCTGATCGCCGTGGTGGTGACGGTGGGCCAGTTGGTCACCTGTACGCTTGCTGCCTTCGCCTTTGCCCGGCTCGAGTTCCGCGGCCGCGACACGCTGTTCGTCATCCTCTTGATCGGGCTGATGTTCCCGGCGCAGGTCACGATCCTGCCGATCTATCTGGGCTTTGCCCAGGTCGGGCTGATCAACCAGCCGATCGGGCTGGCGCTGATGTACCTCACCTCGAGCTTCGGGGTGTTCCTGATGCGCCAGTTCATGCTGAGCCAACCCAAGGCGCTGGAGGAAGCCGCGCTGATGGATGGCGCCGGCTATCTCAAGATCTTCTGGCGCATCTCGCTGCCGCAGCTCAGGCCGGCACTCTCGGCGCTCGGCATCATCACCTTCACCCAGACCTGGAACTACTATTTCCAGGCGCGCGTGCTGCTCGGCCGCGAGACCTCGATGACCCTGCCGGTGGCGATGGACGTGCTGCGCGGCTATCTCGGCTCGGGCAGCCTGTCGCTGGTGATGGCCGCAATGAGCATGTCGATCCTGCCGGTCGTGCTGCTTTTCCTCATTGCCCAGAAGTTCGTGATCGAAGGCATCACGATGAGCGGCATCAAGAACTAAGCCGTGCCATGACCATTGCACCAAAGGCCCCCTCACCCGACGCTTCGCGTCGACCTCTCCCCCAAGGGAGAGGTGCCGCTGCGGCACCATATCGCCCCCATCACCACCTCTCCCTCTGGGGGAGAGGTCGGCCCGCAGGGCCGGGTGAGGGGGCCTTTGCCGCCCCACCACTAGTTATGCAGTACAGCAGGGACATTCATTGAATGTGGGACGATCTCGCCTCCATAGACGCGCGCTTTCACTATGCCGGCGAGCGCTCCCGTTACCTCGCCTTTCCATTGGGCGGCATCGGTTCGGGCGGCTTCTCGATTTCGGGCAGCGGCCGGCTGATCGATTGGTCGCTGCGCAACCGGCCGGCACTGCAGAGCTACAACGGCTACTCCCACTTCGCCATCAAGGCGGAGGCGGATGGCAGGCTCGTCGATGCGCGCGTGCTCAACGGTCCGTACGATCAGAACCCGGCGGGCGCGCCGGGGATGCGCAAGATGTTCGACGGCTTCGGGCATGGCGCCAACCGCCAGACGCTGGTCGGCGTGCCGCATTTCCGCAATGTCGATTTCTACGGCCGCTTCCCCACCGCCGATCTGGTGTTTTCCGACGACCGCTTCCCGGGCGGGGTGCGGATGACGGCGTTCTCGCCGTTCATCCCGCACGAGGATCGCGACAGCTCGATGCCGGTCGCCATGCTGGAGTTCGAGATCGTCAACACCAGTGCCGAGGCGCTGACCTATACGCTCGCTGGCACGCTCGGGAACTACGGCGCCAATAGCGGCAGGAACAGCTTCCGGCAGGCGAACGGCGTCAGCGCCATGCACCTCACCTCCGATGATCCGGAGATCAAGGACACCGAGCGCGGCGACCTCAGTATCGCCACCGACGCCGAACTGGTCGAGCACACCGACTACCACTTCCGCGGCCAGTGGTTCGACGATCTGAGCGTCTACTGGAAGGAGTTCGCCCGTCCCGGCCCGCTCCCCACCCGGCACTACGACACGCCGCGCAGCCGCCACATGTATTTCCAGCCCGAGCATACGACGCTCGGTGCAAAGGTCACCGTACCATCAGGCGAGCGCCGCACCGTGCGCTTTGCCATCGCGTGGAATTTTCCCAAGGGCGATGTCTACTGGGCCTGGCGCCCCAAGCCCGATGGCGTGATCCCCGATCGTCCGACGCCCAGCTGGACCAACTACTACTCCACCCAATGGGCGGACTCGCTGGCGACCGCCACCGATGCACTCGCCCGCTGGGACGAGCTGAAGCGGCGGACCCTCGCGTTCCGTGATGGCCTGTTCGGCAGCACGCTGCCGGCGCCGGTGAAGGATGCTGCGAGTTCGACGCTCGCCCTGCTCCGCACCGCGACGGTGATCCGCCTCGAGGGTGGTGAGCTCTGGGCCTGGGAAGGCCAGCATACTGCTGACGGCTCCTGCGAGGGCACGTGCACGCATGTGTGGAACTACCAGCAGGCGCTGGCCCACCTGTTCCCGGCGATCGAGCGCACGCTGCGCGAGACCGAGTTCACCTACAACATGCTGCCCTCGGGCGGGCTGACGTTCCGGCAGAAGCTGCCGCTCGGCAACGGCTTCGACATTATCGGCCCCTGCGCCGACGGGCATTTCGGCGCCATCATCAAGACGTATCGCGACTGGAAGCTTTCGGGCGATACCGAGTGGCTGAAGCTTTATTGGCCGCAGGTGAAGCGCGCCATCGAATATGCCTGGAGCGAGGACAACCCCGACCGCTGGGATCCCGAGCAGACCGGTATCCTCTCGGGCCGCCAGCACCAGACGCTCGACATGGAACTGTTCGGGCCCAACTCGTGGCTCGGCTCGATGTATGTCGCGGCGCTTTTGGCCACCACCGAAATGGCCGCCGTCCTTGGTGACGACGACCTTGCAGCGACCACCGCGCGCATGGGCAAGGCCGGCGCCACCTATATCGACCAGGAGCTCTTCAACGGCCGCTGGTTCGTCCAGAAGATCGATCTCTCCGACAAGTCGGTGCTGACCCCGTTCGATGAGGGCCGCGCCGCCGGCGTCCTCGCCGATAGCTTCATGGACGTCTACTGGTCCGACGAATTCGGCGAGATCAAATACCAGATGGGCGAGGGCTGCATCACCGACCAGATCCTCGGCCAGTGGCACGCCGAGGTCGCCGGCATCGGCCAGTTCCTCGACAAGGGCAAGATCGAGACAGCGCTCCGCTCGGTCCATGCCAACAATTTCCGCCCCAGCCTGGCCGACCACTTCAACCCGTGCCGCAACTACGCCTTCGAGGATGAAGGCGGGCTGCTGAACGCCACCTACCCCGATGGCATCCGCCAACCGATGGTTGCCGCTCCCTATGCCGAGGAGGTGTGGACCGGCCTCGAATACATGTCCGCCTCGCACATGATCATGCATGGCCTCGTCGCCGAAGGACTCGACATTGTCCGCGCTGCCCGCGACCGCCACGACGGCTCGGCGCGCAACCCCTGGAACGATATCGAATGCGGCTCCTATTACGCCCGCTCGATGTCGGCCTGGCAGCTGGTCAACGCCTGCTCGGGGCTCGAGGCTGATTTCGTGGCCGGCACGCTGAGCTTTGCTCCGAAAATGGAGGGTGACTGCCGCCTGTTCTGGTCGGCCGGCACCGCGTTCGGCACGCTCAATCGGTCGGGCGACGAGATCAGCGTCGAGCTGCTTGGTGGGACGCTGCCGGCCGACACGAAGATCATCGTCGATGGCAGGACCATCGCCGCCCCCTCATCCGCTGTGACCCACGAGTAAGCCATGGCCGAGATCCAGCTCAAGTCGGTGACCAAGAGCTTCCAGTCGCTGGAGGTGATCCACGGCATCGACCTCACCATCAAGGACGGCTCTTTCACCGTGTTCGTCGGTCCCTCCGGCTGCGGCAAGTCCACGCTGCTGCGGATGATGGCGGGGCTCGAGGAGGTGAGCGGCGGCGAGGTGCATATCGATGGCGCGCGCTGCGATCACCTGCTCCCCTCGGCGCGCGGCATGGCCATGGTGTTCCAGTCCTATGCGCTCTACCCGCATATGAGCGTCGAGCAGAACCTGCGGTTCGGGCTCGAGAACCAGCGGCTGGCTAAACCCGAGATCACGGCGCGGGTGGCCAAGGCCGCCGACATACTGCAGATCACGCACCTGCTCGCCCGTCGGCCCAACCAGTTGTCGGGCGGCCAGAGCCAGCGCGTCGCCATCGGCCGGGCCATCGTCAAGGAACCAAAGGCCTTCCTGTTCGACGAGCCGCTCAGCAACCTCGATGCGGAGCTGCGTATCAAGATGCGCGGCGAACTGATCGCGCTGCACCAGCGGCTCGGCTCGACCATGATCTATGTCACGCACGACCAGGTCGAAGCGATGACCATGGCCGACCAGATCGTGGTGCTGAACGAGGGCCGCATCGAGCAGGTCGGCAGCCCGGTCGAACTCTATGCCCAGCCGAAAAACCTGTTCGTCGCCCACTTCATCGGCGCCCCGCCGATGAACACGCTGAAAGGCACGCTGCGACGCCTCGCCGACGGCGCCGCCGTGGAACTCGCCTCCGGCGCGGTGATCCCCCTGCCGGGCCGAAAGTTCGATTTCGTCGATGGCGCTCCCGTAACGCTGGGCATCCGCCCCGAGCATGCGGAACTTGGACACGGACCGTTCGAGGTCACAGCCACCACCACCGAGGTACTCGGCTCAGGAACCATCGTTCACGCCAAGAACAGCACCGGCAACGACTTCGCCCTCGCACTCCGCGGCATCAGCCGCGTCGCGGCGGGCGACAAGCTCGCCATCCAGTTCCCGGAGCACTTCGTGCATCTGTTCGATGAAGCCGGAGAGACCATCGGTGTGCAGTCGGACTGGCGCGCAACTTACTTCAACTGAGGGGAGAGGCTGGAGCGGGTGAAGGGAATCGAACCCTCGTCGTAAGCTTGGGAAGCTTCTGCTCTACCATTGAGCTACACCCGCGACAGGGACGTATGTGCCGAATGCGGGGCGCGGCGTCAAGGTGGAGGATTAGTCCTGCTTTGGGGTTTCGCCCGGTAGCGCTATAGTCACCCCCACTGGCCCGACGTACCGGGAGCTGATCTCCCGGTGTGGGGTCGGACAGGGAGGTCGTGAGATGGTTCGGACTGCGATTGCGATTACCGTTCTGATGCTGAGCGGCACAAGTGCGTTGGCGCAGGGTGGCGATGCCGCGCTGGGTGAGACGGTGTTCAAGAAATGCATGTCCTGCCATGCTGTGGGCGAAGGCGCGACCAACAAGGTCGGCCCGGTGCTGACCGGTGTGGTCGGGCGCACCGCCGGGACCTATGAAGGCTACAGCTACTCGCAGGCGATGAAGGATGCCGGGGCGGGCGGGCTGGTATGGACGCCGGAGAACCTGGCGCAGTTCCTCGCCAAGCCCCGGGATTTCGTCAAAGGCACCAAGATGAGCTTTGCCGGGCTGGCGAAGCCCGAAGACGCGATGAACGTCATCGCTTATCTCCAATCGCTCTCGCCGCCTCCGGCCCAGTAGCCCCCTCGCTCAGTGGACGACCGGCGCGGGCACCGTGGGGCTCGCGCCGAAGAACTCCAGGCGCGTGAACAAGGTGTAGTCGGCCTCGAACGCCATCAGGATGACGAAGACCAGCACCAGCACCGGCGGCACCAGGATGGCGTAACTGAGCGCCAGCCGCTCCCAGACCATGTGCATGAACACGGCGATGATCAGCCCGGCCTTGCCCAGCATCAGGAGCAGGATCAGGCCCCAGCGGACATAGCCCTGGAACTGCAACAGATCGACCGCGTAGGAGCAGGCGCTGAGCACGAACAGCCAGAACCAGACGATCAGGTAGAGGCGGATGGGGTGCTGCTGGCCCTCGGCATGGGCGTCGGGCGCCGCCAGGGTTTCGGAGCTCATATGTGCTTCAGCCATGATCTCACCACAGGTAGAACAGCGCGAAGATGAAGACCCACACCAGGTCGACGAAGTGCCAGTAGAGCCCGGTGATCTCGACGATTTCCCAGCGGCCCTTGCGTGAGGTGAAGAAGCCCTTCTTGCCGGTGTCGAAATCGCCGCGCCACACCTTGCGGGCCATCAGCAACAGGAAGATCACCCCGATGGTGACGTGGGTGCCGTGGAAACCGGTGACCATGAAGAACACCGAGCCGAACTGCGGGGCGCCCCAGGGATTCTCCCATGGCCGCACCCCCTCGGAAATCAGCTTGGTCCATTCAAAGGCCTGCATGCCGACGAAGGTCGCGCCGAGCGCGGCGGTCAGCAGCATCAGCACCGTGGTCTTCACCCGGTCGCGGCGATAGCCGAAGTTCACCGCCATCGCCATCGTGCCGCTCGAGGAGATGAGAACGAAGGTCATGATGGCGATGAGGATCAGCGGCATGTGCACTCCGCCGATCTCGAGCGCGAACACCTCGGAAGGGTTCGGCCAGGGCTCCGACGTCGACATGCGCACCGTCATGTAGGCGATGAGGAAGCAGCTGAAGATGAAGGTGTCCGAGAGCAGGAAGATCCAGATCATCGCCTTGCCCCAGGAGGCGGTCTTGAAGGCGGTCTTGTCGGACGACCAATCGGCGACGAAGCCCGGGAGCCCGGGTTGCGGATCGGTGTGGGTCAGGGCCGGATCGGACATCGGCGATACTCCCTCGGTCAGCTCAGCAGCTGCTGGCAGAATGCGACGAAATCGCTGGCCCAGCCGGCCAGCAGGCTAAGCAGGACCATCCAGACGAACAGCATGAACAGCCAGTAGGTGGCGCAGAGCTCGACATTGAGACGGACGCTGTCGACGCCCCCCCTTCCCCACGCCTTGCGGCCGGCCCAGCCGACCGCCACGAGGCCGCCGAGGATGTGCAGGCCGTGGAGGCCGGTGACCAGATAAAAGAAGCTGTTGGCCGGGTTGCCGGCGACGATATAGCCGGCCGACGATAGCTCGCCCCAGGCGAGCACCTGGCCGGCAAGGAAGGTGACGGCGAACAGTCCTGCCGCTGCGAGACCGCCGCGCACCTGCGGCATGCTCCCACGGTGCACCGCCCGCTGGGTCCATTCGAGCGCAAGGCTCGAAGCGACCAGCATCGCAGTGTTGAACCAGAGGATGGGGGGCACCGGCAGCGGCTGCCAGTCGCCCAGTTCGCGGCGCATGAAGTAGGCGCCGGTCAACAGCGCGAACAGTGAGCCGACAACGGCGAGCAGGAAGCCGAGGCCGACACGCTTGGCCGGGTCGCGCGAGGCCTGGAAATCGGGAACACCCTCGATCACCCCCTGCTCCAGCCACGGTTTTGCCGTCAGCCGCTGGCGCGCCAGCCACCAGCCGGCGAGGCCGGCGAGGATGGCGAAGAACATCACCACGATACTCATGACTTGGCAGCCTTGCGCTTCCTCGGGGCTTCATCGTGCGGCGGGTTGGGCCCGGGCTGGTTCTGCGGGATGAAGTCCTCGGCGGCGCCGGGCACGCTGTAATCATAGGCCCAGCGATAGACCACCGGCAGCTCACGCCCGAAATTGCCGTGGACGGGCGGCGTTTCCGGCGTCTGCCATTCGAGCGTGGTGGCCCGCCAGGGGTTGCCGCCCGACGGCTTGCCGTGGCGGATCGACCAGACGAGGTTGAAGACGAAGGCCAGTTGGGCCGCGCCGACGATCAGCGCCATCACGGTGATGAAGATGTTGAGATCATGCGCGGAAGGCGGCTGGAACGAGATATCGCCGGATTCGAAATAGCGCCGCGGCACCCCCATGATGCCGAGATAATGCATGGGGAAGAAGATCAGGTAGGCGCCGAGGAAGGTGACCCAGAAGTGCAGGTGCGCCAGCGTGTTGTCGAGCATGCGGCCGGTGATCTTGGGGTACCAGTGGTAGATGGCGCCGAAGATCACGAGGATCGGCGCCACCCCCATCACCATGTGGAAATGCGCCACGACGAACATGGTGTCGGACAGCGGCACATCGACCACCACGTTGCCGAGGAACAGCCCGGTCAACCCGCCATTTACGAACGTGACGATGAAGGCGAGCGCAAACAGCATGGGCGGGTTGAGATGGATATCGCCGCGCCACAGGGTGAGCACCCAGTTGTAGACCTTGATGGCGGTGGGCACCGCGATGATCAGCGTAGTGACGGCGAAGAAGAACCCGAAATAGGGGTTCATGCCGCTGACATACATGTGGTGGGCCCAGACGACGAAGCTCAGCGCGCCGATGATGACGATGGCCCAGACCATCATGCGGTAGCCGAAGATGTTCTTGCGCGCGTGGGTGCTGATCAGGTCGGAGACGATGCCGAAGGCGGGCAGCGCGACGATGTAGACCTCGGGATGGCCGAAGAACCAGAACAGGTGCTGGAACAGGATCGGACTGCCGCCATCATGCGGAAGAATCTCTCCCATTTCGACCAGCGCCGGCATGAAGAAGCTGGTGCCGAGCAGCTTGTCGAACAGCATCATGACGCAGGCGACGAACAGAGCCGGGAAGGCGAGCATGGCCATGACGGTAGCGATGAAAATGCCCCAGACGGTCAAAGGCATGCGCATCAGCGTCATGCCGCGGGTGCGGCCCTGCAGCACCGTGACGATGTAGTTGAGCCCGCCCATGGTGAAGCCGATGACGAACAGGATCAGCGACACCAGCATCAGGACGATGCCGGATTCCTGGCCGGGCGTGTTGGAGAGGATGGCCTGCGGCGGATAGAGCGTCCAGCCGGCCCCGGTCGGCCCGCCCGGGGTAAACCAGCTCACCACCAGCACCAGCACGGCAAGCAGGTAGGTCCAGTAGCTGAGCATGTTGACATAGGGGAACACCATGTCGCGGGCGCCCAGCATCAGCGGGATCAGGTAGTTGCCGAAGCCGCCGAGGAACAGCGCCGTGATCAGGTAGATCACCATGATCATGCCGTGCATGGTGATGAACTGGTAGTAGGCTGCCGCGTCGATGAAGGAGAGGAAGCCGGGGAAGGCCAGCTGCATGCGCATCAGCCAGGACAAGACCAGCGCCAGCATGCCGATGGCCAGCGCAGTGCTCGCATACTGGATGGCGATGACCTTGGCATCCTGCGAGAAGACATAGCGCGTCCACCAGCTTTTCGGATGGTAGAGCTCGGCATCCGGAAACTCGGCGGCGTGGGCATCGGGCCCGTGAGTGGCGTCGACCATCAGAGTGCCTCCTAGCACGTCGTCTGATGCGAAATCGCGCCCGGAAAATCCGGCGGCCTCGAGCGTTTGTTGAAACGCGCTAGTTGATGTCGGCCGTCTTGAGAACCTCCGGAGCATAGAGTTGAGCGTAGGTCTGCTGGCTGGCGAGCCAGGCGTCGTAATCGGCCTGGGTGTCGACCACGACACCGCCGCGCATATAGGGGTGGCCGGTGCCGCAGAGCTCGGCGCAGAGCACTTCGAACTGGCCGGTGCGGGTGGGGGTGAACCAGAAATAGGTGACCGCGCCGGGGATCATGTCCATCTTGGAGCGAAACTCAGCGACGTAGAAATCGTGCAGCGTATCGACCGAGCGCAGCAGCATCTTCACCGGCTTGTCGACCGGCAGGTGCAGGTAATCGGCCTCGATCAGCACGTCGTCATGGCCGTTGGGATCGTCGGGCTTGATGCCGTAGGGGTTGTCTGCGGCGACGAGGCGGGTGTCGGAAAGCCCCAGCTTGCCGTCGGCGCCGGGCAAACGGTACGACCATTGCCATTGCGCTCCCATCACCTCGGCTTCGGTCGCGTCAGCGGGAACGGTGATGAACTGGCCCCAGACGAACAGGCCGGGGATCAGCATGGCGGCGACACCGACCGCGGTCAGCCCCATCAGCCAGTTCTCGAGCCGCCTGTTCTCGGGTTCGTAGTCGGCCTTCTGCCCTTCCTTGTGGCGGAAGCGCCAGACGCAATAGGCGACGAACAGCACCACGGCGGTGAACACCGCCCCGGTGATCCAGAAGGTGATGATGATGGTGTTGTCGATATAGCCCCAGTTGGACGCGATCGGCGTCCACCACCAGGGGCTCAAGAAGTGGAACGCCACCGAGCCGACAACGATCAGCACAAGCACGACTGCTACGACCATCCCACTCCTCCTCCAGAGGGCAGACGATGAGGCAGTCGGCGCCTAGAGCGCAGCGCAAAACATACGTCGGGCGCAGCAGGGGTTCTGCTCGTCTTCAGCCATGCATGGCGCATTGCTACAGAGCAAACACGGCCCGGATGGTCTCAGGCCAACTAGAATCGGAGCCATATTTGCTTTAGGCACCGGCACTTAGATATTGATGATCACATTGGCTCACGGACTTGTCAATTGCGACCAATTCTCGCAGCCTCGACGATGACAGCGCCACGACGCTTCCGAAGCCGTGGCTTGTTTGGGCCTGGTCTGAACGCTAAACTACACGACAGGACTTGCGGCCGAATGGGCGAATGTCCGATCGGCAGGTCCATCGAGAGATGGCGATGCAGACGTGTCTCAAGTGTGGTTTCAGCAACCCGGACGCGGCTAAGTTTTGCGCCAATTGCGGTATTGCGCTTGAGGTCGCCCGGCCTGTCGAAGGCGAACGCCGTTTTGCGACCGTGCTGTTTGCCGATGTGGCGCGCTCCACCACCATAGCCGAACAGATGGACCCCGAGGATTGGGCCGGCATCATGCACGGCGCCTTTGCCTTCATGAATGCCGCCGTATCGCACTATGGCGGGACGGTGTCGCGGCTGATGGGCGATGCGGTGCTGGCGCTGTTCGGCGCGCCGGTGGCGCATGAGGACGATGCCGAACGCGCGGTGCGCGCCGGGCTCGAGATGCAGGACGCAGCGATGCGCTACGCCACGGGCATCAAGCAGCAGCACGGCGTCGATTTCGATCTGAGGGTTGGCATCAATACCGGCACGGCGGTGCTGGCCTTTGTCGGCGACGCGATCAAGACCGAGTACACGGCGCTGGGTGACGCCGCCAATGTGGCGGCGCGGCTCCAGTCGGCGGCAGAACCAGGCACGGTGCTGATCAGCGCCGACACCCACAAACTGGTGCATGCGCTGTTCGATTTCCGGCCGCGCGGCAGAATTGACATGAAGGGCAAGACCGAGGCGGTCGAATGCTACGAGGTCACCGGCATCAAGGCGGTGCCCGAGGCGACCCGAGGGCTCGCTGGACTGTCGTCGCCGCTGGTTGGGCGCGAGCGCGAGATCGGGCTGTTGCGGGACCGGCTGGTTGACCTGACCATGGGGATCGGCTCGGTGGTAGCAGTGGTCGGCGAGGCCGGCCTCGGCAAATCGCGACTGCTCGCCGAGCTCAGGCACCTGCGCGACGCCCTGCCCGAGCCGCGACCGATCTGGCGGGAAACGCGGGCGATCTCCTATGGTCAGGCAATCCCCTACTATCCTTGGCGGCAGCTCGGCCGGGTGATCGTCGGCGCTGACGACATGGATGCCGCGCCCGCGGTCCGGGAAAAGATCGCCGCCTGGGTCGAGCGGCTGGGGCTCAAGCCAACCGACATCCCGTTCTACGAGACGATGATCGCGGTGGAAGGCGATGCAAGCCGCGCGACGCTCCGCACCATGTCGGGGGAAACGGTGGTTAACGGCGTGGCGGCCGCCATCGTCAACGCCATCAAGTCGGTGATGCATGCCGACAATGGCATGACGCCCTATGTGATGGTGATGGATGACCTGCACTGGTCGGACTCGGCGACACTGGAGCTGATCGCCCAAGTGGCGACGCTGGCGGCATTCGAGCCGATCCTGCTGGTGACGATCCTCCGGCCTGACAGGAAGGCGGCCAGTTGGCAATTGCTGGATCGCCTGCAGGGGAGCCTCGGCAGCAGCTTCTCGCGCCTCGACCTCGAACCGCTCGATGCGGCAGGTTCCAGCCAGTTGCTGGGGAACCTGCTGCATATCGAGGATCTGCCCGAGAGCATCCGGGCGCAGATCCTCGAGCGCTCCGAGGGCAATCCGTTCTATCTCGAGGAAGTGCTGCGTTCGCTGATCGACGGCGGCCAGGTGGTGCGCGAGGGCGAGCACTGGCGGGCCACCCGTGACATCATCGAGGCGACCATCCCGGATACGCTGGCGGGCGTCCTCAGTTCACGCATTGACCGGCTGCCCGACACCACCAAGCGGGTGGCGCAGACGGCGGCGGTGATCGGTCGGGTGTTCCAGCACCGGGTGCTGGAATCGGTCTTGCAGAACGGGCCGGCGCCGGAGCGGATCGAGCATATCGAGCCGCATCTCGCGACCCTCAGCTACGAACAACTCGTGCGTGAAAAGGCGCGCGACCCGGAGCGCGAATACATCTTCAAGCACGCGCTGACCTGCGAGGCGGCCTACGACCTGCTGTTGCGCTCGCGCCGCCGGGACCTGCACGCGCGCTGCGGCTCGGCGCTGGAGACCCTGTTCGCCGAGCGGCGCGATGAGTTCGCGGCGATGCTGGCGCACCATTTCGAAGAGGCGGGCGACCTCGAGCGGACGCTGCAATATGCGCGGGTCGCCGCCGACACGGCGCGCCGGGTCTACGCGGTGCGCGAGGAGCTCGAACATCGCGACCGGATCCTCGCAACGCTCGAGAAGATGCCGGGCGCCATGCCCGCCGACCTGATCGACGCGGTGCTCGAGTGGGCCTGGGTGCGCAATCGCCGCGGGCAATATGAGGGCATGCTGGAAAAGATCGAGAAGGCGGTACAGATCGCGCGAGAGCTGGGCGACAAGCGACGGCTGGGGCTGACGCTGTCGTGGATGGGCAACGTCCACATGGTCACCGGCTTTCCGTCGCGGGGCTTCCCTTATCTCGAAGAGGCGCAGGCCCTTGCCACCGAGACCGGCGACGACCAGGTGCTGCTGCTGCCGCTGTTCATCGCAACGTGGTCGCTGGTGGAGCGGGACGCCCGCTCTGGCGAGGAGAAGCTCGCCAAAGTGATCGAGATGGCCAGTAAGCAAGACGCGCCGGATATCCTCGGCCACGCTCTCACCTACCGCGCCATCGCGCTGGCCCGGCTGGGCCAGTTCGACGAGGCCAGCGCCCTGGTCGAAGAGGCTCTGGCGCTGATCCCAACGATCGGGTCGGCGGTGAAGCAGGCTGACGTACATATCGGCGCGGGCATGGCGTACTACGATATGGGCGACATCGAGAAAGGCCTCGAGCATGCGCATCTCGGGGCAGATCTCGCCATGTCGAACAATGGGCTCGAATGCGCCTGTGCCGGCTATTTCGGTGTGGGTCGGGGCGAGCTCGACAAACGCAATATCGATGATGCGCTGGTGCAGTTCCGGCGCTCGCTGAAGCTCGCCGATGCGGTGGGCATGGACTACTACATCAACATGATCCGCGCCGGCGTGGCGGAGGCCGAGTTCGAGCAGGGCTCGACGGGTTCGATCGAGAAGTTGCGCAGCGCCATCGACAACGCCCGATCGACCGATGACGACTTCGTCGTCGCAGTGCTGGCTATGCCGTTCTCGCGGGCGCTGCTGCGGCTCGAGCGGGCGAGCGAGGCGCGCGAAACCATCACCTCGGCGATCGCCTATTTCCGCCGCATGAATCTGAAGCCCTATCTCGCCAACGCCTTGAGTGTGCTCGGCGACGTCACCGATGCCCTGGGTGAACGAGGGGTGGCGGCGGAAGCGCGCGACGAGGCGGCAAGCCTCAGGGACGAAATCAAGCTGCCGCCGCCAGCGACAGCCCTGCCGCACATCATCCAGGCCTAGCCATGGAAAAGCCGGTGATCCTTGCCGTCGACGACGAACCTTCGGTTCTCGCCGCGGTGACGCGCGACCTCAGGCGGCACTACGCAGCAAGCTACGATATCGAACGCGCAGCCTCCGGGGCGGAAGCGCTCGAACTGCTCGGCGAGCTCAAGCTCGCCAACCGGGCGATCGCGCTGTTCATCGCCGACCAGCGAATGCCGGAAATGAGCGGGGTCGCGTTCCTGGCGCGGGCGATGGAGCTGTATCCCGAGGCGCGGCGCGTGCTGCTGACTGCCTATGCCGATACCGACGCGGCAATCCGGGCGATCAACGAGGTGAAGCTCGACCACTACCTGATGAAGCCGTGGCACCCGCCGGAAGAGCAGCTCTACCCGGTGCTGGACGATCTGCTCGATGACTGGCGGGCCAATTACCAGCCGGTGTTCGAGGGGGTGCGGGTGGTCGGCCATCGCTGGCTGGCCCATGGCCACCGGGTGCGCGATTTCCTCGCCCGCAATCTCGTGCCCTATCGCTGGCTCGATATCGAGACCGACGCCGAGGCGGCGACGCTGCGCGAACTGGCGGGAGCCGCGGCCGAGCCGCTGCCGCTGGTGGTCCTCGCCGACGGCACGGCGCTGTCGCGCCCGACCATCGCGGCGCTGGCCGAAGCGGTCGGGCTGCACACCCATGCGGTGGCCGAGACCTACGACCTGGTGGTGGTCGGCACCGGGCCGGCTGGCCTTGCCGCCGCGGTGTACGGCGCATCGGAAGGGCTGAGGACCCTGCTGATCGAACGCGAAGCGCCCGGCGGACAGGCCGGCACGAGTTCGCGGATCGAGAACTATCTTGGCTTTCCGATAGGGCTGAGCGGCGCGGATCTGACCCGGCGCGGCGTGCAGCAGGCGCGGCGCTTCGGCGCGGAAATCCTCACCCCGGTTGAGGCGATGAACCTCGAGACGCAAAACGGTTACCACATCCTGACGCTGAGCAACGGCAGCAAAGTCGCCACGCAAGCGCTGATCGTCGCGACGGGCGTATCGTACCGGCTGCTCGACGTACCGGGGGCGGAGCGGCTGTCGGGCGCCGGGCTCTACTACGGCGCGGCAATGACGGAAGCGATGGGGACGGCCGGACAGGACGTCTTCGTCGTCGGTGCCGGCAACTCAGCCGGCCAGGCGGCGCTGCACCTTGCCCGCTTCGCCAGGTCGGTGGCGCTGCTGGTGCGCGGCAAATCGCTCAACGACAGCATGTCGCAATACCTGATCGAACGGATCGAGGAGGCGGAGAACGTCAAAGTACAGACCGGCGCCTCGATCAGTGCGCTGATCGGCGAGGAAAGCCTCGAAAAGGTAGCGGTGCTCGACAGCGCCAGCGGCGTGGTGACCGAGGTGCCGGCGCGGGCGGTATTCGTGTTCATCGGCGCCTCGCCCCGCACCGACTGGCTGAAGGACAAGCTCCAGCTCGATGCGCAAGGCTTCATCCTCTCGGGCCCGGACCTGCTGCGCGAGGCAGGGCGGAAGCCCGCAGGCTGGTCGGTGGAACGCGAACCGTTCTGGCTCGAAACCAGCGTGCCGGGAATCTTCGTCGCTGGCGACGTAAGGCGGCAATCGACCAAACGCATCGCTTCGGCGGTCGGCGAGGGGGCGATGGCGGTAACTTTCGTGCACCAGCACCTGCGCGGTCCTGCCCCGGCGCAACGGCCAGCGCCGGCATCCGGTGGCTGAGCCATGGTGGCAACCGCCAGCGGCATGGGAGATGATACGGCCCTGATCCGCCAGGTGCCGATCTTCGCCGAGCTGAGCGACGCCGAAGCGAGCGAGCTCTGGCAGGCCGGCCAACGGGTGCAGGTCGCGCCCGGCGAGGTGTTCATCCGCGAGGGCGAACAAGGCGGCTCACTCTATATCATCCTCAGTGGCGCCGTGGAGGTGACCAAGGCGGATGGCGAGCACGAAGTGACCCTGGCAACGCGCGGCCCGGGCGAATTCCTCGGCGAGATGTCGCTGCTCGAGCAGGCGGCACGCACCGCCTCGGTGCGGGCGACCGAGCCGAGCGAGTTGCTGGCGATAGGCTCGGAGGCGTTCCGGCAATTGCTGGCACGAAGGCCGGAGGCGGCGGCGACGCTGCTGCGCACGGTGACTTCGCGGCTCAGGAGCACCGAAGCATCATTGGTGCAGTCGGATAAGCTCGCGGCGCTCGGAACCCTCGCTGCGGGACTGGCACACGAGCTCAACAACCCGGCGGCCGCGATCCAGCGCTCGACCGGCTATCTCAGCGAAGCGTTCGAGGGGTGGCGCGGCCGCACGGTTGAACTCAGCATGCTGGAGATGACACCCGAGGAACGACAAGGGCTGGCGGAGCTCGAACGCAGCATCGCCGATTGCCGCGCCACGCGCTGCTCCGACGCGGAAGCGCGGCGCATCGAGTCCCGGCTGAGCCAGCGGCTCGAAGCGCTCGGGATCGCCGAGCCCTGGGAAATCGCTCCGGCCATGGCGGCCTATGGCTGGTCGGTCGAGCGCCTCGAGCCGGTGCTGGCCATCTTCGCCACGGCGCATATCGACCCGGTGCTGCAGTGGCTGGGGCGCGGGTTGGCGGCGCAACAGCTGATGGAAGAGATCGAGGTCGCCTCCAAGGCCATCTCGAGCATCGTCAAGTCGGTGAAGTCCTACGCCTATCTCGACCAGGCGCCGGTGCAGGACGTCGATATCGCCATGAGCCTCGACGACACGCTGATGATCCTCAATCACAAGCTGAAGCAGGGGGTGGCCGTAACCCGGATGTACGAGCCAGCGCTGCCCCGGATCGAGGCCTATGCGGGTGAGCTCAACCAGGTGTGGACCAACCTGATCGACAACGCGGTGCAGGCGATGGGTGGCGAAGGCAAGCTCGAAGTGGGCGCGCGCCAGCTGGGCGATGAAGTCGAGGTGCTGATCGCCGATAGCGGACCGGGGATCCCCGAGGAGGTCGGGCGGCGCATCTTCGAGCCGTTCTTCACCACCAAGGCACAGGGCGTCGGCACGGGACTCGGCCTTCACATCGCACACAATATCGTGGTGAACCGGCACCGTGGACGCATCAGCTTCACCTCCCGGCCCGGACGAACGGAGTTCCGCATCGTGCTGCCGCTACGGCTCGGCCGCCCGGCGACACCGGAGAAGACCCATGACCTTCGATGAGGTCGGACGCTGCGCCCATGAGGCGCTGATCCGCGACGTGGTTCCAAACTCGACCGACACCTGCCCCGAGTGCGTGGCGCACGGCGACGAATGGGTGCACCTCAGAGTGTGCCTCGTCTGTGGCCATGTCGGCTGCTGCGATGAATCGCCCAACCGCCACGCCCGCCGGCATTTCCACGCCACGGGCCATCCGGTGATCCAGTCGTACGAAATCGGCGAGACCTGGCGTTACTGCTTCATCGACGATGTTGAGCTGCCGGAGGGCAAGCCGATGCGGCAACGGCCGATTTGAACCAGCTGCGGGTCAGCCCGACAAGTGGTTGCCGGTGGGTATTCACGGTGCGCAGTGGTCGAGTGGAAGCGCAGCGAAAGCCGGGGCCCCATCGACCAGTAGGCGCAAGTGGTGAGTTGGGTCCCTGCCTTTCGCTCATGGGTGCGAAGTCAGGGTCGCGCCCCACCCACCGGGTCATTCCCGCGAAAGCGGGAACCTCTGTTTTCGTGCCCGCCGCACGTTCACAAACGGAGGTCCCCGCTTTCGCGGGGATGAAACCGATTTTTTAGGGACTTGCAGGGCCTCGGTTCGCACACCAAGCGTCGCCGGTCGGAGCTAAGGCGGCGTGCATTGGGCTGAACCTAAGCTTCCCAGTGCATGCGACTGGGGCGTTTCGCCAATTGCTCGTGTGGCAGCGGATCGGCCAGGTTGCCAGCCTAGAGACAGGTCAGCGCCAGGCGCGTCAGCAGCGACACCAGCTCGGACTGCCGCCGCGTGCCGGTCTTGCGCATGACGCCCACCAGCTGGTTGCGCAGCGTCTGCTTGGAGACCTCGCGCTCCCTGGCAAAGTCGGCCAGGGTGTCGCCGTTGAGCAGCGCTTCGGCCAGACGGGCCTCGGATTCAGTGAGCGAGAAGGCGCGCCACAACAGGTCAGTGGGCAGCGACGACATCTCGAGGCTGCCGTGCACCACCAGCATCACCAGCGGGCCAGGATCGAGAATGGCGTCGTGCAACTGGTAGTGCTGTCCGCTGCGTACGGCGAGACGCGCGATGGCAAAGTAGCGCTCGTCGTTGCTCGGCTCGCTCAGTTGCAAAACCGATGTCGGCGTGCGCCGCGATGAGATCACCTTGAGAACCAGATTGCGCAGGCTGGCGTCGGAGCGCTCGTCGGTGGCCCGCAACACGCCGTCGGCACTGCTGAACGGCCCTTCATGCTGCCGTCTCAGGCTCTCGGCATGGAAGTTCGAATAGTGGATGCGCATGTTCGCATCGACGAAGAATACGGTGAACGGCAGATCGGCAACCACGCCCTCCAGATAACCGCGGCCATCGGCGAAGCGGCTGCGCCCGACGATTTCAAAGGCTCGACCGAAGTGCTGGGCGGCCTCGCCCAGGATGCCGGCAATGCGGGGACGCAACTCGGCCTGACGTTGCGGCGAGTAGTGGATGGTGACCGCCAACTGGCGCGCCCCTTCGCGCAGCACCACAACACCGCTCGAGGCGGCGAAATCGCCCTGCTGCGACAGCCACTCGCGATGAAAGCGGCCTTGCGCCGCCTCAGCGCGGTCGACGAGCTGATCATCGTGGAACAACTGATGGGTCGCGACTTCGGCAGCGCGCCGCGTCACTGGGTTGAGAGCTGCATAGGTGGCAATATAGCTCGCCACCGCCGGTGGCGTGAGACCACGCTGAGCAAAGGCCAGATTCGCCCCACTCGCGATATCGTCGCCTGACGCGGTGACGAGACATCCGGGGAAGCTTGCGGCCAGGATGTCGAGAATACTGTCCCAGTTTGAGCGGCCCAGGGCCATCTCATAGATGGCACTGGTCAGACTGTTCTGAGAATACCCCATAGACTTACACCTGTACTCATAGGCGCCCCCGCCGCTCCTTGGCGCCCGCAGTGACCGTACGCGTGGCCCTGCCCCTGTTGACCTTCACCGGTGCGGCCTCATCATGCACCGGCATCCCTCTCCGGATCGCCTCCGATCCAGTCACCTCCGCAGTCATTCGTCAGAACGATTGCTTCGATTTCTCCACCTCGACGGCGAACAACTGCCCGCCCGGCTTCGATGACAACAAATAGGCCGGATAGCCCTCTGTTAGCAATCTATATACCATATAAATGGTTACCGCGACGCCGCTAATCCGCGATGGTAGCGGTCACATCGGCGCGACCGACAGGCAGTGTTCCCTGCCACCAGAGCTGGCCGAAGACCAGGCAGCAGCCGTGCCGAGACGACCGCGCACTGCAGCTACGCCGTTGAACTGGCACAACTAATTCAATGCGAACCGCAAGACGGGAACGCCGATGGGCGATCCCGTCAATCGCAAGGCTTACGACGGGAGCCGCCCCCAGCCGGATGCCGTCACCTCCAGCACGGTACGTTCATACCAGTACACTGCACTTTCGCGCTACCGCGTTGAGCATCCGTCGCCCCGATCGCTCAATCGTACTGCAATTATCACAGAGATACCAAGATCGACGCATAACCGTATGCGAATGCCGACAATATAACGGTTCAGACTGGTAAATGCATCCCGCCAATGGCGTTCTATTGCATAGTTTCTATACGCTAGATTGTTTGGCCGAAAACTCCACATGCGCTTTGATAGTTTTCAACAGCAAGCCGACTTGGATTACGGCGCTGGGCTATTTTTCACATGGAGGAATACATGCGTTCTGTTCTACTCGCCGCTTCGGCACTGGCGATGTTCGCCGTCACCGCGGCTCCCGCGCTCTCAGCACCGCCGGCCGGTTGGCCCAAACTGATCGTCAACCAGAATGGCAACGGCAATTTTGTCGTGAACAGCCAGTCGGGGAACGGCAAGAGCAAGTTCGACATCTATTCGGATGGCGACAACAATGTCGGCATCAACACTCAGAAGGCCGGCGGCGGTTGCATCTTCTTTATCTGCGCGTACGGCGAGAACAACGATGTCGTCACGCAGTACGGCAACCGCAACAAGACCGACGTCAATCAGGAAATCGGGCTCGGCAAGAACAACTCCAACATCCTGCAGGACGGCAATCGCAACTCGGCCAAGGTCAAGCAGAAGGCTACCGCTGGCCTGCTGAACTCGAACATTCAGCAGCATGGCTCGTGGAACAAGGCCGACGTCGACCAAGAGGCAACTCTCGGCGCGCAGGACTCGACCGTTTATCAGGTCGGCCTGGGCAACTATGCCAAGAAGAAGCAGCGCAGCACCGTTGGGGCCAACACTTCATTCACGCTGCAGGCCGGCGCCCTCAACTACTCCGACACGGACCAGAAGGGTACCAACGGCGAGGCCACAGTCCAGCTCGGGCTACTCAATGGTTCTAAGACCAAGCAGGACGGCGACCTCAACCTCTCGCTGACCGGCCAGCTTGGCGTACTCAATGGCTCGGTTACCGACCAGAAGGGCGACGAGAACACGGCCGTTACGCTGCAGGGCGGTGCGGTGCAGTTCTCCGAGACCAAGCAGGAAGGCGACGGCAACAGCGCGGCGACCGTCCAGCTGGGTGCGCTCAACACCTCGCAGACCGACCAGCACGGCAACGACAACGAGTCGACCGTGGTGCAGACCGGCGTCGGCAATGCTTCGCATGTCGACCAGAATGTCACCAACGGTGGCTGGTCGTCGGTCAGCCAGACCGGCAACGGCAACACCGTGATCAGCTACCAGAACAACTGATAGCTGCCATTGATCGACAGGGGCGGCGCCGCAGCAATGCGGCGCCGCTCTACGTTCTGAGGATGTCTCCCCGGGAGTGGCGGCGTAGTAGCCGCCCGATGTGCGAGTTTCATCGCCTTCAGGTTACGCGAACCACACTGTATGCGGGCCGCTGCCCAAGCAGAGTCGACCTCCGCTGGTGGTCATCATCCAGCAGGACGGAAGCGGCAGACGGCCCCGCCGGTGCTGCTTCCTGTAGGAAGCAACGGAGATGCCGGATGCGGCGTCGTACCCCTTCCCCCGGACATGCTTGCGATTTCGTCGTCCCTGCAGCCGCAGCAGACGTCAGCCTGGAGCCCGCCGGTCAGCCTTGAGCTCAAGGGAATCGGCCCCGGTGTCCGCAGCGTGGGCTCGTCTCCCCTGCCCGCTTCGTTAGCCGAAGCTCGGCCCTGGCAACAGGTCTGATCGCTCGATTCAGGCCACCGGCCATTTTCCAACGGCGGGACCAGTTACAACCGACAGATCCATCGCCGGGGTGCCCAGCGGGACCAAAAGCAAAAGGGCGGCACAAGTGCCGCCCTTTTATTCAAAAACGGATCCCGAGGTCAGAACTGACCGGTCAACGACGCGGTCAAACCGAAGCCCCACATATCGCCAAAAGTCAGCGAGGCAGCGGTGCTGGCCGGCGAGTCATAAACAGCCTCGCCTTCGTACGATCCGGGCGCGTATGTATTGGTCGACAGGATATCATCAGCGCTGCCAGGCGAGGCCACAGCGACACGCGAGAGATACTCCACAGAACCACCAAAACCGATCTGCATCGTGTCTGAAACCGCAAACGACAGACCGGCCTGCCCCTTGGCTCCGAACGCCATGCCGGAGTCCTCGATCGAACCGCTTTGGGCCGTCACGCTGTCGCCGTCGACCGGGATGCCGGCGACGCCGCTACCACCTTCAATGCTGTAGGTGTCGCTCCCCGACAGGGTGCTGTTGGCGTAGTAGATGTTGCCCTCCGCCCCCAGGGTGAGGGTCAAGGTGTCCGAGAGCAGATGTGACAGGGTAAACCCAGCGACACCGCCCAGATAGTGCGTCGTGATATCCTGTTCGCGATCGATTGACAGCGTCGGATAGACGGTGAGACCACCATACGGCGCCGCCGCCTCTGGAATATCGATTGAGATCGAAGTCTCGGAACCCTGCGCCATATAGCGGTAGCTCGGACCAAAGAAGCCCTGCACCTGCGTCGTCTCATCGGTAGCCTTGCCGAGGCCGAGCGTGATGTCCGCACCAGCGTAAGCGAAGGTACCGCTGGTCTCGGTCGAGATCTCGAGACCCGAGATGTCGCCCGACGCGACGAAGATTCCACCTGTTGAACTAGCGATGAAGCCGTAGCCTGCCGAGCCAATGTCCGCGGGGCCGCCGCCCGGATCTGGACCGTCCGGATCTGCACTCGTCGTTCGCGCCGCGAAGATGAAGCCGCTCGGTGTGGGCTCGTACTGTCCTGCGTCCGTAGCGGCATCGTCGCCATTTACAGAACCAGAGTAACCGCCTGCGTTGCTGCCCTCGAACGACACCAGGACATCCGAGGAAACGTCATCTCCACCAGACGGGTTCGTATCAATACCAATAAATCCGTCCGGGGTCGTAAACCCGGGGATCACCACCACGCCAGGCTCGTCATAGGTCTTCACGGCGGAAGAACCAGAGATATTGCCGTAGGTCAGGAAGCCGTTGAAGCCGATAGAAGCGTCGAAATCGCCCCACTGGCCGATACCTGCAGCCGCGCCCAGACCGACCGTGCCGCCAATCACTGTGCTCTCGACGGTTTCCGCCTCACCGTTGACGATGGCGCCCGTCGCCACGTCCGGCAGGTTGTAGTAGACGGCCCCTCCGTTCAGCGAAAGCACGAAGTAGTCGGACGCCGCCTCCTGCGCCAATACCGATGTGGTCGTCAGCAGAAGCGGCAGTGCCGCCAGCGCAAACTTCGTAACCGTCATATCGTCCCGCTCCCCGGACCTAAACCTGTCAAGTTGCTCTCAAAGTGCCGCTTTTCAGCCGCAAAGTCGAGGCCTTTTGCTGCTCAACCGTCCTAGTTGATTATGCTTAATAACCGGTTAGCCGGGCGCAGGCGGGCGTTAACGTGCAGCCGTTACGCCGTTGCAATCTAAGCGCTTTTCTTTCGAACTACGTGTCAATGCTGACTAACCCGGTCCAAAACCCTCCAGGCGGGAGCGTTGCGGATCAGCAACACAATTGGGCCCTTGCTGCTGGGAGAATCCGAGTCCGGTCGAATCGAACGATGTATTGCGGGTCGTCCGAGTCGGATTCTGCTGTTGATGGCGGCGAGCCGAACCCGCGCTGACAGACGTTTGCGACGAGCAACTGACGACGGGCCGTATTGGCCGCGGGCCTCGATCGTTCTACCGGCACGACGCAGTAGATCAGGCCCACCCAGAGCTACGCTGATCCTAAAGCGCAAACGGCTTGAAGTGCTTGCTCAGCTTTAGGGTTTGCGCCTGGTAGTTCGAACCCAGCCCGGTGCCATAGAGCCGATCGGGGGCCTCGGCGAGGCGCTCGTAGATCAGCCGGCCGATGGTCTGGCCGTGGCCGAGCAGGAACGGCACTTCGCGGCTGCGGACCTCGAGTACGGCGCGGCTGCCGGTGCCGCCGGCGGCGGAGTGGCCGAAGCCGGGGTCGAAGAAGCCGGCATAGTGCACGCGGAACTCGCCGACCAGCGGGTCGAACGGCACCATCTCGGCCGCATAGGCCGGCGGCACGTGCACGCTTTCGCGCGACACCAGAATGTAGAACTCGTCCGGATCGAGGATAAACTCGTCGGCGCCGCGGTTGATCAGCGGCTCCCAGTAATCGAGCACATCGAGATTGTCCTTGATGTCCATGTCGATGACCGGGGTGTGGCGCTTGGAGCGGAAGCCGATCAGCCCGTTGCGGTCGGCGCCCTTCAGGTCGATCGACAGCAGCACGCCGTCGCCGACTTCGGCATTGGCATCGAACACCAGGGTTTCGACATTGTGCAGCGATTTGTGCTCGAACATGGTGAGCCGGCTGTCGCCGACGCGGAAGCGCATCTGGCTGAGGCGCGAGCCGGTACGCACGCGAACCGGGAAGGTGCGCGGACTGATCTCGAGATAAAGCGGGCCCTTGTAGCCATGCGGCAAGGTGTCGAAGCCGCGGGCGTGATCGCCGATAACGCGGGTGAACACGTCGAGGCGGCCGGTCGAGCTTTTCGGGTTGGCGCCAGCCGACACCGGATCGGGCAGATTCAGGCTCTCCTGCAGCGGCACCAGGTAGACGCAACCGCGCTCCAGCACGGCGCTGCCGGTGAGATCGAGCTCATGCAGCTTCAGCGTTTCGATGCGCTCGGCGACGGTGTGTTCGGGGCCCGGCAGGAAGCTCGAGCGGATGCGATAGGCGACTTTGCCCAGCCGCAGGTCGAGACTCGCCGGCTGTACCTGGTCGGCGTCGAACGGGCGAGTGGTGACGATATTGCCGCGCGCGGCCAGGCGCTCGATGAAACGGGCGGGAAACACGCCCTTGGCCCAAAGCTCACTATCCAATGGTCAACCCCACACCCTGGACCCATCCCCTACCAACCAGAGGCGTTGACGCCAAGACGCCATGGGTCGTATATCCACGCTATGCGCCTTTGCGGTGACGCTTGGGCCATGGTGGTGATTTGGCCGGTCTGATTGCAGCCACCTAAAACAAGTCGCTAAAGAGACCCTTCGAGCCGGCCGCCAGAACGCGCGCCGGCTTTTGTTGTTTTCGAGGCTAGAAATGTCGAAGTCGAAGAATCCGCTGAGCGACGAAAAGAACCGGGCGCCGTCCACCATGCTGGTGCATGGCGGCACGCAGCGCAGCCAGTTCAAAGAGACCTCGGAAGCGATCTTCATGAACTCGGGCTATGCCTATCCGAGCTCGCAATATGCCGAGGATCTGTTTCTCAACAAGATCAACAAGCCGGCGCATAACTACTCGCGCTTCGCCAACCCGACGATGGACATGTTCCAGGACCGCATGGCGTTGCTCGAAGGCGCGGAAGCAGCGCGCGCCTTCGCCACCGGCATGTCGGCCGTCACCAATGCGGTGATGAGCCAGGTGCGGGCCGGCGACCATATCGTCGCGGCGCGGGCGCTGTTCGGCGGCTGCCGCTACGTGGTGGAAGACCTGATGCCGCGGTTCGGGGTGCCCTCGACGCTGGTCGACGGGCGCGATCCGGAGAATTTTGCGCGGGCGATGCAGCCCAATACCAAGGTGATCTTCATCGAGACGCCGACTAACCCGACGCTGGAACTGGTCGACATCGCCGCGGTGGCCGAGATCGCCAAGGCGCATGGCGCCAAGCTGATCGTCGACAACGTGTTCGCCACTGCGCTGTTCCAGAAGCCGCTGCAACTGGGCGCCGATCTCGTCACCTATTCGGCGACCAAGCACATCGACGGCCAGGGCCGGGCGCTGGGCGGCATCGTGCTGGGGTCAAAGGCGCTGATCGAGGGCGATGTGCACACCCTGCTCCGGCAGACCGGACCGTCGCTGTCGCCGTTCAATGCCTGGGTGCTGCTGAAGGGACTCGAAACGCTGCCGATCCGCGTCAGGCAGATGACCGAGAACGCGACCAAGGTGGCCGACTTCCTCGCCGGCCATCCCAAGATCGAGCGTGTCTCCTACCCTTTCCACCCGTCTCACCCGCAGTACGAGCTGGCAAAGCGGCAGATGAAGAGCGGCTCGACCCTGGTGGCTTTCGAGGTCAAGGGCGGGCGCGAAGCGGCCTTCACGTTGTCGGACTCGCTGGCGGTGATCCTGATCTCGAACAACCTGGGCGACGCCAAGTCGCTGATCACCCATCCGGGCACCACCACGCATGCCCGGTTCACCGAAGAGGTGCGGCTCGAATCGGGGATCACTCCGGGACTGCTGCGGCTGTCGGTCGGCCTCGAGGACGCTGACGACCTGATCCGCGACCTCGAATACGGGTTGAGCCAGGTTTAGGGGGCTGGGAGTTCGGCTGGACTGCACTGGTCCTGCCGCGCAGTCGCCGTTCGCTCCTTTGAAGTGGAGCGGCCGGCTCCTGTCTTGGGCGCAATTGGTTCCGCCAGCTCAATGTCATCCCAGCGAAAGCTGGGACCCAACTATCAGCTGGCGCCGGCGGCGAGATGGGTCCCCAGCTTTCGCTGGGATGACACCCGGTGGGTGGGTTCAGCATCGAGCCCAACCACCGGGGCTCGAAAGCGGATCAAAGCGCCTCGAGGAGTTCAGCCACCCGCCGGACCGAGGTAATCGACGCGATCTGCTCGGCTGTGAGCGCGTGGCCGAGTTCGCGTTCCATGCCGGCGACGATCGCCATGTGACCGAGGCTGTCCCAGGCGGCAACCGAGTTCATCTCGGCGCCGATGCCGATGGCGCCGGGACAGTTGAGCGCATCGCCGACAATGGCGCAGGCGCGTGCCTCACTGCCCATCCGGAGCCTCCCAGAACGGCCCCTTGACCCACTGATCGCGAAACATCTCGAAGTTGACGAAGTCGATAACCTCGCCGGTGACCGGGTTCTGCTTCTGGCGATGCCAGGTGCCGACATGGTCGAAACCCAACCGGCGATAGCTGAAGATCGACGCCACGTTGCGGGAATCGACCACGCCATAGAAGCGCTCGACACCGCAATGGGCGAAGAAGTGGTTCATAAGCCGGGCGCGCGCTTCAACCACCACGTTCCTGCCCCACCAGTTCCGATCGTGCACGGCAACGGTGCCGAAGGCCGAGCGGTAGCCCTGCAGGCGCACCATGTGGGCGCCGATCGGCACCGTTTCGCCCTTGGGGATGATGGCGAAGGCGAAGCGGTTCCTGGTACGCGGCAGGGGGCCGCGCAGCAGCCAGTGCCCGAGCGAGCGGGGTTTGGACGTCTGCATCAGACCGTTGAGGATATCCGGGTCATGGCGCCAGCGATTGGTGACACGCAGCGCCTCGAGCATCCCCATCGGCTTCAAGATGAAGCGCTCGGTTTCCAACGGGCCGATGACCAGCTTGCTCATTGGCGTTCGACCATGGCGCGCACGTCGGCTCGCACAATCTTGCCGCGATCGTTCCGCGGAATAGCGGCGACGGCAAACAGCCGTGACGGCACCGCTTCGTCGCGGACCCGGGCCCGGCACCAGGCCTTCAGCGCTTCGGGATCGAACGGCACGCCCTCGGCTAGGACAATGGCCGCGGCCACGGCTTCGCCGGCAATGGCGTCGGGGATGCCGAAGGCGCAGGCCTCGACGATAGCGTCGTGCCGTTCGAGGAGCATGTCGATCTCCTCGGCCTGGATCTTGATGCCGCCGCGATTGATCTCGGACTTGCTGCGACCAACCAGGATCAGGTTGCCGTGGCTATCGAGTTCGCCGATATCGCCAGTGCGGAACCAGCCGTTGCTGAACGCCGCTTCGTCGAGATCAGGGCGCTGCCAGTAGCCCAACATCATCGATGGGCTTTGTACCAGCACTTCGCCCCGCGCGCCGCCGTCCGAGGCGATGGCGACGCTGCCGCCCCAGGGCCGGCCGACATAGCCATCGCGAGCCTCGGCCTCATCGAGGCTGCCGCCGCCGATCCAGTTGGCGGTCTCGGTCATGCCGAACATGTTGAACACCCGGCGCGTCCCGCACCATTCGGCGATGGCGCGCCAATGCTCGATGGAGAGCGGCGCCGAGCCAACATGCACGCGCTGCAGCACTGCTTCGGGTCGTGCCGAAAGGCGCAGCGCAAGCTTCCAGAACGAGGGCACCGAACTCATGAAGCTGATGCGGTTCGATGTCAGGTAGCCGGCGAAGCCGGCGAGTTCGCTGAGCGCCGGGCTCGGCCACAGATGCACCCTGCCCCCTGCCAGCAACGGCGTCAGCACATTGCCGATGAGGCCGTGGCCGAAGAACACCGGCAGCACGCAGAGCGTTTCACGCAACACCGCGGGGCCGATCTCGGCGATGTTCAGCGCGACGCGAGCGAACAGGCTCCGCACCGAATGCACGATGCCCTTGGGGCGCCCGGTGGTACCGGAGGTCATCAGGATCAGCGCCGGATCATCGAGACGGAGCGGGGTGGAACTGCCGGTACCCGCGGTCTCCATGCCGGGCCGCTGCGGGCCGAGCCAAAGCGAGGCTCCGGTGGCCTGCAGCACATTCTCGCATTCTTCCGGACGCAGGCCTGGATTGACGGCAACCGCGACGAGACCGACCTGCCAGCAGGCGAAGATGGCAACGAGATAGTCGACCGGGTTGAGTTCAGCCACCACCGCCCGTGCACCGCTGGTCACGCCGTTCTGCGACAGGGCCGCGGCCTTCTCATTGACCCGCTGGCGGATCCCGGCGGCGTCGAGCGCCGACCCGGACCGGACATCGACGAGGGTGGCAGTTGCCGGAAGCATGGCGGTGAACGAGAGGTTCTGTGTCATCCCGCCCCCCGCGCGACGATGCGCTGGAGACCGCGGAAGCTGTGACGACGAACCTTCGAGAGGAAGGTGCTGGGCGCCGCCAGCACCGCAGCACCATCGACCAGGCGCGCTGCGAGCCGGCTGGCACTGCCTCCCCCGATGCGATCGGCGGCGGCGCTGGCGCCATTCGCAGCAAAGAGTTCGGCGATCAGTGCGAGGCAGAGGCGCGCCTCGAGGTCGAGGCCCAGCCGTCGCGCCATATCGGGCAATGCCGCGATCTCGTCGGGCGTGAGATGCCGGAAGGCCTGCAGCACGTCGACCAGCAGGCGCAACTGGTGGAACTTGTGACCCAGCGAGGCGTGGACCACCGCAACGAAAAACTGTGGCAGGCCGGCGGCGACATTGCCCTCGCCGCTCAGCATGAACTCGGCATAGCCGAAGCTGATGCGGCGGCGCAGCCCCTGATAGTGCACCAGGTTGCCGTGCACTTCGATCAGCAGCGCATCCATATCGGGCTGGATCCACTTTTCTTCCTGGTTCTGCTCGGTGTGGTCGAGCAGCGGCTTCAAGTACAACTGGTAGCCGAGGCTGGTCAGCAGTTCGCCGATCGGCGCGCGAGCCGATGGCGCGACCATGATGTCGATGTCGGTGAACGGGCGATCCGACGGCGTCGGGTAGATCTGGCGGGCAAAGACCGGGCCTTTGACGATAACTGCCTCGAGCCCCCGCTCGGCAATGGTGCGATCGACTTTGGCGGCGATGCCCCGCAGATGCATCGACAGGCCGACCAACAGCGTCAGCTCACTCTGGGCCGCTTTCAGTTGCGCGGTCGCATGTTGCGCGGCAAGCTTGCGGGTGACCACCGGAAGCACATTGTGCTCGCGCGCCAGATGCAGCAGCGGATCGACGGCGTCCACGGGCACAGCTATCGCGGGGGCCTCGGGATCAGCCAAGCTGCAGAACAGCTTGTCGAGTCTGGTCGCCGTCATGCGACGATCTTCCGGATACCGAGTGCAGCGAGCAGCACCGGTGCGAGGTCGGTGGGGTCGGACCCGGCGGACAGCCGATAGGTCGGCAGCGCACGCACCAGATCGCCGAGCCGCTTGAACAGTTCTCGCTCGCTCTCGGGCACACCGATCCGGGTGGAGCGAACGTTGTCGGCGGCGGCCAGGGCCAGCACCTCGGCCTTACTGACCGGTTCGCACCGGCTTGCGACGGCGCCGCTGCGCTCGAGCACGAAGATCGCAGCGATCTCACGGGCGGTGATGCTCTCGACGCTGACCGTGGTGCGCAGCGCCGCCAGCGTCACCGGCCGTTCGTCTTCGGCGCTCCAGTCGCCACTCAGCAAGGGCTGCACCCAGGGCAGCATTTCGGCGGTTCGCCGATGCACCTTGAGGTTGCGCGGCATGCCCCAGGCGGTCGGACGCTCCCCCGAGACGTTGCACGCCATAGCGTCATCCGAGCAGAGGCCGAGCCCGCCGGCGGCGAGGGCAAGCGTCGAGGTGGTCTTGCCCGCGCCGCTCCGGCCGAAGATCAACGCGACGCGGCCATCCGGCAGCGTCAGCCCGGCGGCATGGATCAGGAATTGCCTGGCAGCGAGGAGCGCAGCCTGCAAGGCGAGCTGACCGCAGGTCATCGTGATGCGTTCCTCGGCACCGGGCGCCACGATGATCGTCGCCTCGCGCGCCCTGTCCGAAAGGGTCAGCGAGATAATGCCGGGAAATGCCAGGATGCGTCCTTCAGGGCCCTGCCAGAAGCTGGCCTCTCCCTCGTCGAGGACTGGTCCCGTATAGAGTGCCTCGGTCCCCTCGGGCATGGCGAGCGGCTCACCGGAGGTGATGGTAAGGCCATAGGCCAGCGGCGCAGTCGGCAGCGGGCGCGAGCGTCCAGCGAAGATACGGCCATAGAAATCCACCAGCACCGGCTGGATTGCGGACACGCGCAAGCTGGCACCCTGCAGGTCGAAGAACTTCTGGATCAAACTCTGGCTCCGTGCGGCTGTGCGGGCCCGTTTGCCGGAGCAGCATGCACATGAATCTGCACCTGGCCAGGAATGCTGACATTGATGACTTCGACCCCGTCGAGCGTTACCCAGCAGTGGGCGCTGAGGCTCGGCCGGCCGATGGATCTGGGGTCGACGGAGAAATGCAGCCGTGGGTCATACCCGCAGCGACGCAGCGCGGCAAACCCCACCAGCCCGGTGCGAAGGCACCGATTGTTGCGCATCAGAATCGGCCAGCGCGCGACGCGACGAACCGCGCGGGCGATGTAGGGCACCGGAAAATGCGGCCAGCTATTGGGTGGCACGGCAGAGGCGTCGGCCAGAATCTGGGAGAAGTCGCGCCTTGCGATCCGGGCCGGGAGCGTGCGGGCGCTGATCCAGAGGCGCAACCGAAACGCCAGCCGGTTCAGCGGCCCCGCGCCGAGCGGCTCGGCAAGCTCATGCGGCATGCACGATGATGCCTTCTGCAACCAGATCGGCGATCAACTCTGGCAGGTCGTCGGCAAGCGTGGCGGTGTCGATCTCAAACTCATCGGCCATGCGACGGGCTACGTCGTCGACATTGCGGACGCCGTCGAGGTGCTTGAGGAATGCCATCGAGGTGTCGTTACACGAGTAGAGCTGTCCGCTGCCAAGCAGCAGGATGACAGCCCCTTCACCTACCGGTTCGAACGAAACATCGTCGCCGAGGCGGTACACTGCATCCATCTACGCACCAGATATCAGAAGATCGAACTCAGCCGGTCGAACCGACCGGCTCTTCAGAGAGAAACAAGAGTGTCGGGGCGAACATACTCGCCCCGACAAATCGTCACTTAGCCTTGCTGGTGACAGCTACAACGGCCACCAACTTCTGCTCTTTGGTGAGCGCCGGCTTGGCGTATTGCTTCTTCATGTCAGCTCCTCCTGAAGTCTGCCCCGATACAGACACGACGCATCCTAGCAGAGGCAATACTGCCCGTGAACCGCAACCGCCCTGAGAAACCACAAACACCGCGTGCCCAAGTCTCGACCCGCGGTTCGCTGATCCTCGGAGATCGCCGACGATCAGACCGGCGTCTTGCTCGTCACGGCGGTGATCACCGTGAGCTTCTGCTCCTTGACGAGCGTCGGCTTGTTGTACGTCTTCTTCATCTTCATCCCCAACTAAGTGTCTGGTGAACCCGGCTCAGCCCGGATCAGGCCGGTGGTTTGCTGGTGACCGCAGTGATCGTGGTCAGCCGCTGTTCTTTGACCAGCGTCGGCTTGGTATACGTCTTCTTCATAGCTTCTTTCTCCTGCACACCCCAAGGTGCAACACCGATAGACTAGCAGGACTGCCCGGAGTCGGAGAACTCACTTCTTTGCCGAGTACCACCTTGTGGATTTCGATCGGTCTCCATCCATGGAAGAAACCGGGGCAAAGCCCCGGTTCCCCAGATCACGTAGCTTTGCTTGAAACCGGCTCGGCAGTGATCGAGGTCAGCTTCTGCTCCTTGACGAGCAAAGGCTTGGAATAGGTCTTCTTCATAGTATGCCTCAAGAAATTCCCCTGCTCAAACAGCAGGGTAGCGGCAAACTAGCAGAGTCGGCGAGGGCTGCAACCCACGGGGATCACGGTTTGCGGTAGAACATCACCCGCTGGGCAACGACCTTGCCGTCGTGGCGCGTCACCTCGGCGACCAGGTTGACGAAATGTCCGTTGAGCACCAGTTCCTCGCCGGTCAACTGGCGCGCTGCCGACATCGGTTCGGCGGCCTCCACCGTTTGCGGCAAGGTGACGCTGGGTGGCTTGGCCCGGAAGTCGTAGAGCGTGACTGAATATTTGGGCATCGACATTTCCATCGCCGGAATCCAGTTCGCGAGACCCTACGATAGCAAGGCCTGGATGACAGTTGGCTGAACTGCCGCACCTTGCGAAGAATTCACCCACCTTACCAAGCCCTAATGCGACTTCTTGACCGGGGCGCTCTACTTTAGCTGCGATGGGTATTTGGGCTTGAAGGTGCGGCGATGAAGCGGTGGTTGAAATGGATCGTCCTCGTGCTGCTGCTCGGCGCGGGCGGCGCCGGCTGGCTGGTGTTCAGCGCCCCGGCCAAGGACGAGGTCCCGCGGACGACGCCGGTGGCGCGCGGCAATGTCGAGGAGACGGTGCTCGCCTCCGGGGTGATCCAGGCCAGCTCGCTGGTCAGTGTCGGGGCCGAGGTCTCGGGCCGGATCAAGTCGCTCAACGTGCAGCTGGGCGATGACGTGAAGGCCGGCGAGGTGATCGCCGAGATCGACTCGCTGAACCAGGAAAACGCCGTCAAGGCAGCGCAGGCGTCGCTGGCCAATACCGAGGCGCAAAAGACCATCCAGACCGCCAATCTCGGCCAGGCCAGGACCGCGCTGGAGCGGGCCGAGAAGCTGAGCCCGCAGAAGCTGATTTCGGATGCCGACCTGCAGGCGGCGCAACTGGCGGTCGAGACGGCCCAAGGGCAGTTGCAGGCGGTCGAGGCGCAGATCCAGCAGGCGGAAATCAATGTCGAGGCAGCGCAACTGAATCTCGACCGTACCAAGATCGTGGCGCCGTCGGACGGCACGGTCGTCGCCGTGGCGGTGGAGGTCGGGCAATCGGTCAATGCCAACAATTCGTCGCCGACCATCGTCAAGCTCGCCAACCTCGACAAGATGGTGGTGAAGGCGGAAATCTCCGAGGCCGATGTGCCGCGAGTGGAGCCAGGGCAGCAGGTCTATTTCACCATCCTTGGCGACCCCGATACCCGGATCAGCGCGACGCTCCGCGCCGTCGAGCCGGCGCCGGATTCGATCGCCTCGGACGACACCTCGTCGAGTTCGTCGAACGCGGCGGTCTACTATAACGGCCTGTTCGACGTGGATAACCCCGGCCACAAGCTGCGCATCTCGATGACGGCCCAGGTAACGATCGTGCTCAAATCTGCCGACGACGTGCTCACCGTGCCCGCCTCGGTGTTGGGCCGCAAAGGTCGCGACGGCAGCTACACGCTCGAGGTGTGGGACCAGCAGAAGCAGGCGGCGGAGCCGAAGAAGGTCACGATCGGGCTCAACAACAACGTCACAGCCGAAGTGCTCGACGGCCTCGACGAAGGCGACCTCGTGGTCAGTGCCACGGCAGCGGCTGCGGCGCCCCGCAATGGCAACGCGCAGGGCGGCGGCGCCCGGAACATCCTCACCGGCGGACCGCCGGCCGGCGGATTCGGGCGCGGAGGCTGAGGTGATGACCGAACCGCTGATCTCCATCCGGAAGCTGCGGCGGGAGTTTCCGATCGGCGCCGAGAGCATCACGGTGCTCAAAGATATCGACCTGGATATCCAGGCTGGGGAAATGCTCGCCATTATCGGCCAATCGGGCTCGGGCAAGTCGACGCTGATGAATGTCCTCGGTTGCCTCGACAATGGCTGGACCGGGGAGTATCGGCTCGCCGGCCGCGACATTGCCCGGTTGGCGCCGGACGAGTTGGCCGAACTGAGGCGCGAGCATTTCGGCTTCATCTTCCAGCGCTACCAGCTGCTGGCGGATCTCGACGCGCTGGAGAATGTCGAGGTGCCGGCGATATATGCCGGCGCCCGCAAGGAGGCGCGGCGCGAGCGGGCGCACCAGTTGCTCGAGCGGCTGGGCTTGGGCGAGCGGCTGACGCACCGCCCGAATGCGCTGTCGGGCGGCCAGCAACAGCGGGTCAGCGTGGCGCGGGCGCTGATCAATGGCGGCGAGATCATCCTCGCGGACGAACCGACCGGAGCGCTCGACTCGAAGAGCGGCAAGGAGCTGATGGCGCTGCTCAAGGAGCTGAACGCCGAGGGCCACACCATCATCATCGTCACGCACGATCCGACCGTGGCGGCTCAGGCGGACCGGGTGGTGGAACTGAGCGACGGTGTCGTGGTCGCCGACCGGCGCAAGGACCAGGCGGCGGCACCGGTGCAGAAGGCCGCTGAAGCAATCCGACGGATTCCGCGCTGGCGCGAGGCGCTCGAACGGGTCGGCGAAGCCTTCCAGATGGCGCTGCGGGCGCTGTCGAGCCATCGGCTGCGGACTTTCCTGACCATGCTCGGCATCATCATCGGTATTGCCTCGGTGGTGTCGGTGGTGGCGCTGGGCCAGGGCAGCCAGCAGACGGTGCTCGACCGGATCAGCTCGATCGGCACCAACACTATCAATGTGCTCCCCGGCACCAGTGCCGCCGACCGGCGGCGCGATGCGATCCGCACCCTGGTGCCGGCCGATGCGGCGGCGATCGCTGCCGAAAAATATGCCGACAGCGTAACGCCGCAGGTCTCGAGCAGCGGCCAGGCGCGCTATCGCAACGTCAGCGCCGCGTCGCAGATCCAGGGCGTCGGCGCCGACTATTTCCGGGTGAACAACCGCAGTTTCGTCGAGGGCGCGGCGTTTGACGAAGCCAGCACCAGCGCGCTGGCGCAGGTGGCGGTGATCGACACCACGGCGCGCGATACGCTGTTCAGCAACGGCGAAGATGCGGTCGGGCAAGTGGTGCTGGTCGGCAACGTACCGCTCAGGATTATCGGCGTCGTTGCCGCGAGCACCAACAATTTCGGGCCGCAGTCCAGTTCGATCAGCATCTGGATGCCCTACACCACCGCGATGTCGCGGATCCTGGGGCAGAGCTGGCTCTCGACCATCACGGTCCGCATCGCCGACAGTGCTGACGTCACCGAGGCGCAGGCGGAGATCCAGTCGCTGCTCGAGCAGCGGCACGGTACGGTGGATTTCAGCCTGCAGAACACCGACACCATCCGCGAGACCATCCAGTCGACCTCGCAGACGCTGACCCTGTTGATCTCCGCCATCGCTGTGATCTCGCTGATTGTCGGCGGCATCGGGGTGATGAACATCATGCTGGTGTCGGTTCGTGAGCGGACCCGCGAGATCGGGGTGCGCATGGCGGTCGGGGCGCGGCAGGGCGATATCCTGCAGCAATTCCTGATCGAGGCGGTGCTGGTCTGCCTCATCGGCGGCACGGTGGGCGTGCTGCTGTCGCTGGGGATCGGCTTCGGGGTCGAGAAGCTGGTGAGCGGGCTGAGCTTCATCTACTCGCCGACGACGATCATCGCGGCCTTCGTCTCCTCGAGCCTGATCGGCGTACTGTTCGGCTTCATGCCCGCCCGCTCGGCGGCACGGCTCGATCCGGTGGTGGCGCTGGCCAGCGAGTGACGCAGCGGCCGCCTCACCAGAGGCCGGGAATCCAGCGGAAGCGTACTTTCTGCATGTACTCGGCATAGCCGGAGAGTTCGGCCGCCAGGCTCGCTTCTTCGGCGCGCGTACGCAGCGCCAGGGTGACGCAGCAGACCAGCACCGGAACGACCGCCGCGAGCGAGCCGAGCGCCAGCGCCGTGCCGAGGCCAAGCGCCAGCCCACCGGCATAGCCGGGGTGGCGAATGAAGGCGTAGGGCCCGGTGTCGATGACCTTTTGGCCGCGATCGGTCTGGATGCGCACCGTCACCTCGAAGTGCCGGTTGACGCCCTGGGCCCAGCTGGTGATCCAGAAGCCGGCGACGAACAACAGGTCGCCGAGCCAGATCAGCGGCGTGGGGAGCTGCAGCCAGTTGAAACGGAAATCGAGGCCGGCAACCGGCAGGATGGCGGCGAACGCGGCAATGGTGACGGCGACATAGGCGAAGTCCCAGGATTTGCTGCCGGCCTGTGGCCGCCGCCGCACCGCGAACAGTTCCGGATCGACGCGCCACAGGTAGGCAATGGCCACGGCGATAACGACGACGAACAGCGCCAGATACCCCCACGCCGCTGCCCAATCGAAGGTGCCGGCGGCGCCGAACAGCAGCACCGCCATGATCAGCAGGGTGACGGCAAGCGAGCCGAACGATCGATGGAGATCGGGGCGAAAGTCTCGACGGGCGTCCGGCATTTCCACCTCCGCGACAACGGAGTTCTGGATCCTTTCACCGTCCAAGTGAAACGGCGAACGGATCTAGCTCATTGATCTTGTCGCGCTTTCGAACCGGAAAAGTCTGCAACTTTTCCTGAAAGCGCTTTAGCACCAGGGCCGGGGCGACGCGAACCGTCAGGGAAAATTGGCGTCGACCAGGCGGAGGGCAGCGGCATAGTCGTCGGCGCTGGCGAAGAACTCAGGGCGGAGCAGCACCCAGCTGTTGTCCTCGGTGCGCAAGGCAACGTAGCCGGGCTGCACGACCTTTTTCACAAAGATCGGCCAGCGCATCAGGCTCTCGCCCTTGGGCGTGGCGAGGCGGATGCCGGTATCGCCGATCTCGACCGTCTGCGGCTTGGCGACAATGGGGCCGGCAGTCGCCTTGCCGATCCGCCAGGCGCCCGCGGTGACGGCAAGCACGGCGCCAAGCAGAGCGCCCCAGGGCGTGACATCACCGAGCAGGGTCGCCGGACCGTCCAGCAACCTCTGCACCAGGCTCGCGACGCCCAGACCGAGCACGGCGCCAACCACGCACATGACGAGCGCGGCGCCCCATAGCGGCAGCGCCGTCGCCTGTCCGAACGCCATCTGCAGCCGTTTCAGGTCGCTGGCGTCATAGACGATGATGCCGGTGATCATTGCAGGGCTCCGATCAACCGGCAGCATCGCTGTCAGTGCTGGTGCGAGGAGTGTTCGTCGAACTCGTGCGGCTTGAAGTGGTAGTCGGCCGAGCAGAACTCGCAGACCACCTCGATCTCGCCGTCGACCACCATTTCCTCACGCTCTTCAGCCGAGAAATTGTCGCGCAGCATGGCTTCGATCCGTTCGGCCGAGCAGGTGCAGCGCTCCTCGAGCGCGATCGGCTCGAAGATGCGGACGCCCGGCTCGTTGAAGAGCCGGAACAGCAGGCGCTCGGCGGAAAGCTCGGGATCGGCGAGTTCGTCGTCGCCGACGGTCGAGAGATACGCCCGGGTGGTCGTCCACTTGTCGTCTTCGACGAAATCCGGATCGGCAGTCTCGGGGTTGTCGAAATCGCCGTCGCCCGGCAGGTCTGGCATCACCGACTGGCCGTGCGGCGGCAGGAACTGCACCAGCGCGCCGCCGGCGCGCCACTGCGGCCCACCGGCACCGCGCACCGAATGCTCGGCGACAGCGAGCCGCACCAGCGTCGGAATCTGTTCGGACTGCTGGAAATAGGCGTGCGCCACATCTTCGAGCGTGCCGCCATCGAGGGCCACGATACCCTGGTAGCGCTCCATATGGACACCCTGGTCCACGGTCATGGCGAGGTGGCCCTTGCCGAGCAGCTGGCCCGGCTTGGTCTCGCCGCGCTCGATCGCCGTCATCACCGCATCGGCGTCGAAACGGGCATAGCCGCGCAGGCCATCCGGCGCATCGAGATCGACGACGATCAGGTTCACAGGCCCATCGGTCTGGGTCTGAAGGATGAAACGCCCCTCGAATTTCAGCGACGAGCCGATGAGGGCGGCCAGCACCACCGCCTCGCCGAGCAGGCGGGCCACCGGTGCGGGATAATTGTGGCGGGTGAGGATCGCATCGAGCGCCGGCCCGAGGCGCACCACGCGGCCGCGGCTGTCGAGCCCATCGAGGGTGAACGGCACCACGACATCGTCGCCCGATTCCGGGCGATCGAGGCCGTAGGTGCTGAGCTCAGTCTGAGTCATCCAAAATCCAATCTCGCGGGAACAACCCCGGCCTTATCGGATCGGGGTCCCGCGCTGGTTCGTGTCGCATAACAGTAACGCAGAACGCTAGATGTTCTGCCGGTCCTGACCCAGTGCCCAGCACAGGATCGCCTTCTGGGCGTGAAGCCGGTTCTCGGCTTCATCAAAGACCACCGATTGCGGCCCGTCTATGACCTCGTCGGTCACCTCGTCGCCGCGATGGGCCGGAAGGCAGTGCATGAACAGCGCGTCCTTGTTGGCCAAGCCCATCAATTGGGTATTCACCTGGTAGGGTTTCAAGGCCCGGCGGCGTTCGGCGGCGTCGGTATCGCCCATCGACACCCAGGTGTCGGTGATGATGAGGTCGGCGCCCCGCACCGCCTCCTGCGGGTCCTCGATCAGCCTGACCGCTGCGCCGGCCTTCTTGATGTCGGCGAGCAGGTCCTTCTCAGGCGAATATTCCTCGGGAACCGCGATGGTGAGTTCGGCGCCGAACAGCTCGGCGGCGTTGACCCAGCTGGCCAGCACATTGTTGCTGTCGCCGACCCAGGCGACCTTGGCGCCCTTGATGTTGCCGCGGTGCTCCTCGAAAGTCATTACGTCGGCCATCACCTGGCAGGGGTGGGCGCGACGGGTCAGGCCGTTGATCACCGGTACGGTGGCGGCCTCGGCCAGATCGAGCAGATCCTGATGGGTAAGAATGCGGATCATGATCGCATCGACATAACGCGACATCACCTTGGCGGTGTCGGCGAGGGTTTCCTCACGGGACAGCTGCATTTCCTGGCCGGTGAGGAAAATCGTCTCGCCGCCGAGCTGGCGCATGCCGACATCGAAACTGACACGGGTACGGGTGGATTGGCGCTCGAAGATCATCGCCAGCACCTTGTCCTTGAGGAGCTGCGGTCGATCGCCCTTTTTCAGTCGGTCCTTGAGTTCGGTGGCCTGGTTGAGCATGCCGCGCAGTGTCGTGGCATCGAAATCGTCGAGATTGAGGAAGTGCCTAGGTGGGGTAGCGGTCATTTCGGGACCTCTCCTTTTCGGAACGCGCCGAGCGGGAGCTGCTGTCTCCCGCCCTTCAGATCGCGTGCCGTGAATGGGATCAGGCTGTCGCCTTGCCGGGGGCCTCGACCTCGATGGCCTCGAAGACGGCTGCAAGCTTGCCGACGGCCTCTTCGATATCGGCTTCGGTCACCACCAGCGGCGGCAACAGGCGCAGCACGTTCTCGTTGGCGGTCATGGCCAGCATGTGGTGCTCGTCGCGCAGCCGGGCGGCCACATCGCGCACCGGCGAGGCGATGCGGATACCGGCCAGCAGGCCCTTGCCGCGCAACTCGAGCACCTGGCTCGGGAAACGCTGCGCCAGCTGCTGCAGGTGCCAGTTGAGGCGCTGGCCCATCTTTTCGACATGGTCGAAGAAGCCGGGCGCCAGCATGCGGTCGAGCACGGCATTGCCGATGGCCGAGGCCAATGGGTTCCCGCCATAAGTCGAGCCGTGTGTGCCGGGGACCATCGACTTGGCCACCTCGCCCTTGGCGAGGCAGGCGCCGAGCGGGAAGCCGGCACCGATGCCCTTGGCTACGGCCATGATGTCGGGCTCGATGCCGCTCCACTCATAGGCGAAGAACTTGCCGGTCCGGCCATAGCCGCACTGCACTTCGTCGAGGATCAGCAGCATGCCGTGCTTGTCGCACAGCGCACGGAGGCCCCGCATATACTCGGCCGTCATCGCAGTGACTCCGCCCTCGCCCTGCACCGGCTCGATCAGGATGGCGCAGGTCTGCGGAGTGATGGCGGCTTCGACGGCCTTGAGGTCGCCCGGCGCCAGATGCTTGAAGCCGGCAAGCGGCGGGCCGAAGCCCTCGAGATAGTGCTCGTTGCCCGAGGCAGCGATCATGCCCATGGTGCGGCCGTGGAAGGAGCCGGTGAAGGCGATGATCTCGTAACGGTCCTTCTCACCCTTGGCCCAGAAATAGTGCCGGGCGGTCTTGACCGCACACTCCACCGCCTCGGTGCCCGAGTTGGTGAAAAAGCAGGCGTCGGCAAAGGTGTTCTCGACCAGCCGCTGGCCCAGCCGCTCCTGCTCGGGAATGGTGAAGGTGTTGGCGGTGTGCCAGACCTTTTCGGCGGCCGCCTTCAGCGCCGCCACCATGTGCGGGTCGCCGTGACCCAATGCGTTGACCGCCACGCCGGCGTGAAAATCGAGGTAGGGCGTGCCATCCTGCGCGAACAATCGCACGCCCTCGCCCCGCTCAAAAGCGAGGTCGGACCGGGCATACGTACCGTACAGCGCAGACATCTTCGCACCCCTTTCATGGGCTCGTTTGGGGACTGTTGCAAAAGCCCCACAAAAACCAAAAACGCGCTGCGAAAATGCGGCGCGTTGCAGGCTCTCCATATGCCTTTGTGGAGTACTTAAGTCAACGGAAACGGGCCTCCGGGCCCTCAAGTGCCTGATTTGAAGCCGCTTCCGCCCGCCGCCAAAATGCAGACGCTTTTTCCCCGTGTAAAACGGCAGCGACTCTTGCACCGGATTCCGCGACCCGTGTAGTATCAAGGCATTGGGACACGATATCTCGTGTGGCGGACCCATCAGACCTACGATGCGTAGCGTATCGGGCTGTTGCTGAGGCAACGGCACGGCTGAGGAGTCTGTCAGAGTCCTGAATGGCGGTTTAGGAGCGGATAGTTGATGGGCTGGACTGAAGAACGCGTCGAGCTGCTCAAGAAACTTTGGCTTGAGGGGCTGAGCGCCAGTCAGATCGCGGGCGTTTTGGGTGAAGGCGTGACCCGCAACGCGGTGATCGGCAAGGTACATCGGCTGAAGCTCTCGGGCCGCGCCAAGCCGGCGACATCGACTCCGCGTGTCCGCAGCGCACCGCGTCCGGCGGCCCGCCGCGTCTCCTCGCCGGCCAGCACGTCGCGGTCGAGCGGGCTCGGCACGGTGATGAAGACCCGCAACTCGATGAATGTCGGGGGCGGCGGTGGTGGCGGTGGCGCCATCCAGGGCGCCACGGCGCTGAAGATGGAAGAGGAATTCGCGGTCGAGATGGAGATCGCGCCTCAGGCGGCCGAACTCTTCATCCCGGTCGAGCAGCGGCTGACCCTGCTGCAGCTCAGCGAACACACCTGCAAGTGGCCGATCGGCGACCCGCTGACGCCCGATTTCTACTTCTGCGGCCAGCACTCGAACGAGGGCAAGCCCTATTGCGAGTTCCACTCGCGCCGGGCTTATCACCAGATCGACAAGAAGAAGCGCTAAGCCGCACGTGAAATTTCGAACGAGGCCGGGAGCGATCCCGGCCTTTGTCGTTGGGCGCGGCAAAGCGGGAGGACGGCATGGCGACGACGACCTATCTGGCGTTGCTGCGCGGCATCAATGTCGGCGGCAAGAACAAGGTGCCGATGGCGGGGTTGAAGAAACTGCTCGAGGAGATCGGGCTCGAAGGCGTTTCGACCTATATCGCCTCCGGCAATGCCATGTTCCGATCGAAACTGATGGCGTCGACCATTGCCCGAAAGATCGAGGAAGGACTGACCGCTAGGTTCAAGCTCGATGACGAGCTGGTCAAGGTGCTGGTGCTCAGCCACGAGCAACTCAAGGCCGTGGTCGACAAGCGCCCCAAAGGGTTTGGCGACGAACCGACAAAGTATCACAGTGATGCAGTGTTCCTGATGGACATCGACAGGGACGAGGCGTTCGCGGTGTTCAAGCCGCGCGACGGCGTCGACAAGGTGTGGCCCGGCGAAGGGATGATCTATTCGCAGCGGCTCAGCGCCGAGCGCACCAAAAGCCGGCTCAGCAGCATCATGCAGTCGCCGCTCTACAAATCGATGACCATCCGCAGCTGGCAGACGACACAGAAACTGCTCGAGCTGATGGGGGCGATGGAGGAGTAGGTACGGGCCCGGTGCGTGGGGCTCCCCCCTCCACCGGCTCCGCCGGTCCCCCTCCCCCGCAAGCGGGAGAGGTGCGCCGACTGGACACTCAGAGCAGTTATGCGCCAGGTGGATGCCGTCAGGAGTCCTCTCCCGCTTGCGGGGGAAGGGGACCGGCGGAGCCGGTGGAGGGGGGTGCAAAGTTCACCAGGCCCAGCGCCGCGACCGCCGCCACCAACACTTGATGCACGTCCTGCCTTGCACCATCCGGCTCAACGATGCGCAGGCGCTGCACCGTGTGCCCATTGTAGAGGCTGACCATGAAGTCCTCGACACCGAGCTTGCCGTAGTCGGCAAGCGGCACTTCGACGGCTTCGGTGACGAGTTCGGCCCGGCCGGCGACCAGGTCGAAAACCGTGGCGAGCGCCGGATGGGCCGTCGCCAACCCAGCGCGAAACTCCAGTACATCAGCGGCCGGCTCGGCCCGGGCGGTGAACAGGCGATCAGCATAGGCATCGACGAGGTGCGCTGCCAGCATCGCCTTCCGGCGCGACAGCATCGCTCTGCCGGCCTCGGCGATCGCCTCCTCGAGATAGGCGAGGTGACGGGCGAGGTCAGCCGAGGTGCTTATGGAAGAACTCCAGCGAGCGCACCGAAGCCTTGGTGCACGAGGCTTCGTCGAACTTGTCCGGGCGGTCGCTGTTACAGAAGCCGTGGTCGCCGCTGTAGACGTAGATGTCGGCTTCGGGGTGGCGGGCCTTCAGCTGCTCGACCTGCTCGAGCGGGATGCCCTGGTCTTTGTCGCCATAGTGCATCTCGATCGGCACCTTGGGGGTGAGCTCGATGTAGTTGGGCACGCCACCGCCATAGTAACCCGAGGCGGCGCTGAGACCCCCGAGCTTGCTGGCGGCGATCCAGCTGATACGGCCGCCGAAGCAATAGCCGGTAATGCCGACCTTGCCGGCTTCGGAGGCTGCCGCGATGGCGGCCTCGACATCGGTCATGGCGGTATCCATCGAGAACTTCTTCATCAGCTCGCCGACCAGGGCGAAGTGGTCGGCGCCGTAGTTCTCGCTCTCGAAGCCGTACTCGGCGCGATCGAACATCGCCGGGGCGATGGTCAGATAGCCGTGGCGGGCCCAGCGATCTGCGACGGCGCGGACCCAGTTGCTGAGGCCCCACACCTCCTGAATCAGCACGACCCCGCCGCGCGGCTTGCCTTCCGGCACCGCGCGATAGGCGTTGAGGACGAAGCCGTCGGACGCAGTGAGTTTGATGCGTTCACCCATGGGGACCTCCGGTGGGACAGGTAACGAGTAAACCAGCTTACGCCAGTATCGGGGTAACGGGACCGGGCGCGTTCGGATGCAGCAGCCCCCCTGCGCGAAGCTCGGCCCAGAGCGCGTCCGGGATGGCCTTGCGGTAGCCGGCGAGGTTGTCATTGAACTCGGCGACATTGGAGAAGCCGGGAATAATCGCGGTGATCGCCTCATGGCCGAGCGGGAAGTTGAGCGCGGCGCGGATCAGCGTGGTGCCATGCTTGCTGCATAGTTGCTGGATGCGCCGGGTCTTCTCGATCATCTCGGGGCTCGCCTGGGCATAGTCGTAGATCGCGTTCGGGATCGGGCCGGTGGCGAGGATGCCGCTGTTGAGCGGCGCGCCGTCGACGATCGCGACGCCCTCGCGTTGCACCCGCGGCAGCAGGGTATCAATCACCTGCTGGTCGAGCAGGGTGTAGCGGTTGGCGAGGAGGAAAATGTCGAAGCGGGCATGGTTCATCAGCTCGTCGATGATCTGCCACTCGTTGACCCCTGCCCCGATGGCCTTCACCGCGCCAGCGGCGCGTAGCTCCTCGAGCGCACGGATGCCGCCGCCTTCGAGCGCCTGCGCCATGGTCTCGGCATGGCGCTCGCGCTGGCTGAAGGCGCCGATATCGTGGAGGAGCAGGATGTCGATGCTCTCGAGCCCGAGCCGCTGCAGCGAATTGTCGTAGCTCCGCATCACCCCGTCATAGGTGAAATCGAACTTCGGCCGGAACGGCAGGGCGCGCGGATCACCGTGACGTTCCATGGCGAAGGCTCGGTCCGGGACCAGCAGACGGCCAACCTTGGTCGAAAGCACATAGCTATCCCTCGGCTTGTCGCGCAGGAAATCGCCGATCCGCCGTTCCGACAGGCCGGCGCCGTAGAACGGGGCGGTGTCGAAATAGCGGATGCCGGCATCCCACGCGGCCTCAAGCACTTCACGGGCGCCGGCGTCGGTCGGGGCGCGCTTCAGGTCGCCCAGCGGCGCGCCGCCGAAGCCGATGCGGCTGATGTCGAGACCGGTGCCGCCGACCGGACGGGAGGGGATCAGCGGGCTGCCCACAGCAGCCCCCGGTGTAGGATGGTCTTGATCTCGGGCTTGTCGAACTCGGCCGGCTTGTGGCCGAGCGCGGTATAGAAGACCCGGCCATGGCCATAGGCCGACTTGTAGACCACCGGCATCTCGGCTCCCTTCTTCCAGAAGGCGTGCTCGCCCGAAAAGGTCGTGGTAGCGAGGACCTCAACGGTTGGATCGACATGCATGTAGTACTGCTCCGAGGTGTGCTCGAAGCTGCCGATGCCGGCCATGATCGGATCGTCGTTCGGCTTGGGGTCGACCCGGTAGCTGATGATATCGCCCGGATGGGTAGCGAAGGTACAGCCGCCGAGGAAGCGCATCCGCGCGTTGCCGGGGAAGCTGGTGGCCAGCGCGTGATGGAAACCTGCAAGACCCGTGCCGGCCTCGACGGCGGCGCAGAAGCGGATGGAATTCTCGCGGTCGAGTTCGCCGCCGGTGATCTGCGGCACGATCAGGTCGTAGGAGCCGACATTTTCGCCGCCCAGCGCGGTGTAGTCGCCAGTGACGGTGACCTCGAACCCCTCGCCCTCAAGGATCTCGCGCACGATGTGCGCGCCCTTTTCCGGCTCGTGAAGCTCGAGCCCACCCCATACGACCAACGCTGTCTTCATAGTCCTCTTCCTTCGCCGCTTACCGGCGGCAGACCTGAACAAAAGCAGCGCCTTAAGGCAAGCGCGAATTGGTATGGTAGTGCGTCGTTCCCCGCCGAAGGGCGCATTGTGCACCCCGCGCGTTCCCGCCGAGTATTCCGGTCAAGACCAAGGGGGGACACGTATGCCGACGACCGACTTTTCCTATCTGAGTGCTACCGAGATCGCCCGGCTCATCCGCCGGCGCGAAGTGTCGCCGGTCGAGGTGATGGATGCGACAGTCGCACGGATCGAGCAGCGCAACCCCAGCCTCAACGGCCTGATCTATCTCGGTTTCGATGATGCGCGTCGCGAAGCGAAGGCGGCCGAGGCGGCGGTGATGAGCGGAACGGACCTGCCGCCGCTGCATGGCGTACCCGCGGCGATCAAGGACCTGTTCGATTTCAAGCCGGGCTGGCCGACGACCTTCGGCGGGGTGCGGGCGCTCCGGGACAACATCGCGCAGTTCCACTGCCCGTTCGCCGAGCGGATCGAGAAGGGCGGCGCGATCCTCGTGGGCAAGACCAACGCACCGGTGATGGGATTGCGCGGGGTCACCGATAACTACCTGTTCGGGCCGACCAATAACCCGTTCGACACGACGCGCAACCCGGGCGGTTCCTCGGGCGGCAGCGCGGCGATCGTCGCCGATGGCTTGGTTTCCATCGCCGAGGGCACCGATGCCGGCGGTTCGATCCGAATCCCGGCGGCCTGGTGTGGAGTCTATGGCTACAAGCCAGCCTTCGGACGCGTACCAGTGGTGATGCGCCCCAACGCCTTTGCCGGTGACCTGCCCTATGTGTTCGAGGGACCGATCACCCGCACGGTCGAAGATGCGGCTTTGGCGATGAGCGTGCTCGGCGGCTACGACCCACGCGACCCCCTGAGCCTTAGCGAGACGGTCGATTATCTCGGCGCGCTGAAGCAGTCGATCAAGGGGTTCCGGATCGGCTACAGCCCGAACCTCGACGTGTTCCCGGTCGACCCGCGGGTGGCGGAAACCGTGGAGCGCGCGGTCGGCGCGTTCACCGACGCCGGAGCGCAGGTCGAGGAGATCAAGCTCGGCATCCGCTATTCGCAGCGCGAACTCAGCGACCTGTGGCTGCGGTTGATGATGCCGCTCAACATGGGGACGCTGGAAGCGGTGAAGGCCGGCGGGCTGGACCTGCTCGCCGACCATCGCGGCGACTTCCCGCCGGAATACCTGCACTGGATCGAAAGCTACGGGCAGACGATGACCGCCGCGGACCTCCGCCGCGACCAGGCGATGCGCTCGGAAATCTACGACGCCTTCCAGGCGGCGTTCGCCACCTACGACCTGGTGATCACGCCGACCGTCGCCGCATTGCCGGTGAAGAACGAAGCGGGCGGCAACACGCATGGACCGCGCGAGGTGAACGGCGAGGCGGTCGACCAGGGCATCGGCTGGTGCCTCACCTACCCGCTCAACTTCACCGGACATCCGGCCGCATCGATCCCGGCGGGGCTGGTGGACGGGCTGCCGGTGGGCATGCAGATCATCGGGCGGCGCTATGCCGATGCCGACGTACTGGCGGCAAGCGCGACGTTCGAACGGCTGCGCCCATGGGCGGAGAGCTATCGGATCTGCGCGGAGCGGGTGATTTAGTACCCGCTTGTCCCAGCCACCGGTGTCATTCCCGCGCAGGCGGGAACCTAGTGCGGACTATCCGCCTTCGCTGGCGTTGAGACATCCCACTGGGTCCCCGCCTTCGCGGGGATGACGCCGGTGGGTTAGTCGCTCAGCTGACCGCCGCAAAGCGCTCGTCAAACGCGTAGCCGGCGCCGCGGACGGTGCGGATGGGATCGGCGTCGCGGTGCCGATTGATCGCCTTGCGCAGGCGCCCGACATGCACGTCGACGGTGCGCTCGTCGACATAAACATCGTTGCCCCAGACGCCGTCGAGCAGTTGCTCGCGCGAGTAGACGCGGCCGGGGTGGCGCATCAGGTATTCGAGCAGGCGGTACTCGGTAGGGCCGAGGTGCACTTCGCGGCCACCGCGACGAACGCGGTGGCTGGTGCGATCGAGCTCGAGATCGCCGGCCTTCAGCACTGCGGTGACGAGCTGCGGGCTCGAACGGCGGAGCAGCGCATTGATGCGGGCCAGCAGTTCGGGGATCGAGAACGGCTTCACCACATAATCGTCGGCGCCGGTGGCGAGGCCGCGGACGCGCTCTTCTTCTTCGCCGCGCGCGGTGATCATGATGATCGGGGTGCGTGCGGTTTCTTCACGCGAGCGCCAGCGGCGGCAGAGTTCGATGCCCGAAAGGCCGGGCAACATCCAGTCGAGCAGGATCAGATCCGGGACGCCATCACGGATGCGTTCCACCGCCTCGTCACCCGAGGCGGCAGTTGCGACCCTGAAACCCTCGGCTTCGAGGTTGTAGCGCAGCAGGACGGCCAGATCGGCCTCGTCTTCGACGATGAGGATAGTGGCGGACATCGAACACCCCTAGAGTGCTTTCAGGACAGCTACGGCCCTGAAAGCTCTGGAAATCAAAGGCTTAGACCTTCGCCGTGGCAACGAAACGGCGAGGTGGTTCAGCGCGGCGAGCGCTGCTGTTCGTCGGCACCGAGATGGCGGCCGGTTTCGAGATAGTAGGCCGCCTCGGCGATGTTGGTGGCGTGGTCGCCGACGCGCTCGAGGCTCTTGGTGCAGAACAGCAGGTGCGTGCACTGCGTGATGTTGCGCGGATCTTCCATCATATAGGTGAGGAGTTCGCGGAACAGCGAGTTGTACATCGCATCGACCTCGTCGTCGCGGCTGCACACCTCGACCGCCGCGGCGGAGTCGCGGTTGAGATAGGCATCGATGGCGCTCTTCAGCTGGCGCGCCACCAGTTCCTTCATGTGCTTGACGCCATTGTAGAATTTTGGCGCGAGCCCGAGCGACTCGATCTGCATGGCGCGCTTGGCCAGTTGCTTGGCCATATCGCCGGTGCGCTCGAGGTCGTTGGCGACCTGGATCGAGGTCACCACCATGCGCAGATCCGCGGCCATCGGCTGGCGCCGTGCGATGATCGACACCGCTGCGTCGTTGATGCGCTGCTGCATCTCGTCGATTTTCTTGTCGAACAGGCGCACGTCCTGGGCCTGCTTGTGATCGAGCTTGAGCAGGGCGACGGCCGACTCGGTGATGGCCTGTTCGACCATGCCACCCATCTCGGAAATGGCCTTGTTGAGGTTGGTGAGTTCGTCCTCGTAAGAGGAAACGATGTGCTCGTTGAGCGATGCCATATTATCGATCCTCTAGGACGTCAGCCGATACGGCCGGTGATGTAGTCCTGCGTCTGCTTGTTCTTGGGATTGGTGAAGATGTCCTCGGTCTTGCCTTCCTCGATGAGCTTGCCGAGGTGGAAGAACGCAGTCTTCTGGCTGACGCGGGCGGCCTGCTGCATGGAGTGGGTGACGATGACGATGGTGAAGTTCTCACGCAGTTCGTCGATCAGCTCCTCGATCACCGCGGTGGCGATCGGATCGAGCGCCGAGCACGGCTCGTCCATCAGCAGCACTTCGGGCTTGGTGGCGATGGCGCGGGCGATGCACAGGCGCTGCTGCTGGCCACCGGAAAGCCCGGTGCCCGGCTCCTGCAGGCGGTCCTTCACTTCGTTCCAGAGGCCGGCTCGACGCAGCGAGGAGTGCACGATCTCGTCGAGATCGGCCTTGTTGCGGGCAATGCCGTGGATCTTGGGACCGTAGGCGACATTCTCGTAGATCGACTTGGGAAACGGATTGGGTTTCTGGAACACCATGCCGACGCGGGCGCGCAGTTCCACCACATCGATCGACGGATCGTAGATATCGTCGTGGTCGAGGGTGATCTTGCCGATCACGCGGCAGCCGTCGATGGTGTCGTTCATGCGGTTCAGCGAACGCAGGAACGTCGACTTGCCGCAGCCCGAGGGGCCGATCAGCGAGGTGACGTTGAACTGCTCGATCTTCAGATCGACGTCGAACAGGGCCTGCTTCTCACCATAAAAGACGCCGACCTTCTCGCCCTGCATCTTGGGCGGGGCGTTGGGGCGCGAGACGGGAGCGGCAATGGTCGCAGCGGATTCGAGGGACATGTCGGTCATCCAGGTCAGGGGTTACCAGCGGCGCTCGAAGCGGCGGCGGAGGAGAATGGCGGCGAGGTTCATCAGGGCGAGGAACAGCAGCAGCACGATGATGGCGCCCGAGGTGCGCTCGACGAAGGCGCGCTCAGCCTCGTTGGCCCACATATAGATCTGCACCGGCAGCGCGGTCGCCGGATCGAGCGGCGTGGTCGGGCGGTCGGCGACGAAGGCCACCATGCCGATCAGCAGCAGCGGCGCGGTTTCGCCCAAGGCACGGGCGAGGCCGATAATGGTGCCGGTGAGGATGCCCGGGGTCGCGAGCGGCAGCACATGATCGAACACCATCTGCATTTTGCTGGCGCCGATGCCCAAGGCAGCGGAGCGGATCGAGGGCGGCACCGAACGAAGCGCGGCGCGGGTGGCGATGATGATGGTGGGCAGGGTCATCAAGGTGAGGACGAGGCCGCCGACGAGCGGCGCCGAACGCGGCATACCGAAGAAGTTGATGAACACCGCCAGCCCGAGCAGGCCGAAGACGATCGACGGCACGGCGGCGAGATTGTTGATGTTCACCTCGATGAAATCGGTGAAGCGGTTCTTCTTGGCGAATTCCTCGAGATAGATCGAGGCGGCGACACCGATGGGCAGCGCACAGAGCAGCACGATCGCCATCATGTAGAGCGAGCCGACCAGCGCCACGCCGAGCCCCGCGGTCTCCGGGCGACTGGACGCGCCGAAAGTGAGAAGGCCCCAGTTGAACGGCGTCGAAATGGCGCCTTCCTGCTTGAGCCGATCGAGCCAGGCGACCTGCTGGTCGGAGACCTTGCGCTTGCTTTCGGGGACGCTGAGATCGATCTGGCCCTTGTTGGCGCTGTCGATATCGGCGGCGGCGAGCAGTGTGACGTTCCGAGTGGTGCCGATCACCGAAGGGTCGTTGACCACGATCTCGCGCAGGGTCGAGCGCGAACCGTCGGAGACGAACTTGCCGATGTCGCGCATCGCCGCCTTGTCGTCGGGCGAGACGCCAAGCGCCTTGGCCACGGCGTTGCGGGCGATGACCGGGTAGTTGGCGGAGACGAGGACGCGCGGGTTGGTGGCGCGCTCATTGTCCTTGTCGATGATGGAGGCCGAGAACTCCACCGGCACGGTGATCGCGGTCTGGACGAAGGCCGTGTAGCCCTTCGAGAAGATCGAAACCAACAGGATGGCGAGGAAGCCGAGGCCGATGACGATGGCGACGATGCCATAGAGGCGGAAGCGAAACTCGGCGGCGTGGCGGCGCTTCAGGCCGAAATCACGACGGGTCGAAGCCGCGGTGGCCACGGTGGCGTGGGGCAAGGCTGCGTCGGTCATTCATACTGCTCCCGATACTTGCGCACGATGTAGAGCGCGTAGACGTTCATGCCGAGCGTCAGCGTGAAGAGGGTGAGGCCGAGGGCGAAGGCGACCAGGGTCTGCGGCGAGTTGAACTCGAGGTCGCCGGTGAGTTGGTTGACGATCTTGACGGTGATGGTGGTCATCGCCTCGAACGGATTGAAGTTGATGCGGGCGGCGACACCGGCGGCGAGCACCACGATCATGGTTTCGCCGATAGCCCGCGAGGCGGTGAGCAGCAGGGCGCCGACGATGCCGGGGAGCGCGGCCGGCAGGATCACCTTACGGATGGTCTCCGACCGGGTGGCGCCGAGCGCCAGCGAACCGTCGCGCATGGAACGGGGCACCGCGGTGATCACGTCATCGGAAAGCGAGGAGACCACCGGGATCAGCATCACGCCCATGACGATGCCGGCGGTGAACACCGACTGCGCCTGGATGAAGGAGAATCCGCCGGCAAGGGCCGCCGAAAGATCGCGGAAGAACGGCCCGAGCGTCACCACGGCGAAGATGCCGTAGACGATGGTGGGAATGCCGGCGAGCAGTTCGAGCAGCGGCTTGACCGTCGAGCGCACCCGGTTGGAGGCGTATTCGCCCATGTAGACGGCGGCCATCAGGCCGACCGGCACGGCGAACAGCATTGACACCAGCGCAATGTAGAGCGTGCCCATGAGCAGCGGGATGAGGCCGAACTGGCCCTCGCTGCCGGTGGAGCCAGCGGCGGCAAAGCGCGGATCCCACACGGTGCCGAAGAAGAAGGTCAGCGGGTTGACCTCGGAGAAGAAGTGGATGGTCTCGCCCAGCATCGACAGGATGATGCCGACAGTGGTGAGGATGGCGACCGTCGAGGCAGCCAGCAGCGACCACAGCACGACGCGTTCGACCTGGTTGCGGGCCCTGAGGCGCAGCCGGATGCGGGAGTAGGCGAAGGCGGCGCCGGCGAGCGCCAGCAGCAGGGTCAGGCCCTGGCCGATCAGCTTGTGGACACCGGCATCGGCATTCACGCCGGCCGCGAGCGGCACCATGTAGTCCTCGCCGCTCTCGGCAAGGCTGATGCCGGACGACGTCGCCATATCGCGCAGCGTAGCGTAGGAAGGCGGAACGTTGGCGCCCGACAGATTGAGCTGGGTCAGCGCGCTCGACGCATTGCGGACGATGCCGATGGAGAGGCTGGCGGCCGCAGGGTCGGCAATGTGGGCCGTGACCTCACTGCGGATACGGCTATCGAGCAAGCCGGCCGAGACGAAACTGACGACGAGAAAGACGAGCAGCGCCGGGACCGTGGCGAAGATGAAGGCGAGCCAACCGTGATAGGTCGGCAGCGAGTGCGCGACTTCTTTGGACCGATCGGTGCCGTCGCGCTGCACGCGGGCGCGCTGGGCGGCAAAGAAATAAGCGACGGCACCAATGGCCAGAACGATTGCAACTACCCAGCCTGCTGACATGACGCCTCACTTGCCCCGGTTAAACCGCCACTCCGGACGGATAGACCCGCGCTATACGCGGGGGGAGACGGCGCGGACCCGAGAGCCCGCGCCGCCAAGTCGGATCAGAGAGCCGTACCGGCTTCGAACTTGGCGCGAATTTCTTCGCGCTCGGCATCGGGAGCCGCCACGAGGCCGTACTGAGCGAGCGGCGAGTCCGGCCCGATCATGTCGTCCGAGATGAAGAAATCGACATACTCCTTGAGGCCCGGGATGACGCCGATATGCGCCTTCTTGACGTAGAAGAACAGCGGACGGGAAACCGGGTATTCACCCGACGAGATGGTGTCGGTCGAGGGGACGATGCCGCCGACGGTCGCGACCTTCAGCTTGTCGGCATTGTTCTCGTAGAAGGCGAGGCCGAAGACGCCGACGCCGGTCTTGTTGCTGTCGATGCGAGCCAGGGTCTCGGTGTAGTCGCCGTCGATATCGACGGCCTTGCCGTCCTTGCGGACCGCGACGCAGGCGTTGAACAGGTCGGCATCGGCAACGCCGGCGGCGGTCAGGGCAGGCTTGTCGCAGCCGGCTTCGAGCACCTTGGTCTCGAACACTTCACGAGTGCCGTGCTTTTCGCCCGGGATGTAGGCGGCGATATCCCACTCGGGGAACGCGGCGTTCACTTCCGACCACTTGGTGTAGGGATTGTCGACGAGCTTGCCGTCAACCACGACCTGGGCGGCGAGCGCCTTGTAGATGTCGACGGGCTGGATGGCGAAATCCGGGCCGGCAATGTCGGTGGCGAAGACGATGCCGTCGTAGCCGATCTTGACTTCCTCGACTTCTGCAACGCCGTTGGCCTTGCAGGTCTCGAGTTCCTCCGCCTTCATGGCGCGCGACGAGTTCGCGATGTCGATCTTGTCTTCGCCGACGCCTTCACAGAACTGCTTGATGCCGGCGCCCGAACCACCGGACTCGACGACCGGGGTCTTGAAATCCGGGAACGCCTCGCCGAACGACTCGGCGACGATCTTGGCATAGGGAAGAACGGTGGACGAACCGGCGACCTGGACCTGGTCGCGCGCCGCGGCCGCACCAAGGCCGGCGGCAAGCGCGATAACCGCGGCGCTCGCGAAAACTGCAATCTTCATGATGTGTTCCCTTTCGGAAGGATCGGCCCTTTCGAGGCCAGTCGACGGTCCCGGTTCCTCCGGCCGCCCTGTCTGCAAGGCGGAACCTAGGGGCGTTGCCACAAGGTTTTATGACACTGGGATTGCATTTCTGTGACAGGCTAGGTCGTTGATTCAAAATGACTATTGTTGATGTCTTTGGTTTCAGCCTGTGGAAACCCCGGCAACTGTCATTTTCTCAGCAGCACGTCGACGCGGGTCCCCTGCCCCGGCTGGCTCTTGATCGAGAGCACGCCGTGATGGCGGGTAACGATGTGCTTGACGATGGCGAGGCCGAGGCCGGTGCCCTTCTTCTTGCGGCTGGAATCGGCATCGACGCGATAGAATCGCTCGGTCAGGCGCGGCACGTGCTCGGCGGCGACACCAATACCGTGATCGACCACCGAAACGACGGCATCGAAGCCGCGCCGGCCGGCATCGGGCGACAGGGTAATATCGATGGTATCGCCGTCCGCCCCGTACTTGATGGCGTTGTCGATCAGGTTCTCGAACACCTCGTAGAGCTCATCGCGGTCGCCGCTGACGACCACAGGCTCGTCGGGCGCCAGGACCTTGAGCTTGGTGCCGGAGTCCTCGGCCAGCTTGTGCAGGCCCTCGGCCACCTCGCGCAGCAGCGCTCCCAGTTCGACCGGAGTGGTCGGACGCATGTGCTGGCGCATTTCGATGCGGCTCAGCGACAACAGGTCCTCGATCAGTTTGGCCATGCGGCCGGCCTGGCCGCGCATCAGGCCGAGGAAGCGCTCGCGCGCCTCCTTGTCGTTGGCGGCGGGGCCGAGCAGCGTATCGATGAAGCCGACCAGCGAGGTCAGTGGGGTGCGCAGCTCATGGCTGGCATTGGCGATGAAGTCGGTGCGCAGCATCTCGAGGCGCTTCTCCTCGGTCTGGCTCTGCAGCGTGATGACCAGCACCCCATCGTTGAGCGGATCGCCGGCGGCGAGCGGCGCCACCGTCGCCTTGTACCAGGTCTCGGTCGGGACGGTCTGGTGCAGCTCGATGGTCTGCGAGGCGCCCAGCCGCGCTGCCTCGATGGCAGCCAGCAGTTGCGGAAACCGCATGCTGAAGGCGATCGGACTGCCGGCGACGACGCCCGGGAAGTGCCGGGCGGCGTGGCCGTTGAGATGGACGATGACGCTGCGACGGTCAATGACGATCGAGGGATCGGGCAGCGCATCGGCAAAATGCCGGACGGCATCGGCGAAGGCCAGCTCCGTGGTGCTGGCGCCAGGGGCGGCGCCGCTGGCGGGCTCACTGGTTTCAGGGACCAGGGCGGCGATGCCCACGATGATGGCGTAGGCGAGAATGTCTAGCCAGGGATCGATGAGGTTGAGCCCGGCCAGGGTCATGAACACCAGCCCCATGGCAAGCAGCATCAGCAGCCGGCCGTAAAGCCGGCTCCTCACCGTATCGAGCCATGTGGTGCCAGCCACCGAGCGCTGCGCTTCTTCCGCCATCGAGTTGTCCTTGGGAGCCAGGGGCGATTCACCCCGGCTTGCCAGATCGGGGTGTTCATAGCACGGTTGTGACACCGTCATGACAGGCCACGGAGTTCGTTCATGTCCGACGCATTGGAGGGCTTCGATCTCGAAGACCCGGTGCTGCCCCGCTCGATCAAGAAGAAGGCGCTCGAGTCCGGGGGCTTTCCTTATGACGAGAAGCTGGATTCGGACGTCTACGAGGCTGAAATGCTGCAGGTGCAGCGACAGCTGGCGCTGCTGCAGCATGACCAGGCCAAGACCGGCAAGCGCATCGTCATCGTGTTCGAAGGCCGCGACGCGGCCGGCAAGGGCGGCTCGATCGCCACCTATCTCGAGAACCTCAACCCGCGCTACAACACGGCCGTGGCGCTTTCCAAGCCGAACGACCGGGAGCGTACGCAGTGGTACTTCCAGCGCTATGTCGACTGGATGCCGGCCGGCGGCGAGCAGGTGCTGTTCGACCGCTCCTGGTACAACCGGGCCGGGGTCGAGCCGGTCATGGGGTTCTGCACGCCCGAGGAAACCGAGAAGTTCCTCGAAGAGGTGCCGGATTTCGAGAAGATGCTGGTGCGAGACGGCATCCACCTGTTCAAGTTCTGGCTCACCATCGGGCGCGAGATGCAGCTCAAGCGTTTCCACGACCGGCGGCATGATCCATTGAAGGTGTGGAAGCTCTCGCCCATCGACCTCGAGGCGCTGAAGCGCTTCGACGATTACAGCAAGGCGCGCAACCGGATGCTGGAGGCGAGCCACACCGAGCACGCGCCGTGGCGGATCGTTTTCAACAACGACAAGAAGCGCGGGCGGCTGGGGATCATCCGCTCGGTGCTGCACGGGCTCGACTACGAGGGCAAGGACGACAAGCTGATCGGCGAAATCGATGGCAAGATCGTCGTCGCGCCGCAGACGTTCATGAAGTCCCACAGCGAGATGTAGCGGATGGATTGACCAGACGGTCAAAAACCCGTCAACTGCCTGTTAACGATCCACTCGGGAGGGGCCCGCGCGGGATCGACAGCAAGGGCGAAGGCTTGGGGCCGGCGCGTCCTACAGGGGTCAGTATGGTGGGCCACGAGGCCGGCGCAAGCCTGGAGGCGAGCGTCATTCCGCCAGTGCTGGTGTTCAACGCCGAGGGGCGCTCGCCTTTCGTGCTGGCCTGCGATCACGCCTCGAACCGCCTTCCCGAACGCTACGGCGACCTTGGCCTGACACCGCACCAACGGCTGATGCATGTCGCCTGGGATCCTGGTGCGATGGCCGTGGCGCTGGAACTCAGTGACCTGCTCGATGCGCCGCTGATCGCCTCGACCGTCAGCCGCCTGGTAATTGACTGCAACCGCGATCGTGACGCGCCTGACCTGATTCCGGTGGTGTCCGAACGGACCGACATTCCGGGCAACCAGGGGATCGGCGACAACGAGCGGGCAGAACGGATCGCCGCCTATCACGCGCCGTTCCACCGGGCGCTGCAGGATGTCCTCGACGCCCGCAAGGCGGCCGGTGTCGCCACGGTACTGGTGACGGTGCATTCGTTCACTCCGGTCTATAGAGATGTGCCGAGGCCCTGGCCGATCGGGCTGATCCACGGACGGGACGAGCGCTTCACCCGGGCGTTGCGCGAGGCGCTCGCAGCCGAAGACGCAAGCCTCGATATCGGCTGGAACCAGCCCTATTCGGCGCTCAACGGCGTCACCTACACGCTCGAGCATCACGGCGACGGACGAGCGCTTGAATCGTCGATGATCGAAATCCGGCACAACGAAATCCTCGAACCAGCAGGGGTGAAGCATTGGGCCGACCGGCTGGCCCGCTGCCTCACTGCAGCGCTGGTGTCGCGCGGCACGGCGGAGCAAGAGCCGCTGCGACCCGGTTCCACGACACAAGCGGAGACCTCGCTGCGTGCCTAAGCCCATCCGCATGTTCGTTCATTTCGTCGATCGGCTGAACCTGTGGGTCGGCCGGTTCGCGATGCTGCTGTTCTACGTTCTGGCCGGGGTGCTGCTGACCTCCACCCTGTCGCGGCTGTTCTTCGGAGCGCCGGTCAACTGGGCGCTGGAGATGAGCCAGTTCATCCTGTCGGCCTACTACCTGCTGGGCGGGGCCTATACGCTGCAGCGCCACGGTCACGTGCGGATGGATCTATTCTGGAGCCGCCTGCCACCTGAACGACGGGCCGGCCTCGACGCGTTCACGGCGCTGTTCGTGATGTTCTATCTCGGGGTGATGATCTGGGGCGGCGTTTCCAGCACGAGCTATGCCATCACCTATGGGCAAAAGAACTACTCGGCATGGGCACCGGTGCTGTGGCCGGTCAAGACCGTCATGACCATCGGGTTGTTCCTGATGCTGCTGCAGTTCATCGCCAACTTCTTCCGCGATATCGCGGCGTCGCGCGGAAAAACCATCTGATGAGTTCAGAACTTATCACCCTGTTCATGTTCGCCACGATGATGATGCTGCTGTTCACCGGGCAGCGCGTGTTCGGCGTCATCGGTTTCGTGGGGTCCGTCGCCGCCTTGTGGCTGTGGGGCCAGGGATCGGCGGAGCTGCCGTTCAATGCGGCGTTCCAGGTGCTCAACTGGTACCCGCTGATCACGGTGCCATTCTTCGTGTTCATGGGCTACATGCTCAGCGAGAGCGGCATTGCCGCCAACCTCTACCGCATGTTCCACGTGTGGTTCGGCCCGGTGCGCGGCGGACTGGCGATCGGCACGATCGGGCTGATGGTGCTGATTTCCTGCATGAACGGGCTGAGCGTCGCCGGCATGGCGATCGGCGCCACGGTGGCGCTGCCCGAATTGCTGCGTCGCGGCTATGACAAGGTGATGGTCACCGGCGTGATCCAGGGCGGCTCTACGCTGGGCATCCTGATCCCGCCCAGCGTCGTGCTGGTGCTCTACGCCATGATCGCCCGGCAGCCGATCCTGCAGCTGTGGCTCGCCGGTATCCTGCCCGGACTGCTGATGGCGACGCTCTTCATCGCCTACATCTATGTTCGCGCCCGACTGCAGCCGGAGATTGCACCGGCCATGCCCAAGGAGGAGCGCGACCAGATCACGTGGCGCGAGAAGCTGGTACTGCTGCGGGCAGGATTTCTCCCGTTGGCGGTCTTCGGCATCATGATGGGGCTCTTCCTGACCGGGGTAACCAGCCTCGTCGAGAGCTCGGTCATCGGGGCTTTGCTGGCCACCCTCGCCGCTCTCGTTTCCGGGCGCCTCACCTGGCAGGTGCTGGAATCGACGACGCGCAATACGCTGGTGATCAGCTCGATGTTCCTGTGGATCATCCTGGGCGCGCTGTGCTTTTCGGCCGTCTATGATGGACTTGGAGCCGTGCGGGCGATCGAGAACCTGCTGCTCAACACCTTCGGCCTCGACCCGTGGGGCATCCTCATCCTGATGCTGCTCAGCTTCGTTGTGATGGGCATGTTCCTCGACGATACCGCCATGCTGGTGATCGTCGCGCCGCTCTACATCCCGCTGGTCAAGGAGCTGGATTTCAACCTGATCTGGTTCGGCATCCTCTACACCATCACCTGCCAGGTCGCGTACATCACGCCCCCCTTCGGCTACAACCTGTTCCTGATGCGCGCCATGGCGCCGCCCGAGATCACGCTGGGAGACATCTACAGATCGGTTCTGCCATTCGCGCTGCTGATGGTGCTCACCATCGTCATCCTGATGCTCTTCCCGCAGATCGCCCTGTGGCTCCCGCAACTGTACACCGGGCGCTAGGCATGAAGCAGACCAGTTGCGGCAACATCGACGGTTCAACAAGGGAAAGGGACGACAATGAGTGAGACTGAAAAGCTCAACAAGCGCGACTTCTTCAAGAAGGCCGGCCTCGCCACCGCCGGTGCGGTGGGCGCCACTGCCCTGGCCATGCCCTATGTCAAGGCCCAGACGCCGATCAAGTGGCGGTTGCAGACCTATGCCGGCCCGGCCCTGTCGGAGCACGTGGTCGGCAACGCGATCGAATGGTTCAATACGGCCGCCAATGGCGAGATGCAGATCGAACTCTACACCGCCGACCAACTGGTGCCGCATGGGGAACTGTTCCGTGCGGTGCAGAGCGGCACGATCGACGCCGCACAAAGCGACGACGACTCGGCGGCCGCACCGGTGGACGTGAAAGTTTTCGGCGCCTATTTCCCGCTTGCGTCACGCTACTCGCTGGATGTGCCGGCGCTGTGGCACTGGCGCGGGCTCAAGGAGATCTGGGAAGAAGCCTATGCCGAGATCCCGGACGTGACGTGGCTGTCGACGGGTGCCTGGGACCCCTGCAATTTCGGTACGACCAAACCCATCCGCAGCCTCGCCGACCTCAACGGATTGCGCGTCTACACCTTCCCGACGGCCGGGCAGTTCCTCGCCAAGTATGGGGTGGTGCCGGTGTCGCTGCCTTACGAAGACGTCGAGCCGGCGCTGCAAACCGGTGAACTCGACGGCATCTGCTGGTCCGGCACGACCGAACTGCACACGGTGGGCTGGGCCAACGTGCTCAAATACTACCTGACCAACCCACTCTCGGGCGCCTGGGCCGGCTCGTACTTCGTCAACACGGCAAAGTGGAATGCGGTGCCGCCGCACCTGCAGCAGCTCTATCGCATGATGATCGACTCTTCGCACTATTACCGGCAGCACTGGTACTGGAACGGCGAGGCAAACTTCCGCATCAACGGCAAGCTGGAACTCACCTCCATTCCAGCCGAGGAGTGGAAGACCGTCGAAAGCGATGCACTGGCGTTCTGGGACCAGATCGCGTCGCAGAGCCCCCGCAGCGCCAAGGTCGTCGAAATCATCAAGCAGTACAACGCCGATATGGAAAAAGCCGGCGCCCCGTATCGCTACAGCTGAGCATAAACATCTGGTCCGGCCGCAACCAGCGGCCGGACTTCAACGACAAGAAACCAGCAACGGGAGGCGGCAATGGCCGCATATTCGCTCGACCAGCTCAAGGCCGACGTGAAAGCCGGCGATATCGACACCGTGCTGGTGGCGTTTCCCGACATGCAGGGTCGACTGATCGGCAAGCGTTTCCAGGCCGAGTTCTTCCTCGAGGGGGCGATCGACGAAACGCATGGCTGCGACTACCTCTTGGCCGACGATATCGACATGGAGCCGGTGCCGGGCTACGAGGCGGCGAACTGGGCCAAGGGCTATGGCGATTTTGTCATGAAGCCGGACCTTGCGACGCTGATGAAGGCAGCCTGGCTGGAGGGAACGGCGATCATCCTCGCCGACCTCGTCGACCACCACCATCACGAGCCTGTTCCGCATAGCCCGCGCGCCATCCTGAGGGCGCAGTTGAAGCGCCTGGAGAAGCTCGGGCTGACGGCGAACTTCGCCTCGGAGCTGGAGTTCTACCTGTTCGACGACAGTTTCCGCTCGGCCTGGGACAAGGGCTACAGGAACCTCACCACCGCCGGCTACTACATCCAGGATTACCACATCTTCCAGACCACCAAGGAAGAAGGCGTGCTGCGCGACATGCGGCGGCAGCTGCAGGCTTCGGGGATTCCGATAGAGAACTCGAAGGGCGAATGGGGCCCCGGGCAGGAAGAGCTCAACGTCCGCTACGCCGATGCGCTGACCATGGCGGACCGGCATGTGGTGATGAAGAACGCCATGAAGGAGATCGCGCACCACCACGGCAAGGCCATCACCTTCATGGCGAAGTGGGACTTCGGCCTCGCCGGCTCGTCGAGCCACATCCACATGAGCCTCGCCAAGGGCGGCAAGAACGCCTTCGTCGACAGCAAGGACAAACTCGGCATGTCCGCGCTGATGAAGCATTTCATGCAAGGGCTGCTGACCTATGCCGGCGACATCACCTATTTCCTCGCCCCGTACATCAATTCCTACAAGCGCTTCCAGGCCGGCACCTTCGCGCCGACCAAGGCGATCTGGTCATCGGACAACCGCACGGCCGGCTTCCGGCTCTGCGGCGAAAACACCAAGGGAGTGCGCGTCGAGTGCCGGATCGGCGGCGCTGACCTCAACCCCTACCTTGCCTATGCGGCCTTGATCGCCGCGGGGCTGAAAGGGGTGGAGGACAAGCTGCCACTGGAGCCGGCTTTCACCGGCGATGCCTATGTGGGCGAAAAGCTGCGCGAAGTTCACAAGACGCTGCGCGATGCGGTAGCCGCGATGGAGAACTCGAGCATGCTGCGCGAGGCGTTCGGCGAGCCGGTGATCGGGCACTACGTGCATACCGGCAACTGGGAGCAGTTCGAGTATGACCGGCGCGTCACCGATTGGGAGTTGAAGCGCGGCTTCGAGCGCAGTTAGCTTTACAGAGATATACACAGTGTGTATGTGTGTGTAAGGTTGCGCAGGAGGGTTCAGTGTCCAAGTACGACCCGCTGACGGTATTCCTGCAGTCCCGGTCCGGCCGGGACGTACGGATGAGTTTCGCTGAGATTGAAGGGATCCTTGGACTGAGGCTGCCCGAAAAATCGAAGCGCATTCGCGCCTGGTGGAGCAACAATCCGAGCAACAACGTGATGACGCGGGCGTGGCTGGCGGCCGGCTATAAGTCGGCGCAGGTGGATGTCGCGGGAGAAACACTCGTATTCGTACGGGTGGATGGGGTCGAAGGATTTGGCGAGATGAAACAGGCGACATTCAAGCCAGAACAGATAGCGAAGCCGGACGGCGGCAAGGGGACAAAGGCAGGTCGCCACCCTGCCTGGGGAGCGTTGAAGGGCATGATCACCCTGCTTCCGGACGTCGACTACACGGCGCCGGCGGACCCAGATTGGGGCAAGGTGTATGAGGAGTAGGTTGCTCTTCGACACTTGCGTGTTGTTGTACATGACCGAGGACGTACCGCTCGCCAAGCCTGCCATTGCAGCGATCGACGAAGCTGCGGGTCTGGGCGAGTCCTGCAGTGTGTCGCCGATCACCGCCTGGGAGATTGGGCTCCTGTCGGAGCGAGGGCGGCTGCCGATGACGGTGACGCCATTGCGCTTCTTTCAGCAGTTCGTAGGGCTGGGGAAGATGCGGATCGAGGAACTAACGCCCGATATTCTCGTCGAGTCGTCGTTCCTCCCCACCCCCGTGCATCGCGATCCTGCCGATCGGATCATCATCGCCACGGCGCGGGCGCTTGACTTGACCATCGTGACGCGCGACCGACTGATCCTCGACTATGCGGCCCAAGGGCACGTGCGAGCATTGGCCTGCTAGTGGCCCGGAGATGAAGCAACAATGACCGACAGGGTCCAGATCGTCTCGCCCATCGACGGGCGAGTGTATGCCGAGCGCAAGGTCGCAACCGGCGCCGAGATCGACGCCGCCGTGGCCAAGACCCGGCGGGCCCGCGAGGTGTGGGGTGAGATCACCGTCAAGGAGCGCGTGAAATTCCTCGAGCACTTCCTCGATGCGCTGCTTGCCAAGAACGACGAGATCGTGCCGGAACTGGCCTGGCAGATGGGCCGGCCGGTGCGCTATGGCGGCGAGAAACGCGGCGTCGAGGAACGTTCGCGCCATATGATCGGCATCGCCGAGGAGAGCCTCAAGCCGTCGATGCGGCCGGACAAGCCGGGGTTCGAGCGCTGGATCGCGCGCGAGCCGCTCGGCACGGTGATGGTGATCGCGCCCTGGAACTACCCTTACCTCACGGCGATCAACACCATCGTGCCGGCGCTGATGGCGGGCAATGCGGTGATCCTGAAGCACGCCTCGCAGACGCTCCTGGCCGGCGAGCGCTTCGCCGAGGCGTTCCAGGCCGCGGGGATGCCCGACGGGCTGTTCCAGAACCTGGTGCTGAACCACGCCGACACCGAGAAGCTGATCGGCTCGGGCAAGATCGACCACATCAACTTCACCGGCTCGGTGGAAGGCGGACGGCGGATCGAGCGGGCTGCGGCCGGCACCTTCGCGACGCTCGGACTGGAACTCGGCGGCAAGGACCCGGCCTATGTGCGCGAGGATGCGAACCTCAGCCACGCCGTGGAAAATCTCGTCGACGGCTCGTTCTTCAACTCGGGGCAGAGTTGCTGCGGGGTGGAGCGCATCTACGTGCACGCGGCGGTCTATGACCGCTTCGTCAAGGATTTCGTCGAGAACGCCCGGGGCTGGACGCTGGGCAACCCGCTCGACGCCGATACCATGGTGGGGCCGATGGCAACGCCACGCTTTGCCGACCTGGTGCGTGGGCAAACGCTCGAAGCGCTGCGCAAGGGGGCCAAGGCGCACCTCAACACCAAGCACGACCTCGACGAGGAAAGTTCGCCTTACCTCGCGCCTGAAGTGTTGACCAACGTCAACCACCAGATGGCGGTGATGCGCGAGGAAAGTTTTGGGCCGGTGGTCGGCATCATGAAGGTGCGCGACGATGCCGAGGCGATCGAGCTGATGAACGACAGCCCCTATGGGTTGACTGCGTCGATCTGGACCGAGGACCTGGGTGCCGCCGCCAAGATCGGCGCGAAAGTCGAAACCGGAACGGTGTTCGCCAATCGCTGCGACTATCTCGATCCGGCGTTGGTGTGGACCGGGGTCAAGGAAACCGGCAAGGGCGGTGCGCTGAGCGAGATCGGCTACGCCAACCTGACGCAGCCCAAGAGCTATCACCTGAGGAAAGTCTGAGGCGCCATTTTGCTGCCACCCACCGGCGTCATTCCCGCGAAAGCGGGAACCTCCGTTTGGGGATGGTGCGGCAAACAGAGATCCCCGCTTTCGCGGGGATGACATCGAGTGTGGGGACGGCCCCAGTGGCCAGGAGAACTGACATGACGACCAAGGCCAACTGGAACTATCCCACTGCCGTGAAGTTCGGCGCCGGCCGCATCGCCGAGCTGCCGGAGGCGCTGAAAACCGCCGGGATTACACGACCGCTGCTGGTGACCGATGCGGGGCTGGCGAGTTTGCCGGTGACGCAGGACACTCTCAAACTGGTGCGTGACGCCGGGTTCGAGGTGGGCTTGTTCGCCGACGTGAAGCCCAATCCGATCTCGGCCAACGTCAACGCAGGCATCGAGGTGCTCAGGCAAGGCGGGCATGACGGGGTGATCGCGTTCGGCGGCGGCTCGGGGCTCGATACCGGCAAGGTGATCGCCTTCATGGCCGGGCAGACCCGGCCGATGTGGGATTTCGAGGATATCGGCGACTGGTGGACCCGCGCCGACCCCAAGGGGATTTTCCCGATCGTCGCGGTGCCGACCACCGCCGGGACCGGCTCTGAAGTCGGCCGCGCCGGGGTGATCACCGACGAGGCGACCCACACCAAGAAGGTGATCTTCCACCCGCTGATGATGCCCAAGGTGGTGATCGCCGATCCGGAGCTGACGGTCGGCATGCCGACCTTCATCACCGTCGGCACCGGGTTCGACGCGCTGGCGCATTGCCTCGAGGCCTATTGCGCCAAAGGCTACCACCCGCTGGCCGACGGTATTGCGGTGGAAGGGGTGCGGCTGGCGCTCGAGAACCTGCCCAAGGTGGTGGAGAATCCCAATGACATCGAGGCGCGCGGCCACCTGATGAGCGCTGCGGCGATGGGCGCGACTGCCTTCCAGAAAGGCCTCGGCGCCATCCACTCGCTGAGCCACCCGGTCGGGGCGCTCTACGATACGCATCACGGCATGACCAATGCTGTGTTCATGCCTTATGTGCTGGTGGCCAACCGCGATGCGATCGAAGCCAGGATCGCCCGGCTTGCCGCCTATTGCGGACTGTCGCCGAACTTCGATGCGTTCCTCAGCGCCATCAATGGGCTCCGCGCCAAGCTCAACGTTCCCAACACGCTCAAGGATTTCAAGGTCACGGGGGAAAAGCGCGACCTGATCGCCGAGATGGCCATCGTCGATCCAACGGCGGGCGGCAATCCGGTGGAGCTGACGAAAAAGCTGGCGCTGGAGATATTTGATCGGGCTATGGACGGGCGGCTGTAGTCGCTCCTCGCTAACGCTCGGATCGCGCGTCGCTTGCAACGCGATACCCCTCATCCGCCCTTCGGGCACCTCGCGGCGAGGGCTACGCCCTCGTCCGCTGACCTCAAGGGGCGAAAGGTGATGCGGCACCATCGCAGTCTTCCCTCTCCCCTTGAGGGAGAGGGTGGCTCGGCGTAGCCGAGACGGGTGAGGGGCAGGTCAGCCGACCCGCCGCACCGCTTCCTTCGCGCCGTTTTCCAGCAGCGATTTCAAATGGTTGGTCACTGTGTCGCGGAACACCGCCACCTCAGGCAGGTCAGTGCCGAACACTTCGGTCACGGCCAGCAGCCCATTCGCCAGCTTCACCGGATCCCGCCCTGCCCCGTCGGCGATCTGCCGTAGCCGTGCCGCCAGCGGATCTTTCACCTCGATCGGCTGGTCGGCTTCGTCGATGCCGGTGATGTAGCGCATCCAGGCGGCGACGCCCAAGGCGAGACGGGGGAACGGCTGCGCCGCCTCGAGCCGGTCGCGGATGGTGCCCAACAGACGCTGCGGCAGCTTCTGCGTGCCATCCATGGCGATCTGCCAGGTGCGGTGCTTGAGCGCCGGGTTGGCGAAGCGCGCCAGCAACTGATCGCGGTAGGCTTCCAGCGTCGCGCGCGGCATCGGCAGGGTCGGCATCGCTTCCTCGGTCATCAGTCCGTGGATCAGCCGGCGGATGTCGGCATCGGCGATGGCCTCGTTGACGTATTGATAGCCCGAGAGATAGCCGAGATAGGCCATGGTCGAGTGGCTGCCATTGAGCATCCTGAGCTTCATCAGCTCGAACGGTTCGACATCCTCGACCAGCTCGGCCCCCACGCTTTCGAAGGGCGGCCGGCCGGTGGGAAAATCGTCCTCGATCACCCACTGGGTGAAGGGCTCGGTCATGATCGGCCAGGCGTCCTCCAGGCCGGTCAGCTCTGCGACGATGGCGCGGTCGGCATCGGTGGTGGCGGGAACGATCCGGTCGATCATGGTTGAGGGGAAACTAACGCCCTGCACGTAGCCGGCGAAGCTCTCGCCCAGGCCCCTCAGCTCGGCGAAGCGGCGCACGATGCGGCCGGCGGTCTTGCCGTTGGACGGCAGGTTATCGCAGCTCATCACCGTGAAGGGCGCGAGGCCACGGCGCTGCCGAAGCGCGAGCGCGGCGACGATGATGCCGGGCGCGCTGATCGGCATCTCAGGGTGCGCGAGGTCGTGGACGATATCGGGGTGCTTCTCATCGAGCTCGCCGGTCGAAGGATCGTGGCAATAGCCCTTCTCGGTGACGGTCAGCGATACGATGCGGATCGCCGGGTCCGCCATGGTTTCGATGAGCTGGGCGCGCTGGGTGTTGGCATCGAGCACATCAAGGATGGCGCCGATGATGCGCGGTTTGGTGCCCGAGGCATCGCGGATGGCGAGGGTGTAGAGGAAATCCTGCGGCTCGAGCGCGTCGCGGGTATCGGGACGGCGCAGCGAGGCGCCGATAATCCCCCAGCTGGGGTTTTTGGCGAGCAGGCTGTCGACATAGGCAGCCATGTGGGCCCTATGGAAAGCGCCGATCCCGAGGTGAACGATGCCTGGGGTGACCGTCGATCGGTTGTAATCGATGACGTCGACGCCACGTGGACGAAGGGTGTCTGACTGGATTTCGGACATGGACAGGCGTGGCATGTGTCGGTGTTCCCCCTGATGACGGCTTCCCCTTCCACCACCCTTGGGGCGGTCTCCCGCCCCCGCCACGCAGGAGGGGATAGGAAGAGGTGCGTGCATCAATACCGGAGCATCCCGGGGACTGCCATACCAGGCGGTTGCGTGGGCAAAATATCCCCGGCATAAGCATTGGGCAGTTGAGGGGAAGACGGCGTGACCAAACGGTTCGTGAGCATCGGCGAAGCCATGATCGAAATGTCTGGCGGCGAAGGCGGCATGTACCGCCTCGGCTATGCCGGCGATACGCTGAACACCGCATGGTACGCGCGGGCCCTGCTCCCCGAGGGCTGGGACGTGGACTATGTCACGGCGCTCGGCGACGACATGTATTCAGGTGAGATGCGGGCATTCATCGGCAAGGCCGGGATCGGCACCGAGCGGATCCAGACCATCGCCAACCGCCGCCCCGGGCTTTACCTGATCCACCAGGAAAAGGGCGACCGGCACTTCACATACTGGCGCGGGCAATCGGCGGCAAAGCTCCTTGCCGACGATGTCGAGGCGCTGGAGGCGGCGGTGGTCGGCGCCGATACTGTGTATTTCTCGGGCATCTCGATGGCGATCCTGGCGCCGCGGGCCCGCGGCAAGCTGATGCGCACCATCGTCAAGGCGCGCGATGCCGGCGCAACGGTGGTATTCGACACCAACCTGAGGCCGGCGCTGTGGACCAGCCCGAAGATCATGGCCTCAACGCTGACGGCGGCCGCGGCGATCGCCGATATCGTGTTGCCGACCCACACTGACGAAGCACCGCTGTTCGGCGATGCCTCGCCCGAGGCGACGGCGGAACGTTACCTGAAGCTGGGGGCCCGGGAAGTGGTGGCCAAGGACGGTTCGAAACCGGCTTTCGTCGCCACGGCCGACGGCGTGCGCCAGTACGTACCGGCGCCGAAGGCGGAGAAGGTGGTCGACGCCACCGGCGCCGGTGACTCGTTCAACGGCGGCTATCTCAGCGGCCGGGCTCGCGGCCTGACGCCGGTCGAAGCCGCCCAGCGCGCCCACCGGGTTGCCGGCGTGGTGATCGGGCACAAGGGCGCGCTGGTCGACCCGTCGCTGGTACGCGAAGTCTAGCGGCGCGCGCCGCACTCGCTCTTCGGCCTACTCCTGCGATTCCTTGAAGACGATCTCCTGCTCGCAGGCATCGTATGTCAGGTGCCAGTACACCCGCTTACCGTCCATCTTCGGCTTGGAGGCGCCGAAGAAGTAGCGATACTCCCTGGAATACTGGGGGTAGTGCTGCACATGGGTGTAACCTTTGCGCAGGAGGATCTTGGCGACCCGTTCAGGCCCAAGGCACTGGTTGAGGTGCTCGCCGCCGAGGTCGAAGCCGCCCTTGGCGCCAGCGGCAAAGGCCTGAGGCGAGGCCAGGGCGGCGACGACGATAGTCGCAGTGAGGCCGAACTTAAGGATCGAGACGCTAGGTGAAAACATCGCTTGCTCCGCAACTGGCGGACAGTGATTTGCCCGCCGACGGGGTACGCTAGGTCGATCGGACTGAATGCCAGCCGACAGCGGCGGTCACCGTATATTCATCAGTCGTATTATGATTCTTTGCCGACCTGCTGTTTGTCGAGAGCACTCTCGGCCAGCAGCCAGTCGCGGAAGGCTCTCACCCGGCGCTGCCGCAGGGCGCTCTGCAGGTAGACGACATAGTATTTGGAACTCGCCTTCAGTTCGAGGCCGAACGGGCGGACCAGCCGCCCGGCGGCGAGGTCGGCCGAGACCAGGGTACTACGCCCCAGCAGCACGCCCTCGCCATGGACGGCGGCCTCCGTGGCATAGGTGGCGGAATCGAAGCGCACGCCGCTATTGGGGTTGATGTCGGTGACCCCGGCTCGCTCCAGCCAGAGCTTCCAGTCGATCGGAAAGCCATCGTGGATCAGAGTGTGATGCTTGAGGTCGGCAGGCTCGCGCAGCGGGTGCTCGCCTTGTAGCAGCTCAGGGCTGCAGACCGGGAATACGTCCACCTCCGAGAGCAGTTCGGACACCGCGCCCTCGTATTCGCCCGCGCCGTAGCGGATGGCGATATCGACGCCGTCGCGGACGAAATCGGCGAGCAGGCCCGAGGTCGAGATGCGCACATCGATATCGCGGTGCGCGCGATGGAAGCGGTAGAGCCGCGGCACCAGCCAGCGACCGGCGAAGCCATCCGAGGTGCTGACATTGAGTACACCGGCCGGGCGCGGCGCCGCCACCGCCATGGTGGCAGTACTGATCTGATCGAGCGCCGCAGCGACCTCCGCCGCATAGGCGGCGCCCTCGGGCGTGAGGCTGACCGACCGGGTGCCGCGCTCGAACAGCTGCACCCCGAGCCGATCCTCGATGTTGCGGATGGCGCGGCTGATGGCGCCGTGCGTGAGGTTCAGCTCGGCCGCCGCATTGGTGAAGCTCAGGTGCCGTGCCGCAGCATCAAAGGCCGGCAGGGCGGAGAGCGGTGGAAGCTGGCGTGGCATGCGTTATCTGTGAGTTCTCCTCACAGATGGTGCAGCAATTCTCGTTTGTTGTCGAGGCGTTGATCGCCCAGATTGTGCCCATGGAAACAGCGGTTTCCGGCTCAGCTCAAGCGACTACTCAGCAAACGAAAGGAACATCCTGTGAGCAATTATCATGCATATGTCGACGAGTGCCATGCTGTGGCGCCGACCGGCTCGCAGACGATCCGCGACCTCATTGGGGCGATGCGGAACGCACTGGTGGTGGCGGTATCGCCGCTGCGCAAGACGATGGCGCGCCGCACTACCGAAGATCGGGTCGCCGGTCTCTCGGCTCATCTCCTGGCCGACCTCGGCTACGAGCGCGACTGGGATGGCTCGATCCACCCGGTCGGCCGCGACAACACCTGAGGGAGAAGCATCATGGCAAAGGTCTTTCCCCACCTCTGGTTCAACGACCAGGCCGAAGCGGCGATGGCGTTCTACACGTCGATCTTCAAGGATTCCGAGGTGCTCGGGCGCAGCGTGATGCCCGATCCGGAACTGTCGGTGGTGCGCTTCGCACTCGCCGGCCAGCCGGTGGTGGCGCTCAACGCCAATTCTCCGGCGCACTACAACGAGTCGTTCTCGTTTCTCATCGAGACGGCCGACCAGGAGGAGACCGATTACTACTGGAACGCCCTGATAGCAGATGGCGGCAAGGAGCAGCCCTGCGGCTGGCTCACCGACAAGTTCGGCGTCTACTGGCAGGTGTCGCCGACCCGGCTGCTGCAACTGGTGGCCGATCCGGACCGCGAGAAAGCCGGGCGCGTGCTGCAGGCGATGTACCGGATGAAGAAGATCGTCATCGCCGACCTCGAGCGCGCCGCGCGCGGCTGAGCCGGCGCCCGTTCCTATCCAACTCGAAATCGCAACAACGGAGAAATCCCATGGCACAGCTGATGGGCAGAAAAATCGTCGTTGTCGGAGGCAGCTCCGGCATTGGTCTCGGTGTCGCCGCAGCGGCGCTGGAGCGCGGCGCAGAACTGGTGATCGTCGGCCGCTCGCAGGAGAAACTGCTGAGGGCGCAGCGCGACCTCGGCGGCAATGGCCGGGTGAGCACGGTCACCGCCGACATGACGCGAGAGGGCGAAATTTCTGCGGCTTTTGCCGGCATCGGTGCCTTCGATCACCTGGTATCGACCGCCGGTAATCCACCGCCGGGCGACCCGATCGGCGAGACGAATGCCGACGAGGTGCGGCGCTTCATCGACGACAAGCTGGTCGGCGCAGTGCTGGTGGCCAAGCACGCCGTTCGCACCCTCAAGCGAGGCGGCTCGATGACCTTCACCTCGGGTATCAACAAGGACCGGCCGCCGGTGCCCGGCGGTGCGGTGGTTTCAGCCATCGCCGGCTCGTTCAGCTACTTCGCCCGCGCCCTGGCGCTGGAGCTCGCCCCAAGCCGGGTGAACATCGTCTCCCCCGGCTGGGTCGATACGCCGATGTTCGACGAATTGGTGGGCGAGGCGAAGGCGGGCTATTTCGAAGCCATGGCGGCCCGCCTGCCGATCGGCCGGATCGCCGCACCCGCCGATGTGGCGCCGGCCTACATCTACGCCATGGAAAACGAGTTCATGACCGGCGAGACCATCCATATCGATGGCGGACAGCGGCTCATCTGAACCAGCTGAGCCGGCAGGCGTCGGCTGATCTCGATCAGTCGACGCTTCTGCGGCGATCGACCGGCGCTTGCGGATCGAGCAGCAGGGTCGCCTCGAAGCCATCGGTCCAGCCAGTGGCCGGGGAACTGAGGATCAGCCTGCCGCCGGTCTGCTGCATGATCGTATCGACGACGGCGAGTCCGAGCCCCGAGCCGCTGGCGCGCGTAGCGCCACGGGTGAAACGTTCGCTGAGGCGGGCAACGACATCGGCCGCCAGTACGGCGCCGTGATTGCGGACGCGCACCATGGGCCCCGGTCCGGATTCGACCACGACGTCGCCGTCTGCCGCCCCGTGCAGCAGCGCGTTGTTGATCAGGTTGCGGACCGCGATGGCAAAGGCATCGGGGTTGATCCGATGCCGCAGGTCGGCATCGGCATCCGCCTCGAACCTGACGCGTGGCGCGGTAGTGGATTGCATCTCGAAGTCGCGAACCACCAGCGCCAGCACCGGCGCCAGGTCAACCACCTCCTCGCCGCGGGCGAAGCCGGCCTCGAGCCTCGAGAGTTGCAGCAGCCGCTCGGCGAGCTCGGATAGGCCGCGCAGCGCGGACTCGATTTCCTTGAGGCGCGGCGCCGAGGCATGCTCGCCCAGTTCGCGGGCGAGCCGCTGGGTTTGCGCCAGCGCCCCGGCGATCGGGGTGCGCAACTCGTGGGCACTGCTCGCCGCGAAGGTGCGTTCGGCGTCCATCGCCGCGCGCAGCCGCTCCAGCAACCCTTCGATCTCCCGGGCGATCGGCGCCAGCTCAGCCGGCTGATCGTCGTCGTTCAACGGGGCGAGGTTGGCTCCGTTACGCAGGGCGACGTCGTGGCTGAGCCGCTCGACCGGCTTCAGCGCGATGCGGACCGCCAGCCAGATGCCGAGCGCCACCAGCGGCAGCAGCGCAGCCAGGGGCCACAGTAAGCCGGCGATGGCGCCCCACAGCGCAGCGCTGCGGGCGTCGGTGGTTTCGAGCACCACGATGCCGAGGCCGCTGCGCCGGTCGGTCGATTTGTAGGCGCGGCGGCCATCAACCGAGAAGAAGCCGTCGGCCGCGGGCAGCGCCGGCAGCACGGTCGGCGCGTCCTCGGCGCGAACCCGCACCGTTCCGGCAGCGTCATAGACGATATAGGTGAACGCCTCCCGACTTGGCCCGATGGCCCGTGGCGGCGGCCCCTTGCGCCCAGGTCCGCGATTGCTATCGTCGAACTCCATGCGCGGGATGGCGTCGCGGCGCCGGCCACGGTCGTCGCCGACTTCCTGATTGGCCAGCGGCAGCAGCCGGAACGCGCTCTGGCGCAGGGTTTCGTCAAAGGCCTGCTCCAGCTCGCTGCGCAGCACGAGGCTCGAAATTGCCGCGCCGCCGAGCCAGAACACCAGCATTGCGGCACTGAGCCAGACCGCCAGTTGCAGCGCGATCGACCGGCGCTTCATGTTTCGATCCTGTAACCCATGCCGCGCACCGTGGTGACGACATCCGGGCCGAGTTTCTTGCGCAGCCGGCTGACATAGACTTCCACGGCATTGCCTTCGACCTCGGCCCCGAACGGGTAGAGCGAATCCTCGATCTCGGACTTCGTGACGATGGCGCCGCGCCGGCTCAGCAGCCGTTCGAGCACCGCCCATTCGCGCGAGGTGAGGCTGATCGGCTTGCCAGCGATGCTCACCGACTTGGTCGCCAGGTTGACGCTGGCCGCTCCCACCGTCAGTTGCGGCGCGGCAATGCCGGCATAGCGGCGTGCCACCGCCGAGACCCGCGCACTCATCTCGTTGAGGTCGAAGGGTTTGACCAGGTAATCATCCGCCCCGGCGTTCAGCCCGTCGATACGGATGGCGATCTGATCCTGCGCCGTGGTGATGATCACCGGCACGGGGTTGCCCTGCCGGCGCAACTCCTTGAGCAGATCGAGCCCGCGCCCGTCGGGCAGGTTGAGATCGAGCAGGATCAGGCCGTAGTCAACGGTGGCCAGCGCCGCCCGCGCGTCGTCGAGCCGCTGCATCCAATCGACACCGTGCCCATCCGCGCTGACCTGGTCGCGCATGGCTTCGCCGAGCACATAGTCGTCCTCAATCAGCAGAATGCGCACGCCACGGGCCTCGTTTTCCGATCCTTCTAGCCCAGCAACCTGTCGCCAGGCTTACGAAAAATCTGTGCCGGTGCAAGGTCGCCGACAGCTTGGGATGATTGCCTCCACCTCAGTCGCGGCACCCCGCCGCAACGGACCCGGCCCTCCCCGGCCGGTCAGCCAGAGGAAGACCATCATGAAGAAGTCGAGCCATTTGCTTGTTGTCGCCACCCTCGCCGGCGTCATCGGCGCCACGACGCTGGTCCCGAGCGTGTTCGCTCAGCCGGCGCCGACCGATGTGTCCGGCCCTGCCCAGCCGGGCGACAAAGGCGGCATGCGTCCCCACGGCAAGCACGGCGGTGGGCGCGGTGGCTTTGCCGGCCTGATCTGCAGCACCGATGGTGCAACGCAACTGCAGACGCGTCTCGACGCACTGGCGACCCGACTGACGCTGACCGCGACGCAGCAGCCGCTGTTCGACGCCTACCGCACTGCCGCCCTGGCCGCCCAGACCACGTTCGCGGACGCCTGCGCCACAGTGCAGCCGGCCGCCACCGCGACGACGAAGCCCGATATGCTGACGGCCATGCAGAACCGGCTGACCAATGAGAAGGCCGAAGTGGCTGCACTGGACTCGGTCCTGCCCAGCTTCGAGGCATTCTTCAACAGCCTCACCGACGCGCAGAAGGCGCTGTTGACGCCGACCGGAGAGCACGGTCTCGGCGGCGTCGGCCATGGGCGCGACGATCGCGGGCACCGCGGGGATGATCGCGGGCACCGAGGGGATGACCGCGGCCATGGCGACAGGCGCGGCGATCGATCGGCGATCGATCCGGTTGGGATCGAGCCCTCGGCTGCCACCGCGGGCTGATCCAGCAACCAGGCCGGCGATCGGGTCTCCTTCACCGATCGCCGGCAAGCGCCGCGAGCGGCGGCGTCGGCTTGAAGCGAAGGCCGAGGACCAGCGGCACCAAGCCAGCGTAGAGCCCCACCACGGAGAGCCAGATGGCGCCGGGCCAGTGATCGCGGAAGACGAAATAGAGGCTCGAAAACAACAGCGGCGCTGCGATGGAGGCCAGGCTGACCACCGAGGCAAGGACGCCCTGGAACTGGCCTTGCCGGCTCTCATCGACCTGCCGCGTGGCCAGCGACTGCAGCGCCGGGGCGCCGATGCCACCGAGCGCGAAAACCGGCATGATGGCAAAGATCAGCCAGCTCTCAGTGGCAAAGGCCACGACGACGAGGGCGATCGATGCGCCGCCGATGCCGGTGAGAACGGCGCCGCGCTCGCCGAGCAGCTTCACCGCGGGACCAGGAAGGAAGGCCTGCGCCAGCGTCTGGCAAACGCCGAAGGCGCCGAGCGACAGGCCGATCCACAAGCCGTTCCACTGGAAAGTGTCGCCGCCCCACAGCGCCCAGCAGGTGCCATAGACCTCGCCGGTAGCGGCGAAGGCGAAGAAGATGAAGATCATCGGCCTGAGGCTCTTGATCGAGAGGGCCCAACGCAGCGAGCGAAGCGGGTTGAGCGCGGCGAGGTCGAGCCTTTCCCGGCTCGGGGTGCGGGACTCGGGCAGCACCAGGAACGCCAGCAGCAGGTTGCCGGCGTTCAGCACCGCCGCGGCGATGAAGGGCAGGCGCAGCCAGTGGTCCCCCAGCGCACCGCCGAGCACCGGTCCGATAATGAAGCCGATGCCGAACATGGCGTTGAGCAGCCCGAAGCGGCGGGCCCGCCTGTCCTCGGGTGAGATGTCGGTGACATAGGCGGTGGCGACCGAGACATTGGCGCTGGTGAGACCGGCAATGGCGCGGCCGAGCAGCAGCAGCCAGAGGTTGGGCGCGAAGGCGAGAAACAGGTAGTTGACCGCCGCCCCGCCGAGCGAAATCAGCAGTACCGGACGACGGCCGAGCCGATCGCTGAGGGCGCCGAGAACCGGGGCGAAGACGAACTGCATGACGGCATAGAGCGCGGTCATGATGCCGATATAGGCGGCAACGTTGCCGGCGCCGGTCACCTCGGCGAGCAGCGAGGGCAGGATGGGGAAGATGAGGCCGATGCCGACGGCGTCGAGGACAATGGCGGTGTAGATGACGGTGAGTGATCTCTGCATGGCAAGCTTGCTCCACGCGAAGCAGGCAGACGCCACGCAGGCGCCGACAGCTTCGCGATCATACCCGACAAGACGGGCGACTGGGGTTCTGGGAGACGCTGACCAGACCATGCGCGAGGCATGAGCTGGCGTGTGCTTGACCACCTGGACGACTATTCGTCCACCTGTTTACTCCGCCACTGAGCGGATCAAGGGAGGCGGTCGCTTTTCGCGACGGTTGGGAAATACGCCCGACCCGTCGGTGGCGCAAGTGCGTTGCATGAATGCCAGACCGGCGCGGAGACGATGAGGCGCGTGCGGAGGATCAGGCCCGCAGGATCTTCGCCATCGGCTTGCCCTTGGCGAGTTCGTCGATGAGTTTGTCCAGGTAGCGGATCTCGCGCATCATCGGCTCTTCGATGTTCTCGACGCGGACGCCGCAGACCACACCTGTGATCAGCGACCGCGCCGGATTGAGCGCAGGCGCCGAGGTGAAGAAGGCTTCGAGGGTGGCGCCGTTCGTCAGTTGATCGTCCAGTGTCTGCTGGGTGTGACCGGTCAGCCAGCGGAGGATCTCATCGACCTCCGCCTTGCTGCGCCCCTTGTTCTCCGCCTTGGCGACGTAGAGCGGATAAACCTTGGCGATGTTGTAGGCGTAGACCCGATCTCTGACCTTCTCTGTCGCTTCCCGCATGCTGGTCCCCTTAGCGCGCCTCGATGATCAGGCGGATGCCGAGTATGCCGATGAAGGCGGCGGCAGCGCGGTCGACCCAGAGCTTGGCACTGAGATAGAGGGCGCGTGGCCTGGCCGCCGAAAAGGCGACGGCGACGACACTGTACCACAGGGTTTCCTGCAGGAAGATCAGCGGCGGCAGGGCCCAGTAAAGCCAGGGTTCAGGATTGGCAGGCAGAAGCGCTGCGAACACCGCGCCGAATACCGCGACGATCTTCGGGTTGGCGAGCTGGGTGAGGAGGCCGAAGCTGAACGCCTTCTGCGGATTGGCGGCGGGTGCGGCGCCGGCCTCGACGGTGATGGGGTCGGCGGCGTGGCTCCAGATCTTCCAGGCGAGATAGACCAGGTAGAGCCCGCCGGCGACTTTCAGTGCGGTGAACAGCAGGCCGCCATCCTGCATCAGCGTGCGCAGTCCGAGCACGGCGAGTGCGCCGTACAGCATCGCCCCTACTCCCATGCCGAGCGCCGCGGCGAGCCCTTCGGTGCGCGACTGGGCGACGGCGGTGCGCACCACGAAGACGAAGCTGGGGCCTGGGCTGATGGCGCCGAGCAACAGGGCGCCGAGAATGGCGAAAAGCGGCAGGAAATGGTCCATGAGGGCCTCGCACGGATGAACGAGCGAGTTGAACGGGAGATGGCAACGGGGTCAAGCGGGCGAATGCCGACGTGCTGCTACCCCGGTGTCATCCCCGCGCAGTCGGGAATCTGGTGGGATCTCGCAACACTGTTGGAAGCTGAAGCATCCCATTGGGTCCCCGAGGTGGAAGACGACCAAGACAGCTCTCACCCGAAACCCCGACGTCCGGGTGAGAGCCGCGTGCAGGGGCCGGTGGCCCTTACATCTTTTCTTCCTTGATCGGGGTGCGGCTGACGATCTCGTGGTCGCAGGCGTCGTAGGTGATGTAGTAGGCGACGTACTCGTGCTCGTAGTTCTTCTTTTTGGCAGAGAACAGGTAGATGCCTTCCTCGGCCTCCTTCTCGAGCTTTTCGATCATCTTGTAGTTGCGCTTCTTGAGGTAGCGGATCGCCTGCTTGACGCTGTGGCAATCGTACTCGTCGTGGTGCTTCTCCTCGAAGACCGGCTTCAGTTCGCCGGCCATGACAGCGGGAGAGCCGGAAACGGCAACCAGCGAGAGAGCAAGGGCAGCAAAGGTCGGGCGGGCGAAGCTATTGAGACGTGCGAACATGTTGTCCACTCCATTGAGGCAGGCACGATTGCCTGCGGGTGAGAGAGGACTAATGGGGCTCGGCTGAACCGATGCAGAGCCGCAGGTTCAGCGGGCATTCATAAGTCGTATTATGACTTTGTAGGTTGCGTCGCGTCAGAACATGCCGTCGCCCGAATTGATGTACTCGATCTCCTCGGGAGTGGAGGTGCGGCCGAGGGCGGCGTTGCGGCGGGGGTAGCGGCCGAAGCGAGCGATGCAGTCGCGGTGCATGATCTCGTACTTTAGCGTGTCTTCGTCGCCGAGCGCAGTGAACAGGCGCATGGCCTCGTCATGCACCGCGAGATCTTCCGAATGCATGTAAGGCATATAGAAGAACGTGCGGCGGCGCGGCTCGACCCGCAGGTCGTCGCCGAGCGCTAATGCCTCCTGCGCGAGGCGCAGCGCCATGGCGTCAGCGGCAAAGGCCTGGGGTTGCTTGCGGTAGAGCTGCCGGCTGAACTGATCGAGCACGATGACCTCGGCAAGCCGGCCGGAGGGTGAGTTGCGCCACCAGGCAGCTTCGCCCCTAGCGACGGCCGCATGCGTTGCCGCGAAACGTGCAGCCAGCACGGCATCGAACTCGGGCTTGCCCCCGAACCAATCCGGCTCGCCATGCTCGACGAACCAGAAGTTCAGGATGTCATCTGGGGAAGTCATGCGGCGGGTCTCCGGTTCACGCTTCATTTCCCATGGGCCGGTATGATGTCACCGGCCGCACGGCGCTGGGATATGTGGGGCATCAGCGAGGAGATTTCTATGCGGCTGGTTAAGCTCGATACGCCCGACGGCATCATCTACGTAAACCCTGAACACGTGGTCGCGGTGGTGAAGGGTCTGCGCGACACCAAGATCGACACGGTCTCGGGCGTACATGTGGTGAAGGACCCGCCCGAAGTGGTAGCGCGGCTTCTCGGGATGGAAGAAATCGAGCTCGATGTGACGCCGAAGGCGGTGGGCTGGAAGGCCTAGGGGCCAGCCCGCGCAGGGCTGCCCCACGGTATTCCCGCCCCCTCAGACGGTCACGATCGCCTTGATGACGCCGGTCCGGTCATGGGCCCAGACCGGCATGTCCTGCGGCACCCTGTCCATGCTGGTGGCGTGCGTCGCGAGCTTGTCGGTGGGCACTTTGCCCTGCCGGATCGAGTCCATGACATGTTCGAAATCGGCACGGATGGCGTTGCGTGAAGCCCGGATGGTGAGTTCGCGACGGTGTACTTCGCTGTCGGGGAACACCAGGTCGCCCTTGATCACGCCGACCAGCGTGTAGCTGCCGCCATTGCGGATGTGGAACAGCGAGGCGTTCATCGCCCTGATCGAGCCGGTGGAATCGAACACCGCGTCGAAGCCGGTCGACTTGATGCCGCTGAACTCGCTGCCTTCCAGATCAGCGGGCGCGAAGGTGCGGAAACCGAGCGCCCGGGTCGCGGCGATCTTGTCCGGCGCCGCATCGATGACGGTGACATCGGCTCCAGCGATCTTGGCGAAGAAGGCGACGCCGAGCCCGATCGGGCCCGAACCGACCACGAGGGCCCGCGAGCCGGGCTTCAGCTCGGCGGTGCGGCGGATGGCGTGGGCGCCGATGGCGAGGAACTCGACCATGGCGGCATCACGAAGGCTGAGGCCGTCAGCCTTGTAGAGATTGCCCGCGGGCATGACGATTTCTTCGGCCATGCCACCCGGCGCGTGAACGCCGATCACCTTGAGGGTTTCGCAGCAGTTGGCGCGCCCCTCGAGGCAAGCCGGACAATGGCCGCAGTTGAGATAGGGGTTGATCACTACCGGATCGCCGGCGGCGAAAGCCTCGCCATTGGGATCGACGACGACCCCGCTCAGTTCGTGGCCGATGACGCGGGGATACTCGAAGTAGGGAAAATTGCCTTCGAAGATGTGGTAGTCGGTGCCGCAGATGCCGATGTGGCGAATGGCAACGCGGACCCAGCCGGGCTTCAGCTCGGGACGGTCGATGTCGATCAGCGCCAGCTGTTCGGGCGCGGTGCAGGATATGGCTCGCATGGGGTCTCCTCTTGCACGGGATCATAGCGGGGCGTGGCTTCACCACAAGCACCCGGCAGGCTACAAACCCCCGCGTCTTTAGTGGGGTATTTCAGCGTGGATTTTGCGAGCGACAACTGGGCTGGAGCGACGCCCGAAGTCATGGCGGCCCTGGCGCGGCACAATGCCGGCTACTCGCCGGCCTATGGCGGGGATCCGCTGAGCCTCGGCATCCGGGACCGGTTCTCGGAGCTGTTCGAGCGCGAGGTGGAGGTGTGGTTCACCGCGACGGGGACCGCGTCGAACTCGCTGGGGCTCGCGGCGCTGAGCCGGCCGGGCGGCGTGGTGTTCTGCGGCGAGGATGCGCATGTCCACACCGATGAAAGCGGCGCGACGGAGTTCCAGTCGGGCGGCATGAAGCTGGTGCCGGTGGCGAGCCCGCTCGGGTTGATCGATGCGGCAGCCTTCCGCACGGCGCTTGGCAAGCACTCGCCTGGCGGTCGGAGTGTGCCGGTGGCGCTCAGCCTCACCAATGCCACGGAATGGGGCACCGTCTATTCGGTCGAACAGGTCGCAGAACTGGCAGAGATCGCCCGTGGCAGCGGGCTGAAGGTGCATATGGATGGGGCGCGATTCGGCAATGCCGTGGCGGCGCTGGACGTGACGCCGGCCGAGCTGACCTGGAAGGCCGGGGTGGATTTTCTGTCGTTCGGAGCAACCAAGAACGGTTGCTGGGCCGCCGAAGCGATCGTGGTGTTCACCCCGGGGCTGCTGGGAGACTTCGAAGCGCGGCGGCAGCGGGCCGGACACACCTTCTCGAAGGCGCGGTTCGTTGCGGCGCAGTTCGAGGGGTATCTTGAGAACGGCAACTGGTTGCGTCGGGCCGGCCACGCCAACGCCATGTCGGACCGGCTGCGTTCCGGTATCCGGGCCAGCAGCACGGCGCGGCTCGGCTGGGAGAATACCGCGAACGAGGTGTTTGCGGTGATCTCGAAGACGGCGCTGGCGCGGGTGCGGACAGCAGGCGGCGCGGCGCATGAATGGCCGACGAACGGGCTGGCGGTGGATGAGGTGCTGGTGCGGCTGGTGACCAGCTGGGCGACGAGCGAGGCGGATGTCGACGGGTTTCTGGCGGCCCTTTAGGCGGCAATAGAACCGAAGCAGACGGCCCCCTCCCGGCCTCCCCCATAAAGGGGAGGTGAAGAGTCGTGGCTCCGTCTTCGATCGTGCCCCATGCACCAGCGGGGCACCTTCGGGGCCGTCTGCCGGCAGTCAGCCCACCACCACCTTCACCACATTGCCGGCCGGGTCCTTGCTCTCGATCCCTTCGTTAGTCTCCGAATAGCTAGCGCCGATTGCCGCCAGCCGCGCCTTCACCGCCTCGAGCGTCGCCTGATCCGGCACCGCGACGTGGAACCAGCGCAAGCCTGCAGAACCCTTCGGCGCCTGGGCGGCATTGGGGCCGGACCAGATGTTGAAAGCGATGGTGTGCGGCGGGTAGTCGAGCCCGAGATCGCCCATGCCGAAGCGGCGCATGATGAACAGGCCGCCGAAGCCCAGGCCGTCGCGGTAGTAGCGCATGGCCTGTTCGAGATCGTTCACATGCAGGTGGATGTGGCCGATACGGGTGCCCTCGGGCATCAGCGCCGGAACGGCATTGACGTCGTCGAGTTCGGCCAAGAGGTCATCGACATCGATCGCCTCGCGGCCCGAATGCGGCGAGCCGTCGACGGTCTTGACATAAAAGCCGTCCTCGCCGTCGCCGATGATGCCACGCCAGGGCGTCTCGAAGGTGATCTCGATGCCGTTATTGTCGTAGTCCCAAAGATAGATTGCCTCGGAGACGAGATGATCGGTCGGCGAAATGCGGACGCGGCGCATCAGGGCGCGCACCACCATTTCGGCCAGCGCCTTGCGGTCCGGCACATGCACGGCGACGTGATAGAGGCCGAGCGAGCGATCGGGGAACGGGCTCTTGGCACCGAGCTCGAGGGTAATCAGCTCGCGACCTGCGGCGCCGAGGTGCAGCGCTTCGGCATCCTCGGAGATGAGCTCGAGGCCGACGACGTCACGCCACACGCTGAGCGCCTGGTCGCGATCGGTGACGCCGATGCGGACGGCGCCAAGATGGGTGGTGAGCGGCAGCGTCGGAGCAGAGCGGACCGCGGCCTGGGATTCGACGGTGATCATGATGGGTCTCGCAACGGGGGTTAGCTTGACCCTGATATGGCGGAGGCCGAGGGGCAAGCCAATGCTGTCGAGGCGGCGGACAGTCGATACGTTTTTGCGCGAATGGCCGGCACTGAGTGCGCGATTAGGTACGCTGATGGACGCTGCAATCGCCTTCTCCCACAAGGGGAGAAAGCCTGACTGCGACGCCGGCTCAAGAAAACGGCCACCACCCCCATCCCCGTTTGGGGATGGATGGTGGGGAGGGAGTGGTGGCTGCTGCCGGTGGCGCCGAGGTCAGGTGGCGACGGTGCGGCGGCGGTACTCGCTGGCGGCGTAGACGAGGAGCGCGGCGACGATCAGCCCGCCGACCAGTTGCGCCCAGTCGACGGTCGCAAGAAAGCGCGGCATCATCGACATGGCATCGAACGGGGCATCGGCGAAGATTTCGCGCTCGAGGTGCAGGTTGTCGGCGCCGAACTTCAGCCGCTCGCTCAGGTAGTGAAGGAAGTAGCCGGCGCGCGGACCCGTATCGTTGAAGATCAGGTTCTCGGCGAGCCCGATCAGGCCCGGGATGAGAAAGGCGAGCGGGATCGACCAGCGGCGGAACACCGTCGAGAGCGCCCCGACCCAGGCGAAGAACGGGGCATACCAAAGCAGCGCGACCACCAGGCCGACCAGCGCGAAGAGAGCGATCTGGAAGCCGGAGGCGAGGAACTCGAATATCCCGGGGACACCGAGCCGCGGCAGGATCATCGCGGTGATCATGGTGACCACGTAGATGAGGACGCCGGTGATCAGGTAGGCGCCGAAGATCAGGGCCGGGAAAATGGTCATGCCGGCGAGCGACTTGGAGGCCAGCATCTTGAAGTCGGTGACCGGCATCGACTTCCAGAACAGCATGGCATTGTTCCGCCGATCGGCGCTGAAGGCGTTGGCGTAGTAGAAGAACAGCGCCGCCAACAGGTACATGCTCCACAGCGCCGCCACCGCGAGGAAGCCGAACTCGAAGAACTTCAGCGCCGAGGGGACGCCGATCTCCTGGTGCATCTGGAAGCGGTTCGAGGCAATGCCGAACACCAGCACCAGCGTCATGATACCGAGGATCACGCCGGGGGCGTAAAGGAACGCACCCCGATGCTCGAGATACTCGCGCTTGATAAGGGCAACGAGAGACTTCATTTGGCGGGACCGCGCTGCATGAGGGCGACGAACAGGTCGCTGAGAGTGGGAGTGGTGACGTCACCGAACTGCGCGAGTTCGTCTCGATCGACGCCGTCGAACACCATGGCGGTCTGGCCGAAGCGGGTTTCGCTGTAGATCGGGCCGAGCGCCGTGGCAGCAGCAACCTGATCGGCGCGGACCAGCACCTGGCTGAACTTCGAGCTGACCGTTTCCATCTGCATGTGGAGGATCAGCTCGCCATCGCGGATGAACATGATGTCAGAGAGCATGAACTCGATTTCATCCACCTGGTGGGTGGTGATGAGCAGGGTACGCTCCTCGGTCATGTAGTCCTCGAGCAGGCGCCGGTAGAAGCGCTTGCGATAGGTGATGTCGAGCCCAAGCGTGGGCTCATCGAGCACCAGGAGCTTGGCATCGATTGCCATCACCACCGCAAGGTGGAGCTGGGCGATCATGCCCTTCGAAAGGTTCTTGATCCGGGCTTCCATCTTGACGTCGGTGCCCTCGAGGAAGCCGCGGGCCTTCGCCTGATCGAAGTTGGGGTGGATGTTGGTGAGCAGCGCGAACAGCTCACGGACCCTGAGGAACCGCGGCAGGCTCGCGACATCGGAGATGAAGGCGACGTTCTTCATCAGCGAGGCGCGCTTCTGGTATGGATCTTCGCCCAGAACGCGCACGGTGCCCTCGTAGGAGGTGAGCCCAAGCAGCGCGTTCAGCGTGGTGGTTTTGCCAGCGCCATTGTGGCCGACAAGGCCGTAGATGCGCCCGGCGGGGATGTCGAAATCGAGCCCGTGGAGGATTTCGGTGCGGCCGAAATGTTTCTTGAGGCCACGCGCCGAGACGATCGGAGCAGCTGTGGTTTGAGCCAGATCATTCATCTTTACCGCCTTGCTTCAGCAATAGTGTGGGGTCGAGATCGAGGGCGGCGAGGCGCGCCATGACGCGCGGCCACTCCTCGGTCAGAAACTTCTGGCGCTCGTGGGCGAGCAGCCGCTGGTGGCCGCCTTCGGCTACGAACATGCCCATGCCACGGCGTGACTCGACGACGCCGATGTCGACGAGCGACTGGTAGGCACGGGTAACGGTCAACGGGTTGACCGAGAGGTCGGCGGAGATCTGGCGCACCGACGGGAGCGCCTCACCCTCCTTGGTGGTCTTGCTCAGGATCATGTCGGCAATCCTCTCGCCAATCTGTACGAAGATCGGCTGGCTGTCGTTGAATTGGCTCATGCGTGATGCCTTGGTAGTGTGCTAGTTATGTAGCACACCAAATCGGCGGTGCAAGCGAAATCTTCAAGGGGCCAGTGCGGAGGCGCGGTTCGCGGACTTGGCATTGCCGAACGAAGGTGCGTAGTTTCAACAACGCTGCGACGGTAAACACCTTGTGCGACAGCGACTTCAGGGGGGACAGGGTGCGCGTTCTGGTCACCGGCAGCGCCGGGTTCATCGGCTATCATCTGAGCCGCCGGCTGCTCGCCGCGGGACACGAGGTGATCGGGCTCGACGCACTGACCCCCTATTACGATGTGCGACTCAAGTCGCAGCGGCACGCCATGCTGGAGGCCGACGGGCGGTTTCGCGCGGTAATCGGACGTCTGGAGGAGCAAGCCGCGATCGATGCGGCATTCGCCGACGCGCCACAGGTGGTCGTACACCTCGCGGCACAGGCGGGCGTGCGCTACAGCCTTGAGGCGCCGTTCAGCTACACCGACAGCAACGTCACCGGAACGCTCGCGGTCCTGGAGGCGGCGCGGCGCACGCCACCCAGGCACCTGCTGATCGCCTCCTCCAGCTCGGTCTACGGCATGGCGGGCAAGCCTTCGGCGGAACTGGACCCGACCGACCGCCCGGTGTCGCTTTATGCGGCGACCAAGAAGGCGACGGAGGCGATGAGCCATTCCTATGCCCACCTGTTCGGGGTGCCGATCACCTGCCTCAGGTTCTTCACCGTTTACGGGCCGTGGGGTCGGCCGGACATGGCGCTGTTCAGGTTCGCCGAGGCGATCGCCGCTGACCAGCCGATCAGCATCTACGGCGAGGGCCGGATGCGGCGGGATTTCACCTATGTCGACGACGTGGTGGCAGCGATAGACCGACTGATCGGAGTTGCGCCGGTAAGTGGGCAGCCCGTGTCGCCAGCGGACTCGCTCTCGCCGGTGGCGCCCTGGCGGGTGGTGAACATCGCCGGCGGCCGGCCGGTCGAACTGCTGCGGTTCGTTGCGGCGATCGAAGCAGCGATGGGGCGCGAGGCGACGAAGCAACTGCTGCCGATGCAACCGGGAGACGTATCCGAGACGGCGGCGGAGGTCGGCCTGCTGCGGGCGCTGGTCGGAGAACTGCCGCAGACGCCGATCGAGGCTGGCGTGCAGGCGTTCTGCGAGTGGTTCAGAGCGTGGCGAGGCTGACTGGTCCGGTGCTTCCGCAAACCCCGGCCGTCATCCCGACGAAAGTCAGGGGACCCAGTGCACCGGCTGTTCCAACCGCATAATTTCTGCCGACCTTGCTGTGATAGACCGCCACGGTTCGTGCTGCCCTTACTCTTCGAGCAGTGGGTCCCGGCCTTCGCCGGGATGACGACCGGTGGGGTAGGAAGATTGGTGGTCGAAATCATGCAAGGCAGTTCTGTCGACCGAACGGAAACTCGCTTGAGTGCTAACGACTCGCCCCGCCTGACATGTTAGGGACAAGTATTCGTTTCTGATCGGCATTCGCCGACCGCCCTACTCCTCCGGATTTCCAAATTGACGGCCACAGCTTCGGCATCGGCGACTTCGGTCGCCAGCAAGACCACGCTCTCGATCATCATCGCGGTGTCGGTCTGCCACCTGATCAACGACACCATGCAGTCGCTGCTGTCGGCGATTTATCCGATCCTCAAGCAGAGCTACGGCCTCGACTACGTGCAGATCGGGCTCCTGACACTGACCTTCCAGTGCACGGCGTCGCTGTTGCAGCCGGCGATCGGCATGTACACCGATAAGCGCCCCCTGCCCTTCTCGCTGCCGGTGGGCATGGCGTCGAGCCTCGTCGGGCTGCTGATCCTGGGCTTCGCGCAGAGCTACTGGCTGCTGCTGGTCGGATCGGCCTTTGTCGGGCTCGGCTCGGCGATCTTCCATCCTGAGAGTTCGCGCGTGGCGCGACTCGCTTCGGGCGGACGGCACGGGCTCGCACAATCGCTGTTTCAGGTGGGCGGCAATGTCGGCTCGGCCATCGGGCCGCTCTTGGCCGCCTTCATCGTGCTGCCGCGCGGGCAATCGAGCGTTGCCTGGTTCGCCGCTGGCTCACTGGTGGGCATCTTCATCCTGACCCGGGTGGGCATGTGGTATGCGGCGCACCGCAAGGCCAATGCCGGCAAGGCGCCGGTGAGCACCGCCCTGCTGTTCGACAGGCGCACCACCGCCATTGCACTCACCGTCTTGACGGTGCTGACGCTGACCAAGAACGCCTACATGGCGGGGCTTTCGAGCTACTACACGTTCTTCTTGATCGACAAGTTCCAGGTCGGCGTGCAGGACGCCCAGCTGTTGCTGTTCGTCTATCTCGGCGCCTCAGCGGTCGGGGTGTTCCTCGGCGGGCCTATCGGCGACCGCTTCGGCGCCAAGTTCGTGATCTGGTTCTCGATTCTCGGGGTGCTGCCGTTCACCCTGGCCCTGCCCTATGCCGATCTCACCTGGACGGTGATCTTGACAGTGTTGATCGGGCTGATCTTCTCGTCGGCTTTCTCGGCCATCGTGGTGTTCGCGCAGGAGCTGCTGCCGGGTCGGGTCGGGATGATCGCCGGGATCTTTTTCGGCTTCGCCTTCGGCGCGGGCGGCATTGCCGCCGCGGCACTCGGAGCCCTGGCCGACGTCACCGGCATCCAGTACGTGTTCTGGCTCTGCTCGTTCATGCCGCTGGCCGGGCTGCTGACGGTGTTTCTGCCGGAAATGCAGCACAAGGTGCGGTAAGGTGGTGGTCTGCTGAGGCAGACGACCCCCTCCCATCCTCCCCCATGAAGGGGGAGGTGCCGCGCCGGTGCACTTGGCACGATAGAGCCACAGCCTCGACTCTTCACCTCCCCCTTTATGGGGGAGGCCGGGAGGGGGCCGTCTCCATCAGTCTAAATCTGCAGCAACGCCACCGGCTTTTGCAGCTTGAACACCGTGCCGGTGGCGCTCAGCGTGCCGTCTGCAGCGACGCCGAACACCACGAGGTCTTCGCTTTCCTGGTTGGCGACGATCAGGTGTTTTTCCAGCAGCAGGAAGAAGCGGGGCCAGTTGCCGCCGCAGGCGATGTTCTGCTTGAAACTGATGCGCCCGTCGGCCGCGATGGCGAAGGCGGTGATCGAGTTGTGGCCGCGATTGCTGACATAGAGCACCGTACCGGCAGCATTGATCTGGATGTGCGCGCCGGTGGAGGTGCCCTTGAAGTCGGCGGGCAGCGCCGAGAGGGTGTTGAGCTCGCTCAGCTTGCCGCCGGGTTCGCGGGCCAGCGCGGTGACGGTCTCGGCATATTCGGTAAACAGGTAGGCGAACTTGCCGCCGGGGTGGAACGCCAGGTGGCGCGGGCCGGCGCCCTTCGGGGTCGAGAACGCGGTCTCGGGGCCGTCGATGAAATTGCCGGCTTCGTAACGGACGCTGCGCACTTCGTCATGGCCGAGATCGACGGTGTAGAGCCGGTCGGCTTCCGGTGACCACTGGGTCCAGTGGGCGTGGCCCTTGTCATGCGCGTGCGCACTACGCAGCACGGTGGGGTCGGATTTCAGCGCGCCGGTCGCCGCATCGATCGAGAACACCGGGGTCGAGTCGTCGCCGTAGTTGGCGACGGCGAGCTTGGTGCCCTTGGGGCTGATGCGGAGGTAGCAGGGATATTTCGCGCCGGTCGACTGGTAGCCGAGCGGGGTGGCGGAGCTGTTATCGGCGGCGAGGCTGAAGGCGCCGGCCTGCTCTGCCATCTCGTTGGTGACGTAGACGGTGCGGGTCGAAGGCGCGAAGGCGATCCACGAGACGTCGGGTGTGCCGGGAAAGCTGCGAGTGAGCTCGATATCGCCGGTGGCGGTGTCGAAGCTCAAGAGCTTCAGTCCCTCGCCGTTCGGGCCGGTATAGGAGCCGGACAGCAAGTTGAGCTTGGACATACGCAATTCCTCCTCGGTAAGTCGGGCGGAAGTGTTAGGGGAGTCACGGGGTTATGGCTAGTCGGTCTTCGAAGGGCTGAGCGCTTGGCGCCCCTCACCCTGACCCTCTCCCCAGAGGGGAGAGGGGACGCACTTTGCACCGGCGGTGCCCCCATCGCCCCCTCGCCCCTTTGGGGAGAGGGCCGGGGTGAGGGGCGCCAAGCGACGGATGCGTCAGCGCGCCCTATCCCAACCCTCACGCATCAGTGCAAAACCCTTCTCGTAAACCTCGGCTTCCGAAGCGAACAGCGGGCGCCAGATCTTGGTGGCGGCGGCGAGGTCGGGCAGTGCCGAGCCGAAGGCTTCGATGGTCATCCAGCCATCGTAGCCGGATTGCTTCAGGGCGTTGAACACCGACTGGAAATCGATGTGGCCGGCGCCGGGAACGCCGCGGTTATTCTCGGTGATATGGACGTGGTTGATCTGACCGATGGTCGAAGCGATCAGCGGTGGAACGGCGTTTTCCTCGATATTGGTGTGGAAGGTGTCGAAAAGGTAGCCGTAGTTCGGCTCGTCCACCCGACGCACCAGGCTGGCCGCCTGCTCCATGGTATTTAGAAAGTAGCATTCGAAGCGGTTGAGCGGCTCGACCGACAGCGCAACGCCCTGCCGCGCGGCGTATTGCGCCGCCTGCTTGTGGACGTCGGTGCACCAGGCGACCTCATCGTCGGTTGGGCCACGACCCGAGAACTCACCGAGCGGCTGATGGAACGGGCCGCAGACCAGCGTACCGCCGAGAGCGGCCGTGCAGTCGGTCAGCCAGTTGAGGTGCGTCAGCGCAGCGGCGCGCTGGACGTAATCAGGGGAGATGGCGTTGCCGCCGGCCATGACGCCGACGCCAGTCGCGCCGAGGCCAAGATCGCGGAGGCGGCGACCGAGTTTCTCGTAGTGGTCGGGCGTCCCCTCGAACATCGGCACCTCGACGCCGTCATAGCCGGTGGCCTTGAGGCGCTCGATGATCGGCCAGTGTTGGTCGGTGACGTGGGTGGTCCAGAGCAGGAGGTCGAAGCCGAGTTTCATTGGTGTTCTCACTATCGTGGGGAAGGCCCCCTCACCCGGCCCTTCGGGCCGACCTCTCCCCCCAAAGGGAGAGGCGGAGTTGCGGCGCGATGGTGCCCATCCACCACCTCTCCCTGGGGGGAGAGGTCGCCGCGTAGCGGCGGGTGAGGGGGCCTTTCCGCCCTTACAAATTCACCCAGCTACCCGACTTGCCCGAGCTGATGATCGCGTCGCAGAGCTTATTCGTCGCCAGCGCATCCCGGAACGTCGGCGCCGCGGGCTTTCCCGTCTTCAGCCCCTCGAGGAAATCGGCGGCGGTGTGGGTGAAGCTGTGCTCGAAGCCGATGACGAGGCCGGGGACCCACCATTTGCCGAGATAGGGATGATCGCCGTCGGTGACCAGAATATTGGTCCAGCCACGCAGCCGCCCTTCGGTCGAGTGGTCGAACCACTGCACGCGGTTCATGTCGTGCAGGTCCCAGGCGAGCGAGCCCCTCTCGCCGTTGATTTCGAGCGTGTACGCCGCCTTGTGGCCGCGGGCGTAGCGGGTGGATTCAAAGGTGCCGAGCGCGCCGTTGGCGAAACGGGTCAATACAGCCGCCGCATCGTCGATGCCGACCGTCTGCTTCTTGCCGGTATCGGCGTGGGTGCGCTCCTTGACGAAGGTTTCGGTCATGGCGGTGAGCGAGGAAATATCGCCGTTGATCCACAGCGCGCTGTCGAGGCAATGGGCGAGAAGATCGCCGGTGACGCCGGAGCCGGCAGCATCGACATCGAGCCGCCAGGTCCCCTGCCCGCCCTGCGGCACGTCGGGCGAAATGGTCCAATCCTGCAGGAACTTGGCGCGATAGTGGAAGATGCGGCCGAGTTTGCCCTCATCGACCAGTTGCTTGATCAGCGTGACCGCGGGGACGCGGCGGTAATTGTACCAGACGAGATTGGGAACGCCGGCTTTCTCCACGGCATCGACCATCGGCTGGCCTTCGGCGGCGGTGCGGGCCAGGGGTTTTTCGGTGAGCACCATCTTGCCGGCCTTGGCAGCGGCGATGGCGATCTCGGCATGGAGGTCATTGGGCACGCAGATATCGATGGCGTCGATATCGCGCCGTTCGATCAGCGCGCGCCAGTCGTGCTCGACGCTGTCATAGCCCCATTGTTCGGCGAAGCGGCGCACCTTGCTGTCGTTGCGCGCCGCCACCGCCTTCAGCACCGGATGATAGCCGGTATCGAAGAAATGGCTGACGGAGGCCCAGGCATGCGAGTGGCAGCGGGCCATGAAGCCATAGCCGACCATGCCGATGTTGAGTTGTTTGGTCATTGGAGTGTTCCTTTGGCTGGGCAGTCGCCACACCCACGGATGTCATCCCGGCGAAAGCTGGGACCATCTCGCGGTCAGCGCCTGCGGTGAGTTGGGTCCCAGCTTTCGCTGGGATGACACCTGTGGATGGGATAGGGCGTGCCCACGCCCAAACGGAGGTTCCCGCTTTCGCGGGAATGACCCTGTGGGCGGGGAGAGAGCGAGCGCACGTTGCGCCGCCTATTCCCGCCAGCCATGCGCTTCGCGGACCTTGAGCATGGCGCCGAGAATCTTGTTCCAGGTCTCCTGCTGCTCCATTACCGCGTTGGGGAACATGCAGCCGTCCCAGCAGATGTGGCGCATCTTCCTGGTCAGCTCGCCCTTGTCGTCGCGCAGCCAGTAGCCGGCGTGCTTCACCACATCCAGCCGGCCGTTGGGGTCGTCGATCTGGCAGTGACGACCGGTCTTTTCATGATCCCCGGACCCAAAGGTGGTGCCGTCGTTCTGGGCGACGTGGAAATCCAGCGTCCAGGGGCGGAGCGCATCGGCGACCTGGTGATAGGCGGCATCGAGCGCGGCCTTGTCGCTCCAATCGAAATTCGCGGGCAGGATGCGGTCCTTCTCGGCATTGGCGCCGAGCACGAACAGCATCGAGTGCGCCATGTCGGCCTGGTAGCCGACAATGCCGGGCATGTTGACCAGCTCGAGCAGCTTCACGTTCTCGCGCCACGAATGCATGCCGCCCCAGCAGATCTCGCCCTCGGCGACGATGTACTCGCCATAATGCTGGGCAATGCGGCCGGCCTCGCGAAAGGTCTCGGCGATCTTGCTGGTATTGCCGGCGGGATCAGCATCCCAGGCTTCGACGCCGGTGGAGCTATCGACCCGCACGCCGCCGGTGGGGCGAATGCCGAGCTCGCGCATTTGCTGGCCGATCCTGCAGGCCTTTTCGACCTGGGTGAGGAAGCGCTTGACCTCATCGGCGTCGCCCATGGCCGAACCGCCGCCGGCGCCACCCCAGATCGGGGCGACGAACGAGCCGACCTTCAGGCCGAAGCTCGCGATGTGATCGGCCATGCGCTTCACATCATCTTTCGAGCTGTCGATCGAGATATGCGGATCAGCCAGCCACAGGTCGACGCCGTCGAATTTCTGGCCGTCGACCTCGGCATTGGCCGTGAGCTTCAGCAGCGTATCGAGGGGGATGATGGGCTCGGCCCCGGGAGCGCCCTTGCCGACCACGCCGGGCCAGGTGGCATTGTGCAGTTTCGGGTAGTTGTTGGATGCCATGATCCCCCTCCCCTGGGGTCTAACGCTTTGCTGAAATAGACGTGAGACCGGTGCCCCAACCCAGTCGGCAGTCGGCAGTCGGCAGTAGGCAGTCGCATCCTCTTCTTCCGATTGCCGACTGCCGATTGCCTACTGCCGTCATGGGTAGGGGTCGGATATCACCCGCTGACATCATCACGCCGCCTGCCCCCTGAGGTTTACCCCGGTCTTGGCGTCGAACAGCATCACCTTGTCGGGGTTCCAGTTGAAGCGGACGGCTTCTTCGACCTTCACCTCGACGCGGGCCGGTACGGCGGCGCGCATCAGGTTGTCGCCGACGCGCAGGGTGACGATCTTTTCGATGCCGTGGTTTTCGACGTCATGGATGCGCGCTTCGTTCGCTGCACCGGCCGCAACCTCGACATCTTCGGGCCGGATGCCGAAAGTGACAGGGCCCTCGACCGCGGCGCTGCGCCTGATCGGCATCTGAAACGCCTGCGCCACGTTCGCCACATCGCCGGCGAGGCTGCCGGGCAGCAGGTTGATGGCGGGCGAGCCGACAAAGCTCGCAACGAACGTGTCGCGTGGGTTGGTATAGACGTCGCGCGGCGTGCCGACCTGGACGATCCTGCCCTTGTTGAGCACCGCTATGCGGTCGCCCATGGTCATCGCTTCGACCTGGTCGTGGGTGACGAAGATGAAGGTGGCGCCGAGCCGCATCTGCAGGTCCTTGAGCTCGGAACGCAGGGCCTCGCGCAGCTTGGCGTCGAGCGCCGAGAGCGGCTCGTCCATCAGGAAGACCTTGGGTTCGCGCACGATGGCGCGGCCGATCGAGACACGCTGCATTTCGCCGCCGCTCAGGCGGTCCGTCTTGCGATCGAGCAGGTGCGAGATACGCAGGGTCTTGGACGCGTAGTCGATGCGCTTGTCGATGTCGGGCTGGCTCATCTTGCGCACATTCGAGCGCAGCGGGAAGGCCAGGTTGTCGCGCACCGAGAGGCGCGGATAGAGCGAATATTGCTGCAGGACAAGGGCAACGTCGCGCTCGGCGGGACCCCAGGCATCGACGTTGTCGTCGTCGATGTAGATGCTGCCGGCGCTGGGCTTTTCGAGCCCGGCGATCATGCGCAGTGTCGTAGTCTTGCCGGCGCCGGTGGGGCCGAGCAGGACGAAGAATTCGCCATCGGCCACATCGATGCTGAGGTCGGAGACGGCGGTATGCACACCGAACTGCTTGGAGACTTCATCGAGACGGATACGGGCCATGTCGGTCGCCTAGAGCTCCACTTTTTGTCGCTTGGTCGGGGCAGGATCGTCTCGCGACCCTTCCTCGTCACGCGCCAGCCGGATGTCGAGCGAGGCGCCCGATCTGGTATCGAAGAAATGCACCTGCGACGGGTCAATTCGAGCCCAGACCTGGGTGCCGGCCTTGGCCACGAAGCCCGACGCGGTGCGGGCCCGTATGGTTTTCTCGCCGAGCTTGAGATCGACGATGTCGAAGCTGCCGAAGGGCTGAATGATGTGAGCCTCGGCCGGCTCGTAACCCGCCTTGCTGTCGCGGCTGAGCAGCACCCCCTCGGGACGCACGCCGAGCGAGAGATCGGTGCCGGCCTTCTTCTGCTGCAGCATGCCGAGCAGTTCGCGCGGCAACTCGAAGCTGGCGCTGTCGAGAGCGATCCGGGCGCTGCCATTGGCCTCGCTGACCCTGGTGGGGGCAATGTTCATGATGGGTGAGCCGATGAACTGCGCCACGAACAGATTAGCCGGATACAGATAGACCTCGGTCGGGGTGCCGACCTGCTGCAGAACGCCCTCATTCATCACGACGATGCGGTCGGCGAGCGACATGGCCTCGACCTGGTCGTGCGTCACGTAGATGGAAGTGGAGCCGTTCTCGAAATGCAGGCGCTTGAGTTCGACACGCATGGTCTCGCGCAGCTTGGCGTCGAGCGAACCGATCGGCTCGTCGAGCAACAGCGCCTTGGGCCGGCGCACCAGGGCGCGGCCGATGGCGACGCGCTGCATGTCACCGCCCGACAGCGACGACGGGCGCGCATTGAGCATGTGGCCGATGCCCAGCGACTTGCCGACCGAGCGCACCGTTCGATCGACCTCGTCCTTGCTGGTGCCGACGGCGCGCAACGGGAAAGCGAGGTTTTCGTAGACGGTGAAATGCGGATAGAGCGCATAATTCTGGAACACGAAGGCGATGTCGCGATCAGCGGCGCTGAGGTTCTGGATCGGCTTGCCGTCGAGCAGGATATCGCCCGAGTCGATTTCCTCGAGCCCGGCGATGGCGCGAAGCGTCGTGGTCTTGCCGCAGCCGGAAGGGCCGAGGAAAACGACGAACTCGCGATCCTTGACGGTGAGGTTGACATCGCGAATGACGTGAACCGGTCCGAAATGCTTGTCGATGTGGCGCAGTTCAATCTCAGCCATGTGGATGCCCCTTGACGGCGGCCGAGATGGAGACCGGGCCCGTATCGTCCTCGTCAACCTCGGGACCGTCCGGCGGTGGGATATGCACGGCGACGTTAAAGCCGATGAGGCCGATCAGCATGACGAGGACGGAGTACTGGTGAAGGAATTCGACCCAGGGCTGGCACAGGAACAGTATCCCCAGCAGCATGAAGGCCATCGAACCGGGTTCGAGGACACGGGCGTTGAAGCGTCGGAACGCCTGCTTCTTGTGGCGCTCGGCCTTGGTTTCTCCAGGCGTCATTTGCGGATCGCTCCGAAGCTCATGCCGCGCAGCAAGTGGTTGCGCAGGAGGAAGGTGAAGATCGCGACCGGGATAAGGAACAGCACCGTACCGGCAGCGATGACGGTCCAGTCCTGCAGACCCGTGCCAACCTGGCTGGGAATGAAGGGAGGCGCCGTCTGCGCCCGGCGATTGGTGAGGATGAGCGCGAAAGCGTACTCGTTCCAGGCCGTGATGAAGCAGAAGACTGCGGTTGCAGCGATGCCCGTGGCGGCCTCGGGCAGGACGATCTTGAAGAACGCCTGCATGCGCGTGTAGCCGTCGACCAGAGCAGCCTCTTCATACTCCTTGGGGATCTCGTCCATGAACCCTTTCATCAGCCAGACCGCAAACGACACGTTGAACGCGGTGTAGAGAATGATCAGTCCGACATGGGTGTCGTTGAGACCGACCGCCCGATACATCAGGAACATCGGGATAGCGACCACGATGGGTGGCAGCATGCGCGTCGAGAGGATGAAGAATAAGAGGTCCGCCTCGCCCTTCACCCGGAAGCGCGAGAAGCCATAGGCGGTGATCGTGCCCATCGACACCGCAAGGATGGTCGAGGTTATGGCGACGATCAGGGAGTTGATGAAGCGATCCGGATAGGCGGAAAAGACGACCTCGCCCTTACCGTCGCGGGCGAGACGTTCACCGCCGTCGAGAACCAGGCGCTCCCACCAGGGCGCAGCCTCATAGACCTCGGGTGCAACGGGCGCGGTCAATTGGGCCCGCTTGGTGAACAGCTTCACGAAAGGCGTGATCTGGGGCTCGAAGAGCACCGAGGGCGGCACCGACGTGGCCTGCACGAGCGGCTTGAAGGCCGTCGTCGTGATCCAGTAGATCGGGGACAGGAAGATCAGCGTGACGACGATCACGACGGCGATCGCAATGCGGTTACCCAGCCGTCCGGAGCGCGTTGAAACGACAGCCATTCTAGCGCTCCTTGGCCTTGTTGAGGTATTTCACGTAGATGTTGGTAATGCACAGCACCATGATCAGCACGATGTAGGCGAGCGCCGAGGCCGGCCCCGTCTGCCACTGCGCGAACGCCATCTTGTAGAGGCGCGACGAGATCAGTTCCGCCTGCGGCTGGCCGGTCATCACGAAGGCGATGTCGAAGGTCTTGAACGCCTCCATGGTGCGGAAGATGACGGCGATGAGCAGGATCGGCGCGACCAGCGGGAGCGTGACCCGAAAGAAGGTGTAGAGCTTGCTGGCGCGGTCGATCGAGGCGGCTTCGTAAAGATGCTTGGGCACCGCGCTGAGGCCAGCGAGCGAGAGCAGCATGACGAAGGGCGACCACATCCAGATATCGGTGATGGCGACTGCATAAAGCGCCAGGTTCGCGTCGGTGAGCCAGGCGGTTTTGCCCAGGCCCAGCGCGTAGTTCAGGATACCCCAGGACGGATCGTAAATGAGCTTCCAGAACAGCCCCACTACGACCGGCGAGAGCATCATGGGCAAGAGCAGCAGAGTGGTCAGTAGCCCCTTGCCGGGGATCGGCCGATTGAGCAGCAGCGCCAGCCCGAAGCCGACGACGAACTGCCCGCTTACCGAGACGATGACATACCAGAGCGTCGTGGCGAAGCTGCGCCAGATCACCGGATCGGCCAGGATGTCGGCGTAGTTCTGGAGCCCGACGAAATTGGCGGCGTCCTTGCTCGATGCACGGAAATCGGTGAACGAGAAGCCCAGCGAATAGAGCAGCGGGAAGACATTGAAAATGATGAGGAACGCGACCGTCGGGATGACAAAAAGGTTCCTGATGGTGATGTCGCTCCAGCCGCGCGTAGCCGCTCGCGAAGTCGGGCTGAGCGTCGTCATCATGGTCGTCAATGCTTGATCCCCCGATTAGCAATTGGCCCGGGGAGGAGGTTCTCCCCTCCCCGGGTCGCAGTCGTTGGGTTACTCGGCCGGGTAGCCGGCAGCCTTGAGGCTTTCGACCCAGGTCGCGGCGAGCTTGTCGAGCGCCTCCTGAGCGGTGCCATTACCGTTCACGACATAGTCGTAAAAGCCCTGCTGGCCCTCGTCGAGCAGCTCGGCGTATTCGGGAAGTGCCCAGAAATCGCGGACCTTGAACATGGTCTCGAAGAACGCCTTGTTGTACGGCGTCGCGTTCTGGAACTCGTCCGACTCGAGGATGGCCGCAGCAGCGGTATAACCGCCCAGTTCGGCCCACTTCTTCTGGGTCTCGTCCTTGACCAGCCACTCGAGGAACTTCATCGCCTCGTCTTTGTTCTGGCTGTAGGAGACCAGCGAAATCCCCTGGCCGCCCAGAGCGGCGAAGTCGTCGCCACGCGGGCCGGGGGGGTTGGCAAAGAAGCCCATATTGGCGGCCTGCGGATTGGTCGCCTCATTGAGCAGCGACGGGAAGAACGCGAAGAAGTTCATCCCCATCGCGACCTGGCCCTGCGCGATTGCCGTGTTCACTTCGGCAAAGAAGGCATTGCCCCAGCCCGGAGGGCCGTAGGTATAAAGCTTCTTGTAGTCCTCGAGGCCCTCGGCCGACTCCTTCGAGTTCAGCAGACCGGTGACCTTGTAGTTGGCGTAGTCACCGAGCGACCCGCCATAGGAAAAGATGAAGGTCTCGGCGCCCATGGTGATGGCGTCGCCGGGGACCTGCGTATAGACGGCCGCGCCGTACCGGTTTTCGGCCGGACGGTGGAAGAACTCGGCGATATCGACGAGTTGCTTGAGGTCCTTCGGCACGCCGAGATCATAGCCGTACTTGGCTTTGAAGTTCGCCATCTCGGTGGGATCTTCGAACCAGTCCTTGCGGTAGGCCCAGCCGACGGCATCGCCCTCGAGCGGCACCGACCAGTACGTACCCGATCCACCCGGATATTCCGAATAGAACTGCATGGTGGCCGGAGCCATCTTGGTGGTGAGGTTGTGAGTTTTGACGAACTCGGTGAGGTCGACGTAGTGGCCACCGGTCGAGCCGGCGCCCAGCCACTGACTGTCGCCGACCACGAGGTCATAGGCCGAACCCTGGGCGTTGAATTCGGTGAACGCCTTGGTCTGGAAATCGGGCCATGGCACCGTCTCGACGGTGACGGTGACGCCGGTCTCTGCCTGATAATCGTTGACCAGTTCCTGCAGGTAGTTGGCCGGATCCCATTCGGCCCAGAGTATTGTCAGTTCCTGCGCCAGCACAGATGTGCTGGACGCAAGCATCAGGCCCAAACCGGCCAGCATGCCCTTGGTAGCAGTGCGCATTATGGTCCTCCCTCTAGCGCTTCCGACGGCCGGCAGATGCGGCACCGACCGAAGCCCCTCCTCCGTGCCGGGGGCCTTCACAGCAGCGAACCGGCAAGAAGCTCTCCCAAGCTTCGACGACCGGCCGTTCTCTCGCGACGTGTGGGTATTGTCCCTCATCGCCGGCCCCACCTCGTCAGCCTCTCCCAAGGCCTCGCGCGGTTGCCGGCTTCGGCGCCCCTCAGCGCCCGTCGCACTTGATCCTCCTCCTGATCGACGTGCGTCAACACTACAATTTCAACGTTTTATCAGCTCCGTCAAGCTAACATGCTAGCATTTTTGCAAGTCGCCACCATCAGGAGGAAAATAGTTTCCCACGCTCGTTCAGGCCGAAGACTCCGCCACCGCCGCGCGGACTAGCGCGGTAGCCGCCCACGTCGCGACTTCGGCAGTTTCGTCGAACTCGAGCCCCCACAAGTCTTTGAGAACAATAAGAACTTCCAGACCGTAGACCAGCGAGAGCGCCTTGGCCAGGCGCTGAAACTTGGCTTCCGGCAGTTTATTCTTGAGTGGCGCTATCGCCATTTGCAAGAGCTCGACACGATGGCCGCGTTTGAATGGCGGCTCGGCGCCAAGCGTACCGGCGCGACGCTGCGCCCACTGCTCGAGCGACAGTTTCAGGGCCGCCTTGAAGGTCGCCTCGAACTCGGCGACCCGCGGCATGGTCAGCGCCAGAAGGTCGAGCACGCGGGTTTCGGGATCCTCGCTGGCGCTCTGCCAGTTGAGTATCGGGCCAAGCCCCTCGTTGACCACGGCATGCACCAAGGCAGCCTGGCTCGGGAAATAGCGATAGGCAGTGGCGCGCGACACCTCGGCAGCTTCGGCAACATCGCTCACCGACGGCGTCTGCCCTCGCTGCATCAGCGCGATGGCCGTTTCCAGCATGAGTTTGCGAGTGCGCGCCCGAGCGCCTTTGGGCTCCGAAACCTGCTGTTCGTGGGGCTGTGAGACGTCCATATCGAAATGATACGCACATCTCAAAATGCTTTGCAATGGCGGCGGAGCTCTGCCATGACAAGGCGATGAGAGCGTCGGCGGGGGTGACCCGAACGGCGTCGGGAGGGGTGCGATGAAGCGCATCTACGTGGTCGGGACGGCTGATACCAAGGGCGAGGAACTGGCCTTCCTTGCCGAGAAGATCCGTGCACTGGGCGCCGATCCGCTGGTGGTCGACGTCGGCATCCGCGCCCCGACCATTCCGCCAGAAGTCGACGCAGCCGACGTGGCCAAGTTCGGACCACCCGGACTGCTTGAGGGCACCGATCGCGGCGTTGCCGTCGCCGGCATGGCAGAGGCGTTCGCCCAATTTGTCATAACCCGTGATGATATCGCCGGAATGGTCGGCATCGGCGGCGGCGGCGGGACCTCGATCATCACATCAGGGATGCGGAAGCTGCCGATCGGGCTGCCCAAGGTGATGGTCTCCACCCTCGCCTCGGGCGATGTCGGGCCCTATGTCGGGGTCAGCGATATCATGATGATGCCGTCGGTGACCGACCTCGCCGGGCTCAACCGGATATCGCGTGTTATCCTCTCCAACGCGGCGCTCGCCGTGGTGGCGATGAGCGCCAACCCGACGATGGTGGAGCCGGCGACCAAGCTGGCGGTCGGGCTCACCATGTTCGGGGTGACGACGCCGGCGGTGACGCAGATCGTCGAACGCCTCACCGGGGCCGTCGAGCCGCTGGTCTTCCATGCCACCGGCACCGGCGGCAAGACCATGGAAATGCTGGTCGATTCCGGCCTGGTCGGGGCACTGATCGACGTCACCACCACCGAGGTATGCGACTACCTGCTCGGCGGCGTGCTGCCAGCCGGGCCGGAGCGCTTCGACTGCCTGTCGCGACGGCCGGTGCCCTATGTCGGATCGGTCGGGGCCTGCGACATGGTCAACTTCTGGGCACCCGAGACGGTGCCGTCGCACTATGCCGGCCGGCTGTTGTACTCACACAACGCCAACGTGACGCTGATGCGGACCACGGGCGACGAGTGCCGGGCGATCGGCGAATGGATCGGCGGCAAGCTCAATGCCGCATTGGGGCCGGTGCGGTTCCTGGTGCCGCTGCGCGGCGTGTCGGCGCTCGATATCGAGGGCGGCGCGTTCCGCGATGCCGAGGCCGACGCCGAACTGTTCGATGCGATCGAGCGGACGGTGCAATGGAACGGTGACCGACAGCTGATCCGGCTCGACTGCCACATCAACGACCCCAGGTTTGCCGAGGCGGCAGTCAGCGCCTTCCACGAAATCACGTCAAAATAACCTATTGGGAGACAGCATGGCTGCCATCGCGCGCGCCGAAATCCTCAGAAAATTCCACGACATGGTGGCTCGCGGCCAGCCGATCGTCGGCGGCGGAGCGGGCACCGGCATTTCGGCCAAGGCCGAGGAAGCCGGCGGCATCGACCTGATCATCATCTACAATTCCGGGCGCTACCGCATGGCCGGGCGCGGCTCGGCGGCCGGTTTGCTCGCCTACGGCAATGCCAACGAGATCGTCAAGGACATGGCGCGCGAGGTGCTGCCGGTGGTCAAGCGCACCCCGGTCCTGGCCGGGGTGAACGGCACCGATCCGTTCGTCTTGATGCCGCAGTTCCTCGCCGAACTCAAAGCCATGGGCTTTTCGGGGGTGCAGAACTTTCCGACCATCGGGCTGTTCGACGGGGTGATGCGGGTCAGCTTCGAGGAGACCGGCATGGGCTATGGCCTCGAGGTCGAGATGATCGCCGAAGCCCACAAGCTGGACCTCTTGACCACGCCCTACGTGTTCAACCCGGACGAAGCGGTGGCGATGACCAAGGCCGGGGCCGACATCATCGTTGCCCATATGGGGGTGACGACCGGTGGCGCGATCGGGGCAACGGCGGCGAAATCGCTGGAACAGTGCGTGACGGAGATCGAGGCGATCGCCGCGGCGGCGCGTGGGGTCCGCGACGACGTGATCGTCCTCTGCCATGGCGGGCCGATCGCGATGCCTGAAGATGCCAAGTTCATTCTCGACCGGGTGAAGGGCTGCCACGGGTTCTATGGCGCGAGCTCGATGGAACGGCTGCCGGTGGAAGTGGCGATCAAGGCACAGGTTGAGGGATTCAAGGGACTGAAGAGCGGCAGTCGGCAGTAGGCAGTCGGCAATCGGCAGTCGCAATGTTCCGGGCGATTGCCGAGTACCCGGTTCCTACTGCCTACTGCCGACCGACTGCCGACTGCCGATGAGGAAGAAACCATGACCGAGAACAATTTCGTCTATCCGCGCGATGTCAGCGCGTTCGGGTTCGATTGGGGGAAGCTGGCGCTGACGGTGGCGCCTGAGGTGAACGGAGCGAAGCGGTTTTCGGGCGGCGTGGTGGATCTGCCGCCCGGCCAGGGGCATAGCCGGCACAACCATCCGGGTGCCGAGGAGATCATCTTCGTGATCTCCGGCGAAGGTGAGCAGATGGTCGAGACGCCGGAAGGGGTGCCGGTGGTGCAGAAGGTCGGACCGGGCTGCACCGTGTTCGTGCCGGAGGACCGATTCCATTCGACCCTCAATACCGGCACCCAGCCGATGCAGCTGTTCGTGGTCTATTCGCCGGCCGGACCGGAGCTCGGATTGCGCGATCTCAAGGATTTTCGGCTCATCCCTAAAACAGAGTGAGCTTACGTTTCCACTTCCAAGTAACAACGCCACGCTTTACCCTGAGACAGGGCGTGGTGACTCCGCCTAGGAAGCGGAAATGGAACATGTTTTGTCGCGCCGCCTGGCGGCGGTGTTGTGTGCGGACGTAGCGGGATACAGCGCCCTGGTGGGTGCTGACGAATCCGGCACCGTTGCTGCGCTGAAGGGACACCAGACCGCCGTGCTCCAGCTGCTGCAGCGGCATGGCGGGCGGGTGGTCGACCTCGCCGGCGACGGCATCGTGGCAGAATTTTCCAGCACCGTGTCAGCGGTCGAGGCCGCCGTGGCCATGCAGGCGCTGATGGCCGAGCGCAACGCCGACGTGCCGGTGGGCAAGCGGCTGATCTTTCGCGTCGGCGTCAACCAGGGCGATGTGGTGCACGATGATTCCCATATCTATGGCGACGGCATCAACGTCGCAGCGCGGCTGCAGCAGATCGGCGAGCCGGGTGGCGTCTACGTGTCGGGCAAGGTGTTCGAGGAAGTCCGCGACCGGATGAAGACCGGGTTCCGCGACCTGGGGGAACGTGAGCTGAAGAACATCGCCCGGCCGGTGCGGGTGTTCGAGGTGGTGACCGGCGCCGGCCGAAGTACCAGGTCACCGGAGTTCGGTCCGGTGACGCCGCGGCGGCCGACGGTCGCCGTGCTGCCGTTCGACAATATGGGTGGCGACAGCGAGCAGGAATACTTCGCCGACGGGGTGGTGGAAGACATCATCACCGCGCTGAGCCGGTTCCGCGATTTCGCGGTGGTCGCCCGCAATTCGAGCTTCGTCTACAAGGGCCGCGCCGTCGATGTTCGGCAGGTGGGGCGCGAATTGGGGGTGCGCTACGTGCTCGAGGGCAGTGTACGAAAGGCCCGCGACCGGCTGCGGATCACCGCCCAGCTGGTGGATGCGACCACCGGCGCGCACCTGTGGGCCGACAAGTTCGACGGCAAGCTCGATGACGTGTTCGAGTTCCAGGACCAGATCACGCTCAAGGTCGCGTCGGTCGCCGAACCGACCATCCGCTGGGCCGAGATCGAGCGCTCGCGGCGCGAGCGGCCGGACAGCGTCGAGGCGTACGACCTGTACCTGCGCGCCCTGCCGATGCACCTGTCGCAGACACGCGACGCCAATGCCGATGCCATCGCGCTGCTGCTCAGGGCTATCGAGCTCGAACCGAACAACCCGACCTTCCTCGTCTATGCCGGTAACGCGATGCTGCATCGCGCCACCATGGGCTGGCCGGCGATCGGCGACGACGACACGGCACGCGGCATCGAGCTGGTGGAGCGGGCGCTGGCCAATGCGCGCGACGATGCGGTGGCGCTGTCGCTGAGCTCGATGATGCTGATCCATAACCTGCGCGATTACGATCGCGGGCTGTTGCTGACGCAGCGGGCAGTGGAGGCAAACCCCAACAACCTGACGGTGATGATCTTTGCCGGGATCACCCATCTCCATATCGGCAATGTCGACGATGCGATCGCCTTCAGCGAGCATGCCATCCGGCTCAGCCCGAGCCTCGATGGCGCCCACTGGCCGCTGACGGCCATCTCGCACGCGCAGATGATCAAGGGCAATTACGAGGAAGCGCTGGTCTGGGCCAAGCGTTCGGTGTCGGCCAACCCGAGTTATGTATGCACCTACTGGATGCTGGTCGCCGCCAATGCACACCTGGGACGGCTGGACGAGGCCAAGCGACATCTTGCGACGCTGAAGCGGCTGTCGCCGGGGGTTACCATCGCCCAGGTCTGGGCGGCGCAGCCGCAGAAGGATGCATCGCGGACGCAGGCGATCCTCGACGGACTGCGGCTGGCGGGCGTCGCCGAGACGTGATCGCTTCGCGTCGCTCACGATCGGACTGCACCAGTTGCTCCACCACCTCGATGTCATCCCTGCGAAAGCAGCGACCCAACCCGCCGCCTGCGCCAGCTGATGAATGGGTCCCTGCTTTCGCAGGGATGACAGCCGGTGGGTCGGCGAGACCGTAAGACCAGCCCTCCGACGTGTCGCAGCCGCCGTCATGGCATATGGTCACAATAGGTTCATATGGAACGGGCACCCCTCCCCGCGAGCTATCCATGGGTGCACCGATGAACGACGAACATGCCAAGGCTTCGGAAGCCAAGACCCCGGCCGAACTCGAGCGGATCAAGCAGGCGATCGCCGACGACTTCGACGAAGAGCTGGAAATGCAGATGGAGGACGACCGGCTCGACGAGCTGGTCGCCGAAGGCATGTCCGGCCCGGCGGAAGAGACGCTCGACCGGAAGGTGTACTTCCGCGAACTGTTCCGCCTGCAGCACGAGCTGGTGAAGCTGCAGGACTGGGTGCAGTACAAGAAGCTGAAGATGCTGGTGATCTTCGAAGGTCGCGATTCCGCCGGCAAGGGTGGCGCCATCAAGCGGGTGACGCAGCGGCTCAACCCGCGCACCTGCCGGGTCGTGGCGTTACCGGCTCCTACCAACAAAGAACAGGGCCAGTGGTACTTCCAGCGCTATGTGCCGCATCTTCCCTCTGCCGGTGAAATGGTGCTGTTCGACCGCTCCTGGTACAACCGCGCCGGTGTCGAGCGGGTGATGGGCTTCTGCAACCCCGAACAGTTGGAAGAATTCTTCCAGACCGTGCCGGACTTCGAGCGCATGCTGGTCCGCTCCGGCATCATCCTCGTCAAGTACTGGTTTTCGATCACTGACGAGGAGCAGGAATTCCGCTTCAAGATGCGCATCCACGACCCGCTGAAGCAGTGGAAGCTCAGCCCCATGGACCTCGAGAGCCGGGTGCACTGGGAAGACTATACCCGCGCCAAGGAAGAGATGTTCGACCGCACCCATACGGACGAAGCTCCGTGGTGGGTGGTGCAAGCGGTGGACAAGAAGCGGGCGCGACTGAACATGATCTCCCACCTCCTCAGCCAGGTGAACTACGAAGACGTGCCCAAGCAGGACGTGCAACTGCCCGACCGCGTGCGGCACGCCGACTACGTGCGGCATGCGGTGAAGCCGGAGCTCTATGTGCCGGAGGTGTATTAGCGCCTGCTCTACCAGGCGAGCGCGTCCTGGCGCCCGTCGAATTCGACGGGATTGACCAGAAGTTAGGACTCCGCCGTCAAGCTTGACCAATGAACTGGCGCTATGTCGATCGGCCGCTTGATCGGGTGGCACAGGGCTTTGGCCGAACCGCGACAGCGGAGCACTTTGCTGAAGACGAGCGAGGATACCTGCGGCCACGGGGGGCGTGGCGGGAATGGCTGCTGGAGAGACCCCACCTCGCCCGGGATGACGGTGGAGCATTCTCCTTTGTCGCGGCTTTCGAGCCGACGCAGGCCCACGCCGAGTACCGCATTGCCGGAGCCCTGCTCCTCTATGTGGATGATGATCTCATTGTCGAGCTCGGTTGGCGCGAGCATCTTGGCCTCGGGCCGCCCGTGAGCGGTTGGCGCTATGGCTTCCCGGCGAGCGATGTTCCCGAACAATTCGAAATCCTCTTGCAGCGGACCGAGCACAAGGGACGCGAATTCACGGTTCGCCGTATTCCCGAACGGGTAACGCGAAGAGTCGCAGATGCGGCACTGGAGGGATGGCCGGCCTGGCCGGCCCAGGGGAGTCGCACCATTTTCGGCTATGCCGGCGACCACCTGATCAACGAGCTGTGGTTTACGGTGCCGTACGCATTTCGGCGGCAAACCTGGCCAGAAAGAGCAGTTTCGTCCATTGATGGCTGGCTCATGAAGCCCAACTGATCAAAGGGCGCTCGACGCATCGAATGTCGAATCCCCGAACTCCTCGTCGACCATCCCGTGACAACCACAGGAGATGGTCATGGACTGGACGCGGATGGGCGTGGATCGGACTGGCGAGGACTCGATGGAGCGGCTGGCGGCGAAGCGGGCCTGGCTGCTCGGGGTCGGGACCAGGATCGAAAGCAGCGATGACGAGTTACGGCATCTCATCGCCTTGAAGCGGGCCGAGGTGAGGGGTATGCCTCTCGTTCCTGTTTTTGCGAAGGTTTTCCAATGGCTCAGGGCAACAACCCAATCGATCCGGTCAAACTCGACAAGCTCGCGGAAGTCGCGATCAAGGTGGGGCTCCAGCTCCAGCCCGGTCAGGACCTGGTCCTGACCGCCCCGATGGCGGCGCTGCCGCTGGTCCGCAAGATCGCCGAGCATGCTTACAAGGCTGGTGCCGGCATCGTGCAGCCGATCTTTTCGGACGAGGAGATTACCCTCAACCGCTACCGCTACGCCGCTGACGCCAGCTTCGACAAGGCGCCGGGCTGGCTGTTCGAGGGCATGGCCAAGGCATTCGACGGCAACGCGGCGCGACTCGCCATCTCCGGCGACAACCCGATGATGCTGGCGGGCGAAGATCCGGCCAAGGTGGCGCGTGCCAACCGCGCGACCTCGATGGCCTACAAGCCGGCGCTGGAAAAGATCACCGGCTTCGACATCAACTGGAACATCGTCTCCTACCCCAATGCCAGCTGGGCCAAGCTGGTGTTCCCCGACGATGCGGAAGAGGTGGCAGTCAAGAAGCTGGCTGACGCGATCTTTGCGGCGAGCCGGGTCGACGTCGAGGATCCGATCGGCGCCTGGAAGGCGCACAACGCCAAGCTCAAGGAGCGCTGGACCTGGCTCAACGGCCAGCAGTTCGCATCGCTCCATTATGTCGGGCCTGGCACCGATCTCACCATCGGGCTTGCCGACGAGCACCGCTGGAAGGGCGGCGCGTCCGAGGCCAAGAACGGCATTACCTGCAACCCGAACATTCCGACCGAAGAAGTGTTCACCACGCCGCACAGCAAGCGCGTCGAGGGTTATGTCCGTTCGACCAAGCCGCTCAGCCACAACGGCACGCTGATCGCCGATATCGAAGTGAAGTTCGAAGCCGGCCGGATCGTCGAGGCCAAGGCGTCGAAAGGCGAGGCGGTGCTGCAGAAGGTGCTCGATACCGATGAAGGCTCGCGCCGGCTGGGCGAAGTGGCGCTGGTGCCGCACTCGTCGCCGATCAGCAAAAGCGGTGTGCTGTTCTACAACACGCTGTTCGACGAAAATGCCGCCAGCCACATCGCGCTCGGTCAATGCTATGCCGATTGCTTCATCAACGGCACCAAGATGAGCCCCGATGAAATCGCCAGGCGCGGCGGCAACAAGAGCCTGATCCACATCGACTGGATGATCGGCTCGGACAAGATCGATATCGATGGCATCAAGGCCGACGGCTCGAAGGTGCCGGTGATGCGCAAGGGCGAGTGGGCCTGATCGAGAGGACGCCGGACCCCCGCGTTCAGCGAACCTTAACCAAAGGCGCAGTTGTCATCACGGCGGCGAAGTTTCGCCGCCGTTCAATGCGTTGCGATTAATGTTTTGGCGCGTTTCGGCTGCTTAGCATCCTCGTGAGGTTGAGGATCGCATGCGCAACACAGGCACCGTGTCGAGGGGCACACCGCCGGCCGAGGCTGCGGCAGAGACGCTGCGCCAGATCGGCAACGCCACCGGCATTTCGGTGTGGACCTGGCACGCCTTGACCGACCGGGTCTACCATTCGGCCACCATCCGCGGCGAAGCACTCGACGAGGGCGTACCGCTTGCGACGACGCTCGCCAACCTCGATGCCTCGGATCGGGCGCGGGTGCGGCGGCGGATGCAGGCAGCGGTGCGCAGCGGCAAAGCCGGTGTCTTCCGGTTCCGCAGCCTGCCGGTCGGTGGGGCGGCCCGTGAATACAGCGCCGCACACTTTCCGCTCGGGCCCAATGAAGTGCAGGTGATCGTGCAGGACGTCACGCGCACGACACTGGCCGAGCGGGCGCTGCGCGAAAGCGAGGATCATTACCGCACTGCCGTCGACCTCAACCCCGAGGTGATGTGGCTGGCCGACCCCCAAGGCAACATCATCGAGTTCGGGCCGCGCTGGCTGGAGATGGTCGAGCTCAACGCCGAGCAGACGCTCGGCCAGGGCTGGGCCAGCGTGGTGCACCCCGATGACCTCGGGCCCACCTTGGCCGAGTGGACGCGGTCGCTCGAGAGCGGCGAGCCGCTCGATATCACCTATCGGATCCGGCTCAGGAGCGGCGACTACCGCTGGATGCGGGCGCGGGCGGCGGCGCGGCGCGACCAATCGGGGGCGATCGTGCGCTGGTACGGCACGCTCGAGGATATCCATGACCGACGGGTGGCGGAGGCGGCGCTGCGCGAAAGCGAGGAATTCGCCCGTTCGATCCTCGAAGCGAGCACCATGGCGATCGAGGTGCTGGATGGCGACGGCCGGCTGATCTTCATGAACGGGCCCGGAATCCGGATCATGGAGGTCGACGACTTCGAGGCGATCCGGGGGCTGCCGTTCGAGCAGTTCTGGCCACAAGACCAGCGCGCGGTGATCCGCGGGGCGATCGCGGCGGCGCAGCAGGGCCAGACGGTGCGCCACACGTTGTTTGGGCCGACGGCCAAGGGCAAGGCCCGCTGGTGGGATATCAGCGTATCGCCGATCCTCGGCGCCAACGGCGATGTCGCGCGGCTCTTGGCGCTGTCGCGCGATGTGACCGAAGCCAAGCAGAACGAGGCCGAGGTGGTGGCCGGGGCGAAGCGGCTCGAATACCTGGCGCGGCACGACACCCTGACGGGGCTGCCCAACCGGATGCATTTCCAGGAAGGGATGGATGCGGCGCTGGTGGGGCTGGGCGGCACGTCGCTGGCAGTGCTGTCGATCGACCTCGACGACTTCAAGCTGGTCAATGATACGCTGGGGCACCTCGCCGGCGACCTGCTGCTGCGCGAAGTCGGGGGACGGCTGAACCGCTGTGCCGCGAAACGCGACCTGGTGGCTCGGCTCGGCGGTGACGAGTTTGCGCTGCTGATGCCGGTTGATCGCCCGGAAGATGCAGCAGTGACGGCACAGGCAATCCTTGCCGCGCTGGCCATTCCGTTTGAGATCGAGGGCGAAACGGTGAGTATCGGCGCCAGCATCGGCATTGCCATCGCGCCGCGCGACGGGCTCAGCACCGAGAGCCTCCTGCAATACGCCGACGTGGCGCTCTATCGGGTGAAGAGCGACAAGGGCCGCGATTTTCGTTTTTTCGAGCCGGCCATGGACCAGGCGCTGCGCGAACGGCGCGAAATGAAACGCGACCTGTCGCTGGCGCTGGGTCGAGGCGAACTGTCGGTGGTGTACCAGCCGCAGATCGACATCGGCAGCAGTAGGCTGGTCGGCTTCGAAGCGCTGCTGCGCTGGGATTGCGCGGCGCACGGATCGGTGTCGCCGATGATGTTCATTCCGCTCGCCGAAGAGAGCGGGCTGATCGACGCGATCGGTGCGTTCGTCCTGCGCCAAGCCTGTGCCGAAGCAGCGCATTGGCCTGAAACGCTATCACTGGCGGTGAACCTGTCGCCGGCGCAGTTTCGCAACCGCGCCGTGGTCCGCACGGTGGCCGATGCGCTGGAGCAGACCGGCTTCAAACCGGCGCGACTGGAACTGGAGATTACCGAGTCGGTGCTGTTCGACGAAAGCGCCGAGGCGCTGGCCTCGCTCGAGGAACTGCACCGGATGGGGATCCGGGTGGCGCTCGATGATTTCGGTACTGGCTATTCGTCGCTGAGCTACCTGCGGCGCTTCGCTTTCGACAAGATCAAGATCGACCGCTCGTTCGTCGCCGACCTGCCGGGGGCCGAGGACTCGGCGGCGATCGTGCGCGCCATCATCGGGCTTGGGCGGTCGCTGAAGACCCGGGTGACGGCCGAGGGCGTCGAAAGCTGGGAACAGTTGCTGATGCTGAGGGCGGAGGGCTGCAACGAAGCGCAGGGCTATCTGTTCAGCCGGCCATTGCCACAAGCCGAGGCCAGGAAGCTGGCCGAGAGCGGCTTGCCGACGAAGCCCGCGACGGCCCAGCGGCGGCAAAGGCGGGCCTGATACACACCAATACTTAACGGGCGCTCGGCTAGCGTTCGCCAAACACCCCTTTCTGCCCGGTCATACACCCAATGTTCGACAAGCAGTTGATCGCCACGCCATCGGAATCGCTCGCCGAGGTGGAACCGACCCCTGCCCTGACCGATGCCGAGCGCGCCCTGCAACTTTACGAAGCGCATGAGGGTTACGCCCAGTGGAAGGTGATCTTCCCCGGTACGGTGGTGATGTCGGAGCGGGTGGCCGCGATGTACGGACTTGCCGCCGAAGGCCCTGTGCCGCTGCAGGAAATGGTGAAGCTCTACCTCGCAGAAGATCGCGGCAAGCTGCTGGCGCTGATTGCGCAGGCCCTGCAGGATCGGCGCGGCTTCCGCTGCCGGCTGCGGGTCGAGCGGCGTGACGGCGGGCTCAGGATGATCGAGTCGATCGCCGACCTCAGGGTCCGCGATGGGCGGGTGATCGAACTGTTCGGCATGAGCCGCGACGTGACAGCGGAGATGGAGCGCGAGCTGCAGGTGCAGGGCCGGCTGAAACTGGTGCAGGACCTGGTCGGCGACATGCCGGCGCCGATTGCGGTGCTGGACGACAAGCTGCGGGTGCTGGACTGCTCGCTCTACTGGCTGAAGGCGCACCGGTTCGTCGAGCGGCGCGAGGTGATCGGCAAGACCATCGCGCAGCTGTTCCCCGAGACGCCGGCGGAGCAGATCGCCGAATATGAGGCGGCGCTGCGGGGCCAGACGGTCAAGACGCGACGAACCTTTGCCAGCCCGACGAGTGGTGCAGCGACGCAGTTCGCGGCGGTGCTGACGCCATGGTACGTTGCCGAGCGCAAGGTCGGGGGCGTCACGCTGGTGGTCGGCTGGTCGGAAATCGCCACCACCAAGCGGTCGGCGCCGGTCGCTGCGCCAGTCGAGGATTTCGACGGCTCGCTGCTCGATATGCTGAAGAACGTCAGCTGAGTTAAGATCGATGGGCCGGCGTGCGCCGCCCTCGCGCCGACTTGCATAGCGGCCCCAATTCACCGATTGATGCGGCATGAACCTGCCGCCGCTCCCGATCGATGAGGCCCTGCCCCGGCTGATGGCCGCACTGTCGGCCGGACCCTATGCTGTGCTGGTGGCGCCGCCGGGCGCCGGCAAGACGACGCGGGTGCCCCTGGCGCTGCTCGAGGCGCCTTGGCGAGGCGACGGCAAGATCGTCATGCTGGAGCCGCGGCGGCTGGCGGCTCGGGCCGCGGCGCGTCGGATGGCGCAATCACTCGACGACGAAGTTGGCGGGGTCGTCGGCTACCGGGTGCGGCTTGACGCCAAGGTATCGAAGCGCACACGCATCGAAGTGGTGACCGAAGGCGTATTCACCCGGATGATCCTCGACGATCCGGAGCTCAGCGGCATCGCCGCGGTGCTGTTCGACGAGTTCCATGAGCGCAGCCTCGATGCCGACCTGGGCCTGGCGCTGGCGCTCGATGCGGCAGCGCTGCGCGATGACCTCAGGGTGCTGGTGATGTCGGCGACGATCGACGGCGCACGGGTAGCGCAACTGCTCGACGGGGCGCCGGTGGTGGTCTCCGAAGGGCGGGCCTTTCCGGTGGAGACGATCTGGCGCGACCGCGACCCGTTGCAGAGGCTGGAGGACCAGGTGACGAGCGTGGTGCTCGAAGCATTGCGGGCGCAGCCGGGCTCGGCGCTGGTGTTCCTGCCCGGGCAGGCGGAGATCGGGCGGGTCGCGGAGCGGCTGACGGGGCGCGTCCCCGCCGATGTCGATATCGCGCCGCTCTACGGGCAACTGACGCCGGAGGAGCAGGACCGTGCGGTGCAGCCGGCCCGCGCCGGCCGGCGCAAGGTGGTGCTGGCCACCTCGATCGCCGAGACCTCGCTGACCATCGAGGGGGTGCGCATCGTCGTCGACAGCGGACTTCGCCGCGCGCCGGCCTATGAACCGGCCACCGGGCTGTCGGTGCTCGAAACACGAAAAGTCTCGCGCGCCTCCGCCGACCAGCGGCGCGGGCGCGCCGGCCGCGTCGAGCCGGGCGTCTGTTACCGGCTGTGGGGCGAAGGCCAGCAGGCGGCGCTGCAGGCATTCGATGCACCGGAGATACTGGAAGCCGATCTCTCGGGACTGGCACTCGACCTCGCCGGCTGGGGCGTGAGCGACCCGAACCAGCTCCGGTTTCTCGACCCGCCGCCGGGACCAGCCTGGAACGAAGCGGTCGGACTGCTCAAGGGGCTCGAAGCGCTCGACGACAGCGGGCGGATCACCAGCGAAGGCAAGGCGCTGGCGCGCTTGCCGCTGCACCCACGCCTGGGGCACATGATCCATCGCGCGGCTGACGAGGACGACGCGCTGACCGCGGCGCAGCTGGCTGTGCTGCTTGGCGAGCGCGGGCTCGGCGGCGACGGCACCGACCTGATGCACCGGCTCGAGCGGTTCGGACGCGAGCGCGGCAAGCGCGCCGACGAGGCACATGGGCTGGCGCGGCGCTGGGCCGGGATGGTCGGCAATACCGGCGCGGGCGGCGAGGTCGGACGGCACCTGGCGCGAGCCTATCCCGACCGGGTGGCGCAGCAAGCCGGGGCACGCGGCCGCTTCCGGCTGGCCAATGGGCGGCAGGCGAGCCTCGAGGACACCGATGCGCTGGCGAGTGCACCCTACCTGGTGGTGGCCGACATTACCGGCGCGGCGGCGAGCGGGCGGATCCGGGCGGCGGCGGCGATCGAGCGGGCAACGATCGAAGAGCTGTTCGCCACGGAGATCGTCGACGAAGTGGCGATGGCGTTCGACCGTGGGGCGCGCAGCGTGCGGGCGCGACGGCTGCGGCGACTGGGAGCATTGCGGCTGGACGAGGCGCCAGTTGCAATTGCCGACCCGCAGAAGGCGGCCGAGGCGCTGGCCGAGGGCATAGCCGGGCTCGGGGTCGGCGTCCTGCCCTGGACCAAGGAACAAAAGGCGTTGCGGGAGCGGGCGGGCTATCTGCGCGCAACATTGGGCGAGGATTGGCCGGACCTGTCAGATGCGGGGCTGGCGGCCGACATGGGCTGGCTGGTGCCTGTCATCGTCGGCAAGACGGCGCTGAGCGAGGTCGGCGCCGACGATCTCGGCGCGGCGCTAGAGTGGATGCTGCCCTGGGCGCGGCGCCAGGAAATCGAACGGCTGCTGCCCAGTCATTTCGATGCGCCGTCGGGATCGCACCTGCCGATCGACTATGGCGCCGAGAACGGCCCGGCGCTCGAGGTGCGGGTGCAGGAGCTGTTCGGGCTCGACCGGCATCCGAGTGTCGCCGGCGGCAAGGTACCATTGCTGCTGGTGCTGCTCAGTCCGGCGCATCGGCCGATCCAGACGACGCGCGACCTGCCCGGCTTCTGGCGCGGCAGCTGGAAGGATGTCGCCAAGGACCTGAAGGGCCGCTACCCGCGGCATTACTGGCCGGAGAACCCGCTGGAGGCGGCAGCGACGGCGCGAGCGAAGCCGCGGGGGACGTGAGGGGAACGACTGATAGAGACGGCCCCCTCCCGGCCTCCCCCATGAAGGGGGAGGTGCAGAGTCGGGGCCCGAGCTTCGATCGTGCCAATTACTCAAGGCGGCACCTCCCCCTTTATGGGGGAGGATGGGAGGGGGCCGTCTCCATCAGTCTGCCTAAGCCGGCCCCGCCGCCCGCAGCACCGCCAGGAACTCCGCGCCGTAGCGCTTTAGCTTTGACTCCCCGATGCCGTTGATCGTGCCGAGTTCGGCCATGGTCTGCGGACGTTCCAGCGCCATGGCGCGCAAGGTCGTGTCGTGGAACACGACGTAAGGCGGCACGCCCTGGGATTTGGCGAGACTGGCGCGTTCCGAACGCAGCGCCTCGAACAGCGATTGCGCGGCCGGCGGCAACTGCACGGCGTTCTGCAGGGCGCGGCGGGTTTCCGTGGCGCGGCGTGGGCGATCCCGGCGCAGGGTGATCTTGCGTTCGCCGCGGAACACTTCGCGCGAGCCTTCGCCGAGGTGCAGCGCGCCGAAGGAATGGTCGACGGTGATCAGCCCCATGGCGGTCAACTGGCGGATCACCGATTGCCAGGAGCGCTGGTCGAGATCCTTGCCCTGCCCGAACACCGGCTGATCCTGGTGGCTGAACTGGGTGACCTTGTCGGTGACCTTGCCGAGCAGCACGTCGACGATGTGCCCGGCGCCGAAGCGTTGGCCGGTGCGGTAGACGCAGGCCAGCGCCTTGATGGCGGCGTCCGACCCATCCCAGGTTTCCACCGGCGACACGCAGGTATCGCAATTGTTGCAGTTGCCGGGATGCGGCTCGCCGAAATGCGCGAGGATCGCCTTGCGGCGGCATTCCGGGGTTTCGCAGACGGCCAGCAGCGCGGTGAGTTTCAGCCGTTCGACCCGCTTCACCTCGTCAGGGGCGTTGCCCTCGTCGATCATGCGGCGGCGCTGGGCCACGTCGGCCATGCCGTAGCACATCCAGGCTTCGGCCGGCAGGCCGTCGCGGCCGGCGCGGCCGGTCTCCTGGTAATAGGCCTCGATCGAGGATGGCAGGTCCATATGGGCGACGTAGCGCACGTCGGGCTTGTCGATGCCCATGCCGAAGGCGACGGTGGCGACGAGGCAGAGCGACTCTTCCTTGAGGAAGGCATCCTGGTTGGCCGCCCGATCCCTGGCGTTCATCCCGGCATGATAGGGCAGCGCGCGGATGCCCTGCTTGTTCAGCCATTCGGCGGTCGAGTCGACCTTGGCGCGGCTCAGGCAATAGACGATGCCGGAATTGCCGGTGTGGCGCGCAAGGAAGCTCTTGAGCTGCGCCCGGGCATTGTCGCGCTCGACGATCGAGTAGCTGATATTGGGGCGATCGAAACTGGTGGTGAAGATGCGCGCATCGGTGAGACCAAGCCGCTCGACAATATCGTCGCGGGTGGTCGGGTCGGCTGTCGCGGTGAGCGCAATGCGCGGTACGCCTGGGTAGTCGGCGGCGATCGAGGCGAGTTCGCGATACTCGGGGCGAAAATCGTGGCCCCACTGGCTGACGCAATGCGCCTCGTCGATGGCGATGAGCGAGATGTCGACGCCCTGCATCATCGACTTGAAGCCAGGCAGCACCAGCCGTTCGGGAGCGACGTAGAGCAGGTCGAGCTTACCGGATTTGAGATCGCGGAACGTGCGGGAGGACTCTTCGGACGAGACCGAGGAGTTGAGCGTCGCAGCGTTGACGCCGGCCTGCTTCAGCGCCTCGACCTGGTCGCGCATCAGCGCGATGAGCGGCGAGACGACGATGCCGACCCCCTGGCGCGCCAGCGCCGGAACCTGGAAGCACATCGACTTGCCGGCGCCGGTCGGGAACAGCACCACCGCGTCGCCGCCAGCGGTAACATGGCGGACAACATCCTCCTGCTGGCCGCGAAAACTCTGGTGCCCGAAGACGGTGCGCAGGATTTCAGCGGGGTCGCGAGGCGGGGTGTCGAAGAGCGACTCAAGCATGGCGGCATAGAGCCAAGCGCCGGGGTGGTGGGTCAAGGGTTTGTTGGTGGAGGGTGCCCCACCCCACCCAGCTTCGCTAGGCGGCTTAGCCGCCAAGCTGCGCTGCCCTCCCCATCAAGGGGAGGGAGAAGATGAGCCGAGAGCTTACAGTCAGGTCTCCCTCCCCCTTGTGGGGAGGGATCAAGGGTGGGGGTGGCCCCACCCTCCGGCGATCCCTACTTCTGATCGATGAACGCCAGCGCCGTCTCGACCAGCTTGGGTGAGGTCATCATGGTGTAGTGGGTGATGCCGGGGAGGATGGCGAGGCGGTTCTGGTTCATGCCGGAGCCGTCCCACAATGCATCCTGCAGGCCGCCGCCGAGCAGTTCGAAGAACTTCGCCGAGTGGCTGGTGCGGACGGCGTCCCAATCGCCATAGACCAGTTGGGTCGGAACCTTGAGGTTCGGCACGTCGGCGGAGAAGTCATAGTCCTTGCCCATATACTGCATCTGGTCGAGCAGCTTGGGGAAGTTCACCTCCGGGTCGGGGTTCACAGCAGCAAAGCCCTGATAGAGCGGCGAGGGCTTCATCATCTCGAACTGGCTGGAATTGAGACCGCGCATACCCTGCTGGTTGTAGTCGTGCCAGCCGGAGAAGGCGAAGGGGGCCGAGGCGATGACCAGCTTGTCGACCAGTTCGGGGTGAGCGAGCGCCAGACGGAGGCCGATGGTGCCACCCATCGAATAGCCGACGACATCGACCTTCTCGAGCCCCAGCGACTTGATGACTTCGGCGACGTCGGCGGCCATGTTGTCGAACGTCATCGGCCGGTCGAGCGGCCCGGTATGGCCGTGCCCCTGGGCTTCGACGGCGATCACCTGATGGGTGGCGGCGAGGCCGGAGAGCACCGGGCCGAAGTTGTCGATGGTCATCAGGCCGCCATGCAGCAGGACGAGCGGGGCGCCCTCGCCATAGGTGGCGTAGTAGACTTTGCCGCCGGTGACGGGGACGTAGCCGGATGTGGTTGCGGTGAGCATGGGAGCAGTTCCTTGTTGAGCGATTGCATTGAGGACCGGCATGGCGGAAGCAAAGCCGGTGAGAATGGCGAGGGCAAGGACGGTACGACGTAGCATTGGAGGTCTCCTTGGGTTGGGTATGGCTCCGCCGGGCCCGCGAGATGGCGGGTTGGCGAAGGTTGATTGGATCGTGTGCTTGGCGCCCCTCACCCGGCCCGGCGGTGCCGGGCCACCCTCTCCCCAGCGGGGCGAGGGGAAGAGAGGCCGGTGACTAACTGGTTAGCACTTCGATGGCCTTCTGGACGCGGCGCAACCTCGTCTCCGGGGCCTTGGCGCCTTCGATGGCGGTGACCTGCGCCTTCTTGAGGCTGGGGGCGAGTTTGTTCCAGGCGGCCAAAGCAACAGGATCGGCGTCCAGCGCGGCCTGCAGGTCGCCGGGCGCTTCGACGACGCGGGGCTGATCGTCGAGGGTGAGTTCGACCTCGTGCGTCTCGTTACCCTTGACCCCGGTGATGCCGCGGATCTCGGCGCTGACGCCGACCAGCAGGTATTCCCCCATGGTGGCCACTTTGCTGCGCCAGGTGTGGCCGGCGAGGGTGACGACGACCAGCGGGTTCTTGCCGCCATTCAGCGCGTCGCGCACCGCCGGCGGCACGATGATGCCGGTATTGTTGCCGGAGAGGAGGATGGCGGTGGTGAACTTCATCTCGATGCTCCAGTCGCAAGGTGGGCGGCGAGCTTGTCGAAGCTCTCCAGCACACCCTCGCGGAAGCCGCGGCGGACGATGGCGTCCTTGTTGGCGGCGGTGTCGAAATAGGCATCCAGCGTCAGCCGGGTGCGACCGTTACCGAGGTCGGTGAGGGTGATGACCCGCAGAAAGCTCGGCGGCGGATTGCTGCCGAAGGCTTCCGCCTCCAGCTGGCGGTTGCGATAGACGATGCGCTCGGGCGGGCTCACCTCGATGAACTCGCTGTCGGCGGGGTAGTCCCTGCCGTCGGGGCCGCGCATCACGTGGTACCAGCGGCCACCGGGGCGAAGGTCGAGCTCCACCACCGGGTTGGTGAAGCCCTTAGGACCCCACCACTGGCTGAGGTGGTACGGGTCGGCGAACATCATCCAGACCAGGTCGCGCGGGGCATCGAACTCGCGTTCGATCTCGAGCCGACGGTCGCTGGGGATGCTGGTGGGGTCGGGGAGCATGGTTCAGGCTTCTTGAGCGAGTTCGGCGAGGAGCTGGTCCATGACGGCGAAGCCATGGCGCATGCCCTTCTCCATCCCGGAGGCGACCATTCCGTCGCGATCCTCGATACTGTCGTAGTTCGAGACTGACTTGTAGTGCGTGACGGCGCCGTCTTCTTCGAAGGTGTGGGTCTCGACCAGGGTCTTGCCGAAGAACATGTTCTCCATGCCGAAGGTCCAGACGAACTTCTCGGGTTCGCTCACCTCGCGGTACTCGCCCACGAAGATGTAGACATTGCCATCGGCCGCGTGGGACTCGATGCGCCACTTGCCGCCGGGGCGGACGTCGAGGGCGGTGATGACGTTCTTCTGTCCCTCCGTGCCCCACCAGCGTGCAACATGCTCACGCTGGGTCATGACCTTCCAGACCAGGGCGCGCGGGGCAGCAAAATCACGGGTGGCGATGACGATGGGTTCGTTCGCCGGGGCGTCGATCTTCAGGTTGTCGAGTGCCATCTTCAGCTCCTTGAGTTTCGTCAGGTAGGCGTCGAGGCGATCGAGGCTTTCGGCCCAATACCGCCAGTAAAGTACGAACCAGTGTTCCGTTCCGGCAGCCTGCCCCAGCTTGGGGTGCAAGGCTTCGCCGTCGCGCTGCCGGCGGTAATCCGAGAGCGCTATGACCTTGGGTCGCTGCATCTGGTTTCAGGCCCCAGGGCCCCGGGAAAGTCCCTAGTTGGTCGCGCGATCGAACCGCAAAAGTCTGCAACTTTTGCTGATCACGCTCCCCTAGTTCCGGGAGCCGCCGGGGTCTCCCTTCTGCAGTTCGGCCAGGTAGTCGCCGAGGCGATCGAGGCTCTCATCCCAGAAGCGGCGGTAGTTCTCGACCCAGTCCGCGACCTCGGCCATCGGGGCGGCCTCGAGCCGGCAGGGACGCCACTGGGCCTCCTTGCCGCGGGAGATCAGCCCGGCCTTTTCCAGCACCTTGAGGTGCTTGGAGACGGCCGCCATCGACATGTCGTAGGGCTCGGCCAGTTCGCTGACCGTCGCCTCGCCCAGCGCCAGGCGGGCCAGGATGCCGCGACGGGTGGGGTCGGCGAGGGCAGATAGCGTGGTGGACAGATGGTCGGTCATTTCTCGGTCCTCAGGCGGCGAAGCGAACGGCGTCGGCGCCGGTGAAGAAGTCGATCAGTACGGGGGCGACGAGCTCGGCTGCCGCGTCGTGGCTCTGGCCGGGCAGCGAGGCGAAGCGTGCACCGGGAATGGTCTCACGGGCGAGGCGTACCGGCTCCTTCAACTGCTTGAAGGTCTTGTCGCCGCTCATGACGATGGTGGGGACGCGGATCGAGCGGGCGGCAGCCGTCGGAAAGCCGTAGCCTTCCATCACCGCGGTGTCGTGCGGCAGGCTCGGAGCGTTGTGCAGCATGGCCTTCCAGTGCGGGTTGAGACGCATCAACGGCATCATGATCGAGGGCATGCCGATCATCTTGACCATGAAGTACTTGGCGAGATCGGCGCGCCGGTCTTCGGCGACGAGGCGCTCGACTTCGGCCTGATAGCCCCTCGGCATCGGCTTGCCGCCCGGCACATCGGTGAAGGGCATCTCGAAGAGGGCCAGCCGATCGACGGGCAGGCCGCGGGCGGCGGCGAACAGCGCCAGCGCGCCGCCGGACGAGGTGCCGTAAAGGCTGGCGGAGCCGCCGGCGATGTCGATCAGCGCGGCGAGATCCTCGTATTCGCGGTCGGGCGAATAATCGGTCGACAGGTCGCTGTCGCCGCGGCTGCGCCGATCGTAGTTGTAGACGGTGAAATGCGGGGCGAGCAGCGGGGCGAGCTTGGGCATCGGGCCCATGTTGCGGCCGCACCAGGCGCCATCGATAAGGATAACGGCCGGGCCGGAACCGCGCACGTCGTAGACGATTCTGGTGCCGTCGCGAGAGGTGAAGGTGTGCATGACGCTTACTCCTGGCTGAACGCCGCGGTGGCGCTGAGAGTGAAAAGGTAGAGATCGAGCTTGTCGCTGCCCTCGCTGACCGTGGCGGCGAAGCCCCGGCTGATGGCCTGGTCGCGGGCAGCGAGCGAGGTGAAGCGCACGGTGATATGGACGCTGGTAAGCCCGCCCTGCTCGGTGAGGGTCATTTCGGTGACCATCTCGGCCGGCGGCAACTCGTCGCCGAAGCGATAGCCCTCCGGCGCATCGCGCCAGACCAGCCGTTCTACCGCGGAGATTTCGAGATAGGCGCTGGTATAGCCATACTCGTTACCGGAGGCGAAACGCATGACCTGGTGCCAGGCGCCGCCGACCCTGAGGTCGACTTCGCTCACCGGATTGGTGGCGCCCTTGGGTCCCCAGAAATGCACCAGGTGGCGAGGCTCGGTGTAGCAGCGCCAGACCAGGGCGCGCGGCGCCTCGAAGCTGCGGGCGATGAGAATAACGGGATCGTTGGCCGGCGTGGTGACGGCGGAGGTGCGCGTCGGCGCGCTGGCGGTGAGTTCGATGCAGTCCATTTCTCAACCCTTCAGTTGATAACTTATTGGTTGAATACATCTCCCAACGAGGGTTGTCAACCGATCGGTTAAGGAAACTGTCTGGCGGTTGGCTGGAACATCGCGAGGCAGGTGGCTGTGGACCCCACCCCTGTCCCCTCCCCGCAAGGGGGAGGGAGACTAAAACACTGGCCTTAGTGGGAGCGTCTCCCCCCCCTGGCAGGGGGGGTCAGCCCGGACCGGCCTCGCGGTGGTCCTCCACCATGAAGCGGGGATCAGGCAGGGAGAAGCGCGGCCGAGAGCAGCTTGATCGAGCGCAGGCGGTTATCCGGATCGGTCGGGCCCATCTGCACCGCATCGGGGAAGCGCAGCTCGAGTTCGAGCCTGCCGTCGGCGGGGGCCGGGAGCGGCAGCGAGACCTGCTGCGGCGTGGGTTGGTCGAGCGTGACGGTATCAAGCAGCGTGCCGTTGGCGACGATCTCGACGCGCTGCGGCACGGTCGCACCGCCCTTCTGGATCGCGACCATCGCGAGCTGCAATGTCAGTGCCGTTGCAGGTTTGGCATAAACGAAGCGCAGGCGGGCGCTGGTGCCGACGGCGTGGTTGCCGTCGCCGGCCGGACCTTCCCAACCGCAGACCCGGATCAGCTTGGCGGCGTCCCTGTCCTCCGGGGTAAACCGCACCGTGGTGCCGAGCGCATATTGGCCGCTCACCGGCTGGTTGAGGCAGGTCGTGGTCTTGTCGATGTAGTAGGCCCGATAGTCAGGCGGCACCTGGGGGTGCAGCATCAGCCAGACCACGCCGAGCTCGAACAGCGCAACGAGGCCGACCAGCAGGTAGGCGCCGAGGCGGAGCGGGCTAGACAAGGCTCAAATACCCCGTCAGCCAGCCGATGGTGGTGACGTAGCCACCGACGAGCAGGACCAGCAGTGCCGTCGCGAACAGCCAACGGCGGCTCGCGAGCAGCTCGGTCAGCAGCAGCGGCATCGGCGCGAGCGCGGCGGTGAAGCGGAGCACCGAAGCCATGCCGGCAAACAGCGGCAGGGTGAGGCAGATCAGCGAATAGACCGCCATGCCATAGCGCCGCTGCACCAGCAGGACGATCGACAAGGCGTAGCCGACGAGCACGGCCACCGCGAGCTGCTGCGACGGCGTCGGCGCCCAGCCTTGCTTGGGGAAGCTGGTCAGCGCATTCCAGACGAACACCAGTGGGTTGCCCGTCGGGCGGGCCCAGGCGCGCTGCACGTGGCTGAAGGCCAGGGCGTCCCCGATATGAAAATGCAGGTACGCCATGTAGGCGAAGAGGCCGAGCGGCGCGATGCAGAGGGCCAGCAGGTAGTTGGGTCGCCGCAGCACGGCCGGCACGAAATCACGCCAGCTGCCGCCATTGGCGCGGTGCGCCTGCCAGATCTCGATGAGGATGGCGAAGACGATGAACACGCCGACGATACGGGTGGCCGAGAGCAGCGCGGCAAACAGGCCGGCGAGGAGAAACTGCTGCTTCTGCAAGGCGGCGAAGACGCAGAGCGTCAGGAACAGGAACAGCACCTCGGTATAAAAGGTGGTGAACCAGATCGAGAACGGACCGGCCGCGAGGAAGACCGAAAACAGCGTGTAGGCGCGGAGGTCTTTGCCGAGCAGCGGCCAGGCGACACGAGCCGAGGCGATTGCGATGAGGAGCGACAGGCCGGTGGCGGCGACGATGGTCTCGAGGCCCGTCAGGGTGCGGACGATGGCAACGAGGATCGGGTAGAGCGGGAAGAAGGCCCAGTTGCCGGCGTTGATCATCGTCGGCACCGGGAACGGATCATAACCGCTCTCGGACAGCTTCACGTACCACGGGCAATCCCAGCGGCACATGCCTTGGGCGAAACTGGCGATCGAAGCGTCGGGCACCGTGGCGGCGAACGCCAGGTAGCGGATCGCCAGCCCGACGACCGCCGAGGCCAGCGGGATGAGGATCAGGACAAGGCCAAGCGGCAGGGTTCGTGGGTGACGCAGTACGGCGGCGTCGCTCATGCAAGGATTCCGGGTGCGGAAACAGCCAGAACTCGTAACGCATTACGGCGAAATCATATCCATTCCGCCCGTGCATAGCTCCCATGCGACAACTTTCGACGCTCAACGGCGTTGCGGAATTCGTGTTTGGTGTCCCGATCTCTCCATAGCGATAGTGCATGTTTTCTGTTCCTCACCATCGGCTCGATCGGCGAGCCTTTCTTCGAGCCGCTGCGGCCACTGCGGCGCTCCTCACCACCACCTCACTCACCCGCGTCGCCCTCGCTCAGGAGAGCGAAGCGGAAGCGTTTGACTATGACGTGCTGACCGAGCGTATGCGCGCGCGGGCGACCGAGCCGTTCGATGCGACCGTGCCGGAGCTGCCGAAACTGTTCGCGGGCCTCGACTACGACGGCTACCGCAAGATCCAGTTCGACGGGCAGCACGCGCGCTGGATCGACAACAATTCCGGCTTCCAGGTGCACGCCTTCCCGATGGGCTGGCTGTTCAAGGAGCCGGTGGGCGTATTTGAGGTGGTCGAAGGCAAAGCCACGCCGTTCGGCTTCTCCAATGCCGATTTCATGTTCTACGATAAGGCGATGGGTGAGGAGGCTGCGGCCGAGGCGTTCCCCGGCATCGCCGGCGTGCGCATCAATTATCCGGTGAACGTAGCCGACAAGATGGACGAGCTGGTCTCGTTCCTCGGCTCGAGCTACTTCCGGGCCCTGGGGCGCAACAACATCTATGGGCTCAGTGCCCGCGGCCTCGCCATCAATTCCTGGCAATCCGGGCCGGAAGAGTTCCCGCGTTTTTCGGCGTTCTGGCTGGAACGCCCGAGCGAGGGCAAGCCGCTGGTCGCCTATGCCAGCCTCGAGGGCCCGAGCGTCACCGGCGCCTACCGCTTCGAGATCACCCCGGCGAGCGACGCGGCCCAGGAGACGGTGATCGACATCACGGCGCGGCTGTTCTTCCGCGCCGATATCGGCGAGATCGGCATCGCGCCGCTCACCTCGATGTTCCTGTTCGCCGAAACGAACCGATCGAGCTTCGACGACTACCGGCCGCAGGTGCATGACAGCAACGGGCTGATCGTCGAACGGGATGGCGGCGAGGTGTTCTGGCGGCCGCTCAACAATACGCCTGGTATCGGCAACTCCTACCTGTGGGAGAACAACCCGCGAGCTTTCGGGCTCTATCAGCGCGACCGCAGCTTTGAGACGTACCAGGATGCCGGGGCGCATTACGAGCGCCGCCCCTCGGCACGGGTCGAGCCGGTGGGCGATTGGGGCCAGGGCAGCGTGCGGCTGATCGAAGCGCCGTCGCGGCTCGAAGCCGAAGATAATATCGTGGCGTTCTGGATCCCGTCCGAGCCGGTCAAGGCCGGCGACGCGCGCGAATTCCGCTATCGGTTGATCTGGGGCGACCTGTTGCCCAAGGACGAAGCGCCGCTGGCCCATGTGGTCGAGACCCGCGCCGGCCAGGGCGGCGTCTCGGGCGTCGCCAATGACGCAAAGCTCAGGAAGTTCGTCATCGACTTCGCCGGCGGCGAACTCAGCGCCATGCCGACCGAAGCCAAGCTCGATGTGGTCGCCACGGCCAGCGCCGGCGAGATCGTTTCGACGGCACTATCGAAGGTCGACGCCAACGGGGTGTGGCGGCTGGCACTCGACGTGCTGATCGAAAGCACCGAGCCGGTCGAACTCAAGGCCAACATCGTCAGCACCGGCCGGACCATCAGCGAAACCTGGCTCTATCAGTGGAGGGCACTGGCATGAAGCACGACCGTTCCGACGTTTTCTCGGGCGCGCTTCCCGATGCTCCCATGGCGATGCCCAAGCAGGTGCTGGAGCGGCGGCGCAGCTCGCTGTTCCTGACGCTGCGCGCCGCCTTCGCCGCGGCGTTGCCGCGGTTCTGACGCAGGGAGTCCCAGCCCATGTCGTCCGCGGGCCCCCGAGCCCAAATCGCTCGAGCGCACTTGACCCGAGCCGTGGCTTTGGGCGCGGCAGCGCTGCTGAGCCTCGGCGGCGGCTGGCTGTACATGCGGTTCATCGGCAATGACGGTACCAGCCCGCTCGACGTGCTGCGCACCACGCTGTTCACGCTGGTGGGGTTCTGGCTGGTGTGGGGCGGCGTGGCCGGGGTGCTGGGCATCCTGGCGCCACCCATGCGGGCCAAGCAGAGCACTGGCCGCCCCCGCGGCATGACGGCGATCCTGATGCCGGTCTATAACGAGGACGCGGCGGCCAGTTTTTCGCGTGTTGCGGCAATGAACCGGAGCATCGTCGACCTGGGGCTGGCCGACCGGTTCCACTTCGCCATCCTGTCGGACACCAATCGCGACGAGGTCGCGGCCGAGGAAATCGTCTGGTTCAAGCAGTTGCTGGCCGAACCGATGGCCGAAGGACGGGTGTTCTATCGCCGGCGCGAGCGGAATATCGGCAAGAAGGCCGGCAATATCGAGGATTTCATCTCGCGCTCGGGCGGCGCCTACGACTATGCGCTGATCCTCGATGCCGACAGCCTGATGGACGGCGCGACGATCGCCGCGATGGCGAAGCGGATGGATGACGATCCGCGGCTGGGGCTGCTGCAGACAGTGCCCGAGGTGATCCACGCGCACAGCCTGTTCGGCCGAGTGATGCAGTTCTCGGCAGCCTATCTTTCCCCCTATTTCGCCCGCGGCACGGCGCTGATGCAGGGCGAGGAAGGGCCGTATTGGGGGCACAATGCCATCGTGCGGGTGCCGGCCTTCGCCGCGAGCTGCGGGTTGCCGGTGCTGTCCGGCAAGCCGCCGCATGGCGGGCATATCCTCAGCCACGACTATGTCGAGGCAGCGCTGTTGTCGCGGGCCGGGTGGAAGGTCGAGGTCGATCCCTATTTGGGCGGTTCCTACGAGGAAGGCCCGGAGAACCTGATCGAGTATGCCAAGCGCGACCGGCGCTGGTGCCAGGGCAACCTGCAGCACCGCCGGGTGCTGGGCGCGCCGGAGCTGAAGATCTGGAGCCGGTTCACCTTCATCCAGGGCATCATGGCCTATGCCGCCTCGCCGCTATGGCTGGCGCTCATGGCGGCAAGCATTCTCGCTGCGGCGCTGCCGAGCAAATACTGGTGGCGCGACAACGAGACCGGCATCTGGGTGCTGGCGGTGGCGGTCGGCGTGGCGCTGCTGCTGCCGAAGTTCCTGATTCTCGTGCGCTCGAGCCTCGGCGGTCGCAACAAGGGTTTTGGCGGGACCATCCGGGCGGCGTTGTCGGTTATGGCCGAGATCGTGATTTCGACGCTGCTGGCGCCGATCATGCTGTGTTTCCAGAGCAAGGCGGTGATCGAGATCCTGTTGGGGCTCGACGGCGGCTGGCCGGCGACCAACCGTGACGAGGGTCGGGTGAGCCTCGCCACGGCGTTTGCGGCGAGCTGGTGGGTGACGGTGGCGGGCGCCGCGGTCCTGGCGATCTCGACGGCGTTCGCCAGCGACCTGGTGCCCTGGCTGCTGCCGGTCGCACTGCCGGCGATCGCTGCGCCGCTGTTGATCGCGGCGACCTCGTACGGCAGTTCGAACGGCCGGAAGCGGGTCCTCTTCACCACGACAAGCGAGACTGCGCCGGCGCCGATCATTGTCGAGCAGCAGCGCATCTTCCTCAGTTGGACACAGCAGGGTTCTGCACTCGCCGACCCAACCATTGCCGGAACGGCCACCGCCCATGCCTGAGACTGTCGCGACGCTGAAGCGCGCTCCGCTGCTGGAGCGCCTCAAGTCCTTTGCCGGCTTCGCCATGGCGGACGCCGGCACGGCCGCACCGCGAGCCGGGCGCGATGCGCGGCTCGACATGTTCCGTGGACTGGCACTGGTGATGATCTTCATCAACCACGTGCCGGGGACGTTCTACGAGAACCTGACCAGCCGGAATTTCGGCTTCTCTGACGCCGCCGAGGCGTTCGTGTTCATGTCCGGCCTCGCCGCCGGACTCGCCTATTCCGGCCGCTTCGTCAGCGGGCCGCTGTGGCCGGCAATTGCCAAGGTGTGGGCGCGGGCGCGGCAGCTCTATTTCGTGCACCTCAGTATCACCATGATCGCGCTCGCCATCTTTGCCGGCGCCGCCTGGTGGTTCGGGCTCGACGAGCTGCTCGACAAGAACAACATCGCGCCGATCTTCGGCTTTCCCTTGCAGACGATGATCGGCCTGCCGCTGCTGACGCATCAGTTGGGCTATCTCAACATCCTGCCGCTCTACATGACGCTGCTGCTGGCGACGCCGCTGGTGATTGTGGTCGGGTTGCGCTGGCCGGTGCAGACGCTGCTCGGCTCGATCCTCGTCTGGGCGATTGCCGGGCAATTCCGCCTCAACCTGCCGAACTTCCCCACCCAGGGCGGCTGGTTCTTCAATCCGTTCTCCTGGCAGATCCTGTTCGTCATCGGGCTGCTGTCGGGCATGGCGATGAAACAGGGGCGGCGCTTCGTGCCGAAAAGCCCGGTGCTGTTCGGGCTCGCCGCGGCGTTCCTGCTGTTGGTGCTGCTGTGGGTGAAAATCCCGCCGCTCGGCGATCTCGGGCGGCAGGGACTGGGCTTTCTCAGCAAGCTCGGGCTGCCGTTCTACGTCACCTGGTTCGACAAGACCTTCCTCGCCCTGCCCCGGCTGCTGCACGCACTGGCGCTGTTCTATGTCGTCGCCTCGCTCGGCGTGATGTACCGGATCGCCGAGTCGCGGCTCGCGACGCCGTTGCGGCTGATGGGGCGGCAGGGGCTGGCAGTGTTCGCGACCGGAACGGTGCTGAGCCTGCTCCTGCAGGCAATCAAGACCGGCGTCAAAGGCGGTTTGTTGCTCGACACACTGCTGCTCGGCGGCGGTCTGCTGCTGCTGGCCGGGCTGGCCTATGTGCTGACCCGCACACAGGAAATGACGCGAAGCTCGGCGCGCCCGGCCGGTTGACACAACTCTCACATTTCAGAGAGCAACCACAGCTGATGCCACCTTGCGCCTTGCTGCGAGGTTCAGCGCGGGACTAGCCTGCTGATCGAGGGGGAGGAGACTGCCTGTACTCGAGCGCGGGAGCGTTTGGTGACCCGACGGCGACCACTCTATAGCCGGTCACAAAGGCCGCGTACCACGGCCGGTTCCGCTTGGGTGGCGCGCGACGGGGTCAGCCCGGTCTACCTCGATGGTCCGGAAGAGCTTACCAAACAAACATTGCGGATTCGTGTCAGCGCCTGGTGGAGCACGCTCTACCAGCGCCACCAGGGCCCGGTTCTGGTCGGCGCCGGGGCGCTGGTGACCCTGCTGCTGATCGGCGCCTACGACCTTATCACCCCCGATCCGCAGCGGATCAGCGACTGGCAGTTCATGACGGCGGTCAACAAGGTGGTGGACGAACGGCCGCGCGGCCCCTCGATCGAGTCGGTGGCCTACGCCACGGTAATCAGGTCGGTGGTGCGGGTCGACGGCTACGAAGACGCCGCTGACGGTCCACCTGCCGCCAGCCCCGAGGGACAGGCGGAGATACCGGCGGAGGGCAAGGTGGAAGAGGATTTCCACGAGCGCTTCACTGCCGTCGGCACCGGCGTCGTCATCGATGACCAGGGTACCATTCTCACCAATCTCCATGTGGCGGGAGCGGCCAAGAAGCTCCGGGTGCAGTTCTGGGACGGCAGCGAGTCTGAGGCGATGATCATCGGCGCCCGGCCGGAGAGCGACCTGGCGATCATCCGGCCGCTGAAGCTGCCCGACGAGCTGGAGCCGGCGACGCTGGCGACCAGCGCCGGGCTCAACCCCGGCGACGAGGTGGTGGCGGTCGGCTTCCCGTTCGGCATCGGACCATCGGCCTCAGCCGGCGTGGTCTCGGGACTGGGGCGGGCGCTCGCCGAGGACGGCCAGCCCAAACTGCAGAACCTCATCCAGTTCGACGCGGCGGCAAACCCGGGCAATTCCGGCGGGCCGCTGGTCAATGGCGACGGCGAGGTCGTGGGGATCGTCACCGCCATTCTCAACCCGTCCGGACTACGCACCTTTGCCGGCATCGGTTTCGCCGTGCCGATCGAGAACGCCGCCGCGGCGGCAGGAGAGAACCCGCTCTAGTTCACGCTAACCCCGACGGAGAAAATGGTCGACACATCGAAAGACTCCGGCACCGCCGTCGCTTCACTGATGGAGCAGGTGCTGTACGAGGTGAAGAAAGTCGTGGTCGGGCAGGACCATTTTCTCGAACGCGTGCTGGTGGCGCTGCTCGCCAAGGGGCACCTGTTGGTCGAGGGCGTGCCCGGGCTGGCCAAGACCCTGACGGTCAACACGCTGGCCGACGTGATCCAGGGCAAGTTCAAGCGGGTACAGTTCACCCCCGACCTGGTGCCGTCGGATCTGGTAGGGACCCGCATCTACAACCAGAAGACCGGCGACTTCTCGACGACGCTGGGGCCGGTGTTCTGCAACCTGCTGCTGGCCGACGAAATCAACCGCGCTCCGGCCAAGGTGCAGAGCGCCCTGCTCGAGGTGATGCAGGAACGGCAGGTCACTATTGCGGGCGAGACGCACAAAGTGCCGAACCCGTTCGTCGTCATGGCGACGCAAAACCCGATCGAGACCGAAGGCACCTACCCGCTGCCCGAGGCGCAGGTCGACCGGTTCATGATGAAGGTCCTCGTCGGCTATCCGAGCGAAGAGGAGGAGTTCGTCATCGTCTCGCGCGTCACCGGCCTCATGCAGGCGGTGACGCGAGTGGCGACCACCGAGCAGTTGGTGGCGCTGCAGGCCAAATGCCACAGCCTGTTCGTCGACCCATCGCTGATCCAGTTCGCGGTGAAGGTCGTGGGCGCGACGCGCAACCCGGCAGCCGCGGGCCTCGGCGACATGCAGCGCTTCCTCACCTACGGCGCGAGCCCCCGCGCCTCGATCAACATGATCGAAGCGGGGCGCGCGCTGGCGTTTCTGCGCGGCCGCGAATACGTGCTGCCCGAGGACGTGCTCGACGTCACCCCGGACGTGCTGCGGCACCGGATCGTCCTCTCCTACGAGGCGATCTCGGAGTCGATCACTGCCGACCAGATCATCGGCCAGGTGCTGAAGGCCATTCCCGCACCCGAAAAACCCCTGGAGGCGCATGTCCGCATCGCCGCAGCAGGCTGAGAGACTGCTTGGCCGCCTCGAGTGGACAGTGATCCGCAAGCTCGACGGGTTGCTGCAGGGGGATTATCGCACGCTGTTCCGCGGCTTCGGCCTCGATTTCGCGGATCTGCGCGAATACCAGACCTATGACGATGTGCGGCACATCGACTGGAACGTCACGGCGCGCACCCAGGTGCCGCATGTGAGGATCTACAACGAGGACCGGGACGTCACCGCCTGGTTCCTGCTCGACCTCAGCCCGTCGGTGGATTTCGGCTCCGACCAGGTGACCAAGCGGCAGATGCTCACCGAGTTCGCCGCGGTGCTGACGCGGCTGTTGACCCGGCAGGGCAACAAGGTCGGGGCGATCCTCTTCAACGGGCAATCGGACTATGTGATCCCGCCGCATACCGGGCGGCGGCACGTGCTGCATCTGATCGACAAGGTGCTCGCCAACCCGCGGCTGTTGCGCTCGCCCGAAACCGATCTCAACGCCTTTATCGGCAGGGCGATGGCGGTGATGCGGCGGCGCTCGATCTGCTTCGTGGTGTCCGATTTCATCTCGCAGCCAGGCTGGGAGCGCGGCTTGTTCCGGCTGAGCCAGCGGCACGAGGCGGTGGCGGTGCGGCTGCTCGATCCGCTCGACATGGCGCTGCCCGATGTCGGCATGCTGCTGTTCCAGGATGCGGAAACCGGCGAACAGCTGTTCGTCGACACGGTGGACAAGGGCTTCCGGCGGCGCTTCGTCGCCGCGGCGGCAGCTAATGAGGAAGCACAGATGGAAGCCTTCGCGGCGGCGGGGCTCGACGTGCTGGAACTTTCGACTTCAGACGACCTGGTCGATGCGGTGCTGCGCTTTGCCAATATGCGCAAGGTGCAATCGCGGCTGGGCGGTGGCGGCAACCTGCCAGAGATGGTGAGTTTAGCGAACGGGTGATGCAATGACCTTCATCTGGATGGACATGCTCTGGCTGCTGCTTCTGGTGCCGCTGCTGATCGGCGCCTACATCTGGTTGCTGCGGCGCCGCAAGAAGGCCGCCTTGCGCTACGCCAATCTCGCCATCGTCAAGCAGGCGATGGGCAAGGGAGTTGGATGGCGCCGGCATGTGCCGCCGCTGCTGCTGCTGGCGGCGGTCACGGTGCTGATCGTCGCCGTGGCCCGGCCGGCCGCCGTGGTGGAGCTCGCTTCGTCGCGGGCGACGGTGATCCTCTCGATGGATGTGTCGGGCTCGATGCGGGCCCGCGACGTCGAGCCGTCGCGCATGGTTGCGGCGCAGGAAGCGGCCAAGGAATTCATCCGCAAGCAACCGGCCGATGTGCAGGTCGGCATCGTCGCCTTTGCCTCGGCGGCCGTATTGGTGCAGGCGCCGACCATCGACCGCGAGGCGCTGTATCAGGCGATCAACAGTTTCGACCTGCGGCGCGGCACCGCGGTCGGCTCGGGCGTGCTGGTCGCGCTCGCCACCATTTTCCCGGACCAGAACTTCGACCTCGATGGCAGCGGCAACCAACGCGACCAGCTCGGCCTGCCGAGTTTCGGCGGCGAGCGCTTCGGCGCACCGGGCAGCGCTGCCGACGGACTGCTGAGCGGAACGCCGACCATGCCGGCCGAAAAGCACATGCCCGTGGAACCCGGCTCCTATGACAGCGCCGTGGTGATCCTGCTCACCGACGGGGCCACCACCACCGGCCCCGATCCGGTGGCCGCCGGACGGCTTGCCGGGGACTACGGGGTGAAGGTGTTCACGGTGGGGTTCGGTTCGGCCTCGGGCGACGTGGTGGATTTCGGCGGACGCTCGATGCGGGCGCAACTCGATGCCACGACGCTGCAGGCGATCGCCGATGCCACCGAGGGCGAGTATTACGAGGCGACCAGCGCCTCCGACCTTGCCGGAGTGTACGACTCGCTCTCCACCCGGCTGATCAGCGAAAGGAAGCTGACCGAGATCGCCTTCATTTTCGCCGGGGTCGGGGCGCTGCTGGCGATGGCTGCTGCGGGTCTGTCGATGCTGTGGTTCGGGCGGATCGCCTGAGCCACCGCCGCGCCGCCGACGGCGAGCGCATGTCGGTGCCGAGCGAGTTGCAGAAGTCGATCGGCAGGCCGCGCGGCTGCGCGCCTGAGCCAATAACGGACGGGGCCGAAACTGGCAGCGGCGAAGGCCATCTCAGGCCGCCAGCCGGGCCAGCAGCGCCTTTACCGCAATGGCATATCCGGCTGCCCCGAACCCGGCCATCACCGAGGTCGCGACCATCGATACGTAGGAGCGGTGATAGATCGGCTCACGCCGGTGGATGTTTGAGATGTGGAGCTCGATGATCGGGCCGGGAAACATCTTCAGCGCATCGAGCAGCGCCAGCGAGGTGAACGTGAAGGCTGCGGGGTTGATGATGATCGCGGCGCCTTCGTCGATCGCCTCATGCACGAGCTCGATCAGCTTTTCCTCGCTGTTGGTCTGGTGGAAGGCGACGGGGGTCGCCCCTGCCGCCTCGCGGCACATCGCCTCCACCTCGGCCAGCGTGGTGGTGCCGTAGATCTCCGGCTCGCGCTTGCCCAACCGATTGAGGTTGGGACCGTTGAGGACATAGATGGGTTTGCTCATGGTGATGCACTCGCAGGAACGTAGCCGAACAGCTTGGGCAGCCACAGCACCGTGTCGGGCACAAAGGTGAAGACGAGCAGCGCGAGCATGAGGCCGATGAGGAACGGCGCCACGTCGGCAACCAGCGCGCGCATCGGGGTATTGGCGATGCGGGTCATGATGAAGAGCAGCAGCCCATAGGGCGGCGTGATCAGCCCCAGCATGATGTTGACGACGACCACCACGCCGAAATGCACCATGTCGATTCCCAGCGCCTGTGCGGTGGGGATCAACACCGGCACGATGACGAGCAGGATCGTCGTTCCCTCGAGGATGCAACCGAGCAACAGCAGCAGGATGTTGACGGCGATGAGGAACATCACCGGATCGAGGTCCCAGGCGAGCAGCGTGGCGCTGATGGTGCGCGGGATGTTCTCGATGGTGACCACGTAGTTGAACACCAGCGCCCCGGCGATCAGCATGCCGATCGAGGCGGTGGTCTTGGCGCTGGCCAGCACCGAGCTGTAAAGGTCGGGCAGCCTGACCGCCCGATAGATGACCACCGAGACGATCAGCGCATAGAAGGCGGCGACGGCGGCAGCCTCGGTCGGCGTGGTGACGCCACCATAGATGCCGAACATCAGCACCGCCGGCATCAGCAGCACCGGCAGCGCGTCCCAGGTCTTCCTGGGCAGCTGGCGGAGCGGCACGGCGTCTTCGACCGGAAAGTTCCTGATGCGGGCGGTGACGGCGACCTGAACCATCATCACGCCAGCCATCAGCAGCCCCGGCACGACGCCGCCGAGGAACAGGTAGCCGATCGAGGTATCGGCAACGAGCGCGTAGAGCACCATCGGGATCGACGGCGGGACGATCGGGCCGATGACCGCCGTGGCCGCTGTGAGGGCCGCTGCGTAGCTCGGCGGGTACTTGCCGTCCTTGGTCATCATGAATTGCATCATCTTGCCCGAGCCGGCGGCATCCGCGATGGCCGAACCGCTCATGCCGGCAAAGACGATCGATTGCAGGATGTTGACCTGCGCGAGGCCGCCGCGGAACCGGCCGACCACTGCATTGCACCAGTTGAGCAGCCGCTCGCTGAGCGAGCCCGAGTTCATGATCTCGGCGGCGAGGATGAACAGCGGCACCGCCAGCATGATGTAGTTGGTGTACATGCCGTTGAGCAGCTGCTCGGCGGCGATGCCCATGTCCTGGCCGCGCATCAGCAGGTAGAGGATCGAGCCGGTGATCATCGAGGCGCCCATGGGCAACCCCATGAAGGCAAGTGCGGTGATCAGCCCGAGCGAGAGGGCGAAGGCAAGCGACATCAAATCCCCGACTTGATTCTGGTGACGTCGATCGCGTCGCCCGGCTTGCCCCATATTGCCTGGTAGCCGAGCCAGAGCTGGCGCACGATCATGGCGATCGCGAAGAGCCCATAGATCGAATAGAGCCAGTCGAAGCGGATCTTGAGGTAGGCCGTCTTCTCGACCTTCATGAAACCGATGTAGTCGAGTACCGCCGGCAGCGAGATGGCGAAGAAGAACACCACCGTCACCGCGCAGATCACCACCATGATCCGGCGCGTCCGCTCGCTCACCGTCGAGTAAAGCAGGTCGAAGCGGATCTCCTCATGGTCGCGCACCACGAAGGCGGTGCCGAACAGCACCAGCCACACCCACATGATGACGCTGATCTCGTGGGTCCAGCCGATGGGCAGGTTCAGCAGGTAGCGGAAGACGATCTGGACGATGAAGACGGCGAACATTGTCGCCAGCATTGCGGCGAGCAGGTTCTCCGCGCGGGCATGAAGCCAGACGCCGATCCGCAAGAGTAAGGACATCTGCCGCTCCGGTTCGAGGACGGGTGGCGCAACGTGTGCTGCGCCACCCTGAGGAGGAGGCTAGAGCGCGTTGATCCTGTCCAGCACGCCTTCCGGCCAGCTCTTGGCCAGCTCGGACTCGAGATAAAGCTTCTGCGCGTTGGCGCGGAACGCCTCGACATCGGGCGCATAGATCTTGAGGCCATCGACCTCGAACTTCTTGAGCAGCTCGGCCTCGCGCTCGACGTGCTTGGCCTGGCTGAAGTCGATGGCGGCAGTGGCCGCCGCCTGCAGCGCTTCCTGGTCCGCCGCCGAGAGTTTGTCCCAGGCCGCCTTCGAGATCACCAGCAGATCATAGCCGACCAGATGCGAGGTGAGGACGATCTGCTTCATCACTTCGTAGAACTTCATGTTCTCGACGTTGGGCAGCGGGTTGTCCTGGCCGTCGATCGCACCGGTCTGGAGGCCCGTATAGACTTCGGCGTAGGCCATCGGCGTCGGGTTGGCACCGAGCGCCGTGCCGAGGAACTGCCAGGCGTCGCCGCCGGGCATGCGCAGCTTCACGCCGGCCATGTCGGCGGGAGTCTTGATTTCCTTGTCAATGCGCAGGCCCACCTGCCGGATACCGAAATAGGTCGGCCCGAGAATGCGGATGCCGAGCTGGTCTTCGGCCATCTTCTTGAACTCGGCCCCCGTTTCGCTGTCGAAGAAGGCCCGCAGGTGCGCGGCGTCGCGGAACAGGTAGCCCGAGGTCAGAACCGACCAGGCGGGGATCTGGTTCGAGACGTCCTGGGGGGCAATATTGCCCATCTCGAGGTTGCCACGCTGCAGGGCGACCAACTCGGTACCCTGCTTGAACAGGTTGCCGCCATAGTACGGCTCGAGCGTCGCGAAGCCGGCGACGCCCTCGCCGAACTGCTTCATCATCTCGGCGCGGATATCCTGCTCCGAGAACACCGCCGAAAAGCGCAGCACGGGCTTATCCTGCGCGAGGACCGGCGTCATCACGGTAGCCGCCAGAAGTGCGACTGCGCCGAACAGGGTCGCTCGCCGCCGAATATGGAAACTCATGTCATCCTCCCAATTGGAAGCGTCGCTTCCTTCCACCCGCGTCGCGGGCAATCCCTCGATCAGCCCGCGACGGCGGACTCCCTCGCCTTCCGGATCTTGCTGTCCGTCGGCGTCCGTCACTTTGTACGAAATGGTTCGTACATGTCAATCGACGGCATTGCCTGTCGGCCGCTCGCCATCCCCGGGACACTGGACCCCCGACTTGTCATTCGTCAATATCCATTTTATCGGATGATTGTGGTATCATCCGATATCGAACGGAGCAGGTATGGACGACGCGGCGGACAGTATCGGCGAGGTGACGTTCAGGGCCATTCGGAGCGACATCATCCATGGCGTGCTCCGCCCGGGCGACAAGCTGACGCTCGACCGCCTCAGGCAGCGCTACGAAGTCAGCGTCGGCACCTTGCGCGAGGTGTTGACCCGGCTCGCCAGCGAGGCTTTCGTCGTTGCCGAGGGGCAGAAAGGCTTTGCGGTCGCGCCGGCGTCGGAAGCCGACCTGCGGGAGCTGGGCGCCCTGCGCCTCTTGCTCGAGAACCACGCCCTGGCGCTGTCGCTCGCCACCGGCGATCTCGAATGGGAGGGGCGCGTGGTTGCAGCGCACCACAAGCTGGCGGCCATCGAAAAGCGGCTGCTCGCCGGCGAGAGCAACCGCACCCCCGAATGGATCCGCTATGATCGCAGCTTCCACGAGTCTCTGATCTCGGCCTGCGGCTCCCGCTCGCTGATGGCGATGCACACCTCGGTGTTCGATCGCTTCGTGCGTTACCACATGCTGGCCGGCAGCTTCCGCGGCAAGCCGGTCGCCGACGATCATCTCGCTTTGCTCGAAGCCGCCCTCGCCCGCGACGGCAAGACCGCGCAGAGGCTGCTCGAGGCACACGTCAACAAAGGCATCGAGCATGTGGTGCGGAGCCGCGCGATCGGCCGGTAGTGCCTCGAACGCGCAGTCGGGAACCCCTCTCCCTGCGGGCGGAGGGCGGCCCGGACTGAGGATTCAGCGACTCTCCGCCTCGAAATGCGCCAGCATCGCGGCTCGATCCGGTGCCGTCCCCGTGAACAGCTCGAAGGCCTTCACCGCCTGGTAGACCGCCATGCCGGTGCCTCCCAGCGTGCGGCAGCCCAGCCGGCGCGCCGCCTGCAGCAGCGCCGTATCGGCGGGGAAGTAGATGATCTCGGCAACCCAGTGCGAGGCGCGCAGCAGTTCGCCTGGAAACGCCAGTCCCGGGTACTTGGCCATTCCCACCGGCGTGGTGTTGACCACCCCGGTGGCACCGGCGAGGCCTATCGCCGGGTCGTCCGTTACCTCCACCTCGGCACCGAAGCGCTCGCCCAGCCGCTCGGCGAGGCGCTTGGCGCGATCGAGCTCGGTCTCGCACAGCGTCAGTTTGCGCCCGCCCAGCGACAGCAGCGCGTGCCCCACTGCCGCACCGGCGCCCCCGGCACCGAACTGCACGATGGCCTCCATCGACGCGCCGGCGAGCCCCTCGCGAAAACTCTCGGCAAAGCCCCAGCTGTCGGTGTTATGGCCGAGGCGGCGGCCGGTGCCGAACACCACGGTGTTCACCGCGCCGATCGCTGCGGCTTCCGGGGCAAGGTCGTCCAGCAACGGCAGCACGGCCTGCTTGAACGGGTGGGTGACGTTGAGGCCGGCAAAGCCCAGTGCCTCGGCCAGTTCGATCATTGCCCCCAGGTCATGATCGGCCAGCCCGAGCGTATCGAAATCGATCAGCACATAGGTGTAGTCGAACCCGATGCGGCGGCCTTCGAGCTCGTGCATGCGGGGCGTCTTCGAGGCCTGGATGCCGCGCCCCAGCAGCCCGACGACGAATTGACGACCACCCGCCGATGGTGCCTTGCGGCGCGTCGCGACCAGGTCGCCCAGTTGCCTCCGGGCCTCGTCGACAACGGCTGAAATCAACTTCGTCTCCACCAGCCGCCCCGGGGCGCCGTCGCCCGGATCGGACGTCGCACCCTTGTCATTCGGCCCGCCCGACCGATAATGGTCTGGCTACGTACGCGCAGTGATGTACGAACTGGTTAGTTTAGTCAATCTCTCCGCCGGGAGGGACGGAGGAACGGCTTACATGGCGCCCAAGGCCGCAAAACCCGAAGCTCAGAGCGGGGTCCGCACGCAAGACCCCGAGGGGACGCGGCACAACATCATCGAAGTCGCCTCTGAGGAGTTTGCCCTCAACGGCCTGTCGGGCGCCCGAATCGACGAGATCGCGGCACGCACCCGATCGTCCAAGCGGATGATCTACTACTACTTCGCCGACAAGGAAGGCCTCTACCTGGCCGTGCTGGAGAACGCCTACCGCAAGGTCCGCGAGGGCGAGGCCAAGCTCGACATCGGCGGGCTGTCGCCGCTCGATGCGCTGCGCCGGCTGGTGGAGTTCACCTTCGAGCATCACCACAAGCATGAGGATTTCATCCGCATGGTGATGATCGAAAACATCCACCACGCCGAGTACCTGGAGAAATCCAAGGTGATCCGACAGCTCAACGTCACCGCCATCGGCACCATCGAGACGCTCTATGAGCGTGGCGTGGCGGAAGGACTGTTCCGCCCCGGGCTCGACCCGATCGAACTGCACTGGCAGATCAGCGCCCTGTGCTTCTTCAACGTCTCCAACCGGGCGACGTTCTCGAAGCTCTTCGGCCGCGACCTGAGCACCGCCAAGGCGCAGGCCGCGTTGATGCGCAACTCGGTGGACATGGTGCTCCGCTACATCGTCCGCCCCGAGAAACTGCCGGCCGAATAGCCATGCTGCCGGCAACTTGACCGCAACCAGATCAGTCTCTACCGATTATGTACGAACTAGTTCGTTTATTGGAGGAGACGATGCGGACCTCGATTGCCACGGTCTCGATCAGTGGCGAACTCCCCGACAAGCTGGCTGCTATCGCCGCTGCCGGCTTTGACGGGGTCGAGATTTTCGAGAACGACTTTCTCGCCTTCGATGGCAGCCCGGCAGATGTTGGCCGGATGGTGCGCGACCACGGCCTCGAGATCAGCCTGTTTCAGCCGTTCCGCGACTTCGAAGGCATGCCGCCATCGCACCGGCAACGCACCTTCGATCGCGCCGAGCGCAAGTTCGACATCATGCAGGAGCTCGGAACGGACCTGCTGCTTGTCTGCTCCAATGTCTCGACCCTGGCGCTGGGCGGCATCGACCGGGCGGCCGACGACTTTCGTGAACTGGGGGAACGTGCCAAGAGGCGCGGGCTGCGTGTCGGCTATGAGGCGCTGGCCTGGGGCAAGCACATCAACGACCACCGCGATGCCTGGGAAATCGTGCGGCGAGCCAGCCATCCCAATATCGGGCTGGTGCTCGACAGCTTCCACAGCCTGTCCCGCCGCATCGAGATCAACTCGATCCGCTCGATCCCCAGGGAGAAGCTGTTCATCGTTCAGTTGGCCGATGCGCCGCAGATCGACATGGACCTGCTGTACTGGAGCCGCCACTTCCGCAACATGCCCGGCGAAGGTGACCTGCCGGTGGCCGAGTTCACCGCGGCAGTGGTAGATACCGGCTATGACGGCTACTTCTCGCTGGAAATCTTCAACGATCAGTTTCGCGGCGGTTCTGCGAGATCGATCGCCGCAGACGGCCACCGCTCCCTGATTTACCTCGGCGATCGAGTGCGCCGCTCGACCGGGTCGGAGACGTTGCGGCTCGAGCCGATTCCCGACCGCATCGAGGTCAAGGGCGTGGCTTTCGTCGAGTTTTCAGCCGATGCGGCAGACGCCCTCAACCTTGGCGCCCTGCTGACCACGCTGGGCTTCACGAGGATCGCCGAGCACCGCTCCAAGCAGGTGACGCTCTACCAGCAGGGCGAAATCCGGATCATCATAAACACCGAGGGTTCCGGCTATGCCCACACCGCCTTCAAGCTGCAGGGAACGTCGGCCTATGCACTGGCCCTCATCGTCGACGACGCCAGCGCTGCCATGGCGCGGGCGCTTGCCCTGGGCGCCGAGCAATTCCAGCAAGCCGTGGCGCCGGGTGAACTCGAGATTCCGGCCATCCGCGGCATCGGCGGAAGCCTGCTCTATCTCGTCGACGAGGCCAGCAAGCTGGGCCGGTTTCAGCAGATCGATTTCGAACCGGCCGGTCTCGATTTCGAGGAACTGCCGCGACCAGCCGGTCTCAACAGCATCGACCACCTGGCGCAAACCGTTCCCTATGACGAGATGCCGACCTGGCTGCTGTTCTACAGCTCGATCTTTCTGGCCGACAAAACCCCGGTGGTGGATATCGTCGACCCCTCAGGGGTGGTCCGCAGCCAGGTGATCGAGAGCAGCTCGGGAGCGCTCCGCATCACCATGAACGGCGCCGAAAACAGCGCGACCCTCGCCGGCCACTTCCTCGCCGACAAGCTCGGCTCGGCCATCCAGCATATCGCCTTTGCAACGAGCGACATCTTCGCCAGCGCCGCTGCGCTCGATGCCAATGGCTTCCGCTCGCTGCAGATCTCGCCGAATTACTACGACGACGTGGAAGCCCGTTTCGGCCTCGAGCCCGAGTTCACCGGCCGGCTGCGCAAGCACAACATCCTCTACGACCGCGATGAGTGGGGCGAATACCTGCAGCTTTACAGCACCACCTTCGGCCAGGGCTTTTTCTTCGAAGTGGTGGAGCGCCGTGGCTATCGCGGCTACGGCGCCGCCAACGCCATCTTTCGGATCGCCGCGCTGAAGAAGGCGATCCGCCGGCTGGCAAGCTAGGGGACCGCGTCGTCGCGCCGCGCGCTGGCTCTTCGGGGCCGGGGCCTCCCCTCGCTATGGCCCGTGCCACCCCTCCCCCGCCGACCGAGCGACATTGTGGCGCTTGCGCGTCGGCGTAATTCTGATAATCACACTCATGTTTTAAACTTACGGCAGGCGGTCGGGGTGACCAGGGTGCGACTTGAGGATCTAGAGGACATGACGGCGCTGCCGGAGGCGACGGCGAAAACCGACACGCAGGCGAACCTGCCGAGCTTCACCACCGAAGAACTGTTCGGTGGCGCCACCGAAATCGGCATTGCGCACCAGGGCCTCACCTATCGGCTGCGGATCACCCGGCAGGGCAAACTCGTCCTCAACAAATAGGAGCGCCCATGCGCCTCACCCATCTCTTGTTGCTGGCGACGCTGTGCGCCGCCCCGGCCCTCGCGCAGGAGGCCCCGCCGGCTCCCGGCCTGGCGCTCGAACTCAATGCGCTGACCCCGAGTGAAACCGGCTGCCGCGTCACCTTCCTCGCCACCAACAGGCTTGGCACCGAGCTGACGCGTTCGGCCTTCGAGATCGCGCTGTTCGGTGCGGGCGGCGGCATCGAGCGGCTGGTGTCGCTGGATTTCAAGGCGATGCCGGAGGGCAAGACCCGGGTGTTGCAGTTCGATATCGGCGAGCTCGGCTGCGACAAGGTGAGCCGGGTGCTGATCAACGACGTCGTGGCCTGCGAGGGCACCGGACTCGACCCGAAAGTCTGCCTCAGTGGCCTCAGTACCGCATCGCGCCTCGATGGCGTGGAGTTCGGCATCTGATGGAAACGGTGATCGAAGCGGTGGAGCCGGTGGCGGCGGCACATGACATGTCGATGTTCGCCCTGTTCATGCAGGCGGATTGGGTGGTGAAGTCGGTGATGCTGGGGCTGCTGTTCGCCTCGATCGCCTGCTGGGCGGTGATCTTCGCCAAGGCCGCCGCCTATGCCAAAGCGAAACGCGAGATGAAGGCCTTCGACAGGATCTTCGCCTCAGGCGAGCCGCTGACGCAGATCTATGCCCGGCTGAAGGACGGCCCGCGCTCTGGGCTCGGCGCGCTGTTCGCAGCGGCGATGGAAGAATGGAACGGCAGCCACGCCGACAATGCCGCCAGTTCCGGCGGCTTGCAGGCGCGGCTGCGCATCGTGCTGGACACCACCGTGGCGGCCGAAAGCGAGAAGCTCGACCGCAGCCTGTCGCTCCTCGCAACCGTGGGGAGTGCGGCGCCGTTCGTCGGGCTGTTCGGCACGGTGTGGGGTATCATGAATGCCTTCACCTCGATTGCGGCGGCCAAATCCACCAGCCTCGCAGTGGTGGCGCCAGGCATTGCGGAGGCGCTGTTCGCCACGGCGCTCGGGCTGCTCGCCGCCATTCCGGCGGTGATCGCCTACAACAAGCTTTCGGGCGACGCGGGCCGGCTGATCGGCCGGCTCGAGGCGTTTGCCGACCGGGTTTCGGTGCTGCTGTCGCGGCAGCTCGACGCGCGGGGGAACGCCTGATGAGCATGTCGCTGCAAAGCGCGCGCGGTCGACGGGGCCGACGGGGGGCGATCAGCGAGATCAACATGACGCCGCTGGTCGACGTGATGCTGGTGCTGCTGATCGTCTTCATGGTGACGGCGCCGCTGCTCACCTCGGGCGTGCCGATCGACCTGCCGCAGACCAACGCGCCGGAGATGAAGGTCGAGGGCTCGAAACCGCTGACCATTTCGGTGACCCCTGAGGGCCAGGTCTATCTCGGCGAAGACGAGATCTCGCTCGAGACGCTGCTTGGCGCCGTCGGCGCCGCGGCCGGAGAGGCCGGCACGCAGCAACGGCTCTATATCCGGGGCGACGCCACCGCCGATTACGGGCTGATCATGCAGGTGATGGGCGATCTGAGCCGTGCCGGCTACGCCCGCATCGGCCTGATCACGCAGCAGCGCGAGCAATGAGATGAAGAAGGCCGCCCTCGCCTCCGCCGGTATCCACATCGGGCTGATCGCCGGGGCGTTCGTGTTCCTCAACCTTGAGCCGGCAATCGACGAAACGGCGGCGGAGTCGGTTGCCGTCGAGATCATCTCGGTCGACACGGCGACGAGCAACCCGACCGAAGAGATCAGCGAAGCGACAGAGACGCTGGTTTCGGCAGGCGCCGAAGTCGAGGCGGAAGACATACCTGAGACCGCCGAGGCCGAGGTGGTCGAAGTGGCGGAGGCCGAGCCGGCCGAGGCCGTCGAAGCGGTGGCAGCGCCGGTCGAGGTCGCCGAAGTCACACCGACCGAAAGTGAAGAGATCGCTTCGGCCGAGGTGCTGACTGCCGCCGCCGATCCCATCGCCCCGGTCGAAGCGGTGATGCCGCAGATGGTCGATGCCGCGGCCGCGGAGGTTGCCGACAGCGTCGCGCCGTCGCAATCGGACCCGCTCGAGGTGGTGCGCACCGCGACACTCGCTCAGCTGACGCCCGAGCCGCCGACCCAGCAGATTCCGCCGGCACTGGTGAGACCCCTCGAGGTGGTAAAGCCGCTCGAGACGGCCAGCCTCGCGCCGGTGGTCGAAGAAGAACTGGAGGTGGCGCCGATCCCCAAGCCGCGTATCGTCCGCAAGCCGGTCGCCAAGGCCGTCGAGCCGACCAGGGAGCAGCCGAAGGAACAGCCGCCGGAAAAGCCGAAGAAAGCTGAAAAGCCCGCCGAGAAAAAACCGCAGAAGAAGCCGCCATCGAAGCAGGCCAGCCTCGGCAACGGCGGCAACGCGGCAGCAGACAGCGCCGCGAAGAAATCGGGCGGCGGCGCCGGCAAGAAGAATGATGGCGGCAGCGCCGCTGCGAGCAAGTATCCCGGTCTGGTGCAGGCCAAGGTCACCCGCGCCGCCAAGTACCCCTCGAAAGCTCGAGGCGATGCGGGCGAAGCTTTGGTGAGCTTTACCGTCGGCGCCAGTGGTACAGTCACGAAAGTCGCGCTGGCCCGCAGTTCCGGGAACGCCGCGCTCGACACTGCCGCGCTGGCGGCGGTTGACCGCGCCGCGCCCTTCCCCCCGATACCCGAGGCAGCGGGACGATCGAGCTGGTCGTTCACGGTGCCGGTCTATTTCAAGAAGTGAGTGCGACGATGACCGAAGAAAAAAAGAAGGACGTGCTGCTCGAGACCACCGCCGAGGCGGTGCGCGAAGCCAAGACGCTGATCCGGACGGCGCGATCGGGCGCGATCGCGACGCTCGAGCCGGGCACCGGCTGGCCGATCGCCACACGCGTCGGTGTCTCGACCGACTATGACGGAGCGCCGATCATCCTGATCTCGAAGCTCGCCGCCCATACCGGGGCGCTGCTCGCCGACTCGCGCTGCTCGCTGCTGCTCGGCCATCCGGGCAAGGGCGACCCGCTGGCACATGCCCGCGTCACCATCGCCTGTGAGGCACGCCAGGTGGAGCGCGACAGCGCGGAGCATGTTCGCCTCGACACGCGCTACCTGATCCACCAGCAGAAGGCCAAGCTCTACTCCGGCCTCGGCGATTTCCGCTACTTCCGGCTGGAGCCGAAAAGCGCCTCCTACAATGGCGGGTTCGGTCGTGCCTACGCGCTGACGCGCGAGCATCTGTTGAACGCCAACCCGGCCAACCCGGAGCTGGCAGCAAGCGAGCCGGATGCGATCGAGCATATGAACGACGACCATGGCGAGGCGGTGGGGCTCTATGCCGAGCACTTCGCCAAGGCGGCGCCGGGCAAGTGGCGGCTGATCGGCGTCGACGCCGAAGGCATGGACCTCATCGACGGCGACGATGTCCGCCGCATCTGGTTCGAGAGCGAGCTCACCTCGTCCAAGGACATGCACATGACGCTGGTGAAAATGGCCGGCGAAGCGCGCCGGGCGCTCAACCGGCCGCTGAAGGACGCGAGGGTCGCGTCGTGAAGGCTCCGCTCTTCACCGCGCTGCTGCTGATCTCTTCAGCCCTGCCGCTGCTGACAGCGCCGGTTTTGGCGCAGCAGGCGACGCTGCCGGGTGGCGCCTCGGCGCTCAACGAGGCGCATGGCAGCTGGACGGTGAACTGCACCCTGGTCGAAGCCGGTAAGGACTGCGCCTTCTGGCAGACCGCCGGCAACCCGCAGACCGGCAGCGCGCTGGTGGCGGTCGAGCTTGCAGCCCCCACCGGCAACAAGGCCGAGGGCATGCTGCTGACGGCGTTCGGGCTGAGGCTGGACGCCGGCATCCAGCTCGGCATCGATGGCCAGCAGTTGGGTCAGGCCCTGCCCTTCCTCACCTGCGTGCAGACCGGGTGCCTCGTGCCACTCGATCTCGACGAGGTGGCGCTCAGCGCCATGAAGGTCGGCACGACGCTGGAAGTTACTGGCGTCAAGGTCGACGACGGGCAGCCGGTGACGGTGCCACTGTCACTTGCCGGCTTCACTGCCGCCTACAACCGCACGGCGGAACTGGCGCAATAGCATTTAAACTTGACTCTGAAACTCAGCTTTAATAGAGCGTGAACACCGGTCCAGGGACGGGCCGTGAAACAGCAAGCCACGCGGCGTGCGGCGCGCCGACAGCCAGCCAACATCTTGGTTTCTTTTGGGGGCAGGCATGTCTTATCGGCCGCATGTCGCGCGTGCATCCGCACGCGTGAATATCTCACCTTGGTATCTGGTCGGCATCAGCGCCGCGGCGCTGCTCTGCGCGGTTCCGCAGCCGGTCGCGGCACAGGAACTGACCGAGGCGCAGACGACGATCCTCAAGCGCATCACGGTCACGGCGACACGCAGCGCCAAGAGCGTGCTGGATGTGCCGGCGACGGTGACCGTCATCGACAGCGAAACGCTGGAAAAGCGGATGGTCCGCGATATCCAGGACCTGGTGCGGCTGGAGCCGGGCGTGCAGGTCGATCGCTCCTCCTCCGCCACGCAGCCCTGGGCACAACTGGGCGGCTTCACCATCCGTGGCGTCAGCGGCAACCGGGTGAAGATGCAGGTCGATGGTTCGCGCACCATCGAGAGCATCATCGACGGCGGTCGCGATGTGATCGATCCGTGGAATATGAAGCAGGTCGAGATCATCAAAGGCCCGGCCGGCGTGCTGTGGGGCGCCGATGCGTTGGGCGGCGTGGTGTCGTTCCAGACGCTCGATCCTGAAGACCTGCTCTATGACAGCGACAAGCCCTGGGCGGTGGAAATCAAGACCGCCTTCGACAGCTACGACCGCAGCTTCCGCCAGCAGATCAACGCCGCCTATGATTTCGGCAATGGGCTGCAGGTGCTGGGCTCGCTCGGGCACGTCTCATCCCACGAGGCGACGCTGTCCAATGCTCGCGCCGATGGCGGCATCTGGGGTTGCGCGCGCGCGCCGAACTGGTCGTGCGACAAGTTCTTCCCGACCGATGCCGAGGCTTACAACGCCATGGCCAAGGCAGTGTGGACGCCCAATGACGATCACCGCGTCGAAGTCACGGCGGAATGGAACAACCGCAAGACCGATGTCCAGCAGGTGGACACTTCGGCCAACGCCGTGACCGGCACGCCGACCACTACCAGCCAGTACAATGTCGATGAGTGGACCCGCTCGGTGATTGTCGAGCGGCCGCGCTTTGCCGTCGAACACGAATGGCAGATCGACAACGGCTTCATCGACAGCCTGAAGTGGAACGTCAGCTACTCGCCACAGCGTCGCGGCACGGACAGCTTCAAGAAGCAGAGCTACGCGCTGCCGGTGTCCTACTATACCACCAACCATGCGGTGCGTGACTATCGCGAGGCCTTCCTCGAGGCCGAAATCCAGGCGATCTCCAGCTTCGAGCTCGGCGGCAGCAGCCATACGCTGACCTACGGCTTCGATGGCGACATCGCCAATACGCTCTATGACGACTACACCGACACCTACAACTCACGGACCGGCGTATCCGGGCACACAGAGTATAACGGCTTCAGCTTCCCCGACGTCGAAACGGTGCGCGCCGACCTCTATGTCCAGGACGAGATCAAGCTCTTCGACGAGAAGCTGACGATCACTCCCGGCCTGCGCTACGCGACTTACTCGATCGACCCGACCAAGGGCAAGGCGCCGACCTATCTGCCGGGCTTCAAGCCGGAAAAGATCGACTCGCGGACGCTGATCAAGAGCCTGTCGGCCAAGTACCAGTTCACCGACGCCGTTTCGGCCTACGTTGCCTACAACGAAGGCTACAAGATGCCGACCAGCCAGCAGCTGTTCGTGTCGAGCCTCGATCCATTCTCCGGCGGCGAAGTCATCCCCAACCCGAACCTGCGTCCGGAGACGGTAAAGAGCTACGAAGTCGGCGTGCGTGGCGAATTCGAGAAGGGCTGGCTCAGCGCCACGGCCTTCCATTCGGACTATACCGACTTCATCGAACGCCTGCAGGAAGTGGCGCCGGACACCTACACCTCGATCAACCTGTCGAAAGTGAAACTTTCGGGTATCGAGCTTGCCGGCGAACTGGAGGTCTACGAGAACCTGTTCGTCAACGCCGCCATCACCTACCAGTATGGCCGCCAGCAGACGACGCCCACCGCAGCCGAAAACTGGTACGAGCGGGCAACGCCGCTGACTGCGGTGCTGGGTCTGCGTTACGAGTTGCCCGAGAACAACCTCGAGTTCGAAGTGTTCGGCACCTTTGCCGATGGCGTAGAGCACCGCAACGACCCGAACGCCTTCAAGCCGGGCGGCTATGCGATCTTCGACGCCTTCACCAAATGGAAGCCGACCGAGGACATCGAGATCACGGCTGGCGTCCAGAACATCTTCGACACCCGGTACTTCCCCAACACCATCGGCAGCTACAACCTGCCGGGGTTCCCGGGTGGCACCAATGCCGGAAACGCTCCGCCGGAGCTGCAGACCGGCCCGGGCCGCACCTTCAAGGTCGGTGCCTCAGTGAAGTTCTAACCACACCCACTCCGCGGGCGGGCCTCGTCCATGGCTCTCCCGCTTTTTTTGCTTTTGGAGATCCACGTCATGATCCGCGTGCTCGGCCAGTTCTGGCGGCTGCTCAAGCTCTGCATCAGCGGACGCGGTGGCAAACTGGGGCTGCTGCTGTTCGTTGCCGTGGTGGCGCTGAAGCTCGGCGGTGTCTACGCGACGCTCCGCATCATCTCATGGACCAAGGAGTTCTATTCGGCGCTCGAGGCGGTGGACGCCCAGGCGGCGCTGACGCAGATCGGCGTGTTCGGCATCATCGTGCTGCTCAACTCGATGCGCGAGCTCAGCGCGCAATACCTCAACAAGCTGGTGCTGATCCGCTGGCGGCGCTCCCTGACCGAAGCGGTGCGCGACAAGTGGCTCCGCAACAAGGCTTACCTAGGCCTCGGCGGCAATGGCGGTGGGGTGGATAACCCCGACCAGCGCATCGCCGACGATTGCCGGCTGTTCGTCAGCGGCATGCTGAGTGAAGCGCTGGACCTCATCACCAATATCGTCGCGATCTTTTCCTACGTGGCGCTGCTGTGGCAGCTCTCGTCGTTCCCGCTGTCGCTCGCCTTTATCGGCCTCGACTTCGAGATCCCGCGCTACATGCTGGTCGCCGCCTTCGTCTATGTGGCGCTCTGTTCGCTCCTGACGCACGTGCTCGGCAGCCCGCTGAAGAAGCTCTATGTCGAGCAGCAGCGCCGCGAGGCGGATTTCCGCTTCGCGCTGGCCCGCATGCGCTCCAATGTCGACGAGATCGCCCTGCTCGGGGGCGAGGAAGCCGAACGTCGCACGCTCGACCAGCGCTTCGGCGGGATCATGGGCAACTGGCGCCGGCTGATCAACCGCGAGTTGATCCTCAGTTGCTTCACCTATCCCTACCAGCACACGGTGCTGCGCATCCCGCTATTCGTCGCCCTGCCCGCCTTCCTCGCCGGCAGCGTCAATTTCGGCGGGTTGATGGAGGTGAGCACGGCGTTCTCGAGCGTCGTCACGACGCTTTCGTGGTTCATCTTCTCGTATCGCGACCTCGCCGACCTCGTCGCCGCATCGTCCCGTCTCGATGGCTTCATCAGCGCGGCTGGGCGCGGCCAGGCGGCCGGCGTCACGCAGCCCGGAAGGGGCCAGCTCGATATTGCCGGCCTCGCCCTCAGTCTGCCCGACGGCAAGCCGCTGCTCGATGTGGCGGCACTCAGGGTGGCGCCAGGCGAGGCCGTGTGGATCGCCGGGCCATCCGGGTTGGGGAAGACCACCCTGCTCAAGGCTATCGCCGGGCTCTGGCCGCATGCCGAAGGGCGCATCAGCCTGCCCGCCGGCCCGGCGCTGTTCCTGCCGCAGCAACCCTATGTGCCGCTCGGCCCGATCGTCGACGCGGTGGCCTACCCCTCCGGCCCCGATGCCTTCACGCTGGAACAGCGCCAGGCGGCACTTGAGGCCGTGGGGCTGGGGCACCGGCTCGATGTGATGTTCATCGATGACGAAACGGCGAGCGGCGACCTCTCCGGCGGCGAACTGCAGCGCCTGGCGCTGGCCCGGCTGTTGCTGCAGCGGCCGGCCTTTGCCTATCTCGACGAGCCGACGAGCGCCATCGACGTGGCCTCGGAGACTGAGCTGTTCACGCTGCTGCGTCGCGAACTGCCGGACACCGCCTTCGTCATCGTCGCCCATCGCAGGCCGCAGGGCCTAACCCCGCTCACCACTGTGGAACTGGGCACTGCTCCGGCAGCGCCCACCGCGCCACTCGAACCCGCACTCGCCTAAGGAACCACCAATGCTCGATAAGCCCACCACCCTGCCCCGCGCCCGCCTCGATGCCAGCGCCAAGGACGTCCTCGCCACCCTTCCCGCCATCGGCAGGCTCATGGTGACGGCGCGGCACCTCGGCGCAACGCATGAGCGGATCGGCACGGTCGAGAGCGTCAGCTTCGAGAACGGCTGGGCGGTGATCGGCGGGGCCGAGCACGAGAGCCGGATCGAGCTTGCCAGCATCGCCGAGATCATTGTCGACCGCACCAGCGTGATGAAGGACAAGGCCTATCCGCGTATCGACCTCAACCGCGCCGATGGCAGCTATATCTGCGGCATTGTCGGCTTTGACGGTATCGATCCATTCGATGCAGCCGTGGCGCCGCTCGGCGCGGGCACGGCGATCGAGGCGAAGCCCGACACCCCGCCAGGCGAGCGGATCGAGGCAAGCGAAACCGATCCCGGCCGCCTGCCGCTCGAGGATGCGCAGGCGGCGCAGTCCCCCGTGGTGATCGGCTTCCGACGTCCCGGCTTCCAGCAGTTCTGGCGCGGCACCATCGAGACGGTGAAGCCGGCAATGGGCTTCATCAATGTGATGCGCGCCGATTTCCACCTGCACCTGAAGGCGGGTGCGGTGGCCGAATGGCATCGCGACTCGGTAACCGGCGAGCGCGAAGCGTTCAACGCCGACGGCGAACCGCTAGGGCTGACGCTGCTCAGGGCGAACTGAGGGGCTCACGGACGAAATAGCCACCGTCCGTGTCACAGAACAGCGGTGGTGGTAGCGAGCGGTCCGGCTGACCCGCTGCAAGCCCCCCAGCCACGGTGTCATCCCAGCGAAAGCTGGGACCCAGTTGTCCACTTGCGCAGGCTGCGAGTTGGGTCCCCCCCAGCTTTCGCTGGGATGACAGCCGGTGGGTGTTTCAGGATCGAGCGCAGCCACGTGCTTTGGGGCAAGCTCACCCCATCATCCCAAAGCGCAATTGCCGCTTCAGCCCAGATATTATAATAGCATTGGCGCGGGGCTGGAGGAGTCGTGCCGATGCAGGTTGAGTTGAACGGGCGGGTGGCCCTGGTCACCGGCGCGGCGGGTGCGATTGGCCAGGCCATCGCAAGGCGGCTGAGCGACAACGGCGCCAAAGTCGTCATCGCCGACATCAACCGCGAGGGCGCGGAGGCTTACGCCGCCACCCTGCCCGATGCCATGCCGGCGGTGATCGATATTTCGAGCCGCGACTCGGCCGAGGCCGGCGTTGCCGAGACCATCGCCCGCTATGGCCGGATCGACATCCTGGTCAACAATGCCGGGGTCAACAGCTTCGTCCACCGGGTGAACATCGACAAGTTCCCGCTCGAGGAGTGGGAACGGATCACCCGCATCGACCTCGATGGGCTCTACCTGATGAGCCACGCGGCGCTGCAGCCCATGGTCAGGCAGGGCGACGGCGGGCGGATCATCAACATTGCCTCGGTGGTGGGGCTCGCGGCGATGCGGCTGCAGAGCCCGTTCGTCGCGGCCAAGGCCGGCATCATCCACATGACGCGCTCGATGGCGCTGGAACTGGGGCCGCAAGGCATCCTCACCAATGCCATCGCGCCGGGCTCGATCATGACCGAGGGCACGCGTTCGCTGTTCTATGGCGCCGACGGCAAGTTCGCCGGACGCACCGCGGAATTCATGCAGCACTTGCCGCTCGGACGTCCCGGCACGCCCGAGGAAATCGCCGAGGCGGTACTGTTCCTGAGCTCGCCAGGCGCCGGCTACATCAACGGCCAGGTGCTGGCTGTCGATGGCGGCTGGACCGCCGGCTACATGATGTGAGGCGCAGCATGCGGATCGAACTTGAGAACACATTCGTCGAGTTGCGCGGCGAGCAGAACGCGATAGCGATGGCAGTGCTCGATGCGCTGCGCGCCAGCGGGGCAACAGTCGACGCCGTGGCGCCGGTGCCCGATATCCTCATCGTATCGCTGCCGCTGCTGCCCGATGCCGAATTTGATCCGGCGATGCAGCTGGCGTCGGCGCGAGCCAGCGGCGCGGCGATGTTTTCGCGCGGCAGCGGGCGCATCCTGTTCCTCGTGTCGGCCGCGGCCGGCATGCCGATGCGGCGGCACGCGGAGTTTTCCGTCTCCATGGCCGGGGTGATGGCCACGGTGCGCACCATGGCGATGCAGCTCGGGCCAAGAGTGCTGGTGAACGCGCTGGGGGTCGGCGCGGTGGGCGAGCCGCTGCTGGCAGGCGACGCGGCAATGCTCGGGCATGCCTCGGTGAAGCGGCCCGGCACGGTGGCGGAGGTCGCCGACACGGCGCTGTTCTTCTGCGATCCGCTCAACAGCTACACCACCGGGCAATTGCTGTCGGTCGATGGCGGATGGAGCGCCGGCTATGGTCGCAATTTCTGAACACCTCGAACTCAGGGCCGGGCAGCTGGCGGTCGAGCTCGCGCCGGCGATCGGCGGCAGCATAGCGCGCTTCCAGATCGAGGGTATCGACGTGATGCGGCCGCTGTCCGACGCCAATCGGGCCAGCGGCAATGTGCTGGGCGTGGCATCATTCCCGATGATCCCGTTCGCCAACCGGATCGGCGGCAATGCCTTCACCTTCGAAGGGCAGCACTACAACTTTGCCGCGAACAACCCGCCGGAAATCTACCACGTGCACGGCACCGCCTGGCATCGGCCATGGAGCGCCGAGCAGACCGGGCCGACGGACGCAGTGCTGCGCCTCGAGGTGGCAGACCCATCGTCCTACTCCTATCGGGCAGAACAGCAGTTCACTCTCAGCGAGGCCGGGCTCACGCTGCTGACGCGGGTGACCAATACCGGCGCGCGCCGCATGCCCTTCGGCTTCGGGCACCATCCCTGGTTCGAGCGCGACGCCGATACGACGGTAGAGTTCGGCGCGACCAGCTTCCACCTCAACGAGCCCGAGGGCATGATCGGGCAGCGGGTGTCGCTGCCGCCGGAGGTTTCTTTCAACACGGCCGCGCCGCTGCCGATCTACTGGCGCTGCAGCGACTATGGCGGCTGGGACGGCAGCGCCACGCTGCGCTTCCCAAGCCGCGGCGCCGGCATCACCATGACGGGCGACGCGCCCTACAAGCACGTGATGTTCTACGCCGATCCGGCGCTCAAGGTGTTCTGCGTCGAGCCGCAGACCAATGCGTCGGGGGCATTCAACCGGCCGGACGGGTTTGGCGATGCGGAGGATGGAGTGATCATGCTGGCGCCGGGCGAGAGTGCCGAGGGCACGCTGACGTTCGAGGCGTTTCGGATTTAGGCTCTCGATGGTGCAGCAATCGCCTTCTCCCCTTGCGGGAGAAGGCGCCACCCTAGACGCTGGTTAAGTCGCCGCCCGCACCGTCTCCGCCTGCGCCGCCGCCACGGCCCGCAGCACGCGATCTTCACCGCCTTCGCCACGCTTGAACGCATCGACGATGCGACCATCGGCGATGGTCAGGCAGCGGTCGCAGAGGCCGAGCACTTCTTCGAGCTCCGAGGAGACGACGACCAAAGCCACGCCCTTGCTCGCGAGCTCGACGACGAGCCGGTAGATTTCCTGCCGGGTCGCGGCATCGACGCCCTTGGTCGGCTCGTCGAGCAGCAGAACTTTCGGGGCGCGCATCAGCACCCGGGCAAACAGCAGCTTCTGCTGGTTGCCGCCCGAGAGGTGGGCGACCGAAGCCTGCGGTGAGGAGGCCTTGACGTTGAGCTGGCGCATCGCCTCGAGAATGGCGCTGCGCTCGCGATCGCCGCGCACCATGCCGCGGGCCGAAAGCGGGTCGAGATTGCCGATGGTGATATTGGCGCCGACGGGCAGATTGAACAGCAGGCCGTCGCGCTTCCGGTCCTCGGTGAGAAGCGCGATGCCGGCGTCGCGCGCATCGCGCGGCGAACGGATGGCGATGGCTTGCCCATCGACCTTCACCGTGCCATCGGCGGGGACGCGGCCGAATATGCCGTGGAGAATCTCGCTGCGGCCCGAACCGAGCAACCCGGCAAGGCCGACGATCTCGCCTGCGGCCACCGAGAAGCTGACATCGCGCGCCCCGTAGATGGCGCCGGGCTTGCCGGCGACGCTCAAGTGCTCGACGCTCAGCATGGGGCGGGCGTCGACCGGCGCCTCGTGCGGCGGGAACAGCTTTTGCAGCCGCTGGCCGGACATGGCGAAGATGAAGCGGTCTTCCTCGAATTCCTCGCGGCCCAGCTCCGCCGCAACGCGCCCGTCGCGCAGCACGGTGGCGCGGTCGCAGACGGCGAGCACCTCGGGCAGGCGATGAGTGATGTAGATCATGGTGACGCCCTGTCGCTTCAGACGGCGCAGCACTTCGAGCAACGCTTCGACCTCGGTGCCGGAAAGCGACGCGGTCGGCTCATCGAGCATCAGAACGCGCGGCTTCAAGGCCAGGGCGCGGGCGATCATCACCAGATGGCGCTGGGCCGAGGTGAGTGAAGCGACGATGGCCCTGGGGTCGATCGTGAGGCCAAGGTCATCGAGGATGGCGCGGGTCCGATCCTCGAGCTTGTGCCGGTAGATCAACACGCCCTCGCCAAGCCCGGTATGGCCGGCAAAGACGTTCTCGGCCACCGAGAGCTGCTCCAGCACCTCGATTTCCTGCGGCACGTAGCCGACACCGGCGGCGCGCGCCGCGGCGGGCGAGGCGAAGCTCACCGGCTGGCCAGCCAGCGTGATCTCGCCGGTATAGGAGCCGGCGGGATGGACGCCGTTGAGGATCTTCACCAGCGTCGATTTGCCGGCGCCGTTCTGGCCGAGCAGCGCATGGATTTCACCGGGCAGCACGTTGAAATCGACGCCGCGCAGGGCCTGCACGCCGGCGAAGGCCTTGACGATGCCGCGGGCGGAAAAGATCGGGTCCATGGGTGCTGCCTCGGCGACAAATCAAGAAAGGAAGAACCGCGTCGACCTCCGGGTCAGGGGAGGCCGGCGCGGCGGGAGCCGGTTTACTGGCCGGCGCTTTCGAGCATAGCGTAATAGGGGTCGAGATCGGTCGCAGTGATGACCTTACTGGGCAGGACGTTCATATAGGTGACGGTCTCGCCCTTGGCCAAAGCGCCGAGCAGTTCGGCGACCTTGGCGCTTTCCTCGTAGAGCGGCTGCGCCACGATGCCGTAGGCGGCACCCGACTTCACCAGGTCGAGGTTCTGCCGAATATAGTCCATGCCGATGATCACCACGTCGCGACCGGTCTTGCGGGCCGCGCCCGACCAGGTCTGGATCGAGTTGCCGGTGGTGCCGAAGGCGGCGGTGACATCAGGGTTGCCCTGGAGGATGGCGATGGCCTTGCCCTCGGCAGCGGAGGGCTCAAAGCCTTCCATCTGAGTCTCGAGCACTTTGATGTCCGGGTACTTTTCCGCAATGGTCTTGCGGAAGGCATCGGACATGGCATTTTCGGTATCGTTCGAAGCGCCCTGGGTGAGGGCGACAGTGCCCTTGCCGCCTAGCTTGTCGCCAATGGCGATGGCGGCATTGGTGCCGGCGGCCGCGATATCCTGCGCGGCGGCGGCCTTCAGGCCATCGACCGTGCCCTCGGGCGGCAGCACGTGCCAGGTGACGACGGGCAGGCCTTCCTTACTGAGCTTGGTGATGTAGGAGTAGATCGCCGGATCGGGGCCGTAGACGCCGACGGCGTTGAATTTGGTACGCGACAGGGCCGCCTCGGCGAGTGGCAGGGTGGCCGGGATATCCCAGTTGGTGGCGCTGGGATCGCCCACCACTTCGCAGCTGTAGCCGAGCTCCTTGCACTTATCGAGGAAGCCCGCCTGCATCAGCCGATGCACCGGGTGATCCTTCATCGCCTGCACCCAGAGCAGGTTGACCTCCTGGGCATAGCTGGCGCCGGCGGTGCCGAAGCTTGCCAGCAGCGCCGTGGCGCCGAGCAAGCCCTTCACCAGTGTCCTCTTCGAGATGTTCATGGTTCCTCTCCTCCATTGGCCCGCGGGTTGCCGCGTGGCGTTGAACGGTTGTGCGGAAGCCCCCTCAGGCGCCCGATGTCTTGCTGTCGGATTTTTTGGCTGCTGCGGTTTTGGCGCCGGCGCCGACCGTGAAGTAGCGGCGGCGCAGGATATCGAGGCCGACCGCCAGCACCATGATCACGCCCACCGCAATCTGCTGCCAGTTGGAGTTGACGCCGATGACCACGAGGCCCGACTGCACCACCTTGAGCATCAGGATGCCGACCACGCCGCCGGCAATGGTGCCGGCGCCACCGAACAGGCTCACGCCGCCAACCACCACGCCGGCGATGACGATGAGCTCCCAGCCCGAGCCGATCGAGGTGGTGCCGGACTGCAGGTCCGCCATGACGAACATGCCGGCCAAGGCCGAGAGCGCGCCGACTGTGATGAAGGCGCCGATCTTGTAGATGGTGGTGTTGATGCCGACGAGGCGCGCCACTTCGGGGTTGCCGCCGGTGGCATAGAGGTTGCGGCCGAGCACGGTGCGGCGCAGCACGAAATCGGCGACGATGGCGGCGACGATGAAGAAGGCAAAGCTCCAGCCCAGACCGAAGGCAAAGGTGCTCATACCGAAATCGGCGACTTCCTTGGGCAGCGGATAGACCGGGTAGCCGCCGGTGACCAGTTGGATCAGCCCCTGCCCGATGAACAGCATGCCCAAAGTCTGGATGAAGGCCGGGATCCGGAATTTGACGACGATGACGCCGTTGATCAGCCCGATGAGGGCGCCGACGCCCATGCCGCCAAGAATGGCAAGCGGTACCGGCCAGGCGAGCGCTGTCATCAATTGCGCGGCGATCACTGCGGACACACCTGCGACCGAGCCGACCGAGAGGTCGAACTCGCCGGCCACCAGGAGAATGGTCTGGCCGATGGCGATGATGCCGACGAACGACACGACGTTGAGGATGGCGCGGATGTTGCGCTCGGACAGGAAGGCCGGCTGCATGAAATAGAAGAAGGCCACCAGCAGCAGTAGCGCCGCGATCACCCCAACCTCGCCGATGGCAATGAAAGAGATCAGCCGGTTGCGCAGCGAAGGCGTCGTCGGTTGCTCGGTCGTGGCTGGCGCCGCGCTGTTCATGCTTATCCTCCCTGAGAGGCGGCACTGTTGCGGAGTGAACCGGTCAGCGCTTCGCCATGCCCTCATCAGCTATTATACTATTATAAGTGTCAAGACCTCTCGTGCATTGGTCTGACCAGTTATCCCGCGACCCACGATCTACAGCGATGGTACCGGAACCATCAGATGACGTCAAAGGAAATGGTACCGGAACCAACGCTGGCGCGAACCGCTGAGGGCGACTATGATTTCGCGCGTTTTCGGGGAGCAGCGCATGGCCAGGTCGGAAGACGGCGGCGACAGGAAGCCGTTGGAGCGGTTGGGGGTGCGCGAGATCGCCAAGCGGGTCGGTGTCGCGCCGATGACCGTGTCGCGCGTGCTCTCGAACCCCGACATGGTCGCCCCGGCGACCCGCGCCAAGGTGCTGGAAGCCATCGAAGCGGCAGGGTTCGTGCCCAACCGGCTGGCCTCGAGCATGAAGGGCAACGGCCGGATCATCGGCACCGTGGTGCCGCCGCTGATCAACTCGGGGATCGCCGAACAGGTGCAGGGCATGTCGGACGAGTGCCATCAAGGCGGCTACTCGATGCTCCTGGTGCAGGGTGAGTTCACCACCGAAGCCGAGGAAGCCTCGATCCGCACCCTGCTCGGCTGGCGGCCTGCCGGGATGATCCTGCAGAGCTTCGTGCAGAGCGAGGTGGCGCGGCAGCTCCTGGTATCGAGCGGCGCGCCGGTGGTGGAGATTTCCGAGATCAAGGGGCGGCAGCCGATCGACATGGTGGTGGGCGTGTCGAACTTCGAGACCGCCTATGCCATGACCATGCATCTGGCTGCCAAGGGCTATAAGCGCATCGGGTTCGTCTCGACCCCGATCCACGGCAATGACCGGCTGCAGCAGCGGCGAACCGGCTACCATGCAGCACTGAGCGAGCTCGGGATCAAGAACCACGCGTCACTGGAAGTGGAAGTGCCGATCACCGCGGCGGGCGGCGCCGAGGCGCTGGTGACGCTGACCGAACGGCACGCCGATATCGACGCGATCTTTTTCTCCTCCGACACGCTGGCGATCGGCGCGGTGCAGGAGTGCCACCGCCGCGGCTGGGCCATCCCCGACCGGATCGGGATCGCCGGCTACGGCGACATGGACCTCGCGGCGCAGCTCTATCCGCCGCTGACCACGGTGAAGGTGAACCGCTACGAGATGGGCCGGCGCGCCGTACGGCAGCTGCTCGACCGGCTGGGCGGCAAGCAGAAGCTCGCGACGATCACCAGTCTGGGGTTCGAGATTGTCGATCGGGAGAGTGCCTGAGGCCAGAGAAGGCCCCCTCACCCGCCGCTCCCATCTGGCTGGATCCCGCCAGAGCCACTGAACGGCACCTCCCCCCTTGCGGGGGAGGTTGGGAGGGGGGTGGCCACATCCACCGACCTGGCAACTGGAGCATGTGCACTCCCGCCGCATCGAGCGGGCGGCACACCCCCACCGAGCTTCGCTAAGTCGTTGACGCGACAAGCTACGCTTGCCTCCCCCGTCAACGGGGAGGTGGAGCCGGTGAACTTGGCTAACCCCTCTTCGCCTTGTTCTGCGCGTCCGTCCCCAGCCGCTGTTCCCAGCCTTCGGTGTGCACATTGAGATAGGCGTGCGGGTCGTAGGGGTGCTGCCGGATGGCATCGATGTTGAGGTCGATGCCGAGGCCCGGCGCATCCGGAAGCGAAAGATGCCCGTTCTTCGGATCGATCGTCGGCCGCCAGGTGACGAGGTCGAAGGTCCAGGGGTCGTTGAAGGCGTCGAAATGCTCCTGGATCAGGAAGTTCGGCACTGCCGCGGCCAGTTGCAGGCAGACCGCCGTCGCCACCGGGCCGCCGCTCTGGTGCGGCGCGATGTGGCTGCCATGCGCCAGCGCCAGATTGGCGACCTGCATCGATGGGCCGATGCCGCCAAGCGACATCGGCTCAGGCTGGAAGATGTTGACGCCGCCGGCGGCGGCGAGCGCGTAGAACTGGCCGACGGTGTCGAACATTTCGCCGGTCGCCACCGGGATGGGTGAGCGGTGCGCCACCTCGTGCACCGTCTCCTGCCGATCCCTGGAGGTCGGCTCTTCCCACCAGTAGATGTCGAGGTCGGCGAAGCGCTCGGCCGCCTTGATCGCAGCGATTTCGGTGAAGCGGGCATGCACGTCGATGAGGATGCGGGTGTCGGCGGGGAGTTGGTCACGCAGTTTGCGGCAGATGTCGTAGCTGAGCTCGAGTTCCTCGCGGGAGATGAAACCCTGCGCTGTGCCGAAGGGGTCGAGCTTGAACGCCTTGAAACCCTTGGCCAGCACGGCTTTCGCCGCCTCGAGGAAATGCTCGGGGGTGCGCTCGGTGCGATACCAGCCATTGGCGTAGCCGAGCACGCTGTCGCGCACCTGGCCGCCGAGCAACTGGTGGATCGGCACACCGAGGCTCTTGCCCAGGATGTCCCAGCAGGCGACTTCGACCGCCGCCATCACCGTGCGATGGATGTGGCCGCCATCGAGCGAGACGCTGTCGAGCATGCGCTTCCAAAGCGCGCTGATGCGGCGCGGGTCCTGGCCGATGGCGAGATGCTTCAGCTCATGCACCCCCGCCTCGGTGGTGGCGATGAAGCCGTTCAGCGTGCCCTCGCCAATGCCGTAGATGCCGGCATCGGTGTGCACCTTGACGAACAGCCAGTTCTTCCAGCCAGCGCCGACCGTGAAGGTTTCGATCTCGGTGATTTTCATGCTCGACTCCTCACAACCCGTGGACTCGCCGTCCTATCACCGGGTCATTCCCGCGAAAGCGGGAACCTCTGTTTTCACTGCATGCAGCGGACACCGCAAACGGAGTTTCCCGCTTTCGCGGGAATGACCCGGTGGGCGCTTCAGCTCAGTGCGACGATCCTCTCAACCACCGCCTCGACCGTCAGCCCATACTTTTGCTGCAGGGTCGGCACGGCGCCGCATTCGATGTAGCGGTCGGGCAGCCCGATGCGGGTGACCTTCCTTGCTATCCCGGCGTCGAACAAGGTCTCGACCACGAGGCTGGCGAGGCCGCCGACCACCACGTGGTTTTCGGCGGTCACCACCTGCCCCACCGAGGCTGCGAAGGCAGCCACCGTTTCGCTGTCGAACGGCTTGATGGTCGGGACGTGGAGGACTGCTACCGAGACGCCGCGCCGCTCGAGCACCGCGGCGGCATCGATGGCGCGCTCGCTCATCAGGCCGGTCGAGATGATGCCGATATCCTTGCCCTCGCGCAGCGGCCGCGCCTTGCCGATCTCGAATTTGTAGCCCGGCTCGAGCACCACCGGTACGGCGCCGCGCAACAGGCGCATGTAGACCGGGCCGCGATGGTCGGACATCGCCACCGTCGCGGCGTCGATCTCGGTGGCGTCCATCGGGTCGATGATGGTGAGCCCGGGGATCATCCGCATCAGCGCCAGATCTTCGATGGCCTGGTGGGTGCCGCCATAGCCGGTGGTGAGCCCGGGCAGGCCGGCGACGATCTTCACGTCGAGATTGGAATGGGCCAGCGCGATGGCGACGAAATCGAAAGCGCGGCGGCTGGCGAACACGCCATAGGTGGTGGCGAAAGGTTGTTTCCTGGTGCGCGCCAGCCCCGCCGCCACGGCGACGAGGTTCTGCTCGGCCATGCCGACATTGAAGAAGCGCTCCGGATGCGCATCGCGGAACGGGTGAATGTCGGTGTACTTGCCGAGGTCGGCGGTGAGCCCGACGATGTGCTGCCGCTGCTGGCCGAGGCGGGCGAGGGCCTTGCCGAATGGCGCCTCGATCGATCGGCGGCCGCCACCGGCGGCTTCGTTCTCACCCATTGCCAGCGTCCGGCCGGCCTCCATCGCGCGGCTCATCGCTTGGCTCCCACGCTTTGCTCGAACTCGTCGATGATCGCATCCCACTGGCCGACATCGACGCGGAAGAAGTGCGACTTCTCGCTCTCTTCGATCCGGCGGACGCCTTTACCGGGCAGCGTGCGGAGCACGATGGCCTTAGGCTTGCCATTGCGCCGGCGCGCGCTGGCGAGCGATGCGACCACGGCATCCATGTCGTTGCCGTCGATCTCGAAGGTCTCCCAGCCGAAACTTCGCCACTTGTCGGCCACCGGCTCCATGTCGAGCACCACCGGGCCATCGGCCTGGATTCCGTTGCAATCGACCAGCGCCACCAACCCATCGAGCTGGAAGTGGCTGGCCGACATTGCCGCCTCCCAGGTCGAACCCTCCTGCAGCTCGCCGTCGGAGAGCTCGACGAAGACGCGGGCCTCCGAGCGATCGAGCCGCAGTCCAAGCGCCTGTCCGACCCCCTGCCCCAGACCGTGGCCGAGCGAGCCGCCGATCACTTCGACGCCGGGCGTGGTATCGAGGGTCGACATCTCGAGCCGGCTGTTGTCGGCGCCATAGGTGGCAAGCTCCGCCACCGGAAGGATGCCGGCTTCGGCGAGGGCAGCCCAGAGCGCGATCGAATAGTGCCCGGTCGACAGCAGGAAGCGGTCGCGGTCGGCCCAGCCGAGATTGTCGGGGTCGTAGCGCAGTTCGTGAAAGTAGAGCGCGGTGAGCGCATCGGCGATGCCGAGGCCCTGGCCGATATAGCCGGCGCCCTGGCCGCGGGCCATGGTCAGCATGTGGCGGCGCAGCATGGTGGCGCGGGCCTTGAGCGCGGCGATATCGGCCTCGGCCGGAGGCGAGTTGCGGGTCATCCGATCAATCCTTGTCGAGGCCGCCGGACATGTTGAGCCGCTCGGCGGTCATGTAAGGCGGTGAGTCCAGGCATAGCCAGACCACCGACTCCGCCACCTCGGCGATCTCGGCACGACGGCCGAGCGGCACGCGGCGGGTGCGCTCATCGAGGAAGGCCTGGAGGTCGTTGCTGCGGCCGTTGACGCGGGCGAGCTCGATTTCGGTCGAGCGCTGCATTTCGGTATCCATCATGCCGGGCGCCAGGGCGTTGACCAGCACGCCATAGGGGGCCAACGCCACGGCGAGGGCACGAGTGATCGAATCCACCCCGGCCTTGCTGGCGGTGTAGGCGGTGTAGTCGGGCAGCGCCATGCGCGAGCCCGGCGAGGTGATGTTGACGATGCGGCCGGCACGCTGCTCGCGCATCACCCGACCGGCAGCCTTCGACGCCATGGCGAGCGCCGTGACGTTAAGCGCCAGGGTACGGGTCCAGGATGTGTAACTCGACTCGAGGAAGGGCTCGATGACGCCGTAACCGGCATTGTTGACGAGGATGTCGATACCGCCCCAGCGCGCCACCACCTTGTCGACGGCCGCTTCGGGCGCCCCCTCGAGGGTGAAATCACCGACGATCTCAAGCACCTGACCGCCCACCGCTTCGACCTGCCGGGCGGTTTCGGCGGAGCCGGCAGTGTTGATGTCGGCGATGCCGACAGCACAACCACGCATCGCCAATTGGATCGCGACCTCGCGCCCCAGCCCGCCGGCGGCGCCGGTGACCAGCGCACGTTTCAGGATCGCTGTGTTGGTACTCAATCCGCATCCTCCCGCTGGACGTCTTGACGCGACTGATACCGGTACCATAGATTGAAGTCAACGGGCTTGGGAGGGTTCATTGAAAGTCACGGCGCTGGAGACGCTGCAGGTCGCAGAGTTTCCATTCCTGTTCTGGCTAAGGGTGCACACCGACGTCGGAATCGTCGGGACCGGCGAGACGTTCTGGGCGCCGGGGCCGGTCGCCAGCTACATCCACGACAATGTGGCGCCCTACTTGATCGGCAAGGATCCGCGCGACATCGAGCTGCACGACCGGACGCTGGGGAGCGTCTATGTCGGGGCGCGCGATTCCGGCGCCGAGGTGCGCGGCAACTCGGCGGTGAATATCGCGCTGTGGGACATCTATGGCCAGGCGCTGGGCGAACCGCTGTGGCGGCTATTGGGCGGGCGGACGCACCAGTCGGTGCCGATCTACAATACCTGCGCCGGCTACAGGCACGTGCGCGTCAGTAAAAAGAACTCGTTGTTCGAGCGCACCGAGGACTGGTCGCTCAAGGCAGGCGACTCGAATGACGGGCCCTATGAGGACCTGTTGGCCTGGCGGTTCGACGCGGGCAAACTGGCGAAGAGCCTGCTGTCGGAAGGCGTCGGAGCGATGAAGATCTGGCCATTCGACATCGCCGCCGAGGCCTCGAACGGCACGCGCATCTCGCTCAGCGACCTCGACACGGCACTGGAGCCGTTCAAGCGGATCCGCGATGCAGTCGGGCGCGATATGGAAATCATGGTCGAGTTGCATGGGCTCTGGACCCTGCCGCCAGCGCTGCGGATCGCCGAGGCGCTGAAGCCCTATGACGTGGCGTGGCTGGAGGAGCCGATCCGCTACAACGAGCTCGATGCGATGGCCGAGCTCGCCGGGCATACTTCAATCCCGATCGCCGCCAGCGAGCGGCTGGCCTCGCGGCAGGTGTTCAAGCAGCTGATCGACAAGCGCGCCGCCTCGGTGATCATGATCGATCTCGCCTGGTGCGGCGGGCTCTCCGAAGCACGGAAGATCGCCAATATGGCGGAAGCCAGCGAGCTGCCGGTGACCCTGCACGACTGCACGGGACCCATCGTCTATGCCGCCAGTTGCGCGCTGTCGGCGACGCTGCCGAACGCCATCTACCAGGAGGCGGTGCGGGCCTATTTCACCGGCTGGTACACCGAGATCGTCGCCGACCTGCCGCAAGTAGTGGACGGCCGCGTGAAGCCACTCGATGGCGCGGGCTTGGGGATGCGGCTGCGCGACGAGTTGTTCACGCGGTCGGATGCGACGGTGCGGCGGACGGGGGGTTAGGCACCTGTCACCTCTCCCTTTGGGGGAGAGGTCGGATCGCCGAAGGCGAGCCGGGTGAGGTGGCCTTACCGCATACGCCGGTGCACGTGGAAGGCCCCCTCACCCGACGCTTCGCGTCGACCTCTCCCCCCAAAGGGAGAGGTGAAGCGGTGCCTAGCCCCGCAGTTCCCCAACCGCCGCCTTCAGCCCCCTAAGCACCAGCGCCGTATCCACCCCTGCCCCGACCAGCGTCACGCCGCGACCGATCCAGCGGCGGGCGGCTTCGGCGGTGCCGGCGAAGATGCCGGTGGTGACGCCGGCCGCTTTGCACGCATCGATCACCTGCTCGATGGTCGCGACCACCTTTGGATGCCCCATCTCGCCGGGCACGCCGAGGGCATGCGACAGGTCCAGCGGCCCGAGGAAGATGCCGTCGAGGTTCGGGAGCGTCAGGATCTCCGGCAACGCCTCGACGCCGCCGGCGCCTTCCACCATCAGCAGCACTGCAACGTCGCGGTTGGCTTCGGCGAACCACTCTGTGCGGCCGGAATAGGCGGCGCCACGGACGAAGGAGTTGGCGCCGCGATTGCCGTCGGGGGCGAAGCGGGCGGCGCGCACGGCGCGTTCGGCTTCGGCGAGCGAGCCGATCTGCGGCACGATCACCCCGGCAGCGCCGGCATCGAGCGCGGCGCCGATCTCGGTGGGCTCGCTGCTGCGCACCCGCACCAGGGGATAGATGCCGCGCGCCATGGTGGCGAGGATCAGCGGGCCGAGTGCTTCGCTGCCATGCGCGCCATGCTCGAGATCGAGGATGATGCCGTCATAGCCGGCGAGCGCGATCAGCTCGACCAGCTCGATCGAGGGGATGATCGAGAACGGCGCCAGAAGCGGCGCGCCGGTTTTGAGGCGCGCGCGAAGCGGCGGCAATGACATCTGCAGACCTCCCTCTTGGTCCCACTTTCCTAGCTGCTCGAGCGCCCCGGGGCGACAGGAACTTTCCGCCTAGACATTATGCTATTATAATCTATGTTCGATCGTGAGGATGCGAACAGTACCCGGAATCGGGACGACGCAGGGAGGCTTCCGGTGGCGATTTCGGCGATGCGCAAAGCCGCACAGCAGACTGGCGCGGGCAATCTGCCCGACAAACAGGTGCTGATCGGCCTGTTCGAGCAGATGGTGCTGCTGCGCAAGTTCGAGAGCGTCGCCCAGGTGGCCTGCCGCAAGGGCGAAACCCCGGGATTCCTCCACCTCTATATCGGCCAGGAAGCGACTGGCGTCGGCGTCTGCGCGCATCTGCGCCGCTCGGACTGGGTGACCTCGACGCATCGCGGGCACGGGCACGCGCTGGCCAAGGGCGCCGACCCAAAGCGGGTGATGGCGGAGCTGTTCGGCAAGGCCGACGGCATTTGCGGCGGCCGTGGCGGCACCATGCATCTCTACGACCGTTCGGTCGGCCTGTTCGGCACCAACGGCATTGTCGGGGCCGGTATCGGGCACGCCGTCGGCATCGGCATGAGCGCCCGGGCGCAGGGCCGCGACGATATCGGCGTGGCGTTTTTCGGCGACGGCGCGGCCAACCATGGCGCGTTCCACGAAGGGCTGAACTTCGCGGCGGTGAACCACGCGCCGGCAGTGTTCGTGTGCGAGAACAACCTCTACGCCACCGCCACCCCGCTCAAATCCATCACCCTCAACCCCGAGATCGCCACCAAGGCAGACAGCTACGGCATGCCGGGCGTGGCAGTGGACGGCAATGACGTGTTCGCGGTGTGGCTGGCGATGCAGGAAGCCACCGAGCGCGCCCGCTCCGGCAAGGGGCCGACGCTGATCGAGGCCAAGACCTATCGCACCGTGGGGCACCATGAAGGCGACCCGGTGATCGGCACCTACCGTACCCAGGAAGAGGTCGACGCCTGGATCAAGCGCGATCCGATCGACATGTTCCGCAAGCGCCTGGTCGAGGATTACGGCATCGCCGACGCCGACGATCTCGCCGATATCGAGTCGCATATCGACAAGGTGGTGCAGGAGGCGCTGGAGTTCGCCCGCAATTCCCCCGAACCCGATCCGGCGACGGTGCGGCGGCATGTCTATGCCAACCCGATCAATCCGCCGGAAGCGTTGCGGGCCCGTCCCGCTGGCGAAACGCGGGTGCAGGGCTGGCTCGAGGCGGTACGCGACGGCATCGCCGAGGAAATGCGGGCCAACTCGGCCATCCTCTATTTCGGCGAAGGCACCGGCGAACGCGGCGGCAGCTTCGCCCATACCAAGAACCTCTGGCACGAGTTCGGGGCCGAGCGGCTCGTCGATACGCCGATTTCCGAGCAGGGCTTTACCGCCGCGGCCGTCGGCGCTTCGGCCACCGGCACCCGCACGGTGTCGGACCTGATGTTCGCCGACTTCGCCTTCGAAACCACCGGGCAGATTTTCCTCCAGGCGGCAAAACTCCGCTACATGAGCAATGGCGAAATGAGCGCCCCGATGGTGGTCCGCGCCGGCGCCGGTGCGCTGCGCAGCTCGGGCCCGCACCATTCGGGCATGTACCACCCGCTGTTCGCCCATATGCCGGGGCTGATCGTCTGCGTGCCGTCCAATCCGGCCGATGCCAAGGGGCTGATGAAGACGGCGCTGCGCGGCGGCGATCCGGTGATCATGCTGGAGCCCAAGGCGCTGTTTGCCTCGAAGGGCCCGGTGCCGGTGGGCGAGGATCATTACGTGCCGTTCGGCTCGGCCCGCATTGCACGCGCCGGCAAGGACATCACCATCGTCGCCGCGGGGCAGATGGTGGCGCGGGCGCTGGAGGCAGCGGACCTCTTGGCGGCGCAGGGCACCGATGTCGAGGTGGTCGACCTTCGCACCATCATGCCGCTCGACGTCAACACCATCGTCGAGAGCGTCAAGAAGACCCACCGCCTGCTGGTGGTGGACGAGGCCTGGGCGATGTGCGGCATGGGTGGTGAGATCGCCCAGGCCATCAACGAACTGGCTTACGACGAGCTCGACGGTCCGGTCGGGCGGCTGCATACCGCGCCGGTATCGCATCCGTTCGCCCCAGTGCTGGAGCGCGCCATGCTGGTCGATGCGGCGAGGATCATGGAGGGGGTGCGCAACGTCATCGCCGGCAAGGCGCCGGTGCCGGATCACTGGCACACCACCGGCGTCGTCGCCGAAGCCGCGGCCCCCGCGCCATTCCCTGCGCCGGTTGCGGCACCGGCGCCCGTAGCGGCTCCGGCCCCCGCGGCCAAATCCGACGACGAGCCGATCAATATGCCCTTCGGCGACCTCACGGTATCCGAGGGCACGCTGGTCAAGTGGCTGAAGGCAGTTGGTGATGCGGTGAAGGAAGGCGACGTGGTCGCCGAAATCGAGACCGACAAGGCGGTGGTGGAGATCGAAGCGCCGGCTTCGGGTACGCTCAGTGCCATCGACCAGCCGGTCGGTGCAGTGGTGCCGATGGGCGGCCGCATCGGCGGCATCCGGAAGTAACAGGGACTGCCGAGGGCAGCGGAGGAAGCGATGAAGATTCTGTGCGTCAACTGGCAGGCTGCCGATGATGCCGAGCTGGAACGCCAGCACTATCCGGATGTCGAGTTCATCCTCGCTCGCTCGACGGCAGACGTTGCGGCGGTGCTCGACCCGGAAGTGGCGAAAACCGTCGATGCGGTGATCAACCACTCGCCGACCCTCAACGTGCCGCTGCCGCCGACCGCCTTTCCGAACGCCAGGATCGCGGTGCGCTCAGGCGTCGGCTACGACAATATCGACACCGCCGGCTGGGGCGCCCGCAACATTCCGGCCTGCAACGTGCCGGACTATGGCACCACCGAAGTCGCCGACCACGCCATCGCGCTGATGCTGGCGCTGACCCGCGGCACCTATAGCTATCCGGCGGAAATCGCCGTCGACGGGCTCGAGGGCTGGCACTTCTCCAAAGCACCGCTGATCCGCCGGCACAAGAACGCCACGTTCGGCATTATCGGGCTCGGCCGTATCGGGCTTGCTGCGGCGCGTCGCGCCGCCGCCTTCGACATGAAGGTGGTGTTCTACGATCCGCATCTGTTGTCGGGCGTCGACCTTTCGACCGGCTATGAGCGGGTGCATTCGCTCAACGAGCTGATGGCCAGGGCCGACGTGGTGTCGGTGCATGCGCCGCTCAGCGCCGAAACGCGCGGGCTGCTCGGCGCCGAGGCGTTCGCCGCGGCGAAGCCCGGGCTGATCGTCGTCAATACGGCGCGCGGGCCCATCATCGACGTTTCGGCGCTGGAAGCCGCGATGCGGAAGGGCACCGTGGTGGGCGCCGGGCTCGACGTGCTGCCGAACGAGCCGGGGGATCTCGACCATCCGCTGATCAAGGCCTGGCGCGCCAATGAGGCCTGGATCAAGGACCGGCTGATCGTCACCCCGCATGCGGCGTTCTACAGCCCGGCGTCGATGATCGATCTCAGGCTCAAATCCATCGAGGTGATCCACGCCTACCTGACCGAGGGTCGGCTCACCAACTGCGTCAACCGCGAATACCTGACGCGCTGATGGCTGCCACCGCACTCCATCCCCGCCGCGCCGCCTCGCCCTATGCCCGCCGGCTGGCACGGGAGCGCGGCCTGACGCTGGAGGTGCTGGCCGGTAGCGGACCGAATGGCCGCATCGTTGCAGCCGATATCGAGGCCTATGTGGCCCGCCCTCCTGCCCCGGCAGCGGTGAGCGGGCCGCAGGCTTCGGCGCTCGGAACCACCATCCAGCTCGCGACGCTCTTGCAATTGCTGGCCGGTTTTGTCGATGCCGACACGCCGTTCACGCTCGAGGACGTGGTGCTGCGGGCAGCCGGTTGCGCGCTCGACGACGTGCCGGAAACCGGTACGCTCGCGGGAGCACCTGTGGCTTTGGAGCAGTCAGCGGGACAACTGGTGTTTGCCGATATCCGCAAGGGTTCGCTGGGGCCGCTACGGGCGCGCCGACTGGCGGCGATCGAGGCAGGTGGCGACCAGACGGCAGAGCCGGCGATCCTGTCGCTGAAGCTCTTGGCGGCCTCGGACATAAGGCCGGTGATGATGCCGCTGAAACCGGGCCGCAGTATGCGGCTGGTGCTGGCGGCGGGGCCGGCGAGCGGCGAATGCCTGCTGTCGTTCGACGCGGGGGCGGTGAGCGAGGACGCGGCGACCGAGTTCCTGACGCGGTTCAAGGCGTATCTGGAGTTGCCGTTGCGGTTGTTGGCTTAGAGGTGATTGTGCCGATCGGTTCGAACCACCACCGGCCGGTGGGTGAGGATGAAACGAGCACCATCATCCACAACCACTTACTCGGGGACGAGCTGAACGCCGCCGTTCCCGCGCTGTAGTTCGTGCTATTATCATAGCCACACCTATGAGGCATGGCTGAATACATGGACGACCTGAACGCCACGATCGATCTGTTGCCGAAGCGCACGCTGGCGCGGGCCCAGGGGCCGCTGTACCGGCAGCTCGCCGATATCCTGCGCGAGCCGATCACCTCGGGCGCCTTCCCGGTCGGTGGCGAACTCCCCAAGGAGGCGGTGATCGCCGAGCGGTTCGGGGTGAGCCTCATCACCGTGCGGCAGGCGCTGCGCGATCTCGAGGCCGACGGGCTGATCAGGAAGCGCTCGGCCAAGCCTGCTGTCGTCACCTCGGCGGCGCCGCCGGTGACGCTGAGCTGGACCTTCAAGAACTTTGCCGACATGGCGGCCTTCACCAAGGACGCGGCGCTCAAGATCAAATCCTTCAAGAAGGAAGTCTCGCCCCTGCTGCAGCGCCATTTCGGGCTCAAGGAGGGCTATTGCCTGCGCAGCATGCTGGTGGTCGGCAAGCAGAAGAAGGCGCAGATCACCACGTACTTCCCACCCGACGTGGGTGCGCAGTTCACCAAGGAAGATTTCAACGACGTGCTGATCTTCCGCGCCGTGCAGCGCCGGCTCAATATCCGGATGGCGGTGGCGCATTGCACGGTGCGGGCCGAAATCGCCGATGACGACGTCGCCGCGGATCTGGGCGTCGCCAAGGGCTCGGCCATTCTGGCGGTCGAGATGCTGTATCAGTCAGCCGATCAGCAGAATGTCGAGTTCTCGATCGCCCGGCATCCGGCCGACATCTTCTCGATCACCTACGACGCACCGAACGACCTCGCCTGATTGGCCCTAAGCTTACCTCGCCCACGGTGTCCCCCCGGCCCTTCGCCGATACGCGTAAGCTAGAGCCGATCGGAGCGAAGCAGGTGGTTTCGTCACCGTTGCTCCCCCAAGCCTCGGTGTCACCGCGGCGCAGGCCGGGGCCCATCCTGAGGTCTCTCCCCCATCGGGATGTGGACACATCTCAGGATGGGTCCCCTTCGCCGGGATGACACCGAGTTTGGGGCGCTATTCCGTGGCAATCGCGCCGCTTGAGGTCCGACAGGACAGCGATCAGCATCACTAACCTTTCGCATATGGGCACGACGTCGGGGTGACGCCGTGGAAGGGAAGTCACCAAAGGCCGATGGACAGCATTATAGAATTATAATAGCATCATAGCTGCCAGGACGGGTCGTTTCCGCTCGTCCGGCCGGAGCGCGACAGTTGAGGAGCTGCCGCGTCACGAGGGGAAGCCAGGACAATAGATTCTGCCGCCGGCCGCGTCGCTGCGGGCGAGCCGGCAGCGTCTGTTGGTACCGGTATCACAATGAACGGAACCGGCGCGCAAGATGGCATGTGACCATTGCACCGCTTCCATGAGGAGGAACGACCATGAATAGACCAGGCAATGGCCTGTTGCTGCCACGCTCGATGAGCATGGGCCGCCGTGACTTCCTGAAGCGGACCGCAGCGGTAGGCATCGCCGCGGCCCTGGCGACGCCGGCGCTCGCCCAGAACGCCAAGATCAAGATCCCGCTGGTGTCATGGATGTGGAACGAGCCGGGCCGCGGCGACGCCTGGCGGGCGATCCTTGCCAAGTTCCACGCCGAGCAGAGCGACGTCTTCATCGAGGAAGCCGGCGCGCCGTTCAACGAATTCACCAACAACATGCTGATCCAGTCCCAGTCGGGGAAGATCAATGGCGCACTGTTCCACACCACCCCGGACCTGGTGGTGCGGCTGCTGCGCGGCGGACATCTGGAGCCGCTGCAGGATATCGTCGACAAGCTCGGCATCGGCGACAAGCTGAGCGCCGCGCATGATCACCTGCGCGTCGACGGCAAGGTGCACGGGCTCGACATCGTCACGGTGAAGTTCGGCCTGCTCTACAACTCGGCGATGTTCGAGAAGGCGGGCCTCGGCGCGCCGGCCTCGGTCGAGGAATGGGTGGAGACCTCGACCGCGCTGACCAAGTCGCCGGACCAGTTCGGCATCTACTCGCCGCACCTGATGAGCGAGCCGGGCGACTTCTGGTTCATCCTGCAGCAATGGGCGGTGATGTTCGACGGCGTCTGGGCAGATGGCCGGAAGCCTTTGGTCAACACCGCGCCGGTGATCGAAGGCCTGAAGCTCTTCAAGACCATGTACGACAAGGCGATGCCCAAGGGCACCGACACGGCAACCGCCAACCAGATGTACGCCAATGGCCGCATCGGGCAGCAGCTGATCGTCTCCGCCGCGGTCAACATCTGGTCGAGTTCCGGGCCGGACATCTATCCGTCGCTGCGCAGCGTCGTGCCGCCCGGCCCCAGCGGCAAGGCGATCACCCGCATCCATCCGATCTGCGTCAACGCGAACGCGTCGGATGACGAGAAGGCTGCCGCCAAGCTGTTCGTCGAATGGCTCTACAAGCCCGAGAACTATCAGGAACTGATGGAACGGTGCCTCGACGTGGTGCCGCCCTATCCAGAGGCCATCCGCCAGGAATATCTCGACAAGCAATTCTGGGCCGAAGGCTATCTCGAGGGCAAATCGATCACGCCGCTGGAAATCATGGGCGACTACATCTTCTTCAATCAGGAATTCGGCAACGTCGTCATGGACAAGTTCTCCGAAGTGCTGGTCGCCAACCGTCCGGTCGAGGACGCCATGGCCGACGCCCAGCAGGAGCTGGAGAAGGCATCCGAGCGGCTGTTCGAAGGCTTCACCCTGTAACTGGCCGAACTGAGCGTGTCGGGGGCGTTCCGTGGGGCGCCCCCGATGATGTCTGAGCCGGACGGGCGGCTGCTTCCCGTCCTCTGGTCGACCCCGAGGAATATCGAGCCCATGTTTCAATCTGCGACTGCAGAGGCAGTGGAAGAGCGCTTGAGGCGACCGCGCGGCTGGAACCGCCGCAACACGCTGCCCTATACTCTGGTCTTTCTGATCGTCGCCTATCTGGGCGTGTTCATCCTGTTCCCGATCGCCCAGCAGGTCCTGACCAGTTTTTCCAACAACGTGGTCGGGGTCGACCAGGTCACCTGGGTGGGCCTGCGCAACTACGAGCGGCTGTTCGAGGACGAGGATTTCTGGTTCGCGGTCCAGGTGACATTCACCTACATGGCCTTCGTAGTGGTGGGAGCCGTGGGGCTCGGGCTCATCGCCGCGCTGCTGCTCAACCGCAAGTTCCGCGGCCGCAACCTGGCGCGCAGCGCCATTGCCGTGCCCTGGGCGTTTCCCGAAATCTCCGCAGTCCTGGTGTTCCTGTGGATGTGCAACCCGACCTTCGGCGTGCTGAACATCTTCGCGCGCCTCATTCCCGGGATCGACGCGAACCTCAACTGGCTGTCCGACCCGAACCTCGCCATGCCGCTCGTCATCGCACTGTCGATCTGGAAGGCCTTTCCGTTCACCTTCCTCGTGATCCTCGCGGCACTGCAGGCGATCCCGCGGGAGGTGTACGAAGCGGCGGAAGTCGACGGCGCCAACCCGCTGCAGGCGCTGCGCCACATCACCATCCCCGAGATCACTCCGACGCTGCTGCTGATGGCAGTGCTGATGGCGATCTTCTCGTTCAAGCAGTTCACGTTGATCTGGCTGACCACCGGCGGCGGCCCCTATGGCGGTATCACCGAAACGCTGGTGCTGCGCATCTACCAGACGGCATTCCGGTTCTTCGACCTGGCCTATGGCGCCACCCTGGGGGTGGCGGGGTTCGTGATCGTCCTCGGGCTCACACTGCTGTTCGTCTATGCGCAACAGCGCCAAGATCGTTTCCGGAGGCGCTAGGCATGACCGCAATCGCAAACGCCTCCCACAAACTGCGAAGCCTCGGCAAAGGCGTCGCCTTCTACGCCCTGATCATCGGCTTCTGCGCCGCGGTGCTGTTCCCGGTCTACTGGATGATCGTCAACGCGATCCAGCCGCTGAGCCACGGCATGCAGTTTCCGCCGCCGCTGATCCCCAAGGAGATCAGCTTCCTGCCATTCATCACGCTGTTCGAGAATTTCCCGGTGGCGCGCTGGCTGGTGAACTCGCTGCTGCTGGCGGGGATGACCACCCTGATCGTCCTGGCGCTGGCGGTGCTGGGCTCGTTCGCCATGACCTTCCTCAAATGGCGCGGCAAGGGGGCATTCGGGCTCCTATTGCTGATGACCCAGATGCTGCCCGAGGCGCTGGTGGTGATCCCGGTTTACGCGATGTATCGCAACCTTGGTCTGTCGGACAGTTTGCCCGCCCTGTCGCTGGTCGACGCGGCGTTCATCCTGCCGATCTGCATCTGGATCCTCAAGAACTCCTTCGACTCGATCGCCGAGGAACTCTACGAGGCGGCACTGATCGACGGCTGCTCGCCGCTCGGGGCATTGGTGAGGACGCTGTTGCCGCTGTCGGCACCCGGGCTCGTCGCGATCAGTGTCGTGTCGTTCTTTTATGCCTGGAACGAATACCTGTTCGCGGTCACGCTGGTCACCTCTCCCGATATTCGGCCGGTGGCCGTGGGCCTTGCCTCGCTCAAGGTGATGCTCGATACGCCGATCGACCGCGTACTGGCGGCGGCGCTGTTCTTTTCCATCTTCCCGGTCATCTTCTACCTGCTGATCCAGCGCTACATCGTCGCCGGGCTCAGCGCCGGGGCAGTCAAAGGGTAAGTCATGGAAATCACCTGCGTCGTCGACGCCAAGGCCGAGCTCGGCGAAGGCACTATCTGGGACCCCAAGGCGGGCGTGCTGTGGTGGATCGACATCTGGAGCAAGCTGATCCATCGATACGACCCGAGAACCGGCAAGGACGACATCTGGGAAGCGCCGGAATTCCTCGGCTGCATCGGGCTGCGCGCCAAAGGCGGGCTGGTTGTCACCATGGTCTCCGGCTTCTATTTCTTCGACCCGGAAACGGGCGCGTTCGAAGCCATCGTCGACCCCGAGGCGCATCTTGCCGATACCCGGTTCAATGACGGCAAGCCAGACCGTCAGGGCCGCTTCTGGTCAGGCTCGATGTTCGAGGCCCCGGGCAAGCAGGTCGAGTTTATCGGCTCGCTCTACCGCATGGACAAGGACCTGTCGGTGCACCGGATGATCGAGGGGGTCGGCTGCTGCAACGGGCTCGCCTGGAGCCCGGACAGCAGGACCATGTATTTTTCCGACAGCCACACGACGATCGTCCGCGCCTATGATTTCGATCCGGTGACCGGAGACATCGAGAACCAGCGCACCTTCATCGACCTCGACGGCAGCGGCGGCATTGCCGATGGCGCGACGGTGGATGCCGACGGCTGCTACTGGGTGACCATCCCGGTGACCAGCCGGGTGAACCAGTACGACCCCAAGGGCAAGCTGATGCAATCGATCGTGCTCCCGACGGATTTGCCCACCTGCTGCGAATTCGGCGGCGAGAACCTCGACATCCTCTACGTCACCACCGCCGTGCTGAAGCGGCCGGCCGAGCACTTCGTCGGCCAGAGCAATCCGGGCGGATTGTTCGCTATCGATGTGGGGGTGAAGGGGCTGGTGTTGCCGGCGTTCGGGGGGTGAGTTTCCCTCTGTGAGAGCCCATCCACCGGCTCCGTCGCTTCTCCCCTCAGGGGAGAAGGTGGCGCGAAGCGCCGGATGAGGGGTGAAGCGGTGCAACGAGCGCTCACTGAGAAGCTGAACCCCTCACCTAGTTCCGCTACGGACCTATGGTCCTAGCTGCACTATCCTCTCCCCTCAGGGGAGAGGGGACGACCGAGTATGCGGAACGGACTTACTCCCCAAAACGCCTCAACTCGCCAGCAGCAGCGGCTTCCTTGTCTTCACCGCCACCCCCTCGCCGACCCGGCGCTCGAGGTAGCCGGCGTAGAGCGACAGTGGCCAGCACAGCATGAAGTAGATCAGCGACACCGTGCCGAACACCAGCACCGGCTGGAAGGTCACGGTGTTGATCTGGGTAGCGGCACGGGCCAGTTCGGTGAGGCCGATGAGGGAGGCCACCGAGGTGGTCTTGACGATCTGCACCATGAAGCCGACGGTCGGCGGCAGCATCAGCCGTACCGCCTGCGGCAGGATCACCAGCCGCAGCGTCGGGATGAAGCGTAAGCCCAGTGCGGTCGATGCTTCCCACTGCCCCTTGGGCACGGCATCGATCGACCCGCGAAAAATCTCGCCGAAGAAGGCGCCGCCATTGAGCGAGAAGGTGACCGCCGCGGCGGCCCAGGGGTCGGGCCGGAAGCCGAGCAGCGACGAGCCGTAATAGGCCATGAACAGCTGAATGAGGATCGGCGTGCCCATGAAGAACTGGATGTAGCCGGCGGCCAGCCAGCGCAGCGGCGGGAGCGGTGCGACGCGCAGCGCCGCGACCACGAGGCCGATCACCCCGCCGCCGGCAAAGGCGATGAGCGCCAGGAGGATGGTCCAGCGCGTCGCCATGATCAGGAACATCAGCTCGTTCGGGCCGAAATCGCGGAGGCTCATCTCAGTTCTTCCAGCGGAACAACAGGCGCCCAAGGCCGGCGAAGACCAGGCTCGCGGCCTGCACCAGGACGAAATAGATCACCGCAATGACGATATAGACCTCGAAGCTGCGGAAGGTCTGCATCACCAGGTTGTTGGCAATGGCGGTCAACTCCTCGGCGGCGATGGCGCCGACGATCGAGGTGCCCATCAGTTGCAGGATGAACTGCGACGAAAGCGCCGGATAGACGGCGCGCACCGCCGGCACCAGCACGACGTGGCGGATGATGCGGTAGCTGCTGAGACCCAGCGACTTGGCGGCTTCTATCTGGCCCACCGGCACCGACTGCACCCCGGCGCGGAGAATCTCGGTGGCATAGGCGCCGAGGTGAATGGAGAGCGCCAGGATCGCCGCGGTGCCGCTCGAGAATTTGAGCCCGATCAGCGGCAGGGTGAAGAAGACGAAATAGAGCTGGATCAGCAGCGGCGTGTTGCGGATCAGCTCGACATAGGCAGCGATCGGCCAGGACACCCAGCGCGGCCCGAAGCTGCGGCCGATGGCGCCGAGCGTGCCGATGACGGTGCCCAGGAGGATCGACAGCACGGCGAGCTGGATGGTTTGCCAGACGCCGACGAGCAGCCGGTCGAGGTGGATGAGGACCGGTCCGAATTGCAGGGCGGTCTGCATGCGCGTCCTGTCGAAAACGGTGGAACTGGCGGGGTCGCTGATCGGACCCCGCCCACGAGCGCGAAACCGGCGATCAGAACACCGGCAGATCGGGCAGCGGCTGGTTGCGGTACTTCATCGACAGGTCGGCGAGTACGCCATCGGATTTGAGCGTGAACAGCCAGGTGTTGAGCCACTGGCGCAGGTTGTCGTTGCCCTTGGCGACGCCGATGCCGAAGTAGAACGTCTTCAGCTTGTACTTCTGCTCGAAGTCGTCGCCGTTCTGCGCCTTCTTGAGGTAGATCTCGCCGTAATCGCCGCCGCCCATGGCGTCGATCTGGCCCGAGACCATGGCCTGCAGCAGCGAGGCATAGTCGTCGAAGCGCAGGATCTCGATGCCGGGGTTGGCTTCGGCCGCCGCGGTCAGGATGCCATCCTCGGCGGTACCGCGGGTGAGGCCCACCTTCTTGCCGACGAGATCGGCATGACCGGAAATCGCCGTGCTCTTGGGCGCGATCACCACGGCCGACTGGCCGGCATAGGGGATCGAGTAATCGATCTGGATGGCGCGGGCCGGAGTGATCGAGAAGATCGAAACCACGGCATCGACCTGCTTGGTGAGCAGCGCCGGGATACGGCCCGGCGAAGTGACGGTGACGAATTCGACCGGTACGCCCAGCGCCTCGCCCATCTTGTTGGCGACCTCGATGTCGAAGCCGGTCGGCTTCAGTTCGGCATCGAGAAAGCCATAGGGCGGCGTGGTGGTGTCGACGGCAATGATCAGCTTGCCGCGCGCAATGATCTCGTCAACGGTCTGCGCCACGGCGACGGCCGGCAGCATGGCGACCAGCGCCAGTGCAAGCCCGGCCAGAACCCGCTTCAATCGATTTGGCATGTGTTCCCTCCCAGATGCCCAAAAAGCGCCAGGTCGTCCCCCGTCGTCCGGTGGCGCAGAGCCGCCGACGGCGTCGTCCAGTGTCTCGACGATCGATATCGAGCCCTCTACTCCGCCCCTCAGCGAAGCCTCCTCAGACGGACATTCGTCCGTTTCTTATAATGGTATGCTATTATAATCTTTAGAGGACGTCTATGCTGCTGATGGCGGTGCCTGAGGGTTTGTAAATCACGCCAGTAGTGGGCTAACTGCGGCCGGCGCGCGCAACCGACGCCGAGGGACATGAGCATGATCTACGAATTGCGCATCTATACCTGCCTGCCGGGCCGCCTGCCCGATCTGCAGCGCCGGTTCGAGGACCACACGCTTGAAATCTGGAAGCGGCACGGCATCGAACAGGCCGGGTTCTGGACCACGGTGATCGGCAACTCGAACAACGATCTCACCTATATGATCCGCTGGAACTCGATGGCCGAACGCGAGACCAAATGGGCGGCGTTCATGGCCGATCCGGCCTGGCAGGCCGCCCGCAAGGCATCGGAAGAGAACGGTCCGCTGCTCGCCAACGTGTCGAGCCAGTTTCTGGCGCCGACGAGTTATTCGAGCGTGAAGTGAGGGTTGCCGGGCCGGCTCGCGCCATCCGCGCCCACCAATCTCTCACCCGTCCCGGCCTTCGGCCGATCCACCCTCTTCTCCCCGTCGGGTAGCGGGACGAGGGCGTAGCCCTCGCCCGGAGGTGGCGCGTGGCGCCGGATGAGGCGCGCCAGCTGAAACGGGAAACGGCGCGGCTCGTTCTTTGACGTCAATTCGTCATGGACATGTCATATCACGCCTCGATTTTCGCCCTCCCCCGCGCGGTTGAGTCTCTGCCGCGCCGCCCGCCAACTCCGGAATTACGCCCGTGAACACCACCTTCAGGAATGCCCGCCTCGTCTTGCCGGACGCCGTGATCGAGGGAGAACTCGGCATTGCCGATGGCCAGATCACCACGGTGGGCGAGGCGAGCGGCGGCGCCGAGATCGATCTCGAAGGCGACCTGCTGCTGCCCGGGCTGATCGACCTCCACACCGACAACATGGAACACCATTTTCAGCCACGGCCGGGGGTGCGCTGGCCGTCGACGCTCAGCGCCGTGCTGGCGCATGACTGGCAGATGCTGGGCGCCGGCGTCACCACGGTGCTCGATGCGCTGTCGCTGGGTGACTATGACAGCGGCGGAGCGCGCACCGCGATGCTCGACGCGGCGATCACCGGGTTGACCGAGGCGCGCGACGCCGGGTTGGTGAAGGCCAATCACTACCTGCATTTCCGCTGCGAGCTATCCGACCCGGCGCTGCTCGGCATCGTCGAGCGCCACATCGACAACCCGGCGCTCCGGCTGCTCAGCGTGATGGACCACACGCCGGGACAGCGGCAGTGGCACAATACCCAGCTCTATCGCGAATTCCGCCGCAAGAAGAACTCGCAGGTGTGGACCGACGACGAGTTCGACGAGTATCTCGCGGGGCGCCGGGCCGACCAGAACACCTACGTGGTGCCGGGCCGGGCGGCAATCGGTGCGCTCGGGCGGGCGCGGAACCTCCGCATTGCCAGCCACGACGACACCACCATCGCCGATGTCGAGGAATCATATGCCGACGGCATCGCGATCAGCGAGTTCCCGACCACGCTGGTTGCGGCGCAGCGGGCGCGCGAGCTCAGAATGCAGATCGTCATGGGAGCGCCCAACGTCGTGCTCGGCCGCTCCCATTCGGGCAATGCCAGCGCCGCGAGCCTCTCCGATGCCGGGCTGCTCGACCTCCTCACCTCGGACTATGTGCCGGCGAGCCTGCTGCATGCGCCGTTCATTCTTGCCGCACGCGGCATGCCGCTCCATGAGGCGATCGCCAAGGTGACGGCCAATGCCGCCGATGCCATCGGTATGACCGATCGCGGCAGGCTGGCGCCGGGCCTCAGGGCCGATCTGCTGCGCGTGCGGCTGGTGGGGGACCAGCCGGTGATCCGCGGCATCTGGGTGGGCGGAAAACAGTTGGCGTAAAGCGTGTGGACTCCTGGGATTAGTTGAGGGCACTCAAGGCACCTCAACCACAGGGTCACCCCGGCGAAGGCCGGGGCCTGTCCTGAGGGGTTCAGGCGGGCCACCTGCTCAATCCGCAGATCACGCCGATCCGGACGCCCCGCTGTCAGGATGGACGAATAATCGTGCACCTCAGCTTACAGCAGCACCTCAGGATGGGCCCCGGCCTTCGCCGGGGTGACACCGTGGATTCGGAGCGATCGGCGCACCATCGGACGCTTCGGGAAAAAACCCGTCTGGAGGCGCTCAAGTTCATGACACTAGAATGTCGAATGAACCCCGGTCCGCTCGACCAGTTGCGTTGCCAACCGGAAGCGAGCAAGCAGGGACCATGACGTTCAGCGATGACGAACTGAAGCATTTTGAGGATGTGGGCGCGGAACTGCCGCCAGGCGGCGTCTCGGCCTATGTCGAAAATGCTGGGGCGCAGATCTGGCATGCCAGTTTCGGCTCCGGCTCGGCGGTGATCCTGCTGCATGGCGGGCTCGGCAATGCCGGCAACTGGCAGCACCAGGTGCAGCCGCTGGTCGAGGCCGGTCACCAAGTGGTGGTGGTGGACAGCCGCGGCCACGGCCGCAGTTCACGCGACGAGCAGCCCTATAGCTACGAATTGATGGCGACCGACGTCTTTGCGGTGATGGACGCACTGGGCCTCAAGCGCGCGGCCGTCGTCGGCTGGAGCGATGGCGCCTGCACCGGCCTGATCATGGCCGACAAGGCGCCGGAGCGGGTCAGCGGGCTATTGTTCTTTGCCTGCAATGTCGACGAGAGCGGCACTTATCCGTTCGAGATGACACCGGTGATCGGCCGTTGTTTCAACCGGCACGTGAAGGACTACGAGCGGCTGTCGGCAATGCCCGATGCGTTCCAGCAGTTTGCCGACGCAGTCGGGCTGATGCAGCGGACGCAGCCGAACTATTCGGCGGCTCAGCTCGAGGGGATTCGGGTACCGGTGACGGTGGTGCAGAGTGAGCACGAGGAATTCATCCGGCCTGAACATGCGGCGTATCTGGCGCGGACGATCCCGGGGGCCGAACTGGTGATGCTGCCTGGGGTGAGCCACTTTGCGCCGCTGCAGCGGCCGGAGGTGTTCAACGGGGCAGTGCTGGTGTTCTTGGGCGAGCTGGGGGACTAGGCACTTCCTTAGCTCCCCTCCTCCTTGAGGGGAGCAGAGAGTTACCACGTGACTCTGAAACCCCTAGCTCCGCCAGTGCGCGACCGGCTCGCTCAGCGTCTGCAGGGCTTCCGCCGGTTCGCCCTCGATCCGCCGCAGCAGCAGGCGGGTGAGTTCCAGGCCGGCGGCGTAGACGTCTTCTTCGATGGTGTCGACGTTGGGGAAGACGGTCGACAGGATGTCCGAGGTCTGCTTGCAGATGAAGCGGATGTCGCGGCCGAGCAGCACGCCGCCATCTTCGAGGCCGCACAGCATCGAGATGGCGCGGGTTTCGCTGTCGCAGATGATGCCGTCCGGCCGGTCCGGCCGATCGGCAAGATCGCGGCCGAACTGCCGCATCTCGGCCGAGGCGGGGCGGATGCTGTCCTGCACCACAACCCGGCCCGTGACGCCGCGGCGGGCGGTGGCGCGCTCGAAGGTGCGGGCGATGTTGTGGTAGTTGTTGGTGGTGGCGTCGCCGACCGAGATCAGGATGTCGCGCGCCCCGGTATCGGCCAGCCGATCGACCGCCAGTTCGGCAAACGCCTCGGAATGGAAGTCGTGGAAGGCGTGCGGGGTGAAGAACTCGGTGCGGCCATGGCTGACGAACGGGAAATCGTGGTCCATCATCAGCTGCACGCGGCGATCGCGGGCACCGGTATGGGTGATGATGACGCCGTCGGCAGTGCGGTTCTCGAGGATGTAGCGCACCGTCTCGACCGACCGGCTGCGATCGAACTCCGGCATCACCGTCAGGTGGTAGCGGGTGCCGCTGATGGCATCGCCGATGCCGCGGATCATATGGCGGGAGAAATCGATGGCCTCGTCGGAGCCATCGAGCACCAGGGCGATGACGTTGGTCTTGCCGGTCCTGAGGCGTACCCCGGCGCGGTCCGGCACATAGCCGACCTGGGCGGCGGCTTCGGCCACCTTTTGACGAGTCTCCTGCTTCAGCGACGCGCCGCCACGCAGCGACAGCGATACCGTCGACAGGCTCAACCCGGTCAGTTCCGAAATGGTCTTCAGCGTTGCCCGCTTGCCCGATGGCTTGCGAATGCCCCTGCTGGCGTCTGGCCTGAACTTCGTCATCGTCGCTTCTTGAACCCCGCCTCCTCATACACCGGCCACCGGGGTGGCGGAAACTACAGAAAATTGCATCGATGCAAACGATACCAGCGGGTTTCCAGCGGACAAACCATCCATCAACTAATTGTTTTTCTTACATAAAATTTGCATGACGTCCGTCGCTCGAAGAATTCTGCACCAATCATTGCAACGTTGCAATAAATGCGCTTAGCTCGGGCCGCACTCAGGAGGTGCCGCGCAGCCCACGCATGAGGGTTGCGACGCCAAACCCTTGGAGGAGGAAATTCATGCTTAAACGGACTCTCTTGGCGTCTGCGGCCGCGCTGGCGCTGCTGGCGGCCACTGCCCCCGCACAGGCGGTGAGCATCATGTACGCTGAGTGGCTCAGCTCGCTGGTCGAGCCCGGTATCGCCAACTACGAAGCCGCGACGGGCGAAAAGGTCGAGGCGATCAAGCTGCCCGGTGCCGCCTATGACCAGCGCACCTCGCTCGATCTCGCGGCAGGTACCGCCGCCGACGTGATCCAGCTCGACTCGTTCATGGTTTCCGAGTTCGCTTCGTCGGGCTACCTTGAGCCGCTGACGGAATCGGGCAAGGGCTGGGACCAGTACCAGTACTACATGCCGGGCCTCCTGGACGTTGCGTCCTATGACGGCCAGGTCTACGCACTGCCGACCGACACCGACGTGCGCATGCTGTGGTACGACAAATCCAACTTCGAAAAGGCCGGCATTGCGCTGCCCTGGGAACCCAAGAGCTGGGCCGACGTGCTCGACGCGGCACAGAAGCTGAAGGACGCGGGGGTACAATATCCCTTCCAGCTGCCGGCCGGCATCAAGCAGGGCGAAGGCGCCACCATGCAGGGCTTCTACATGGCGCTGCTCGGCGCCGACGTGCCCGAGGGCGACCGCAACCGCCTGCTCAACCGCGAAACCGGCCAGTGGATCGGTGACAGCCCCGCGATCCGCAAGACGCTGGAACTCTATCGCAAGGTCTATCACGATATCGGCCAGCCGGCCGATCTCAACTACGCTGCCGACCCCGGCGCCGCGGTCCGCGAAGCACTCGCCAACGACCAGCTCGGCATCCTCGCTTCCGGCTCGTGGGAAGATGCGTGCCTGTGGGACTGCAACGGCGTGAACCTGCCGAGCCGCGAAGAGCGCGACGCCATGGTGGGCTGGACGCCCTGGCCGGGTTCGGGCGATCCGGGCACCAAGGCGACCACCAACATCTCGGGGGGCTGGACCATCGCGGTGAATTCCAAGGCCGCCGACAAGGCCAAGGCGTTCCAGCTGCTCACCACCATCTTCGACGTCGGCAACTTCAAGGACTGGACCATCAAGAACCACCGGATGGGCGTCCGCACCGACATCTCGGAGTCGCCCGAGTACATGGCCGATGCCTACCTCGCCAAGGCGACGGCACTCGCTGCCGACACCACCGGCCGCGACACCATCCCGGGCTACCAGACCGTTTCGGCGCTGGTGCAGACGATGACGACGGAAATCCTCGACGGCGCCAGCGTCGAGGACACCGTGAAGAACTACCACGACGCACTCGTCGACGAGTTCGGCGCGGACAAGGTGATCACGTACGAATAAGCGGCTCCTCCCGACGCGGCGGCGCCCAGACCAGCGGGCGCCGCCGTGACGGTTGACCTTGGCTTTGCCGGCGCGAAGCCTGTTTCGTCCTCTATTCGAACGAGCCGTCCATGAGACACCAGGCCAACCCCTGGATCACCAGCAACCTGTGGTTGCTCAGTGCCGCCATGCTGCCGGCGATCGCTCTGGTCGGCGCGCTGCTCTACTTCACCGGCTGGGCCTTCACCTTCAGTTTCACCGACCTGGGTTTGACTGGCCGCAAGGCGGTCGAATGGTCCTGGGTGGGCCTCGAGAATTACGAGCGGCTGTTCACCCGAAAGGGCTTTCTCGAGTCGCTCTGGACCACGGTGGTCTTCGTCTTCTTCTCGGCGATCGTCGGCCAGTCGGTGCTCGGGTTCCTGCTCGCGGCAACGCTGCGCGGCACGGTCTCGACCACCCGGAGCGTCGTCGAAATCTGCATCATGCTGGGCTGGCTACTGCCCGACATCGTCGCGGCGTTCCTGTGGTCCGCCACCACATCGCAGACCGGGCTGATCAATTCGCTGTTCGTCGTGCCGTTCGGGCTCAAACCGATCAACTTCATCAACGATTTCGCCCTGCCGGTCGTCACGCTCGCCAATATCTGGAAGGGCACGGCCTGGAGCTACCTGCTGTTCGTCGCGGCGCTCGACTCGGTGCCGAGGGAGATCATCGAGGCCGCCAAGATCGACGGCGCGACCCGCTGGCAGCGCGCCTGGCTCGTGGTGCTGCCGATCATCCGGCCGCACATTGCGACGAACCTGCTCTTCATCACCATCTGGACCTTCACCTACTTCCCGCTGATCTTCGCGATGACGGGTGGCGGGCCGGGGCGGCAGACCGAAACGCTGGCGCTGTTCCTCTACAACCAGAGTTTTGCCCGCGGCAATCTCGGCTTCGGCAGCGCCATCTCGGTGGCCATGCTGCTGATCGTCGGCGCCCTGTCCCTTGTCTATCTGCGCATGCTGCGGGAGCCCAAGTAATGGAACGTACGACGCTCTCGCGACCGATGGCGATCGCGCTCGCCTTCATGGCGGTGATCTGGGTCAGCCCGTTCGCCTGGCTGTTCAGCAATGCCTTCGATACCGCCGCGACCGGGCGGCTGGTCTGGCCGCAAAGCTTCGGCATCGACAATTTCATCGGCGCCATCGGTGGCGATGCGGGGCGCATGTTCCTCAATTCGCTGCTGATCGCGGCTGGAACGGCGACCATCAGCGTGGTGGTCGGGGCAGCCGCCGCTTACCCGCTGTCGCGCTTGCGGATGCCGGGCAAGAACGCCCTGCTATGGACGCTGGTGCTGCTGCGCATGCTGCCGTCGGTCGGCGTCCTGGTGCCGCTCTACTTCGCCGCCCAGCGGTCGGGGCTGCTCAACCAGTTCGGCGTGATGCTGGCGTTGAGCTGCCTCAACCTGCCGTTCACGCTGCTGCTGCTCAAAAACTTCTTCGACACCGTGCCGATCGAACTGGAAGAGGCGGCCTATGTCGATGGCGCTTCGCTCTGGCAGATCGTCACCGGCATCGTGCTGCCGATGTCGCGGGCCGGCCTCGCGGTGGTCTGGTTCTTCAGCTTCACCGGCGCCTGGAACGAGTTCCTGTTGCCGCTGATCTTTTCGCGCGTCGAGGCGGGGTTTCCAATGTCGGTAGGGCTCTACGGCGCGTTCGGGCGGATGGGGGCCATCGACTACGGCTTCCTTGCCGCCTTCTCCATCATTTATGCGGCGCCGGCGGTCGGCGTGTACTTCCTGCTGCGGCGGAACATGAACACCGGGTTCGCCGGTGTCGGGGTCAAGGGATAGCCTCAAATGAACACTCTTTCGACCAAGCTCGGTCTCCTCGACGATGACATCAAGCAGGAGGAGAAGCTGTTTCGGCTGTGCGCCGACCTCAAGGCCAAGATCCTGACCCCGATCGCGGGCGACTTCGCCTGGCGCTACACCGAGGCGGAGCTCGATGCGGGCGCCGCGCTCAAGGCGGACAGCCGCAGCTGGACAGCTTTCACCGACAAGACGGTGTGGGCGAAGAAGCAGGGACACACCTGGTTCGCCGCCGAGGTCACCGTGCCGCCGGCCGCCAAGGGCAAGACCTTCGTCCTGCGCTTTTCCTCGCAGTGGCAGGATCGGCCAGGCACCACCGACCCGCAGTGCCTCGCCTATCTCGACGGTCACGTGGCGCAGGCGATCGACGGCAACCACACCGAACTGGTGATCGCGCATGACGCGAAACCCGGAACCAAGCGCACCTTGCTGGTCAACGCCTTCACTTTCTTCGACCGGCCTCTGGTCGGCTTCAAGGTCGAGCTGCTGGTGCGGCACGAGCGGGCGGAGAAGCTCTACTACGATCTGTTGACCCCGCTCGAGGTGGCCACGCGGCTGACGCAGATCGATGGCCGTCGCCATGCGATCATGAACCTCGTCGAACAGTCGCTGCGGGCGCTCGACCGGCGTGGCGGGGTGACGCCGGAGTTCGAGGCCTCGCTCGGCGCGGCCGAAAAGATCGCCAGGAAGATCTACGCGCTGGTCGATACCGAAGTGCAGCCGACGGTATCGGCAGTGGGCCACACCCATCTCGATGTCGGCTGGCTGTGGCGGGTGATGCATACCCGCGACAAGACGGGCCGGAGCTTTGCGACGGTGCTGGCGCTGATGGCCGAGTACCCGCAATTCGTCTTCATGTACAACCAGTCGGTGCTGTTCGACTTTTTGAAGAAGGACTACCCGGAGATCTGGGCCGGGGTGGTCGAGCGGGTGAAGTCGGGGCAGTTCGAGATCGAAGGCGCCATGTGGGTCGAGCCCGATGCCAACATCGTCTCGGGCGAATCCATGGTGCGGCAGATCATGCGCGGCCGCCGCTTCCACCTCGAGCATTTCGGCGTGGTGCCGAAAACCGTGTGGCTGCCCGACACGTTCGGCTATTCGGCCAACATGCCGCAGATTCTCCAGCGTTCGGGGCTCGAGTATTTCATCACCTCAAAGCTCAGCTGGAACGATACCGACCGGCACCCCTACGACACGTTCTTCTGGCGCGGCATCGATGGCACCAGGACCAAGGCGCAGCTGATCACGGCGCAGAAGTTCGACAGCGAACGCATTTTCACCACCTACAATTCCGACCTCTCGGTGTCCGAGGTGATGGGGGCCTGGAAGCGTTATGAACCCAAGTCGGTGAACGACGAAGTGCTGGTCTGCTACGGCTATGGCGATGGCGGCGGCGGCCCGACCCGCGCCATGATCGAGCGCGGCACGCGGCTCGAACGCGGCATTCCGGGCGCGCCGAAGGTGAAGCTCGAAGGCATCGGGCCGTTCCTCAAGCGGCTGAGCAAGCGCATGGACGAGAACGCCATGCGCTTTCCGACCTGGAACGGCGAGCTCTACCTGCAATACCACCGCGGCACGCTGACCAATGTGGCCAAGAACAAGGCCAATAACCGGCGGGCCGAGCGGGTGCTGCGCGAACTCGAGTTTCTCAGCGCCATGGCGATGCGCAGCGGGGCGCCCTACCCCACCGAGAAGCTCAACGAGTTCTGGGAGCTGGTGCTGATCAACCAGTTCCACGACATCCTGCCAGGCACCTCGATCGCCGAAGTCTATGTCGACAGCGATGCCGAGTATGCCGGGCTGTTCTCGACGCTGGCATCGGGCAACGGGCCGTGGCACAGCGCGGCGAAGGCGGTGGCGCCGACTGGCAAAGGCCGGTTGCAGCTATTCAACTTCACCGGGCACCAGCGTGACAAGGCGCTGGTCCGGGTAGAGGGCGCCACCGAGGGTTCGGCGCTCAGCCAGGGCGACGCAGAACTGCCGCTGCAGAAGCTGGTTGGCGCCGATGGCAGCGTGACACTGGCAGCTCCGGCCGACCTGCCGTCGCTCGGCTGGGCCTCGGCGGGGCTGGTGGCCGGCGGCAACGCGCCGAAATCGAGCCTTTCGGCTTCGACCAGCAAGCTCGATAACGAATTCGTCCGCGTCAGCTTCGACAAGCAGGGCGAGATCACCTCGGTGTTCGACAAGCAGCATGGTCGCGAGTTGATCGCCAAGGGCGAGACGGCCAACCGGCTGGTCGCCTATGAGGACAAGCCGCTCAACTGGGACGCCTGGGATATCGACCGCTATTTCGAGGAGCAGTTCTGGAGGCTGTCGGACGGCAAGGCGAAGATCGAGGTGGTGGAGACCGGCCCCTATCGCGCGGCGCTCCGCATCGAGCGGCAGTATCTGAGTTCGAAAGTGGTGCAGGTGGTGTCGCTGGAAGCAGGCGCCAGGCAGGTGGAGTTCGACACTTTCGTCGACTGGCAGGAGCGCCAGACCGTGCTGAAGGCGGAATTCCCGTTCGATCTCAACATCTCCGAGATCCGCTCGGAGATTCAGTTCGGCCATGTGAAGCGCGCCACGCACCGCAATACCAGCTGGGACCGGGCCCGGTTCGAGGCCAGCATGCATCGCTGGGTCGATATCAGCGAGCCGGATTTCGGCGCCGCGCTGCTCAACGACAGCAAGTACGGCTATGACGCGATCGAACAGCTGGTGCGCATCACGCTGTTGCGCGGCGCCACCTTCCCCGACCCGGCATCGGACCGCGGCGAGCACCGCATCAAGTATGCGCTCCTGGTGCATGATGGGGTCAGCGACCTCGCCGGCGTGCCGGTAGCGGCCGAGCGGTTCAACAACCCGGTGGCAGTGATCGGCGACGTCTCGGCGCGTGCCTCCGGACCGATCGAGAGCACCAGCTTCTCCTTCGCTTCGGTCGACAAGCCGAACGTCACGCTGGAGACGGTGAAGAAGGCGGAAAACAGCGAAAGCCTGGTGCTGCGCGTCTTCGAGCACGCCAATGCCCGCGCCAATGCGACGATCAGCTTCGGCGTGCCGGTGAAATCGGCCAGGCTGGTCAACCTGATGGAAGAGGGTGGCGAGCCTATCGCTGTCACCGGCGACAGTGTGACACTGCAGCTGAGGCCATTCGAGATCGCGACACTGCTGCTGGAGGTCGACGCTTAGTCAACAAACTGCCATTGCTGCCGGCGCTGTCTCCGACCACGCCCTGGGCGACCTCAGTCACCCCCATCGATTGTCCTGATTGTCAGCGGCCGCCTCCCATCCCGGAGGCGGCCGCTTTCGTTTGCGCGAGCTCGAGGCAGCGTTGTTCAGATTTCTGCAAATTTGCAATGAACTATTGCAAGACAGATTTTCCGCTGTTAGCTTCCGGCACGATCCAAGCCGGGTAGGCAGCGAAATCAGCCAGCGAAGTCTGGTGGCCAGCTGCACGGGTGCGATCGGGACCGAGGAATCCTGAGGAGGAAAAACTGGACAACACGGTAGGACGTTTGTTTGCGGCGACCGGGCGCCTGACACGGCTGGCCCTTGCCACCACGGCGGTCGCGACGCTGGCGAGTGCGGCCATGGCCGAGGAACTGACCGGCACCATTACGGTGTGGAGCTGGACCAACCCGGGCAAGGGCATCGAAGCCGCCATTCCCGGATTCACGGCGTTGCACCCGGGCGTCACCATCAAGGTCGAGGATGTCGGCAACCCGGCGATCTGGGATAAGATCACCACCGGGATGGCGGCGGGGGGCGCCGGCCTCGCCGACGTGCTGAACATCGGCATCGACTATATCGGCAACTATATCGAGACCTTCCCCAACGGGCTCGCCAACCTCAGCACCATGGGCGCCAATGACCTCGCGGCGCAGTTCCCGTCGGGTATGTGGGCCAGCGGCTCGGGACCGGATGGTGCCGTCTACGGCATCCCCTACGAGGTCAACACTTCGGGGTTCTTCTATCGCAAGGATCTGTTCGAGCAGGCCGGCATCGACATCAACGCGATCGCCACCTGGGATGACCTCATCGCGATCGGCCCGAAGCTGAAGGAGGCCACCGGCGCCTCGCTGTTTGCGCTCGACAAGGCGGCCACCGTCGCCGACTCCGCCAACCTGTGGCAGTTGCTGACGGCGCTGCAGAACAGCTTCTACTTCAACGCCAATGGCGAGATCACCATGAACGGCCCGGCCGGGGTGCGTTCGCTCACGATCCTGAAGCAGGCCAACGACGCCGGCCTCGTCGCCGACGTGCCGGGCGGCTGGGACAACTTCCTGTTGACGGTGAAGGGCGAGATCAACGTTGCCGTGGTGCCCGCCGCCTCGTGGGCAGCCGGGGTGTTCGAGAGCCAGGCGCCCGAAATGGCCGGCAAGTGGGGCATCCGCCTGCCGCCGGCGGTCGAGCCCGGCGGGCTGACCGCCGCGATCTCCGGCGGCACTTACCTGTCGGTGGCCGAGACCAGCCCCAACAAGCAGGCGGCCTGGGAGTTCGTGAAATATGCCATGGGCACGCTCGAGGGCCAGCAGGCCGTCTACAAGGGCGGCGGCATGTTCCCGGGCTTCAAGCCGATGCTGGAGAGCGAAGGCTTCGTCAAGCCGAGCGACTATTACGGCGGCGCCGAGGTCAACCGGTTGTTCATCGACGAACTCGCCCAGAAGACCCCGACGGTGAACTACACCACCGACTACGCCCGGGCGCTCAAGGCCTATACCGACGCCCAGACCCAGGTGCTGCTGAGCGGCGCCGACCCCAAGACGGTGCTCGACGAGGCCGCCGCACTGGTCGCTGGCCAGACCGGCCGGACGATCGCCAACTGATACGCTCCGCCTGAGCGTTACGGCGGCAGGGTTATGGATTTCCTCCCGGCCCTGCCGCCACCCCATCCCTACTCAGGACTATCGCATATGGCGTACGCACGGGACTCTCAGTGGTCCTCCCCCGTGCAACGGGGGAGGGGGACCGCCGAAGGCGGTGGAGGGGGCGGCCGGAGGCGCCGGTGTTTGTGGTCGCCCCCTCCACCAGCTCCGCTGGTCCCCCTCCCCCGCTGCGCGGTGGAGGGCCACTGAGAGATCGGTGGCTCTTCATATGCGATCGCCCTGCTCCCTTCCGGTGAACCAGATGACGTCGTCCAAGCTGCAGCCGGCCACGCGCCGGCGCTGGCGAGGCTCCGCGCCGCGCCTCACGCCTTACCTGTTCCTGTTGCCCGTGCTGCTGCTGTTCGCCGGCTTCAAGGTCTACCCGTATCTGTATGCAGCCTGGCTGAGCCTCACCAAGATCATCAAGGGGCAGACCACCTTTGTCGGGCTGGGCAACTACGCCCGGCTCGCCACCGATCCGATCTTCTACAAGGCGCTCAGCAACACGGTGATCATCCTCGTCACCCAGGTGCCGCTGATGCTGGGGCTGGCGCTGGTGCTGGCCGTCGCATTCAACTCGGCGCTCCTCAAGTTCCGCGCCTTCTGGCGCACCGCGTATTTCGTGCCGATCGTCATGGGGCTGGTCGCCTACGGCATCCTGTTCTCGACGCTGCTCAACAACCACTATGGGCTGGTGAACTTCCTGCTCGAGTCCGTAGGGCTGCCGCGGGTGCCGTGGCTGGCCGATCCGGTATGGGCCAAGGTCTCGATCATCATCGCCTTGACCTGGCATTACACCGGCAACAGCGCGGTGATCTACCTGGCGCAGCTGCAGTCGATCCCCGGCGAGCTCTATGAGGCCGCCGAGATCGACGGCGCCAGCACCTGGCAGCGCTTCTGGCACATCACCCTGCCCGGCCTTCGGCCAGCCATAACGCTTACCGTGGTGCTCTCGACCATCGGCACGCTGCAGCTGTTCGACGAGCCGTACGTGCTGACCAATGGCGGGCCCAACAACGCCACCCTGACCATCGGCATGTACCTCTACCAGAACGGCTTCAAGTACTTCGATTTCGGCTACGCCTCGGCCATCGGCTACGTGCTGACCGGCATTATCGGGGTGATCGCGCTGATCCAGTTCCGGTTCCTCAGGGAGAAGCAGGCATGAGGATCGATCGCAGTCCCCGGGCGCGCACCGCCAGCTTCGCCGTCAGCATCGTCATCGCCATCGGCGCCGTGCTGATGCTGGCCCCGTTCTACTGGCTGATCGTCGCCAGTACCCATCGGACGCGCGACATCTTTTCCAACCCGCCGAACCTCGTGCCGGGCGACCAGTTGTGGGTCAACCTCACGAACCTGTTCGTCGGCGAAGGGTTCGGCCAGGCGGTGCTCAACTCGACGCTGGTGGCGGCCATCTATGCGCTGCTGGGCGGGCTCGTCTGCACGGCAGCCGGCTATGCCTTCGCCAAGTTCCGCTTTGCCGGGCAGGGCGTGCTGTTCGGCACGGTGCTGGTGATCCTGGCGCTGCCCTCGCAGGTGACTCTGGTGCCGCTGTTCCAGATCATGGTGCAGCTCAACTGGCTCAACACCTACCAGGCGCTGATCCTGCCCAACCTGGCGCTGCCGTTCGGCATCTTCCTGATGCGGCAGACCATGCAATCGGTGCCCGATGAACTGATCCAGGCGGCACGGGTCGATGGCGCCGGCGAGTTCCGCATCTTTGCGCAGATCGTCCTGCCGACGATGCGGCCGGCGCTCGCGGCGCTGGGGATCTTCCTGTTTCTCGCGCAGTGGAACGACTTCGTCTACCCGCTGATCGTGCTCAGGACCTCAGACGCCTACACGGTCCCCGTGGCGCTCGCCTCGATGCAGGGGCTCAGCGACACCGATTACGGCCAACTGCTCGCCGGCACCATGGTGTCGGTGCTGCCGGTGCTCGGGCTGTTCCTGTTCCTGCAACGTCATTTCGTCGCCGGCATCCTCGCCGGCGCGGTCAAGCAATAGCATTAGGAGACTGGCACCGTGCTGCTGGAAGACTACGCATCCGTCATGGCCCCTGCCGCCACCGGCATTGCCGGCGTCGAGGTGACGCTCGGCACCGGCTGCCGGGTGGTCGGCAAACAGAGTGTTGGCAATCTCGAGATCACGACGATCGAAACCGATGGCGCGATGTTTCGAGTCTCGCTGGAAGTACCGCTCGGCGACGTCGAGGGCTACTGGTACCCCAACGTTTCGATGCGGGCACTGCCGGCCGACTGGAGCGGGCGCGACAAGACCAGCATTATCTCGTCCAGCCCGCTCGGCTGCGTCTATGACCGGCACGGCAACTCGATCCTCGCCTTCTGCTTCGACCGGCAGATCGAGGAAAGCCAGCTGCGCTTCGGCGTGTCCGAGGAGCACAAGAGCTTCGTCATCTATTACGAGCATGACCCCAAGGGGCCACGCACTATCCGCCTCGCCACGGCGCGGGCCGGGCTCGGGCACGCCGAGGCGGTCGGGCTGCTGCGCGACTGGCTGCGGGACGATATCGGTGAGCCCCTGCCGGTCCCCTTTGCCGGCACGGTGCCGGTCTACTGCACCTGGTATGCCTATGCGCAGAACATCGATGCCCAAAAGATCGAACGGGATGCGGCGCTGGCGGCGGAACTCGGCTGCAAGGCGGTGATCATCGACGACGGCTGGCAGAAGCTCGCCACCGGCCGTTGGTATGCGGGTTGCGGCGACTGGGTCGCCGACCCCGTCAAGTTCCCCGATATGGCCGGGCATATCGACCGGGTACACGGGCTCGGCATGTCGGTGATCCTGTGGGTGGCGCCACTGCTGCTGGGCGAGAACAGCGAGGCCTACGCGCGGCTGAAGCAGTTCGCGCCCTATCACAATGCCGATGGCTGGCGCGCCTCGGCGCTCGACCCGCGCCACCAGGAAGTGCGCGACCACTTCGTTTCCACCTGCGTTCGGCTGGTGCGCGACTATGGTGTCGACGGGCTGAAGATCGACTTTCTCGATGGCGTCGTCGCTTATCAGGGGACGCCAACCGGCGGCGACATTCCCGATGTCGGGCAGGCCCTGCACGCGACCCTCCAGCAACTGAAGGCAGAGTTGCAGGCCGCCGGGCTCGACGAGGTGCTTATCGAGTTCCGGCAGGCCTATGTCGGGCCGGCCACCGCGCCATATGGCAACCTGCTGCGGGTGGGCGACTGCCCGGTCGATGCCAACCAGAACCGCCGTGCCACGGTGAACATGCGGATGATCGCTGCCGGCCAGGTGATCCACTCCGACCCGACCGTGTGGGACCATCGCGCCGGCGCGGAGCCGGCGGCGCGACAGCTGCTCAACGCCTATTTCAGCGTGCCGCAGGTGTCGATGGATCTCACCAGCCTGCCGTGGGCGCAGCGCAAAGCCGTGCAGACGGTGCTCGAGAGCTGGATGGAGGACCGCGAAGCCGTGCTGTTCGGCGAAGTGAGCGCCGGGCTGCCATCGGAAGGCTATCCGGTGGTGCAGGCGCGGCACCAGGGGCGGCTGGTGGTCGGCGTCTATCAGCAAATGGTGGTCGAGATCGGGCTCGACGGGGTCGACGAACTCAAGCTGCTCAACGCGACTTCCCACGATCGGATCGTTGTGCGATGGACCGGCAAGCCCATGCGGCTGAGCGGCATCGCCCACTCCGCCCATGGCGATATCGGTATACCGCTTGAAGTCAGCACTGAGGGGCTTACCGAACTCACCATTCCGGTGTCTGGTATCGCAACGCTCAAGGTTCTGAACGAGTAACGACAAGAGGCATCGTGGACAGGTCCGACGACAGCAACGGATCGCGCCAACAGCGCGGCCGCACCGGTGGGACGGAGGGCGCGGCGCATCGGCACCGCCCCCGCTCGCCGGCTGCCAACATCGGACTGGCCACGGTGGCGGAGCTCGCCGGAGTCAGCGAAGCCACGGTCAGCCGGGTGCTCAACCGCAAGTACGGCGTGTCGGCGGCGACGCGCGAGGCGGTGGAAGCCGCGATGAAGAAGGCCGGCTATGAGCGGCAGCTGAAGGGCGAGCTGGTGCTGCTGCTGGTGCCCGGCGTCGCCGAAGCGATCTTTGCCGACCTCTGCGAAGCCATCGAGAATGAAATCGCGCCCTATGGCCTGCGCGCGGTGATCTGCCCGGGCACGCAACGCGAGCGCGACTATGTCGAGGCGATGATCGATGCCGGCATCGCCGCCGTGGTGTTCCTGTCGTCGAGCAATACGGTGCGCAATGCCGATCCGGTAGCGCGGCAGCTGCTGCAATCGCGCGGCATCCCGTTCATCTGCGTCAATGGCGGATTTCCCGATACGCCCTCGCCGGTGTTTTCGACCGACGACTGGCGCGCCGCCGAGATGGCGGTGGCGCATCTCTACGACCTGGGGCATCGCCGCATCGGCATGTGCGCCGGCCCGGTTGGCAACACCCCGGCCGACCGCCGCGTCGAGGGGTTCGTGCAGGCGATGGACCGGCGCGAACTCCCCAATTCCGAGGATTTCGTGGTGCGGCAATACTACAATGTCGAAGGGGGCCGGCACGCCGCCGAGGAATTGCTGCAACTGGGCGTGACGGCGATCGTGGCGTCGAGCGATGACATGGCGCTCGGGGCGATGCGCGCCATCCAGCGCGCTGGGCTACGAATCCCCGGCGATATCTCGGTGATCGGCTACAACGATTCCTACATGCTGGATTTCACCGACCCGCCGCTGACCGCGGTGCGACAGCCGGTCGAGCGCATTGCCGAGAACACCACCCGCGCCATCGTGGCGCTGACCGCGAACCGCTCGCTGCCACTGGCCGAAGTGTTGATCGATCCGGAATTCCGGCTGCGCGGGTCGACGGCGCCGGTGACGGTGAAGTAGATCGCTTTATCAATGAAGCGGCCACCGTGTTGCCTGCTCTACCGGTCGTCACCCCAGCGAAAGCAGGGACCCATTCCACAGCCGGCGCCGGAGGAAAGTTGGGTCCCCTTCGCTGGGATGACACCGAGCGGGTGGAGCGAACGGCGCAACCGCCATCCAAACGATCACCGGAAAACAGAGAGGCCCAACCAGGAGGTGGAATCTCCAGTTGGGCCTCAGTCATCAGGCGGCGAAGCCCGATGACGTGGTTCACATAGACCCATGACCTGCTTGAGTCCAGCAGCGATTGGTGCGGCAATGCGCCCCCTCTCCCCTGAGGGGAGAGGGCTGGGGTGAGGGGTTCAGCTTCTCAGCGAGCGCTTGTTGCGCCGCTTCACCCCTCAACCGGCGCTTCGCGCCACCTTCTCCCCTGAGGGGAGAAGGGACCGTGCCGACTGCACGTCCAGTTTCTACTCCGGCCAGCGATCGTCCGGGCGCCAGAAGCCGAGCTTGGGGGTGTTCCACTCGTCGGTGGGGAGGAACATGGTGCCGGGGGTGCGCAGGTTCGCTTCGATCGCCTCGAGGTTGAGGTCGATGCCGAGGCCCGGCTTGTCGGGCACGGTGACGTAGCCGTCGGCCATGTATTTGGGCTCGAGGCCGGTGACCAGGCTCTCCCAGAACGGCAGGTCGAGGCCGTGATGCTCGCAGGCGAGAAAGCTCGAGATCGAAGCCGCGGTGTGGATATTGGCCATGAAGCCGATGGGCGAGCCGGCACAGTGCAGCGCCGTCGGGATGCCTTCCTCTTCGGCGTCGTCGGAGATGCGCTTGGTTTCCATCAGGCCGCCCGAGGTGAGCAGGTCCGGGTGGACTATGTCGAAGGCGCGGGTGCGGATCGCCTCGCGGAAGCCGTCACGCAGGTAGAGGTCCTCGCCGGCGGCGATCGGGGTCAGGAGCGCGTCGGCGATCTTCTTGTGGCCCGGGATGTCGAAGCGTGACACCGGGTCTTCCATCCAGGCGAGATCGAACTTTTCGAGTGCCTTGCCGAGCCGGATGACCTCGTCGGAGGTGAGGTAGCCCTCGCCGAAGTGATCGACGCAGATCTGCACGTTGGGACCGACGGCCTGGCGGACTTCGCCGACGACGTGCGCGGCGCGCTCGATGGTGGCGTCGGTGAGCTTGACGCCGCGGCCATGCATCGGCGCCTTGAACGGCCGGCCTTCTTCGTAGGGGAAGTCATATTTAGCGTCGTTGCCGATCAGCGGGCTGTCGCCGGTCTCGAACAGCGAGGGCCGCAAATCGAACTTGATCCAGGTCAGGCCTCGGTCACGACGACCGAGCACCGCGGCGACGAAATCTTCCGGGGTCGGATCGTCGGGGGTCGGGGTGTCGCCGTAGAGACGGACCTTGTCGCGATGCTTGCCGCCGAGCAACTGGTAGCACGGTACGCCGTAGACCTTGCCGATCAGATCCATCAGCGCGATCTCGATGCCCGAGACGCCGCCGCCCTCGCGACCCCAGTTGCCGAAGCGCTTGATGGTGCGGAAGATCATGTCGACGTTGCAGGGGTTCTGCCCGACCAGCATCGACTTGAACTGCAGCGCGTTGACGGCATGGCCGGCGTCGCGCACTTCGCCAAGCCCATAGACGCCCTGGTTGGTGTCGATCCTGAGGATCGGGTAGTCGTAGTTGGCGGCCACCACGGCGAGCCGCATGTCGGTGATGCGGAGCTCGGACGGGTTCGAGTGGGTGGATATGGCGTTTTCGATCCGCCCCAGTTGCTTGTCGGTCATCTGCTTTCTCGGTGTTGCGGGTTTCGACCGCTCAGCGGCGGTGCATATAGGCGGGGAGCATCAGGTCGGCGAGGTCGTCCATGATGGCGGCGGCCTCGGCGCGGGCGGCATCGTCCAGCGTCCGGAAGCCGGATTGACGGACGGCAGTGCTGGGGATCACGCCACGGGCTTTCAGCACCTCCTTCATCAGCGGCATGCCGTAATTGCTCTCCATGTCGAGCAGCGGCAGCAGGCGCTGGAAGATGTTGCGGGCGCGCTTGTCGTCCTTGGCTTCGATGGCGTTCCACAGCGCCACGTGCACGTCGGCGATCTCGCAGGCCGGCATGGTGCCGGAGACGCCGTGACGAGCCTCCTCCATCAGCGTCTTGCCGGCCTTGCCGCCCATCACGCCCTGAAGCTTGTCGCCACAGAGCCGGATGATCTCGCCGACAGTCTGGGCCGGGTAGCCGGACTCTTCCTTGACGAAGCGGGCGGTAGGGATCTCGCTCACCAGCTCGGCGATGAGGCTAGCGCTCAGCGGCGAGGCGCCCTGCCCCGAGACGTTCTGGATCACCAAAGGCAGCGCGGTGGCGGCGCCGATCGCCGTGTAGTGCGCCTTGATGTCGGCCGGGCTCGAGGGGTGCAGCGTCGGCGGCAGCGACATCACCGCATCGGCGCCGATGCTTTCGGCATGGCGGGCGAAGGCGACGGCGAGGTGATAGTGCGGGGCCGAGACGGCAACGATCACCGGCACCCTGCCCCTCGCCTTCGCCACAACGATCTCGGCGGCGCGGCGACGTTCGGCTTCGCTGAGGTAGCCGCCTTCGCTGGCCAGCGCGTTGGCGACGACGCCATGGACGCCCGCCGCAAGGCAGAAGTCGAGGGTGCGCTCGAGAGCCGCTTCATCCAGCCGGAAGTCGTCGGTGAACGGCGTCGTGACGATCACGAAGATGCCGCGGTAGTCGTTGCGATCCATGGGGATGCCTTCATGTTCTGGACCAGGCGGCGAGGCGCGGCCCGTCGGGAATGCGCTGGACCTCCCCGTCCTGCGCAACGTATAGGACGATGCAAGATCGTATCAAATGTGTCAACATCGTATACGATGTGAGGTTGCCATGATCCCGGACAGTTCCGCCCCCAAGACCGAGACCAGCTACCAGCGGGTCACCAACCTGCTGCGCAGCGAAATCCTCGCCGGCGACATCCCCCTTGGCGGCCGGCTGACCATGACGGCGATCGCCGACCGCTTCGGGGTCAGCGTGCAGCCGGTGCGCGAGGCATTGCAGCAGCTCGAGGGCGAGGGGCTGGTGGAGATGATCCCCAATCATGGAGCGCGGGTGCGCCGGCTCGACCGCAACCGGCTGGTCCACTCCAGCGAGATCGGCGAGGCGCTCGAATGCTACCTCGCCCGGCAGTTCGCCGAGGAGGCCTCGCTGTCATCGCTGCGCCAGCTCGAAGCCTTGCAGGTGGAGCACGATGCGGCGATCGAGGCGATGGACTGGGCCCGCATCGACGCCGCCAATCGGGCCTTCCACCGCTTCATCAACACGCATGGCGGCAATGTCGAAGCGGCCGACCTCATCGCGCGATATTATGGCCTCAGCGAAGGCTTGATGAACAAGCACGGTCGCGACAAGGCGTTTGCCGAGCGGGTGCGCGCCGAGCACCACGCGCTGCTCGAGGCGTTCCGCTGCCGCGATCCCGAGGCCGCCGGACGGATCAACGCGGACCACGTCCGTGGCACCGTGGCCGCGGTGCTCGCCGCCTTCGAGACGACCCTGCGCTGAGCGGCGGGTTGTCGGCGCAGCCGTCATGGGCGAGTGTCGGGCGAATGAAAACAAGGGAGTGACGATGACCAAGCCGGGTGAAACGCGATCGCTGGTCTGGGCGCATGGCTTGGTCAGCGTCGAGAGCCTGGGTGGGATGCTTGGGCCGACGCTGTTCGTGTTGCCCGACGGCCGGCAGGTGGCGCCGTTCCAGGTGGCGCCATGGGCGAACGAGCCCGGTGGCGAGGCCCTGCCCGGCATTTTGAAGCGGCTGCGCGGCGAATGGCCCTGTGTACCGTTCGGGGTAGACGGGGATCGCCCGGCGAACGGCGACTGGCCGGGATCGACGGCACGCCCCACGGTCGATACCGACCCGCATGGCTTCAGCTCCAACCATGACTGGCAGTTCGAGGCCGCAGCCGATGGCAGCATCGCACTGAGCATCGCCTACCCTGACAGACATCCGATCAAGGCGCTGCACCGGCGCGTCACCCCCGATCCGCAGACGACGGCGCTGGACTTCCAGCTCGTCATCGAGGTGCGGGCCGACTGCACTTTGCCGCTGGGCCTCCATCCCTCGTTCCGGCTGCCGAGCAAGGTCGGCGCCATGCATATCGAAGTGGGGGACGGGATCACCGGCGCCACCTTCCCCGGACCGGTAGACGACACCTCGATCTTCGAGCAGGGTCGGTTCCAGACGCCGTGGCGCGATGTAGCGCTGAAGGACGGGTCGCGGCTCGATGTCAGCCGGGTGCCGTTGCCGCAGGCGACCGAGGAAATCCTGCAGCTCCTGGACATGCCGGGGACGGCGTCGCTGTGGAACAGCGCCGAGGGCTATCGGGTGCGGCTCAGCTGGAACCCCGAGCATTATCCGAGCGCCCTGCTCTGGATGTCGAACCGCGGCCGGCAGATGGCCCCATGGAACGGCCGGCACCTGGCGCTCGGGTTCGAGCCGATCTGTTCGGCGTTTGATTTGGGGCCGCAGATCTCGGTGGCGGACAATCCGATCTCAAGGCGGGGGACGAAGACGGCCCGCCGGTTCAGTGCCGGCGAGCGGTTCGTGACACGGTATCGGATTGGGGTGGAAGCGGCGGAGGTCGTGTAGGGTATCGGCTGCCGCCCGCCCCCACCCAGCTGCGCTAAGGGCCGTTGGCCCTAGCTGCGCTACCCTCCCCACAAGGGGGAGGGAAAGCGAAAGAACCGAACCTGGCAGTCAGGTCTCCCTCCCCCTTGTGGGGAGGGATCAAGGGTGGGGGTGGCCACACGCGCTGACCTGTCGACGTCACCCCTCCGGCGTAAACCGCACCAGCACCGTCCTGATCTCCCGTGGCTGCACCTCCACCGTCAACGCCTTGCCATCAAGCGCGATCGCCGCACCCGGATGCTCGATCGGGTCGGCGTTGCGGGCAGCTGCCGGGTTGCCGGTAAAGATCACCGTCTGCCTGGCCGGCTTCTCGGAGAGGTTCTGCAGGCGCAGCGCCACCCAGCCATTGTCCTCGCCCGGCTTGACGGTGACCAGCACCGGCGACGTCGCGTCGGTGCCGAAGAAGCTGTCGCTCAGCTGGCCTGTCGGCTTGATGTCGCGCATCGCCACCGGCGGGATCGCGACTTCGGCGGCGAACTTTGCTGCGGCCGCGGCGTCAGCCGGGCCTTCGTGGGTGGTGAGGCGGTAGCGCAGCGGGATGCGGCCGGACTGGGCCGACTTGAAGTTCACCAGCCAGTGGTTGTTGAGCGCCCAGCTCATGATCGTCGGGCCTTCAGGCTGAAGGGTCCGGTTCCACTTGCCGGTGGTGATGCCGCCCAGGTGCGCCAGCGGTGCATCGAGCGGCACGACGGTAACGCCGCGCTTCGTATCACTGACATCGACCCAGCGTCCGACCGGGTACCAGTCCTTGGCGGCACCATCGAGCTGATCGGTATTGGGCACAGCGGGGATGCCGTTGAGATCGAGCAGGAAATCGGGCTTCCCGAGGTTGAACGGGAAGGCGACGAACACCGCCTCGGCATCGGCATGCTCAAGCTTGGCGATGCTCCAGTCGACGACGACGCATTTGGTGTCGGCATCGAGGGCGTAGACCACCGTCGCGGCGGAAACACCCGGCGCCTCGATGTGAACGGCGATCGAGGCGCGACCTTCGAAAATCGTCGCTGGATCGAGCGTCACCTTGGTCGCGGTTTCGCGCTTCCAGGGCGTGTCGGTGTGGCCGGTGAAGAATTCCGGCTTGTCGAAACTGATATCGGCGATGGCGAGGCGATCGTCGGGGGAGTCGACGGTTTCGTAGACATATTCACCCGGGCCCCAGCCCTGGTACGTGCCGGCGAAATCGTGGCCCTGCGCCTTGTCGAAGAGCTCGGCGATGGCGCCGGTCTTGCCGTCGATGCGGATGCGATAATGGCGGTTCTCGATGGTATCGCCACTGGCCTTGAGGTCACCGGCCGGGACGCCTTTCTTCAAGTCGAGGAAGGCGTAGCCCATCGGCGGGATGGTGCCGGCAACGCGGCGGATTTCCGGGTAGGGACGCGGGCCGCCCCAGGTGCTGCGGCGGTTGAAGAAGGTATCGAGCATGCCGACCGGCGCGGCGCCGCCACGCGGTTCGGGCTCCTCGACGATGACCCGGCGCTCCCAGGGCAGCGTGTTGAACACCAGCACCTCGTCGATGCCCGAGGCCTCGAAGGCTTCCTTGGGATCGAGGTTGCCGAGGTTGAAGATGCCTTCCGGCCCCTTGGTGCCGAGCGGCGCGGCCAGCGCATTGGCGGCCTTGGCGACGGTGCCGTGGCCTTCCATGGCGGCGGTGTAGGCGAAGCCGGCCTTGCGGTTCCACTGCGCCTGGCTGAACAGCGAGTGCGGCGCTTCCACCGAGGAATAGGCACCCCAGGTGTGCTCGTCGAACAGCGTCATCGACTCGTAGATGCCGGCAGCCCGAGCGGCATTCCAGTCGCCCTGCCCCTTGCTGCGACGCCAGGCCTCGAGCGCCTCGCCGATGCCGACGATCTCGTGGGCGGCGCGGTTGACGCCGACTTCGAAGGCCGAGGAGCCGACCCCATCGGCCCAGTGATCGGTCCAGTCGCCGCGCTGCGTGCCGATGACCTTCGAATACTTGTCCTCCAGCAGCCGGCCGAAATCGGTGACGGTGATGAACTCCATGCGGACATTCTGGCGCTCGTCGTTCCAGCGGCGGACGAAATCCGGCATGCGTGCATCGGGCGGACCGTTATCGACGCGCACCGGGTGGGTGGATTCGCAGTAGAGGAAATCGAACGGATAGCTCGCGTCGTTCTCGAGCTCGTCGATCCAGCGCGGCAGCAGCCGATCGACCAGGTCCCAGTTGCCGAGACCGGCCTGGCTGCGGCCGAACAGATAGTGATAGCCGTTCCAGGCCAGCACCTTTTTGCCGCTCGGGCCTTCCCAGCGGAAGGCGCCGGGGAACGGTTTTGGGCGGGCGCCGCGGATCGGGTTGATGGCGGCGGTGTAGAACTTGATGCCCAGATCGGCGAGGAGATCGGCATAGAGCCAGCTGACGCCATTGACGTCGTCCTGCATGGCGGCCTCGACGTGAAAGCCGAACTCGTCGCGCAGCGCCCTGAGCGGGTAGAGCGAGCGGTGCATCTGCTCGACATTGAGCAGCGGCGTCATGTTGTACTGCATGCCGGCGATATCGATGCGGCCCTGCTCGTGCCAGTGGCGGAAGCGGGCCACCTCGGCGGGGCTCGCCTGCCGGAGGTAGCGGAGGAACGGCCCGGTGGTCTCGACGGTCCAGCGATACTGCGCCTCGGCCGGATAGCGGTCGGTGGCCTCGATCAGATCGAGGGCCTGGCCGACGAACTCGCCGTGCTGGCGCAAGGCCAGCTCCTGATAGTCGGTGAAGCCGATATCGGTGTGGGCGTGGTTGCAGATGTAGATCGTCTTGATCTTGCTCACGGGGTTCCTCCTCCAGAGAGTAGATTTAGCTCAGGGCAATGCGGGTCCAGGCGCGGGGCGCGACGGGGAAGCTGACGGCGCCGCCGCTGACCGGCAGGGCTTCGCCGGCGCCGCCCGAAAGCGGCGTGCGGCTGGCCTGGCTCGGCTTGAAGCTGCCGGCGCCGATCCTGGCGGTGACCGCGCTGTCACCGGGGTTGAGCACGGTGAGCGCCACGCCATTGCCATCGGCCTCGAGCCGGGTGAGCAGGGCGGTGCCGAGATCGAGCTGCAAGAGGCTCGCGGCGGTGGCCCTGACCGGCCCACGTTCGGCGTAGACATGCGCGGCCAGCGGCTGGGCGTAACTGAGTGCGGCCTGGGCCGAGGCGCCGAGTTCGCGGCGGGGCGACGGCACCAGGGTGAAGCGGAACTTGCTCTGCCCGCCCTGATCGGCCTGGAAGTTGGTGCTCCAGTAATTGTTGGTGAGCCATGCCACCAGAGTCGGGCGTTCGCGGGTGACGCGGCCATCGGGATCGCCGAAGCGGCCGAAGGTGTAGCCGCCGACCTGCCAGAGCGGCGCATCCGGGCAGGCGACGGTCACTTCGGACGTGGTGTCGCCGATGCGGATGAAGCGTTGCGCGGTGATGTAGTGCCGGCTGGCATATGGCAGTTGCTCATCGTCGAGCTTGGCGATGGCGCCGCCGGTTTCGTAATGCGCGTCCCAGCCCGCGGCGAGCGCAGTCGGCATCGGCAGATAGAGGGCGTGCGGCTCGGTGATGGGTTGCTTCTTGACCGTAGCTTCGACATGCAGCACCGGTTCATCGCCGACGAGGCGATAGAGCACGTCGACCTTGTCGCCATTGGGCAATTCGAAACTCTGGACGATGCGGGCATTGCCGCGTTCCACTGCTTCGCTGGTGCCGACCAGCTTGCCGTCGAAGCGCTCGGCTTGCCAGTCGCGGTGCCAGGCAAGGTGCCAATCGGGCGACTCGAGGTCGGGCTGGCCGAACATGTCGGTGCGGATGCCCGAGGCGATCTGCTCCAGCACCGGCATGCCGAACTTCAGGTGCTCCGTGGCCGGGCCGGCATATTCGGTGCCGTCGAGCTTGAGCGAGTTCAACCCACCGGCCGCATCGAAAGTGACCACTAGGCGGCCATTGGAGAGCACGCCGTCTTTTGCCGACAGTTTGCCGTTCGGCATGACGGCGGCTTTGGCAGCCGGGATAGTGACATAGCTCAGCGCCGGGACTTCCACAGGGGCGGTGTAGTAGGCGCCGGGCTCGGGCAGGTCGGAGGTGACAACGTCCTGGCGCTGCACCCGGTGCGTCGAGGGGCCGGTGGGCACCAGGTCCTCGAGGCCGAAGCCGCGCTTGGGGTCCGGTGCATCGGTCATGGGCGGCAGGTAGGGCAGCCGCACCGACTGCTTCACCGCAAAGCCATGCGGGTTGTAGAGCAGCAGCGTCGGCTCGTCGCCGCCGGCATCGATCCCCAGCCGCTCGAGGCCATCGCGGCGCAGCATGCGGGCGACACTGGCGCCTTCGGCGACGGTCGCGAGCTTCAGCAGTTGCTGGGTGCGGGTTTCTGGCGACCAGGGTTGCGAGATCGAACGGTCGGCGCCCCAGGTGTGCTCGGCATAGAGCGCGAGGCCCTTGCGGGCGACATCGTGCAGCATGGCGCGACGGCGCGGCGCCTCGGTCGGGTGCCAGGCGTCGAGGCCGGTGGCGGCATCGAGGTCGCGCTGGCCGCGCATCGCCTGCGCGGTTTCGTGTGCGGTCGAGCCGGCGCCGAAATTCCACCAGTCGGTCCAGTCGCCGCGCAAAGTCTCCATGGTCTCAGCCGGCTGCTGGCGGACGCGGTCGAAGAACTCGCTGATCGTCCCGAGCCGGAGCTTGATGCCGCCGGTCGAGGCGTTGCCCTCGGTGAAGTTGCGGATGAAATCGGGCAGCGCCGCCTGCGGCGAACCGTTGTCGTGGTAGCGGACATTGGTGATCTGCATCATCAGGAAGGGATGCGGATAGCCGGTCGCCTCCCACTTTCTGGCCCAGCGCGGCACGCGAGCCCGGGCCTCTTCCATATTGGTGGGGATCTGCAGGCTGCGATCCGAGGTCACGCCGTAAATGAAGCCGTTATAAGCGGTGATGCTGCGGCCGCCCGGCGCCTGCCAGTTGAAGGCGCGCGGCCAGGGTTTCAGCGCATGGCCATAGTGCTCGTTGATGGCCATCGAGATGCCGGTGATGCCGTGATCGAGCAGCGCATCGACGACGCCCCAGGGCAGGCCGTTGACGTCGGTGTTCATCGCCGAGCGCACCGGGATGCCGAGCTCGCGGAAGAATTTCAGCGGCTTCAGCACATCGACGACCATCGAGTGGTCCATCAGCGGGGTCATGTGCCAGCCCATGCCGGCGACTTCGATCTGGCCGCGTTTCACCGCGGCGAGGAAGCGATCGCGGTCGGCATTGGATGCATGCACCCACCAATCCATGGTTCCGCCGGTGACTTCGCAGGTCCAGCGGAACTTGGCGTCATCGGGGTAATCGGCGGTGCGCTCGGCGATATCGAGCGCCTCGTCGATGAACCGGCGGTGCAACTCCATCACCACCGGCTGCGGGTGGGTGTAGCCGATGTCGGTATGGCTGTGATGGACGAAGAGGATTTCGTTGATCATGGGTGGCTCTGATGAACGGGGTGAAGGGGGAGCCGCCTAGAAGGCGGCGAGTTTGACCGACATCGGCGTGCCGACATCGAAATGCTGAAGGGGGTCGGACAGTGTGCCGGCGGCGTGGTCGACGGCAAACACGGTCAGCCGATCGGAATCCTGGTTGGCGACGACGAGGTGCCGGCCGGAAGGCGAGAAGGCGAGATCCCTAGGCGTGGCGCCGCCGCTCGGCCAGCGGCCGGTTTGCGTCAGCTTGCCGGTCGTGGCGTCGATGCGGAGCGCCAGGATGTCGTTGCAGACGCGCAAGCCCACAAACAGATGCCGGCCATCGGCGCTGAGCACGATGCCTGCTGGCTGGACGATGCCGCCATCGAGCGACGGGATGGCGAAGGCGTCGCGCTGGCTGAGCGCGCCGGTTACGGGATCGACGCCGAGGCTGACCACGGTGGGGATCAGTTCGCTGACCATGAAGATGGCGCTGCCATCGGCCGAAAACACCAGGTGGCGCGGACCGAGCCCCGGCGGCAGGGTGAAATCTCGGGCTGCGTCGTGGGTCAGGCTGCCATCGGCGCCGAGCCGGTAAGCGACGAGTTGGTCGATGCCAAGGTCGGCGACGTAGACGATGTCGCCTGAGGGAGCGGGCACCACGCAATGGGCATGCGCCGTGGTCTGGCGCGCGGCGTTGGGACCGCTGCCAGTGTGGCGGACGTTTGCCACCGCAGCACCGAGCGAGCCGTCGCCGGCGATCGGAAAGACGCTGAGCGCCGCATCGGGCCAACCCTCGGGGTTGGCGCCGTTGTAATTGGCGACCAGCAGGAATCTTCCGTCGGTCGAGAGGCTGGCATGGCAGGCCTCGTTGCCGAGGGTCGGCTGGCGGTTGATCAGCCGTAATCCACCCGGCTCCACCGCATAGGCGGCGATGGCACTTTGCTGGGTGCCGGTGATCTCGCAGGTCGAATAGAGCCGGCCGCGCGCTGCGTCCGTCACCAGCCAGGCGGTGTCGTCGACGCCGCCGACTCGATCCACTGCGCCCAGCCGCCCGGTTTCGTCGTCGAAGCTCAGCCGCGAAATGCCCTCGCCGTTGGCCGCGCCGTATTGCGGCATCGAGCGCGTCAGGCTCCCGGTGAATGCGTAAATCGGCACGACGTCCCTCCCGCTTTTCCCCGTCATTGCCCGCCGCGCCCTGTCGGCGCTTGCCAAGCCCGCTCGTTTGGAACAGGATCGAGGGCAATTGACACAACTAGTATGGTAGACCTACAACGGCTTGGCAAGGGAGCACGACACCGATGCGGGATGCGACAAAAGCAGCACCCGGATCGTCGGCGAACGGCTCCCCTGCCCGTTCGAAACGCCGAGACCGCAACCGAATGAAGATCGTCGATATCAAGGCCACCACCGTCGCCGTGCCGCTCGAGGCGCCGCTGCGGCATGCGTCGGGCGCCCATTGGGGGCGGTTCGTGCGCACCATCGTCGAGGTGGTGACCGACGAAGGAATTTCCGGCTGGGGGGAACTCGGCGGCGGCGGCGAAAGCGCCGAGGCCGCGGTCAAGGGCCTGCTGCCCTACCTCAAAGGGCATGACCCGCTGCAGCTCGAACAGCTGCGCTGGAAGATCATGAACCCCGTGGCGAGCCTCTATAATTCACGCATGCAGGTGCATGCGGCGCTCGAGATGGCCTGCATGGACGTGGCCGGCAAAGCCCTTGGGGTGCGAGCCTGCGACCTGATCGGCGGGGCGCTGCGCGAAAAGATCCCGTTCGCCAGCTACCTGTTCTATCGCTACGGCAACGAGAAGAACGGTTTTGGCGACGAGTTCTCGGCCGAGGCGCTGGTCAGGGAGGCCAAGCGACAGAAGCAACTGCACGGCTTCAAATCGCACAAGCTGAAGGGCGGCGTCTTCGCGCCCGAGCACGATGTCGAAGTATTCTCGGCGATTGCCGAGGCGCTGCCCGGCGATCGCTTCCGGCTCGACCCCAATTCGGTGTGGTCGGTGGAAGAGTCGATCTGGGTGGCCAACCAGATCGCCCATATCCGCAACGACTATTTCGAGGACCCGTGTTTCGGGCTCGAGGGCATGCGGCGGTTGCGCGACCGCATCTCCATTCCCACCGCCACCAATACGGTGGTGGTGAATTTCGAGCAGCTCGCAAGCTGCATCAAGCATGACGCGGTGGATGTGATCCTGCTCGACACCACGTTCTGGGGCGGCCTGCGGCAGGCCTACAAGGCCGGCCAGGTGCTCGAGACGTTCCAGTTCGGGGCCAGCGTCCACTCCTCGGGCGAACTCGGCATCCAGCTCGCCTCGATGCTGCACCTTGGCGCGGCGCTGCCCAACATGAGCTTTGCGGCGGACGCGCATTACCATCACCTGCTCGACGACATCATCGTCGGCGGCAAGCTCAAATATGTCGATGGCGAGATCGCCCTGCCCAAGGGGCCAGGGCTCGGCGTCGAGGTCGACCGCGACAAGCTCGCCCAGTACGCCGCCTATTACCGCGAGGTCGGCGGCTACACCTATGACCGCGATCCGCAGCGTCCGGACTGGTACTCGATCCAGCCCGAGATGCGCTACGCCGACCCAGCCGGACGATAAGAGGCGCCATGGCAACCGTTACCCTCCGGGACATCATCAAGATCTACGGCGAGTTCGTCGCCATCAAGGGCGTCGACCTCGACATCGAGGACGGCACTTTCGTGGTGCTGGTCGGGCCCTCCGGCTGCGGCAAATCGACGATCCTCAGGATGATCGCCGGGCTCGAGACGATCTCGCATGGCGAGTTGAAGATCGACGGCAAGCTGGTCAACGACCTGCCGTCACGCGACCGCGGCATCTCGATGGTGTTCCAGTCCTATGCGCTCTACCCGCATATGAGCGTGAGCGACAATCTCGGCTTCGGCTTGCGCATCAGCGGCGTGCCGAAGGACGAGATCGCCCGGCGCCGCGGCGAGGCGGCCAAGATGCTGGGGCTCGATCCCTATATGGACCGCCGGCCGAGCCAGTTGTCCGGTGGTCAGCGGCAGCGTGTCGCCATCGGCCGCGCCATGGTGCGCGAGCCGAAAGTGTTCCTGTTCGACGAACCGCTTTCCAACCTCGACGCCAAGCTCCGCAACCAGACCCGCATCGAGATCAAGCGGCTGCAGCGCCAGCTCGGCGCCACGGTGGTGTTCGTCACCCACGACCAGGTCGAGGCGATGACGCTGGCCGACAAGATCGTGGTGCTGAACGACGGCCGGGTGGCGCAGATCGGCACGCCGCTCGAGGTGTTCGAGCGGCCGGCCAACATGTTCGTTGCCGGTTTCATGGGCGCGCCATCGATGAACATGCTGAAGGCCGAGGTCGGCCCGGACAATACCATCCGCGCCGCCGGGCTCAATGTCCCCGTACCGGCCGACCGCTTCAACCTGCCGGCTGCGGGAACGGCGGTGACGCTGGGCATCCGGCCCGAGGATATCGTGCCGGAAGGGCACGGCACGCGACCGGAGCTCGGCGCCGACTTCAGCGCCGAAGTGAGTTTCGCCGAGATGCTCGGCAACGAAAGCCTGCTGTTTGCCGAGCTCGGCGGGACCGAGATCGTCGCACGCATGCAGCACCCGCGCGCCCTCGAGCCGAACCAGCAGGTGCAGTTCCGCATCGATGGCGCGCGCGTCCACGTCTTCGACAACGAAAGCCAGAATTCGCTGCTCCGCTAGGGCGCAGCGGGAACAACGACAAGGGAGAGAGACATGTCGTTTATCAGGACTATTGCCGCCGTGAGCTTTGCAGCGGCGCTATCGATGGGCACGGCGCTGGCCGCCGATCTCGCCCTTTACTCCGACAAGACCCCGTGGAACGCCGGCATGACCAAGCTGGCCGAAGGCGCCAGCGCTGCCTCGGGCGCGACGATCAAACTGCAGGAAATCACGCCGACCGATAAGTACCAGGCGTTCATGCAGACCTCGATCGCCGGCAACAACGCTCCGGCCTTCTTCACCTGGTGGAACGGCCAGCAGCTGAGCGACCTCGTGGCAACCGGCATCGCCGCCGACCTCACCCCCTACTGGGACCAGGCGATCGCCGACGGCGATTTCTCGGCCGACCAGAAGGAACTGGTGTCGGTGGACGGCAAGCCTTACGGCGTGCTGCTCAACGTCGCCAACTGGGTGATGTTCTACAATACCGAAGCCTTCGAGAAGGCCGGCATTGCCGCTGCGCCGACCACCTGGGCGGAGTTCATCGATGCCTGCGACAAGCTGAAGGCGGCCGGATACACCCCGATCAACGGGCCGGCCTCGGGCGGCTGGATGCCGTTCATCTGGTTCAGCCAGCTGGTGCTCGGCACCAACCCCGACTCGTTTGTCGGCCTCACCGATGGTTCGGTCGCCTATGACAGCCCGGACGTGCAGAACGCTTTCAAGGTGTGGGGCGAGATGTATGCCAAGGGTTACTTCACCGACCCGCGCGAGCAGGACGACCAGAAGTACTTCGTCGACAAGTCGGCGGCGATGTTCCTTGTCGGTGACTGGCACTCGGGTTCGTTCGCCGAAGCCGGCATGGAGCCGGGCAAGGACTTCAAGACCTTCCTGATGCCGTCGCTTTCGCCGGATGTGCAGCAGTCGGTGATCGTCGAGGCCTCGCCGATCGTCGTGTCGAAGGCGGCACTCGATGCCGATCCGAACCTGGGCAAGGCCGTGCAGTCGCTGATGGGGGCCGATGCCGCCAATGCGCTCGGTTCGACCGTCCAGGTCTATAACGGCAACCTCAAGGCCCAGGCGCCCAACGCCACCATCGAGGCCAACAAGGAACTGGTTGCTGCCGCCAAGCCACGGGCGCTGGTCCGCTGGTGGGAAGCGGTGCCCTCCCAGATCCAGGGCGACCTCGTCGCCGCCATGGGCGCCTTCATGTTCGACCCGACTCCCGAGCAGGCAGCCAAGTCGATGGCCGACATGCAGGCGATCAACGCCGACTACTGGGCCAGCAAGTAACTTCCAGGGTCCTCCCAGCTGGTCGCGCTTCGGCGCGGCCGGCACCCCTGGAGGAAGGAAACGCCGGCGCTACCTGCCGCCCCCTCCACCAGCTTCGCTGGTCCCCCTCCCCCGCTCTGCGGTGGAGGATCACCGAGAGCCCGGTGGCTCTTCATGTGCGACTGGCCTGTCTGTTACCCGGAGCCCGACGATGCCCGTCACCGCCTCAGCCCTGATCAGTCCGGAAATCCTGAAGGACGCGCGCCGGCGCGAACGCCGGGTTGCCTGGCAGCAGACGCGCACGGCCTGGCTGTTCATCGCCCCGGCGGTGACCATGGTGACGCTGTTCCTGTTGCTGCCGGTGGTGTTCAACGTCATCCTCAGCTTCACCAAGTGGCAGAAATTCACCGGGCTCGACCAGTTCGCCGGCTTCAACAATTACGCGCGGCTGTTCCGCGTGCCGTATTTTTCCGAAGCGCTGGGCAATACAGCGATCTGGGTGGTGGGCGCGGTGGCGTTTCCACTTGCCGTCGGCCTGGGGCTGGCGCTGCTGCTGAGGAATATCCCGTTCCAGGAAACCTTCAAGAGCCTGTTCTTTCTGCCGCGCGTGCTGGCGCCGACGGCGGTGGGCGCCATCTGGTACTATGTCTACGCACCAACCGGCGTGCTCAACTCGGCCGTCTCCGGCATCACCGGCACGCCATTCGATTTCGGCTGGCTGTTCGATCCCGCCACCATCACCGGCTCGGTGATCGTCACCTTCGTCTGGCAGACGGTCGGCATCACCATGGTGCTGCTGCTGCTCGGCCTCGCCGCCATCCCCAAGGACCCGGTTGAAGCAGCGCGCGTCGACGGCGCCTCGAACTTCCAGATCTTCCGCCACATCGTCTGGCCGCTGCTGCTGCCGACCGTACTGGTGGTCACCATCCTCAACGTGGCGGCGGGCTTTACCACCTTCGACCTGCTCTGGGTGATGGCGAGTTCGTTCCCCGGCAAGCGCACGCTCTCGCTGGCGGTCTACATGTATTACGAGAGCTTCTCGAACGGCGCCTGGGCCTATGGCTCGGCCGTGGCCGTGGTGCTTGGCGCCATGGTGATCACCGTCAGCGCGCTGCTGGCGGTGGTGCAGGCGCGCGTCAGCAAGAACATCCGATAGGCAGATCATGGCAGTCGACATCACCGACAAGGCGTTCATCTCGGGCCTGATCGACAAGGAGAAGCGGGCGCAGCGGCAGGGTGGCCGCTGGCTGGTAATCCCGATCCTGGTGCTCACCATCGCCTACCTGACGCCGCTCTATTACCTGTTCGTCACGGTGTTCAAGACCACCCAGGAATACGCCACCAAGGGCGTGCTCGAGCTGCCGGAGGGCCTGGCCCCGATCGTCGACAACGCCGTGCAGGCCTGGACTATCGCCAATCTCGGCCAGGCGGCGATGAACTCGTTCAGTTATGCGCTGATCGGCGGGGCGCTGGCCGTGGCCTTCGCCGCGGCGGCAGCCTATGGGATGACGCGGCTGCACCTCATCGGCTCGAACGGCTGGTTCATGCTGATCTTCACCGGCACGCTGTTCCCGTTCCAGATGTACCTGGTGCCGCTGCTGTTCGGCTATCAGCGGGTGGGCCTGATCAATACCTGGTTCGGCATGCTGCTGGTCTATGTGGCGATCTGCATCCCCTTCCCGCTGCTGGTGCTGCGCAACTCGTTCTCCGCCATCACCCGCGAGGTGGACGAGGCGGCGCGCATCGAAGGGGCCAGCGAATGGCGGGTATTCACCTCGATGATCGTCCCCAACGCCATGGGGCCGCTGATCGCGCTGTTCCTCCTGCAGTTCACCTTCATCTGGAACGACCTCCTGTTCTCTTCGATCCTCGCCAACGGCATCGAGGTGCGTTCCATCATGGTGGCGCTGCAATCGCTGCAGGGCACCTATTCGACACTCGGACCCAACGTGGTGATTACCGCGACGCTGATTTCGAGTATCCCCACGGTCTTGCTGTTCATCGCCCTGAGGAAGTACTTCATGGCAGGGCTGCAGCTGGGGACCAAGTGACAATGAAAGCGCCCAAGGCGACGGCCGAGTACGGCAGCGACGGCGGCTACAGCACGCGCCAGGATGGTGGCTCGATGGCGAGCCAGGTCTATGACCGGCTGATGCAGCAGATCCTCGACATGCAGTTGCCGCCGTTCCAGGAACTCTCCGAGGCGCGGCTCGCCGCCGAGTTCGGGGTCAGCCGCACCCCGGTGCGCGAAGCCTTTGCCCGGCTGGCGCGGCGCGGGCTGGTGGAAATCCTGCCGCAGCGCGGCACCATCGTATCGCCGTTGAGCGAGAACCTGATCGCCAAGTCGCGCTTCATCCGGGAAGCCTTGGAGCGTCCTCTCGCGCGCCTGGCAGCGGAGCGGCTGACGCCGGAAATCGCGGCGCTCCTGAAGCGCGAGATCGTGCTGCAGCAGGCCTTTGCCGGGCTCGGCGCCGACCAGGACTTTTTGCAGTCGGACGACCGCTTCCACTCGCTGATCGCCAAGGCGGCGGGGTTCGAAACCATCTGGGATGACGTGCGGGAAGCCAAGTTCCACATGGACCGTATCCGCCGGCTGTCGCTGCTCAGCCAGGAGCACATGTATTTCATCGTCGGCGAGCACGAGGAAATCCTGGCGCGGCTGCAGGCGCACGACGTCAAGGGCGCCGACGACAGCATGACCGTGCATCTCGCCTCGGTGATGCACGAGCTCGACGTGATCCGCGCAGCGCATCCGGAGTATTTCGTACGCGAGAGCGCCGGGGCGGAGCACTAGGCAATCGCCGTTTGAAGGCATCGGAGTCCTGGTTGGACCCGACCGTTACCACCCACCGGATGTCATCCCTGCGAAAGCAGGGACCCAACTCTCCCGTGGTGCGGGCCGAGAAATGGGATGACAGGCGGTGGGGCCGATTGCAGTGGTTTCGCTAGCCCGACGCTGCACGCTCAAGGGTAGCCGCGAGCAACTGCCGTGACTGCAGCACGTCCCTCTCCATCTGGGCGATCAGCTCTTCGACGCTGGCGAAGCGTTGCATGTCGCGCAGGCGGTGCAACAGGTGGAGTTCGGCGCTGAGGCCGTAGAGCTGCTCATCGAGATCGTGGATGTGGGCTTCGACGCGGAGCGAGGCGATATCGGGGAAGGTCGGGTTGGTGCCGACGCTGACGGTCGCGCCATAGAGTATCTCGCGGCGCGACAGCCGCACGAGGCCGCAATAGACGCCTTCGGCAGGGAACGGGTTGCCAAGCACCAGCTCGATATTGGCGGTGGGAAAGCCCATGGCGCGACCGCGTTTTTCGCCGTGGACCACCGTCCCGCTGATGACGAGGCCTAGCGGATAAAGCTCAGGACGCGTTGGAGAGTGCAAGATACTGGCTCTGGTGGAAAACCAGCGGCTGGATGTGCGGGAACAGTTCGGTGTGCCTGACCTCGAGCAGAATGATCTCGTGGTCGCCGCCCTCGAGACGGTGGGCGATGGCGCAATCGAGCCAGAGCGCCGCGCCCTTGATAAACAGCGCACCGTCTGGTGTGGCCTCGAACTCGACGCCCTGGAAACGATCGCCGTGGCGCGATGACAGCTGTCGGGAGAGCCGCTCCTGGTTGGAGCCGAGGACGCTGAGGCCAATGCGCGGCAGGCGGTCGAGCCGCGGCCAGGTGGACGACTGCCGCGCCACGCAAACCGAGACCAGCGGTGGGTCGAGCGACACCGAACTGAACGAGTTCACCGCCATGCCGACGGGCTCACCAACGTCCATGCCGCACATGGCGACGACGCCGGTCGGGAACATCGAGAAGGCCCTCCTGAGGGCCAGCGTCGCCTCACTCATTTGCACCGGGATCTCCATATAGTCAAATTTGATTAGTTGGACTGAAGCTAGTCAATTTGTTAGGGGGAGACAAGCACCTTCCGCCCCGACACCCGGTTTCAGGAGCCCTCATGTCGAACATCACCCGTCTGGTGGTCCTGGGCGCCGTGCGCCAGTTCGAGCCGGTGCACGGCTACTTTCTGCGCCGCGAGTTGATGACCTGGCATGTCGACGAATGGGCCAACATCCAGCCTGGTTCGATCTACAACGCGCTCAAATCGCTGAAGCAGGACGGCTACATCCAGGAGAACGGCACCGAGGCGGCCGGCAAGCGCCCGGAGCGGACGATCTACCAGACCACGCCGAATGGCGTGGTCGAACTGATGCGGCTGCTGCGCCAGACATTGTGGACGGTCGAAACCTTCGACACCAAGCCGGTGATGGCGCTGACCTCGTTCATGTTCCTGTTGAGCCGCGCCGAAGTGGTGGCGGCGCTGAAGGTGCGCATCGCCGAGATCGATGCGAAGGTCGCGAGCAACGGCTTCGACATCGGCGACGTGGCCAAATCGACCACCACGCCGGCCTATGTGCGCGAGATCTTCGAGCTCTCCTCGCTGCGGCTCAGGGCCGAGCAGGAATGGGCCCGCGGGCTCTACGACCGCATCCTCGCGGGTGCGTATACGTTTGCCGACGAAGTTCCGGCCAAGCCGGCGGGAGACCGCTGAAGCACTTCTTGATTGCTTGAACTGCCCCTCACCCTGACCCTCTCCCCAGAGGGGGCCCGGACGAGGGCGTAGCCCTCGCCGGTAGGGGACGCATTTTGCACGAGCAGCGCCACATCGCCCCCTCTCCCCTCTGGGAGAGGGTCGGGAGGGGCAGTCGCGACGCTTACCTTCGACACGGTCCCGAGCCCCTAACCGCATCACTGCAGCTGGCGGTGGCTGGCGCCGGGATGATCGGGGCGGAGGATCGGGCTTTCGGTGCCCACCAGCCGTTCGCGCAGGCTGTCGCCTTCGTAGTCGGAGGCGGCGACGCCGCGAGCTCGAAGGATCGGCATCACCTGCTCGACGAAATCCAGCGTCGAGGTGGGTTGGATCAGCGGGGTGAACAGGAACCCGTCGAGGTCCGCGCCTTCCGCCATTTCGCACATGATGTCGGCGATCTGGTCCGGGGTGCCGACGAACGGGTTGGTGCGCACGCCATGGGCGTGCCAATCCTTCAGCACATCGCCGACGGTCTTGTCGCCGAAGCGCGCCACCTGGGTCTGCGACAGCTCGGTATGGAGCGCGCTCATCTTGGTCGCGGGATCGTAGGACGACAGATCGAGGCCGGTGAACCAGGCGTAGGAGGCGACCGCGACGTCCGGGGTCTGGGCGTCGAGAATGGCCTGGTGCTTCGCGCGCGCCTCTTCGATGGTCGGCGCAACGACGCAGGAGAAGGCGCTCATCAGCTTGATCGAGTTGGGGTCGCGGCCATTGGCGGCAGCCTCGTCGCGGATGGCTTTCACCTGCCCCGCGAGCTTTTCGATCGAACCGCCGCCGAGGAAGATGCACTCGCCGTGCTTGCCGCCGAACTGCTTGCCGCGGTCGGACGAGCCGGCCTGGAACAGCACCGGGGTGCCCTGCGGCGAATAAGCGGTGTTGCCGAAGCCATGCGAGCGGAAATACGGGCCGTCATGGGCGATGCGGTGCACCTTGGCCGGGTCGGCGTAGCGCCCTTGTTTGTCGCGCTCGAGCGCATCGCGCTCCCAGGCGCCTTCGAACAGCTTGTAGACGAGGCTCATGAAATCGTCGGCCATGTTGTAGCGCTCGTCATGGGCTACCATCGGCACGCCGAAAGCGGCGACGGCGGTCTCGGCCGTGCCGGTGGTGACGACATTCCAGCCGATGCGGCCGTTCGACAGATGATCGAGGGTCTGCATGCGCCGGGCAAAGGCATAGGGCTGCTCGAGCAGGGTCGAGCCGGTCATGACGATGCCGAGCTTTTCGGTGGCGCCGATCAGCGCCGCACCGACGATGGCAGGGTCGAGCCGCGGCAGGTCGAGCCCCTCGGTGGTGCTGATGTCTGGGCGCGTGCCCTTGACGTCAGCCCAGCCCCAGGCGTCGGCGAGGAACAGGAAATCGAGCTTGGCGTCCTCGCAGATGCGGGCGATTTTCACCCAGTAGTCGAGCCGGTCGAAATTGTGCCGCTCGCTGTCCGGGTGGCGCCAGGTGGACGTGCCGGAGTCGTTGGTCTGGGCGTTTTCAAACAGCCCAAAGCGTAGCTTCTTCATCGCAATGTCTTTCGTCAGAGTTGGGTCCGGATCGGGCGCCTCAGCGCCCGATGACGTCCTCGTCGCTCCACCAGAGGAGGCGTTTGCGCAGCAGGGCCAGAAGGGAAACCAGCAGCACGCCGAGCAGGCAGAGCAGGGCGATACTCGCCCAGGTCACGGGCAGGTTGGCCTGGGCGGCTGCGATGGTCACCAGCGAACCCAGCCCTGCCTGCTGGCCGGCGGCCACAAACTCGGCCACCGCAGCGCCGACCACCGCCAGTGGCATGGCGATGCGGAGGCCGGCGAAGACGAAGGGCATGCAGCCGGGCAGACGGAGATCACGGAAGATCTCCCAGCGGCTGGCATGGAGGGTCTTGAACACGTCGAGCGCCTTCTGGTCGACATCCCTGAGGCCGGCCAGCGAGTTGACCAGCATGGGGAAGAACACCACGAGGCCGGTGACGATGTATTTGGGCAGCATGCCGAAGCCGAAAGCGACGACCAAAGCCGGGGCGATGGCGACGACCGGGGTCACCATGATCACCACGATCAGCGGCATCACCGCCTTCTCGACGATCGGCAGCTCGCTCATCGCCACGGCCAGAAGGAAGCCGCAGATGATGCCGGCGCCGGCGCCAATGACGATCTCCTGACAGGTCACGAGCAGGTTTGCCCAGTACATGCCGGGGTCGCTGGCGAGGCTGTTGCCGATCGCGTCAAGCGTCGGCAGCACGTAAGGATTGTTGAGCGCCACCAGTTGCCAGAGCACGGCGACGATGACGAAGGTGACCGCGGGCGGTCCCCAGTCGAAGACGATACGGGCCATGGTGAAGCCGGGTGCGGCGCGCCGGGGTGCAGTTGCAACGGTGTCAGACACGGGCAGCCTCCATCACCTTGCGGAGCGCAGAGCGGACATAGCCTTCGAGATCGCGGAAGGCGTCGGTGGCGTAGAGCGCTTCGTTGCGCGGGCGCGGCAGATCGACATCGATGATCTCGGCGATGCGGCCCGGATGCGAAGCCATCAGTACGATACGATCGGAGAGGATGATCGCCTCGGGCACCGAGTGCGTGACGAACAGCACCGACTTGCGGTTGGACTGCCAGAAATCGAGCAGCCCCATGCGCTGCTGGTCGCGGTTCATCTCGTCGAGCGCCGAGAACGGCTCATCCATCAACAGGATCTCGGGATCTAAGACGAAGGAGCGGGCAATGGCAGCGCGCTGCTGCATGCCGCCCGAGAGCTGCGCCGGATAGCGATCGAGCGCATGGCCGAGGCCGAAGCTCTGCAGGATCTCCTTGGGATCGCGGAGCTTGCGGCCGGCATTGGCGCCGGGGTTGATGCTGATCGGCAGGCTGACATTGTCGAGAATGGTGCGCCAGGGCAGCAGTGCGGGAGACTGCGGCACAAGGCCGATGGCCTTGTCCTTGGCAGCTTCCCGCACCGACTTGCCGTTGATCGAGACGCTGCCGCCATTGGCTTCGGAAAGCCCCGCGACAACCTTGAGCAGGGTGGACTTGCCGCAGCCGCTCGGCCCGATCAGCGAGACGAACTCGCCCTTCTTGATCGACAGCGACACGCCGTTGAGCACCGTTACCCGGGACTCCTCGCCGCCGAAGCTCTTGGTGACGTTCGTCACCTCCACCCCGATTTCCTCGTGGGCGGGGTAAGCGCTCTGGGAATGAGAGGCTGCAGGCATCGTCGCGATCACTTGTTTTCGGGCCAGATCAGCTTGCCATCGGCATAAAGCGAGGCAACGAGATCGGGATCCATCATCTCGGCGAGCGGCGGTGGGTTCTTCAGCCCGCCGAACTGCTGCACCATCTGGTACTCGGGTTCCCACTCGGCGATGGTCTGGACGCCCGGCGCGCCATACTGGCTGGTGCGCACCCACTCGGACTCGACGCCCCAGGTGCGAGCCTGCTGATCCCTGGGGAAGGCCGAACCCTGGTTGTTGTCGGCAGCGAGCTTGCTGATCATATCGACGCACTCGTCTTCCTCAGCGAGGCAGAACTCGAGCGCCTTGAGGCTCGCGCGCATGAAATCGGCGACCACCTCGCGGTGCTCGGCGAGGAACTTCGAGTTCACTTCCATGACGTTGTAGGTGCCGGAGAGGCCGAGATCGGCGGGCAGGAACTGGTTGAACGGCAGGCCCATGGCCTTCAGCGTCTGCGGCTGGTTCGAGGCATAGCCGACAATGGCATCGACCTGGCCGCGGGTGACCACGGTGGGATCGTAGTTGGTCATCTTGATCAGCTCGACCTTCGACATGTCGACGCCTGCGGCATCGAGCATCGCCGCGGCGATCGGGGTGATGTTGATGAAGTAGCCCAGCCGCTTGCCTTCGAGGTCCTTGAGGCTTTTCACCGCCTCGTTGGTGAAGATCGAGAAGGGCGAGGTGCTGCCATAGGTGGCGACGGCGGTGAGGTTGCGGCTGTTGGCAGCCGCCAGCATCACATCGGAGGCCGAGCCCAGAGCGGTGAACTGCGCCTGGCCCGAGGACACCAGCAACTGGCCATTGCCGCCCGCCGCATTGATATCGACAGTGAGGCACAGCGCATCGAAATAGCCGAGTTCCTTGGCGAGGAACACGTCGACCTGGCCGGCGCTGGCCGAGTAACCGTAGCCCGAAATGTAGGTGATGGTGCCGGCGGCCTGGTTGCGGGCGCACTCTTCGGCGCTGATCAGCACGTTGGCCGGCAGTTCGTCGGCCGCCTGCACGGCGCCGGCGGCAAGGGTCAGCGCCAACGAGGCGCAGCTCAGCAGCAGGCCAGCGCGCACGCGCCCGGCCCGGTTGGTTTCACGAGACAAGGAGTCCTCCCAAAGTCACGTCCGTTACCTCCAACGGACGCACATTCGTAACCAATCAAATTTGACTATGCAAACTTATTTAGTTGGGATGGGGATAAGTCGGGGCGGATGGGGTGCGATGGTTGTGGATTGAGTTGGTAGTGGAAGTGGTTAGGAGGGGGCGACGTTCTGGCAACGGTGCGCGGGCACTTCGCCGCCAGAGGCAATCGCGTATGGCCGCAACTGGCACCGTTTGCCTTCTCCCCTTGTGGGAGAAGGTGGCGCGCAGCGCCGGATGAGGGGTCCGCGCAACGCAGTGTAGCGCGCTCGGAGCGCAAGTGACGAGCGACTGGAGTACGCGGAGAGAACCCCTCATCCGCCCTTCGGGCACCTTCTCCCACAAGGGGGCTGTTGCACAGTAGGCGGCGGTTGGAGGTTGAGCTGTAGGCTTGGACTGTGCGGCGGCTCGGTCGGGATTTGGCTGCTCAGTAGTGGGTCTGGGCAGTGTTTTGGCGGTCACCGGACGTGGCTAGGCCGTGATGGCAGCCCATCGCCTGAGGTTGAAGGCGATGGCGCTCAGGGTAACCTGAGCACTGGCCTTGAGCAGCCCGACGTAGCG